>Ga0316206_1000009_pt1 | contig 573513 bp, 584 predicted proteins | sample 6monthpyrite_MG_FD_204942 | JGI IMG/M metagenome (GOLD analysis project Ga0316206, IMG submission 204942) | Microbial mat bacterial communities from mineral coupon in-situ incubated in ocean water Damariscotta River, Maine, United States -... | ecosystem: Environmental > Aquatic > Marine >...
TGTTTGATTCTATATCTTCTATAATATCTTCATTACCGACTATATAAGTATCGTAACCGTTTCCGCCTTTTAGAGTATCTGTAGTGTTATCATCATCTTTGGTGTTGAAGCTTCCTATGAGAGTGTCATCTCCACCTCCGCTTATTAGAGTATTATTAATTTTACCACCATATATAATATCATCCATTGAACCGTTTATCATGGCAAACTCTCTGCCTTCTGATAAACGAAGAGCTAGTTCATAAGCCGAGTCTAAACCTGAACTGCCGATACCATCAATGACATCAATATCACTAGGGCTATCTACCATCGAGTAGCCTCTCACCCAGCTATCTATACTTGTAAAATTTGAGATACCATGTCCGAAGACATCTGTAAGATTTTCATCTTGTAACATATAAGTTGTTCCTACCATTTGGCTACCCGGTAAAATACTTACAGGGTCGTGCATAGTAATGTAGTTAGTTATATTTTCGCCAGAACTGTCTGGTACCAGATTCATATCTCCAATACCGTAAGCATTGTATGTCAATGTCTCAAACCCTTTTGCACTACCGAGGTATTGTGCTATGCTTCCACCCATGGAGTGTCCGACTATAGTTGTATTTGAACTATTTAGACCGTATGTCTCCATAAGCGGCTCTATAAATTGCAAAGCTTCTATAAATGAATTAGGCAACATATCAGCCAGTGTACTTACATACATCCTCACATTTGTATCCCAGTCTCCATAAGCCAATGGTTCTGTTCCTCGCACTGCTATAACATAGTCTCCTGTTGCACTGTTTTCATATAGTGCTAATTGGAGGTCGATGTTTGGATTGTCGTAGATAATTTGCTCACTATTATTATCTTTTGCAATTTCATATTCTCCAACTTGTGAATTAAATTCATATACTGCATCCGCTATTTTTGCTCCGTCTAATGCTGTTACTTTTTCCATTCTTTAAATCCTTTATCTATAAAATTTATCTCTACTTCTTTTTGTGAGCTTGAGATATTTGCTTTGAGTTTTGAACCTCTATCCCGTGGGCGACTGATTTCTCCAAGGTATTTACAATAATATCTAGTTAAAGTCATCTCTTTTGGAAAACCTTTCCAAAAAACATCATTTCTTTTAATGCACTCAACATCCAGTGTTTTACCTTGCCCTTTAAAACTTTCATGAGCTATTACACCTATGTATCTATCTAATATTGGAATCTTATAATCTGTCTGTTTTTCATTAGTATTTGGTTTTATCAAATCATCTTTTTTCTTTTTTGATAAAAGATAAACACCATGCGCTTGCCAACCACACATACCAGAAAAATAACTATCCAAATAAATATCTGATTCAAATACTCCATCTTTAACAGTTGCTGGAAACGATTTCATAAATCTATGTGGAAATCTAATTCCGGCAAGCCAATTCTTTTTATCACATATTGGGTTTGTGGTTACATAGAGTAGACCCATATCAAATTTCACTTCATCTTCAAATGGAAAATTACCATGTACCCTCATCTTATGTGTAGGGTTTGGATTTATACTAGGTAATAAATCTGCATTATACATTGCAATCTCTACACTACACTTTGCCAAAAATAGCAGTGGAATTGCTATTAGAATGTATTTAATGATTTTTTTGATGTTCATGCTGCCAACTCCTTGTATTTGTGTATGAATTGAGTTTGAGTAAAAAGTATGTTCTCTAGAGTAATTCCATCTTCTTTCATATCTACATGTACATTATTGTTTACTGAGTAGAGTTTCTTATGCCGTACGTTGTTTGAATTATTGATGTATTTGGATAGTTTATAATTCTTTGCTTCTTGGTTTGATACAGTATTTATATTAGCGATGAAATATATATTTTCTTTTTTATTATTTACACTCATGAAATCTCCTTCATAATTTACTTGTAAATCAATCTTAATTAAATATACTTATTTTAAACAACTAGTTTACAACTTTAAGTTTTATTTATCTACATATTATTATTTTTTAATGTTAAATAAGGTAAATTGTTATTATAAGTTACATAAAAACACACTAAATGTTAAAATTTAATTACTTAATTAAAAATAAGATGAGTTAGATTTAGTATTTTATATATTTATAGTTTTACAGGGGTTTGTTTGATTAATTTTATATCTTTACTGCTGCTGTTAGACCTCGCTATACAGGCACAAGTAGTCACTTTTCAAGACCTTTTAAAATCTGCAAGCATTAAATCCTATAAACTTAAAATGTTTAAATCTGATGAGAATATTGAGAGTTCAAAAATGGAAACCCTTTATGCGAAGTACTATCCTTCTCTTTCTCTAAGTTATAACACAGAATACAACAGAGACCTGAACGGTTTGCCTTCAGGTACTGAGTCTGTTGGAGACTCAGTTATAACAAGTGGCACTAAATATCAGAGTTCTCTCTCTTTAAACTTAAACCATGAGCTTTATAACTTTGGAACTACTAAAGAGAGTATCAGTATTGCAAAAAAAGAGCTAAAGATTAAACAACTTATTTGGTGTGAAGAGGAGAAAAAACTTCATCAAAGCATATTAGACAGATACTTAAGTGCTATAAACTCAAAAACCAAAAGCAGTATAAAAGAAGAGATGCTTAAAATACGACAGGAGTTATATAATATAAAACAGAGACTCTATAAAGCCGGTAAATATTCAAAGTTAGACTTAGGGAATGAAGCTATTACTATAATTGACTTAGAGAAAGAGATAGAATTGGCACTGCTGCAATACCAAGAAGATATAATCAGTCTTAGCAAGCTGTCTCATGTCGAACTTGATAAAAAAAATACAGAGCTTATGGCTATTGGGTTTAACTCATCCGATTATCTGACAGATAACTTTGAAGAAACAACACTCGGACATAAGTATGCCCAGCAAGTTAAACAAAAAGAGCAGGAGATATCCATGTTTGGACACTCTCAGTATCCAACACTTTCTATGTATGGAAACTACTACATGTACGGCTCAGATAAAAACAATGCATACAAATCTTTTGATAATATAAAGAAAAATAGTTGGAAGTTAGGTTTTGCAATACGCTTAAATATCTTTGAAGGGTTTAAATACAGTAGTACATTGCAAACACTCAAATATGAACTTCAGCGTATAAAACAAGAACATAATCTATATAAACGTGAGTATGAGTACAATGCCAAAATGAAGCTAAGTAAAGTTTCTCACCTGAAAACTTTAGAGGAAAAAGACCAAAAACTATATGATAAAACCAGCGAAAAGATGGATATGATAATTCGTTTACGAAATAGCCATCAGGTTGATAGTGTTAGTGAATTAAATACACAGTTAGAAGCTCTACAGAGAAAACTAAATCTAAAAACAGAGCAGAGTGAGAAGGCTTATGAAAATGCTTCTTTAGATATTTTATTTAGAGGAGTGTCTAAATGCATTCAGCACTAGTTGCACTTGAAGTTGCAGGTAAACTTAACCGCATCTCTATTGATAGCAGAAGTATTATAAAAGAGTATGCTCTTAGTGATGATGAACCAACTATTGAAGAGTTATGCCGTATAGCTAAATACCAAGGTTTTCGCGCATCTATAAAGAAGATAAATATTGAGAAACTAGTCTCTGCTTATCCTCTTCCTCTCTTAGTTTTGAAAAAAGATGGAACTTATATGAGTGTTATTCAAGTTAATGAAGAGAAAAAGGAACTACTTGTTTATGATACAAGTTCAAAAGAACCATATATCCTCTCATATGACATATATAAGGAAATATCTAGCGGTAAAGTTATAGTTCTTAAACATAAACTCTTGTCAGAGCAGATAAGATTTGGGTTTGGTTGGTTTTTTCATCAGATTATGAGATACAAAAAGGTTATGAGTGAAGTTTTAATTGCTTCATTTGTGATTCAACTTTTTGGTTTGGTCACTCCACTTTTTACTCAGGTAATCTTAGATAAAGTCTTAGTTCACCGCTCTATGACAACTCTTGATGTTTTAGCTATAGCTTTTGTAGTAGTAGCTGTTTTTGAACTTGTATTGAACCTAATACGAAACTATCTGTTTGCTCATACAACCTCCAAAATTGATGCCAAATTAGGAGCAAAACTGTTCCATCATCTCTTGGCTCTTCCATTGGTCTACTTTGAAAAGCGCAAAGTCGGTAATATCATTGCTCGTGTGCGTGAACTAGACCAAATTCGTGAATTTATTGCAAATAAATCAGTAACTTTAATCATTGATGTGCTTTTCTCAGGTGTATTTGTAGCAGTAATGCTGCTTTATAGTGTAAAACTTACTATAGTAGTTTTAGCCTTTGTAACAGTTATTGCTCTGCTTTATCTATTTATCACTCCCGAATTACGTCGCCGCTTAGAAGAAAAATTTCAAATGGGTGCACAATCAAACTCTTACCTTGTTGAGTCCGTTACCGGTGTTCAAACAGTAAAATCTTTAGCATTAGAAGGGTCAATGCAGAGAAAATGGGAAGACTACCTTGCTAAATATGTTAATGCCGGATTTCACTTAACAAATCTATCTAACATTCTTGGTGGAGTTTCAGGTGCCCTGCAAAAGCTTATGACCATCTCAATGTTGTACATTGGTGTTACTCTAGTTCTTGAAGGTAAACTCAGTGTTGGACAACTGATAGCTTTTCAAATGTTTGCAAATCAATTTTCAGGACCGGTGCTACGTTTGGTTAACTTATGGAATGAATTTCAACAGACTCTTCTTTCTGTTGATCGCTTAGGTGATATTTTAAACACACCAACTGAACAGGCAAACGAAAAGGCTATAACTCTTCCTAAAATTGATGGTTTAGTAAAGTTTGAAAAGCTTGAATTTTCTTATGCACCTGACAGCCCACAAGTTCTTAAAGGTATCTCAGCGAATTTTCCTGCTGGATATAGTGTAGGTCTAGTCGGAAGAAGCGGAAGCGGTAAAAGTACCATTGCCAAACTTCTTCAGCGTTTATACCTTCCAACAGGAGGAGCAATTCATATAGATGGGGTTGATATCCGTCATATGAATCCAAAGTGGTTGAGAAACAATATTGGTGTTGTGCTTCAGGACAACTACCTATTTAGCGGCACTATTAAAGACAATATCGCTCTGTCTCGTCCAGATGCTCCCATGGAAAATATTTTAGTTGCTTCAAGAATGGCTGGAGCAGATGAGTTTGTAGCTGAGTTGCCAGAAGGCTATGATACTCAAGTAGGAGAACGCGGTTCAGCACTCTCAGGCGGACAGCGTCAGCGTATTGCAATTGCAAGAGCACTTATTACTAACCCAAGAATTTTGATATTTGATGAAGCAACGTCTGCTCTTGATTATGAATCTGAAAAAATAATTCAAAACAATCTAAAAATAATCAAGGAGGGTCGTACAATGTTTATGGTTGCTCATCGTCTTAGTACAGTAAAGGATTGTGATGTTATCTTAGTTATGGACAAAGGTAAAGTTGTAGAACAAGGCTCACATGATGAGCTTATGAAACAACATTCTTACTACCATATGCTTTATACACAGCAAGATTAAAGGAGAGAGGTATGGACATTTTTAGCACAAAAGATCGACACGAATTTAGACCTCTTCTGGTTGAAATAGAAGAGAGACCGACTAGTCCTTTAGGACGAGGGCTTTTATGGACGATTTTTGCCTTTATGCTAATAACTGTACTCTGGCTTTTTCTGGCAAAAATAGATATTGTGGTAACTGCTAGAGGACAAGTGATACCATCAGGGGAGATAAAAGTTCTTCAACCTATCGAGACAGGAGTTATCAGCAGCATTAGTGTAGTTGAAGGTGAATATGTAAGCAAAGGAGAGGTACTTATGGCAATTGATCCATCTGTAACAGATACAGATCTAGATTCAAAACTAAAAAACTTAGAACTATTAAATATAGAAGTAGCACGTTTAACTACTCTTATTGAAGATAAAGAATTCAACCCTTCAAAAATATCAAGTGATAAGAACCTTATTGCAACTCAAAAACTAATTTATGATACTAAACGTCTAGGCTATCATCAACAAATACAACTTGTCATAGAACAAATAAATCAGGTTGATTATCAAAAAGATGCGACTATACAAGATATTGAACGTATATATGAAGTATCTAAATCGGCTATTGCACGAGAAAAACGCCTCCTAGAAGTCAAAGACCTAATTACTCAGCAAGAGTATGAGACCGCACATAAAGAAGTGATAGAATACGAAGAGCAAACCTTATTAAGAGTACATGAGCTAAATAAACTACATGCAAAATCAACAGAACTGGAAGAACAAAAACTACTTATTACTCAAGATTATCATAACAAACTTCTTGAAGAGTTAACCAAAAAAGGCAAAGAAGCAATAATGCTTAATGTTGAAATAAAATCAACAACATTTAGACAATCAAAACAGCATTTAAAATCACCTGTTGATGGTTATGTAGGTAAGTTACATGTACATACTATTGGCGGTGTTGTTACACCTGCTGAAAAACTGATTACTGTTATTCCAAAAAATGCACCACTTATCATAAAAGCAACTGTATTAAACCAAGATAGCGGGTTTGTAAAGCAAGGTCTAGAAACGTCTATTAAAATAGACACATTTGACTTTCAAAAATATGGAATGATTAATGGGGTTGTCACCCATAAATCAGACGACTCAGTAGATGATGAAAAACTAGGCCCCGTTTATGAAATATATATTGAGCCAAAAGAGCATTTCTTAACAGTTAATGAAGAAAAAATCTTCCTGCGCTCTGGAATGAGCGTTACTGCTGAAATGAAGGTTGGAAAACGACGTGTAATTGAGTTTTTTTTATATCCATTGATTAAATATTTAGATGAAGGAATGAGCGTTAGATAAATGAAAGATACCCTTCTATTAATGTTTAGTAGCGGTATTGATTATATTTTTTTACTGTATTTTAGATATGCAATTATCAAAAAAAGAGATGATAAAAATTTTACCAAATTCATTATTGCAATTAACATGGTCATGCAGAAGACCTATGAAAATAAAAATGGGGTATCTATACCTTGTGGCAAATGTCACTCATCTTTAGATATTAAGAGAGCATTAGCATGAGTAATTTAAAAATATCAGTAGTAATCCCTTTTTACAATACACCTTTAGCACTTTTTATGGAATGTGTACATTCAGTAAAAAAGCTAAAGCCATTTGAGATTATATTAGTAGATGATTATTCAAATAACATAGAGCTTATTAATTTTGCTAAAAATTCAGGTTGTAGGTATATTAAAACTGCTTATCAATCAGGTCATGATGGAATACCTTTTAATTTAGGAGTTAAAGAAGCCAAGGGAGATTATATATGTAGAGTTGATTCTGATGATGTACTTCTTGAATTACCAAATAATATGACATATGATATTCACTTTGGAAATATTGAGTTAGTTAATATTCCCACAAATTTTGGTATAGAGGAACTAATATTAGCTCCAAGAGCTATATTCAATGCTATGGTTATAAAAAAAGAGTTATTAGTAAAATACCCATTAGCAGAGGATTGTAATGTATTTGGTGATGTATTACTTGTATTAAGACTTTTACATAATAAATATACGTTTGACAGGCATAAAAAAGTTAATTATATTTATCGTAAACGTGAAGACTCAATACAAACATCTAAGTCGAGTTTTTATCATAGACTTCGTAACGTACAGACTGTTTCGCGCTTTTGCAGTTTAGAATATATTAATCCACAACTTAGTGTACACTATCTTGAATTGGCTTTGATGAATGTAAAGTATGGCAGTAATAGTCTTAAATATTATAGACAAAATGTTAAGTAGTTTGGATAGACTTACTAAAAAATTCGCTTTTGAAAGATTACTATTTTGTTTAAATAAAAGATGTAATGGAATGTCCCTTATAAATTACACAATGTAAGCCTCACCTTAAACAATATAAGTTTACACGGAATAATTCATCTCTAAGTAGAGTTTCTTATGCAGTACGTTATTTGAATTATTGATATATTTGGATAGTTTAAAATTCTCTGTTTCTTGGTTTGATACAGTATTTATATTAGCGACGAAATATATCTTTTTATTATTTACACTCATGAAATCTCCTTCAAAATTTACATGTAAATCAATTTTAATAAATATACTTATTATAAATAACTAGTTTACATCTTTAAGTTTTATTTATATGTATATTATTATTTTTTAATGTTAAATAAAGTAAATTGCTAATAAAAGTTACATAAGAACACACTAAATATTAAAGTTTGAAAAAAGATGAGATAGGTTTAGTATCTTATAGGAGATAACCCTTGCTGGACAACTGTTTTAGATTTTAGGGGTATTATACTAGGTAGAAAATTCTTTTTAGAGTTCAAAACTTTTTGACATAAAGGTTTTGATATCAGCACTTTTTAACTCTTTATTGGTGAAAAGTTCGTTTGCCAAGACTCCTTGCCCAAGAAGCATATCTGCACCATCTTTGTAAGGTATATTTTTCTTTTTGGCTAACTTCAAAAATGGTGTTAGTTTGCCATAAATGGCATCAAATACAAAAGATGTGTTATTTAAAACCTCCTCTATTGTCTCCGATGGGGCAGGTAGTTCTTCATCCTTAAGTCCAGCACTTGTGGTGTTTACAACCATGTCAAACTTGTGTGTTATCTTAAAGTCATTCCATGTGAAATATTTTATATCTAGTTGTTTGAAAAACTCAGCACTTTTATCACTTCTGTTTAAAACAGTGACGTCTATATTATCTAGAGTTAACCTTTCTGCTAAGGCCTTTCCTGTACCGCCGGCACCAATCACCAAGGCAGTTGGTATTTTGTTGAATTTCTTTTTAAACTCGTCAATAGCAAATATAAAACCATCGGCATCTGTGTTATAGCCAATGAGCCTGCCATTTTCATTTACTATAGTATTAACGACAAAAACATTATTAGCAAAACCTCTTACTTCGTCGCAGGCTTTATATGCTGCCTCTTTATGAGGAATTGTAATGTTTGCTCCGCTAAGCCCAAGAGTGAAAAAAGTCTCACGAAGCTTCGAGCCATCTTTTAAATGAACTCTTGTATAACAGGCAGGGTAGTTTAGGTTTTTAAATACAGAGTTGTGCATGAGCGGAGAGCGGGAGTGCTCTACCGGGTCACCAAATATTGCGAAGAGTTTCATTTAATCTAAATCTTCAAGTGAGTGAACAAGAGCACCGAGTTTGTTTTTTACCTCTAGATACTCCAACTCATTTTGACTATCGGCAACAACACCTGCGCCTGCTTGAAGAACAACCTTCTCCTCTTTAACCATGGCAGTCCTGATAGTAATAGCACTGTCCATATTCCCGTCAAAACCAAAGTAGCCGATGCTTCCACTGTAAAAACCTCTCTTTAGCCCCTCAAACTCTGCTATTAGTTCCATAGCTCTTATTTTTGGAGCTCCAGTCATGGTTCCAGCTGTAAATGTTGCCATAAACAGATCAAACATATCTTTGTCTTCGGCAAGCTCAGCCGTAACATCTGAAACGATGTGCATAACATGAGAAAACCTTTCAATATGCATCATGTCTTCAACTTTTACACTCCCCGTCTTAGCGACACGGCTGACATCGTTTCTACCTAGGTCAATGAGCATAAGATGTTCTGCCAACTCTTTAGGGTCTGCTAAAAGCTCATCTTCTAGCTCTTTGTCTCTATGTTTTGTAAGACCCCTTTTTCTTGTTCCGGCAATCGGACGAAGAAGAAGTTCTCCATCTGTTAGTCTTACCATGACTTCCGGTGAAGAGCCAACGATGTTAAAATCCTCGTACTCCATCAAAAACATATATGGCGAGGGGTTTTTTGTTCTAAGAATTCTATAGAAACTAAATGGGTCAACTTTGATGTTTCTAGTAAAGCGGTTTGTCATAAGAATCTGAAAAACATCTCCGCTTTTTATCATCTCTTTAGAGTCATCCACCATCTTAAAAAAGTGTTCTTTTGAGAATGAAAAACTACCTTTATCATTACCGATGTTTTTTTTCATTGGAATATACTCATAAGAGTCTTTTAACTCATTTTCTATCATCTCAAACTTGTCTCTTATCTCTTCAATAGTGCTTACCAGAGTCAGTTGATGATTTTTATGAGAATATACTAAGATTATTTTTGGGAGTATCAGGTCTAAATCGGGAGTGTTAAGTTCATCTTTGAGGTTTTGCATACTTAAGCCTAGTTTTGGCTCAAACACCTTCACCATATCATAACCGATATACCCTATGAAACCGTCAACATAGCCAATTTTAAGATCTGCTGTTGCTTTTTTGTATATGGAGGTATCTATATCTTTGTAGTAATTTTTTAAAAAAGTAAAAGGTGATTCATCTTTTATTGACGAGACGCCATTAGAATCTGTATATATAGTTTGATTATCTATATACTGAAGTCTCTCTCTCGCTCCAATACAAATAAAACTGTAGTTTCCTTCACTTTGTCCTGCACTCTCGAAAAGATAGGAAATTTCGTCTGTAAATATGGTTTTTAATTTTGCATAAACAGCAATAGGAGCTAGTTGATCTTGAAAAAATTGTTTAGAGTAAATCAAAGGAGTACCTTGTAAAGAGAATTGCTCCTGAAAGAGGAGCCTTAAATTTATATCTTAGTTAAAAAAGCACCGGCTTCAACAGACGTTCTAACAGAACGTAGTGCTTTTCTTGCTTCTATCTCACTGTTAAACGGACCAACTAAAACTTTGTTTAGGGTTTTAGATCCGGTTGTTACCTGATGATATTTATATTTATATCCTAACTTGGTAATAGAGTCCAAAAATTTTTTATTAGGCTTGTACCTCGCGAATGAGCCGACTTGAATAAAGTATGTAGCTGAAGATGAAACCTTAGTTGTTTTTACTTGCGTTGTAGCTTTTTTAGGCACAATCTTTTTAGTATCTTCTTTTACAACAGGCTTAACACTCTCTTTTATAACTGTTTTTGCTTTTTCTTTTATACTCTCTTCTTTAAGCTTTTTTGCGATTTTATCAAGAGACACACCATTTTGTTTAGACTCCTGAACAACTTCAACTTCTTCAAAAAGAGGTTCATCTGCTGGCGTTTTAACTTTTTCTTGCGGTTCTGGCGGGAGCATTGCTTGTGGTAAATTATCTGTACCTTTTGAAGTAAGAGTATTCATAAGCATTACAACAATGATTAAAATTACACCTAAAGTTGCAACAGCTAAAATGATTTTTTTATTTCCGGCTGAAGAGTTGCCCTTATTTAGAATAATGTCATTTAGTTCATTTTTTTCTTCCATAATTAGACCTTTTTAATTCTTAATTTATAATAATACCCAAATTTACATATGTTTTGACCAAGAAGCACCACGCTCCTTAGCATAAACTTCATACGGCAGAGTTAATATATTGTACTCATCAGGCATATCGGAATTAGGAAACATTCTCCACTGTTTAGGTTGTTTGGCTGCCAGTTTCATAGAGATCATTTTACCAAGTTGTATAGCTTCTTGCAGTGTGGTATGGCCCTTATGAATATATACATGAAGATGGCCTTCTGTTTTCGTTTGATAAGCAGTGAAGTTTATAAAACCCTCTTCACGAAGAAGAAGTTGAGCTTTATGGTAAAAACGTTCAGGATCTCTTCCATTATAATCAATAACAATGTTCTCAACTTTGTTGTGCTTATTTACTATAGAGTGAGCGACAGTAATATCGCCTTTTATATGTTGATTTATGACTGCCTGCGATAAAGTAGCATCGACTTTTTCAAATTTATTGTAGAAAGTACGACCTTTAAAGATTATTTTATCTACAACGGCATCTTTTTTTATCCAGTAATGATCGCTAACCATTTTGATAAGCTTTAAGTCCATGGCAGTCATTTTATTCCTTTAATTTTATTTCACAAAATGAAAGGAAACCCTTCATTTATTAATGACGATGTCGGAAGTAATTCCGTCATCTGCATTAACACTAGGTTTCCTTAGGCAAAAAGCCCAAGACACTAGTGTCTTTTAATAAGTTGGTTGATTATATATTACAAATTTTTGAGCTAAAGCTTTTAACTCCTCTTTAACAGATGATTGTAACTCAGTATTGTTAATATCATCAAGTACATCTGCCATTTTGTTAGCAATAAACTCAAACTCTTTCTCTTTCATACCACGAGATGTCAGAGCAGGGGAGCCGACTCTTATTCCTGAAGTCACAAATGGACTTCTTGTCTCACCAGGAACTGTATTTTTGTTGATTGTAATACCAGCATTGTCAAGTGCTGCATCAGCATCTTTACCTGAGATTTCACGACCTACAAAAGAGACTAAAATTAAGTGGTTATCAGTTCCGCCGCTAACTACATTGTATCCTCTTTTAACCAATACTTCAGCGAGTATTTTAGCATTTGCTTTTACCTGTTTAGCATACTCTTTCCACTCAGAAGAGAGGTTGTATTTGAAACCGACAGCTTTTGCTGCTATAACATGTACAAGCGGCCCGCCTTGAAGTGCCGGAAAAATTGCAGAGTTCATTTTCTTGGCAATATCTTCATCATTAGTCATAATCATACCGCCTCTTGGACCTGCAAGAGTTTTGTGAGTAGTAGTCGTAACGACATGTGCATGTGGAAATGGGCTAGGGTGCTCGCCAGCACATACTAAACCGGCAATGTGAGCGATGTCAGCAAAAAGAATCGCTCCGACTTCGTCAGCTATTTCACGAAATCTTTTGAAGTCTATCTCTCTTGCATATGCAGAAGCACCACATACGATTATTTTTGGTTTAACAATTTTAGCAATATCCATAACTCTATCGTAATTGATACGGCCGTCAAGCTCAACTCCATATGTAAACGAGTGGTAGTTCTGACCGGAAAAACTAGGCTTTGAACCGTGAGTCAGGTGACCGCCATGGTTTAAATCCATTCCTAGAAGTTTGTCTCCAGCCTTCATAAGACCGGCATAAACAGCGCCATTTGCTTGACTCCCGGAGTGTGGCTGAACATTGGCATAGTTACATCCGAAAAGCTCGCATGCTCTGTCTATTGCCAACTGCTCAACACCATCAGCATACTCACAACCGCCGTAGTAACGTTTAGCAGGATAACCCTCAGCATACTTGTTAGTAAATACTGAACCCATAGCTTCCATAACAGCAGGAAGTGTGAAGTTCTCAGATGCAATCATCTCCAGATGATCGGTTTGGCGCTCTAACTCTTTTTCGCATAACTCAAAAATTTCTTTATCATACTCTTGTAAAAAACTCATTTTTATTCCTCTTATCTAAATTTATTTTCTTGTAAAGGAGCAAAAGCTCTCTTACATTTTATTGCACTAAGGTTACACCTATTGGTTAGATTACTTATTATCTTCATTTTTTTCTTCTACATGTTGTGGTTTCATAGCTGGAAATAGCAGTACATCTCTAATAGAGTGCTCATTCGTTAAAAGCATAACTAATCTGTCTATTCCAATACCTTGGCCTGCTGTTGGAGCCATACCGTAGCTTAGAGCCTCGACAAAGTCTCTATCCATCTCATGAGCTTCATCATCACCACTCTCTTTAGCAGCGCCTTGTGCTTCAAAACGAGCAAGTTGGTCAACTGGATCATTTAACTCACTAAATGCATTGGCAATCTCACGACCGGCGATAAAAAGCTCAAATCTTTCGGTAATCTCCGGATTTTCATCACTTCTTCTTGCAAGAGGAGATATATCAACGGGATACTCGGTAATAAATGTCGGGTCTATAAGTTTGGCTTCAACAAATTCGTCAAATAGTTCGCCTTGAAGTTGACCTAAGTTCATACCGGGTTTTACAGTGATATTCTTAGAATTTAAGAACTCTACAATTTTCTCTTTATCATTAACAACTTCTGATGGAACACCGCCAATTGTAGTTAGTGACTCTATAAGCGGTATCTCTGTGAAGTTGTCAAAGTTTACTGCTAAATCACCATACGGCAGTCTTGTGGGCAGGTTTAAATGATCGAACAGGTACTCAAAATACTCTTTTGTGATCTCTATCAGATCTTTATATGTTTTGTAAGCCCAGTAAAATTCTATAGATGTGAACTCAGGATTATGAGTAGCATCCATCCCCTCATTTCTAAAGTTACGGTTTATCTCAAATACAGCTTCAAACCCACCGACAATAAGTCTTTTTAGATAAAGTTCAGGTGCTATTCTCAGATATCTGTCGATTCCAAGTGCATTATGGTGTGTAACAAATGGCTTGGCATTTGCTCCACCTGCAATAGGGTGCATCATAGGAGTTTCAACCTCTAAGAAACCTTTGTCTTCAAAAAAACGTCTAGTCAGTGAGATAACCTTTGAACGAATTTTAAATGTTTTACGAACATCTGCATTCATAATAAGGTCTAGATATCTTTTTCTGTATCTTATCTCTTTATCTGTAACACCATGAAATTTTTCAGGCAGTGGAGAGATGGCTTTTGTTAAAAGTTTTAACTCATTGGCATGAAGAGAGAGCTCACCTTGTCCGGTTACAAAAGGGTAGCCATTAACTTCAATAATATCACCGACTTCTATATTTTTCTTAAAAATATTGTTATAAAAACCTTCAGGCAGATTGTCTCTTGCTACATAAATCTGAAGCATTCCGCTCTCATCTTCAATCTTTACAAAACTTGCTTTACCCATAATTCTAAGGAGTTTAATACGTCCGCTTACTATGTAATGACGATTCTCATCTCTTTTATCATCTTTATGCTCAATATCTGAATTAACATTTAAGTATTTCTCAATTGTTGTATTTCTTTTTGAATCATTAGAGTAGGGGTTGATTCCCTCACTTTTAAGCAGTTGTGCTTTTTCAATTCTTTGTTGTATAAATTTGTTATCAAAAACCAATAGTTTTTCCTTTGTTTGTTTTCACTAAAACTTTACTCCGTAACCGCTTTGCCTAGTTTTGGCAATTCTTGCATATGCCATAAATCTGCATAGAGTGGTCTTTCATGTCAAAACCTAACTCCTCGGCAATTTTATGTTGTCTCTCTTCTATCTGTTCATCTACAAACTCTGCTATGCTTCCACACGCTGTACAGATAAGATGATCGTGATGGTTTTTAGCTCCAAGTTCATATTTCTTACCTTGTGCACCAAAGGAGAGAGATGTGACCATTTTGGACTCTTCTAACAGTGATAAAGTTCTATATACTGTAGCAATTCCCGTTTTTAAATCGGGAAATTTTTCTTGTATAAGGTTGTGCAGTGATTCTGGGGTAAGGTGTTCGTCTGAACTATAAAGAGTCTCCAAAATCACTTCTCTTTGAATTGTAAATTTCAGCGCATTTTGTTTAAGAAGCTCTTTAAAATCTATGAGCAGTTGTTTATATTCAACAGTTTTATCGTGAAAGTCAGTGGTTATATTAGGCACGTTATCTATTCTCTTCATTAGATAGATTTTGTTCCACACTAAGTTTATTCTTTGTATCTTCTAAAATTTTAAGTGCTGAATTTTGTACGGTTTCATTAATCTTATCTTCTATTACTGCCGTGCTTTTGTCTATGGTTTTATTTATATCATCAGAAATTTCAACAGGGTCGAGTTTCATAATAATACTGCCGGTTTCTACTAATATCGGGAAGATAATACTATTTTTCATAACAGAGTCTATGCTTTCTCTCATAGCTTTAATATTGTAGGTTGCGTATGCAATTACAGCTGCAATAAGAAAGAACTTGCTTGCACTAAACAAGAAACCTAGAATTTTATCAAAAATACCCAAACCACTGAGAGAACTCAGCTTTTTAAACAAAAAACCAATTAAAACCATAAAGAGCCAAAAAAGAGTAAGGGTAACTAAAAAACCTGTAAAGCTGACGGCTGCACTGTTTTGGAATTTAAAAATTGAATCACTTACTATCTGACCAACATTCTCTCCAACTCTCGATGCTATAAAGATACCACCAACAATCCCTACAAGACCAAATAACTCCTTAAAAAAACCATTTATAATCCCTTTAAGTCCTAAAAAAAGAACTATAAGAGAGACTATAATATCAAAATAGTTGAATTCCATTATTCCATAACCTTAGATACTTTATTTTTTCCATTCTGTTTAGAGAGATAGAGAGCTTTGTCTACCCTTGAGAGTAAAGTGTCAGGCAGATCGTTTCCAAGCAGTTTTGTTAGGCCAATACTTGTAGTTACGGATAGGCTATGACCCATATAGATTAATTTATTTGAACTTATTAGCTTTAAGAGTCTATCTGCAATGATTTCACACTCTTCGTCACTATTTCGATTTAATACAATTGTAAACTCCTCTCCGCCAAACCTAAAAATTTTATCTCCGTCTCTTAGTGTTTTTCTAAGAATATTAGAGATAAATATTAAGATCTTATCACCGGCAAGATGTCCATAGGTGTCATTTATGAGTTTAAAATTATCTATATCAAGCATCAGCAAGTGTATATTGTACGGTATGCTCTTATTTGAACAAATCTCATTTAGATAAGCACTCAAAGCTCTTCTGTTAAAAACTTTTGTAAGCGAATCTAGTTTTGAAGTCTTCTCAAGTGTTTTAATTTTAGTGGTGAGTTCTGAAATTGTTGTATTTGCTTTTTTTACTTCGTCAGTCATATGAATTTGGATTTCATTAAATTTACTTGTGATGGTGGCCAAGTCAATCTGCTCTCTTTGACACTCTTTGAGAGTTTTTTCGTGCAGCTGCGCTAACTGTCCAAACTTTTCATTTGTATATTCATAAGAGATTAAACTCTGATTTACAAGCTCTTTATATGAGTTGTTGAAGGCTGCTTTTGCATGTTCGACAGAGTTAACATCATTATCTCTAATATTTGAGACAATATCAACAGCATCTTTTAGATAGTTTACAACTTGCTCTTTTGTTGCATTTTCATCTGCATCAACGCGCTCGATTAGATTCTCGTAAATCTCTTCTATAAGTGCTTTCAGGTCATTTTTTTGCATAGTTGCATAATCCATTGAAAAATATGCTGTATTATACATCCATAATCATAAAGATTAGCTTTTGTGTATGTTTTGAGTTAAGTAATCAGTGCTATTTTAGGTACTATTATGTAAAATTGCAAAAATAAATAAATTATACGTACTAAAAAGGTTTTATAATGAGTATCTGGAGTCCTTCAAGTTGGAGAGAGAAACCAATTTTACAACAGCCGACATACCCAAATAAAGATGATTTACACAGGGTTTTATCAGAGTTAAAAAACTATCCGCCACTTGTTTTTGCCGGTGAAGCCAGAAGACTTAAAGAGCAGCTTGCAGATGTAGCAAAAGGTGATGCATTTTTACTTCAAGGTGGTGATTGTGCAGAGAGTTTTAGCGAGTTTCATGCTGATAATATTCGTGATACCTTTAAAGTTTTAATGCAGATGGCTGTTGTTATGACATATGCAGGAGGTGTGCCGGTTGTAAAGGTCGGTCGTCTCGGCGGACAGTTCGCAAAGCCTCGTTCATCTGATACGGAAACTTTTAACGGTGTGACACTTAACTCATACCGTGGAGATATTATTAATGGCGTAGAGTTTACAAAAGAAGCACGTGTTCCAGATCCTCAGCGCATGATACAAGCTTATAATCAAGCATCTTCAACCCAGAATCTACTTCGTGCATTTGCATCAGGAGGTATGGCTGATCTACACCAAGTTCATCAGTGGAACCTTGATTTTGCACATAAGAGTGAAGTATCTGCTAAGTATGAGAAACTAGCAGAAGAGATAGAGAACTCTTTGCAGTTTATGAAAGCTTGCGGAATCACATCAAAGACTTATAGAAACTTGAGAGAAACAGATTTTTATACTTCACATGAAGCACTTTTGCTTCCATATGAAGAAGCATTTACCAGAAAAGACTCTTTAACTCAGGAGTGGTATGACACATCAGCTCACATGTTATGGATTGGTGACAGAACCCGTCAACTAGATGGTGCACATGTGGAGTTTTTAAAAGGTGTTAACAACCCTATAGGTGTTAAGGCGGGTCCAAGTATGGATCCGGATGATTTAGTAAGACTTTGTAAAACTTTAAATCCTAATAACGAAGCCGGTCGCTTGAATGTTATTGTTAGAATGGGTGCTGATAAAGTAGGCGAAGGTATGCCAAAGCTTATTCGTGCAGTTGAGAGAGAAGGTATGAAAGTGCTTTGGAGTTGTGACCCTATGCATGGAAATACTATAAAATCATCAAACAACTATAAAACTCGTCCGGTTGATTCTATTTTAACTGAGATGAAACAGTTCTTTCAAGTTCATAAGGCTGAGGGAACGATTGGCGGCGGAGTTCACTTAGAGATGACAGGTAAAAATGTTACCGAGTGTATCGGTGGATCATTCGTTGTAACCGAAGAGGACTTAAGCTCCCGTTACCACACTCATTGTGACCCTCGCTTAAATGCAGATCAATCTTTAGAGTTGGCATTTTTAATTGCAGATACTTTAAAAGAGGCTAAACATTAATAACTCTGTTTTCACATGTAATTATTGCATGTGAAAATTTAAAAGAACTCTATTTCATCATCTTCATCATACTCTTTTGGCATTAATGTGATTTCTAACTGGGCAATACTGCTCATAAGTGTTTTATCTAAATAGTGGATATCATCTGCTTCTTGTGTTTCAAATATAGACATTCTCCAACTTTGTAAATCGCTAATTATTGCTTTTAAATAGATGGTAATCATATATTTAGTCTCTTCATCAACAGTTTCAAACTTTGTTGAGAGAAGTAAGTCTTTGAGTATTATAAGCGTAAAAGAGAGCTCCTCAAACTCATAGGTTGTATTTAAGATTTTTGAATACTGCGCAAAGAGATGAGCTGATTCTAGAAGTGAGTTGTGTGTTATAACCTCCTCATCATGTATCGCATCTAAGGCATCTGCTTCTAACTCATTGAGTTCAGCAATCATCTCCATATCCAGATCAATCTCTTCTAGATAATCTTTCGCAGAGGTTTTCGTTGCAGAAGGCGTACAGGATACAGAGTTGTCTGTATCTACTGTACATACCAACTTTTCAGGGCTGATAGCTTTTGTCATACTGTTAGAGGGCTGGTATTTTTCACTGTCATGGTAATAGAGATCGATATACTCAATGATTACACCTTCAAAATTATAATCTACAAGCATACAAACTTCTGTTAACATCTCATCGTTCAGCTTTGAGTTTTGCAGCATAAAATGTAAAAGTGCATTTTTAAAGTGAACACATATTGTAAAAACATCAGATAAGGGAATGTTTTTTTTCTTAAATATGATAAGCATAACGCCAATAACGGGGCAATTACCAAGTTCGTTATTGTCTTTTACTACCCCAATCGCATACTCTAAAACTTTTAGAGCAAATTTATCTCTGTAGTAATCAACTTTAAAACCATGCCCTATTAGCGTATACTCGACGGCTTCATAGCCCATCCATTTATCTAAGATAGTATTTTTGTTATTTTCAATTAACTCTATTTCATTTAAAATCGTTTTAAACATAAGTACCATCCATAATCTGATTGTATTAGATGAGATAATAACAAAAGTTATATTAAATAAAAATTTATATTAAATATAAATTGTTTTTAACAGTTAATAGATTCTTGTTTTTCTTCAATTCCTAACAGCTCTTCGATTTTGAGTTCATAAAGAACTTCTAACTCATTAAGCTCTTGTGCCAGTAGTGTTATACCTATCTGCTCATAACACTTCGGGTCGGCTAAGCACCTGTTTTTTTCTTTAATATCAAGTTCAAGCTCTTCTATCTCTTTTGGTAACTCTTCCAAAGCTATTTTTTCTTTAAAAGTCAGTTTTAAGATTTTTTGTTTCTCTTTTACTTTTGGTTGTGCTTTTTTACTTTCACTCTCCATTACACTAAGCTCTTTCAACTCTTTTTCCAGCTCTAAATACTCTGAGTAGTTTTGGTAACTCTCTTCAATATGTTTATTTTCTTTAAAAATAAAGAGTTTTTTAGCAATCTTGTCTACAAAATATCTGTCGTGGCTGACAATAATCACGGCTCCTGGAAAATTACTCAACTGCTCTTCTAGAATATTGATAGTAGGAATATCTAAATCATTTGTTGGCTCATCAAGTATTAGAATATCAACATTTTTTGTAAAGAGCAGAGCAAGAGCAATACGGTTTTTCTCCCCACCACTGAGAATAGCTATCTTTTTATCTAAAAACTCTCTTGGGAAAAGAAAGTTTTTAAGGTAACCGTATACGTGCATATTTTTTCCGCGCACATCAACTCTATCACCGCCATAGGGACAGAAAGTCTCGATTAAATTTTTGTCATCATCTAACATCTCTCTATGTTGATCAAAATAACCTATTTTGAAATCACCCTGTTTTATAGTTCCTGATGTAGGCTTTATCCGTCCCAAAAGAGCTTTAAGCAGGGTTGATTTTCCACTACCGTTTGGACCGACTATGGCTATTACATCTTTTTGCAGAATCCTAGTGTTAAACTCTTTTAAAAGCTCTTTGTCTCCAAGAGTCAGCTCTAAGTTCTCTACTTCAAAAAGCATCTTCTGTTTGTTTATGCTTTTGTCACGATTAAAGTGTTTAGCTTCACGTTGAAGTTCAATTGACATTTTGTTGATTTTGGCAGGATTAGTCTTAGCATCTTCACGAAGATTCATAAGACGCTCTTTCCGACCTTCGTTTCTTTTAAGTCTTGCTCTGACACCTCTGGAATACCACTCATTTTCTCTCTTTAGTATTCCAAGCAGGTTGTCGTGCTGTTTTTGAAGAGTTCTTAAATACTCCTCTTTTTGAGTTAAGTAGTTGCTGTATCCACCGCTATACTCCCTAAGCGAGCAATCTTCAACCTCTACACTCTTAGTGGCAACTCTATCTATGAAGTATCTGTCATGTGAGATAAATACAAGAGTAAACTTCTCTTTTAAGAGTAATTCCTCAAGGAACTCGACCATGTATACGTCAAGGTGATTGGTAGGCTCATCCAAAAGTAAAATATCCGGCTTTTGAAGAAGTAAAGAGGCTAAGGCAACTCTTCTTTGCTCACCGCCGCTTAATAGGAGTACAGGTTTCTCCTCATACCGTTTTAAATCAAAATGTTGGATGATTCTCTCTATCTTGTCATCCAAATTCCAAGCATTATGATGTTCAATATAACGAGATAGTGTCTCATGCTCATCGATAAGAAGTTTATTCTCAAAATCATCAGCTAATATGAGTGACAACTCATGATATCTCTCTTTAGCTTTGTTTAACTCATCCAGACCAGCTTCAACAGCTTCTCTAACTGTATCTCCCTCTTTGAAATCTGGTTTTTGGTCTAACATCTTAACATCTAAGTTTTGTCTGATAATTCTCTCACCGGAATCTTGCTCAAGAGTACCGTTTACTATCTTCATAAGAGTAGATTTGCCACTCCCGTTTTTACCGATAATAACGATTCTATCACCTTCATTAATATGAAAATTTACATCTGTTAAAATTTTTTGTGCTTCAAAATGTTTGGATATGTCGAGTAGGTCTATTAATGCCATGAAGTTTTTCATTTCCCCTGTTTAAGGGCTTTTAAAATGTTTTATATTTATGTGCAATAATATCGTTTTTCAAGTTAATATGGGCTTATCTGTTCAATTGCTGATAAGCCTCTTCAATTTGTACTAAAGCTAGTTTCTTAGCATTTTCTTCCTCTTTGGCATTCCACCAATACTCAATAATCTGCTGTTCAATAGTTCCTAAAAGGTCTACCTGAAGATTAGCGAATACTTCATATGAACTAACATCAGCACTACTCATTTTATTACGTTTGGCAATATCATCTATTAGTTCTCTTATAGACTTCTCAATATCTGTCGGTTCTTCCAGGGGAGTATCATCAGTTGGCTGCTTAATAACTCTTGCGTAATCAATCCATGTCTTTATCTCATCTTCAAGGTAGTCATAACCATCAACTCTATAACATAATATACGATCAGGTGTATATAGAATCTCATCACTCTCATCAAGGATATCCGTAACTTTTGCTTCACCATTTTGCATGTAGACTTCAATACGCTGGTCGTCCCTTATAGTAGAAGCAGTCTCAAAAGCATTTCTTGCGTGTTTTAATAACTCTTTTTTTGTTGATTCATAATCCATTCTATCTCCATAATTTAAGTTTAATATTTTTACTATGCACACTCTATATATGTATGTTATTGAAATCCCATAAGCGTTTGTAGTGAGTATCAAGTTCTGATAGAACGTTGTCAGTAAGGTTTAAGTCCATTAGTTTGGCAAACTCTTTGCCGGGAAATCGCTCATACCACTCTTTCATCTCACTTTTTAATGATTCACGTTTGGCAACTGTTTGAGCTATCATATTTTTTATTTGAAGCATCTCTTCATTTATTATCTCAGCCATTGTTGCACCCACATTCACAACTCTCAGTTGCAGTTCCCGGGTCTAGGTAAGTAGATGAGTTAGCAGAGTCTACTTTGACAAAATAGTTCTCTTTTACTTTTTTTACTACCTCATTTAGCTCCATAGGCTCTTTACCGATATAGTAAACATCTATCTCATCTTTAATAAGTCTCTTAAAAGGCCCCTCTCCCATATATGAGTAAACGACACTCTCTATACCATTTTGTTTAAGAAGTTCAGCCGTTTTAATACCATTGCCGGCTTCTTTATTTTCAATGAATAAGAATTTATCCTTGTTTTGTTCGTAAATAGCAAACATAGTTACATTGCCAAAAAGTTTTGATGATTTTGCATCTTTACTTGATGAGTCAACAGGAATAGCTATCATCTGTAGCTCCTTTATATCAGTTTATATAATGCAGATATGCATTTATAGTTCTAGAACTAATTATGCACTTCTTTCATCAAATGTATTATTAGATTAAGGCAATGAATATTAAATAAGGGAGATATAAGATGAGAGAGATATTTGATAAAGCAGTATCAGCATATGAGACAAAACAATATAGTGAGGCATACGGGCTTTTTGAAGAAGTAGCCACAACAAACGAAAATGCTATGATAAACCTTGCTTTGATGCATATGAAAGGCGTAGGTTGCCAGAAGAGTAATGAGAGTGCAATAGAGTGGTTTGAAAAGGCTGCAATGAATGGTAATACCCATGCGCTGCATAGTCTTGGTACTTTTTATGAAAAAGGCATGCATGGAAATGTTGATGGTGATAAGGCACTTGAATATTACAAAGAAGCAGCCGACAGCGGTCATGTAGACTCTCAGTTGAAAGCCGGACTTTTATATAGACAAAATGGAAAAATTGCTGAGGCAATGCGTTATCTTATCGCTGCTGCTCACAATAAAAATCAACAAGCTCAAGCAATTATAACTTATGTGAGCAATTCATCGTTAGAGTCAGAAAGAAATGATATATTTCATAATTTTGATGAAGCACATCAGCGTGCATTAGTTGAAAATATTTTAGAGAATAAGATACGACCTACATTGGCAAGTGACGGCGGCGGGATTCAATTGGTAAACTATGTAGCCGGCAAAACACCGCAAATATGGTTAAATTATTTGGGTGCGTGTTCAGGATGCCAGCTTGGTTCAACTTCAACAGCAGATATGCTGCTTGATCATTTTGAAACAATGATTGACAAAAATGTCGTACTTTATTTGATGTAGTATAAAAGAGATGAATAAGTTAGTAGCTACTGTTGATGAGATTGAAGAGAGAGGCATTGTAACATATATTCGTCTTAATAGCAGCAGTACAATTATTACTATTATAAAGTCTAAAACACCAAAGTGGATTGGTGTAGGTGATAGAGTACATTGTAAATTTCAAGAGACTTCAGTCAGCGTTAGCAAAGATTGCCAAGGGAAGATATCTATAGAGAATAGATTACCCGGGATACTAAAAGAGGTTCGTGAAAATAACTCTTTATGCGAACTAACCTTTGAGTCTGATATTGGAAATATCATCTCTCTAATAACCTCTAGAGCTTATAATAGTCTTGAACTAAGTAAAGGGTGTAAGGCGACAATTCTTTTGCGTGGAGTTGATATAAAGATAGAACCTATTCTACTCCCGATTGAGACTGATAAGTATAAAAAAATAACATCTAGAATAAAAGATGCATATTAAAATTAAAAGGTCAAGGAGAATAAAATGGCTGTATATATAACTCAAGAGTGTATCAATTGTGATGCCTGTGCACCGGAGTGTCCGGTAGCTGCAATACTAGCTGATGATAGTGATAAAAATCCATATGAGGGTGAGCGTTTTTATGTAAAGCCTGAAAGTTGTGTAGAGTGTGTTAGTCATGCAGATACACCACGTTGTGCAGAAGCATGTCCAACTGAGGGTTCTATAGTCTGGGACATGCCTTTTATAGTTGATTTTAATGATTACTATGCGAATGGAAATGAGAATGGGACTTATAAGATACGTGAACATAAGAAAAAAGGACTTATGCTTCCTGCTGTCAAAGCACAAACTTATATGGAAGATATAGGAATGGATACTCGTGAAAACAAACTAAATGTAATGGATTCGTTTTAAAATCATGAATATAGCTTTTGCATCATCTGAGGGAGAATCGATTAATCAACATTTTGGCTGGTCAAAAACTTTCTATCTTTATAGTGTAGATAAAGATAGTTATGAACTGCTTCGTGTGATTGAGAGTTCTGATGAACCTGAAGGTGAAAAAGAGAAATTAGATTATAAGATAGGGACGATTAATGAAGCAGATATTATGTACTGTACACAAATAGGACCTACAGCATCTAAGATGATTCAGTCTGCAGGAATTCACCCGGTGAAGGTAGCTGAAGGTGAAAAAATCACTGAGGCAATATTAAACCTACAAGAGATGTTAAATAATAACCCGGCACCTTGGCTGTTACGTATATTTCATAGGTCTGAGGCAAGGAGTGCATAATGGCAGTAATAATCACTGATACATGTATAAACTGTGATGCCTGCATTGATGAGTGTCCAGCTACTGCAATAGTCTGCGCAGATGAATCTCCACTGGTTGATGGCGAGTACACTTATGTTAAACCTGAGAAGTGCATAGAGTGTGTTGATTCGGCTGTTCCAAAATGTGCTGATGTCTGTCCTACAGAAGGGTGCATAGTTTGGGATATGCCTTATACGGAGTCTTTTAACGATTACTTTATTTCGAGTGATGATTATGTTATCCGTGAACATAAGAAAAAAGGTCTTTTGTCCCCGCTTGTGGCTCCCAGACCTTTTAGAGAGAGTATCTCGTTAGAGCAACGAACAGAGCATGTTAGTGTAGCCGAGACACTTAAACTTTATAACCCATAAAACAAAAGGATAAATTTATGTCTGTAATTATTGATGATAGTTGTATCACCTGCGATGCTTGTATGCAAAACTGCCCGGTTAATGCAATAGTAGATGATAATGATAACCCTACAGGTGAAAACCGTTACTATGTACAAGCTGAAAAATGTGTTGAGTGTGTTGATTTATTTGATAATCCTCAGTGTGCTGCAATCTGTCCGAGCATAGGTTGTATAACTTGGGATATGCCGTTTACTAAAGAGTTTGATGCACACTTCTTAAATGAGAAAGTTTATAAACTTGCCTATAAAGATGGAGTAGCAAAATCTCCATCTTTTAAAGAGAAAAAATATCGTGAAGATATTCCACTAAGTATGCGTGGTGTCGGTAAAGAGGTACAAGTAGAGCCAGAAGATATAGAAGTAGGTTAAGTCTAAAGTGTACAATCTTGATAAAATAAATGATGTTGCTGCTGCTTTAGACAGTTTTGAGTGTTACTGCGCCATCACTGTAGCACTTAAAATAACTGATGATTCATGTAAGATGGATAATTATGAGAAGAGCCTCTTTATGGATCTGTATGATGCACTGCCGACTAAAGAATCGCATCTTTTTGAGAACAGTGTATTCGATGTTATTTATTTAGGTCGTAATAATCCAAGTGCTCAAACATATTCACATATTAAGATCTTAAGAGAAACTGCTATGGATGTAATAAGTCGCCCAAGAATGAAAGTATTTAAAACATCAGTGCGTGATAAATTACTTTGTTAGTGTATTGGAGGCAGTATTAAACTGCCCCAAAAAGTACCTTACCACTACTGCTTTGAAGTGCTTTTATCTCATCATATGTTTTATCAGGGATTCTCAGTTTAGAAGCTTTAATCTCATCATAAACCGTATCTATTTTCTCTTCAGCACTTGCCTTTTTCAAATCACCTTTGGAAAGGTCAGCATGGTCTAAAAGTTCATTCCATACAGAACTCTCATCTAAGGCAAAAGCATTAAAGATAGCTCCCTTATACTCAAACTTGCCGTCACCGTCAAGGTCCGTAACAAATATGATGTATAAACCACCCGGAGTAAGAAAATCTTTATACATCTCTACAAATGGTTCAAAAAAATCAAGTGTTTCAAGTTCACAGGCAATAAAGTCTATCGTATCACTGTTAGTTACTAAAATCGTTTGAGTGGCAGTAGCCTTTGGCGGCAACTGTTTATCAGCTGACATTATCTTACCTGGTGTTATTACAAGACTGCCCCTATAACCATAGGCATATTTATCAGTTTTAGCACTAAATGATGCCTGCCATTGTAGGTTGTTGTCCTTTATGAATTCTTGTACTTTTGACATATATTATTCCTTTTATTTGTTTAGATAGAATCTGCAATTTTAGTTCTTGATCTGAGTTTTTTACATCAGGCAACATCGTTAGTGTAGGCATAAGTTGAAGATATTGAACGTAAACGCTCTGCTGCTTTTGTAAAGACATCAATCGTATATTCAATCTCTTTTTCAGTTGTATAACGCGAAAGACTTAAACGCATTGCAGTATGAGCAAGTTCAGGATCTTCACCGATTGCGCTCATTACCGGATTTGCCTCAAGTGATTCAGATGCACAGGCACTACCTGTCGATGCAGCAATCCCGGCTTTATTAAGATCCCATAACATTGATTCACCCTCAATACCGCGCAGTGAAATTAAAATAGTATTTGGTGTACGCTGTTCACGAGGACCCACAACTATAGTGTCAGGAATTTTTACTAGTGCATCTTCGAGTTTATCTCGCAGTCTGCGAACATCGGTATTCATAATCTTAACATGATTAACAGCTTGTTTCATTGCTAAACCCATACCGACTATATAGGCTACATTTAAAGTACCGGCACGTTTACCGCCCATCTGTTCACCCCCATGAAGAAGATTTGGAAGTTCTCTTCCTTTTTTCACATAAAGACCACCAATCCCCTTTGGACCATGAAATTTATGTGCAGAAAAAGTAAGATAATCTACTTCTGTTTTTGTAAGATCTACATTAACCTTACCTATTGCCTGAACGGCATCACAATGGAATAAAATCCCTTTCTCTTTGGCAAAGTTACTCACTTCTTCCACAGGAAAGATCATTCCTGTCTCATTATTTGCCCACATCATCGAGATGAGTATTGTCTTGTCTGTTACTGCTGCTTTGATTGCCTCGTAAGATATACCGCCATTTTCATCAACATCAACATAAGTAACATCAACTCCATATTCACTTAAGTACAATAAAGTATCAAGCATAGAGGGATGTTCTACTGCTGTAGTAACAATATGATTCTTGTCCGGATTTTTTAGAATATGTTTGAAAAATATACCTTTTAGCACACTGTTATTACTCTCCGTGGCACATGATGTAACTAAAATATCATCACTATCCGGAACGTTCAGTGCATCATACATCTCGCCTAAAGCATTGTTTAAAGATGGACGAACTTCCATACCGTATTGATGCAGTGAGTTTGGATTTCCATACAACTCTTCTAAAAACGGCAGCATTTTTACTTTTACCAAGGGATCAATCTTTGTTGTCGCGTTATTATCTAAATATACTCTCATTGTGCTTCCTTCTCTTTTTTATATTTTAGTATAGGTTTTTTACTCGGGTCTTTTACTAATGCCTCTGTGACTCTGCAACTCTCTAGGTTCTTTTCAGATGGAGATGAAAATTGCAGTGGCAACATCACCTCTTCAATAATCCCACGAAGTCCACGAGCTCCTACTCCTCTCTCAACTGCTTCTTTTGCAATTGCTACAAGGGCTTTATTGTCAAAAACAAGTTTAATACCGTCCATATCAAATAGCGCCTGAAACTGCTTTATAAGTGCATTATCTGGTTCTTGTAGAATCTGTACCATCTGGTCTGTAGTAAGTTCGCGAAGTTGTGCTATTACCGGTATACGACCTATAAACTCAGGAATAATTCCGTAATGGACTAATGCCTTTTGGTCTACTTTATGATCTTTTTGTTCTGCTTTTTTTACAGAGCCAAAGCCCACTTTATTATTCTTTTTTGTATTGGAATCTGGTACTAAACCGACAAAAGCACCACCGCAGACAAACAGTACATGTGAAGTATCAAAGAGTACAGTCTCAGTGGTAGAGTTTTTACGGCTTCCCTTTACGGGAATATATACTTCAGCACCTTCGAGAATTTTAAGTAGACCCTGTTGCACACCTTCTCCGGAGACATCACGACCCATAGTTGATGATTCACTTTTGCGGGCTATTTTATCTATCTCATCTATATATACAATACCGCGTTGGGCAAGCTCAATGTCATAATTAGCTGCTGCAAGCAGACGTGAAAGAATACTCTCAACATCTTCACCGACATAGCCGGCTTCAGTTAAAGCAGTAGCATCAGCTATTGCAAAAGGTACGCTCATAATCTTTGCAAGAGATTTTGCAAGCAGTGTCTTACCACTTCCGGTTGGACCCAGAAGTAAAATATTACTTTTTTCAAGTTCCACACTGTTATAGATTGGACTCTCTATACGTTTATAGTGGTTATAAAGGGCAACTGCGAGCACTTTTTTTGCCTCTTCTTGACCAATGATATGCTTGTTTAGATGCTCTACTATCTCTAGTGGTTTTGGCAACTGCTCGTGCATCTCTGCTCTTTGCTCATATCGAACCTCTTTTTGTAAGACGTTTGAGCAGGTAGTAACACACTCATTACAGATATGAGTAGTCTCAGAGGAGAACATTTTTTTAACTTCACTCTGTTTACGTCCGCAGAATGAACAAATTTTTTCCTTACTCATCACACATCCTTTTTATTGATAGCTTTTAGTATTGTGTCGGCCAATCCAAACTCTATTGCAACAGTCGCTTCAAAATAGTTATCGCGATCGCTCTCTTTTTCAATTATCTTAACACTTTTACCTGTTGCTTTAGAAATAATTTTATATAGTCTCTTTTTAAGGCTGATAATATGATTTGCTTGAATCTCTATATCACTTGCCTGACCTGAAGTCCCACCAAGCGGCTGGTGTATCATCACCTCTGCATTTGGCATAATATACCTATGCCCTTTTTCTCCACATGTGAAAAGAACTGCTGCCATAGAAGCAACCATACCCATGGCATAAGTATGTACAGGTGCACTGATAAGTTCCATTGTGTCAAGTATGGCAAGCCCAGCCATTACAGAACCACCAGGTGAACTAATATACATATGTATAGGTTCGCCGGAATCCTCTGCTTCAAGATATAGAAGTTGTGAAACTATAATACCCATCATATGGTCATCAATTTGCTCAGTAATCATTATAACGCGATCATTAAGCAGCTTTGAGAATAGGTCAAAGTATCTCTCTCCTCTTGGCGATCTGTCTTTAACTGTTGGAATTATTGGCATAATACTTATCCTTTATATGAATGATTTAGTGAATTCTTCAAGTGACATATGAACAATTTCTAAATTGTGTTTTTCTACAAATTTTTTCTCTTTTTTGCCCAGCTCTTTATCTGTAATAATATAGCCGCCCTCTAAATCTAATGTAAGCTCATTTGCTACCATACGTTCAGTGTCACGATCAAAATATGTACCTAAGAAGAGATATTTTTTTGTTTTTCTGTATGTTTTAAGTATAGGAGGCACGGCAAATCCACCCATCGCTTCAGTCAGCCAGTCAACATAATCAGCATCTGACATTATAAAAGTAGGTTCGGGAATAGTAGAACCCATCGGTTTAAACAGAATTTTTTTAGTATTGTCAAGAGCTTCATCTTCTACTAAAAAATATTTTTTATTCTCTACATCATACTCATATATTTCGTATCGGTTTTTATCGGCCATGATACGGGACTTTCCAATAATTAGAGAGTGAGGCTCGTAAGCTAGCAGTTCTTGAAGTTTTGAATCTCTGTTTGTATCTATTATATATCTGGGCAGCATGTCTATAATAGCTTTATGAAGAGCTGTCGGTTTAAAATCTTTAGTGTATATATGGTTTGTTAATTGAGTAAGATACTCAATTCCACGACGCTGTTCAAGATGCATTGCAGCGCGGGAATACTCAAACATTAAACGTTGACTCATCTCACGACCATTGTTTAACATTAAAATCATCGAGTCGGAATCATAGGGCATCTGTTCACCGTCTTTTGTTTTAGTGTTTTTAAATACTCCTAACCCAAAATAGGGTACTGTTGTCTGGTTACGTAACTCTTTTTTTATAGTTTGGATTATATCGCTCATTAGTGGCATCCCTTTCCTGTATAGCAGAGTTGTGCTGCTACAATTTTACGAAGCAGTGTGTCAATCTTGAATTTTTCATCAATGTTTTTACTAAAATCATCATGAAAGATTGCTCCATCTTTTGATATTAAAATCAAAGCCTTGGTAAGCTCACTGTTATATGGCTCACCTTTGAGTCTTGTTCCATAAAAGTCACCAAACTCTTTATTTGAATCAATAAAAAAATCAAATTTTTCTAAATTTGGATTTACGTGAGAGGTGTTAGCAACGACAAGGCTTGCCGTGACTTCATAATCTCCATCTATTGGCAAAATCTCATCTATTTTTTTGAGTTCATTTATAAACTTTTCATCAATAAATGGTGTCGTGATTATAAGTTGTGTTTTACCATTTTGACCACCTAGTATATGTTCTTCTCCATTGCTATTTGTAAGAGTTACTTTTTCAGATGCATATCCAATGTCTAAAGGCATATCTTCAAGATGCATGGTGTATGTTTTGAATTCTATTTGCAAGTGAGGCTCCTATAAGAAAATTTTTTATTGCCGTATCGGCCTTTTTTATAATTGTTGGGATTTGGAATATTTTAATACCACCGTTTTGAAGTGTTTTTGAAGTGTTTTTACAATACTTTATTGCTAATAAATAACTGCAAGAGGCGATACTCTCAAGTATTGAGTAGTGTTCGCAAATGTGCTTTAAATCATTTTGACGCTCTGAATCACAGGCACACTCCTTTTCAGTCTCCTCACCTATATCAGAAACTTCAATATATCGTGGGTTGTCGACAATTTCAATTAGACTGTAACTAACATCTGTTTTATCACCCACAATAAGATAGATAGCAAATTTTGCTGCAGTATATGGGTTGTTACTATAAAGCATTAGTTCTTTTGTAAGCGGGACAGCTATCTTCATGGTTGAACCTTTCACAGATTTATTGCTTATTCTGCATATTATGTTCTAGTCCTATTCATTGAAGAAAATAGGAAAATAGACAAAATTGACAGCTATCTACAAAAAGCAGACAAAATTGTCGTAAAATTATTTTAAAGTAGTTAAATCAAGCTAGAACACCTTATGCATTACTCTTATTAATAAATGATTATAGCTACATGATGCGAGATCATTGAATTCCTAAAACTACTATATAAGGATCTAAAATGAGCTGTAGTTCAAGTAATCCAGCCGAAGCGTTAATGCCACAAGATATTCAAGACAAGATACATAATCATCCATGTTATTCAGAGGGTGCACATCATCACTATGCTCGTATACATGTAGCAGTAGCACCTGCTTGTAATATACAGTGTAATTACTGTAACAGAAAATATGACTGCTCTAATGAGAGTCGTCCGGGTGTTACGAGTGAGCGTTTAACTCCCGAAGAATCAGCAAAAAAAGTAATGTATGTGGGTGGTGAAGTCCAGCGTCTAAGTGTGTTAGGTATAGCAGGACCAGGAGATGCTTTGGCAAATCCTAAAAAGACCTTTGATACATTTAAGTTGGTTCGTGATAAGGCGCCTGACTTAAAACTTTGTCTCTCTACTAATGGTTTAGAGCTTCCTAAGTTTGTTGATGAGATGGTTAAATATGATATAGACCATGTAACAGTAACCATAAACAGTGTAGATGAGACAGGTGAAATCGGTTCAAAAATATATCCATGGATTTTTTACAATAACAAAAGAATATATGGAAAGGAAGCATCAAAAATACTTTTAGAGCGTCAGCTTGAGGGTATGAAAAAGTGTGTTGAGAATGGTATTCTTATTAAAGCCAACTCAGTTTTAATTCCAGGTATTAATGATAAGCATCTTGCTGAGGTTTCTAAAAAACTTAAAGAGATTGGCGTATTCTTACATAATATCATGCCAATTATCTCAGAGCCCGAACATGGAACGAAGTTTGGACTTGACGGTGTGCCAAGTGCTACAGACCAGCAACAGATGGAAGTACAAGAAGCTTGCGGTATGGATATGAAACTTATGCAGCACTGTCGTCAATGTCGTGCAGATGCTGTAGGATTAATTGGTGAAGACCGCGGTCAAGAGTTTACTAAAGATGTCTTCTCTGAGATGAGTTTTGATGCACTTGAAGACCATTATAACATTGCAGCTCGTCAGCAGTCACAAGCTGATATAGAGGAGTTTCGCGGTTTCTTAGATAAAGCTAATGAGCGTGTAATAAAAGAAAAAGCAGAGCTCAGCTCTGATGGTCAGACTATACTTGTAGCTGTTACGACTGCCGGTGAGGGTATGATTAACCAACACTTTGGTTCAGTTAGAGAATTTCTGATATATGAAGCCGGTGACAGAGGTATAAGGTTTATACATCACAGAAAATTAGATTATGAGTATTGTGCAGGGCCTGATGGAGCTAATCCTATGGAGCCGATTTTAGAAAAACTAAAGGATTGTAAATTGATTTTAACTGCTAAAATAGGTGGATGTCCTCAAGATGATCTGGCTAAAGCCGGCTTAGTTGCAGACCAAAGTTATGCATTTGAACCAATTGAAGCTTCTGTCTTAAAAGCTGCCCGTAAATATTTTAATCTTCCTGAAGAATTAGAAGTTAATTAATATTATGGCACTAATCAATGATACGACACTGCGAGACGGCGAACAGGCACCCTATGTTGCATTTAATACTAAAGAGAAACTCTCTATTGCACAAGGACTTGTAGCCTGTGGTGCAGATGAACTTGAAATTGGCATACCTGCTATGGGAGCTAAAGAACAAGAAGATATCAAAGAGCTGATTAACTTAGGGTTAAACACTCGTATGATGACTTGGAACCGTGCAAAGATGAGTGATCTTGAAGCCTCTTTAAAATGTGGTGTTAAGTCAGTTGATTTATCTATCCCTATTTCAAATATCCTGATTGATGTGAAGTTCAAGGGTAATAGGGAACTTATGCTCTATGAGCTTGAGAGAGTTATAAAAGAGGCAAAGAGAGAAGGTCTCTTTGTCTGTATTGGCGGAGAGGACAGTTCCCGTGGTTCTATAGAATTTATTAGTGAAGTTATGAAGCTTGGGTTTGAACTTGGAGCTGATCGTTTTCGCTATTGTGATACAGTTGGTATTTTAACGCCTACTGAGACCTACAAAAATATCAAGGCTCTGACATCTCTAAACCTTCTACCGATTGAGATGCATACACATAATGATTTTGGTCTTGCAAATGCTAATGCTCTTAGTGGTATCGATGCAGGTGCTGCCAGTGTTAACACAACAGTTATCGGCTTAGGTGAAAGAGCAGGCAATGCTTCGTTTGAGCAAGTCTCTATGGCATTGAAACATCTTTATGGAGAAAGTCGTGAGATAGATGCATTTGAGATAAAGAATCTTGTTTCAATAGTTGCTCATGCAGCTGGAATGAGCCTATCTCCTAATGCCCCTATTGTTGGCGAACATATTTTTTCTCATGAGAGTGGTGTACACGCGGATGGGATGATGAAAAACAGTTCTGCTTACGAGCCGTTTTGTGCAGAAGAAGTTGGCTCTGTTCGTGAGTTTCCTATAGGTAAACACTCTGGTACAGGCACAATTTTATATCATCTAAAAGAGCTTGGCATAAGTGCAAAAAAAGATGGACTACAAGATCTATTACCACGTATCCGTGAAATTGTAACATCTCGTAAACGCGTACTCAGTGATGAGGAACTTATGTTGTTATACAGGGATAATTTATGCATATAGGGTGGCTTAAATTTGTTGACGTCAATAATCTTGTTACTATAGCAGATTCTGTAGGATGGCTAGTTGACGGTTATCATATCAAACTTATGATGATGCATTCACCACATCTATCTTACGGTGCTTATGAAGATGGAAAACTAATAGGTGCGATTATGGCTATAGAGTTTGAAAACTCAGCGATGATAAAGTACTTTATGGTTAACAAAGAGCATCAAAGAAAGGGCATTGGCAAACGACTGTTTGAGACTCTTCTAGGGGCTCTTCATAATGAGTATGAAAATATTTACCTTCATGCTAATGTAGATTTGGTTCCTTTTTTTGAGGCTTACGGATTTGAGTCTAAAATGGAAGTTGGACGGTTTGTGAATGTAGGTAAAGTGCCCCCCTTTAACTTTACAAATGCAAATGCTAAAGAGTTAGACGGTGAGAATTTTGAAGCAGTAATCTCAAAAATCGACAGGGAGACATTTAATGAAAACCGTATGGATTTCCTCCTTGATGAGATGGATAGAAACAGCTCTCTTAAGTTCACTCTTCCTAATAGTTTTCAGCACTCTAGTGTTGTAAATGCCCGCAGTGTATATCTTGGACCATGGCAGGTTCGTTCAGGGCATGAAGATGAGGCTGAGAAGATGATGCAGGGAGTCTTGTATTTTCGCGGCTTAAAAAAAGTTATTGCAGATGTTCCTCTTGGTATTGATAAGGTTGTTGATTTGTATAAGCGATATAACTTTGAGAATAAACAGACTTTCATACATATGGTACGAGGTAATCACAAGGGTGTTAATTTTGAAAATGTATACGCATTTTCTTTATAAAGAAGGAGTAGATATGTGTTTATTAGAGATCAAAGCAGGTGAGATGGTTTCAGTTGACTCTATAAATGTCAACAGTGAACTTAAACAGCGTTTTAATGCGATGGGATTAATGAGAGATTCACATATCTGCATAAAGCACTTTGGATGGTTTAAAAGTACGGTGCAGATAGTGATTAATCGCTCTTTGATTGCAATTCGTAAAAATGAAGCTGAGTTAATTGAAGTACATAAAATATAGAGGAGAAGGTTAAAATGACTGAAGAAGAAAAAGGTTTTAAAAAAGAGTTGGCAAAACGTAAGCGTATAGCTATGGAGATTGCATCAGAGATTCATGACATTGTAGAAGATACAGTATGGGTGGATCATATTAAAATGCCACAACTAAGTGAAAAGTTAGTAATAGCTGTAGAGTCTGCAAACACTTATAAGGCAGAAAAAGGTCTATAGAACAGTCGGTTTTTTTAAAACTGCTCCCCATAAGTATATAGGAAATATATTACTATGAAAACCAAAGAAGAAGTCCTTGAAATGAATATTTGCGAGTGCGGAGAGAAAAATGTCTCACAAGCAATAGAGACATTCCAAAACACGTCTCTGCCATTTAAAAAAGCAAAAAAACTTGTTACTGAGTGCAACAAGAGTTGCTGCCGTGCAGCCTTGCTAAAAGTGTATGATATGAACTTATATGGCAGGTTTGATTATGAAGAGATTGCATATTTGATTAAGCAGAGATTAGAGAGATTAAAACGTTTAAGTGAAGAGGCTTAAATGCAGGATTATTTAAGAGTAAGGAGTTATCTGTGTATAACTATGAATGGGACAGATTAAAAATGTGGCTTGAACAGTATGGTGCACTTGATGAGAGTGTCACATCCTCAGATGAAGTAACACGTCTTGACTTGAGTGGCAATTCTCTAAAAACGCTTCCCGATAATTTTGGAATGCTCTCAAAACTTCTTGTTCTTAATCTCTCAAACAACAGACTCAAATTACTACCGGACTCTATGAAAAATTTATCAAATCTTTCTAACCTTGATATCCGTCGTAATAGTTTTGAAGAGTTGCCGGAAATACTAAGAAGTATGCCTCTGCGTTCTCTAAATGCAAGTGGTAACAAACTTAGTGATATCTCAATTTTGAAAAGATGCAGAGAGTTGCGTGTTTTGGATATTAGTTCAAACTTAATAGAAGAGCTAGGTAGCATATTTAAAGCTGAAAATGAGTTGCGAACTTTGAATTTGTCAAATAATTTTTTAAAAGATATAAGTGATTTATGTCTACACTTAAGTAATGTCACTAGACTAAATCTAAGTGGAAATTTAATCTCAAAACTTTCTAAAACTGTCTCTGCTCTAGTATCATTGGAGGAGTTTGAAATAACAGACAACCATTTAGAGGAAATAGATAATGCCTTTTATGAGTTAGAAATTGAGAAGGCTGATTTAACGGCGAATAGAATAACTTCGCTCTATTTACATGGCTTGAGTTCTTTAGAGGTCTTGACTCTTGATGAGAATCCTTTAGAAAATTTTAATATGTCAGATGATTTTGCTCCATATTTAAGAGAGTTGTCATGTGAGAGTTGTGGACTTAGTGAGTTTGCGCTTGTAAAATCAACTTCATTAGAGACTCTCTGCTACTCATCAAATGAGATAGTAGATGTTCCTAAAGAGATTTCAGCATATTCAAAACTTAAAGAGTTAGATATAGACGGAAACAGTATTGTAGATTTACCAGATACTTTAGCTAACCTTTCAAATCTTGAGATACTTTATGTAAACGACAATCCGCTTAGTGAGGATGCGAAGAAAGTTATTACTATATTAGATCCTGAGATATGTGACCTGAAGATGAAGTCTGGCATTACGATTGAAAATGCTAAAGAGGAAGATTTAAAAGAGATGGCGAATCTATTAAGTGTTTTGTTTGAGATAGAGTCTGATTTTGAAATAGACTTTGAGAAACAGTATGAAGGGATTAAATATCTATTTGATAGTTCTGGAAGTGATCTTCTTGTAGCAAAGCATGAGAACAGTGTAGTTGGTATGGTAACTATGCAGCGCCTCATCTCAAGTGCTGAAGGAAACTTTATTGGTCAAATTGAAGATCTTGTGGTAAAAGAAGACTATAGAAAGATGGGAGTGGGAAGCCGTTTGATTAATAAGATCAGAAATATAGCTCAGGAGTATGGTTATAAGCGTATTCAACTTGCGGCTGATGTTAATAATGACAATGCTCTTAGATTTTATACAAGACGAGGTTTAAAGCGTACACAACTAAGTATATACCACTACTCAATATCATAACTCACCCAATGGAGTCTTCTCAGGCACTCTACTACATTAAACAACACTACTCCTATTTAAAAATATATTTAATGTTTCAATAATTGATTGTGTGCAGATAAAAATCTACATTCTGCATAAAGCATTCTTACAAATTTGTATCTATTTTGTTGTTTTGTAGGTATAAATCCTATTTTGTCACTTTGAAGTGCTCTAAAAAGCTAGAACAGAGGATGCATATATTTGGACGTAAGACATAAGATACTTGAATTACCTATTTACTTAGGTTTTACCTGTATTTTCAAATTAAGGAGAAAAAATGGCTGAATTACGTCAAATTGCATTTTACGGAAAAGGTGGGATCGGTAAATCTACTACATCTCAAAACACATTGGCATCAATGGCACACTATTTTGATAAAAATATTATGATTGTAGGCTGTGATCCAAAAGCGGATTCTACTCGTCTTATTCTTCACGAGAAGGCTCAAAACACTATTTTACAGCTTGCTGCTGAAATGGGAACAGTTGAAGACCTTGAATTAGAAGATGCGCTAAAACCAGGTGCTGGAATATTTTCAACAGATACTTCAGGTGGTTGGATTAACTGTACTGAATCTGGTGGACCAGAGCCAGGGGTTGGTTGTGCAGGTCGTGGTGTAATTACAGCGATTAACTTTCTTGAAGAAGAGGGTGCTTATGAAGCTGACGGTCTTGATTTTGTCTCTTATGACGTTCTTGGTGACGTTGTTTGTGGTGGATTTGCTATGCCGATTCGTGAAGGTAAAGCACAAGAAATTTATATTGTTATGTCTGGTGAGATGATGGCTATGTACGCAGCTAACAATATCTCTAAAGGTATTTTAAAATACGCTAACACTGGTGGAGTTCGTCTTGCCGGTCTTATCTGTAACGCTCGTATGACTGACTTTGAGTATGACCTTGCATGGGCCTTAGCTCGTGACCTTGGTACTCAAATGATTCACTTCGTACCACGTAACAATATCGTACAACGTGCTGAGATTCGTCGTATGACGGTTGTTGAGTATAGCCCTAAGGCTGACCAAGCTCTTGAGTATAAAGAACTTGCTCGTAAAATCATAAGCAATGATATGAAAATCATTCCTACTCCACTTGAGATGGATGATCTTGAAGCACTTATTATGAAATATGGTCTTGAAGAAGAAGCGGATGAAGATAATATTGGTAAATCAGCAGAAGCGTAAGTAAAGAACTTATCTTTAGCTCAGGTGTCTCCCTTTATGGGAGATTAACATTCTCATAATGAAAAGAAAATAATAGAAAAAGTAGGAGAATTACATGTTTATATTAGGTTTCCACTTCCCAGCTGATATGGGAAATACAGTTCCAGATGAAAAAGTTGTTGAAAAATTAGATGCAGCAGATGTTGATACTTCAGGTATCAATGAAATTAAAATGACTACAGAATATCATGGTCAAACAGAAGAGCTTTCTTATACGAATAAAGATACATTTATGTTTAAGGCACTTGCACACTATGTAAAGTCAGCAGAAACTGATTATTTGATTTATACAAACCGTTATCAAATTTCTGAGCTTTCTAAGCGTTTAGACAGTGATGATGAGACTATGGCTCTTTGTCAAAAATTTGACTCAATGGCTCACTTTAAGATTTTAGCTGCATAAGCTAATTAATAAATACGCCTTATTTACTCAGCCTTTTGGCTGAGTTTTGTTACTAAACACTTCTGCTATTAAGAATATTTCTTTTAAAACTTTCTTCTATTAGGTCAACAGAGTGTTAAATATGAGTTTAAAAAATAATACAAAGGAATTACTATGGGTCCAGAATCATTGGAAGAAAGACAAAAATCGGCAGTTGAAGAGGTACTAAAAGCGTATCCTGAAAAAGCTGCAAAAAACCGTGCAAAGCACTTAGGTGTTGGTAGTCCGGATGACGAAAGTCAAAAGACATGTGGAAATGTACGTTCGAATAAGAAAACTGTTCCTGGTGTTATGAGTCAACGTGGTTGTGCTTATGCAGGTTCAAAAGGTGTTGTATGGGGTCCGGTTAAGGATATGGTTCATATCTCTCACGGTCCTGTTGGTTGTGGTCAGTATTCACGTGCCGGACGTCGTAACTACTATATAGGTACAACTGGTGTTGATACATTTGTTACGATGAATTTTACTTCAGATTTTCAAGAGAAAGATATTGTTTTCGGTGGAGATAAAAAACTTGAAAAATGTTTAGAAGAGATTGATGAGTTATTTCCGTTAAACAATGGTATTACTGTTCAATCAGAGTGTCCAATCGGTCTTATCGGTGATGATATTAATGCAACGTCTAAAATGTATACTAAAAAGACAGGTCAAACTGTTGTTCCGGTAAACTGTGAAGGTTTCCGTGGTGTTTCTCAATCACTGGGTCACCACATTGCAAATGATACTGTTCGTGACTATATATTTGATGCAAGTCCAAATACACTTGGTGAGCCAATTGAAGTAACTGATTATGATGTGGCTATTATTGGTGATTACAATATCGGTGGTGATGCATGGTCAAGTCGTATTTTACTTGAAGAGATGGGTCTTCGTGTTGTTGCTCAGTGGTCTGGTGATGCTACGATTAAAGAGATGGTTCAAACTACTAAAGCAAAACTGAACTTGCTTCACTGTTACCGTTCTATGAACTATGTCTCTCGTCACATGGAGAAAGAGTATGGGATTCCTTGGATAGAGTATAACTTCTTTGGTCCGTCTCAGACTATAAAGTCTCTTCGTAAAATAGCAGCATTCTTTGATGAGTCTATTCAAGCTAAGTGTGAAGAGGTTATAGCTAAATATCAGCCAATGGTTGATGCTGTAACACAGAAGTATCGTCCACGTCTAGAGGGTAAACAAGTAATGTTATTTGTTGGTGGCCTGCGTCCTCGTCACGTAATCGGTGCTTATGAAGATTTAGGTATGGAAGTAATAGGTACAGGTTATGAGTTCGCTCATGATGATGACTACAAGAGAACTAAAGATGAGATCTTCCGTTCAACTGTAATATATGATGATGTTAATGAGTATGAGCTTGAGGCTTTTGTTAAAAAACTTCAGCCGGACTTAGTAGCTTCGGGTATTAAAGAGAAATATGTGTTCCAAAAAATGGGTCTGCCGTACAGACAGATGCACTCTTGGGATTATAGTGGTCCATATCACGGGTATGATGGTTTTGCAATCTTTGCAGCAGACATGGATTTAGCAATTAACTCTCCTGTATGGGCTCACACAACTGCACCATGGGATAAAGAAGGAGAAGCGTAATGCAAGAAATTGATAATATAGTAAATGGTCAAAAACTGTTTCAACGTCCTGAATATAAGGAAGTATTAGAGAATAAAAAACAATTTGAAGGTGGTATGGGTGCTATAAATCCTGCTAAGGTTGAAGAGACTGCAGAGTGGACTAGGGGCTGGGATTATCGTGAGAAGAATCTAGCTCGTGAAGCAATTACAGTGAACCCTGCTAAAGCATGTCAACCGCTTGGTGCCGTGATGGTAGCACTTGGTTTTGAAAATACTATGCCTTATGTTCATGGTTCTCACGGTTGTGTTGCATATTTTCGTTCATATTTTACAAAGCACTTTAAAGAGCCGACACCTTGTGTTTCCGACTCTATGACTGAAGATGCTGCTGTATTTGGCGGTCTTGTAAATATGAAAGATGGTCTTAAAAACTGTGCTGCACTTTATAAGCCTGAGATGATTGCAGTCTCTACTACATGTATGGCAGAGGTTATCGGTGATGACTTGCACGCTTTTGCCATTGCTGCAAAAGAGGAAGATGGTGGTGAGTATCTAGCGGAAGATTTTCCTATCACTTATGCACACACACCATCATTTACTGGTAGTCATATTACAGGTTATGATAATATGATGCATGGTATTATGTCTCAGCTTACTGATGGTAATAAAAAAGAAGAGAAAAACGGTAAGATAAACATTATTCCAGGTTTTGAGACATATATAGGCTCAATCCGTTCTGTTAAATCTATTGTAGAGTCTTTTGGTGCAGAGTATACTATGCTTGGTGACCATTCTGATCAGTGGGATATGCCTGCTGGTGATTACTCTATGTTTTCCGGTGGTACTTCTATTGCCGATGCAAAAGATTGTATAAACGCTGATGCTACTATAACTCTTCAAAAATATGCATCTGTTAAAACTATGAAGATGGTTAATAAAAGATGGAAACATGCAGGAGGTAGTTTTAACCCTGTAGGTCTTAAAGGTACAGATGAGTTCGTTATGAAGTTAGCTGAACTAACTGGTAAAGATGTTCCAGATAGTCTTAAAGTAGAACGTGGTCGTTTAGTTGATGCAATGCAGGATTCTTATCCGTATATGCACGGCAAAAAGTTTGCAATCTGGGGTGACCCTGACTTCTTAATAGGTATGGTTTCATTTCTGCTTGAGATGGGTGCTGAACCGACTCATGTACTTTGTAACAATGCTCCACGTGGTTGGGAAGATGAGATGAGAGCACTGCTTGACACCTCTCCTGCTAGTGCAGATTGTCATGTATGGGCAGGTAAAGATTTATGGCACATGCGTTCATTACTGTTTACTGAGCCTGTTGATTTTATGATTGGTAACTCTTACGGTAAAGAGTTGATGCGTGATACAGATATCCCATTAATATATATTGGATTCCCGATATTTGACCGTCACCATCTTCACCGTTACTCAATTAGCGGGTATGATGGTGCTCTTAACCTGTTGACTTGGATTACTAATAAAGTCCTTGATCAACTTGATGAAGATACTAAGGGTATTGCATCAACTGACTACTTCTTTGACTTAGTCCGTTAACTGTAGTTTTATATTTCCTCCTCCTAAAAGGTGTCCTCTTTTGAGGACACAACACCTCCAAACAATCAAACTAGTACACTTTATGCAGATATACTTAAAAGGATATTTATGAGTTTACAAGAACAAATCAAAGAAAATCTTATTAAAGAGATATATACAGATATAGATAAGATGTATGATTTTATGGAGCAGCACTATATACTAAGTTATGAGCATCAGGAGCTGATTATTAAACAGCTTAACAAGGTAAAAGATCAATTTTATCTTATATCATCTAACTCCAAGCTATCGTGATGAAACATCATATCGTTTTAGAGAAATTATGCAAGTGTGCTTTAAAGAGAGGTACACAACAGATTCGTAGTTTTGATACAAAAGAGGAAGCCCAAGAGCATGCTTATGAATGGGCAGAGAGTTTAAATAGCTCATTTTGCTCCAAACATGGATTTGATGTTGTTGAAGTAGATGACAACTTTGTGATATCAGTAGAAAACGGAGGTTTTGTCGAGGTCTGTGAATTGTAAGAACGGTTAATGCAACGTATAAATAAAAAAGGATTATTATGGAATATCATGTAGTAGTAGAGAAACTTTGTGCGTGTGCACGTCGCAAAGAGATGCCTCAGATAAAAACTTTTGATGATCAGGAAAATGCACATAGAGTTGCTCGTGCCTGGGCTCAAGAGTTAAATGAGACTTTTTGTTCCAAACATGAATTTGCTGTAATTGAAGTGGATGACAATTTTGTTATTTCAGTTGGAGAGGGAAGCTACTAGTTTGAGGACATAAGCTATATAACTATCTCTTTGTCCTTAAAGTTCCCGATCTCATCATAAGGCATAGGTTCTCCAATATAATAGCCCTGAAAATAGTCCACACCAATATCATCTACAATGTCTGCAATCTCCTTATGGGATACAAACTCTGCAATAGTTTTCATATTTGCAATTTTAGCAAATGATACAATGGTCTCTGCAACAAGACGCATATGTTTATTCTTGTCTATATCTTTAACAAGTGATCCATCTATTTTTATATAGTCAACATCTAGTTTTAAGAGGTATTCAAAATTTGAGTAGCCTGTGCCGAAATCATCTATGGCAAATTTACATCCAAGCTGTTTTGCCTTTTCTACAAAGTAATAAAAATCATCAAAGTTTTCTATCTCCTGTGATTCTACAAGTTCAACCACTATCTTGTGACCAATCTTGTTCTCTTTTATATTATGCAAGAAATAGTTTACGACTTCTTGATTCAGTATATCATCCATGGTCATGTTTATTGAAAACTCAAAATCATGATTTTTGGCTGCTTCAATGGTTTTATCTATCATGAGCATTGTGATTTTTGAATATAGTTTGGCTTTTTTAGAAATCTCTAAAAAGAAAAATGGGGAGATTATCTCTCCATTTATATCTATCATTCTGACAAGTGCTTCAAATTTTTCAATTTTTTTACTATGCTGATTATATAAAGGCTGAAAAAATGCTACAATTCTTTCTTCCTCCAGTGCTTTTTTTACTTTTTTTGTCCAATTTAGATTATCCTCATACTCCTGTTCTATATTGAAGGTCTTAGTATATACAACATAGTTCTTTTTCCATCTTTTTGCCATTTTCATGGCTATATCTGCATTTATGAATAGATCTTCTTTCTCAAGAGAGATACCAATAGTGACTCTAAGAAGTATCTCATGGTGCTGGTAAAATATTGGTTTTTGTGTTAGTATATTAGATAGCTGTGTAACTGTTTTTTCAAACTCTTCTTTTTTTGAAGAGTCTCTGCAAAGAAATGCAAACTGGTCTGCCTGCAGTCTATATGCTTTAGCATTTAGTCCGTCTGCATATTCAGACAACCTTTTAGATAGTTCTACAATAACATAATCACCTATCTCATGTCCATAAAAATCATTAATCTCTTTAAACGCGTCAATATCTATAATTGCAAGAGAAGGATTTTTACTATTTTCAATATCGTTTAAAAGTTTGAAACGATTTCTTAATTTGGTAAGTCTGTCCGTTTCATAGTGTCTTTCTAAAGTTTCCCTTTTCTCTACTAGTTCTGTAGTATCATAACGTGAAGAGATATACTCTATAATTATGTCGTTATTATCTACTATTGGAATAATTGTTTGGTTAGAGTAGAACGGAGTGCCATCTTTTTTTACATTTTTCATGCTTCCTTTCCATATTTTTTTATTTTTTATTGTTTGCCACATATTTTCATATGTTTCTTTGGGGGTGTCAAGAGATCTAAATATTTTATGCGGACGACCTATTAGTTCCTTTTTTGTGTATCCGGAAATATTACATAGGGCGTCATTCACATATGTAATCACTCCGTTAAGGTCGCTTTTTGAAACATAGGCACTGGCATCCAAGGCTTTTTTGTACTCTATTAAAGTTTTTTCAGCTTTTTTCCTCGCTCCTAGTTCAGAAGAGAGGTTTAAGAATGATCTGTATAGTTGGTCTTGCATTGCATTGATAGCTTCTGTTAAATTATCAAGTTCATCACGCTCTGATTCGGAAAGAGGCTTATCTAGAACAAGATGTTTTGGTTTAATATCTATTCTTAAAGACTTCGTATATTCTGCTATCTGTTCAAGATGACGTGTTACCAATCTTTGGAATACAAAGAGTATAAAAAATGAGACTATAAATGTTTTAATACCTTGAGAGAGTAATACGGTAATGGTTGTATCAATAAGTTGTTGGTAGAGTTTATTTAAATCTGCAAAGAGAGTAAGTGTACCTAAGTGTATATTTTTGGAATCATGCATATAGAGTAGAGGAATTTTTTTTATCAAAAAATTTTTCTTTATCTCTTCTCCATATTCAAAGTGTTCTCCATCTGGGAGATTAATTGCAGCATATCCTATATCTGGAAGATTTACAATTCCTTCAAGCTGTAACAATGACTGAGTATGGTCATATACCCAGATACTTTGATTAATGCTGCCAATATAACCAGATTCGACAAGAGAGAATTGTGTCTTGATTGACTTAATACCCTCTCTATAGTCTATATATAGCTGGACTACTGTTATTACTATAGTTATAAGACCACTAAACATTACCGTTAATATCATTAATTTGATAGATATTCTTCTATTTAAAAAATAGTTGTATAAAAAGTTTTTAATCATCTTTTGTAATCCTAACCGCATTGCTTATTGTCTTGTCAAGGTCTTTAAGAAAGAGGTTTTGTATTTTTTTAAGAGTACCATCCTTAACCATTGAGTTGAATGCTTTTTCAAGTCTCGGTATAAGCGCTTTATTCTTTTTATTTAGTTGCATATATAGAGGACGCGAAATAATTGGTTTAGAAGCCATATAAAAGCTTTGCCTTTTTGTTATTTTTAAACCGGTAAGAAGTGCTATTTTGCTTGTAATAATAACATCAAGACGATGGTTGGAGAGCATTTTTATAAGTGTCAAATGGTCAGTTGTTTTGGTAATTGAGCGCGGTTTTACACTCTCTAACATTTTTTCCGCAATTTTCACTCCCCTGATAACACCTACATTGAAAGGTTTTAGGTCAGAGGGTTTACTAATATTTAGATTACTTCTGCTTAGCACCATTATGTTGATTGAATGTATTGCAACCGGAACACGAATTAGGTTTGGATAGATTTTGTTTATCTCCCATATTCTAGCTGCTTCTCCGTCATCAATACCGCTGTTGGAGTTGATTAAAGAGCGCTGAGTAGGCATTACTTGATACTTAAGTGGAATATTAGCTCTCTTAAAGCCCTCTGTTATGATAGATTCCAGCAGTTCAGTCTCCGGCCAACTAAAACCTGCATTGATGGTTAAGGCCTTTTGTTGCGCATGCAAAAGAGATATACTTAATAGAAAGATTGCGACAATTTTCCTCACTTTAGCTTCCTCCATCTTTGAAAACAAATCATACTATAGCAATTTAAACAAAAAAATAAAATAAAATATTTAATATGAATTTTAATTATTATATCTAATTGACCAAGAGCGATATATATGTAGTGTCAGAGTCTGTTTTATTGTCGACATAGTTTAGCTCTCGTGATTGAATATTACTAATGCTCTTCCAAACGGCACTTTTGCTTTTCGTGAAAGAGCCCAAAGTACTTCATAGTTTGGAGAATATTTTGGAAACCACCCATCCCCATCTGTAAAATATAGCAGCATTGTATTCATAGGAAGATTTGCTTCAATATACTCAAATACAGGACGATAATCTGTTCCACCTCCACCTTTTAAAGGAAAATCTATTTTTTCTCCACCTTGAAATGTATAGTGTGCATGCACTTTAGCATCTGCGATAATTAGCTCAATTTTAATCGCTGGAAAGTTTTGCATAATATTTTTAAACTCCTCCATAAATGCACCAAGAAGTACATCATCAATAGAACCAGAAGTATCAATTGCTACACAAAGACTAAGAGTGTCACTTGTAAGGGAAGGCAGAGCAAAACCACGATATATATGTTTTTTATTTGGTGGCATAAAGGCATAATTATTTCTCATATGACGGTTCACAGCATTATAAAGCTCAAATCTCCAGTCTACATCATTTGATTTAACTTTTTTAGCAAGTCTGTTCATGCCAGAAGGCATAGCACTTTTTCTATTTGCTACCTCTTTTGCAACCGAAGAAGCGTACTCCCAATTTGACTCATTTTGTGGGTCAAGTTCATCTTCTATATTTTCTAAGTTTGAAAAAGATTCACTATCATCATTTGATTTGTAATCACTACCATTTGGAATAGCTTCATTTTCACCATCAAAGGCATCTGGTATACCAGAAAAATGTTCCTCTTTTAGTATCTCATAAATCTCTTCTGCGTACATCCCTTTGTACTCTTCATTATAGTTAGCACCTTGTGGTATTAATAAGCCACTATTTTGTAGTAGGTTGTTGATTGCATAGTCAGTTGCAAGTTGCCATAGCCAACCGCGGCGGTTAAGACGACGCTGCTGATGAGAAAGGACATGGTGCATAACAGAGTTAGTAAGTATAAACATAATTTCCTCAATATTGCGACGCATAATAAAGTCAGGGTTATATAAAAAACGTACACCGTTACTGGCATATGCAGATAACTCCTCACTTGGCTTATGCTTTAGTCTTGAAGCAAGCATCCCAAAGTATGGATGTCTTATAGTGAGTTGACTTTTTGCTTTAACTAACAGTTTATCAGAGCTCATCAGTGTAAGAGTGTATTGAATTTTTTCATCCAAAGAGTCCAACTTTGAACATGATCTAGTTCAATATTTCTCTCTCTTAAATCTTGAATTATCATCACAGCAAACTCTCCTGGAAGATTCAGTGAATAGTTTATGAGGTTGTTTAACTTTTTAGAACTGGTATTGTCATTTATGCGCAAACTCAGAGCTGCACTTAGTATATGAAGTGCAGAGACTTCTTTTGGCACATCCATAGATTTACCATCAAGTATAGCATCTAAATCAGGCAGATCAGCAGCTACGGACATAAAGCCTAAAAATGAGGCTGCCAACTCTTCACCTATAGCACCAGACACCATAGGCATTATCAAGTCTTGCTCAGGTTTAGAAGATATTATCTCATTAACATATTCCCAAGTACGAGGTGTAGCAAATGAACGGCTCTCATCACTGTTGGCAAATGTAAAAAGAGCATCAGGACGATGAGAGATATAAGCAATAATTACAGGGTCTAATTCTGCAGAAATTGCCCAAGTTTTCCAATCTTCAACATTAGCTTCCATCTCAAGGTGTACAAAACGGTTTGCCAGAGGTGCGGCCATACGAAAAACTACACCTCTGTCACTTTCACGATTTCCTGCTGCTACAATGGACCAACCGTCTGGTAAGTGGTATTCACCAATCTTTCTATCTAGTATAAGTTGATAAGCAGATGCTTGAACCATAGGTGCTGCAGTATTCAGCTCATCAAGAAATAAAATACCTTTTTCTTTTACACCATCAGGTAAGAATGATGGTGGTGCCCAAATAGCCGTCTCTTCTTTTGCATTGAAAAAAGGGATGCCACGTAGGTCGGTAGGGTCTAGCAGAGATAGACGTAGGTCTATAAAGCTCACATCTTCTTCTTTTGCAATTTGAGCAACAATTGAAGACTTACCAATACCTGGAGGTCCCCATAAAAATACGGGCACTTTTCTTTTGCATAGATGAGAGAGCGAACGTTTAGCACTTTGGGGATTCATATAGTTCCTTTAATACATAATTATTCTAATTAGTGCAATTAATATACTAAATAGGATGATTATTATCCGAATTAAGAAAAATATTTGAAAGTACGACAATTTTGTCTTGTTTTTGTCATTTTAGAATGAAAATTGCAGTTATTTGTTCTTTTTTAGAGAACGTTATATGTAATTGTTAAGATAACCCAATGGCAAAAGCCAAACAAAAGGATTTAACATGTACGAAAATGAAATAATTGAATTGGAAGATTTTAGTTTTAATCACTATATCCATCATTTTGAAGAGTGTGATTTAGAATACTTAGATTATAACGATGAGTATCAGTGTCCTGAGATCGAAGCCGATAGTATTGACGATATTATCGGAATCTAAGTTGTTAAGAGTTTATTATATTTAATATTTATCAATTTATTTAATAAATAATTACTACCCATTTTCATAACATCATTGTCATAAATAGTTGTTTGTGAATCACTGAGATTAGTGGAATTATTTTCAATTTTGGCATAAATTTTATCTAATTTCTTGCCTAGAAGTGTAGATATATCATTTTTTTTAATCATAATATCAAGCCCTATAAGTCCATCAAATGGTATAGGCAGGTCACAATAGTAATCTCCGACACTATTCACTCCCCAATAGATAAATCCTAATGCAAGATAAAAATCTAGTGATTTTGAGATTGAGGTAAGCCTAAAACGATTTACATTTTCTGAGATTGCCAAATCAAATATTAGACCAAGAAGTGTATTCGCATATCCGTTTCTGCGTTTGGCAAGAGGAGTGAAAATATTATGAATAGTTATGTATTCATTATATTTATCAATCTTATAGAATATATAGCATAGATGAGAGTTGTTAGCGTCTGTAAGTACAGCGCACCCCTTTATATACCAGCCAAACTTTTTATCCCACCACTTTAATGTCATATCGGCAAATTTTAAAGTTTTAGCGTCTGTGATTGCCTGTATAGAAGATATATAATCATTGCGACTTAGATATACAAGATTATGTATAGGCATAGATCTCCTTTTTTGCACTCTATTGAAGCAAAAAAGTTCACATCTAAAACCTTATTAGTCAAATACAATGTTATTTTAACACTATGTGCAATTATCACACTATCTTAAATTTTATTTATTGTATATTATTTATACAATTTTATGTATAATTAATTACTACCTTGTGATAGAATTTTATTGAATTATTACTAAAAGGAAATAAAATATGGGATTATCAGAAAAAACAGTAGAGATAGTAAAAGCGACTGCACCTGTAGTAGCTAAAAATGCTGAGGCAATTACATCAACAATGTATGAGATTATGTTTACAAATCATCCAGAAGTAAAAGATATGTTTAAAGATGCAGAGCCGGATCAGCATAAAAAACTTGCTGCAGCTGTTGGAGCATATGCTGCGAATATAGACAATCTAAGCGTATTAGATAAAGCTATTGAAAAGATGGTGAGTGCACATATTAAGACCAAGGTGCAGCCTGAGCATTATCCGATAGTCGGTGTTTCAATTTTAGAAGCTATTAAACAAGTTCTTGGTGATGCGGCAACACCGGAGATTATAGATGCATGGAAAGAAGCTTATTTCTTCCTAGCAGACATATTAATAGCAAAAGAGAAACTTGCTTACGAAAAAGAGTAAAAAATCGCTATAGCTTATTTATCTAGGCTATAGCAGTCATCTTTGCATTTATTATTTAAGTTTACATTTTCTCTTTTAAAAACATAGCAAGCTGAGAGTCTATATTGATTATATGGCGTTTGAACTTCTCATAAGCGTATTCATTTATATATGACTTTGCAAATATTGGAGATTTTTTAGATTTTTCATAAAAATAGTTCATCTCTCCCAGTAGATTTTCATGTTCCTCCAAATGCTCTTGTTTTGCATAAAAATTATATTTTATCATTAAGTCTTCTTCAAATGCAAAATGCTCTTTAGTGTGATTTATCATATCTTCAAAAAGTGATACAAATTCACTCCCTGTAGAAGATTGTATCTTTAATAGTATCTCTAAAAACTCTCTATGTGTCTCATCCATAACATCTATGTTCAGGTTTAAATTATCATTCATATCTACTCTTTTGTCTAGTGTAATATACTCTAATATGCAAATAACATACTAAGGGTCTCTTCTAGAACACAACTTGCAGTGTCATTAGTAATTAACTCCAAAGGAGTATTTGTATGGTTAATAGATCGAAGATAAAAGAGCTAATGAATGAGAGTGCCTGTTCGCACTCTAAAGATAAAAAACCAGGTGCAGGATGTGACATGCCAAAACCCGGTTTGGCGGCAGGTGGATGCGCTTTTGACGGAGCACAGATTTCACTCTTTCCATATGCTGATGCAGTTCACTTGGTACATGGTCCTCAGACCTGTTTAGGGGCTTCATGGGAGACTAGGGAGACACTAAGCTCATACGAGGGCAAAGACCATACGGTTATGGGGTTTACTACAGGGATAACTACAAATGACGTTATCTTTGGCGGTGATAAACGTTTAGATAACTCTATTGATTACATTGTACAACACTACGCTCCTGAGGGAATATTTGTCTATTCGACATGTGTAACTGCAATGGTTGGAGATGATATAGATATGACATGTAAACTTGCCTCTAAAAAACATAATATTCCTGTAGTACCTGTTCACGCACCCGGTTTTGTCGGTGGAAAGAATCTTGGTTCCCGTTTAGCAGGTGAAGCAGTACTGGAACATCTTATAGGAACAAAAGAACCGGAAGTTATAACTCCGTATGATATTAATCTTATTGGCGACTATAACGTAACGGGAGATATGTGGCAGTATTTACCGATATTTGAAAAGATAGGTATCAGAGTCCTTAGTTCACTTAGTGGTGATGGACGTGTTGGAAATATACGTACGGCACACCGTGCGAAATTAAATGTAATAGTTTGTGCCAAATCACTTGTAACCCTCTGTAGAAAGATGAATGAGAAGTATGAGATACCTTGGATATCGGTCTCGTTTTATGGAAAGAGAGATACAACATTTGCTATTCGTGAAATTGTTAAAGCACTTGGTGATGAGAAATTGATTCAAAAAGCTGAAGATATAATTGCCCAAGAAGAGGCAAAACTTGAACGTGAACTTCTTCCATATAGAAAACTTTTTGCAGGTAAAAAAGCCGTACTCAATACCGGTGGTAACAAAGCTTGGTCTATAGCCTCAGGTCTACAAGATCTAGGCATAGAAGTTGTAGCTACCTCTATTCGAAAATCAACAGAAGATGACATTGAAAAAGCAAGGGAGTATCTTGGAGAAGAGGGTATTTTGATGAAAGCTCCTGCTTCAGAGCAGGCAAAAATAATTGATGACAAAAAAGCAGATATATTGCTTGCAGGCGGGCGTAGTCTATATACGGCAATAAAGAAGAAAATATCTTTTATAGATGTAAATCAAGAGAAAAAAGTAAGTTATGGCGGCTACAGCGGGTTGATTAACCTTGCAGATGATTTGAAGTACGCATTTGCCAACCCTGTATTTGCAAATGTATCTAAAAAAGCACCGTGGGAGGTTTTATAATGGAAGCTGAAAAATCTATAAAGATAAATAAAAAAGAGCATAAGCCTCTTCAGGTTAACCCTATTAAACACTCTCAGCCTATGGGTGCGGCTCTTGCTTTTATGGGAGTAAAGAACTGCTTACCGCTTATGCACGGTTCGCAGGGCTGTGCTTCATATACAAAAGTCTTTTACACTCGTCACTTTAATGAGCCTATTGCAATGTATAACACTTCAGTCAGTGACATTACAGCTGTTCTTGATGGCGGTGACTATTCGATTTTGATGGCAATTGAGAATATTACTAAGAAGAATAAGAGTATGAAGCCGGAACTGATAGGACTTCATACAACAGGTCTAACGGAGACAAAGGGTGATGATGTTCGTAATGTAGGCTCACATATAGAGATACCCTACTGCTATGTTAATACACCGGATTATGAGGGTGGAATGGAGAGTGGTTGGGCACTTACTGCAAAATCACTTATAAATCAGCATACAAAGCAGACTACAGAAGTTAAAGCTAATAAACTGCTTATTTTGCCGCATGTGAGCATGCAGCCTGCAGAGGTGGAAAAAATAAAAGAGCTTTGTGAAGGTTTCGGCTTTGAGACATATGCTCTGCCGGATCTTTCAACTTCTTTAGACGGCTATCTCAGTGAAGGTCAAGGAAAATTAGGAACTGGCGCTATCAGTATTGAAGATATAGTAAATTTGGCAGACTCCTCTATTGTTGTCACAATCGGCTCATCTATGCAGATTGCTTCAAAGGAGCTGTTAAAAAAGAATCCAAATATTAAAGAGCTTCATTTTGATCACTTAATGGGTCAAGAAAACAACGACAATTTTGTAGCCTCATTGATGGAAATCCGACAAATAGAACCAAGGCCATTGCTAAAACGCTGGAGAGGAAGATTGCAGGATGCAATGTTAGACACCCATTTTCTTATAGGTTCATCACATTTTGTAATTACAGGTGAGCCTGATATGTGTATTGGAATAAGTGAGTTGTTAGCTAGTGTTGGAGGTACTATAGATGCGGTAATAGCAACTACATATAGTCCGGTGTTAGAAAAAATAAGTGCTGAGAAGGTCTTGGTCGGAGACCTTGAGGATGCAGAGGTTTATTTTAATAATACAGATCTTGTAATCAGTAATTATCATGCAGAACGTTTATTGCATATGCAAGAGAGAAATACTGGACTTATTCTTAGAGGGTTCCCAAATTATGAAGAGTTAGGGAATCAACTTAAAAATGATCAGCTATACGAAGGAAGTACATATTTTCTTTTCGAAGTTGCAAATGCACTTCGACATGTCAAACATGCAAAATAAGAATTATGCTTACAATAAACTAAATATAAAGGTAGAACATTATGGGTGAAACAACAAAAATAACAGTCGAGGGCAGCTCATCACTACAAAATGCTATGAAAGTGGCATTTGCTTCTAAAGATATGCAGAGTATCAATGCACACTTCGGTGGAGCAAAAGAGTTCGTTGTTTATAAGATTTCAAAAGATGGGTTTGAGTTAGACGGTGTTATTAAAACTGATACCTCAGATTTATCAGGTGATGATAAAACAGACTTTAAAGTAAAAGCACTTAAGGGCATAAATTTGATGTACTGTGAATCTATTGGCGGTACGGCAGCTGCAAAAGTTATACGAGGCGGTATAAACCCGATGAAAGTTGACAACAATAGTAAAATTGAGGATATTCTAAAAGGTCTTGTAATTATGATAAATGACAATCCTCCTCCCTGGGTTAAAAAGATAATGAATATAGAGACTACAGAGGATGTGCGTTTAGCACGTTGGGCTTAATTAAAAGGAGAATATATGAGTGAGACACTTGAAGCAAATGCATTTACAGAGGAGCTGATTCGTCAGTTAAGAGCGACTGATCAGTTTGGTAACTGGTCGAATATGAGTGATGAAGAGTTATTGACTAAAAAGTTTGTTAAAACAAAAGAAGATTTAAAACAGATTCCTATTATCGCTGATATTGATGAGATGCTTATAGGTGAAATTAAAATGATGTTTAAAGCTATTGCACTGCAGTTTGAACGTAAAACAGGTGTTATGTGCAATGTTGTTATGGAGATGAGTCATGAAGGGTTTGGTCGCTGTATAGTTTTTGCAGGACGCATAATATTAGTAGATAAATACTTTAAAGATGCACACCGTTTTGGATTCCGTACTCTAGAGAAACTTTATGATGAAGGTCAAAAATATTTGGACACATCATATAAAGTGTATGAACAATATAAACCATGTAAAGGAGATTAATAATGGCTAAAATAGGAATATTTGTTGGAAGCAGCGGTGGAGTAACGCAATCAGCAGCAGAGAGACTCGAGGGGTTATTTGATGGTGCAGAACTTATAAATATGGAAGAAGATTATGATGACTTAGAGCAGTTTGATGAGTTTGATGTACTACTAATCGGCTCTTCTACTTGGGGTCAAGGTGATCCTCAGCGTGATTGGGTTGACCCGTTATATGAGATGGAGAACGATGAACCGGATTTTAGTGGCAAAAAAGTAGCTTTTTTCGGTGCTGGTGACCAAGAGACACATGGAGAGTTTTTTGTCAGTGCACTTGGAAAAATGGATGATATTTTTCATAAATGCGGTGCTAAAACAGGCTTCGGACATTGGCCTACTGACGGATATGAGTATGAGTACTCTTTTGCAGAAAAAGGCGGTAAGTTTTGCGGTCTTCCGATAGATGATATAAATCAAGAAGAATTAACTGATAGTAGAGTTACTGCTTGGGCCAAACAGTTGAAAAAAGAGATGCAAATCTAAGAAATATTGTTATATGAACGACAAAAATGTAGTTATTTGTATGGTTTTTACTTCTACTACCATAAAAACCTAAGATTAAAAATTGCAATTAAATAATATAGTTAAGGATAAATTATGAATAGACTTGAAGAGTTTGAAACTTTGACAGATACAGAAGAGTATTTTGATTTTTTTGATCTTGAGTATGATGAGCGCTTAATATATGTAAAGCGTTTCCATATTTTAAAAAAATATGGTGAGATGATTGAAAAAGCCGAAACTCAAGATTTTAGCGATGATAAAAAAAAATTGGACTATTATAAGTTTGCACTTATTACAGTCTATAAGAATTTTGAAAATGGATATGCTCCTTCAGCCGCAGATGTTTGGTCAATGTTTGATAATCCTAGTGCTTGTGGATCTTGCTCCACATCAACTGAATGTAACGATGTAGAGGAGGTCTCAAGTGGAGTACACGCATGCACAAGTCAGCCAAGTCTCAGCTTCAACTAAAGATGAAATACTTCCAGTATTTCACTTAGGACAAAGGGTGCGTATGACAAAACCCATACGAAATGATGGCTCTAATCCTTTTAATGAACCTAATGAGGTTTTAGTACCTGCAGGGGCTGAAGGCTATGTGAAACATATAGGTGATTGGCTTCAAGTTGTTCGTATATATGAAATTCACTTTATTGAAGAGGGTGATACATATGGATGCCGTGAAGCAGAGCTTGAAGCTATAGATGATATTGACGGTTATGATGAGATAGAAGAAGAACTTCGATGGATTCGTGAGCATAGGGCAGAAAGAGCAGCACAAAAAGCTGCAAAAGAGCAATCTCAAAGAGAAGGAGAGTAGTAATCTTTTTGTGAATTGACAAGTAGGTGAAACATTTGTTATAGATGTTTTATCAAAAAAATAAGGAGAGATAATGGTAAATATTATTTTTTGTGGTTTCGGTGAAGAGATGGACAAACGTGTAATTGCGCGGTCTGGTGATATTTTACTTCGCGTTGCACAAAGTAATGGTGTGACTATACCTACAGATTGTACTGATGGTATGTGTGGAAGCTGTGCGGTTAAGATCGAAGATCTTACTATCAAAGAGGCAATGAGTACAACCCAAGAGGATTATGATACCAGTGCACAATCTGTGTATATGGAAGATAAGGAACTTAATACTCTTGTAGAGATGGCAGCAATAACGAAAAAAGAGGCAGAAGTAGCGCAACAGTTTAATCGTCAAACACCGGTTCGCCTTGCATGCCAGTGTATTATTAAAAGTGACATCTTAGTCAAACCATTTGAGTAAACAAAAATAAAGGAAAGTAATGACAACACGTGTAGAGATAGTAAATGATTTTTTAGCAATCAATGTTAAACCTGGTAAAACAATTCAAGATATAGTTGAGGCTTCAGGAAGTGCTCTTCCATTTGGGTGCCGTGATGGTGAATGTGGTACTTGTGTTGTAAGTATCGAGTCAGGAATGGAGTTTTTAAGTGATGTAACTGAAAAAGAGGTTACAGTTATGAAAATGTTAAATGAAAAAAGTCCAAAAGCACGTCTTTCATGTCAAATGAAAATCGTACAGCCAAATGGTCTTGTTCGTCTTAAATATTAAGCATACTTGCCTCTTACGAGGTTAAGTACCCTTGTACAGCAAAATCTCTCAGCAATCCTTACTAATTCAATTTTAATTATATATTCTAGCTCAGTTTATCTCTTTAATATTATCTAGAACAAAATATGCAGTTGTATAGAAATAGGGCATTAATAAAAACTATACAGAGATTAATAAAAGTATAATTATATAAATAAGTTGGTACTATGAAACAAAATTTTTCTTTTAAACAAAAACAATTACCTAGACTTTCAATGCAGACGTGGCTTCCACTTTTACAGTGTTCATTGAGTGATTTAGATAAGCATATTCAAGTCATAACAAATGAAAACCCATGTCTTGAGTCACGCTCAGGCTTTGAAGTGTCCGAGAGCTCATCAAGCAAGTCGCACAATGCATATTTGGAGTCCCAAAATCGTGTCTCAAATGCCTCTAGTGATGAGATAGAGTGGATGAGTGTATCTAAGGAGTCTCTGTATGAACAGTTAGATCATCAGATTAGCGCACCTCTCTTCCCAACTCCTATTTCACAAAAAATTGCTCATCAAATAATATTTTATATTAACGATGAAGGCTATTTCGAAGGCAATGTTGAGGAAATCGCTGCCCAGCTTGACACAGATGCTCATAATGTAGAACAAGTACGTCAGCGTTTTGCATACTTAGAGCCCTCGGGAGTAGGTGCCGTTGATTATAAAGAGTCGTTTTTGTTTCAACTGAATGATTTTGAATTAGATGATGAACTTAGTATTTTATTAAGTGCGCTGATTATTCAATTTGAAAGTATAGAAAAATTTATGCAGCATCCGAGAATACACGATGCAAAAGAGATACTAAAACATTTTAGAAATCCTCCGGCAATAGCATATATGGAGCAAGAGGTGCATATTTTGCCTGATATGTTTATAGAGTTAAAAGGCGGTGATTTAGTAATTAAAATAAATCATGACTTTTATCCGGACTTGCAGGTTAATATGATTGACAAATATGACAACTTCGCAAAACAAAAGTTCAAAGAGGCTCGTGAATTAGTAAAACTGTTGGATTTGCGTAAGGCAACACTTTATAATGTAGGATTAGTGCTAATCGAAAAACAGTACACATTTTTTATGGGAGGAGAATTGAAGCCTTTGCGACTACAAGATGTTGCAGATGTCTTAGGATTTAATGAATCAACTATATCTCGTGCTATCAGTGATAAATATTTGGAGTGCGAACATGGAATATTTGCATTTAAGGATTTCTTCTCTAATGCAATAGGAGATGTGGCTACATCTGAGATAAAAAACTTTATACGGAGATTAGTAGAGAGTGAGGATAAAGACAAACCATATAGTGACAAGTATCTGCATGAGAATGTTGAAAATCGCTTTTGTATTCAAATGGTTCGACGTTCAATTGCAAAGTATCGTCAAGAGTTAGATATTCCGTCATTTAAAGAGCGCGCATTTCTTTATAAACTTTCAATGATATAAGCACAAAAATATTAGGATAAATATATGAACATAAAAAAAGACAGGTATATATCATTTGAAAATATAGATTGTTATGAAAATGCCAAATTTGTGTTAGATGCCATGTATGAACTATTTGCCATCTACCCTGAATCGAAAAATAGGCTTTGGGAGCGTTTTGAGTCTAAGATACCATCTGACTATGCCAATACTCCGGTTGATAAACTTGGTAATGATATACTTTATGAAGTATGTTCAAATGTTTTTTATATAGAGGAGCTGTTTGATGAGTATCAATTTAAAAAAGGATTAGAGTTATTAAAAACTGCTGAGTTTGATTGCTGTTAAAATATCTACACAGAAATTTTATAATTCTGTGCTTGTTCAATTAGCTTGAGGGAGTATCAATCTCTGTGTAGTAGCTGTCGGAAGTTTTTTTCTTCTTTGAGAGGTGTGATTGTGTAAGTGCCGCTTCATTGATTTCACCGGTACGAACACGTTCAACTTCGATAACAGGCACAACCCACATCTTTCCTGCGCCGTGTCCTAAATCCTGTGTATTAGAACGAATCGCTTCTTTTGCACTCTCTTTGAAAACATCGCTAGAGATAATCATATCAATTCGTACTTTTGCATCCAAATCAGTAGTTCCATTTTCTTCAATGAATCCAATACCCCCTTTACCTATAACATCACAAACAGTTACCCCTTCTAGTTTTCTTTCATAGAGATCTTGTAAAACGTCGTTTAGACAACTTTTGTTAAATACTGCAGTAAGCTGGTACATGTTAAATCCTTGTTTAGTTTTTATTTAAAATAGAATATGCAAGTTGTGTTCTAGAGTTTTAAATTGAACGACAATTATGTAGTTTTTAGCAAAAACAACAAAAATGTCACCCAATGTTAGTTGAAAGTAATACTAATGCCAAGAACAATAATTGCAATATTACATTTAAACTATCTGATAAAGAGGATGTTATGGCAAGAGATGATTTAATTGGTGGTGCACTCTGGGAAGAGTACTCACAGGAAGTACAAAGAAGAATGGATGCCCCTTTGAATATGGGCGAGATTACTGAAGAACAATCAGGTGATAACGAACTTATTATTGCTGACTTTGGTGCAGAGAGTTGTGGAGATGCTGTTCGTTTATACTGGTTAATCGATCCAAAAACAGATCAGATTAAAGAGAGTAAGTTTAAAAGCTTTGGTTGTGGTACGGCTATAGCATCTTCAGACATGATGGCAGAACTATGTATGGATAAAACAGTAGATGATGCACTTAAGATTACTAATATAGATGTTGAAAAAGCACTTCGTGATAATCCGGATATTCCTGCTGTTCCCGGGCAAAAGATGCACTGCTCCGTAATGGCATATGATGTAATCAAAAAAGCTGCATCTATGTATAAGGGTGTTGATATGGAGACTTTGGAGACAGAGTTTATAATTTGTGAATGTGCCCGCATAACACAAGACACCCTAAAAGAGGTTATTAAATTAAATAAACTAACCACTGTTGAAGAGGTTACAGACTATACAAAAGCCGGCGGTTTTTGTAAGTCATGCATAAAACCGGGTGGACATGAAAATAAAGATGTCTATATAATTGATTTACTTGCTGAGATCAATGAGCAAAGAGAAGTTGAGGAGAAAAGTCGCAAGATTATTGAAGCTAAGGGTGATGGTACATTTGAATCAATGGGACTTGTCCAAAAGATTAAATCGGTAGAGTCTATTTTAGAACAGTTTATACGACCGACTCTTAAAGCTGACGGCGGTGATGTTGAACTGATAGATATTCAAGACAGGGATGATATGTTTGAAGTTCTTATAAAATATCAGGGTGAATGTATGAGTTGTTCAATGAATACAACTACAACACTCGCCGGTATTGAAGATATGTTGAAATTTAAACTAAAAGCACCGATAAAGGTGATTGTAACCTAATGGAATATGCTACAAAAGAGGCTACTTTCTCTTATTTAAAGCAGTTCCCAAAGTATAGTAAGGATTTTTACCGTTTTGACGGAGATATATTTGTCTCATCATTAGGACTTGGTACTTTTCGTAAAGAACCATACCGTGAAGAGAACTATGTAGTTAACTACAAAGATTCTGTAAAGCTTGCAGTTTTAAATGGAATTAATCTAATCGATACGGCTATAAACTATCGATATCAGGTTAGTGAGAGAGAGATTGGCGAAGCCTTACAAGAGTTATTTGATGATGGCAAGGCAAATAGAGAACAGCTTGTTATAACATCTAAAGCCGGTTTTTTACCATTAGATTTTCCATTTCCGGAAAATCCGTATAAATGGATTGAGGAGAATATTTTAGACAAGGGAATTGCAACAAAAGAGGATATTATTGTAGACCAGCACTGTATGACACCAGCGTATTTGCGTTGGAGCGTAGAGCAGTCACTAAAAAACTTGCAACTTCAAACGATTGATATTATGTTTTTGCATAACCCTGAGATGCAGTTGGGTTACATAGATTATAAGACACTTAAAAAAAGAGTTAAAAAAGCATTTGAACTTTTTGAAAAACTGGTTCAAGAGGAAAAAATACGTCATTATGGCATTGCTGCTTGGAATGGGTTTTTATATGACAATAGCCATACTGAGTATATATCAATTAAAGATATGGTGGAGATTGCACAAGAAGTTGGCGGAGAAAAACATCATTTTAAGTATATTCAATCACCGTACAACATTGCTAAAGCGGATGCTTATACTTTTTCAAATCAAGAGGGTCCTGACGGACGATATTATACTTTAATGCAAGCGGTTCACGGTTATGGATTAAAAATGATGGCATCATCGTCACTGCTACAGACTAATCTGTTTAAAGCTAAATTTGACTCTAAAATAGGCAACTTACTCGGTACTAATGAGCTTAATGATGTTGCAAGTGCACTGCAGTTTGCTAGAACCGGGAATGTAGTCAGTGCACTCTTTGGTGCAGTTGATCCAAAGCATGTCGAAGATAATTTACTATTAGCATATATACCAAACCCTAAAAAAGAGAATATCTCTAAATTGTTTGGAGATAAGTATGTTGTATGATGTAATAGTCGTCGGCAGTGGAATATCTGGACTATATGCAGCGCTGTATGCTAGGAAAGCAGGTCTTAATGTTGCAATTTTGACCAAAGGAAATCCATTTCGTTCAAGCTCATCGGTTGCTTCTGGCGGCATAAATGCTGTAATAAATCTGCCAAAACTTGATTCAGTACAGCGTCATATAAATGATACGATTGAAGGTGCTGATGGACTCTCTCATAAGATAAATATAAAAAAAATGTGTGAAGAAGCACCGATTATTATCTCTGAGCTTATAGAGATGGGTGTAAAATTTGATGAAGATAGAGATGGTAACCTGAATCAGCGTCCATTTGGCGGAACCAGTGCAAATCGAACATGTTACATTGCTGATCGTACAGGTGCTTCGATTGTACAGACACTTTTTTTGAAGTGCAGACATGAAGGGGTGCATATTCTCTCCAACCATAAATTTCTTAATATAACTAAGTATAAAGAGAGGCTCTCTGGTGTAACAGTCCTTCGCAGACACAACTCACAGGTCATAGCAATGGCATGTAAGTCCTTAGTGCTTGCAGGCGGTGGATATGCCGGAATATTTCGCGGGCATAGTACAAATGCTCAGGAGAATACAGGTGATGTAATAGCAGCAGCACTGAGGGCCAATATGCGTATCAGCAATATGGAATTTATTCAGTTTCATCCTACTACACTGCTGCACTCAGGAGCTCTGATTAGTGAAGCTGCTCGAGGAGAAGGCGGCTATATTGTCGATGAAAATGGTGAACGTTTTACAGATGAACTTCTAACACGTGATAAACTCTCACGCGCAATAATGACTCATATATTAGAGGGACACAAAGTTTATTTAGATCTGCGTCATCTTGGAGAAGATGTAATTGATAAAAAACTGCCTTCAGCCAGAAAACTAGCACTTAATGCTGCTGGCGTAGATATTACTACTGAACTGCTTGAAATTACACCGTCTGCTCACTATAGTATTGGTGGTATATGGACACGTGAAGACACGTCAACCGATATGCAAAATGTTTATGCCTGCGGTGAATGTGCTCTAACCGGTGTTCATGGAGCAAACCGTTTAGGCGGAAACTCACTTCTTGAAAGTGCATATTTTGGTCGTTTAGCCGGGATTGAAGCAGGTAGAACAGCCCACAAGAGAGATTTTCAACCTATTGATTACTCTTATGTAGAGAAAGAGATGCGTCGAGTGGACTTGATTGTAGAAGGAGAGAGTCTGTTTAATATTAATTCAATACGTAAAAATCTTGGTGAATCACTATTTAGGAATGCCGGCGTCTTTAGAGATGAAGACAAACTCTCATCGGCATTGGAATACGTACACTATCTTATGAGTCGTCAATACGGTTTACACTGTGTAAATAAGGAGCTTCACAACAATGTAGAATTAGCCTCTATATTGGAGTTTAAAAATGCTCTGCTAATTGCTGAGATGATGGTACTTTCAGCTTTGGCACGCAACGAGAGTCGAGGGGTACATTATCGTAATGATTACCCATATAAAAACGACATTACTTTTAATGCAGCATCATATATTGAGCAAATTAGCTACGATTACTTTAAGGTTTCATTTGAAAATGTAGTTCACAAAAGTATTTTGCACAAAATAAAAAAGATGTTGCATTTAATATAAAATACAAAACTAAAGGATAAAAAATGGCAAAAATAATGTTACGCGAAAACGATAAGGGGCAGGTACTTTTCTATCTTGCTAAGAGAGACATGGAAGAGATTATTGAATCATTAGAGTTTGATAGTGATGAGAAATGGGGTGGTAATGTAAATCTTACCAATGGAGATGTCTGGTTTATTGAGCCTGGAGTAAAGAATCTTCCAGATGAGGTTGTTGCAAAGATTGTCTCACGAGGAGAGAGCTAAAATTTAGAAGTCAATCTCGTATTTTCTTATCTTATACCCAATTTGACGTGCTGTCATGCCTAGTTGTGCGGCAGCCTTGGTTTGTATACCGAAATTATCTACTAAAGCCTGTATTATAGACTCTTTTTCCATCTCTTGCAGAGTTGTCTTTGTTAACCTCTGAGGTTCTTTACTGCTCTCATGTACTGGTGTTTGTAAACTTGCTTTTTCATCATCAATTTGAGCTACAGGTTCTGTCTTCATATATAGTTTTTGATAATTAAACGGTAAAACATGGTTTAGCATTTCAGGTTCTACTGCTCCATCGGGACAAATAAGAACAATTCTCTCCATTGTGTTTTGTAGTTCACGAATATTTCCAGGCCATGGATAATCAAGTAGTATTTCGAGTGCCTGTTTCGAGAATATCATCTGCTTTCGATGCTCTTTCATATATTTGTGCAGATAGTGCTCTATGAGTAGTTTCACATCTTCATATCTCTCACGAAGAGGTGGAAGGTTTACAGGAATAACATTTATACGGTAAAAGAGATCTTCACGAAATTCTCCTTTAGATACCATCTCCTCTAAATTACGGTTAGTAGCCGCTACAAGACGAACATTTGTTTTTATAGTTTTATTCCCACCGACCCTTTCAAACTCCTGCTCTTGTAAAATTCTTAACAGTTTAACTTGGAGTGCCGGAGTGATATCTCCAATTTCATCAAGAAACAGAGTGCCACCGTCTGCTAGCTCAAAACGCCCTTTACGAGCCTCTTTTGCATCTGTAAAAGCACCCTTTTCATGACCAAAGAGTTCACTCTCTAAGAGTGTTTCACTAATTGCGGCACAATTTAGTTTGATTAGTGGACCATTACTGCGCTTACTTAAATTATGCACGGCAGTGGCTATTAGCTCTTTACCGGTTCCAGTCTCTCCACGAACTAGGATTGTAGCATCTGATGGAGATACGGTTTCAAGCATACTAAAGATAAGCTGCATTTTACTGCTTTTACCGATGATATTTTCAAATTTATATTCACTCAGTGCTTGATCTTTGTAGTAAGTTTTTAGCTCTGTTAGCGTCTCTTTCTCTTTAGCAAACTTTTTTTGTATAGATAGTGTACCTCCAAATAGAGTACCGACAATAGTAAGCATATGTACAATATCATCAAAGTCCATCACAGATGACTCAATGATATTTGCTGAGATTACACCGATTACACCATCGTCTTGTATAATAGGTACAGCTACATAAGAGATTGACTTAGTATTGACTGTTCCCATCTTGTTTAGATAGTTTATATTGTTGTGGATATTTTCTATTACAACAGGTTCAGCACTTTTGGCTGCCAAACCTGTTGCTCCTTCACCAATATTGTACTGCGCCATCTGCTGTTGCTGAATTGTCAGGTCTATTGAAGAGTGCAGTTCAAGTTTAGTAGCGTCATCGTTAAGCATAAAGAGTGTACATCTCTCAAGATAAGAGTTACGTTTAAGTGTACGCATACCTTTCTCTATACTTTCATTTACATCACTGCTGGTTGATAGCATTACAGCTATATCGTAGAGTATGCTTATTTCGTTGTAAGAGAATGTCAGGGGACAAGTCTGACACTCTTTTATATTTGGTAAGTTTAATTTAGTATACATTTTACTCAGCTTTTTATTTAAAATTATACAACAAAATAGAAAAAAACATACAGACAATTGTATAAATAGTAATCATTCAGGAATATTACTACTAGAATAATATATGCATTTATACATTTAATAAAGAATAGGAAATGAAATGAAAATTACAGTACATGGAACACCAACAGATTTAGATGGTAAAGAGTTATTAGTAGGCAGAGAGGCTCCGGCAGCCCGCATAACAAAACTTGATGGCACTCAAAATGTAATAGGAATGATTGCTCCAAATTCTCAACTGATTATTGCTATACCTTCATTAAAGACAGAGGTCTGTTCTTTGGGAGCTAAAAAATTTAATAATCTTGTTAAAGGTATAAAAAAGCTTGACACGATTATGGTGACAACCGATGATGTTGAGTTTGTAAAAGAGTACTCTAAAAATGAATCCATAGATAGTGCCGAATTAGTAATTGATACAAATCGCCAGTTTGCAAAAAAATTCGGTTTACTTATCAGCGAGGGTAAATTAAAAGATCGTTTAGCGCGTGCCGTATTTGTAATTGACCGTGAAGGCATAATAGCATATAAAGAAGTTGTTTCGGAGATAGTAGATGAAGTAGACTATGCAGCCTGCATAGAAGCGATTGAGAATATTTCAAGTGAAAAAAAGAGTGGGCATACCCATGAGGAGTGGATGAAAGTTTAACTGCTAGTTATTTATGATTGTGCTTCATAAATAGCTCTATATAACTCTTAAGAATAAAAAATGCATTATGCTTTAATAATAAGGATTTTTTTATGGTTAGGGTTTTTTTAAAAGATGATAATATAGTAGTTAAAGTTCCAAGTGGAAAAACATTAAGAGATATTGCAAACAAAACTGGTGCTTCAATGGAGTTTGGTTGTCGTGTAGGAGACTGTCTGACTTGTATAGCTACTGTTACATCAGGTATGCACTTTTTAAATGAAAAAAATGAAAAAGAGATTAGAGCATTAGAGATTTTGTGCACCGATTCACATAATTTACGTTTGATGTGCCAGTGTAGTGTAGAAGCAGAGGAGGGCGAGATTGAAATTTCGTATGGATTTTAATGTTAGGTTCAGTTGCAAAAATATCAGATAGTGTAAATTTTATTGGAGCTTTTGATCCGCAAATTCGTACTTTTGACATAATTATGAAAACGGCAAATGGGAGTTCATACAACAGCTATCTAATCCGTGGCAGTGAAGGTGTGGCAATAATGGACACCGTCAAAAAAGAGTTTTCAGATGATTTTTTTAAGCGTTTAGAGCTCTTATGTGAATATGATGAGATTAAATATATTGTACTTCATCATCTAGAACCTGATCATTCAGGTGCATTGGTTGAACTAATGGAGAGAGCACCCCAAGCAAAACTTATTATCTCCGGCAGAGCAGTAATGATGCTAAAGGGGTTGGTAAAGACGGATATACTATTTGAGGTAGCAAATACCGGAAAAATAATATCGCTCGGTGATAAAACAATAGAGTTTTTAAGTACACCCTTTCTTCATTGGCCCGATACCATGAGTTCTTATCTGCATGAAGATAAAATTCTTTTTAGCGGAGATATTTTTGGAAGTCACTACTATGATGAACGTCTATTTGATGATAAAGTAGGTGACTTTGATTACGCTTTTAAGTATTATTATGATCATATTATGCGCCCTTTCAAACAGTATGTACTTCAAGCACTGAAACTTTATGAAAAATTTGAAATAGATATTATCGCACCGCTTCATGGTCCTATTTTACGTTCAAATCCGCACTATTATCTAGATAAGTATGCTCAGTGGAGCAGTGATAAAAAATTCAGAAAACATGAGTTTGGCAAGAAAATGCTTTGTGTCTTTTATATGTCAAGCTACAGCAATACTCAAATGATGGCACAAAAAGTTATGGAAGGGGCGGATTCTATAGATGGGATTGTAGCAAGTATGTATGATTTAGCTTCATTAGATGAGAGTAATATGATTGATCTTTTAGAAGAGTCTGATGCAATTATTGTCGGTTCGCCTACTATTAACGGTGATGCAGTTAAACCTGCCTGGGATTTACTCTCATGCATGGCATATTTAGAGAGCGGCGGTAAGATTGGTGCGACATTCGGTTCATACGGTTGGACAGGTGAAGCACCGGAAATGCTGCATGATCGCATGAAATGGCTTAAGTTTAGACTCCCTGTCACTCCCCTTAAAGTAAAACTTATAGCTACAGAAGAGGAGTTGCAATCTTGCTTTTTGTTTGGAAAAGAAGTTGCCGAAATAACAATGGGAAAAATGGTGGAGATGGAAATATGAATGAATTACAGATAATGGAAGAAGAGGTATATGCGCTACTCTGTTCATATGCAGTTGATGGCAATGCACAAAAGATTTTAGCACCGTGGATTGCGAAAAAATCACTTGAGATGGATCATCTCTATAAAGACCTTGGATTAAAAAACCGTATAGAGATGGGAAAGTTTATGAAAAAAAATTTTCCGCTTTTAGCACAAAAGAAACCAAAAGACAAGCTGTGGAAGAAATTTATATATGATGAGATAGGGAAGGTTGCCCCAGCCTGTGCAACATGTGATGACCAGATAAGCTGCTTTGCATGTATTGTTAGTGAGAATAGTGCATGAGCACATTTTCTATAGTGTAAAATAAGATAATAAAATTAAAGGAGAGAAAATGACTAATATAATTAAAAGTGTAATGAAAGCTATCTATAACCTAAGTGATGAAGATAATTATAATGTATACGATGCTGATGATATTGCTGAATATATCGGTTTGGAGAAGAAAGTGGTAGATGAAGTTATTGTAACACTTAATGATGCCGGCTTTCTTGGCGAATGTATGAATCTACATGATGATGGCATTGAAACATTTTATTTAACTGACAGAGCGATTGATTTGGTTGAAGTAGGATGAAAACAGATTAATTATTAATGTTTTTCACTATTATTTGAAGGAGTATCATAGCATATCATCTTTGCCGTATACCAGTCGGCTATGCCTTTGTCATTGTAATGATACTCTCTTTGCTTAGCTGGGATTACGCTATTTCTTAATTTTGAACGTATAATCCCAACTATAATAAAAGTAAGAATAAGAGCAAAAAATGCTATAAAATAATCATATATATACCAAGTTATTGGAGGAATTATATATGTTGAAAATTGTAAAAAAATCCATAACAGAGACGAAATCACTTTGCACTTGAGTGTTTGTAGCTTTGGTGTTGGTTCTATCATGTCTATAAAATCATTTTGCATAGGTGAATCATCCTCGGTAGATATTATATCAAAAAATATCTTAAAGCAATACTTGACTAAACTTACTTTAGCCTGTTAGACTAAATAAACTTGATGCAACTTTCTTTTATTAACTTTTTTTGGATAAACTTATGAAAATTTACAAAAATAGGAAGTTAATAATGGCAAAACATCAGTTTCAAACGGAAGCAAATCAAATATTAAACTTAATGATTCACTCACTATATTCGAACAAAGAAATTTTCATTCGTGAGTTGGTTTCAAACGCTTCAGATGCACTGGACAAACTTAATATGTTGGTTTTAACTGACGAGAAATATAAAGATGTGACTTTTTCACCTCGTATTGACATAGTGGCGAATAAAGAGAACAAGACTTTAACGATTAAAGATAGCGGTATAGGTATGAACGAAGAGGACCTAATGAATAATTTAGGTACCATCGCTAAGTCTGGTACAAAAGCTTTCTTGGAAAACCTAACGGGTGATCAAAAACAGGACTCTAACCTAATCGGCCAGTTCGGTGTTGGCTTTTATGCTTGTTTTATGGTCGCGCACAAGGTTGAAGTCACTACTAAAAAAGCAGGGGAAGAACAAGCATTCTTATGGACAAGTACAGGGGACGGTGAGTTTGATGTAGAAAACACAACTCAAGATGGTCACGGTACTACAATTGTTATGCATCTTAATGATGATGAGGGTGAGTTTTTAGAGACGCATAGAATTGAGTCTATAATTAAAAAATACTCAAATCATATTCCATTCCAAATCTTTATGGACAAAGAGAAGCATATTCCGGCTGTTAAAGATGATGAAGGTAATGAAACTGAACCATCTAGAACTGAAATAGAAAATGAGCAGATTAACAGAGCAAATGCACTATGGACAATAGCTAAGAGTGAAGTTACAGATGAAGAGTATAAAGATTTTTACTCTTCAATAGCTCACTCCTCTGAAGAGCCCTTAACTTGGATGCACAATAAGGCTGAGGGTGCTATAGAGTATACTACACTTTTTTATATCCCGTCAAAAGCCCCAATGGATATGTACAGAGTTGACTATCAAACTGGTATCAAACTTTATATCAATCGTGTATTTATTACAGATGATGAAAAAGAGTTAATGCCAACATACCTAAGATTTTTACGTGGTGTAATTGATTCTAAAGACCTGCCACTGAATGTATCTCGTGAGATTTTACAATCAAACGCAGTTATGGCTAAAATTAAAAATGCATCTGTTAAAAAAGTCCTTTCAGAGCTTTCTAAAATGGCTAAAAAAGATTCAGTAAAATATAGTGAGTTTTTCTCTGAATTTGGAAATGTTTTAAAAGAGGGTCTTTACAGTGATATGGGTAACCGTGAGAAAATCTTAGAGTTGATGAAATTCAATACTCTTAACTCAGATGAGACTGTAATGATTGAAGATTTCATCAAAAATGTTGATGAAGACAAAAAAGAGATCTATTACATTACAGGTAAAACTTCTCTCTCTATGTTAAAAAGCTCTCCTTCATTAGAGAGATTTAAAGCAAAAGGAATAGATGTTCTTGTATTAAATGAAGAAGTTGATACGATTATTTTTCCTATGGTTACAGAGTATAAAGAGTACAAATTAGTTCCGGTTGCAGATGCTAAATTTGAAGAGAGTGAAGAAGAGAAAGCTCAAGAAGAAGAGGTTGCAAAATCTTATGAAGGTCTTGCAAAAGAGTTTAAAGATGCTTTAGGTGATGCTGTGAAATCTGTTGAGACTACATCTGATTTAGTTGACTCCCCTGTTAAACTTAAAGAAGATAAAGAAGACCCGGCTTATATGATGGCTCAAATGATGAAGCAGATGGGACAAGACTCTGGTGCACCGGCTCCAGCACCTATATTGCAAATCAATCCAAATCATGAACTTCTTATGAAGTTAAAAGATTCTGCTGATCAGAATTTAATTAATGATGCAGCACATGTCTTACTTGACCAAGCAAAACTTTTTGACGGTAAAGAACTTGATAATACTGCGGATTTTATTGTAAGATTAAATAGAATTATTTCTAAAGCTATATAGTTTTATTTATGTGAGCACAAAGGAGTGTGTGCTCACAATTATATTTATAGAGATTAAAAGAAATATTATGTTATTCTTTTTCTATGAATAATCCACATAAAAATAAAAGATTGCCAGAGAACGCTGAACTCCGCGGTTCGATAGATTTACTTTTAAATGAGGGTGATAATTTTCTTAAACAGAGTCTTGGAGACTTAAATGTATCAAACTATCGATATGACATCAGTGAAGCAGTAGATGAGCTGTGCTTAGATGGGGAGATTATTCGTCAACTTATTGAAGATTATATTATACAGATATTAAAATCAAAAATAACATTTTATAAATATATACAAGATTTAAAAAAAGATGAACTAGAGAGTAGGACTTTGGATTATGCAAGTCTTAGAAATTTGGCACACAAAAACTTGGGTGTCGCTAGGAACCTTCGCATAAAAGACGCTCAAAAATTATTAGAAGTCATAATGAACGAAGATGATTTAGACTATATTCGTCTATGTATAAAGGCTTTAGAAATATCAGCTGTAAAGTTAAATCCACTCTGTGCGTATGAAACACTGAATCTAATGCAGGTTAAAAACTCTCTATAATGCTATTTTTGAATAGATTTTGAAACTTTTTCAAGTACATTAGTAGGTTTCTTTTTATACGTAACCTTGTTGCTCTTTGTCGGTAAAATAAAAGCAAGCAGTATAAAAACAAATGAGAAGACCACTCCGGTTAAGGCTGTAAGTATGAGTTTTAGCTTAAAGTCATCCATATTTTCGCTCACTCTATTTTATTCGATTATAACATAATATTAGACGCGGTTAGTAGTCATGTATACCCAAAATTCTTTATGTGAGTAACCCTTGTTTAAAAAGAACAGTTGAAGTATGGTAACCCTATAGAGAGTGACAGCCATTTTTGCAAATGGGATGAAAAGACTTAGGCTGACAAGTAGAGACTGCTCTTTATCCCCTTTTGAGTGCATCATCTCCTGTATTCCTATGTTTCTACTGAGATACATTCCAAAAAATATTGAAAATATAAAGTTTAATATTAGTCCAAATATAAGATATGCTATTAAGTCTTGCTCATTCATTCCGGCGATCATAAAATATTCCTTAAATTAATAGGGTATTTTAACTAAAATAAGCTTTTTTATTCATAAACTTTTATTTTACTTTTAGTAAAAAAGGTTCCAAATGGTATAAGTGAAGCTATGAAAAAAATCATACTCTCTTTAATTGACCAACTTGCTTCTTCCCATGCTTTTAGAAGAAGAAAGCAAAAAAGTATAAATAGTATTCCATGAATCATACCGACTATTTTTACAGCCAAGGGAATTGCTAAAAGATATTTCATAGGCATTGCTATAAAAAGAAGGGTAATATAAGAGTATCCTTCGAGTCTGTTGATTAATCCAAATTTTTTAACATTCTTATTTTTCATATTTGTCCAGTTCTGTTTTTTTGAAATTATATAATCAAAAGGTAACAATTTGACTCTTTATTAGAATTCAAAAAAGAATAGGAAACTCTTTTTAAACAACTTTATATTATAATACCGCGAAACATAAAAAGAAAAGGCATATCAATGGATACTAACCTTATAATAGAGGGTTTTAAATTTATGGGTCTTGGAATGGGAACGGTTTTCTTATTTCTTACAATTATGATATTTATGATGGGTTTTATGTCAAAAATTATAAATAGATTTTTCCCTGAAGCTTTACCAACTGCGAGTTCTACGCCAGTAAAGACTCAGAATAATCAAACAAAAGTAGTTGCAGCAATAACAGCAGCAATTAAACACCATAGAGAAAGTTAAGGATTAATATGGCTAAAAAATTTATAGATGTAATGGATACAACTTTCAGAGATGGTTTTCAATCAGTTTTTGGTGGTCGTGTATTGATGAATGATTTCTTTCCAGCAGTTGAAGCAGCTAAAACAGCGGGTATAAACCACTTTGAATTTGGCGGTGGAGCAAGATTTCAATCACTCTATTTTTATTTAAGAGAAGATGCATTTGAGATGATGGACAAGTTCCGTAAAATTGTTGGACCAGATGCAAATCTTCAAACTTTGGCTCGTGGTGTAAATACAGTAATGTTAGATACAGGTTCAAAAGAACTAATCGATTTACATGCTAAAATGTTCAAAAAACATGGAACAACAACTATTAGAAATTTCGACGCTCTTAATGATGTTGAAAACCTAAAATACTCAGGTGAAAGAATTTCTCATCATGGTCTTAAACATGAAGTTGTTGTAACAATGATGGACTTACCTCCAGGATGTCATGGTGCACACACTACTGAATTTTATGAAAAAACTCTTCGTGAGATATTAGATAGCGGTATACCATATGACAGTATCTGCTTTAAAGATGCATCCGGTACATCAAATCCTCAAAAAGTTTTTGAGACTATTAAAATGGCTAGAGGTATAGTTCCGGAAGGAACACATCTTCGTCTTCATACTCATGAGACTGCTGGTGTATCTGTTGCTGCTTATATGGCTGCTCTTGAAGCTGGTGTTGATGGTATTGATATGGCTGCTGCACCTGTTAGCGGTGGAACAAGTCAACCGGATATTTTAACTATGCTTCACGCTACAAAGGGAATGGATTATGACCTTGGCGGTTTAGAGATAGACAAGGTGCTTACCTATGAAAAAGAGCTTCAATCATGTCTGTCTGATTATTTCATGCCACCTGAAGCTACAATGGTTTCTCCAATTATTCCTTTCTCACCAATGCCGGGTGGTGCTTTAACAGCGAATACTCAAATGATGCGTGATAATAACATGTTAGATAAGTTTCCAGAAGTTATTGCTGCTATGACAGAGGTAGTAGAAAAAGGTGGTTATGGTACATCTGTAACACCTGTCTCTCAATTTTATTTTCAACAAGCTCTTAATAATGTTATGCAGGGTCCATGGAATGCAATCGCACCAGGTTATGGAAAGATGGTACTTGGATATTTTGGTAAAACCCCGGTTGCTCCAGATCCAGAAGTTGTTAAAATTGCTTCTGAAAAATTAGGACTAGAGCCTACTACGGAAAAAGCTCTTGATTTGGCAAATGCAGATGAGACAAAATCTTTAGAGACATGGATAAATAAGCTTAAAGAAGAAAATATTGAAATAACTGAAGAAAATATATTTATTGCAGCAGCTTGTCAGGACAAAGGTATCGCTTACTTAAAAGGTGAGGGTGAATTAAATGTTCGTAAAATATCACAAATGAAAAAAGAAGAAGAAGGAAGTTCAAATATGGGTAATGGAAATTATACAGTAGTAGTAGACGGTCAAAAATTTAGTGTTCAGGTCGCAGAAGGTGATGCAGATATTCAGGTTACAGCAGTCGATGGTGAGAGTGTTGCTCCTGTGGCTTCTACTGTAAAAACATCAGGAGATGCAATTGATATTAAAGCACTTCTACCGGGTAATGTTTGGAAAATCGTTGCTAATCCGGGTCAAAGTGTAAATGAGGGTGATGTGATTATGATCTTAGAGTCTATGAAAATGGAGATAGATGTTATTGCACCAAAGGGTGGAGTGATCAGATCTATTAATGTTGCTACAAATGACAAGGTAGTAGAAGGCCAAGTAGTAGCAGTATTAGGATAATTATATGAAATTTTTTGTAATAAAACTACTTGCACTTATGCTTTTTGGCTTTGGTGCTCTTCATGCTAATGCACCGGCATCAGCAGAAAGTATGTCAGCACATAAAGAAGAGACTTATCAAACTAAGCCATTTTCAGAAATGGTTAGTGGATTTTTGGCTTCTACAGGTATTGTGGCATTTATTAATCCTGACCCAAATGAAAAAAATGCTCATGGTGAAGAGATGAGTAATTTTCACAAAGGTCTTGGCCGTGTAATTATGATTTTAGTAACTTTCTTGTTATTTTATTTAGCAATAAAAAAAGGTTTTGAACCTCTGTTACTTCTACCAATAGCATTTGGTGGACTTTTAGCTAATATTCCAGTAGCAGGTATTGCCGGTGATCATGGATTTTTGGGTGTAATATACAATATGGGTCTCTCTAATGAGATGTTCCCAATCATCATATTTATGGGTGTTGGTGCTATGACAGACTTTGGTCCGCTTTTATCAAACCCTAAAACAGCACTACTTGGTGGTGCAGCTCAGTTTGGTATTTTTGGAACATTAGTTGGTGCAGTTGCACTGTCTCAGGCTGGATTTGTTGACTTTACTCTTCAACAAGCATCAGCAATCTCTATTATTGGTGGAGCGGATGGTCCGACATCTATCTTTATAGCGACAAAACTTGCACCTGAACTTCTCGGAGCGATAGCAGTTGCATCATACTCATATATGGCTATGGTGCCAATCATCCAACCTCCAATTATGAAAGCATTGACAAGTGAAGCTGAGAGAAAAATTAAGATGACTACTCTTCGTCATGTATCTCGTTTAGAGAAATTAATTTTCCCTATACTAGTTCTTGTACTTGCTATTTTGGTTTTACCTGAGTCTACACCACTAATCGGTGCATTTATGTTCGGTAATTTCTTAAAAGAGTCTGGTGTTGTTGAGCGTCTTAACGATACTCTTCAAAATGCTCTTATTAATATAGTGACTATTTTCCTTGGTCTTGGTGTTGGTTCTAAACTGGCAGCTGATCAGTTCTTAGTTCCAGATACTATGTTTATTATGGTTCTTGGTATTGTTGCGTTCTCAGTTGGTACTGCAGCTGGTGTTATTATGGCTAAGGTTATGAATCTTTTCCCTGGACATAAGATAAATCCATTGATTGGTTCAGCTGGTGTATCTGCTGTTCCTATGGCAGCGCGTGTATCAAATAAGGTTGGTATGGAGTATGACCGTAACAATATGCTGTTAATGCATGCTATGGGTCCAAATGTTGCAGGTGTTATCGGTTCAGCTGTTGCTGCCGGTGTGCTTATATCACTGTTTCAATAGTTAAAGAATATATAGATTCCCCTTTTATGGGGATATAAATTTTAGATATTGTTATGTGTTCATTACATCTATGATGAGTGGTATTATATTATGACTCTTTGTCTTATCTATAAATCCATCTGCACCTAAAACTTCAGCCTCTCTTTTATTATTCTGACCAGTCATGGAACTATTCACAAGAATTGGTATGCTTTTGGTAATAGGGTCTTTTTTCAAGATTTTAACAACTGTAAATCCAGACATTTCAGGCATCTCTATATCTGTAATAATTGCCGGTATATTAGAGGTTTGCTCTTCGTCTAGTGAATCTATGTAGTCTATAAGCAGCTTCCCATTTTCAAATAGTTTCATAGAGATATTTGCATTTTGAAATATTTGTGTTAGATGTTTTTGTGCTGTTTTAGAGTCTTCAGCAATTAATACAGTTCCATTTGTAAGTTTGCTAGGTATCGCTAAATCTTTTAGATTAATGGGTGACTCATCTACATTAACCATAGCTTGCGGAATGACATCTGATAAAAGTTTTTCATAATCTAGTACAAGACATAGACTGCCGTCTTCAAGCCTAGTGTCATTTATAACAACATTGTCTTCTCCAACTCTATAGCTGTCCGGTGCATGCATCTCATTCCAGTTTTTCTTTATAACTCTGAATGCTGACATTATTCTTAAGCCAATCGTAACTCCATTAAAATCACAAACAAGAATATTTGATTTTTTAATCTCCTCCTTGGACAGTGTTAAACCGAGCCACAAAGGAAGGTTGAGTATTGGGATTTGCAGTCCCCTAAGTACAATCGTACCTTCAAGTAAAGGAGGGGATGAGGGTATCTGAGTCAAAAAATGATTTTTAGATTCTACAACCTCTCGCGTTTTAAATACATTTATAGCGTAGTAAGCAGAATCGTCTTTGTTGCTAACTCTAAATACTAAAAGCTGCACTTCATTGTTTTTTGCTAGATTTGTAGCAGCATCAACATTATCTAAAACTGACATATATACCCTTTCATTAATACTCCCTTAATAGTACCCAAAATAAAATGAAATATGCTTTAATGTTAATAATGAAATGGTAAAATATCCATAATAATTAGGGTTAATCCTTTAAAGGTATTGTATATGAAAGTTTTTTTAGCACTGTTATTTATATTTAGTCTCTCTTACGCTAAGGTATATTATTCTAAGGTCGAACCGTTTGAAGTGAGAAGTATATCCTCCAATGTGTCTGGATTAATTGTGAGTGCTGATGAAGCTTTAGTAGGCAGTAGACTCTCTTTGAAACCTTATATTAAAATAGACTCTGTGGTTGATAGAAGAGAATTGAAATATATAAAAGATAAACTAGAGTATATGAGAGAGATAGTTGCAGTAAATGAAAATATCCTAATTAATTTGGTTAAATCCCTAGATAAAAAAAGAGAAAACTATAGAAAAGTAGAGGCTTTAAAATTTAAATCATTAGTAGAGAAGGATAGAGAGTTCTATGATTTAGTAGCTAGTGAAAACTTATATTTAAATACTAAAAAAGAGATAAAAAATCTTAAAATTCAAATAACAGATACAAAACTTAGAGAAGTTCAGCTTCAAAGAAGCATAGAAGATAAAAATTTAAGTGCAAATGGTTTTATACTTTATGAAATGCTCGTAAAACCCGGTCAAGTTGTTAATATATCTACCCCTCTTGCAAAAATAGCCGATGTTTCAAAAGCAAAATTGACAATATACCTAGATGAACAAGATGTAATTAATGCAGAAAGTAAAAGAGTCTACATCGATGGTAAAAAAACTTCATATAGAGTTTCAAGACTCTTAAATATTGCAGATAGTAAAAATATATCTAAATATATGGCACAAATTATAATAGAGTCTCCTAAACTGTTTTCTAGACTTGTAAAAGTAGAGCTTAAGAATGAGTAATATTACAGCTTGTTCACTAGATTGTTATGATGCGTGTGAGGTGGTAGTTGAAAATGCTAAGCTAAGAGGCAATAAAAATGGACATACACAAGGGTTTTTATGTCCACACTTAAATCATTATGATAAGTACCCTGCAATTGATACTCCGAGATATATGGGCAAAGAGATAACTCTTGATGAGGCACTTTTAAAATTAAAAGAGATAATAAACACAAATGATAAAGATGAAATTCTGCACTATCGCGGACATGGAAACTTTGCTTTGATGCAGGAAGTCACAGACCATTTCTTTGCCTCTTATGGAGCTACGTTGACTGATGGAAATCTTTGTGATGGAGCAGGTGAAGCAGGGATAATAGAGGGCAGAGGAAGCAATAAAAATATGTCATTGCAAGAGGTAGCAAAATCTGATGTAGTAATGTTTTGGGGCAGAAATCCACATACAACTTCCGCCCATATTTTGCCGCTTATAAAAGATAAAACAATTATTGTTATTGACCCAATAGAGACAAAAATAGCTAAAATGGCTGATATACATATACAGTTAAAGCCACATACAGATTTACACTTAGCAACATTGCTAAGCCGTTTTTTGCATATAGAACATGGATGTGATGAAGAGTTTTTAGAGAAGTATGCAAGCGAGCATGAAGATTTTTATGAACTGACTCAAACTATTAGAATTAAGGCTACACTTGACTCTATGGATGTGACACTTGGAGATATTGGAACTGTTTTACATTTAGTCAAAGATAGGAGTGTAGCAATAGTTTGTGGCGTAGGTATTCAAAAATATAGTGACGGTGCAGATGTAATGAGAGCTATTGATGCTTTTGCTGTGATGCTCGGACTCTTTGGTAAAGAGGGTAGTGGAGTAAGCTACCTTGGTGCTTCAAGAGAGAATATAAGATCACCGTTTAATACAAAGAGCAAAAAAGTATCTAAGGTCAATACAGAGTTTAGCAATTTTAAAACAGTTTTTATCCAAGGAGCTAATCCACTTTCACAGATGCCTGATTCGCTTAGAGTGAAAGAGTCTATGGGCAAAGTTGAAAATGTAGTATATTTTGGTCTTTATGAAAATGAGACAAGCGAGTGTGCTGATTTAGTTATACCGGCGAAAAGCTTTCTGCATAAAAACGATATTCGGACATCTTACTCACATGACACAATGAGTCTTATGCCAAAAGTAAAAGATAGTGAGTATGGAGTATCTGAATACGACTTGAGTGCTTACCTCTGCAGGGAATTTGATATTACAATTGAGAGTGAAGAGTTTTATATAGAACATTTTAAAAATTTTTCTGTTAAGAAGATAGATGGATTACTGCATGTAGAGAATATAGATGAAATTCCATACCAAGATGGTTTTGACACAGATGATGGGGAGTTTAAATTTTTAGAAGAGCTTGATTCAAAAATAGATGATAGCGAAGCTATGTATCTTATTACTCCAAAAAGTGCTATGAGTTTAAATTCTCAGTTTAATCGTGAAGATTGTGTATACTTACATAGTTCTTTAGGGTTTAGTGAAGAAGAGTTTGTTACAATTACTTCTGTAGCTGGAAGTGTGAAACTGAAAGTGAAACATAATGATGATTTAAGATCTGATTGTGTCTTGATATATAGCGGAACTAAAGGGGTGAACAACCTGACGAGTTCAAAACATAGTTTAGATGGCAAGAGTGCTGTATATCAAAACAATATGGTAGAAGTAATAAGAGTTTAATCTTGATTTAATAAGGAAAAAATTATATATGGGAATTAAAACTACGGTTCTACAAGGCTTTTGTTCTACTGTTAAGTCTGACGTGAAGAGTTTATATTATGTAATGTATTACACACTTCTTGAAAGTGTTTTAACATTGTCTATACCATTGACATCATCATTTGTTATTAACAGTCTTATGGCTCATTCCTCAATCTCTATAACCGTATTGGGTATTATTGTTTTCATAGTATTTGCATTTATAACTTTTTTGAGGTTAGTGCAAGAGTATATAATTGAAAAGTTTGAACAGAGAGTATTTATAGAAAAAGGTTTTGAAATAGCCCAAAAAGCTTATAATTTAAAAGAAAAAAATATAGTTACACAATATCCAATTGATAAATTAATGAACTATTTTTTTGATATTACAACTATCCAAAAGATTTTACCTATCTTTATTGTTAATGGAGCCGGCTTAGTAGCGCAGATTGTAGTGAGTCTAATATTACTTATGATTTTTAGTCCATATCTATTTTTAGGTGCATTTGTTATATTCGTATTTTATTTTAGCATGCTCATAATTATTGGAAACAATGGAATTGAGTACGCTATTAAACATTCAGATATGAAACATTCAGCTATATATGCTTTGCAGAAGATACCAACGACGAGTGATTCTAAAGAAGTTACAATGAAAAAAATTGATAAAAATATGGAAGATTATGTAGATGCAAGACAAAGTCACTTCAAAGTTGTGTTTAGGCAACTTGGACTGAGTTTTATTATTCAAGGTGTTATGTTAAGTGGATTTTTTGTGTTTGGCGGTTATTTGGTTATTAATGGCAAGATACCTATTGGTGAGTTTGTTGCATCAGAGATTATTGTAGTAACATTAATGTATGCTTTAAACAGCTTTATTAAGCAGTTAGATTACATTTATGATGGCATAGAAGGTTACTATAAAGTTGGAAAACTATCTGATTCACTAGATGGCAAGGAAACTGTTTAATATGAATTATAAAGCGGTAAAAAAGGTTCAATTATCTTCATTTGTAACAAAAGCAAAAAACATTACTTTAGTTATTGTTTTAATGGCAGTAGCTACACATTTCTTGCCTTGGGAACAGACTACAAAAGGAACAGGAACAGTAATAGCTTATGAACCAACAGAGAGGGAGTATAATATACTATCGCCTATATCGGGTTTTGTAGATAAATACTATATTGAAGAAAATAAGTTTGTAAAGAGGGGAGAAGTTCTCTTTGATATGATAGATTTAGATAAAGATTATTTAGAGAAGCTTGAGTCTATAATAAGTGATATAAAAGTTCAACAAAAAAATATAGAAGATAGTCTAAAGTTGTCGTATGAACGCAAAGAGAATCTTGAATCAAATCTAAGAACAAGTTTGGATATTTATGATAAAAGAATAATTCAGACTGATGATTTAATAAAAAGTCTAAAAAGAAAAGAAGTCTCTCAAACACATAATAATAAGATAGTTACTTCAAATTATGAAAGAATTAAACTACTTTACTTAGATGGAATAGAATCAAAAAGAACATATGAAGTAGCAAAGAATGAATACATAAAAGAGGGTGTTGTTCTTGATAATATAATTATTGATATAGGGATACAAAGTAAAAACCTTGAGATAAGAAAAAAAGAGAAAGAACGCTTTATTAAAGAACAGCAAAACACTATTAAAATTCTACAAAATAGTATATTCTCTGCTAAAAATAAGTTAAAATATTTTGAAAGAGAAATTAAAAATATATCAATTGATTTTAAAAGAAATAATACTGCAAGAGTAACGGCATCAAAGGATGGTTATCCTTTGCGAATTTTGAAAAATGATAAAAACCTTTATATTAAAAAGGGTGAACCGATAATTAGTTTTGCTCCTAAAATCACAAAAAAAGCTCTATTACTCAAGGTAAGACTTCTTGATATGCCATTAGTCAAAAAAGGATTGCCGGTAAGAGTGCGTTTTCATGGATGGCCATCTTTACAGGTCTCTGGTTGGCCTAAGATTAATTTAGGAACTTTTGGTGGTATAGTTGATAAAGTTGATTCTGTTGCTTATAAAGATGGCTTTTTTTATGCATTTGTTGTAGAGGACCCTCTTGATCCATGGCCAAATTCAGATGTCTTAAAAGCAGGGACACATGCAACTGGATGGGTAAGATTGTCTACTGTAACAATATGGTATGAAATATGGAGGATGCGAAATGCAATACCTCCTGTTATGGTTAGCGGTGATAAGGAATAGTATTCATGAAACGCATATTTTTTTTACTTTTTTATACAGGATTAATACCTCTATTGGCAAAAGAAATATTTACAGTAGATACAATCAAGCAGTATTTAACTAAAGATAATCCATTTGTTTATGTATCTATGGGAAAAAAGTATATAAGTGAAGAAAAACTTCACTATACATTGGGAAATTATGATACTAAAATATTAGCAAAGTATGAAGATAAAGATTATCCTTTGACGTATGGAAAGTTCTATAGTTTAGGCTTGGAAAAACCTCTTGAAAATGGTATGGATATTGGTGTTTCTTATAGATATGCTTATGGTACACAGGAATATAACAATATAAAGACATCCGAAGATGGAGAGATTCTTTTGGGTGTTACAATACCTGTTTTAAATGTCGTGAATAATATAGATAAACGTAAACTTGATGTTGGTTTGGCTTCAATGAATATTGAACAAACAGATTTTCAATATCAAGAGAGTATGCGAAACCTTTATTTTAAAATTATGATGAACTATTATAAGCTGGTATATGCTAGTAGTGCAGTAAATATATCTAAAGAACTACTTTCAAAAGTTCAAATACGATATGCTTTTTTGAATAAAAGGGTTCAAAAAGGTTCATTGTCTGAAATGAGTTTACTTGAAGTAAGACAGCAAATTATAAATAGAGAACAGATTCTTTTGTCATCAAAAACAAATTATGATAATGTATTTACAAATTTTTTAAGCTTTTTAAATATATCTCAAGAGGAGTTTAGCGGAAAGTACAAGCTGCCGGCTTCATTTATTCTGCAGACTTATAAGTTTGATTTTAAGAGCGCTATGCAGACAGCACTAGAAAATAGATATGATTTGAAAATTTTCAATAATCAAATAAAGAAGTTGAATTTAAAACAAAAATACAATGATACTTTAAAGTATCCAAGTCTTGATCTTGGTTTATATGGCGTTTATGACATTAAAAATAACTCTGAGTATTACGATCAAATGGGTTACAAAGTAACGGTAAATATGAATTTTCCTATTGAACAAAGAAAATATAGTGGAAAAAATATGGAAAATAAGCATACTATGACACTTATAAATGCTAAGAAAAATAAGTTATTAGTAGAGTTAAGAACTAGGTTGAAGAGTATAATTACTTCTGCGTATGCATTAGAAAAAAATATTGAAAGCTCAAATAAAGAGCTTGAACTAGCACAACAATTGGAAAGTTTAGAACTAAGAAAGTACGAACTAGGCTCAAGTACTCTGTTTATGCTAAATCAAAGAGAACTGCAAACAGTTAAGATTCAAAAAAAACTATTAAAGCTTAAACTTGATTATGTACATATTTACCAGCAATATATAAGAGAAATAAACCTGTACCCTATCTAATAGTTTTAGTATATTAGAATTTAATAGATGATAATTATATCTATTATACTAATCTAGTAAGCAGTGTTACCATATTCTTAATAACATCTATAGTTTATATATTTGTGCTATTATATGTCATAAATAATATTATCAGAATAGATTAATGTTTTAAAAAATCAAGGTTAAATAATGAATGTAAAAGAGTTGGATAAAAAATATGTATTGCCTACATACGCAAGAGCAGATGTAGAATTTGTCAGCGGTAAAAATGCAAGACTTAAAGATAGTAACGCAAAAGAGTATATTGACTTTACTTCGGGTATCGGTGTTGTTAGTGTTGGTCATGCAAATGATAGAGTGAGTAGTGCAATCTGTAAGCAACTCTCTGAGATAACACATATATCAAACCTCTATTATATAACTCCTCAAGCACTAGCTGCTAAAAAAATTGTTGAAGCGAGCGGTTATGATATGCAGTGTTTTTTTGGAAATAGTGGAGCTGAAGCAAATGAAGGGGCTATTAAGATAGCTCGAAAATTTGGTGAAAAGGATGGAGAGGTTAAGAGATATAAGATAATAACTCTTCAGCACTCATTTCATGGTAGAACTATAACTACTGTAAAAGCAACCGGTCAAGAGTCAATGCACAACTACTTCGGACCATTCCCCGATGGTTTTGTTTATGCTGAGACTATTAAAGATGTAGAGGGTTTACTTGATGATCATACTTGTGCTGTTATGATAGAACTTGTTCAAGGTGAAGGTGGAGTTCAGCCGCAAAACAAAGAAGAGGTTCAGGCTTTAGCAAAACTTCTAAAATCTAAAAATATTTTACTTATGGTCGATGAAGTTCAAACAGGTGCTTACAGAACAGGAGAGTTCCTTGCCTCGAATGTTTATGAAATAGAGCCAGATATTGTAACCTTGGCAAAAGGTGTTGGCGGCGGAGTTCCAGTAGGTGTAGTTATGACTTCTCTTAAGGGTGTTTTAGGCGCCGGAGATCATGGCTCAACTTTTGGCGGCAACTATTTAAGCGCCACAGCTGTATGTGAAGTTATGGATATTTTAAAAGAGCACAAAGAGAGTGGAGACTTAGAGATTAGTTCTATCTTTTTTAATCAGGCATTGGAAAAATTATATAATGATAATAGAGATTTGTTTACTTCAAAGGTAGGTATAGGAATGATGTGCGGTCTACGCACTAAAGATGCTGATACCTTAAATAAAATTATACAAAATGCAAAAGAAAATGGAGTTATGGTCTTAAAAGCCGGAAGAAATACTTTAAGGTTTTTACCACCATTGACAATCACAAAAGAGGAAATAGATGAAGGTTTTAAAGCTCTCAATAACGCTGTTAGTTCTTTGTAATACACTGCTTTTATCACAAGATCAACTAGATAGTTATATCTCTGAGAATAAAAAAGAGCAGTTTAAGTATGATTATGAAAAAAATGAGGCAGAGAGTTCACAGCTTCGCGATTCATGGATAGCACCTCTTAACTTAAATTACAGCTACTCAAAAAGTAACCCATATACTAATAAGCAGACCCAACAGAATGCAGGTATAGGTATGGATCAACCAATTTTTCAAAGCGGTGGAATTTACTATGGAATTAAATTTGCAGAAGCATCTAGAGTCTACTCAAATTACTCTATTGATGTTGCAAAAAGAAAGTTGGTTAAAGATGCAATTTCACTCTTAATGCAGATAAAACAGGTGGACTTGAAGATAAGTCAGCAAAACCTGAGAATAAAAAACTCTGAAATAAATCTTGCACAGAAAAAAGAGGATTATCTAAATGGTCAACTTGACTCTGGTTTTTTAGATAATGCAATTATTGATAGAAACAAAATAATTCAAGTGCTGTATGATATACAGACGAACAAAGAGAGACTAATATCAAAGTTCAATTCTATAAGTGACATTAACTATAAAGATGCTTTTATACCAAAACTAAAACTACTAACTCTAAAGCAGTTTTTAGAGCATAATATAATATTAAATATGTCTCAAAGCGAAATAAAAAAAAATAAATACAATAAAAATGTAACAGTTGCAAAATATCTTCCTAGAGTTAACCTAGTGGCAGGATATAACTGGAGAGAGAGCAAAAATCAGCAATTTATACCGGGAGCAGCATCGATATCTAATAAGACAGACTACTATAACTATGGGTTTAAAGCATATCTCCCCTTGGATATAAATAGTTTTAAAGATATTGAAGTCTCAAAAATAGATTATCTAAAATCAACATTTGTAATCGAAGATAAAAAAAGAGAGCTAAAAGCAATTTTTGAACAGGTTATGCAAAATATAGATAATTTTGAGAAGAAAAAAGAGTTAAGTTTAGAAAATAGAGAACTATATGAAAGGCTATTATCAGATACTAGAGAGTTGTTCAATGCAGGGTATAAAACAAAATATGATGTAGAACTTTTAGAAAACTCTGTAGAGATTCAAAATAGTGATGTAGAAATTTTTGAGATAGATAAACAACTGGAACTGCTCAGCCTTTATGAGATGTACAAAGATGAAATTTAGCGAGTATATGGGTGAGTGGCTTTATGGTGAAGATGGCTACTATGCGACTTATAAAAATATAGGCAAAAGCGGAGATTTTTACACAGCGGTCAGCACTAGTAAGTTTTTTGGGGGAAGTGTTGCTAAACACATAATATCTTTAGTTGATGAGGGCTTTTTAGCTAAAGAGGGAACTGTTTGCGAGATTGGTGCTCATCATGGCTACTTCTTAGCTGATGTAATAGAGTTTATATACACGCTTAGACCAACACTCTTAAGCACTCTTAACTTTGTAATAATAGAGAGATTTGACGAACTTCAAGGGTTTCAAAATAACTATTTTGAAGAATCATTTGGTGATGTTGTCAAACTGACTCATTATAGATCCCTTAGTGAGTTGAATTGTGATAACGCATTTTTTATTGCAAACGAGATTTTTGATGCATTTCCATGTGAACTTTATTACAAAGGCAAAACGGCTAGAGTTAATGCTCATAACATAGAGTTTGATGAAGAGAATGAGTGGGTAAAAAGCAAGGCCGAGAAGTATCATAAAGATAGAGGCGAAATTGCACGCGGATATGAAGAGTTTGCAAAAGAGATGGCATCTGCATGTAAAAAGTTTGAGTTTATGAGTTTTGATTATGGTGAGATGACGGCTAGACCAGATTTTTCACTAAGAGTTTACGCAAAGCATGAAGTTATTCCCTTCTTCGATGAGAATATAAAACGTGAAGATCTGTTTGCAAAATCTGACATTACTTATGATGTTACATTCGAACATGTAAAGGATGCTTACAAAGAAGCTGGAGTGGAGTTTATTGAGTTAAAGGCTCAGATGGTCGCACTTGTGGACATGGGGATATTAGAACTTTTAGAGATACTCAAGGATAATGTTGAAGAGAAAATATATAAGCAGGAGCTGGAAAAAGCAAAAATGCTTATACTGCCAAATTTTTTAGGCGAACGCTTTAAAATGATAAGGTTTAGGAAATATCAAAACATGAATAAGATAAATAAATAATGTATAATAAAATAACTTTTTATTTAAAAACAAATCTTAAAAAACCATCAGTGGATTTTGAATGGACAGATGAAGATAATAGAAAATTCTTTAATTTTTTAGAAGATGATGCTCCTGTACATTATTTAAGAAGCGAAGATAATTTATCAGCCATACAGAGAGCTTTTAAGAGTTATTTTGAACAAGTAGGATATATTTTATTTGAAATTAAAAATAAAAAAATAAAACTAAAAGTTATCCAGTACGAATTAGAGCCTGAAGAGAGTGAAGATATAGAGGATATTATTGATATTATTGACAAATATGGTGAGTCTATTATAAATGGGCACAATGGAAGAAGCGATCAGATTTTACTTGGAAAAGAGTTAAGAGATAAAATATTTGAACATGTAGAAACTATTGACAATCATAAGATTAATAAAAAAGAATTACTTAAAGCTGCAGTAAGAGAAGCATTTGAGCTTAAAGAGAGTGATATTGTACTTGTAAAGAAAGATAGTATTTTTATTAAGCTATGTGATATTTCAACAAGACATAAATTACCAAGTTCCCAAATCAATACAATAGCAAATAGATACAACGGGATAGATGAAAAGGAATTAAAGTCTTTCATTGAAGAACATTTTTCAAGCGGTGGAAATAAGGAATTTTTCAATCTTGCTGCAAGACTTTTTGTTGACAGATATCTTTTAGAAAAAAATATCAATAATGAAGAGTATGAAAGAAATGTATTTTCATATGTTCAATCAATAATTACAGAACAATTAATAAGTAAATTTGATAAATGTGAGAATTTTTTCAAAGGATTATCCGGATATATACTAAGGAGACATTTTATTGAAGTATTTGAAAATATAGCAGAAGCCATATTAGTTGAGTTGTCGTTGTCAAACTCCTATATTGTGGATTTTTTAAAATACTATTCTCTAGATGTTGTTGTGCTTAACGGGAAAAAGCATAAAGTTCAAGCAATAGAAACTGAAAATGGGGTAAAATGGAATGTAGTATCTATGTTGTCAATTGTAAGAGTTTATGTAAAAACAAATGCTGATGGCAAGCTTTTAGGACATGCTATAGAAAAAAAAGAAGCTGAAATAGCAGAGCTTATGGTGAGCGGACACTCTCCAATTGAATATAATAAACTCAACAATGTAGAAAAAGATCTTTTAATCAGTGAGCTGGAAGATTGTGAGAAAAAATTAGATATATATTATGATTCAAAAAGTTTGGCAAATACAAAAGATGAAATAGATAGTTTTGAAAAAGATATAAATCTTATAAAAAAAGAAATAGAGCAAATTAAAAAAGACAAAGAAGGGCTTCAAACTAGATATACCAGTATGAATGATATAAACAAATACTTATTGCTTGAAAAAGACATAAACACTATGAAAAACAAATTAAAAAAAGAAGTAAAAGTATTGGGTCAAAATGCAAAAGCTTTTAATTCAATAAAAAACGGCTTAATTAAAGCACTTGTATCAAAAAAGAAACTGATAACCAAGTAATTTGATGAAATATAGAATATAGGGGTCAAAATATAGGGGTCAGACCCTATTTAGGGAATAAATTTTTATATAAACTTAGCGTTGAACAATTGATATCTAAAACAGATGTCAATATGTTCTGTTATAAATTACTTATTATTTTTATTAGCTCTTCAGGTCTGTTTGAACTTGCAATAGCAGTCTCTTTCGTAATAGTTTTTTTGCGCAGTAAATCTAAAAGCTGATCTGTTTGTGTAGTCATATTGGTCTCATTTTGGTTTAGTTGCATTTGAGAGTATATTTGGTGAACTTTGTCCTCACGTATCAGGTTCTGAATAGCTGGATTAGTTATTAGAACCTCCTGTGTCGCAACAACTCCACCGCCAACCCTAGGCATAAGAGATTGAGAAATAACAGAGATTAGTGATGATGCAAGTTGTGCTCTTATTTGTGACTGCTCACCTGCATCAAATACATCTATAATACGGTTAATAGTAGCAGGCGCAGAGTTTGTGTGAAGCGTTCCAAATACTATATGTCCTGTTTCAGCGGCTGTCAGAGCAGCTGAAATTGTCTCTTTATCTCTCATCTCACCGATTAGTATGACATCTGGGTCCTGTCTTAGTGCAAATTTCAGTGCAGTAGAAAATGATTTGGTATTATCACCGACCTCTCTTTGCGAAAATAGTGATTTTATATTCTTGTGTACGAACTCAACAGGGTCTTCAACGGTAATGACATGTTTACTCATGGTCAAGTTTATCTCATGGAGCATTGAAGCTAAAGTAGTTGATTTACCGCTACCTGTCGGTCCGGTTACAAGAATTAAGCCCTTCTCTTTTTTAACCAGCTGTTTAAAAATCGGGTTGTTATTAAACTTTTCAAGAGGCGGTATATCAATCGGTATCATACGAAAGGCACAGGCTACACCGGCGATTGTACGGTAATAATTTGCACGAAAACGTCCTACCTCCTCTAATTCGAAAGAGAAATCAAGTTCATTTTGATCTTCAAAGATCTTCTTTTGTTTATCTTCAATAAGAGCGTAAGCCATCTCCTCTATCTCTTTTGCTTCCAAAACAGGAAGATTGAGTGGTTTTAGGGATTTGTCAATTCTTATCTGTGGCTCACTTCCTGGAACAAGGTGCAGGTCTGAAGAATCAAAGTGCAGAACACTCTTGAGCAGCTTTTTGATATCTATCGGTTTTTTTGTCTCATTACTCATAAGAACACCTCTTTATATTTAGTTTCATTATAGCCTACTATAACAGAGCCATCAAACTCAATAACAGGTCTTTTAATCAACAAGTTCTCTTTACAAAGCAACTCTTTTTTTCTTTTCTCGTCAGGGTTAAGTTCTTTAAGATTGAGTGTTCTGTATGTTGTGCTTCTTGAATTAAAGAGACTCTTCATATCTGTATGCACAAGCCAAGAAGAGACTTTATCACACCCGACACTATCAGTTTTAAAGTCGTGCAGGGAGTAGTCTAAATTATGTTTTTTAAAAAATAGCAGTGCTTTTTTTACACTGTCACAATTTTTAATTCCATAAATTTTTATCATGATTAATCTATGATTTTTGGGACTATGAAAAAGTTGTCACCGTTTTGCGGTGCATGTTTAAGTATGTCACTGTTTATTTCTGAATTACATAAGGCAACATCTTCTCTTGTATATGTAGCATCATCGTTCATAGCGAAGTTGTCATCTACACCCTCTGTATCTAACTCACTTAAATTATCAACAAAACTTACAATTTCAGAGAGTTGTCCTATAATCTCTTCTCGTTTGTCATCTGAAACTTTTAGAAATGATAGTTTCTCTAATTTGCTTAATAGTGCGTCATCTACTTGCATATAATAATCCTAATATAAATAATTTATAAGATTGTAACAAAAAAAATCTATCTATTTGATGAAACTTTAACAAACTATGCGATATTATTTTAAACTTTTTAATAATTATAGAAGATGAAGGAATATTTTTGAGTTTAAAAGAGAATATAAGCATGGTTAAAGAGGAGTTAAACTCCGAAGAGAAGTTTTTTGAAAAAGCGGTAATGACTGAAAGGTTTGTTAAAAAATATAAAAAAATGATGATAGCCTCAGTAGTTGCGATAGTCGTTTTTGTTAGTGCAAACTTAGCCTATGAGGCTAATGAAAATAGTAAGATAACAGCCGCAAATATTGCACTCTCTAAACTGAAAGTTGATGCAAAAGATATTAATGCAGTTAATGAACTCAAAACATTAAGTCCAGGACTGTATGATGTTTGGAGATTCTCACAAGCAGTTGCGAATAAAGATATTAAAACGATGAAAAGCTTAAAAGACTCAAAAACATTGATTGTTAGTGATTTAGTAAAGTATGAGTTGGCTGAAGATGCTGCTTCTTTAGAAGAGTATGCCTCAAAACAAGATGCAATATTCAGAGATTTAGCATTAGTCCGTAGTGCAGTAGTGCTTATAAATGTAAATAAAATTGATGAAGCTCATAACAAGCTTTTAAAAATATCAAAAGAGTCTTCATTAAGCAAGTTAGCATCAGCTCTTTTACATTATGGTGTAAAATAATATTTTGAAATATCTATTTATAAGCCTAATAACAATAATTGCCCTTCTCTTTAGTGCATGTAGTTCTAAAGAAGTATATAAGCCGGTTCATGTAGAAGATGATTGGGAACATTCAGGAAGTAGTGATGTTACAATCAAAAATATTTCACCTGATGCCGCACTTGTAGAAGATCGTAAAGTTTTAGTATCAGGAAAAGCCCTTGATATAGTAATTCCTGAGAGTGATAAACTTCTAGGATACAGTGATGGCTGGGTTATAAGTGCAAATATAGATGGAAATTTAACCTTACAATATTCTGCAGATAGTAAAATGGTGGAAAAATTCAATCTAAAAAGAACTATAGCGACAGCAAGTGTAAAAAATGATATATTGGCAGTTTTATTTACGAATAACGAGATGGCACTCTATTCAATAGCTAGTAAATCTCTACTTTTAAAAGAGCAGGGTGATGCTCCAATAGTTGTCAACTCAAAAATAGTTAAACCATATTTTAAAGATGATTTAGTCCTATTTTCAACTCTTGACGGTAAAGTAGTTGTAATAAACTCAAAAATTAAAAAGAAATTAAGAACCATTATAGTCAGTAGTGAGGATTTTTTCAATAATATAATATATTTTAACCTTGTAGATAATAAAATCATTGCAGCTACAGGACATAAAATACTATCACTAGCTCAAAAAGAGATTAGGGTCAGTTATGATATTAAAAATGTTATAAGTGATGATAAAAACATATTTTTATCTACAAAACAGGGTGATGTAATCTCTTTAACACCTGATCTTCAACAGAAGGCAAAACTAAAATTTCCATTTGCACACTTCTTGGGTATGATAGTTAACGATGATAAACTATATATTCTAGAGAAAGAGGGCTACATTATAGAGATATCAAAAGATTTGTTAAAATACAAGGTTTATGATGTAGATGTAGATGATGGATATGTATTTATCTCTAATAAAATATTTTATGTAGATGATGAGTATATCTCGGTAAAGTAGCAGTGTCAAACGAGCTTGAAGCGTTTTTAGAGTATATCAGTGTCATAAGGGCGCTCAGCAAAAAAAGTGTCGAAGCCTATAGGAGTGATTTAACCAGCTTGGAAGAGATACTTGAAAAACCTCTTGTTATGCTAGATTCAAAGAGACTATTTAACGCTTTGGGCATATATAAAAATAAAAGAACCCTCAATAGAAAACTATCATCAGTAAACGCTTTTTTTAATTTCTGTTACAAAAATCAATTTTCGCAAGAGAAAACAAAACTAAAATTTGCAAAAATCCCAAAACTTCTTCCTAAATTCTTATCATACAAGGAGATTGAAGATTCTCTAGAGTTAATTGACAGAAGTTCTTGGATTGGTCTTAGAGATTATGCGTTAATACTGTTCTTATATGCCACAGGGGCTAGAATAAGTGAATGTTTAGCTTTAAAAAGAGAAGATATAGAGGGCGAGTGGCTTCACATAAGACATGCTAAAGGTGAAAAAGAACGAATTATTCCTATTGCCAAAGTAGCAATTGAGGCAGTAAATATATTTCTCAATGAACTTAAAAATGAGAATGAGTTTGTTTGGTGTAATTATAAAGGCGGTAGTTTGAGTCGTATATCTGCATATAAGATAACTCAAAAATATTTAGGAGTCTCTCCTCACGTTCTTCGCCACTCTTATGCAACATCACTTATATCAGGAGGAGCAGATTTACGTGTAGTGCAGGAACTACTTGGACATGCTTCTCTTTTAACAACACAAATCTATACTCATATACAAAAGCAAGATTTAAAAGAGACAGTTGAAGTTTGTCATCCAATGGCAAAGGAGCAGATATGAATAGTGTAAACAATAGCGTACTCTCTAAAGCATTTTTGCAATCACTCTTCTTTACTCAAAACATATGGCATCAACATGGTGTTTTAATTCATACGCTCCGTGTTTCATACTATACTTTAAAGGCAGGAGATTATAAACTTTTTGCAGCTTCACTTTTACATGATATCGGTAAGCCATCAACTGCTTATAGAAAAGATAAAGAGGACATTGAGTTCAATGAGTACAGTTTTACAGACCATGAAGAGAGAAGTTATCAGCTTATAAAAAATTGGTTTTTTATAAGCAGGTATACTAAAGATATAGTTCGCTATCACTACCTTATCAGAGATATTAAAAAGAGTAAAAAAGAGAACCCTCCTAGATATGAAAAAAAAATCAAGATTTGGGAAGGTTTGAGCCCTGAAATAAAAGAGGACTTAGCCAGGTTTTTGTTGTATGATGATCTTGGTAAGGGTGAGAAAAGAAGATAGTATAGATATTTTCGCTAATTTACCTTGAGAAAGCAAACTAATTTAACAGTTTGTTTGGTTTATCAAATATGTAGGATTTGAAATTATGATAAAAAAACTTATGCCATTTTTTATAATATTAACAGTAGTTATAATAATAGTAACAATCTTCTTATCTCTTGCATCAACAAAAAAGATGATAGTTGTAAAAGAGGGAAATATAAATCAAACACCGATTGCTATGCAAGCAGATATTTATCAAGATAGTGATTGCGGTATGGTAATAGATGATTTGACTGATGCCTCTCAAGTGGTTATTAAAAATGGAAAGAGTTGGTTTTTTCACGACCATGGCGGATTGGTAAAATGGTTAGAGAATAAAGAGTTTAGAGATAGTGCCAAAATATGGGTTATGAGCCGAGATACAAAAAGATGGATAGACGCAAGAGAAGCTTTTTACTCTTTAAAAGATAAAACAGCTATGGGGAACGGTTTTGGTGCATATGAAAAGAGTGCCGAAGGATATGTTGATTTTGCTACAATACGATTACGAATGCTCAGAGGCGAGACTCTGCACAATCCACTGATAAGAAAACAACTTTTAGGATATTGACAAAAGATATGGAAACCGTAAATATTATAACCATTATCAGCATTGCATTTTTAGGTTCCTTTGGTCACTGTATCGGTATGTGCGGCGGGATTGTTCTAGCATATTCAACTATTAAGATTGAGCCAAAAAGTTCTAAGGTCTCGCAAGGCACGGCACACATATTATACTCACTTGGCAGAGTCTTTACATACTCGATACTCGGGGCGATTTTTGGTGCATTGGGAGGTGTTGTTACCTTTAGCAATACAGCAAACGCAACACTGCTTATTATTGCAGGAGTAGCGATGATTTTAGCCGGACTATCACTTATGGGCAAGATAAAATTCTTAACTTTGGTAGAGCACTCCTTTTCATCTTCTCCCTTATATAAAAGTGCATTCAAAAGAGTATTAAACTCAAAATCAAATCTTAGTTTTTTTATTCTTGGTATGTTAAACGGTCTTTTGCCATGTGGCTTTGTCTACTTTTTTGCGATAACCGCAGCAAGTACGGCAAGCCCGTTTTACGGTGCCTTAGTAATGGCAATCTTTGGATTGAGTACAATCCCTGCAATGTTCTCTCTTGGTTTTTTAACCTCTCTTTCAAGTTCAACAAGTTTTAGAAATATGATGATGAGTCTTTCATCTTTTGCTGTGATCCTTTACGGTTCATATACTGTTTACAATGGATATGATTATATAATTAGAGCTGAAAAAACGTTAACAGAGTGTCATGCTAAATAAAATTTATATTTAACCTGCTATAATAAGTGCTAAAAAAGGCACCAACATTGAAAAGTTCGATTGTTGATAGTATTAAAGCTCTTCCGCCACTCTCTACTACGATTGTAGAGATAAATAGAATAAGCGCGGATATGACCTCTACCATAAATGATATGGTTAAAGCTATAGAAAATGACCCTATGATTGTTGCAAATCTTCTTAAGACGGCTAACTCTCCACTTTATGGATTTTATAGAGATATTAAAAATGTCTCTCAGGTAGTATCTCTTTTTGGCATGGGTATGACACGTTCTATTATCTTGGGCAACTCAATCAGAAAACTTTTAAATGTGGATATGCAGCCATACGGTGTATCATCAGATGAGTTTGCTAATATCTCATCGCTTCAAGCTACTTTGATGTTTAATTGGTACAAGCAGGTTGACAAGAAAAAAGTAGAAAAGCTCTATCTAGCTGCATTTTTGCAAGAAACAGGAAAGATACTAATTGCGAGTGAGGTTATACAGGATGATGAAGCGATAAGCTTTGCTAGTGAAGTTGAGACCTCAAATAATCTAGCTCTTGTTGAAAAAGCTTACTCTAATGTAACATGTGGGGAAGTTACAGCCTTGGTTTTTGAGCATTGGGGATTTGATAAAGAGTTTATAGATATGATAAAATATTCAGACAAGCCGTCTGCCGCTCCAAAAAGTATTAAGGAGTATTCAACGGCATTAAATATAGTAAAAACAATTATACCGATAAATAGACCTCTAAGTGAAATGGCAATAAACTTTGGACTAAAAAAAGCAGTTGATGCAGGGTATAAAAAAGAAATTTTAGAAGAGCTTGTAAATAGTATGTCGGGTTCTTTGTTAAAATGAGTAAAACAGTCACTATAATAGATACTTTTGGTTTTTTCTTTCGTAGTTTTTATGCCCTTCCACAGCATCTAAAGAATAAAGATGGCTTTCCAACAGGTCTTTTAACCGGTTTTACAAACTTTATCTCAACACTTCAAAAACAGCATGATAGTGATTATATAATATTTGCTATTGATACCAAGGGCGATACCTTTAGAAATGAGATTGATTCAAACTACAAGGCAAATCGTAAAGCACCACCGGAAGAGCTGACGATGCAGCTTCCAGTCGCTATTGAGTGGATAGATAAGATGGGTTATAAAACTCTTGGACAAGTTGGATTTGAAGCTGATGATATGATAGCTACGGTCACATATTTGGCAAGAGAGAAGGGCTACAATGTTAGAGTAGTCTCCCATGATAAAGATTTGTACCAGCTCATTGACGATGGTAAAGTTGTCGTAGTGGATGCTATTAAGCGAAAGAGCATGGATGAAGATGCCTGCTTTGAGAAGTATGGTATTACTCCAAAGCAGTTTATAGATTATCAGTCTATTTTAGGTGATGCTGCCGATAATGTCCCAGGTGTAAAAGGAGTAGGTAAGGTAGGTGCCGAGAAGCTTTTAGTAGAGTATGGAACCTTAGATAATGTCTATGCGAATATAGATGAGATAAAACCGCCTGGCATGCAAAAAAAATTGATAGAGTCCAAAGATGCCGCTTATATGTCAAGAGAACTTGTTACCCTAAGGCATGATGTATTTGATGAGTTTGATTTTGAAGAGTACAAGATGGATATCGAAAATCCATTTTTAAATATATATGATGAGCTTGTAAAGTATGAGCAAAATGCAGTTATAAGATTTTTACATGCAAAAAACATGGTTAGCAATGAGACAAAGCAAGAGGCTGTTAACAGGGTAGAAATTGAAACTAAAGAGAGTCGAAAATTAGATTTTAAACCGACTCTTATAACTGATACTCAAGAGTTAAATAGAGTTTTAAGCTTATTGGATGAAAGCACAATTGTAGCGTTTGACACGGAGACTACAGGGCTTGAGTATGAAAAAGATTCTCTTGTAGGATTTAGCTTTAGTTTTAATGCTGCAGAAGCTTATTATGTTCCATTTGCTCACTTCTACTTGGGTGTGCCGGATCAGATTAGTGAAGATGATGTTAAAATAGCTATAAAAAAGATTTTTAACTCGCGCGTAATTGGACACAATATTAAGTTTGATTTGCATTTTATTAGCAGATTCTTGGGAGATGACAGCTTAGATGTTTTTGCTGATTCTATGATACTTGCTTGGCTTATAAACCCTGAGAGTGCACTATCACTAGATAAACTCTCAGATAAACTTCTAAATCATACAATGGTGGCTTTTAAAGATACAGTAAAAAAAGGTGAAACATTTGCCGGTGTTGAACTTGAAGATGCATGTAAATATGCAGCTGAGGATGCTTTTATTACTCTGAAACTTTATAATCTGTTTTTACAAAAATTGGAGCTTCAAGGTGCAACTCATCTTATTAAAGAGGCTTCAGAGGTAGAGGTTCCTTTTATAAAAACACTTCTTAAGATGGAGAGAGAGGGTATAGAGCTAAACAGCTCATTTTTAGAGGAGTTTTTACTTGAAGCAAAAGATAGTTTAAGTGAATTGACCAAGAGTATTTATAGCCTGGCAGGAGGAGAGTTTAATATTAACTCTACTCAGCAGTTGGGAGTTGTTCTTTTTGAAAAACTTGGACTCCCGGTCGGTAAAAAAACAAAGACCGGCTACTCAACAAATGAGCAGGTTCTGAGCTCTCTAAAAGATGAGCATGAGATTATTTCCTTTCTTCTAGAGTATCGTGCTGTATATAAGCTGTTTTCAACCTATATAGAACCGCTGTTGAAATTAAGCCGTGAAGATAAAGATAGTCGTATACACACCTCTTTTGTTCAAACAGGTACGGCTACAGGAAGACTAAGCTCTAAAAATCCAAACCTGCAGAACATACCAACAAGAACAAAGCTTGGTGCAAAGATTAGAGAGGCATTCGTTTCAGGAAAAGGTAAGAAGCTAGTAGGTATAGACTACTCTCAGATTGAACTTAGACTGCTTGCACATTTTTCTCAAGATAAGGTATTAGTTGATGCCTTTGTGCACGATAAAGATATACACATGCAGACAGCGATAGCACTTTTTGGTGAAGAGGAAGCTGCTGCGAAAAGAAACGTGGCTAAAACTGTTAACTTTGGGCTACTTTATGGAATGGGACCAAAAAAATTATCTGACACCTTGAGCATAACTACAAAAGAGGCTAAAGAGATAATTGAAAAATACTTTGAGAGCTTTGTAACAGTTAGAAGCTACTTCCGCTCTATCGTAGACAAATCTAAGGAGTATGGATATGTTGAAACAATATTAGGGCGCAGAAGATATTTTGATTATGAGAATGCAACGCCGATGTTTAAAGCTGCATATGAGAGAGAGTCTGTAAATAGTCTTTTTCAGGGAACTGCTGCTGATCTTATTAAACTCTCAATGAATAAGATTCATAAAGTGATAGAGGATGAAAAACTAAAGGCTAAGATGCTTTTACAGATTCATGATGAACTAATATTTGAAGTCAACGAAGATGAGGCTGAAATTTTAGGGGAGAAATTTAAGGGCATAATGGAAAATATTATGCAGCTGAATATTCCTCTAAAAGCAAGTATGAATATTGGAGATAACTGGAGTGAGTTAAAGTAGTGATATATGCTTAAACAGTATAAAGAAGCCATAGAAAAAAGCAATATAATATCTAAAACAGATGTCGATGGGATAATCACTTTTGTTAATGAGGAGTTTTGCGCTATTAGCGGCTACTCAAAGAGTGAACTTATCGGTAAAAACCATAATATAGTAAGGCATCCTGATGTAAAAGAGGATACATTCAAACTATTATGGGATACAATAACAAAGAGAGATATATATAAAGAGACCGTTAAGAATTTAGCAAAAGACGGTTCCACATTTTATGTAAACACTACGATTATCCCTATCCTTGATAAAGATGAAAATATAGTTGAGTTCGTTGCTATTAGATATGATGTGACTCAAGAGATAATCCTAAGGGATGAACTTTTAAAAAAAGAGATAGAGTACGAAGAGTTAAATAAAAATCTTGAGAAGAGAGTAGAGGAACAGACAAAAGAGTTAAAAGAGTTAAACTTGACTTTAGAGCAACGTGTAAAAGATGAGATAGTAAAGAATGAGGATAAACAGCGTGTTATGTTTTGGCAGTCAAGACATGCCAGTCTTGGTCAAATGCTTGCTAATATCGCACATCAGTGGAGACAACCGCTTACTGAGTTGAGTTTAGCTATGTTCAATATTAAAAAAGCTGCGAAAAATGAGAAGCTAGATGATATGTCACAGTTTTATGATGAGAGTAAAAATATAATTAAAAATATGTCAGATACTATAGATGACTTTACTAATTTTTTCAGTCCGGATAAAGAGAAGTATTATTTCAATATTAGCGATAGTATTATTGAGTCTATAGGGCTTTTAGATAAGATTATAAATGATGAGATGATCAGTATTAAAACAGATTTCACAGATATTGAAGTCCTTGGAATCACAAATGAGTTAACTCAGGTAATAATAAATTTAATAAACAACTCAAAAGATGCTTTTGTTCATAACAGCATATTAATACGAGAAGTAAACATAAGCACCAAAAAAGAGGATGGTTTTGCAGTAATAGAGCTTCAAGATAATGCCGGTGGAATCTCTAAAGAGAACTTAGAGAAGATCTTTGAGCCATACTTTACCACAAAGCATAAGAGTCAGGGAACTGGCTTAGGTCTGTTTATGTCTAAAATGATTTGTGAGCAGGGTTTAAATGGTTTTATGGATGTAAAAAGTAAAAAAGGTGTTACAAGCTTTATTATAAAAATACCACTGGAAGATTATGAAAAATAAGCTACTAAAAGATCTTAAAGTTCTGCTTGTTGAGGATGAAGATAAAATAGCCACTCTTTTAAAAGCTGCAATTGGAGATAATTTCTATAGCTTTATAGTTGCAAAGGATGGCATTGAGGGACGTGAAGTATTTGTGAAAATAAAACCTGATATAGTTATTACAGATATTATGATGCCTCGTTTGTCAGGACTTGATATGGCAAAAGAGCTAAAGCAAATCAACCCGGAAACTCCTATAATAATACTTAGTGCCTTTAGTGAAAAAGAGAAGCTTTTTGGTGCTATTGATGTTGGTGTAACCAAATATTTTCTAAAGCCGTTTGATCCTGATGAACTCTTAGATTATATCAGCAGTATATCTCATAAACTTGGAAATAAACTTGTGGAGTTAAGTGAGGGTTTTGTGTTTAACAAGAGTACAAACTCTCTTTACAAGAATGACAGATTTGTTGCACTCTTAAAAAATGAGACAAAGTTTCTTTGCTTGCTTCTTGAAAATCATAGCAAAGTAATAGATGATAAAACAATCAAAGAGTGTTTGTGGGCAGATGATGTTAGCAATGAAAGAGTCAGAACATTTATAAGAAGGTTTAGAGCAAAAACATCTAAAAAGTTGATAAGTAATGTAAAGGGAGTTGGATATAAACTCTCTATTGGCGAAAGTTAATCTTTCATTGGTGGGTTATTTGTGACTTTATAAATAAAGCTGAAAATTTCTGCTACAGCCTTATATAGCGCTTCGGGAACCTCTTTGTCCAATTCTACTTTTGAGAGTAATTCAATTAGATCTGCATCTTGTTTTATCGGAAGATTGTGCAGCTGGGCTATTTTAATTATATTTTCAGCACTTTTACCCTCTCCTTTAGCCAGTAAACGAGGTGCATTCTCTTTTTGTGAGTCGTACCTTAGTGCAGCTGCTTTTTTCATACTTTTACCTCAAATCCAATATCTAAGTTATTTGGGTTACTCTCATATGCTGCCCGGTTACTTTTAGATTTGTTAAAAAAACGTATCTCCCTGGGAGTAATCTGAGAATCAACTAAGGATTTACGAAGTATTGGAAGATTCTCTTTAATAATGCTCTTAAGCTCATCACTCTCAGAGTTTATATGTATGTTTAGTTGATTTTTGTCATAGAGAGCTAGTCTCAGTCTTAACTCTCCATACTCTTTTAGTTTTAAATCAATATCGCAGTAAAATTTTCCTTTTTGAGCCTGCTTTATACTAATATTTCCATCTTGCATATCTTCCCAGTTAAAAGGCAGATACAGTGATGATGAGTTAGATAAATGAGAAACAAGTTGATAGTAATCTATCTGAAGTAATAGTTTATCTACCTGTTTTAGCGCTTCACTCTGATTTACTATTGTAGACTTTGATATCTCATCACCGGCTTTGTGAAGAGCAGATTTGAAATCATTAGAGAGAATCTCTTCTATATGCTGTTTTGGAGATAGTCTATTGCTGCTTTTTAGTAGTGACAACTCATCAAAGATAACTTTGGCAGGCTTGGAAAAGAGTGAATCTGAATTTTGTATTGTACTCTTTATATTTTCAATAATATTTTTAATATCAGTTGGAATTTTTTTATCTACAATTTGCTCAAGTGAAGTTTTAACTGTAGCAGGGTTTTGTTCAATTGATTGAAGAACTTTAAAAATTTTATTTAGCACATCAATAAAACTTTTTGACTCTCTTGTAAAATTGTTTTGTAAGGCTGAAATAACCTGTTTAAGTGAGTCTAGAAGAGGTAGTAGTTTGAAGTTCTCCTTTTCTAAAGATTTCGGTTCTATCAGGTAATCAAGTTTGCTTAGTTTTGACTCGAACTCTTTAGTAAAAATTGAATCTGCACTCTTTAGCTCCGTTTTAAACTTATCTGTGATGTTTTGGACTGTTTTTACAAGATTATCTAGTAGTTTAGGGTTCTTATTTGTATCTAATATTGCTGATTGATTAGAGATGTTTTTAAAGGCAGCAGAAGATAACAGCTCTTTTATTTGAGATTCTAAGATTTTTGAGACGGGAAGTTCACTCTTTTGCACTATTTTTGAGAGTTCATTCAAAAGAGTATTTAATCTTACCTGGGGGTTTTGCACACTCTTTAGTTTAGACTCTAAAAAAATACCGGAATTTTCAAGAGTAGATTTTATATTAAAAGAATTTATCTCTTTGATATTTGGCAAAAACTTTTGAAATGATTTTTCAATCTGCTCTAAACTTTTATCTGACTTCAAGTTGTTGAGCAGGTTTTTTATATCTTTATTTATATTGCCTAACTCTTTTAAAGTAGGGTTGTTTTTGATTAGTTCCAGTAGCGTTTTATCAGCAGTAGGATTTTGTGAGCTCTCCTTTAGCAGTGAGTTTATGATAGATTTTAAGTCCTTTCCTTTGCCTATAAGAGCCAGTTCTTTAGGTGAAGCATCCTTTAAAACTTCTGCTAAAGCTCTGTTTGTATTGGGTAACATTATAGTTAACTTTTTATCTGTTTGAAAATTAATCATCTTTAAGTATATCATAAATTTTTTCAGCGCAGGAATGTTTTATGCTTGCTAAGTGCACATTTTAATTTTTAAAGGATCAATTATGAAGATAGATGGTTTTGTGCTAGATTTGCACTCTAAAAAGATTGAGACTACCGCTGTTAGTAGAACTTTTGTTGATGAACTTCAAACACAAAATGCTAAAAGCAGTAAAAAACTCCGCTCGATAGCAGATGAATTGGAGTTTGTTAAAAGGCTTCAGTACGAGATGCTTAATCAGCTTATCTCCCTGCTGCAGTTTCGAAGCTGTTCTTGCATGAAGATGGAATATAAGTCTGTTGATATAAACTCATCAGAGACCCAAAGTTTTACAAAGCGAAGAGTAACTATAGAGGAGAAGTATATTAAATCACAGAAGTTAGATGTAGCTATGAGTGGTTTTGTCAGGAGTGGCGGAAAAAAAATAGAGATAAATATGAATTTATCATTCTCTAGCACTTTTGTGCAGGCTCACTCTATTGATAAAACACTATTTTATGATCCTTTAGTAATTAGTCTTGATTCAGATTTACCGAATCTTGATACTAAAACCTTTGATTTTGACATAGATATGGATGGGAATAGTGACCAGATATCCATGCTAAAAAAAGGGAGCGGCTTCTTAGCTCTGGATAAAAACAGTAATGGTTCCATTGATGACGGCTACGAGCTTTTTGGCACACAAAATGGAAATGGTTTTTTAGATTTAAAAAGATTTGACAGTGATAATAATGGCTGGATTGATGAGCAAGACCCAATATTGGACTCACTTCGTATTTGGATAAAAAATAGAGATGAAGATAGCCTTGTAGCTCTTGGTGAAGTTGGTATCGGTGCGATTTATCTTGGGTATGAAAAGGGCAGTTTTGATATAAGAGATGAGGAGAATACTCTTGGGAAAATAAAGTCTAATGGTTTATATTTAAATGAAGATGGAACAAGCGGGTTAGTATCACAGGTAGATTTTGCAAAGCGTAAAAAAGAGCTTCTGCATAGCAGTTCAGCATTAAATCAGCTTCTGCAAAGTTCATAAAGAACTAACGGAAGTTAGTCCTTTGTATTTTTGGTTTATAGTGAGGATCTTCTCCTTCTATAGTCCAAAGTTTTTTAGATAAATAGCTTACAGCGTTATGAAAGTTCTCGTCTACATGTTCGAATAAATCAAGATCAGAAAACTCTTTTTTTAGCAACTCTTTTTCATACTCGAAACTCTTTTCTTCTTCAACTCTTTTCAATCCGATAGCTTTGTTGGTCTCAAGATTTGCCAAAAACCACAAAGATAAAAACTCCTCAGAGTATTTGTTTAGTATCTCTGTTGCATACTCCTCAAACTCCTTATATCCGCTAAGTTCAAATAATTTTATAACCAATGAGAGAACGCTGTTTAGATGTACAAAAGGAACCATTGAAAAGAGTTCCCTTCCGGTAGATGTTCCATCAGAGTGCTGCGCGCCTAAAAATACTCTGGCGCCGCCATCTGTGTCTCCAAAATTATTTGTTTTTAGACCTATAAGACCTATGTCTGTGTGTCTATGTCTTCCGCATCCCTTAACACAGCCGGAAAAGCCTACTTGAATACGGTTTTCATTTATTTTCTGTAAGGGAAGATAAGATGTCTCATCCTTTATACTCCAAACTGCATAAGGACACAAATTACCTGCACACGTCAAAATAGTCTCGCTTAGTGCCTGTGATTTGAGAGTAGTTGATTTCTCTTTTAGCCCAAGTATATATATGTTTTGGTCAATTCCGAAACGAATCTCAGCGTCATTAGCTGTTGCAAAAGAGGCAATATCTTTTATTTCATCCGCACTTAATCTTGAAAAATCTGTTTGATAGCAGAAACTGAAAGTATCATCTTTTAGTTTGTGAAACTCACCGAATTCTGCTTTTTCTAAGATAAGCTCTCCCTGGCTCTTAAAATCTTTTTTATACTCTTTTTGGATGTGAGCTTTCATTCCATCCATCCCATTCTCTTGTATCATATGAAATATACGTGTTTTAGAGCGAGAAAAACGGGAACCATGCAGATAGAATGCCTCAACAAGAGCTTTAAAAAAATCAAAGACTTCGTTTTTTTCTAAAAATATATCGGCACTCTGTGCTACTTCTGTGTTTTTTCCACCCATGTAGACATTAAAACCATAGTCGCCGTTTTTTTTGGCTAAGGCAAAATATATGTCATTTGCAAATAATGATGTTACATTTGCACTGTTTCCTGATATTCCGATAGATACACGGCGAGGAAGCATACCAACGTAGCGGGGATTTTTTATTATGTAGTTTTGCATATCCATTATTATAGGATGAACTTCTATTTGTGAATACTCTCCACGCCCATCATAAGCATCAGTCACAATATTTCTAACATTATCTCCAAAGCTCTGCCATGAGGAAACACCAAGAGAATTGATACGTTTATGAATATCTAAAACATACTCAGCTTCAATGTCATGAAGTTGTATACCTGCACGAGCAGTTAAGATGATAGTCAAGTCATACTCTTTTACAATATCTGCTATGCTCTGAAACTGTTTGGCTGTAACCCTTCCACCTGGGATACGTATTCGTATTGTAAACTCATCTTCTAAAAAATCAGTATTAAATATCCCAAAATCTTGAAGATAGAACCTATCTCCCTCTCCAAGACTCTCAAAATCTATTGTCTCAAAGTCTTTATAATAATCAATTGGTTTAAGACCGGCTTTGTATCTCTCTCTTTTGTTTAGCTGTTGCTCTTGCATTACTTAAGCGCTCCAAATTATTGTTGTACGTATTTTATCTAATAAAAATGATTATTTGTAATAATATGACTTATCTGAAGAGTATTTCAAGATTATTAAGAAGAAGTGATCTGTCAAAAGAGCTATTTGCAGCTTGTAAATCTGCTATTGTGGTGCCTGTGTCTAAAAACTCTTGTATGTAGTATATATTTTTATAGCCTCTATCACTTAAGTCTGTAATGATTGCATTTAAATCATCAACAGTGAGTAAGTCACTGTGAATCGTAGTTCTAGCCTCAAACTCTATTGAACTTCCAATAAGCATATCTAGCGTATTTGAGAATTCATCATACTTGTTTGAATGAGTTATTTGAGTGAATTTGTTTTTTGGTGCCTTATAGTCAAGAGCAACATAATCAAGAAGGTTTAACTCTAATAGCTCTTTGACATGTAAGAAGTTTGTTCCATTGGTGTCTAACTTTATTTTATATCCAAGTCTTTTCACCTCTTGGCAAAACTCTACTAGCTCGTGTGAGCTTGCTTCGCCGCCGGACAAAACAACTGCTTCAAGTAGGTTCAGTCTACTCTCTAGGAATGTTAAAATATCTTCATAGCTGTACTTTCCATTTTTAGCGAATACAATCTCTTTGTTGTAGCAGTAGTCACATCTCATATTGCAGCCGCTAAACCAGACTATACACGCCAGATGGTCCGGATAGTCAAGGTGGGTAAATGGGCTTAAATCATATATGACTTTAGCATCGTTATTTTTTAGTCTCATATTATATTAACAGGTGTATAGTATATTTTATCAATAAAGCTTGCCTTTTGTAAGAGCTATTAGCATGCTTCCGTAAACTGTTTTCTCTCTCTATGCTCACCTGTTTTACCAACATTAAAACTCTCAACAGGTCTGTGATAACCCATAACTCTTGTGTAGACTGTACACTTTTGTCTTTTATCTTTTAACATATTTAAAGCTTCGTTTTTACTCATCTTCTTCTCCTTTGATTTTATTAAATAAACTCTCTTATTTAAGATACTTCCATTGCTATGTTCTGCTCAATTAATATCTCTTCATCACACTTTGGACAATACTCATGCTCCCCTGCAATATATCCATGTTTTGGACAGACTGAGAAGAGAGGAGTAACTGTAATATATGGAAGTCTGAAGTTAGATATTACATTTTTAACCAACTTTCGACAAGCTTCCGTTGAACTGACTTGCTCTTGCATATAGAGGTGTAAAACTGTTCCCCCCGTATATTTACATTGAAGGTCATCTTGCAGCGTAAGTGCTTCAAAAGGATCATTAGTCAAGTCAACCGGGATTTGAGAAGAGTTGGTATAGTATATATTCTCATCCATTCCAGCCTGCAGGATTGAGTCACCATATCTTTTTTTATCCTCTTTGGCAAATCTATATGTAGTACCCTCAGCAGGTGTTGCTTCAAGGTTATACAGGTTTCCTGTCTCCTCTTGAAATTCGACCATCTTATCTCTCATATGGTTTAAGATTTCAGTTGCAAACTCTATACCCTCATCACTGCTGATATTAAAGCCGTCACTAGAGAAGTTTCTAATCATCTCATTAAGCCCATTTACACCGATAGTTGAGAAATGGTTTTTAAAGCCTGGAAGATATCTTTTTGTATATGGAAAGAGACCTCTGTCATACATCTCCTGAATAAAGACTCTCTTCTTTTCAAGAGTAGATTTAGCATGCTTCATAAGCTCATCAATACGAAGCATAAGAGCCTCTTTATCACCCTTGTGTAAAAAACCGAGTCTAGCCATATTTAGCGTAACAACACCTATACTTCCAGTCATTTCAGCACTTCCAAAAAGCCCACCGCCTCTTTTTAACAACTCTCTCAAATCTAGTTGCAATCTACAACACATACTTCTTACATGTCCAGGTTTATAGGCTTCTTCATTTGCAATAAGCTCCCCGTTTTTATCTCTTTTATATTGAGAGCCTATAAAATTTTGAAAGTATGATGAGCCGATTTTTGCTGTATTTTCAAAAAGTATGCCGGTATTCTCTCCATACCAGTCAAAATCTTCTGTAATATTTACTGTAGGTATAGGGAAAGTGAAAGGCTGTCCTGTTCTGTCGCCCTCCGTCATCACTTCATAGTAAGCTTTATTTATTTGGTTCATCTCTGGCTGAAAATTCTTATATGTCATCTCTTCAAGACTTTTACAACCTCTCTCTATCGCTTCAATTTCTAATTCGCTGTCAAGAAGGTTCTTAAAAAGATGAACTTGCTTGCAAGTAGGAATCTGTTTTTTCAAATCTTCTGGAACAGTCCAGTCAATAGTAATATTTGTAAAAGGTGATTGACCCCAACGTGCAGGTACATTTAGGTTGTAAATAAAACTTCTAACGGCCTTTTTAACTTCTTTGTATGGTAGCTTATCACGGAACACATAGGGTGCTAAATATGTATCAAATGATGAAAATGCCTGTGCTCCTGCCCACTCGCTTTGAAGTATTCCTAAAAAGTTTGCCATCTGTCCAAGAGCTTCACGAAAATGTCTAGGAGCATCACTTTCAACTCTGCCTCTTACTCCATTAAAACCCTCGTCAAGGAGAACTCTTAAGCTCCAGCCGGCACAATATCCGGTTAAACAATCCAAATCATGGATATGATAATCGCCGTTTCTATGAGCATAGCCCTCTTCTTTAGAGTATATTTTGTCTAGCCAGTAGTTTGCAATTACTTTTCCTGCAGTATTATTTACAAGTCCTGCGTTTGAGTATCCAGTGTTAGAATTTGCTTTTATTCTCCAGTCACTTCCATTAATATACTCCTCAATTGTTTGAGTAGAGTTAATATATGTCGTGTCTTCATTGAGAAGGCTGTCTCTTTGCATTTTATGCATATGGCGGTATAGTAAAAATGATTTCATTACATCAAAGTATCTTGCCTTATACAACTCTTTTTCAATCAAGTCTTGTATATCTTCAACAGCAACAACTCTTTTACTCTTTAGTTTCTCCAGAACATTGAAAAATACTGAACTATCGTAAGTGACATGTTGAGATTTAAAAGCTTTTTTAATTGCATCTTCAATCTTGAAAGATAAGAATTCTTTATTTGTACCATCTCTTTTTAAAATGTGTTCAACCATTACTTGCCCCTGAAATTATTTATACGCAGTTTATATGATATCTAGTTAAAAACTTATAATAAAAAGTGTCACACAGTCGTCACTAATATCAATATTAATTGCTATAGGGTATAATTCTCATATGAATAAAAAATTAGAAAAAGTTTTAAAAATTTGGCATGAGCACTTCGGTGATGAGGCTCATCATTACTCTGAGTTTGAGAAATCAGATATAGAGTATTTTGTTGGCTGTATGCTATATAACCATTTTAGTTTCTCCAAAGCTCTTGATACTATGAAAACGATTGATTTATCATATGATTTTCTATCAGAGTGTGGAGATGAGTATGATGAAGTAAGAGCTATTCTTGAGAGTATAGAGTTTGAAAATGAGCTGCAGAGTTTAGAATTTTTACAAGATTATATAAACAGTTCAAAATCAAAATACAGCAGTGATGAGTTATATTTGTTAAATAGACTAGAGTACCATGTAGATGCTATGGCTAAGAGATACAGTTCAGATGCTGATGCCCAACATGTAGATTTTCAAAACCCGCTCTATAGGTAAAATATCTTGCATAAGTATCTAATAACATCTAAAGAGTTTTATACAGATACTCCTTCAGTTTTTTGTACGATTTTATATGAGAAGTTAAAAGAGTATATGCCGACTTACGTTCTATATAGAGATAAATTAAACCCTAATTACAATACTCAAGCCGCTCACTTTGTAGAAATATGTTCTAAGTTTGAGAGTATAAAAAGCTTTATACATCAAGATGTAAGTCTGGCTAAAGAGTTAAATGCAACAGGAGTTCATCTTAGCTCTAAACAGTTTGATGAGATTTACCACGCTAAAAATTTAGGTCTTGAAGTTATTATCAGCACACATACCCATAAAGAGGTGAAGCAGGCACAAAAGCTTGGCGTAGATGCAGTGACTTACAGCCCAATTTTTGAGTCGCCGCAAAAAGGAGAGCCAAAAGGGCTAGATGATTTAAATGAGCTTTTGGGAGTGTGTGATATTAATGTATTTGCTCTAGGCGGTATAATCGAGGAGTCACATGTAGATATTATAAAAACAACAAAAGCTTATGGCTTTGCTTCTATAAGATACTTTAGATAGATAATATAATTTTGAACTCTCTATACAAATAACTCTTTATTATTGATATCCGTTTTTTCTCTTTTTTTAAAACCGGCACCTTTTTTTGTTTTAGCCTCAAGTTCTAGAGCCTCTATTATGGAACGATAATCCATACCCTCTTTATTCATAGTAGCAAAACAAGTTGCAATAACAGCAATAGTATTTGGCACTTTTCCCTTTGTTTTATATGACTGAATATTTTTTTCACTTACCTTAATTAGTTTGCTGAATTTTGGTAAGCTGATTTCTGAATCAAGTAATAATTTTTTAAAATTTATAAATGTCATTTTGTACCCCTATAGCAATATTTAATATATGTAATTATATCTGAGTTTATTAAAATATTCATAAAAAGCACTAATTACTATATTTTATTACTATTAGTGTGATTTTATATTGACATCTATGAATAAAAAGTATATAATTGCTATAATTTATTACTATTAGTAATAAATCTAAAATAAAAGGAGCCACAAATGGCAAAAGTTTTAAAGAAAAAAGCGGTAAAGAAAGTTGTTGGAAAAGTAACTAAAAAAGCTAAAGTAGCTAAGAAAGTTGCAAAAAAAGCAGTAAAAGTTGTTTTAAAGAAGAAGCCTGCAACTAAAAAAGTAGCAAAAAAAGCAGCAAAAAAAGTTGTTAAGAAAGCTTAGTAGTTAGTTTTTCAATAATCCTGCTAGGTAGCCACTAGCAAAACTCCATTGGAGGTTGTAACCTCCACATGGACCGTCAAGGTTCATTACCTCTCCACAAAAATATAATCCATCTATAATCCTACTCTGCATGCTTTTTGGGTTTATCTCTTTTAGATTAATGCCGCCTCGTGTAATCATAGCCATTTTAAAGCCGTCATGCCCTGTTACTGTCAATGGTGTCCAAGCAAGTAAACTTATAAGTTTTGCCCTTGAAGCTCCTGAGAGTTTACCGTATGTAGCTTTTGAATCTACCTTTGCTAATGTGCAAAGTTCATTTGAAAGAGGAGTTGGAAGCAGGGTGCTTAGAAGTTCTAAAATGTTAATACCTTGATTTTTTGACAACTCATCTTTTAGATGCTTTGTGATTTGTTCTTCATTCATACCTTTTGTAAAGTTAAGAAGCAGAGGCACCTCTTTATACTTCTTCAGCAGCGGCGTTACTTCTCTGGCAAAATCAAGCACAACAGGACCTCTAATACCGTTCTTGGTAAAAATCAGATCTCCATTAGCTCTAAGTTTATTATGCTTTTTTATATCAACTTTAAGTTCTACTTTAGCAATTGTGTCAGCACGACAATTAGCAACCCACTCCTCTTCTGTTTTTAGAGGCATCATAGCAGGATGTAAATCAGTCGTTTTGTGACCTAACTCTTCAGCCATTTTATAACCGTCACCCTCCGCTCCAAGAACAGGGTATCCAAGTCCTCCTGTTGCTACTACTATATTTTTAGTCTTAAATGTTTGGTTTGGAGTTTGAAGTCCAATTATTTTATTATCGGCAAATAGAAGTTTTTCTACCTTTTGAGATTTTAAGAGTTCTATTTTCAGACTATTCATCTCATTTAATAGAGCATCTATAATTGTGGCTGAATTATGAGAGGTTGGAAAAACCCTAAAACCATCCGGAGCGTGAGTATCAACTCCTATCTCTTTAAAAAATTCTCTAAGAGCCTTGTGGTCAAACAGTGCAAGTGCATCCTGCATAAAGCGTCCGTCACGACCGAATTTAGCCATAAAATCTTCATTTGAGAGAGTGTTTGTAAGATTACAGCGACCTCCGCCGGTTGCCTTTAGTTTTGCAGCCACTTGAGAAAGCTTTTCTAAAAGAAGTACGCTTTTACCACTTCTAGCCGCCGTAATTGCAGCCATCATACCGGCAGCGCCTGCTCCAATAATAATTAAATCATAGTTATCTCTTTTCATAAGAGTATTTTAGTATAATTTCACTTATGACTGATTATGGAAATAGAAAAAAATGTTATAAGTGTTATAGGCCTAAGTTGTCTTGTATGTGTAAACATGTTACAAAGATTACAACAAATACAAAATTTGTAATACTAATGCATCCAAAAGAGTTTAAAAAGATAAAAAATGGTACTGGTTTTTTAACTCATCTATCACTTCTTAATTCAGAACTGTTTATAGATGAAAGCTTTACAAACCATAAACGAGTAAATGAAATTATATCCCAGTATGAATCTTTTGTGCTATACCCAAGTGATGATGCTATAGATATATCAAAAAAATCTCCAAAAATCTCAACAAATAAAAAAATGGCAATATTTATCATAGATGGGACATGGAGTTGTGCAAAAAACCTGCTTAGGGACTCATCAAACCTCAAAAAATTAAATTATATTAGTTTTACTACTACTCAAACATCTCGTTTTGAAATAAAACAACAGCCTGAATCTCATTGTTTATCTACTATAGAATCAACCTTATGTGTACTAGAGAACTTAGACTCATTGGGTTTGGAAAATATATCTAAAACAAGTAAAACTAATTTTTTAAACCCTTTTTTAGAGATGGTTAAGTATCAAAAAGAAATAATTTCATCCTTATCTTTTAATTTTATTCGATTTAAAAGTTAATTTAAATTTTTTATAAACTGAAAATGATATAATAGTCTTAACTTTAATATAAGGAAAGTTTATGAAAATATTAAACGTGTTAAAAACAACAATAGTTGCTTCTTTAGTAAGTTCTTCATTATTTGCTGGTGTAAATGCTACACACTGGGGTTATACCGGTCATGGATCACCAGAACATTGGAGTGATTTAGATCCCAAATACTTTATGTGTAAAGCTGGATCAAATCAATCACCTATCAATATCGTAAAAGATGTAATAGTAACTACATCAGAAGGTTTAGAACCAATATCTTTCAATTATACAACTACAGCAAAATCAGTTGTAAATAATGGACATACTATTCAAGTGAATATGAAAAAAGGTAGTTATATCAATATTGATGGAATTAAATTCGATTTACTTCAATTTCACTTTCATACTCCAAGTGAAAATCAAATAGATGGTCAGCATTTCCCACTTGAAGCTCACTTTGTTCATGCAAGTAAAGATGGAAAATTAGCAGTGGTTGCAATGATGTTTGAAGATGGAAAAGAAAATAAGTTTCTTAAAAAAATCTGGTCTCAGATGCCAAATAGTTCTGGAAATAAAAATAGTTGTGGAGATGAACCAGTAACAATTAATGATTTTTTACCTAAAGATAGAGCATATTATAGATTTGATGGTTCATTAACTACTCCACCTTGTTCAGAAGGTGTTAGATGGTTTGTTCTTCAAGAGTATTCAACGGTTAATGCAGCACAAGTAAATAAGTTTAAAAAATTAATGCATGGACATGATAATAGACCTATTCAACCAATTAATGCGAGAAAAGTACTTAAATAATATTTAAGTACTATTTGTTAAACATAATAGAGCCGAGTCTAACCATGTTGGACCCGCACTCTATAGCTTCTTCGAAGTCTCCACTCATTCCCATAGAACATATTGTTGCACCATCAAGCTCTTTGTAGATGTTATAAGTAGTCTCAAAACTATTTTTAATAATCTCTCTGTTATCACTGTGAGCACCTATGCTCATAACACCTTTGAGATTTATGTTTGGACACTCTTTTTGAATCTGCTTGTAAGTCTCACGAGCAAGTTCAGGCATTACGCCATGTTTACTCTCCTCTTTTGCAGAGTTGATTTGAAGCAGAGCATTAAGAGTCATATCTCGAGAGAGTAGTTTTTTTTGTAACTCGTGTGCTAACTCCAAAGAGTCAAGAGCGTGAAATAGAGCAGGATTTATGTCTAAAAGATTATTTATCTTATTCTTCTGCAGGTTTCCTACGAAATGCCACTCCAGAGGAAGATTTTCAAGTTCTGTGTTTTTAGATTTTAGGTCTTGAACCTTGTTCTCTCCAAATGCTCTTTGACCTATCTCGTAAAGTTCCTCTATCTCTTTGGATGTAGAGTATTTACTTATTGCTACAATCTTAACTATATGATGTCCGCTAACTTTGACTCTGGCAAATTCAACTCTTCTTATAACGCTGTCTATGTATATTTTATACTCTTCTTGTGTCATTTTATTTTATCCTACCAATCTATTGATATCGTTATAAATTCCCAGTCCCATAAGTGAGAAAAGTATTACCCAGCCTGCTATTGTCAATTTTATTACAATATCTTCGCTGGCTTCTCGTCTAAAAATGAACTCATATAGGTTAAACATTATATGCCCGCCATCAAGGGCAGGTATTGGAAGCAGGTTTAAAACCCCAAGGTTTACAGATATAAGTGCTGCAAAAAACAGTACACTCATCCACCCAATGGCAGTTGCATCTGATGTTAGTTTAACTATAGATATAACTCCTCCTAACTCCTTAGCAGGAACCTCTCCAACAATGAGTTTTTTAAGTCCTGTAAATATCATAGTCGAGGCAAAAATTGTCTGCTCAGTCGCATAAGATAGTATTTCACCGGCACTTAGCTCTAGCTTATGGGAAACACCGGCACTACCGATTCCTATCATCTTCTTTTGAATCACTTCATTGAACATATTAGTAGTTTCTGTAATCTTAGGAGTCAGTATTTTTTTTTCAATAAATCCAGCTCTTTGAATCTCTAATTCAAGTGAACCTTTCGAGTGTTCAATAATCTTAGCCATCTCTGTCCAAGTAGTGATAGGCGTAGCGTTTATTGATAGTATAGTATCATTTGATTCCAGTCCTGCAACAAATGCAGGGGAGTCCTTAACAACTTTCCCAATTACAGGAGAGAGAATACTTGGACCGCCAAGAGCGATAATAAAATAGAGAAAAAATGCTAGAACAAAGTTGGCAAGTGGACCAGCCAATAGGATAAATATCTTTTGCATAGGTGTTTTTACATTATAGCTGTCGTTGTCATAACTTTTTTTGCTAGGATCACTATCGTCTTGACCCTTCATTTTAACATATCCGCCAAGAGGAAAGAGTGCAATTTTCCACTCAGTACCCCACTTGTTGAATGAAGCAATTTTTCTACCAAAACCTATACTGAAAACTTCGACATAAACACCCATAGCGCGAGCTGCAAAGTAGTGACCCAATTCGTGAAAAAATATTAGTGCAGAGAGGACTAAAAGAGATACTAAAAAACTCATTAATAATTGCCTTTTAAAAGTGCTTTTCTAAACCCGTAAAGGTACTCAAAACCTGAGTAAAGGGTTAGTGCTACTGCAAACCATAAAAGCTCAGTGCCATAAGGCCAGTGCATAAGTAAAAAACCTATGGCAAACATCTGAGCTACTGTTTTTATTTTTCCAGCCCATGATGCCTTAACATCTAAACCTTCACTAACAGCAACTGTACGAATACCGGTTATAAAGAGTTCACGAATAATTATTATATAAATAGCCCAAGCAGAAGCTTCACCAATAAGCATCAGACCTAAAAATGCGGCAATTGTCAGCATTTTATCTGCTAGGGGGTCAAGTATTGCGCCAAGCATCGTCATCTGCTTCCACTCTCTTGCAATATAACCGTCAAAAAAGTCTGTAATACTTGCTAATACAAACACAAGAGAAGCTATATAGTAATTCCATGTTATATGGTAACCGGCATCTATAAAGTAATTTGGATTTAAAATTATCCAAAACATCAACGGCGCTAAAAAAATGCGAAGTGACGCTAAGGTATTTGGAAGATTTAGCAAAAATATCCTTATTTATATATAACGGTATTTTAGCTTTTTGGCTCTTAATATAGGCTTGAAATATCCTATAAATATATTTATTTAGTGGCACTATATTTGCACTTTAATACTATGAATTTTATTAAATAGACTGCTTAAAATAAAGAGATTTTTTTTATTTCAGTGTGCCTCGTACGTCAGAAGTAACCTTTTTTTCATCTACAAAATAGAGCAGTATCGCACCTAAAACAAAAAATATAGAAATTGAGGCGATAGAGATACGCGAACTCTCACTAAATAGAGCTACACTAGCCACTACAAGGGGTCCCAATATAGCTGCAAACTTACCTAAAAAGTTATAAAAGGCAAAAAATTCAGCAGAGTGATGCAGTGGAATCATCTTTGAATAGTATGAGCGGCTAAGTGCCTGAATACCACCTTGTACAAGGGCTATCATTATAGCAAGAATATAAAATTCATACTCTTTATCCATTGCAGATGCCCAGATAATAATAAAAAAATAGATACCTATAGCAAGAAAAATTGCTTTTTTTGTGTTCCAAAATTCTGCAAGTTTGGCAAATATAAGTGTAGCCGGAAAGCCGACAAACTGAACAATTAAGAGTGAAAAAATAAGAGTAGCGGAGTCAAAACCAAGAGCCATTCCGTAATCCACAGCCATTCTTATTATGGTATCAACTCCATCGATATAGAACCAGTAAGCTACTAGAAACAGCAGTAGACCTTTGAGTTTTTTTATCTTGCTAAAAGTGCTTTTAAGCCGTAGATAGCCATGTTTGAAGAGTCCTGTAGTGACTGTTTTTTTCTCTCGTTTTTCATGGACAAAGAGAAGTAGTGGAAGTGAGAAGATTGCCCACCAAATAGCTACACTTATGAATGAAGCCTTTATGGCTTGAGCCTCGTCTTGAAAACCAAAAAATGAATACTCTTGCAACATCCATACATTTACGGCAAATAGAATACCGCCGCCAAGATAGCCAAGAGCAAAACCGAGTCCTGAGACAAAGTTTACATTTTTTTCATTTGATACAGATGGAAGAAGTCCGTCATAAAATGTATTTGAACCCATAAAGCCGATATTGCCAAGTATATATATAAAAGCTGCTATCTGCCACTCTCCCTCACCGACAAGCGCAAGAGAAGCACTCATTAGAATGCCAAGATAAGCAAATAAAAAAACAAATCTTTTTTTGAGTGAGGCACAGTCTGCGATAGCACCCAGAAGTGGAGCTATAAGTACAATAATAAAACTTGAAATTGAATTGGCAAAACCAAGTTGCGCTGTACTGATTGTTGGATCAGTGCCTGTACTATAGTAAGCTTTAAAGAAGAGGGGAAAAAAACCTGCCATAACAGTAGTGGCGTAAGCTGAATTTGCCCAGTCGTATAGCGCCCATGAATAGAGATCTTTTTTATTAACATTCATTCAAATATTTTACCACAAAAGCATAGAACAGCAAAAGAGATGATAGAATAAGAGATGAATTTTTTAAAACTTTTTAGTAATACCGGTCTTATTGCTGCGCACAGAGGGGCTCGTTCCATAACCCCTGAGAATACAATGTCAGCGCTAAAGGCTAGTGTAGGGTTTTGTGACTTCATTGAGATAGATGTACGACTAAGCAGTGATTGTGTAGCGATAATAATACATGACGATACTTTACAGAGAACGACAAATGTAAAAGAGATAGCTGCCTTTAAATCTAGAGAGCCTTTTAGGGTCTCTGATTTTACTTTTAATGAGCTGAGTACTCTTGATTATGGAAGTTGGTTTAGTGGAGAGTTTGAGCCTCTGCTGACACTTCGAAATGCGCTTGCATTTATAAAAGATAATAAACTTTATATGAATGTTCAGATTAAAGATATGCACAACTCTTTTTGTGATGAGTTGGTAGTCTCAACTATACTTAAAGAGATAGTAGATAATGAGATTCAGAGCCATATTCTATTATCATCATTTAGACATGAGTATCTTTCAATGATTAAAGAGAGAGTACCTAATATTGCAACTGCAGCTTTAGTCGAGCATGAACATCCAAATCGACTTATAGAGTATCTAAAAGGCTTACATGTAGATGCTTACCATCTAAATGATGAACTGGTGGATAAGCAAACAGTTGCAAAACTTACAAATGCAGGTTTTTTTGTTAACGTATACACTGTCAATGACCAAGTACGGGCTCAAGAGTTGTTTGATATTGGCGTGAATGCTGTTTTTAGCGATTCTTTACACAAGGGAGTGTAGTATTGACATGCAGATGAAAAACGCAGATTTTATGAGTTATGAAGATTTTGAAAAAGCTCTTGAGTCTTTAAATATTGTATCACGCACAAGTAGCGTTGAACTAAAAGAAAAATATTTAAAGTTATCAAAAAAACATCATCCTGATATGCCCGGCGGTGATAGCAAAAAGTTCAAAGAGATTAACGAAGCTTACAAAACAGTGCAAAAATATATGCAAAATTTTAGATTTCAACTGAGTGAAGAGGAGTTTTATCAGCAAAATCCATTATCAAAGAAATCGGGGGACTGGTTTTATAACTTTTAGATAGGGAGTAAAATATGATAATAGGTATCCCAAAAGAGCTTAAGACAGATGAGTTTCGTGTCGGTGCTACACCACTCAATATTGCACTTCTTGTTAAAGATAATCATGAGCTGATTGTTCAAAGCGGTGCCGGACTAGGAAGCGGTTTTAGTGATAAAGATTACATTGATTCCGGTGCAGAGGTAGTCTTAAGTGCTAAGGAGTTGTATAGCAAAGCTGTATTGATTATAAAAGTAAAAGAGCCTCAGCCGTCGGAGTATGATTATTTTAACGAAAGCCACACTCTGTTTTGTTACTTGCATCTTGCACCTCTGAGAGAGTTAACATCTGAATTGATGAAAAGAAAAGTCTGTGCTATTGCATATGAGACTGTAGCAGTAGAAAATGAACTTCCGCTTCTTAAACCGATGAGCGAGATAGCAGGTAAAATGGCACCAATAGTCGCAGCCTACCATCTTAGTCGTTATCAAGGTGGGGAAGGTGTTTTAATTAGCGGTTCTAATGGAGTCTCCCCAGCTAAGGTTTTAATCATAGGAGCAGGAAATGCCGGTTTTAATGCGGCTAAGATGGCCATCGGTATGGGTGCAGATGTAACTGTAGTAAACCGTACAGCACCAAAGCTTGAAAAGCTGCAAAAAACACTAAAAAATGTAAAAACAGTAATTTACTCTCCTAAGATAGTGAGTGAACTATTGCAAGATTTTGATATTGTAATTAGTAGTGTTTTGATTCACGGTGGTACCGCAGCGCCAAAACTTATAACTCGCGAAATGCTTAGAAGTATGAAAGATGGAGCAATTATAGTAGATATAGCTATTGATCAAGGCGGAATATCTGAGACTTCAAAACCCACAACACATACGAATCCAATATATGTAGAAGAGGGTATCCTTCACTACTGTGTAGCCAATATGCCTGGAGCATATCCAAAAACTTCTACAACTGCTTTGACAAACGCCACTTTTGTATATATAAAAAGACTTGCAAATGAGGGAACCATCAACGCTATTAAAAAGGACTTCTCTTTGTCACTTGGTGTAAATGTGTTTAATGGAGATATAACAAACAAGGCTGTTGCAGAGGCGCAAGGTTTAGAATTTAAAACACTTAAATCATCTTTAAAGGATAAAAAATGATTTCAAATAATGATTTAATCAACTATTTAATAAATACCGATGCCATAAAATCAAGTAATATTATAGATGCCTTTGTAAATATAGATAGGGTTGATTTCGTTTGTGATCCTACAGTTTCAGATGTGTATGCAGATTATCCACTTCAAATCGGGCTTGGACAGACTATTTCTCAGCCTACAACAGTAGCCATGATGTTGGAGATGCTTCAGCCAAAGAGGGGGCAAAAGATTTTAGATATAGGAAGTGGATCCGCTTGGACTACAGCACTTTTGGCTTTTATTGTTGGCGAGGAAGGCTCTGTTAGAGGAGTGGAAAGAGTTAGCGAACTTGTAGAGTTCGGAAACAATAATCTTAAAAAATATAGTTTTAAAAATGCAAAAATTATTCAAGCAGGCGATGGGTTGGGAATTGTCGGTGAGAAGTTTGACCGTATTTTAGTCTCTGCAGCGGCAGAAGAGTTTCCCGATGAGTTGACAAAACAGCTAAAAATCGGCGGTAAACTTGTTGTTCCGGTAAGGAATTCAATTTTTGAAATTAGAAAAAAAGAGAGTGGTGAAATAGAGGGTAAAGAGCACTATGGCTTTACATTTGTTCCGTTAATTTTTTGAAATAATAGGCTATTGAACAGATTAAAAGGAGAATAAAATGTCAGAAAAAGCATGGTTAAGTAAAAAACTTAAGAGCGAAAAAGTCTTGTGTCAGGCATGTGCACAAGCTTGTAAACTAGATGAGGGTGAATACGGTATATGCGGTGTTAGAAGAGTCGAAGATGGTGAACTAAAACTGCTTGTTTATGGACTTGCAGCTGCGGTAAACATTGACCCTGTAGAGAAAAAACCGATGTTTAATTTTTTGCCTAAGAGCAGAGCATTTTCGGTTGGAACAGTCGGGTGTAACTTCTCTTGCAAGTTTTGCCAGAATTATGATATATCACAATATCCTAAAGAGAATAACCATAAGATTATCGGACAAGAACTTCCTCCTGAGCGAATCGTTGAACTGGCACTTGAGAAGGGGTGTGAATCAATTGCCTATACCTACAATGAACCGATAGTTTTTTTTGAATACACTTATGATACTGCAAAACTGGCACATGAAAAAGGTCTGAAAAATATCTATGTCACAAGCGGTTATGAGACACGTAAAGCGATAGACTTGCTTGCGCCATACATAGACGGAATGAATATAGACATCAAAAGTTTCTCAGACGAGTTTTACAAAGAGATCTGCGGTGCCAGACTAAAGCCGGTGCTTGAAGCGGCAAAGTATGCTCACGAAAAGGGTATTTGGGTAGAGATAACCACCCTGTTGATACCCGGCAAAAATGATTCTGACGAAGAGATTAGAGCTATTGCAAAATTCATAGCAGAGCTCGATACATCAATACCTTGGCACCTCTCAGCCTTCCATCCGACATATAAGATGCTTGATGTTCCTCGTACTCCTGAGTCTACACTGCTTAGAGCCTACAGAATAGCTCAGAAAGAGGGCTTAAAGTATATCTATATCGGTAATGTAGACAATGAAGATTATGAGTCGACATACTGTCCGAGTTGTAGTAAAAGAGTTATTGACCGCAGTGGGAATATAGGGCAGTTTGTGACTAATGAGTTAAATGAAAACGGAATATGTCCATATTGTGACTATGGACTTGAAGGAGTCTGGAATTAGGTAGAAGAGATTACAGAGATTAATTTCTCTCTACTTAAATAATAGATGTCAAAATCGTTGGCTATGAATAGTTCGCCCTCATAATTTTGCTTTATCTCATTGTAAATAATCTCTATGTTAAAAGTGCTGTTTTTATTATATCTCGGATTGATATGATTTGCGATAAGGTTTTTAACGTGTTTGTTTTTAGCTGTTAAGCCAAGGTCTTTTGCAGTGGTATGCATAACTTTTTCTGTCAGGTTATCATATACTTCTTGTGTGTAGGTGCATTCATGTACCAAGAGATCAAGGTTTTGCAGATATCTGCCGAGTATGTCAGGTCTGCTGTTGTCGCCGGCAATTATGAGTGATCTTCCTCTTATTATCTCAAGCATAAATTCTTCAGGCTCCAGTTTCTTGCCCTCAAATGTGATACTCTTTCCTCTTTTTAATTCAGCGCAAAGAGGAGAAGCCTCTAGTCCGGCTTTTCTTAGTTTTTCTTCGTCAAGCCTGTTTTTGATATCATTTTCTTTGATATAAAAAGCTGAACTCTCTTTAGAGTGCAGTAGAGGCAAGACTTTAAGAAAAAACTTCTCAAATATAAACTCTTCTTCCTGCCTATATTCAATGATATTTAGCAAATATCCGAGATTCTCTTCAGATACATCTAGTGTGCATTCTAGAAATTTTTTAATTCCTTTTGGACCATAAATGCTTAATGGTTTTAAAGACATGTCAAGTTTTTTAGTTGAGAGTAATCCAGGCAGACCGTAGTAGTGATCCCCGTGAAGATGGGTAATAAAAACAGCATCCAGTTTTCCTGTGTGGAGTCTGCTTTGCATAATCTGACGTTGTGTGCCTTCTCCGCAATCAAAAAGATACCACCTATTGTCCTGGTCAAACTCAAGTGCCAATGCAGATGCATTTCTTTCTTTTGTCGGTTTTCCGGCACTTGTACCTAAAAATGTAAGTTTCAAAGCGTTCTCCTGCTGATGGTAATTATACCATCTGTTGAATTGATTTATTAAAAAACATTTGACTTTGCTACTATTTCTTAGATATTATTAGCTAATGTTATGTGTTATCTTTAATAGTAATATACAAGGTATACAAAATGAAACGCTTGCTTCTTTTACTGCTTTTAATATCCATAGAACTTTTTGCCAATACTTCTACAATTATAAAGATGCAAATAAATGGTGCCATAGGTCCAGCTAGCAGTAGCTACCTAAAAGAGGGCATGGTTTATGCGCTCAGTAAAAATGCTCAGGCAGTGTTGCTTGAATTAGATACTCCGGGTGGTCTATCTACATCAATGAGAGAGATGATTCAAGAAATAACAAACTCTTCTATACCGGTTATCACGTATGTCTACCCAAAAGGTGCACGTGCTGCAAGTGCAGGAACTTACATTCTTTATGCTTCTCATATAGCGGCGATGGCACCGGCAACTAATCTTGGTGCCGCCACACCTATAAACCTAATGCCAACGCCAAAGCTTGCAGATTCAAATGTCAGTGCCGGTTCTACTCTTGAGAAAAAGGCTATAAATGATGCTATGGCTTATATTAAAAGTTTGGCTCAGTTGAATGACCGAAATGTTACTTGGGCACTATCTGCAGTCCAAGAGTCTAAAAGTCTATCTGCTAAAGATGCATTGAAGTATGGTGTCATAGATTTGATAGCTGAGGATTCTGAAGAGTTACTAAGCAGACTTGATGGCAAGAGTATTGTTCTCTCCGGTAAGAGTATCAAACTTAAAACGAAGGACGCAGTTATAGAGTTGTATGAAGCCAATTGGAAAACTCGTTTCCTCTCCATAGTCACAAATCCGAATATTGCATATATATTTCTACTTGTTGCGATATACGGTATTTTTTTTGAGTTAATGAATCCGGGGGCAATATTTCCAGGGGTAACTGGAACTATATCTGGAGTGATTGCACTTTATGCTCTAAATATGATACCTTTTAGTTATGCAGGGCTACTTCTTATAATTTTAGGTGTCGTATTTATGGTATCAGAAGTATTTATTGCTGGGTTCGGAATCTTAGGCATTGGAGGGGTCGTTTCATTCGCCTTTGGATCTTTACTCCTGTTTGATGCCGATACACTTGGGAGCAGTGTTTCAATTCCGTTAATAATTGCTTTTACTATTTCCAGTCTCGCTTTTTTTATTTTAGTTATGAGACTCTTTATAAGTTCAAGGTCAGCCAAAGTAGTCTCAGGTGTCCAAGAGATGATTGGTGCTACAGCAGAAGTGATTGAACTCTTGGATAGTGGCTATCTAGTACATTGTCATGGTGAAACATGGAGTGCAACAAGTGAGAGTGAATTATCAGTCGGTCAGATTGTTCAGGTTATTGAACTATCTGGCCTTATTTTAAAAGTCAAACCAATTAAGGAGTAGAAAATGCTTATAGATTTACCATTTACAGGAATATATATAGTTACCTTTGTAATCGTGTTTTTAGCGATGGCTATCCGTATATTGAGGGAGTATCAACGCGGCGTAATTTTCACACTTGGACGCTTTACGGGTGTTAAAGGACCTGGACTCATTATTTTGATTCCATTTATTCAACAAATGGTTAGAGTTGACCTTCGTACTATAGTTCTTGATGTTCCAACTCAAGATGTAATATCTCATGATAATGTCTCCGTACATGTAAATGCCGTGGTATATTTTCGTGTGATAGACTCACAAAAAGCCATTATCCAAGTTGAGAATTTTTATACGGCTACCAGTCAACTTGCACAGACTACCCTGCGTTCCGTACTGGGAGGGCATGAGCTTGACGAGATGCTCGCAGAGAGAGAACGACTCAACCATGATATTCAAGAGATCCTTGATAAGCAGACTGATGCTTGGGGAATTAAAATATCAAATGTAGAGATTAAACACATAGACCTTGATGAGAGTATGATACGTGCTATAGCAAAACAGGCTGAAGCGGAGCGTGAGCGTCGTGCTAAAGTGATTAATGCAAAAGGGGAGGTAGAAGCGAGTGAAAATATACTTCTTGCAGCCCAGAAGCTTAGTCAAAATGATTTAGCTATACAACTTAGATATCTTCAGACAATGAGTGATATTTCAAGTGACAAGACCAATACTCTTATTTTTCCATTTCCGACGGAGTTTAGCAAGTTTTTTAAAGAGGTCTCAAAATAGTAATTCTCTTTTACTGTTTATGAGTTTTTTTATCATCTTTTGAGTGAGAAAACTCTTTTAGTGTTTTTGAGAGTTTTTCTAAACGTGCGACAACCATCCCGTTGATTGATTTCCTCGAAAACTTCCCTTTTTTATCTGCCTCTCCGGCCTCAATACCGGTGAGTATTGAGATTCCTTCATCTATAGTTTTAACACCGTAGATGGCAAAATCGCCTTTTTTTACAGACTCAATAATCTCCTGTTTCAGCATAAGATGTTTTACATTTGTATCTGGGATAATGACACCATAAAAAGCTTTTGGGTCTTTTTTCATACAGATGTCAAAAAAGCCTTCTATCTTCTCGTTAACACCTCCAATTGGCTGTATCTCACCAAACTGATTGACTGAACCTGTCACCGCAATGTTTTGTTTAATTGCTACTTCACAAATCGATGATATGATAGCATATAGCTCTGTTGATGAAGCACTATCACCTTCAATAAATCCATAAGATTGCTCAAAGACTAAAGATGCCCAGAGACTTAAGGGAAAATCTTTTGCATATTTTGAACCAAGATAAGCACTTAAAATCATCACCCCTTTAGAGTGAAGAGGACCGCCGAGTTCTACTTTACGCTGGATATCTATTATCTCACCTTTACCTATACGGCTCCTTGCAGTGATACGGGAGGGGATGCCAAACTGATGCCCGCCAATAGATATATAGCTTAGTGCATTAATCTGACCAACAGCCTCTCCGCTGACATTAATAATGGTAGTACCCTCTTCAATCTGCTCATATAGCTTCGTTTGAATACGGTTTTGACGTTCTATCTTGCTACTTAATGCTTTTTCTATATCATCTTTTTTAATCGATCTGTGCTTAGCCTTCTTAGAGTAGTAATCAGCCTCTTTTAAAAGGTCCGCAAGTGTGCCAAGATGAGTGGAGAACTTTAAGCTGTGAGATACATCTCGAGAACTCTGTTCAATGACTTTTGCAACTGCTTGGGCGTTGAGTGGAAGCAGTTCATGTCTTTTTGCGATAGTGCCAATCATCCTCGCATACAAATCAAGATTTTTATCATTTCTTGGCATCTCATCTTCAAAGTCTGCATTGACTTTAAACAACTCTTTGAAGTCAGGGTCATAATGATACAGAAGATAGTATATTATTCTTTCACCAATTAATACAACTTTGACATTGACAGGAATAGGTTCCGGTTCAAGAGAGGTGGTACTGACTAAAGAGTACTCTTGTGCAAGCGATTCTATGCGTATCTCTTTTGCGCGTAAAACCCGCTTTAGTCCCTCGTATGCAAAAGGCTTCATTAGGAGTTTTCTGGCATCCAAGACTAAGTAACCGCCATTGGCCTTGTGTAGTGCACCGGACTTTATCATATTAAAATCTGTAACAAGTGTACCTATTTGAGATAAGTGCTCGACTTTGCCAATAAGGTTCTGATGAGTTGGGTTATCTTCATATATTACGGGTGCTGAACTATCTTTATTATGTGAAACGAAAAGGTTTACTTTATATTTGGCAAAAGATGGAGTATAAAATTCACGCATAAATGGCGGTACATTCATCTCATCAGATTTTGTCAAAAAATTCTGCACGTTGTGTATTACATCGTCTTGTAGAGCACTAATATACTCAACAATCTTTTTTGAATTTTTATATTTACGGCGGACTTCATCTATAAGTGACTCTACAGCCTCTCTTGAGGTCTTTTTATCTAGTTCTTTAAACTCTTTTAGTATAGCTTTATTAAGTTCACTTACCTTATGAAGCTCTTCTTTAACAATAAGTTCAAATTCACTCATCCTCTCCTTGATTTTCTTTTTTTCTTCACCCTCTATTGCTTGGAACTCTTGAGCAGATAATTTTTTACCATTAACAATCGGTACAAAGGTTACGCGGGTAGGAGATGTTGTATTCATTGCTACATCGTGCTTTTTTGCTTCTTCTTGTAGATAAGTAAAAATATCTGACTGCATATCAAGATATTTTTTGTTAATCAACTCTCTTTCATTATGATAGTCATTACTTTCAAAAACAGTGGGGAGGATAGATTTTAACATGTCAATTAATTCATCAATATCATCTCTAAATCTATCTGCTTTAGCAGATGGTAGTTCTATAGCGACAGGTTTTTGGTGATTTTTAAAGTTATTTACATAACACCAATCATTTGGTGTTGCTTCAGACTTTGATTTTTCTTGTAAAAAAGTCATTATAGTAGAGTGTTTACCGCTTCCAGAAGAGCCCATGGCAAAAAGGTTGTAGCCGTCTTGCTCTATATCTGTGCCAAAATCAACTGCTTTTAGAGCACTTTCCTGACCGATTGGCTGTTCGAGTATTTTTAACTCTTTAGTAGTTTTAAATGAAAAAAGTGAAGTATCACATGCGTGGTAGAGCTGAGAATAATGTAGAGAATCAATCATAATACCCCCTCTAACAATAAATTAAATATATTTGGTATCGACTTGTAAAAAATTATACCTCTACTTTCCAAAATATAGCTTAAATGCAGAATCAGTCTCTTTTTCTAGTGTTTAACTTCTCTGTTTAAAGCTTTCTCAACTGAAGCAATCTTTGTCTTTAGTCTATTTTTACTGTTTTTTCTGATGTCAAACTTTAAGGATGAGTAAACTCTTTCACATTCATTTAGCTGCTCGTAGGCTAACTCAATAATAGATAATGCCTCTTTCATGGTCTCAGTCTCAACTACGGTACCCATAGGTGTCAGCTGATAAGCGACTCCTGATTTATCAATAGCATCTATAACTTTGCTAACCTGCGTGGAAACAGATGAGCCGTCTCTGCACTCATCTGATGTTGGAAACATTGAAAACTCTAATAATACACTCATTTTAATAGCCTTGTTTTTGACTAATTATACTAGGTAGTCTATTAAATAGTTCAAAAATGCAGTAGTAATTACTCTTTTGCTAATTTTACTACTCCAAAACCAAGCTTAACAGGGTAACCGGCTTTCGTCCATCCTTTAAGTCCACCTTTAAGATTTACTGCGTTTTTATACCCAAGATGTTTTAATGTTTGTGCAGACAGGGCACCGCGACCGCCACTGCGACAAAAAGTCACTATAACTGCATCTCTGTTTTTGATTTTTTTATCTATAAAGAATTCTAAGTTACCGCGAGTGACTTGTTGTATAGCAATTGGTGTGATTTCATTAACATAGGGCAAACCTTCACTGCGTTGTTTTGCTTCTCTGACATCAAGAACGATAACATCTTCCTCATCTTCTACCATCTCCATTAACTTTTGGGCTTTAATTTCACCAGCCTCTTTTTTGGCTTCATTAATCAACTTCATTGCTTCTTTTGATGCAGCAGCAGAGAGAGTAGTTGAAAAAGATAGCAAAACTATCAATACAACTTTTGCAAGTGTTACCTTCATAATCATTCCTTTTAGTTTAATTTATTGTTACTATTATAAAGAAAGAAACTTAATTAAAAGTTAATTGTCTAAATTGCTAAATAGAAATTTTTATGATAAAGAATAGTTATTAGGCATTCATTATATTACTGTTCTGTTATTTGAAAAGTTTATTTCTTTGTGTTGTCATATTGAAATTCTAATCCAGAATCAAAGTTTTTTACAATCTCGTCAAAGCAACCGGCAATCTCTTTAATTGTATTAAGGTTAGGCTCAATATAAATTTTATTTTTACGCTTTGTCATAGTAATAATTTTTGCATCTTTGAGTTCTTTTAGGTGACGGGATATTGTAGGAAGAGCGAAATCAAAATGCTCAGCAATAGTTGTTACGCAGGTCGCTTGTGCGATTATGTCCTCTTTAGGCTGATTGTCATCAACAGAACAGGCATACCCGCCTGTAAAAATATTTTTAAAAATCTTAAAGCGTGTCTCATGTCCGAGAGCTTTAAATATTTTTATCTTATCATCCATATTTAACATGCAAGCAAACCTTTATTTTAAATACTCATACATATTTGCTCTCTCAAACTTTTGTGCAAGCATTGGTGCAGTGACTCCTCTGGCATTTGCTATTGATTTGTCTGCACCGTTTTCAACTAGCAGTTTACACAAAGATGGTTTATCGTCCATAATTGACTCCATAAGCGGTGTCCAGCCTACTCCATCTATCTTATCTATGTCTGCTCCCTTTTCTAAGAGTAGTTTTAGCATCTCTTCTCTGTTGCGTCTAATAGATACATGCAGAAGAGTCCAGCCATATTTGTTTTGAATATTTATATCTTCTATCTCTTGAAGCAGGGATGAAAAAAGTTCAAAATCATCTTTATATACTACTTTTTCAAAAAGTTCAAAGATATCTTCAAACTCTTCATTATATATTTTTATCTTATCTTGTAACTCTTGCGAGAGTGAATCAATTTTTTGCATATTTAGCCTTTATTCTCTAATATTAAAATATGTTGACCATATTAGACTTTTTCATAACTGCCTTTTTAGAGCATAAATTTTTATTGAAAAGAGGTTCCCCCGTCAACAACAATAGTTTGACCGGTTAACCATGAAGAACCTTCACCACATAGAAAGAGGCAAGCACCTGTGAGATCTGTAACTTCGCCCATACGAGAGAGAGGAGAGCGGTGAACCACTTCTCCTTTTACATCTTCATAATTTGGAAATGCTTTTAGTGCGTCTGTATCTATCGGACCACCGCTTACGGCATTAACCCGTATCTTCTTTTCACCGAGTTCAGCCGCAGCATAACGAACCATAGTCTCAACAGCAGCTTTATTAGTACCGTGACCGGCATAGTTTGGAGTATAGACAATATTACCGGTTGAGCTCATACTTATGATACTCCCACCACCGACTTTTTCCATTCTTTTAGCTGCTTCTTGAGCACCAACGACAAAAGCATCGACAGTAGCAGTATAGATATTGTTAAGACCCTTTGGTTTAAGTCTCATAAATGGACCAAAGCCACCAACTACAGCACGACCTGAGATAATAGCATTTGAGATAAAGTAATCAAGTCTATCAAAATCTTCATCAAAAAGTTTATATACATCTTGATATGTCAGAGGTTCTAAAATATCCAGTTTATAAGCTCTGCATTTCACACCGTACTTAATTTCAACATCAGATATAATTTCGTTTGCTGTATCTGCACTTGAAGCATAGGTAAAGGCTACATTACACCCTTTTTCTGCGAAAGCATAAACAACTGCTTTTCCTATTCCGCGAGTTCCTCCGCTTATAAATAGAGTCTTTCCTTGTAGAACGGTTTCTGCCATATTATATTCCCTTAATCTCATAATTTTTCATAACTTCTTCCAGTTTTTTCATGTTCTCTACACTCGGAGGAACAAGAGGAAGTCTATACTCTAATGTATCAATAAGCCCGGCTATATACATAGCCGCTTTTATCATTACAGGATTTGATTCTGCAAACAGAACTTTATTGATTGGATAGAGTTTGTCATTTAATGCTTTTGAACCCATAAAATTACCTGCCAAGGCAAGTCTGACCAATTCACTTTTTAAATCAGGTAAGAGATTTGAGGTGACAGAAGTGATACCTGCTCCTCCGTTTGCCAAAATAGGGAAGTCAATAGCATCATCACCTGAAAATACTTTAAGCTCGGGTCTGAGAGAGAGTAACTCTACGGTTCTCTCTAAGCTTCCTGTTGCTTCTTTTATGCCGTAAATATTTTTTACATCATCAAAGAGCCTGATTACGGTGTCGGCTTCTATATCTACAGCAGTCCTGCCAGGTACATTATAGAGCATAAATGGAAGCTCCGGAACTGCCTCGGCAATAGCTTTGTAGTGTTGGTAAAGACCCTCTTGAGAAGGTTTGTTATAGTATGGTGCAACAGAGAAGATCGCGTCAACTCCACAGCTTTGTGCATGTTTGGCAATCTCGACAGCTTCAGCTGTAGCATTACTGCCGGCACCAGCTAAAACCTTCGTCTTAGTTCCCTGACATACCTCTACTGCTATCTCCATACATCTTTTATCTTCATCATGGGTTAGAGTTGCACTCTCTCCTGTTGTTCCAACAGGGCAAACAGCATCGATACCGTTGTCTATCTGTCTTTTGATAAGTGCGGCATAAGTCTGCTCGTCTAATTTTCCATTTTTAAAGGGAGTTATTAGTGCTGTTGAAGAACCTGTTACTATATTCATCTATGTAGCCTTATATAAATTAATGTGTGATTATATCAAAAAAGTTTTAAATGCAAGGAAGAGTAGAGAGTTTATCTGAGCCCACACCAAAGAGAGGTGTGTTTCAGTTGTTATCTCAAGAAAGAAAATTTTATTTATTATGACACCCTAAACAGAGTGTACTGCCTGTATTTCCATTTCTAAGATACATACTCCAGCCTGTTCCGTGAGGGTCATGACAACTAACGCACTGTACTTTGCCGTTTCGCAACAAGTTGCCTACTGTAGTGGCGCCAAAAAAGTCAACAAGGGGCGTAGTTTTAGGTCGCAGACCGGCTCTTCCTTCATTGTAGACAATAGAGATAGGGTGATCGTCAGTCATATCGCCATTATAACCCATAGCCTTGACTAAATTTGTCATAGGCTCTGGAGACGGAGGGTTACTACCAATAAGTACTCCTGTCGAAGATATTCTACCTGAACCTGGGGCATTGATAACACTGTTCATAGCACTTACACCATCATGGCAACTAAGACATGCCAAGGCGGCATCTGTAGGTTGTGCATCTGTAGCTGTTCCAGCCATTGTTTGACCTGCAACGCCGGCTGAGGAAGCACCGTACATCGTAAAAACGGTACTTGTAAGCGGTTTGTTCCATAGTGGAGCCTTACCAAAAGCAACGTTTGAAGCGTGCGGCGTATGACAATATACACAAATCTGATTGTTGTCACCACCCAAATTTTGACGAAGACCAGCGTGAGAACCACTCAATGCAAAGAGCTTTGTTGATATTAAAACAGCTATTCCTAAGGAAATAATAATATTTTTATTCATTTTGAACTCCTTAACTTTAATTTTACATTGTTTATATTATAATAAACCATTAATATTAAATATTAAGTTTTTATTAACTTTTATATTGTAACATAAAAAATTATTTTTAGCAAATAAAAAACTATAAAAAATCTTTTCTGTGAATATTTTACTCCTATAAAGCTCTCTTGATAAAATTTTATTTAATTTTTTTTCTTACAATTAGGTAATATTAATTTGATATAATCTTTTATATGAAAAAAATAATTATAAATAAAAAATATTATGGCAAGATAGAACTGCCTAAAACAAAAAATGCATACAAGCTTTTTGTCTTAGTTGTTAAAACTTTTTCTTCAAATGAAAATGTAACTCTTAAAACTATCTACTCACACAATAGACTGAAAAATTTTGAGACCTACCAAAGCCATGGATGCGCAGATGAACTTCAAGAACTTGAGATGTTTATTGAGCTTGGGGCTATTTTAAACTTCTGTAGCGATGAAGCAAAAAAACTTAAAGAGCAGATAGAGTTTGTAAATGACAATGCCCATGTAAATCTGGATATCTCTAAATCTCTTATAATTTTCAATAAAAAAGTTCCTACTAAAACAAAGAAGGCTTATCTCTTTTGGGACATAGAAAACTTCTCAAACGTATCTCCTATCTTTTTTCAGATTATCGAGCCCTTTGAGATAGAAGATGAAAATATTTATGTATCTTGCAATCCGGACTCTTTATGGTTGTTCAAAGCGGAATGGGAAGCTGATCTATATGATTTTGGCAAAACCATAAACTCTTTTAACTTTACAAAATGTGGCCATGGCAAAAATGTGGCAGACGGAGTTTTACTTAAAAACTTTGAAGATATAGACCAGAGAGAAGCTGACATATACCTTATGACTTATGACAGAGAACTAAAGGAGAGGTTTAGAGACTCTTGCCATGAGAGCAATAATCTATATGTTTTAGAGAGAAAGATATTAAATTAGTTAAAACAGGGAGTATATTATGAGAAAATTGTTACTTAGTTTGATGCTTGTGTCTGGCTTATTTGCCGGTGAACTAACTATAACATCTGATGATGGATTTGTGTTATACGGATGGTTGGATAAACCGACTGCTGTAAAAAAATCAATCCCGATAATACTGTTTGCACATCAGTTTGGCTCAAATCATCATATGTGGGATAATTTGGCCAAAAAGTTTAATGAAAAAGGTTTTGCTACACTAAGTGTAGACCTAAGAGGTCATGGAAAATCAATATTTCAAAACAAAAAAGAGAACAAGGTTATAACAGATACCAGACTCACTCATATTAAAGAGGCATTAGTGCAGAGTGATAAGAAGATTGGCTTTGAAAAAATGCCGACAGATCTGATTGCCTGGCTTGAGTTTATAGGTGAAGATGAAACTCTTGATATGGAAAATTTGTATTTATTTGGTTCCTCTTTGGGCGGAGGAGCTGTTATACCTCTTCTTAATGAGTATGATGTAAAAGGAGTCGTGACAATATCAGCAGGTAAATCAAAAAAATTAACACAAGATATAGATATGGCACTTGCCACTTCGATGACAAAAGCACTCTTTATAGCTGCGAAAAACGATCCTTTGGGAGCTGCGAAGAGAACAATTGAATATGCTAAGAAATCAATTTTAGGTACATCTTTAATCATATCCGGTGACGGACATGGCGGGGTTATCCTGCCTAAGGTCGAGCAGTATATATTTGCATTTATAGATAATATAAATTGATATTTTGTCTAAACTCACTTACTCTTTTTTAAAATTAGAGTAGTTGATTTGTCAAAGTTAAAATACTTGTTGGCTGCTTCTTGTACCTTTTTTATTGTTACTTTTTTCACATCTTCTTCGTAAGTTAAAAGAGGTTCTAAATCTCCACGTACAAGGTAGCTTCCAAAAAGATTTGCTACAGAAGTAGAGCTCTCTAAGGAGTAAATAAAATCTGCTTTAGTATTTATTTTCACCTTCTCTATCTCTTTTTGAGCTACTTTTTCATTTTTAATAAGTTCAATTTGTTTAATAAGCTCATGTTCAACATCTTCAGCTTTTACGCCAGGGTTACAGGATGCTAAAAAGATAAAAAGACCCGGATCTGTATTTTCCATATTGTAAGCGTATACACTGTTAACAAGATGTTTTTTATCTATTAGTTCTTTGTAGAGTCTTGAGCTTTTTCCTGAGAAGAGTATCTCGGATATAACACTTAGAGTAACCTGATCTTTACTCTTAAAGTCGGGAATATGAAAAGTTATAGCTACCATTTCAACTTCGCTATCTCTATATATAGTTGCTCTTTTAGGTCCGTCTTGCTCCGGTTCTATAAACTTGACTTTTGGTATTTTCGCCTTGTTTTTAATATCACCAAACTGTTTTTTTGCTTTTTTAAACACTTCTTTGGCATCTACATCTCCGGTAACCATTAAAATCGTATTGCTTGGTTGATAGTATGTTTTATGGAAATCTTTTATATCATCTATAGTCCAAGTCTTGATATCATTCATAAAACCGATAGGAGTCCAGTGGTATGGATGGTATGTATAGGCATTGTTAAATAGTGCAAAGTAAAGATAGCCCATTGGATTATTTTCTGTTCTCCATCGTCTCTCTTCTGCAACGACATCGCGTTCAGGCTGAAACTCTTCATCTTTTAGATTAAGGTTCTGCATAAGCTCTGCATAAAGCTCCAATGATTTAGAAAGGTTGTCTGTACTTGATTTTATGTAGTAGTGAGTGTAGTCAAAGCTTGTCGATGCATTGTTAACACCGCCTATGCTTTTTACCTCTTTGTCAAACTCTCCAGCAGGCAAGTTCTTGGTAGATTTGAAGTTCATATGTTCAAGCATGTGAGCAATACCGGTTTTACCCATAACTTCATTTCTACTTCCTACTTTATAGAAAATATCTGTTGAAATTACATTTGTTGAATTTTTAAGAGGTATTACAACTATCTGTAAGCCATTCTTTAAAGTTTTTGTTTCATATTTTGGTAGTGATGATGCCATTAGTGTTCCTAAAATTAGTGTAAGTGCTATGAATATCTTCATGTTATTTTCTGTCTGCACCTATTGCCTGAGTGATATTTGAATACCCGTCAGCTTTGATTAGCTCTGTAAGCTCTGTATTTATATCTTTAATTATATCAGGACCATGAAAAACAAGTCCGCTTAGTATCTGTACAAGAGAAGCACCGGCTTTTATGCGTCTGTATGCTTCCTCAGCAGAGTCGATTCCGCCAACAGATATAAGTGTAGTTTTACCGTAAAGCTCTTTAGCGATAGCTTCAAATATCTCAAAACTTTTTTGTTTAAGAACTGCACCGCTAAGTCCGCCTTTGTCATATGGACTCTTTACAAGTGAGTAGTCTACAGTTGTGTTAGTCGCGATGATGCCGTCTGCGCCTTTTTCAACTGCCATAGTCGTTAGAGCTACTGCATCTTCAACTGACATATCAGGAGCTATTTTTAGAAGTATCGGCTTGTTTGTGATAGCCTTGGCCTCCGCGAAAAGTCTGGTTATAAACTCCTCGTTTTGCAAATCACGAAGTCCCGGAGTGTTCGGCGAAGAGATGTTTATAACAAGATAATCACCAAGGTTGTGAAGCGCTTTTATAAGAGTTGTGTAGTCGTTTATAGCCTCACTCTCAGGTGTAAGCTTGTTTTTTCCAATATTTACGCCGATAGGAGTCGTAAAAGGGTATCTTCTCTTTAGCCTTTTTTGTACTTTTAAGACTCCTTCGTTATTGAAGCCCATGGCATTTTGGATAGTTTTCTCTTGTACATGTCGCCACATTCTAGGTTTGGGATTTCCCTCTTGAGGCTTTGGAGTAACCGTGCCTATTTCTGTAAAACCAAAGCCTAAAGTTTGCATACCGCGAATCATTGTCGCATTTTTATCAAAGCCTGCACCGAGTCCGACAGGGTTTAAAAATGTACGACCAAACAGCTCTTGAGTTAAGATGTCGTTTGTGATGAAGTGAGACTCTAAAAAAGAGTTAAACGGTATCTGACAGATGTTGGGAAGTCTTAATACGCACTCAGCTACATGGTGAGCATTTTCAGGTTGTAGTTTAAATAGCCAAGGTTTTATGCTTTGATAATTTATCATTTAGTAATCTCTTTGCCTCTAATAATTTCAGTGATTATACTAAAAAAAGGTTAAGAATTTGTTTAGCATTTTTTGATTTATGTTTACTCTCGGTATTCTACCTTATAAATTAACGTTTTACTTCAGTGAGATACTTATGTTCACTACTAGGTTTTGTTATATTTATTTAAATAGGTCTTTTATAGTCTCAATATGCAATAACATTGGGCAGGTTTTTATTTTTCCATGCTCAACTAAACTACCAATTTGTTTAAAATTATAATACTCGTAAAATTCGATTTTATCTTCTACTGCATCTATATATAAACCTATAGTATTTATATACCTACTTGCATCATAAACTCTTTTAATTGCATCTATTAATAATAGTTTTCCGAGACCATGTCCTTCGTATGATTTTTTTAACCCTAACATTGTTAATCGAGTGACAGCTATTGTTGAAGGGGCATGTTTAAATATTTCTAACTCTTCTTCGGAAAGGTCTTCTTCTAAAGGTTTATTTATTCTATGATTTTCTATTGTGTAAAAACCGACAACTAAGTCATTGAATTTTGAGTCTAATAATACACTAGCATCAATAAAGTTATTAGATACATTTTTCTTTAAATTGTTTTTACAAAAACTATTAAACTCTGAAACAGAGCACTCTAGCTTTTTTAGGCCATTGTATATTTTGGAAGTATCAAACTGTTCTACTTTGCAGCTATCAAGCATCTCCTAATAAGCCTTTTATTTCATGAAGTCCTTTACCAGCTTTAGGTGGATGTTCAATAAAGTGTTGCAATTCAATAAACTCTTGTGCTGTTAGAACTGTATTCTGCGCTTTTCCTATAATATCCATTGCTTTTTCAGTTGCACAAGCAATTATAAAAGCTGATGTATCGATACCTTGAATTGTTGCTGCTGTTTGCAGAAGACGTTTAACCCCTGCGTTGATTTTAGCTTCAATGCGGCTATCTTTGGTATTAGCTATATTAAATGAATTTTGTTCTTGTAAAGTTTGATTAATCATACTAAATCCTTTATTTTGTACGGTTGATGTACGTATAGTATAGCATGTATTTAATTAAATATTTCTAATATAACATTTATTCGCTCGACTGATTTGTTATATTTACTCTTTCCATTTCGGCTCAAATGAAACTCTTTCTCCATCATTTGTTGTATATTCTTCTAGTGAGTTTTCTTTAGATTGAATTACCATATATGTCATTATATCTTCAGAAGAATTACAAATACCTCTGATTCCATCGGGAGCAACTCGTATTACACTGCCTTCTTTAATATCAAAACATTTGCCATCAAGTTGAAAAAATCCATATCCTTTTAAAATAATATATGTTTCTTCATTTTTATAGTGAATATGAAAATATGGTTGTTCTGTTTTAGGAGGAAGTGAATTAAATGAAATTTCTGTACCTGTCGCCTTCGTCGCATCTTTTAAAAATACTTTTCCCTCAATTTCTTGTTTATTTACAGGATGAATTAAAGAGTATTCCATTAAATCATTTAAGTTGCCTAGGTTTATAGCAGTATAATTTATATCTTCTGCTAACTTTTGAATTTGCTTCATATTGTATGTTCCTTTCTAAGTATATTTATTCAAACACATTATATACGGGAGAAACTTAAAGATTAAAAATAACACATACAATGTTACTTAAGTGAAGGATTAAATATGGAAGTTAAAAAAAGCTATCAGTACCTTGTTGCATGGTCTGCCATAGCCAGCATCTCAGTATCACCAGAGCTGTCTCCGTAAGCATAAACACTCTCGTAATCTTCTATATGTAGAAGTTCTTTTATGCGGTTTTCTTTCTCTACTCCATGACAGTTCTTTGTTAAAAACTTGCCTGTGAATTTTTTATCTTTAAATTCCAGTTGAGTTGAGAGGAGTTCTAGCTTGTTCTTGTCGCACCAAGGCTTTAGCCAACACTTCATAGAGGCTGAGACTACTACAACTCTGTCACCGTTTTTTTGATGCTCTTTAAGTATCGCCATTCTATCTTTACGCATAATAGTGTCTAGTTTGGTAAGAGAGAACTCTTCGGCAATTTTTCTAAAGTGTTCCTCATTAATGCCCTTGAAGAATATTCTAAAGAGATGCTCTTTTGCCAGACCGTTATTCATCAGTTTTGTTTGCCAAAGAATAAAGTATGGTATAAATTTAAACATGTTAACGAGATACTTTTTTCTGCCGACGCTATACTTTAAAAACTCATCAAGGGAGTCTTTTTCAGTCAGTGTACCGTCAAAGTCAAATAACGCTAGATTCATTTATTCTCACCATTATAGTATCTATCTTTAAAGTAACACTTGCCGATAGGAAGCCACTCTGGAATATTGTAATACCTTTTGTTTATCACATCAATATAGTTGCTTTTATACTCTTTGTAGTTGAATTTTTTACATCTTGCCGTATAGAAGTTTGCTTTTTTTATTTTTATAGTATCTACTGTGTAAGATTCACATACTTTTTCTAATTGTGCCTCTTGGATGGGTCTTTTGTTAAACAGAGTAATGTCTTTGCCAGATAGAGTTCTGACATCTAAGAGTTTGTCATCAAGGCGACCATATTTTGAGGTACTCAACAGCACCTTAATATCTTTTTTACAGTGGTATGAGAGAAGTGAAGCAGTTGAGTAGCCCGGAGTAAATACTCTATCATCACCAAGTTTATCTATCTCACTACAAACAGCTTCGGGCTGAGTATATATGATTATATTTGAGTAACCCCTGTTGTTCTCAAGCAGTGATTTTGGAAGGAGCAGGGCAGTGATTAAGATTAATATGTGAAGTGAAGTGAAAATGGCATTATATTTGAACAGTCTGTTTAGCTGTTTTTCATCTATAAAAGTAAATAGTAAAAAGATATATGGAGTAAAGAGTAAAAACCAGTGCAGCCCTATCTGATTTTTTAGTGAGACCGTTAAAAATATGAAAAATATAAGACCAAGTATGCTAATCAACAACTTAAGAAGCTTGTTTTTTTCAAATTTAGCTTTAAAAAGAAAGTAAAGTCCCCACGGCGTAAATATATATGAAATTAGCAGAAAATAACCAAAAAAAGTTTTAATGTTATAGCTATTATGCTCTGTTCTTGCGAAGAAGTTGAACATTATGTTGTTCCAACAACTGTTATAGTTAAAGTATAGGTTCTGAGCAATAAAGAGTGCTACAATAAGAGTAACTATAGCTACACTTTTTATAGCTTTTGTTTTGTATGTATACAGCGAGAAAATAAGGAGTGAAAACATCAAAAATACTGCAAAGTATTTACTTAAAAAGGCAGAACCAAGGAAAATACCTGCGAGTAAAGAGTACCTAAACCACTCTGTTTTTTCTAATGAATAGAGTAAAAATAGAGCTCCTAGTGAGCTGAAAAGTAGAAGAGGAACATCATTTGTCATAAGTAAAAGTAGTATGTCTATGGGTGAACTTAAAAAGATAAGCGCAACATAAAAAGCTTTTGAGTTTCGTACTTTGTATAGTAGGGCAATTTTATAAATAACAAAAGCGACAACAAAAGTTGTAATAACCGGGAAAAGTCTAAAAAATATATGTGAATCGCTTATAAAACTCATAAGGTATATAAGCCAGCCAACCATTGGAGGGTGGTCGTAATAACCCAAACTCAGGCTTTGTCCCCATTTAATGAAATAGGCTTCATCCCCGGTTAATGGGAAAAAAGTTAAAATTATTATCTTAAATATAAAGATAGTAAAGAGAATACGAAACTCTTTTTTGTAATAATTTATCATATACTCATTTTCTTAAATATGAATTCTGGAATATGTTTGATGATGAGCATAACAAACATCCAAATAGATTTTGTATATATCACGTTTCTACCACTTTGTTGAGCATTATAGATGTCATTTGCAACATCTTCAGGCTCTGCCGTTAGTTTCTCAGGCAGCTCTAGGTGTTGAGTCATCTTAGTGTTGACAAAGCCCGGTTTTACCGTGAGAACATTTACGCCACTCTCATAAAGTCTGTTTCTTAGACCACTTAAGTATGTTGTAAATGCGGCTTTTGCACTTCCGTAGATGTAGTTTGCCTTTCTTCCCCTGTCACCTGCAACAGAACTGACACCGACTATGAAACCACGTCGCTCTTGCTCAAAATCATTAGCGATAATGTTTAAAATACTAACCGCTCCAGTATAATTGACGTTTATAGTATTAAGAGTCTCATTCCAATCTTTTTGTGCCAGTTTTTGCTCTGCCATATAACCTGAGACTACTATAGCGCCAAGTGGTTTCTCTTCAAGTTCCGTGTAGAACTTCTCATGGGTCTCATAAGCAGTTATATCAAACTCTTTTAGCCTGACTTCAACACCGCTTCTGACTTCGATATCCTGTTTTAAATCTTCAAGCGCAGGGCTCTCTCTTGCTGCAAGATAGAGGTTGTAGCCATTTTTTGCATATACTCTCGCCACCTCTTTTGCTATATCGCTTTTAGCACCTATTATAAGAACATAACTCATATTTGTACCCTTTTTGATTGTAGTGATTGTAATTTTTTGTCCATCTTATTCTCTTTTCTAAACTCTCTAAATTTATTAACATTAGGGTAACCCTGCTCGAAAGTCTCTTTGCTTACCCTTACGTCTTTTGTGAGGTAGATTCGTCCGCCATACTTCACGACTATCTCATCTAAACTCTCAAGCAGTTCAAACAGACCATCCTCTATTTTAAAGTCAAGTGCCAAAGAGTAACCCTCCATTGGAAAAGAGAGATAGTTTTCATTTGCCTTGCCATATAGTTTCAGTACGGCAAGGAATGAACCTTTTCCTGAGTCTGAGATTTTTGCAAGTATCTCTTGCAAGCCGGTAAAACTATGCTCTTTTGGAAGTATAAACTGGTACTGGGTAAAGCCGTTTTTACCATAGATTCTGTTCCAGTTGCCAATGGAGTCAAGCGGGTAGAAAAATGTATCAATTCCAATTTTTTGTTTAGAAATTCCCTCTTTTGCTTTTGCGTAATAGAGCCAGTTAAAAGCTTTTACGCTTAGAGTGTTTAGGGCGAAGGAGGGAAAATTAAATGGTATGCTTAACTTCTTTTTGCTTTTATACTCTAAGTCTCCATCGTCGGCAAAATCACCAACCATCAGCAGACATTTTCCTATATTTTCATCTTTTGCCAAACAGTCTATCCAGGCAACGGAGTAGGGCAACTCTTTATTGTTTTCAAAAGCCTCAAAAGTCTCTTTAAGATTTTTTGTTTTAATAGTTGTCTGTTTTATGAACCGTGAGTTAATTGGTTTAAGAGATATCTTTGCCTCTAGGATTACACCGGTCAAGCCCATGCCACCGCAAGTAGCTTGGAATAACTCATCACCCTTTTTACAAGTTTGAATCTCGCCGTTTGAGAGCATGATAGTAAACTCTTCTACACACTCGCTAAAGCAGCCCTCAATATGGTGGTTTTTCCCATGAACATCACTTGCTATTGCACCACCGAGAGTTATGAGTTTAGTTCCGGGAGTTACTTTTAAAAACCAGCCGCGTTTTACAACTGAGTCAAGTATTTCGCTAAGAAGTACACCTGCTTGACATGTAAGAACACCGTTTTGCTCATCAAAATCTAAAAAATTGTTGTAAGGCTTTGTGTGGAGTATATTTTCGTTTATTGCAGAATCACCGTAGCTTCTGCCATTTCCAAAGGGGATAAACTCATCAGAATTTGATATGTATTCATGCAGAGTTTTTGTATCTCTTAGAGAAAATTTTTGATTTTTGATTTTTGGGTACATTCCCCAGCTGATTAAACTCACAACCTAATCCTTTTTACTATCAACGAAGACAAATCTTTTATCTAGATAGTATTTTACTATATAACCGATAGTTAATCCAATTACTGCGCCAAGATATTTTGCATTATCATTTTCAAACATGTAATCAAAACTAATCTCAAATCCCCAAAAGATAAATGTCGTAAAAACTCCCATAAGAGAGTAAAGAAAAAACTTTTTACCATCATCTTTTTTACTCTTTGGCGTATGAAAAAAGATATATTTTTTATCTAATACATATTTCAATACCAGCCCTGCCACCGTACCGATAAACATAGCTATATATAGGGACAAAAAACCCTCATAAACTAAAAAACTGAGATACTGAAAGAGTATATTTATAATTGTAGATATTAATGCAAATAGTGCGTATTTAACAACAATCATATAAGCTTTGTAATTCCAATAAAGCTTAGAAGCCAAAACACAATAGTTAGTTTTAAAAAGGTGTCCCTAATGAGAACCTTTGTCGGACTGCCGCTATCTTGCTCAACAAAAGTAATCTGCATATATCTGAGCACCCCTAGTATAACAAAAAAAGATGTTAGGTAGAGATAGTGTGTGTGCAATCTTTGTAAAACTTCCGGTGAGATTGTATACTGTATATAACTAACTATGACAACACCTGCCATTAGTACCATAGACGCATTTACAAACTCAAGGTTATAGCCATCTATACTCTTTCGTGCTTGTTGACCATCTAAAGATAGAAGAACATCATCTCTTCGTTTCGCCAAGGCTAAAAATATTGCCAGTAAAAATGTCATAATGATTATCCACATAGAGAGCTCAATTTCAGTAACAGATGAACCTGCGAAGAGCCTTAATACAAAGCCTGTGGCTATTATGAATATATCTAATATAGCGATATGTTTTAGTTTTATAGAGTATAAAATGTTTAAAATAAAGTAGATAAGAAGAACTAAAAACAGTTCACTATTTAAGCGTAAAGATAAACCTAAAGAAAATAGACTAAGCAATAAAATAAGTATTTTTGCACTTTTTGGTGACACCTTGCCAGATGCTAAAGGACGATTTTTTTTAATCGGGTGAGCCCTATCTTCATCTATATCCATAAGGTCATTAAAGATGTAGATACTACTTGCAAGAAGAGAGAAAAGTACAAAGCTGATAAGAGCGTTTATGTTGTTGTCTACATCCAAGAAAGAGAAGGAGAATAGTATTGGCATAAATATAAATAGATTTTTTATATATTGATGAACTCTAAAGAGTTTGAAAATTTCTCTCAAAACTTCTCCTAATAAATTTGAAGCGGATTATAACACTTTACTTGTAAAAACAAGCAAAAAGAGTATAGAATTACTAAATGATATTGAAGTGTTTTCTCGCCAAGGGCGAAGCTTAAGTAAGTGAATATAATTTTGGTTTTACTGAAATTACATGAGATTTTACAGCAGGAGTATATTATGAGCAGAGTATTAGTACCACTGGCAAATGGATTTGAAGAGATAGAAGCAGTAAATATAATTGATGTTTTAAGAAGAGCTAAAATAGAGGTACAGCTAGCTTCTTTGAATGACAAGAGTGCTGTTAAAGGTGCAAACGGCATTACAGTTGTAGCTGACATGCAGATAAAAGATGTAGTTGTAGATGATCTTGATATGGTAGTCCTGCCAGGTGGACGGGCTGGGACAGATGCTCTTGTAGAGGATAATTATGTACAGAGCATTTTAAAAGAGATGGACAAAAGCGGAAAAAACATAGGGGCAATTTGCGCAGCACCACTTGCCCTTCACAAAGCAGGAGTGCTTAAACACAACTATACATGTTACCCTTCAGCAGAGAAGAAGATAAGAGAGGATGGATATAGTGATAAGGAGATGGTTGTGGAAGATGGTAATATTATGACATCTCGAGGGCCGGCAACAGCTATATGTTTTGCACTGCAAATAGTTAAAAAGTTAAAAGGTGAAGAGGTTTATTTAATGGTCAAGAAGGGGATTTTAGCTGATTTTTGTGATTAAATATTATTTTGATTTTATATCTATACTTAAGGAATTATAAATATAAAAACTGATAAAATTCAATCAAGATAAAATTAAGAGTAAAAAAAGGATGAGTAAAATGAAGAAAAATATTAGGGGGATTGCTTTAGCTTTTATAATGGCTATAGCACCGAGTATCTTAAGTGCGGCAGGTCCACATGATGGAATTACTTGTTTAGGTTGTCATAGTACTCACTTTGCGGTAGATGATAAGATCTTTGCAGTTAAAAACACTAAAATGAAGAACCCTTTAAACAGAGAGAGTTTTGATAAGTTAACTGCGAAAAATTGTTTAGGTTGTCATGAATTGGCTGAATTCGGTGGTGCAGGAATTAGACCTGTTCATATGCATACTACACACCCGATTGGTATGAAACCAAATCCAAAGATTGCAAGTGTACCAAGCAATATGCTTAAAAATGGAATGCTTGACTGTGTTAGTTGTCATGAAGCGCATCCATCAAATAAAAACTTTATGTACTTAAGAGTAAATACTGGTGCAGATGGTAGTAACATTCAAAAACTTTGTGCTGCTTGTCATGATGCTAAAGTTGATTTTGACTCTGTTGGTATTAAGAAAGTTAATGATATTAAAATCTTTAGTGCTATGAATCAGGAAAAAGGTTCTGGATTCTTTTCAAGAGATCAGGTTATCATTGAGAACAAGACTAAGAGTTATATTAAGCCTTTAGGAAAAATTCCTGCTAATGATATAATGCCAAACTATCAAAATCAGCCTGATTGGGTTTATGCTCCGACAGTTAACCCTTTAGATGATTTTAAATCAGAGAAGAAAGCAACAAAGAAGAAAAAATAGTACCACCAATAGAGAAAAGTAGATAAAATCTACTTTTCTTTAGCCTCTTTAGAAATCTATAATACCTCTCTTTTAAAAACTAAATTTTTTAATGACCTCTGTTCATCTTCGCTCGCGAACTCTTTTACATTATCGAGTCTCTCAACAAATTTGAAACTGGGTGCAAGCTCGTTTATAAGCTCTATAATAAAGTCAATATCTAAGTCTGGTGAATTTAGACAGGCTAAAAGTGTACAATCATCTGAAGCAATCTGCGGCAGTTTCATTATTATTTTTCTATAATCTTTTGTAGCCTCAAAACTTCCCTTTTGAAAGCTTGGAGGGTCTATGATAATTAGATTATAAGGACCTTTTTTCTTTATTCTAGAGAATGATTTGAGTATGTTGTAGGGTAAAAAACTGACACCTTTTGTATCTATGTTATTTAGATGGTGATTAGCTCGTCCTGTGCTTAAAGCACCTTTGCTCATGTCAATATTTGAGACACTATTTGCCCCGCCAAGCTTTGCGGCCAAACTAAAAGCACAGGTATAAGAGAAAAGGTTTAAGACATTTTTCTCTTTTGAGTTAGCTTTTATGAACTCTCTGCCGTTTTTCATATCGGGAAAGTACCCGCTGTTACGGTTTGAAAGTAAGTTTAACTTTATTTTAATTCCATTTTCTACAACAAAGAGATTATCGTTAAGCTCTCCGACTATTATTTCACTAGGTGCACCTTTTATATATCTTCGTTGAAGCACTATAGTCTTATGTCGGCTATTTGAGATAAAATCTTTTAACATGTCAATCAGCTCAGTCTCAAGTTCTACTTCCATCTCAAAGTATAGAGCCATACTTAAAATATCATCAATAGAGTCAATACTCAGGTACTTCCAACCATCGTAAAGTCCTCCGCGACCATGAAAAAGTCTTTTGAATTCGTTTGTTAGATTTTTTGAGTTTTCTTGCAGGTGTATCTGTATATCGTTTATATTCAAAGGCACTCTTTTTACTATTTATTTTTTTGTAATAATAGCAAATATAATATCAAGACAGACTTTTATATAAGATACTTTTATGTAAGTGCTAATTGTAGAATATTTTATTTTCAGGTTTTTTATGGCATACTAATTGCTTAAATAGAACAAAGGATAACAAATGAAAACTTCTTCTGAGCATAAAAACATTAATAAAGAGTTGAATTTTTACAATGGGGTTAGTAAGAATATGGATGATGATACAAAAAAGGCGTTGATATATACTCTTAATAATATGAGTAATGATTGGATTTCTGCTACTCTTAAAGGTCTATATAGTTCATACTCATCCGAATTAGTTACATTTAATGATATTATAGAGACTGTTGATGCTATATTATATGGCGAAGATGGCGATGATGCGTCTCTTGAGATGCTTCAGGCAGTAGAAGATTTTAAGAGAGAATTTTCAAATAAATATTTTGAGTTAGAAAAAGAAAAAACAGAGCAGTTATTGGCTTCAAAACAGCAAAGTGCTTAAGATATTAGAGCACTTTATTAAATATTGCAGGGTGATGAGCGATGTTTAGCTCAATGTACAGAAGCTTATTGTTCTTTATGAACCTATACTTTCTCCCAAAAAGTACCTTGGGCAGTGTCCATGATAGTAACATTAAAAGCTAAAATCTCATCACGAAGTTTGTCTGAAACTTCAAAGTTTTTTTCTTTTTTTGCTTCATCTCTTTTTGCAATCAACATGTCAATCTTCGTTTTTGTCTCTTCATCTACACCAAACTGGAAATACTCATATGGATTTTTGACTCCAAAACCTAAGATATTTTCTATGTAGCTTAGGTTTGCAATGGTTTCACGCTTTAGTATTTTATGTTTTCCTGCTGTGTCTAAGGTCTCATTGGCATTTGAAATCATATTGTCAATAAGTGCCAAGGCACTGGAAATATTCATATCATCGCTTAGAGCTTTTAGAAGTTCATCTTGAAATACTGTCTTATCACTGTTTTGTGCTAGTCCGAAAAGACGCTTTTTAAGCCTGTAAATCTTGTCGAGGCGTTTTTTAGAAGTTGCCAAGTCCTCGGTATTGAAGTTGAAGTTACTTCTATAGTGTGTGCTTAGAAGGTAAAACCTTAAGAGCTCCCCGTCATACTCTTTTAGCGCATCTTTTAAAAAGAAACTGTTACCCAAAGACTTGCTCATCTTCTCTCCGTCTATGTTTACAAAACCGTTATGCATCCAGTAGTTTGCAAGTGCATGGTTAGTAGCGCATCTGGTTTGTGCAGCTTCATTTTCATGGTGAGGAAAAAGCAGGTCGGCTCCACCACCGTGGATATCTACAGCAAATTTTGCATTTGGATGTGCTAGATGCTTTTCTATCATCGCAGAACACTCTAAATGCCAACCAGGACGACCGGCTCCAAAAGGGGAGTCAAAAGTTATTGTGCCGTCTTTTACACTCTTCCAAAGAGCAAAGTCGGCAGGGTTTTTCTTCATTGACGAGTTTTCAACTCTCTGTTGCTTGTCGTCCTCTTCTTGAACTCTTTTTGAGAGGCTCAGGTACGCATTGTCACTAGAAGTATCAAAGTAAACATCACCATCAGCGGTACTGTAAGCGTGCTTAGAGTCTAAAAGTTTTTGAATTAACTCCATCATAGCCTCTAATGATTCTGTAGCCTTAGGCTCAATGTTTGGACGTGAAATTCCAAGCTCAGACATCTCTTTGTGGTAAGCTTCAGTATAAAAGTCTGTTATCTCTTTTATATCTCTGTTTTGCTCTTGTGCCTTTTTGATAATCTTGTCATCAATGTCGGTGATGTTTCTGGCATAAGTCACATCGTAACCGTTAGCTGTTAGTACACGGGTAAGAAGGTCAAAAACCAATGCACTTTTTGCATGCCCTAAGTGAGCATCATCATAAACGGTTGGTCCACAGACGTAAAGTGAGGCTTTTCCCTCTTGTAATGGAATGAATTCTCGTTTTGTTTTTTGTACAGAATCATAAATAAGCAAGTGTTTCCTTATAGTTTTTTATTTAGTTGTTTTGTTGCAATTAGGCACAGTTTGTTTTATATTCTAAGAATAAACTTTCAATTGGAATTTTCAATTTATCATGTAAATTTCTTATCATCTCAATTGTTAATTTTCTTTTTCTATTTAAAACTTCAGAAACTCTAGATTTACTTCCTATTATCTCAATTAAGTCTTTTTGTTTTAAGCTCTCTTGCTCCATTCTGAACTTTATAGCCTCTATGGGATCGGGAGCATCGATTTTGTAAAATTCTTCCTCGTATGCTTCAACTAATGTTGTTAAAACTTCTAGTTTATCCATCTCTTTGGTGTTTGGTTTAGCACTCATTAGGCTCTCTATCATGGCAAGAGTCTCTTGATAGTCTTGTTCTTTTTTTATAGGTTTAATGTTCATAATCATAAATCCTCTACATTGATTTTGTCATATTGCTTATGTGTTCCAATAAACTTAATAAATACAACTTTTGCATAATAGTCTATTTTAACTATGATTTTGTACTTACTGCCAGCAATATTAAAGAGAACTCTCTCATCACCAATGATACTAGTGTTGCGATACATCAGCCTAATCTCATTTGGATTATTCCAATTAAGTTTTAAGACCTCTTTATGCCAAGCCTCTAAAGCATTTTTACTATCAGAGTAGCTTGGATTCTCATAAAAGTCTTTGAGACTCTTTTTGGATACTATTCTCATAAAGAAAGTATATAATAGTTCCCATTAAGGGAACATTAAATAGTTAGGTTGAATATTTTATAGTGGATGTAACGTTTGTCGTGAGAGACAGTTTTGCTTAAAGGGTAAATTATTGCGTTCCTCGTACTTGTTATCTATTTTTTGTTAGAATCGTGTTAATAATTAATACATTCATGCTGTATTGCAGAAACACTATGGATGCTACATTACAATAACATCTTGACAAGAGTCGCATTTGCATAATGCACATACTCCATATACATCTAAAATATTCGGCGAAGTTCTTTTTGAAGAAGTAACTGTCTTTGCTTTTAAAATAAATGTATTACGTTTTTTCCATATTTCTTCATCCACCCATTCTTTTACTATATTGGGAGATAACTGTTCGTTTTCTGACATTTTCTGAGCAGTCTCTTCATCAAAGATAATCGCCTGCAAGTTATTATCTGGATTTTCAATAACCAACTGTTTCGTAGATCCATCAGGATAAGTGGTGGTTAAGGTCATAGAAGTTACAACCCCACGTGTTTCATTTTTTGTGTTCATACTCTTCCCCTTTATATTTTCGCCATTAATTATTGTAACCGGCATTTAGATGACAATGTTCTCGAAATACCTAACGGTAGTGCTGAGAAATAAGTCGCCGCTAGGCTGCTTATTTCTCTCCTATTACTTGTTATACTGTTTGTAGCTCTTTTCTAAGTAAAGCATTAATGAGAGTTTGATAAGGTACTTTTTTCTCACTTGCTAGTTTTTTGAAAAACAAAACAATATCATTATCTAGCCTTAGTGAAACAGGTATTTTTTTAGGTTTATAAAATCTACCACGAACTCCATCACTAAACTCATATTCATCTTTCATCTCATAATCATCGAACTTTTCTCTTTGTTTAATGTTGCTCATAAAATATCCTTTCTTTTTGATTCGCTCGTCTTGCACTTACTATACGTATTATCTCTTCACCGTTTTCATCGAAAAACATATTAGCTACCACTAAGATTTTATCTTTAGTGGTTGTCCCTAATGTTATCCATCTTTCTTCAAAATAGTCAAAACGATGGTCTAACTTTGAAATATGCATTGGATCTAAAAAGACTTCTTTTGCTTCATTAAAACTAATTTGATGTTTTTCAACATTTAAGTTGCTCTTTTCATCACTCCACTCAAATTTCAAGCTAATGCCTTTTATTGATATGACTTTATTATAGCATTTTAGTATTTACATTGTCAATGTTTTGTTACTACATTTTGTTGTATATATACTCTTTATTATTCTTTTGTGATGATATTACAACAGTTCCATTGATTTTTCTTGTTTTGAAAATATTTTCTGAAGTTTAATACACTTCTTTTCTATGAGCTATTCTGATCAGTGAAATAACTAAGTAGTCATCTTCTTTTAAATATATTATTCTATAATCACCAGCTCTTTTTCGAAATTTTCCTTTGTGCTTGCCTTTGAGTTGCTTGTCATTTGAGAAGTTTCCTGATTGTAAATCTAAAATTTTTGTAGAAACAAGTTTTTGAACTTTTGTGTCTAATTTTAAAAACTCTTTTTCTGCATCTTTGTCAAATGCAATTTTATACATTAATACCGGCTTTTTTAAATACTTCTTCTAATGGGACAACTGTTGTTTTACCTGATTTTAAATTATCAATTCTTTTATCTGCAATCATTTCATCAAGCTTGTCAAAATACAGTTCTATTGCTTTCTCAACAAGGCTTGTTCTTGTTTTATCAAGTTCTTGTGCATACTCATCAAGAGTTTGAACAACATCTTTTTCTAATCTTATATTTATTGCTTGTTTCATAAGATATCCTTTTTTCTTTATGTATATACAATTGTAGTGCAATTAGAGACATTTTGTCAAGTCTTATAACGGTCAAGCCGAGCGACACTCTGAGAAACAGTATAGCAAACTTTAGTTTGCGGTACTGAGACGAGGGAGTTTGGGCAGTGTTCGCTCCAGCGACTTGTTATCCGAAGCCGTAAGGCGGAGGGTTAACAAGAACTTGCTCGGCTTGACCGTTCATCTCTCGCCGTTGGCGAGAGATGAACGGTCGTCGTGAGCAATAATTTTCCCGCTAGGGTAAATTATTGGTCTCCTCGTACTTGTTAGCTTGTCTTAGCACTTACTTACTGCAAACTTTTAACACTGAGTTAAGTTTTAATTTAATCTCATTTAATGCATTCTCTTTTGATAAATCATCTGAGGCTGAAACAAAATAATATTCCTTATCTTCACCAATATTTTTAAATTTATTTAGGAGTTCTTTTTTACTAATATTTGATTCTTTATAAATTCCAATTACTAAAGGAATATTCTCTTTATTCCAATAGTTGTAGTCTACTCCTAAACAAACATTATCATTTTCTAAAATTTCAAATCCATAAAATTCATTTTCATCTGTTGCAGTGCATTTTAGTTCATTAGCTAATAAGTCTGTAATTTCAAAATTTTTAAATTGATTATTCCAAAAATAATTACTTGATAATTGAGGATATAAATTTCTATAACTATTTAGATTATTAATTAAATAATTTGCTGAAGCATATTTTTCATGTACACTCTGTATATTAGATGAATTAAATGCTGGTTTCAAAGCATTTATTAATAAAGTTTCAGCTTTTTTAATTTTTTCAATTTGTGTTTCTGAATTAAGCGTTTTACTCGGGCTAAAAATACAGCCAAGATATATTTTTACATTATTTGAATCATTGCCATTTTCTATTACCCATCTATTTTTTAATCTTCTTTGGAAACTATCAGTAGTTAAACCAATATACACTAAAACATCATTTCCATATAATGGATGTGAAGAATATACTTGATATAGACCTATGTCTTTTTGTATATTTTCAGAGTCTTCTTTTTTTATTTTATTTTCAAGTATATCATTTTGATTGAAAGGACCTTCCCACCAAATATCAATTTCTTCCATTATGTTCCTTTGTAAGCTAACGACTGTCGTGAGCAATAATTTTCCCGTAGGGTAAATTATTGCGTTCCTCGTACTTGTTAGACATTATCGGTTTATTATTCAAAAATTATTTTAACTTTGTTTAATATTTCTTGCGAAATTTCTAACAGTTGATAATATGTAGCTGGATAGCCATCTGCAATTTTCAATTGATGTAATTCTTTAATGTATGAATCAAATCTATTTTCAGTGTCTTCAGAAAATTCGGTACCTTGAGGATGACTTGCTCCAAGAATATTAGCAACTCTTTTTATCATTATCTCTCTCGAAATAGTAATATGAGGATGAACTTCTTCTGGAGCAGGTACTTCATAAATTGATGAATTAAGCCATCTCCCAAAAGTCAAGTTTGAATTTTGCATTTTTGGAGGACCTGCTTCATACAACTTCTTCACTTCATCAGCATTTAAAGCTTTATCTATAATTTGAATACCTTTTATTTGAACATTTGGACTATCAATACCATTTCCAATTGGAAGATATTTATGTGTTGCACCTTTAAGAATTTTTTTTAGTGCTTTATTTTTCACTATATTATTTAATTTTAGTTCAATTCCTTGTTCCGATACGATTTCATCTATTTTATTTTTCATATCTACCCATATTCTTAATGAGTGAGATAGGTCTAAAAAAGAAATAGGGTCTTGAGTATTTAAAGCTAATTTATGATGTCTTTCTAACCTGTCGTATTGTAATTTAATATGCTCTAAAGTCATTTTAGTCCTTGTGTGTCTAACGGTCAAGCCGAGCGACACTCTGAGAAACAGTATAGCAAACTTTAGTTTGCGGTACTGAGACGAGGGAGTTTGGGCAGTGTTCGCTCCAGCGACTTGTTATCCGAAGCCGTAAGGCGGAGGGTTAACAAGAACTTGCTCGGCTTGACCGTTCATCTCTCGCCAACGGCGAGAGATGAACGTTTGACTTGAGAAATAGTTTTGCCCGCTAGGGTAAACTATTTCTCTCCAAAGTTTTGTTATAAGTTTCATTTAAATATATTACTGGCTATTTGGACTATTGTTAATATCCCTGCAATACTTGCAATAACTAAGCTGACTTCATTTAGGCCTATAGTTGTTTTCTTTTTATCATATGTGTTTATTTTAATATATGGAAATATTAATTGCTTTTGCATCAATGGAAAACTAATAGTTAAAATTATAAACATTAAAATAGGTAAAATCATCGATATATATTTGTCTTCAGAAAATAAGTATGCTGCATAAAATAAAAAAAGCATACTGAATCCACCAAACCAAGTATATATTCTTATCATAAAAGAATACCATGGTTTTCTTTTTTGAAAAAAATCTTTAATTTGATGTTTTTTTCCATAGTACCAAGTACTATCAGATGAATGTAGTTGAAAATCTGCATGGTTAAAATGTAATGATATATAAATTCCACCGGTAATATTATTATCTGTCCATTTTTGCATACTTAACGAAAATCTGTTACATGTAAAAGGCAAGTCCTCTTCTAAAAATAATTCATCAATAGTATTCGCAGAATAAGTTGTATTGTCATGTTTAATATCTATAGTTAGTTTATCTGCTTCTTTATCTTGAACTATAATACTTTCCAATTCAAGTAAATCTTTCTTATATAAAACTATTGGTTCTAAGTTAATTATTTCTCGATATTCTTTCTTTGTTGACATTACAATCCTTTTGTCATCTAACGGTCAAGTCGAGCGACACTCTGAGAAACAGTATAGCAAACTTTAGTTTGCGGTACTGAGACGAGGGAGTTTGGGCAGTGTTCGCTCCAGCGACTTGTTATCCGAAGCCGTAAGGCGGAGGGTTAACAAGAACTTGCTCGGCTTGACCGTTCATCTCTCGCCGTTGGCGAGAGATGAACTATTTATTCAAGTACATTATATGTAAACAAATCTTAAATAACATAATTAACTAACACATTTTTTGTGTGTTAAAAGGCTAAATTATGTTAAAAGTATGTCAAATTGCAATATTTTTAATTAAAAAGAGAAAAAATGTATAGAATCTTTAAAGTTAGTGTGTATGTTTAATACTGCATGTTCAAATAACATGACATTTTATGTGTTATTTCGCAAATATCCTACATAACACACAAAATGTTACTTAAGCTAAGGATTAAAGATGAGTGTTAAAAAAAAGCATCCTATAAAGATGAATAAGGTTGAAGTGATTAGCTCATTAGACTTTTAAATAAAATCTCCTACAAAGGCTTTAAAGATTAATAGTAAAATTGTTAGTAAAATAGAACTAAATAGAAGATAAACGGCTTTTTTATTGCGAAGTATATCAAAAAAGTTTTTTGCTCCAAATGCTTTTATGGTGAGAATGAATCCTACAAAGCCGCTAATCGTGCCAGCAAGAGCTAAACCGCTTGCTCCCATAGGAGTAATCAATGTTAGGGCAAAGAGTATGTAGGAGACAAGAGAGAAGGTTGCTATCTTTGCTGCATGTAATTGTTGCTCTTTTGCATATAACCATAACAAGAAGAGTTTTTGAAGCCCGTACGGCAGAAGTCCTATCATATACATCTGCAAAACCAGCGTAGTGTTTAAAGTGTCCTCTGCCGTGAAAGAGCCTCTCTCAAACAGAAGCCAGGTTATTTCACGTGAAAGCACTATGCCACCAATTGCACTGGCAGTCAGCAAGAAAGTTAAAAACCAGAAAGCTTTTTCTAAATAGAGTAGGGCTTGAGCCTCGTCTGTGTTTTTAATATATTTGGCAACTCTCGGAAATAGAGCGATAGAGGTTGCAATTGCAAAAAGAGCAAGAGGTAGTTGAAATATGCGATTTGCATAGTAGAGATAACTTATGGAACCGCTCATTAAAAAAGAGGCTAACAAGGTATCTAAAAAAGCACTAACTTGAGGAGTTGAATTTCCCCAAATTGCAGGAAAGAACTGTTTTTTGAACTTTTTAGTCTCATTTTTAATTTTATTTGATTTAATTTTCAAATATTTAAAGCCACCGAAAAAAAGTTTTAAAAGACCAAATTTATAGATAGCAATTAAATGCACAAATAGCTGTAAAAGACCACCAATAACTACACCAAAACTAAGATAGTAAACTATCTCATTTTGACTCTTGTCCGCAGAGAAGTATAGAGCTAAAATAAGTGAAATGTTTAGTAGAGCTGTAGAGAATGCCGATGTTGCAAAGTGGTGTTTATATTGAAGCATACTGCTAAGAAAAGTAACTATAAATATAAGAGGAAGATACCAAAAATTTATGGCAACATACGGTGATGCAATCTCTACTGTTTTAGCATCAAAACCTACGGCTATTGCTTGTGTTGCCAGAGCTGGTAGAAGATTTACAAATAGGGTGATTATTACTATTATTGAGAGAAATATAATAAAAATATTTGCTGCAAAAACAGCTCTGTGTTTAGAGCGTGCATAAGCAGGAATAAAGACCTGCGTAAAAGCACCTTCTGCAAAAATTCTGCGAAAAAGATTAGGTAGTTTAAATGCAACAAAAAATATATCGCTATAAATATTTGCACCTAGAGCCGATGCTGTTAACAAGTCTCTTAAAAATCCTAGAATTCTTGAGATTAATATTCCAAAACTGTTAGTAAATATTGCTTTAAACATGGGCTTCTTTTGGAAATGAATTATTGGTTTTACGAAAGTTTAACAAATATTTGATTAAAATGTAGAGTTTTAAGTTTAAAAAATTTATTTTTGGATAGAAAATTATGGGATTATTCGGATCAGACAGTAAAAAAGAGGAAGTAGTAAAAAAAATTCGTCCTACCGTAATTAAGACACAAAATGTTGCCAAAGAGCTGATTGATATAGCGAAAAAGAATGGCGTTAGTGCTAATAGTTTAGATTTTGACATATTGGAAGTTGAGACATTTACAAGAGTAAATAAAGATAAAACTGAATCTGATTGGGAAGAGATAAGTGAAAGTGATCTTCACCAATTAGATGATGCAACAGCAATACTTAATCAAAACTTTCAGATTAAACAGATTTATGAGGTAGAGATATATACCAAAGAAGATAATGATGTGTTTAAAAACTTTCATGCTGCTGTTGGTGCTAATGCCACAAAGTGTAAAGTATATTTAAGTATTAAAGATGGTTCAGAAGTTGTAACAAGTCCTCGATTTGAAGAGGATTTTTTAAACTATATAAATAAAAGTAAAATTCGTGCCGGAATTTTAGTTAATATTTTTGATGAAATGGTTAATGATGTTGTCTCAAGGGTCTCGGCACTGGCAAAAGTAGATGGAAATATCAAATATGAGAAAAATGAAACAATATTGATAGCGGATGCGTATGAGCCAACAGCTACAATAGATGATGAATTAATTATGCATTATGATAAAGATAGTAGTTCCGGTGATGATGATAAAGTAGATTATTCCAATAGGGGTTTTATTCACAGTGTTTTGGCAAACGACCTTTTAATAGAGTATATAAAGGCGAAAAAAGGTAAACCGGGTAGGAATTGCCGTGGTGAGTTTATGGAGCCTGCAGAGCCTGAAGTAAATAATGCTCCCGATTTCAATATTGATAGTACAATAGAGATGATTGACAATAAGGACAATATACTATATCGTGCAAAAGAGAGCGGCTACATAAGCATAGACGGGAATACATATCAGATAAAGTCCGATATGGATATCGGAGAGGTGAGTTTTAAGACTACAGGCTCAATATCAACAGGTCTTGATTCAGAAGTATCCCTAAGTGTTAAAGAGAACGATTCACAAAAAGATGCTATCGGCAGCGGTATGGAAGTTGAAGTTAGTGAGATAGATATAAGCGGAAATATTGGGTCAAATGCGAAGGTACATGCTAAACGAGCAACAGTAGAAGGGCAAACTCACCAAAGTTCTGAGATTAAAGCCAATGAGTTGACCATAAATGTACATAAGGGTTTGGCAATCGGTAATAATATTAAAATTACACGACTTGAACATGGAACGGTAGAGGGAAAAAAAGTAGAGATTGTCCAAGCAGTTGGCGGAAATATAAGAGCTAAGGATATTGAGATAGGCATATGCTCATCTTACGTTAAAGCTACAGCTTCAAGACTTATAGAGATTCAAAAACTTCAAGGCAGTGAGAATATTTTCACCATTGATCCTTTAATGCAAAAAGAGGCAAAAGAGGGACTTGGTGAAAATAAAGATGAGATATCAGAACTTCAATCTAGTGTCAGTGAAATAAGAAAAGAGATAGAGAGATATAAAAAACTTGTAAGAGATAATACAGCTTCTTTTAATGAGGTTAAGAAAAGGTTAATGCACTACAAAAAAAATGGTATAAAAATGCCGGCATCATTTATTACCAAGTATAAGCAATTTAACAAAGCGCAAGAGCATCTCGAGGGAATAACAAATGAGTATAAGGTCAAAAATGACAAGCTTCTTCTTTTAACAACTAAAACTGCATCGTTTCAAGATAATATTGTTGATGCAAGAATTATAAACAGAGATAGATGGGTTGGACATAATGAGCTAATCTTCAGACTTGTTGACCCGCAAATAGAACTGAGTTTTAATCCACCTGAAGGATCACCTGATAAAATATTTGCTGTTGTAGAGACAGATGAAGGTGTTTATCAAATTCAGGCGGTAAATGAATGATAGTAGGTTTAAATGGTAAAATAGTCTTTAAAGAGCCAAGCTTTGTACATGTAGACGTGAGCGGTGTTGTTTATGAGGTTTTCATATCTCTACAGAGTTTTTCCTCTTTAGAGAGCGATGAAGCCAGACTATTTACTTCACACATTATTCGAGAAGATGCACAGTTACTTTACGGTTTTGTAGATATTAGTGAAAAAAAACTCTTTGAGAGACTTATAAAGATAAGCGGGGTAGGTCCAAAAGTTGCAATGGCAATTTGCTCAACCTATACACCCGCTCAGTTTGCAGTGGTAATAAATAATAAAGATATAAACGGTGTAAAAAAAGTTCCGGGAATAGGACCTAAAAGTGCAGGGCGTATTTTGGTTGAACTTAGTGGTTTTGATGCGGAATTAGTCTCATCGTCAGACGAACCAAAAAATCAAGCATTTAATGAAGCAAGTGAGGCATTGGAATCATTAGGATTTAAAAAAGAGAAGATATCAAAAGTCTTAATTGCATGCAGTGGAGATGATACAGCTTCATTAGTAAAAGAGGCTCTAAAGCTTCTTTAAACAATTTAATCAAGGAAATATATATTGAAATTAACTATTTTATTCGGCGGTGCTAGTTTTGAACATGAAATTAGTATAGTGAGTGCTATCACTTTGAAAGAGAAGCTTTCAAAGTTTGATTTGAGTTTTGTTTTTTGTGATCAGGATCATACGTTTTATTTAGTTGAACCATCAAAAATGAAGGCTAAAACTTTTTCAAGCGGTGAGCATAAAAAAATGACAAAGTTATCTCTTATAAATGGATCTTTTATTCAAAAAGGAATATTTACTTCTATTGAGCATAGCGGTGTTTTTTTAAACCTAATTCATGGAGCAGATGGAGAAGATGGCAGTGTAGCGGCACTATTAGACTTTTTTTCTATTAAATATATAGGCCCTAGAATAGATGCTAGTGTGTTTTCATATGATAAGAGGTATACAAAGTGGCTCTGTAATGCAAGAGGCATAAAAAGTGTACAACATGAAGAGTTGAGTTCAAAAGAGCACAGCAACATAAAAATAGCATACCCCTTGATTGTTAAACCTTCTCGTTTGGGAAGTTCTATCGGCGTGAGTATAGTTAAAGAAGAGAGTGAACTTGATTATGCTTTAGATAGTGCATTTGAATTTGACAACAGCGTTATTATTGAGCCATTTCTAGAAGATGTAAAAGAGTATAATGTAGCTGGTTTTATGGCAGATGAGAAAGTTCACTTTTCTATAGTTGAAGAGCCTCAAAAAGGTGAATTCTTAGATTTTGAAAAAAAATATATGGATTTCTCAAGAAGTGAACAGGTTTTAAAAGCTGATATTAGCAGTGAGTTAGAATCAAAATTAAAGGCTAATTTTGAAAAGGTTTATAAAAATCTTTTTGAGGGAGCATTAATAAGATGTGACTTCTTTGTTGTAGATGATGAAGTTTATCTTAATGAGATTAACCCTATACCGGGTTCCATGGCTAATTATCTTTTTGAAAACTTTGAAGCTTCTTTAGAAATGTTGGCAAATTCACTTCCACACACAAAAAGAGCAAGAGTGGATTATGATTATATTCATTCAATTTCTAAAGCAAAAGGCAAATAATGGCTATAAAGTCTATTCAGTTTAATCAACATACTTTAGACATAAGTTATGAAATTCTAAATCCAAATGAGAAAATAGACTTAATAATTTTACATGGTTGGGGTAGTAATAAAGGTTTAATGAAAAAATCATTTTCACCTTATATGAGAGGCTTTAGACACATTTATATAGATTTACCGGGTTTTGGAAACAGTACTTGTAACTTGGCACTTAGCACAAAAGATTATGCAAGGATAATAGAACTTTTAATGGTTCATATAAATGCTTCTAAAGATATAATACTGGGTCACTCTTTTGGCGGTAAAGTAGCACTGCTTTTAGAGCCAAAAATTCTTGTTCTTGCTTCAAGTGCAGGTATATATGTGCCAAAGAGTATAAAGGTAAAAACTAAAATAGCACTATTTAAAATTCTCAAAATATTTGGATTCTCAACTCTTAGAAAGCTATTTGTTGCAGATGATGCAAAAACACTGAGTGAGCCCATGTATCAAACTTTTAAAAATGTTGTAAACGAAGATTTTTCAGATGAATTTTCTCAATTTAAGGGGAAAGCTCTTTTGTGTTGGGGACGAGATGATACGGCAACACCACTGAGCAGTGCAGAAAAAATTGATAAGCTTATCGATGACTCTAAGCTTGTTGTTTATGCAGGTGACCACTATTTTTTTATGAATCACGCTAAAGATGTATCTGATAATATAGAAAAAACATTTTTAAAAACTTTGGACATTAACTGATGGAAAATTATGAGATACTTGCAGCATTTATTACAAATGTTCTTTTTGTAACTGTTTTAGGATGGTATTTAATAACAAACCTTCAATGGTATGACTATAGGCTCTCTCGTGTAATTTTAAAGCATCATAAACCACAATGGCATCTAATATACTTTTTTATACCTTTTATAGCCTATTATACAACAGGAAAGTTTTTTGCAATATTTTTCTTTTTCGCAGTTTTGCCTGCGATATTTGTTTGGCACAAAAACCTTGATAAAAAACTTGTTTTGACTTGGAGAGTAAAAAGGTTTTTAATTCTTCTAATATCTTTGGTGATATTTCAGGATGTCTTATGTACCTTAAAATCTACATGTCAGATATATGGCGTCTTTATGCCTCTGGCAGTGGCCTATGCAGGTAGTGTAATGATAGAGAAGTTTCTGTTTAGCGTGTTTAAAAAAGAGGCTAAAAAGAAATTAGAGAGTATGAAAGAGTTGCAAATAATAGCTATTACAGGAAGTTACGGAAAGACAAGTATCAAAAATTTCGTGACGGAGATACTAGGTAGAAAGTATAAAGTTTACGCAACTCCAAGGAGTGTAAATACACTAGGCGGAATAATCAGAGATATTAACGAATCTCTGCCAAGTGATACAGATATTTATGTTTGTGAAGCAGGGGCAAGAGAGAGCGGTGATATTTATGAGATCACAACCTTTTTAGAGCCTCAGGTAGTTGTTGTCGGAAAAGTTGGACTTGCACATATAGAGTATTTTAAAACTTTAGAGAATATTATTGCAACAAAACTTGAAATAATGCACTCACCTAGACTGGAGTGTGCTTTTATTCATACTTCTGTAACAGATGAACCTCATGATAAAGTTACTTTTTTTGGAAATGAGGTACAAAATATAGATGCTAATTTAGATGGAACTGACTTTGAATTGAAAATTAATGACACTCTTCTCTCTTTACACACAGATATTCTAGGTTCATTTCAAACTATGAATATTGACGTTGCAGTTCAAATAGCGAAAACATTTGATATGCGTGATGATGAGATAAAAGAGGCTGTCAGTAAGCTTGCTCCTGTTGAACATAGACTTCAAAAGATAGTTGCCGGTGGTAAAATAATCATCGACGACGGATATAACGGAAACATAGACGGAATGCTTGAAGGTGTAAGACTATGTTCACTTCATGAGGGCAGAAAGGTCATAGTGACTCCGGGACTTGTTGAGAGCAGTGATGAGTTGAACCTAAGACTCATAGAAGCGATTAATGATGTATTTGAGATAGTGATAGTCACAGGTGCTTTAAATGCGGAGCTGTTTAATAAACATCTGAAAGTGAAAAATAAAATCATGCTTGCTGAGAAGTCCAAAATAGAAGATTTGTTGGCAAAGCAGACAAAAGCCGGAGACATCATACTCTTTGCAAATGATGCACCGAATTTTATATAAAAGAGTCAATGATGTTTTCTCCAAAAGATGTAATCAAAAAATCATATCTAAAACAAAAATTAGTTGAAAGTGAATTTACAAATTTTAAACAATCTCTAACATTTTTTTTAAATGATATAAAAGATAATGATGAAGAATATAATAAAACATTACTAAAAGAGCTTTTGGAAAATAGTATCGGATACTCTACTTATAAAATAAATACAAAAGAAAAAATTGATTTAGCAGTGTATAAAGATAATGTTCCAGAAATAATTATGGAGTTAAAAGCACCTAAAAATAAATCGGAGATGATAAGTGTTGAAAACTTAAATAAAAGAGCACTACATGAAACTATTTTATACTATTTAAGAGAAAAACTTAAAAACAAAAATTTTAATTTAAAACATATAGTAATAACTAACTCAATTGAGTGGTTTGTTTTTGATGCTGTTGAATTTAATAAAATTTCTACAAATAGAAAAATAGAAAAATTATATAAAGATAAAGAATTAAATAAAACTCTTTTTACAACAAATAATGATGAGTTTTATAAAATAATAGAAGATATCCTTAAAGACGAAACTATCTTAAAATATATCAAATATACAAGATTTTATCTTAAAGATAAACAGACTGATACACAATTAAAAAATATATATAAACTTCTCTCTCCAACACATCTTTTAAAACTTTATAATTATAATGATTCAAACTCTTTAAATAAAAACTTCTATTATGAACTGTTACATATTTTAGGTCTTGAAGAAACCGGTAAAAATAAAAAAGTTATAGGTCGAAAAAGTGAAGCAACTCGTGAAGACGGTTCACTACTTGAAAATACAATTTTAAAACTTTCAACGACGCATGGAGTTGAAGGTGAAAACAAACTTTTTGAAATAGCACTACAATTAAATATAACTTGGTTAAATAGAATACTCTTTTTAAAGCTTTTGGAAGCGAGACTTCTAAAAATACATAATGGAAAATATTTGAAATTTTTATCTTATGATATTGTAAATGAATTTGATAAATTAGATACTCTGTTTTTTGAGGTCTTAGCAAAAAGAATAAGTAATAGAAAAAGTGTGAAAATAGAACAATTTAAAAATATACCATATTTAAACAGTTCACTTTTTGAGCCAACTGAACTTGAAAAAAAGTATTTGTTAATAAGTAATTTAAAAGATAACCTTTTACTGAAAAAACACTCAAAAACTGTTTTGAAAGTAGAAGATAGTAATTTAAAGAGCATGGAATATTTACTTAAATTTTTAAGCGCTTATGATTTTGGAAGTGATTATAGTGATGAATTTAAAAAAGAGCACTCCTCATTGATTAACTCATCTGTTTTAGGACTTATATTTGAGAAATTAAATGGCTATAAAGATGGTAGTTTTTTTACACCGGCATTTATAACCATGTATATGACAAAGCAGAGCATTAGAAAAACTGTAATTGAGAAATTTAATCAAGAATTTAACTGGGACTGCAAAACTATAGATGATATTTATAATAAAGATTATGAATTAGATAAAGCAAATGAATTACTAAACTCAATTACTATTTGTGATCCCGCAGTGGGTAGTGGACATTTCTTAGTTTCTGGCTTAAACGAGCTTTTATCTATAAAATCCGAACTTGGCATGTTGATTGACGAAAATGGAAAACGATTAAAAAACGTTAAATTAATTGCAGAAGATGATGAGATATATATACTGGATGAAGATGGTGAATTTTTTGATTACAAAGTAAATAATGATTTTAAAGTATCTTATGAGATAATTAGGGTACAAAAAACCATCTTTAATGAAAAGCTTCATATAATAGAAAATCAGCTATTCGGTGTAGATATAAATATAAATTCTGCAAAAATAACACAGCTCAGACTTTGGATTGAGCTTTTAAAAGATAGCTACTATGACGAGAATAATGAACTCGTAACGCTTCCAAATATAGATATAAACATCAAATGTGGTAATTCACTTATCAGTAAATATCCACTAAAAGACAGTGACACAAAAAATAAACTTTTAAAAGAAAAACTAAATGATTATAAAAAATATGTTAAGTGGTACAAAGATACTAATGACAAAGATATAAAAAAAGAAGTAATCTCTAAGATAGATAATATAAAGCAAAGTTTTTCTCAAAGATTAAAAGATGGTTCACCTCAGATAAATGAGATTAAAAAACTGCTAAATGGTGATAATAAAACAAAAAGTTATATAGAACAATATGGTTTTAAAGGTTTAACTGACGATTTAGTCATGAACTATGCAAAACAGAGTTATTGTCTTTTATATGCAAGGTTTGGCAAGGAATACAATCCCTCTGACAGTTCTCTCTTTGGTGCAGAAATAAAACTATTAGCAAAAGAGAAAAAAGAGCATAAGGCTAAACAAGAAAAAGATTTAAAAAACATACTTAAAAAATATGAGATTATAAAAGATTTTGAAGATGCAAAAATTTATGAAAACTCTTTTGAATGGCGTTTTGAATTTCCTGAGGTTTTAAGTGAGGACGGAGAGTATATTGGATTTGATATAGTTATCGGTAATCCTCCATATGGTGCCGGATTAGATGATAAAACAAAAAAGTTTTATAAAGATAAATATAAAAATGTACATATGCGAACTGTTGATACTTTTAACTATTTTATATCAATGTCATCAAGTTTGTTAAATGATAAGGCAATTCTCTCTTTTATCGTGCCGAATAATCTTTTGTATCAAAACGAGTATGAAAAAACAAGAGAACTGTTGATAAACAATTACACTCTGCTAGAAGCTATAAATCTAGGGGACAATATTTTTGAAGATGCGAATGTCCCTACATGTATAGTTGAATATCAAAATAGTGAAACTAAAGAAAACTATGACTTTAAGTATAGTGATATAAGAGATTCTGAGGATAAACAAAAAGAGTTTGAATTTCTTGATTTTGAACAGTACAACAAAAATACTCTTTTAAAAGTACCGTCATTTATATTTGGTGTAAATCCGACAACGGTAAGTCTCATAGAAAAAGTAAAAGTAAAATCGTATCTTATAGATGATATAGCTTTAGAAGTAGCAAGCGGTATCTCAACGGGCGGAGATAAGATTTTTAGAGTAAGTCAAGACTTTATAAATGAGCATGAATTAGAGGAAGATATCTTGCATAAGGTTTTAGTAGGCAGAGAAATTAATAAGTATGAGATTAACTATACTAATCATAAAGTGCTTTACACTACAAGAGATATTGAAATAGATGAGTATCCTAATATTTTAAATTATTTAGAGCCTTTTAAAGAAAAACTGATGACAAGAAGCGAATCTAAAAAAGGTATATTGCCGTGGTCATCACTTAATAGACAAAGATATAACAAACTCTTCACAGAGTCTAAAATCCTTATACGACAGACTGCAGATAGTGTTATAGCTACATTTGATGAGAATAGATACTTTTCTTTAGACAGCACACTGATATTTAAAATAGACCCTCAGTTTGATATAGATTATAAATTTGCAACAGCAATTTTAAACGCAAAACTTACCACGTTTATCTATAAAAATTATACGGGTGAAGATGGAAGAGCCTTTGCTCAAGTAAAACCAAAAAATATAAGAAAGCTGTATATTCCAGAAGTTGATAAAACAATACAGGATGAATTCGTAAAAATTGTCGATAAAATTATGGAACGTAAGAAGGCTTGTAAAAGTACATCTAAACTGGAATGTCTGATAGATAAAAAAGTTTATGCACTTTATGGATTAGATGATGAAGAGATAAAGATGGTTGAGAGATATGACAAAAACTAAATATCTCTTATACGCTTTTAAGTGTAAACAAAATCAAAAATACAGTTATTGGTATGAGACTGATAACAGATACTTTAAAGAGAAAAAACCACCAAAAAGTATATTAGATAAAAAACTAAATAAAGTAGACAGCATCAATTATGAAAATACTATTTTAAATCCATGGAACGAATGGAGTTCAAATAATATTCAAAAGATAATTGCTAAAAATGGTGTCTGTATAAATTATCTCAAATCAACAGATAACGACTATATACAAAAACAGGAAGATTTAAAACTGCTGGAACTTTACAGTTATATTGTAGATAACTTTGATATATCTAAGTCTTTCGGATTTAACATAGTGAAAAAATGGCACAAAGAAGTTTTTAGCTCTATTTATCCGTTTGCAGGTGAGCTTAGAAGCGTTGAGTTGGGCAAGGGTAAGGGAGTAGAAGCTTGGACTTGGAGACTTGACTTTTTAAATGGTATTCCAGAGTTAAATGAGTTGATAAAAGAAATCAGTAAAAAAAGTTATGAAGATATAGATAGCATAACACAAGACTTATCTAAACTAATAAGTGACTTTTTGTTTATACATCCTTTTCGTGAGGGTAATGGCAGAATCAGCCGGCTTTTATGTGATCTAATATTAGCCAAGAGCGGTCTGCCCATGATAGGATTAAAACTAAAAAAAGAAGATAATTATATACAAAGAGTTCATTCTGGATATGATTGTGACTATGAACCTATGAAAGAGTTGTTAAAAATGAAAATTCAAGAGGAACTTACGAGTGAATAAGCTTGTAATGTTCTTTAAGTTCTTTTTTTGTTATTTTAGAACCTTCGACTTTAGCGGAAGTATAAACAGAATTAACAATCATTTTTTCTTTGCTTTTTGCAGTAGAAAAATACTTGTTCGAATTTGCAATAGTTTTTTTCATAACTTTAACCTTCACTTTAAGTGCACTAATTATAGCATAGTTTATACAATAAATTATCGAGTAGATTTTACAGTATGATAGATAAAACTATAAAGTATTTAGGCTATTTTACAGCTTTTGTCTTGGCGATTTTAGTTCTGCTGGTTGTTTATGATGCAACTGCAAGGTATCTCTTCTCAACTGGTTCTATAGCACTTCAAGAGTTGGAGTGGCATTTTTTTGATATTATCATTCTGTTTGGTATCGCATACACGCTCAAAGAGAATGCACATGTAAGAGTAGATATATTTTACGCTTCGTTTTCGGATAAAACAAAAGCTCTTATAAACACAATCTCTTCACTCTTTTTTATTTTACCTTTTTCACTTTTGATTATATACATTGGCATAGACTTTGTAAGCATGAGTTTTATTCAAGATGAATGTTCTTCAAATCCAGGTGGTTTAGAGTATCGCTTTTTGGTTAAATCACTAATGCCGCTATCATTTATATTTTTGTCATTGCAAGCTATGAAGGATGCTAAAACAAACTTTGACATGTGGAGAGCGTTGTGATAGCCCTGTCTATGTTTGTAGTGGTTTTAGTGCTACTATTAATAGGAATACCGGTTGCCTTTGTTTTTGGAACCGTGGCTATAGCCTTTGCCTTTGCCATACCTGAACTTGGTTTTGATGTCTTCTCTGTTTTACCCTTTAGGATATATGGGATTATGAGCAACACTACACTTATGGCCGTTCCTCTGTTTATTGCTATGGGCTTGGTTTTAGAAAAATCAAAGATGGCGGAGAGACTTCTACTCTCAATGAGTGCACTTTTTCGCGATGTTAGGGGTGGTTTAGCTGTTAGCGTTGTTTTAGTTGGAGCAATGTTGGCTGCCTCAACAGGCATAGTCTCGGCATCAGTTGTTATGATGAGTGTTATTGCACTTCCACTTATGCTAAAAGCCGGATATGATAAAGGATTGGCTTCAGGAACTGTGGCTGCATCAGGAACCTTGGGACAGATTATACCGCCATCTATTATTTTAATCATCTTGGGCGATGTTATGAGTGTTAGTGTCGGAGATCTTTTTATGGGTGCAGTATTACCTGGTCTTGTCCTTGTCGGTCTTTATATTGCCTACATACTTATCCGTTCCTGTTTTTCACCGGATTTGGCACCAATCCCAAAGAATATGAAAAAAGTCACTATTAAAGAGGCTGTTATCTCTATAGTTCCTCCTCTGCTTTTAATGGTTTCAGTTCTAGGAAGTATATTTGCGGGAATTGCTTCTCCAACAGAATCAGCAGCATTTGGTGTGATAGGTGCTTTAGTTCTTAGTATCTTGAACAAGTCTCTAGACTTTGACATGTTAAAGTATTCATCCCTTGAAACGGTAAAACTTACAGGCATGATTTTTATGATTCTCATCGGTGCTACAGCATTTTCTCTTGTCTTTAACGAACTTGGCGGGACAGATTTAATATTAGAGTTTTTTAGCGAAGATATAGGAGATGTTTGGGTTTTTATAGCTATTGCTATGCTTAGTATATTTATACTTGGTTTTTTCATAGATTTTATAGAGATATCTTTTATTATAGTTCCTATTTTAGTTCCTGTAATGGATAGTTTTGGAATAGACCCCATCTGGTTTGCAGTCTTAATTGCTCTAAACCTGCAAGCTTCATTTTTAACACCGCCTTTTGGACTATCGCTCTTCTTTTTAAAGGGAGCAGCTGGTGAGAGTTTGAAAACAGTAGAGATATATAGAGGAATCATTCCTTTTATTTTTCTTCAGCTTTTAGGGCTTCTTTTGGTTATAATATTTCCAGATTTAGTCTTTGCATTTCTATAGGAGATAATTAATGGAAGATATACTTTATGCACCATGGCGAGATGACTATGTTACAAACAAAAAAATAGAGGGGTGTGTTTTTTGTCATATAAGCTCTCATGAGCAAGACGATGAAGAGTTGCATGTACTTTATAGAGATGAACACTGCTTTATTGTTATGAATCGCTACCCTTATACTCCCGGGCATTTTATGATTATACCGCATACCCATACTGACAAGCTTGAAGAGTTAGAGAGTCAAACTTGGCTGCATATGAGTGCATTGGCTCAAAAAGGGGTGAGACTCTTAAAAGAGGCACTTAATGCTAAAGGAGTAAATATCGGTATGAATCTAGGTGCTGCAGGTGGAGCAGGTATAGCTGAACATATTCATATGCATCTTGTTCCTAGATGGGAGAGAGATACTAATTTTATTACCGCAATTGCCGATACTAGAGTTTACTCTACTGACTTTGACAAGATATATAAACGACTAAAAGATTTATTGCCAAAGTATATATAGTTAATAATTATTTAGATATTATTTTTATAGTTTTAATATGGAGGGATTGATTTTAGTGAAAAATGAATTGCCAATAGAGGTTGTTAACCTTATAAAAAATTCTGCTGATTTAATGAGTTTGAATGCTGAGAAGATTGCAAAAAGAATGTACGAAATACTTTTTGAAAAATTCCCCGATACAAAACCCTTATTTAAGAATGCTCCTTTAAACCAGTATATGATACTTGCTGATGCTATTTCGGCTTATGGAATGAATATAGATAAAATTGAGAAGATGATGCTGGCATTAGAAAAAATAGCTCAACAGCATTTTAATGCCAACGTGATGCCAGAAGACTATTCTTTAGTTGGAACAGCTTTAATCAGTGCCATAGAAGAGGTTCTCGCTGATAAAATTACTCCTGAATATATTGATGCTTGGAAAGAAGCATATATGTATATCTCTAATATATTGATAGAGATGGAAGCAGATTTACATGAAGGTTTATAAAGTAAAAATTATTTTTTTTTAGACTTTAGCACGAAAAAAAATAGTGCTGCTACAGCGACAAAGATAAAAGTTCTGATTGCTAAGGTAAGAGTATCCGTTTCCATAATAAATCTTTCAGACATGTTTTTATATATGTGGATGGGGTGGAGGGATTCGAACCCCCGAATGGTAGCACCAAAAGCTACTGCCTTACCACTTGGCGACACCCCAATAGTTTCAGTATAAATTTACTGAAAAAAACAATCTTGACTAACTCTCTTGGTAGACTAGTTATAAGCATAATAACGGGTGAAATTATAAAGAGAGTAGGCTTATAGATGCCTTAATTATATAGGCTTTTAGTTATAAAATAATATACTTATATTTATAAAAGACCAAAACAATATTCCACTGTAATTAGCTTAATTGCTTATAGGAGAAAATATGAATTTTTCAAAAACTGCAGAGTATGCTATTCGCGTCTTATCTTATCTGGATAGATATAGTGAAAAATCTCATTCTGTAAATATTTTACATAAAAAATTAAACCTTCCTTATAAATATCTAACAAAACTCATGACTGAACTGGTCAAAAAAGGATTAGTTAGAGCTTCACGTGGTCGAGATGGAGGATTCAGCTTGGCAAAAGATGCTAATGAGATACTTCTGTATGATATTCTTGAAGCAATAGGAGAACCGTTAGAAACAGGGCGATGTATCTTAGGATTTGAAAAATGTGATTCATCAAATCCTTGCGCTCTGCATGATAAGTGGAGTCAACCAAAAAAAATGATCGAAGATATGCTTACTACAACTACCTTGAAATCACTTGTATTTGAGAAAGATACAAAATTATAATCCTAGTTATAATAGGTTAGGCACTTGTCTGTTCGTACAACTCTTTTTCGCGCTGCATTAAAATATTAGCAAGAAAAGTGTACCCCTCTATCCATGCACTTTTGTGTGCCTCTGTGAAATCTTTTCCAAGAACATCACTCATTGCAGTAATCAATGAATCGGCTACCATTGGATAGTGAATCGGCTTTACGTTTGTTAGGACATGTACTGATGCCATTTTTTCAACTGCCTTTGCAAGTGCACCAAGGTTGTCAATATTTGAAGCAAATGCTGCAATAGCGCCTGCTAATTTTTTATGTTGATCACCGGCAGCATTATCAAATAGAGGTTTCGTTTGGGGATATTTTGAAAATAAAATCTCATACATACGAGTTGTGATATTTTCAGACTCTTTGTTGATTAATGGAATAGTCTCTTTAATTGATGATATTGTTTCTTGTGTTAAACTCATGTTAATCCTTATTTTTATTTAGAGAATTGTATAATTACTATCTTAATATAGTATATAAAATGTTTATTAGAATTTTATTGTTGTTTTGAACAAAGCAATTTGAACTTTCGCTATATTTAATAAGCTTATATAGATTAAGACTATCTTCTTAGTGTTGCAATAATCTGTTTTGGATTAAGTAGCAGTGAGAGTGCTTCAGCAGCACTTTTACAGATAACATCAGCGTTAAAGAGTGCATCTCTGCTGCAACCCTCATCTCCAAGCAGTGCTATTCCCACAGCAGCCAGGAGAAGCATCTCTTTATCATTATTTCCATTGCCTATTGCCACGCAGTTATCAGCACCAAGGTCGGCAATAAAATCTGCTTTTTCTTTTGTGTGATTGTTAGTTGTTAAAATCTTTATTTGAGTCTTATATCCGGTTAGTTGCATTTTTACGCTTGAAAATGTGTCTGCGGTGATTACATGAATTTTATATTGTTTTGAGAGCATCTCAAAAAGTTTTTTTATCTCCGGTAGGACTACTCCATCTTTTGCAATAGTGCCGTTGTAGTCACATACGATGTCTGTTATTTTTAAAGTTTTAAAATTTGGTATCTCAATCATTAAAGTCCAAGTGCTATAATATCTTTGCAGCTTTAGTATAGCTAAATTAAGGGAAAAAATGGAAGAAGTTAAACTTACAGAGTATAGTCATGGAGCAGGGTGCGGGTGCAAGATTTCACCAATGTTACTTGATGAGATACTGCAAAGTACAAGAGCTAAGGTTGAGTATCCTAAACTTCTTGTTGGAAACGAGAGTAAAGATGATGCAGCAGCATATGATTTGGGTAACGGCTCGTCAGTTCTATCCACAACAGATTTTTTCATGCCGATTGTTGATGATCCTTTTACATTTGGACGTATTGCAGCTACGAATGCACTTAGTGATATTTATGCTATGGGAGGACGTCCTCTTATGGCTATTTCAATTTTTGGATGGCCGATAGATAAACTCTCTGCAGAGGTAGCACGAGAAGTTATAGAGGGTGGACGTGCTGCATGTGAAGATGCAGGTATTCCACTCGCTGGAGGACACTCCATAGATTCACCGGAGCCAATTTTTGGACTTGCAGCAACCGGTATAGTTGAAAATAAAAATCTTATGCGTAACACAACTGCTGAAGATGAGTCTCTAATCTTTCTTACTAAGCCCTTGGGAATAGGTATTCTCACTACTGCACAAAAGCAGAAAAAAATAGAACCAGGACATATTGAACCTGCTATAGATGCCATGTGCAGACTTAACAAAATTGGTTCTGAAGTGGATCTTATTGACGGGGTGGTCTCAATGACAGATGTTACTGGCTTTGGTCTCTTGGGTCATTTGAGTGAAATATGTGAAGGAAGTAACATAGGTGCAACACTTTGGTTTGATAAAGTACCGCTCTTACCTAATGTGGAGAAATATAGAGCTCTTGGTTGTGTTCCCGGCGGAGCAAGAAAAAACTTTATGAGTTATGGAAGTAAAATAAGTGAGATGACACAAGCTCAACGTGAAATATTATGTGATGCTCAAACATCCGGCGGTTTACTTGTTATTGTAAAAAAAATTGCTTTAGAGAGATTTTTACAAGTGACAAAAAGTTCAGGACTAGAACTCGAGCCAATTGGTGAAACAAGAAAACAGGGTAAAAACCTGATTGAGGTTATATAAGTGGCTGAATTACCTCTAAGCAGTGAGTTTAAAGATATTATTTTAAACAATCTACCGTTGATAGATGTGCGTGCCCCTGTTGAATTTGAAAAAGGTGCATTTCCTAATGCTGTAAATCTTCCTCTTATGAATGATGAAGAACGACATCAAATCGGTATTCGTTATAAAGAGGAGGGTAATGCAGCGGCAGTGAAACTTGGATATGAACTTCTAAGTGCCCAGAGAAAAGAAAATATTATTAAATCATGGTCTGCTTTTACAGGCTCTAATCCAAAGGCAATGCTTTACTGTTTCAGGGGAGGTCAGCGTTCTAAAATATCACAGGAGTGGATAGCTGAGACAGGAACTGATATTGTGCGCTTAAAAGGAGGGTATAAGGCATTTAGAAACTATCTTTTAACGCAAATAGAAGAGTCACCTAGATATTTTAAACCAATTATTCTTGGTGGACGTACCGGATCTGGAAAAACAATACTGCTTAAAAAAATACAAAACTCTATTGACCTTGAGGGATTGGCAAATCATAGAGGATCTTCATTTGGGAGAAAAACAACTCCTCAACCTACTCAGATTAATTTTGAGAACAGTTTGGCCTATGATATTATCCAAAAACTGGATCTTGGATTCAAGAACCTGGTTTTTGAAGATGAAGGCAAGAACATAGGCTCTTCTTATATTCCTAAAAATCTTGCAAACTATCTCTCAATGGCTCCGCTTATAATACTGGAGACCCCAATGATAGAGAGAGTAGAGACAACCTTTTACGAATATGTGATTGAATCACAAAAAATGTATGCAAATGCAGGAGATGAAAATTCTCTCAGTCAATGGAGGGATGATATTTTAAGTGCTATGAACCGCATACAGAGGAGACTTGGAAGTGAACGACATAAACACGTTTGCGATAATTTGCAGTCTGCATTTAATGAACAGATAAGAAGTGGATCGCTTGATGCCTATAAAGAGTGGATTGAGTATCTTTTAAAAGAGTACTATGATCCAATGTATGATTACCAGATACAAAAACGCTCCTCGCAGGTGGAATTTAGAGGCTCAAGTGAAGAGGTACTCGCATATTTTTCTAAATTTTAACTTATACTTCTATTTTATTCAATAAATATGTGTAATCTGTTTGTAGCCCGTTTGTTGTCTAAGTGTTGTCTAATTGTGCCCTCTTTGTAGTCTCCATGTACTCTCTATGTAATATAATCTAATTACAATTCCAACATTCAAAATAAACAGGAGTGTGTGGAATGAAAAGAGTAGTAGCGTTATCGTTGGTAGCAGCGATTTCAATTTATGCGGCTGATAGTAGTGAGCAGTTAGGTTCAATTTCTATAGTAGGAGATAATGAATCACATGCTAATAATGTTGTGGATACAAGCAAAATAGAAGTTTCAGGAAGTATTGGAAATCCTTTATCACTGTTGAATAATGTAGCAGGTGTACATTTTACTACAGGTAGTTCATTTGGCTTATATGAATACTCTAACCAAGTAAATATGCGTGGATTTAATAAAAGTCAAATTGCATTTTTAGTAGACGGTGTTCCTCTAGGCTCATCATCAACGGCTGGCGGTGCTCCGGTTAATAGATTTGTTGAAACTGAAAACCTTTCATCTGTAGTTGTACATCAAGGTTCAGGTTCATTATCAACAGCTTCAGCTTCATCACTAGGCGGTTCAATAGATTATGTTACTAGCTTACCAAAGAAAGACACAACTATTCATATAGAGAGCACAACTGGGTCTTATGAAGCCGAAAAAAGATTTGCTAGAATGGATACAGGTGAATTTGCAAAAGACACTCGTGCTTATTTGAGTTATTCTGAAACTACTACTAACAAGTGGAAAAACAAGGGTCAACTTAAAAGAGAACACCTAGATGGAAAAATCATGACAAAACTAAATGGTGTTGATTTACAGTTTAACATGTCATGGAACGACAGAGAAGATCATGATTATTTAGATATTACAAAAGAGCAGTATGATAATTTTGGTCGTGATTTTGGACTAAATGAGAATTGGGTCAATAGTGCTGATAAAGCTTATCAAACTCAACAAAATGCTTATAATTGGGATACTTGGCAAAATGCAAGAACAGATTCTCTTTTTAGCATGAATTTAAGAGCTGATATAGGTTCAAGTGAGTTAAAACTAACACCATATTATCACGATCAAACAGGTACCGGTAACTGGGCTCCAAATTATGTTATAAATGCAGATGGTACTAAAGATTATACAAAACAATCATTTAGACAGTCTGAATATGACACTCAACGTTATGGTTTGACTGCAAATTGGAGTATGGATATTGGAGATCATGAGCTTTTAGCCGGTTTATGGTTTGAAGACGGTGTCCGCGAAAATAGACGTTATTGGTATAATACTACAAACCAAGACTCTGGTTGGGCATATGCAAAACCTGCATATTTAGAGCAGTTCAACAGAAAATTTGATACAACTTCTGTTATGGTATACCTACAAACTAAACTACACTTTTTAGATGATTCTTTAATTGTTGACTTAGGTGGCAAAACACAAAAAACTTCAGTGACTTATACTGATAAACAAAACTTTGCAAATTCGCAGCCTGAAAAAGATTCAACAGCTACATTTCTACCACAAGTGGGTCTTACATATAAGCTTGATGGACAAAACCAAGTCTTTACAAGTTTTTCTATGAACTATGCACAACTTCCGGACTCTATATATAGCGGTACAAGTTATGATCCAGGTATTCAAAATGAGGAGTCAACGAATGTTGATTTAGGTTATCGTTTTAATTCGGACAACAGTGCCTTGACAGCTACTCTTTTTTATGTAGATTACAATCATAAAATCGAAGATATTACTGCATCAACAGGTGATATCTTTGAAGAGGGTCAATCATATGCAAAAAATGTCGGCGGTGTTGAATCAAAAGGTTTAGAGTTAAGTGGACTGAATATGTTAACTTCTGCGTGGAAACTATCAGGAACTTATACATATACAAAAGCTACATATCAAGATAATGTAGGGGCTCTTAACATAAAAGGTAAGTATGTTCCATTTTTACCTGAAAATATGGTTAGTCTAGCTCTTGATTACAAAAAATCAGGTTATGTTTTTGGTGTAAGCTCAAAATATAACAGCCAAATCTTCGGTACTCGCGACAATCAAGATAAGATTGATAATTATATGTTAACAGATGCTTATATGGGATACTCAAAAACCCTAAATAATTCTGCCCTTAAAAGTATTGATATCATGCTTAATGTTAGCAATGTTTTTGATGAAGATTACCTTGCAACTGCTGGAGCATTCGGTGATACAGTTGGAAGCTCTACATATTTTGTAGGTGCTCCACGTTCTGTTACACTTAAGTTAGCAGCTACATTTTAATCCTTCAATAAACTCTCTCTTTTCTCCCAGAGAGAGAAATCATTAATAAAAGAGTCATTATGAGAATTACAATCATACTTTTTTTAGTTATACAACTCTTTGCAGTCGAATCTCTTCCTACAAGTTTTAATATTACGCCAAAGGCTTCAAAATTTGCTGATTTTAGAACATTGAATCCAGACTTAGCTCATAGACCGGACTATTTAGCCGGACAGGCAGTAAGTGCTAAACTATCACCAGATAAAAAAACTTTGTTAATTTTGACAAGCGGGTTTAACAGAATGCATAACAGTGACGGTTCATTAGATATAAATGCATCAAATGAGTATGTATTTGTATATGATGTATCAAAGCATACACCTGTTAAAAAACAAGTTATTCAACTGCCCAATACCTTTTTCGGGATTATATGGCACACACAAAAAGATGCTTTTTATGTCTCAGGTGGAGTTGATGACAAGATATACTATTTTACTAATATTGATGGAGAGTATAATAAAACAGATGAGATTGATTTGCATCATAAAGCAGGGCTTGGCATTAAAATCAAGCCAATGGCAAGTGAGATAGCACTTAATGAAGAGGGCTCCCTTTTAGCAGTCTCAAACATGGAAAATGATTCAATAACATTAGTTGAGACTAGAACATTGACAATAGTTGATGAAATAGATTTAAGACCCGGTAAAAACAGTTATAAAATGCAAGGTGTTCCCGGTGGAGAGTTTCCGTTTGGTCTTGTTTTTGCAGATAAGAAAATATACGTAGCCAGTATGCGTGATTATGAGTTGGTCGTTTTGACGTACATAGATGGAGAGTTAAAAATTCATAAACGCATTAAAGTAGGAAGTCAGCCAACAAGAATCATATTTAATGAAAAAAATCATGAACTATTTGTCTCTAACAGCAGAAGTGACAGCATAAGTGTTATTGATACTAAAAAAGATAAATTAAAGGGGAGTTTTTTTACGGTTGCACCTAAAAATATCTTTGATAAGTACCACTTAAAAGGTGCTAATCCTAATGCAATGAGATTAAAAGATGACACACTATATGTCACTAATGGAGGAACTAACTCAGTAGCTGTTATTAAAATAATACGCACTAAAGATAAAGTACAAGGCAAAGTGATAGGACTAATTCCAACAGGATGGTATCCAAATGATTTAGAGATCAAAGATAATTATCTTTATGTAGTAAATGGCAAGAGTCTCTCCGGCAGTAATATTGGTGATTGCAGGGATAATATCTCAATAGATGCTAATTCAAAAGCTAAATGTACCGGTCGTAATCTTTACACTTGGAAAACAAAAAAAGCAGGGTTTTTGAGTATGAAAATTCCTGATAAAGAGGAGTTGGAAAAGCTTACTCTTCAAGTCGCAAACAATAACAATTTTTTACAAGAGAATGAAGAAGATAAGATGATGAAATTTTTGCAAAAAAAGATTAAACATATTATTTATGTTGTAAAAGAAAATAGAAGTTATGACCAAGTTTTAGGCGATTTAGAACAGGGTAACGGGGATGCAAATTTAACTCTGTTTCCTGAGAGAATAACTCCAAATCATCATAAACTTGCAAGAGAGTTTGTTACACTAGATAATTTTTTAGATAGCGGCTCTGCGAGTAATGACGGCTGGGTCTGGACTACTTCCGGGCATACAACAGAGTATACAGAGAAAAATATTGCTATCAATTACGCTAATCGTGGTCTAAGTTATGATAACGAAGGACAAAATAGAAATATTCCTCTAGCCTATGGTGATATCAAAGAGCGACAAGAGTCTGACCCAAGAGTTCCTTTAGACAAAGATCTTCTACCAGGTATCAGAGATGTTGCTTCTGTTGATGGTGATGACGAAGCTCCTGCTGAGGGCTATTTATGGGATAAAGCCCTCCAAGCAGGTCTGGAAGTGAGAAATTATGGGTTTTATTGTGATGAGGAGCGATATTTTTTAGATAAAGATAATCCTGCTTATGTTCTGCCCAGTGAAAACCCTTTTAAAGAGAAGTTGATTCAAGCTTATCCGAATAAGAAAGCACTGCTTGAAATTACAGATTTATATTTTCACGGTTATGATAATAACTACCCTGATTTTTGGAGATACAAAGAGTTTAAAAGAGAGTTTGATGATTATGTAAAGAAAAAACATCTTCCAAGTCTGCTTTTGGTGAGATTTCCACATGATCATTTTGGCTCATTTAAAACAGCTCTTGGAGGGGTGAATACTCCCTTAACACAGATGGCTGATAATGATTATGCTTTAGGCTTGCTAGTTCAGGACATTGCGAATAGTCCTTTTAAGGATTCAACACTTATCTTTGTTGTTGAAGATGACGCTCAAGACGGTGCTGACCATGTAAGCTCGCACAGAAGTGTCTGTTTTGTAGCAGGTCCGTATGTAAAAAAGAATACCGTAATCTCAAAGCGTTACACTACAGTTAATGTCCTAAAAACAATGGAAGATATCTTAAATATTAAATCTATGGGACTTAACGATGCCTTGAGTAAAAGTATGAGTGATATTTTTGATAAAGATGAATCAGAGTTCAATTACAAGGTGGCAGTTCCAAAAATATTATATAAAACAGAGTTAAAACTAATAAATAGTTCACGACCTGATAATATTGATGAGATAAAAGTCGATCACGATGCTGAGTATTGGCATAGTGCTATGGGAGACCAGAATTTTGAAAGTGAAGATAAACTTGATACGGTAAAGTTTAACAGAGCTTTATGGAAGGGTCTTAAAAATGGAAAATTTCCAAAAACAAACTGAAGTTATTATGTAACTTTAGAGTAACAATTTAGAAACATTATATAACTATAATTACAAAAATAATGAGGAACAGTGAATGAATAAAATAGGTATGGTGCTTTTAGTATATTTCTCGGTTTTATTGAGTGCTAACAGTATTGACACGATGATAGATAGTAAAAAAAATGCTAATAACAAAAGTCAAAAATCGCAACAGACTATTGACACATATTTTGATAAGTCCGAAAAAATTTATGATGAATATATGAAAATTAAAAAAGAGCTTGAGGAACAGAGTGCTTATAACAAGCAACTTGATCTTATTGTACTAACACAAAAAAAAGAGATTCCAAACTTACAAAAGCAACTAGCAGATATAGAAGTAACCAATAGAAAAATCACTCCGTTAATGTTTGAGATGATAGCAAAACTTGAAAAACTTGTATCTCTTGATATACCTTTTCTAAAGCAGGAGAGAATACAAAGGGTCACAAACCTTAAAAGTTATCTCTCTAACCCAAATATGAGTACGGCAGAGCAGTTCAGGGCAATTTTAGAGAGTTATAAAATTGAATATACTTATTCAAGAACACTGGAAGTCTATCGTTCAGAGTTAAATGAAGATGCTAAAAGAGGCAAAATAGTAGACTTTTTGAGAGTGGGACGTTTTGCTCTGTATTATCAAAGTTTAGATTTTACTGAGAGTGGTTTTTACGATTTACAGACAGCTAAGTGGATTATATTGGATGACGAATATAACGAATTGATAAAAAAGGGTATTAATATGGCACGTAAAAAGATTTCTCCTGATTTCTTAACCCTACCGGCACTATCGGCTAAGGCAGGAAAATGAAAAAAATCTTATTGATACTCTTGATTGTAGCAGCAGCTCTTAATGCTAAGCCTTTAGATGATTTATTGAGTGATATTATTCAAGATACTAAAGAACAAAGTAAAATTGATAAAAAAAGAGAAGCAAAATTTTTAAGTAATATGAACAAGGCAAAAAAACTTTTAAAAGAGACAAAAGAAGCTTTGAAAAAAGAGAAGCGGAGAACTAGAAGTTTAAAATTAATTTTTGAAAAACAAAAAAAATTAATTTCCGATTCTCATAACGAGCTTGATAAAAAAGGGGAAAACTTAAAAGACCTTTTTGCAATGTTCAAACAAGAATCTAGAGATTTTTCATCTCTAGTTAAGACATCTATGACCTCTGCTGAGTTTAAAGATCGCAGTCCATTTCTTGAAAAATTGGGTAAAACAGATGATATACCAAATATAGAGGACATAAAAAAATTCTGGATGCTTTACCTGCAAGAGATTATTGAATCGGGGAAGATTAAAACCTTTGATATTGATGTTATAAATATTGATGGTGGTAAAAGTAGTGAACAGGTGACTAGAATTGGTCTCTTTAGTGTTTTTAACAATGAGCAGTATTTGAGATATGATGACTCACTACAGGCGTATGTACATCTAGTACGCCAGCCAAATAGAGAGTATCTAGATTATATTAAAGAGTATAAAACTACAGATAGTGAAACTACTCCTGTTTTAGTAGATCCAACTCGCGGTGTTTTGTTTAGTATGCTTAAAGAAAAAGCAACAGTTGAGGACAGGATTGTGCAGGGTGGAGTAATTGGGTACATTATCCTTATACTTGGCGGGATTACACTTTTGTTTGCCCTGTATAAATACTTTAGACTCTCTAGCATGGGCTCAAAAATGAGAAAACAGATTACAAGCGATAAGATATCAGAGAATAATCCTCTTGGTCGAATTCTACTGTCATTTAATAAGCATCAATCTAAGGATATAGCAACCCTAGAAAGTAAAATGGACACTGCAATATTAAAAGAGATTCCGGATATCCAAGCAGGTTTGCCAATGATAAAACTTGTTGCAGCGGTCGCACCTCTATTGGGACTTTTAGGTACAGTGACAGGAATGATTGAGACTTTTCAGACAATTACACTTTTTGGAACGGGTGATCCAAAACTAATGGCTGGCGGAATTTCACAGGCACTTATGACAACAGTTTTAGGTCTTGTTGTTGCTATTCCTGTATTGTTTATTTTTAGTATCTTATCTTCACATAGTAAAAGGTTGATAGAAATTCTAACCCAACAAAGTAGTGCTCTTATTGCTAAACAATTAGAGATGCTAGATATGGATACAAAAAACTATGATGAAACCTATAAGTGATATTGTAAGCTTTTTAGATACTGGAGGCGATGTTCTTCTTGTAATTATGATTAGCTCTGTTGTTTTTTGGACATTGATTATTGAAAAATTTTTTTATTTTAAATTCGTCTTTAGACCTGAGTCTAAAAAATTAAGACAATTTTGGAAAGATAGAATTGGCAGTGATTTGTGGGTAAATATTCAGCTTAAACAGTCTCAGATATCTTCTATGACTATATTATTGCAGATGAATATTCAGACTATGAAAGTTATCATCGCTCTTTTCCCTTTGATGGGATTATTAGGAACAGTTACAGGGATGATAAATGTTTTTGACTCTATGAGTTCTTTAGGGACTAATGCTAAAGCAATGGCCGGCGGTATCTCTATGGCCACTATTCCCACAATGGCCGGTATGCTATTGGCTGTTTTAGGAATTTTTGCCTTTAGCAGGGTTGATTTTGTGATTAAAAAAGAGATTCGAAAGTTAAAAGATAAGTTATTGAAGGATTCAGATGCGTAAAAATTATGATGCCTTAATCAACGGTGAAGATGAACAAAATATTGATATGACTCCAATGCTTGATATTGTATTTATAATGTTGATATTTTTTATTGTGACAACATCTTTTGTGAAAGAGTCCGGAATCGATGTAAATAAGCCTCAAGCCAGCAGTGCAAAGCATGATAAAAAGGCAAATATTATTATTGGAATCAATAAAGTCGGGGAAGTGTGGATAGATAAACACCCTGTTGATATTAGAGCTGTTAGAACAACTGTAGAGAGGCTTCATGCAGATACTCCTGAGGGAAGTGTTATTATTTCAGCAGATAAAAAAGCCCAAACAGGTATTTTAGTAGCAGTTATGGATCAGGTTAAACTTGCAGGGATTTCAAAAATATCGATTGGTGCAAATAGTGATTCAAAATAGTTTTTTAAGATGGACAATCTCTCTTTTTTTAGGGATATTAACAACACTTATTAGTTTTTTCTTTATGAACTACATGATAAATTCTGATGATAATAGAGTAGGACAAAGCAGTGTTTATAAACTTATTGATTTTGTATCGTTATCAAAAGAGATAGAAGAACCGGAGATAAAAAAAGAGTTACCTCCAGAGCCACAAAAGCAAAAAGAGCCTCCAAAGGTTCCAAGCAAAGTACAAAAGAGTCAAAAAAATGATGAAGTGCATAATCAAGCACCTGTAAATCTAGATATGCCGACTCTCTCAGGTAATATAAAAAGTTCTATGGGCAGTCCTAAAATATTGGCACCGATGAAAACCGTAAAAATAGACTCTGCCTTGACACCTATGGTTCAAATCAGACCGACTTATCCTTCGCGTGAAAAAAGAATGGGTGTTGAGGGTTATGTGAAGGCACGTTTAGAAGTTGATGCAACAGGACGTGTAATTTCAGTGCAGATTGTGGAGTCAAAGCCTAAGGGTGCTTTTGATAAATCTGTTAAAAAAGCACTTAAAAAATGGAAGTTTCGTCCAAAAACTGTTGATGGCAAAGCAGTCCCTCAAACAGGTGAATTAAGACTAAATTTCAAATTAGGAAATAGATAGATGATAAAAGTTTATACTCTTCTTATTCTAGTGTTTTTTGCTCAATCATTGGCGGCAAAAGAGGATAAATATCTTTTGTCCAGAGTAGTCTATGATGGTATTGCTAAGGTTCAAAAGTATATAGAAAAAGATAAATATACAGAGGCTAAAAATATATTATTAGAGCTTGAAAAATCAAAAAATGTGAAAAAAAAACTTGACAAAGCATATATTAGGTTTTATATCGGTTATTTCTATAATTTAAGAGACGATGCCCCAAAGGCAATTCTATATTTTGAAGAAGCCTTGTCTCTAAAAGCTCTTCCGCCTGAGCAGATTAAGAGCAGCTATCTTAATTTAGTGCAGCTTTATATGAATAGAGAAAAATATCATAAGAGTATTACTTATCTAGATAAACTTATGACTCAGACTTCACCTGTTAAGGTTGAGTATTTTGTCTATAAAGCCAACGCATATTTGGCACTCAGGGAGTATGAAAAGGTCATTGAAAACCTGAATAAGGCAATAAGCTTTTCAAAAAAAGTAAAACCAAACTGGATAAAGACAAAGTTCTATTGTTACTATGTCTTAAAAAATTATCCTAAAGCAATACAGAGTGTTAAAAAACTTATAGAATTAGAGCCCAAAAATAAAGAGTATTGGCTTCAGCTATCTTCTCTATATTCCGCGAATAAGAGCTCCTCCAAGGCACTATCTAGTTTGGATGTTGCTCGTATATCATCGATCGAATTAAATGAGAATGAACTTTTACAGCTGATATCATGGCTGAGATATATGAATGTTCCATACAAAGCTGCAACTATTATGCAAAGTAAATTAGAGAATAAAACTATTAAACCTAATGAGAAGAATATGGAGTCTTTAGGAGATCTCTATTATGAAGCAAAAGAGTTTAAAGATGCTATTATATGGTACTCAAAAGCAGCAAAAATCAGTGATAAGGGAAAACTCTATTTCAAGATAGCCCAGCTCTATGCTAATGCGTATAATTCTGAAGAAGTGGTAAAGAGTATTAATCTATCTTTAGAAAAAGAGGATGAAGAGAATTTAGGTGAAAAGAAGTTGCTTTTAGCCAAAGCATATTATGATTTGAATCATATTAAAGAGGCAAAACAGACTTTTAACGAAGCTTTAAAGTATAAAAAAAGTAAAAAAACTGCACTGGCTTGGTTGAGTTACTTAAACAAATAAATTTAGAGGAATTAAATATGATAAAAAAACTTTCGATAGTTACTATTTTAATATTAATGATTATATATATCTTTGCTAATCTTAATAAAGAGGAGTCTAAAGACAAGCTTATTAACTCTTTTTCCTTTGACGAAGTGGCAGTTTCTAAAAATGAAAATGAGAAAAAAATAATGAGAGTCTCGAGTGCCGTTAAAGTTAAATATGATGATGACACAACTGAAAGTTTTCGACTTAAGTATAAAAAAATGATTAGCAGTGGAGATAGTTTTAATAATGAACAGTTTGGAAGAGTCACAGATAAGGATGGCAACGCCTTCACTCAAGATGATGGCTCAGTATGGATAAGCAATAACCCAGATTCAAACTCTATTATTAAAGTGAAAAATCACAATTATCTTATTACGCATTTTGAAGAGCGTCCGGGACAACTTTACAAAACAGAGTTACAATTAAAGAATTCAATAATTACACCACTATCAACGGAGCCTATTGACTTTAAAGAGGTTGGGGGGACTATTATTAACTGTGCAGGTAGTAAAACAGCTTGGAACACTCATATAGGCGGAGAAGAGGATTATAGTTTAAACACTCGTTATGCGGATAAAGCCTCCCCTTTTTATGTTGAATGTGACAAAGAGGATAACAGTATGTTTAACGGTAATGATACCTCAGATATACCAAACAACTTTTGTGGATATGTCTCAGCAATGCAGAGATATCTAAAAGATGACTCCATCACGCTTGACGGATACAATGGAGAGCAATTCACACCTTATAACTATGGTTATATCATAGAGGTTAATATAAAAGAGAATGGAGATACAGAGGTAGCTAAACATTATGTGACTGGAAAATATACACCTGAACTTGCTATAAATATGCCTGATAATAAAACTTTTTATATGTCCGATGACGGTAATGCTAAAGCACTCTATAAATTTGTTTCAGATGAGCCTATCAACTCTTTTAATAAGAATTGGAGAGGAACTTTGTACAGTGCAAAACTTAAGCAGGTCTCATCATTAAATGGCGGCAGCTTTGAGATTGATTGGATTAAACTAGGAGACTCATCCGACAAGGAGCTTAAAAAAATAATTTCTAGAAAATTTAAACTGACTGATATCTTTGATATTAAGGCTGACATAAACGGTAGCTGTAACAGCGGATATACTAAAGTCTATGAAGATGATGAGATAGAGTGTTTAAAACTAAAGACAGGTCCAAAAAGAAGTGCCAAGTTTCAAGATGACAGTGAGGTAAAAACTGCAGCGGCATTTTTGGAGAGTAGAAAATACGGCGGTTACCTAGGTGCCACTAACGAGTTTAATAAAGAAGAGGGACTTACTTACGACAGAGATAGAAACGTTATCTATATAGCAATAAGCCAGATTAAAAAAGCAATGGAAGATAATTACAAGGCAATAGAGACTTCAAACGACATCAAACTTCAAAAAAATGCTTGTGGCGGCGTATACGAATTGACTCTTGATGAAAATTATAATGCAACTGCTATGAAACCTTTAGTAGTCGGTCTGCCATTGGGTGAGAATGAAAAGTATGCTGATGAGTTTTTTTGCTCTCCTGAGAGTGTCTCCAACCCTGATAACATTGCATACCTCGGTTCTGATCTGCTGCTAATAGGAGAGGACACTACCTTTCATGTAAACAATTTTATATGGGCATATAATACTAAAACAAAAGTAAAAACAAGAATTGCTTCTCTTCCTATTGGTGCTGAAGTCACCGGACTTGCTAACTCAAATATTGGCACTAAAGAGGCACTGTTTGTTAATATTCAGCATCCTTTTGCGGACAACCCAATGAACGTTAAAGGTCAAAAGCCAAACTCACACCTGCTTCAAAATGCTACTTCTGATGAGATAAAGGGCTCTACCGGATATATTGATGGTCTTCCATCGGGTATATTTAAATAGTTAGAAATTTTTATAATGGCTACTGTATATTTAAGGTATTTTAGCCCTCTTTTATTAATTCTAATGTTATTAGGATGTACTCAAAAAGAAGAACGAACTAAGTATATCAAGGGCTTAGAGAGAGATAACAACATATCATTTACTCATGTCAATAACTATGGTATATATATTCCCTCAATGTGTTATACCAAAACTAAAGATAAAAGCAAGGTTTATAACCCCTGTTACAGTTGTCACACAAAAGCAAAGAGTCCAAACTACTTTAATGATGCTATTTTACAAAAAGAGTACAACTTCCCAAAAGAGATGATGAAGAATCCGTATCACAACCTCTTCAAAGATAGAAAAAAAGAAGTTGCCTTAATTAGTAATAGAGAGATTATGGAGTATGTAAACAAATCTAATTACTTCAGCAAAGACGGAACAATTATATTATCAGAGTCTCTGCCTGTAGACTGGTCAGGATACAGACCTGATTGCTATTTCAATTTCGATGAAGATGGTTTTGATAAAGATAAGCAGGGCAGATATACTCTTTGGCGTGCCTTTAGATACTATCCTTTTCTAGGATCATTTTGGCCGACTAACGGTTCAACGGATGATGTTATGATTAGAGTAGATAAAAAGTTTTCATTAGACAGTAAAAAAGAGTTTAATATAGAGGTGTATGCATTAAACCTAGCGATTATTGAAGCAAATGTAAAACAAAAGAGTGTGCCTATTGCTCTGGTTGATGAATCACTATATGGAGTCGATATAGATGGCGACGGAAAACTTGCTATAGCTAATGAAGTCACAAAGAACATCTCTTATGTTGGCTATGCGAAGCAACTTTTAGAAAAGGGAGATATCTATCTTGTAAGCGGTCTTTTTCCGCTTAATACAGAGTTTTTACACAGTGTCAGATATCTCGGTATTAATAAAAACAACGAAGTTGTTATTCCAAAGCGTATGAAAGAACTTCGATACTCTAAAAAAGTATACTGGAGGAATTATTCTCAGCTAAAACAACTTGCAGACAAAGAGAGATGGGAGGCTGAGACCACACAAAACGATGAGTCTCAATTAAAGATCTACAGGGGTGATTTTGAGAATGGATTTGATAATGAGATGGGCTGGCTGTACCAAGGTTTTATTGAAGATAAAAAAGGTGCATTGAGACCGCAGACGAATGAGGAAACTATCTCATGCATGGGCTGTCATAGTGCGCTAGGGGCAACTACAGACAGTACATTTTCATTTATTAGAAAGTTTGAGGGAATTGAGAAAAACAGAAATAACTTTGGCTGGAATCATTGGACTCAAAAGGGCTTGTCCGGTATTAAAGAGAGAGTAGTAAGCTATAAAATAGGACTAAATAAAACACAAACAACAGGTGAGTACGCTTTTTATCTTAAAAACTCTATGGGCAGTGAGTTTAGAGACAACAGTGAAATTAGAAGAACTTTTTTTGATACAAACGGACTACCTATAAGTTCAGAGATTAATAAAATTGCTAAAGATATATCCATTCTGTTAATACCATCAAAAGAGCGTGCATTAAGGCTTAATAAGGCATATAAGTTAATTGTAGGAGAACAAAGTTTTAGTATGGGAAAAGATGCGAATCTTGAACCAATGAATAGTGTCTATAAAGATATAAAAGTTAAATCAACTCATATTCTCTCTACTATCAATCCAATTTGAGTTTTGTGGTCTAAAAAGTAGGTTTTGTTTGATTGTTGGTTGCGGAAGCAAGATTTGAACTTGCGACCTTCGGGTTATGAGCCCGACGAGCTACCGAACTGCTCTATTCCGCGATATTTAAAGTGGATGGGGTGGAGGGATTCGAACCCCCGAATGGTAGCACCAAAAGCTACTGCCTTACCACTTGGCGACACCCCAGTGTCTATGTTTATAAAATTGGTTGCGGAAGCAAGATTTGAACTTGCGACCTTCGGGTTATGAGCCCGACGAGCTACCGAACTGCTCTATTCCGCGACGCGTATTAAATGCAATTAATGCGTTTAATGGAGCGGAATTATAGGTTTTTTACTCCCTTTTGTCAAGAGCTTTGGGCTTAAATTTGAATATTCACTGTAAACTGAGTTCTATAGGTAGCAGTTGAACTCTTTTTAAATAAGTTTAATATATAATCCATTATCAATTAAAATAAAGAGACAATATGACACCTATACAAAGAGTATTAGAAGCTATAGACGAGATTAAAAAGGGAAATATGGTTATTATGATTGATGATGAAGATAGAGAAAACGAGGGTGATTTAGTTTATTCCTCCGCTTTTTCAACTCCTCAACATGTCAATTTTATGGCTACACATGCAAGAGGGCTCATCTGCGTTGCTATCAGCAGAGCAATTGCAACTCGTCTTGATTTAAATCCGATGGTAAGTTCAAATACATCTTCATATGAGACTGCTTTTACTGTATCAGTAGATGCTAAAAATGCTTTAACCGGAATATCAGCTTCAGAGAGGGATGATACTATTAAAATTTTGGCTAATCCTATCTCTCACGCAGATGAATTAGTAAAACCAGGGCATATCTTTCCTCTTATAGCTAAAGATGGCGGTACACTTGTTAGAACCGGTCATACTGAGGGTTCTGTAGATTTATGCCGCTTAGCCGGTCTTAGTGAGTCATCAGTAATATGTGAAATCATTAAAGAAGACGGAACTATGGCAAGACGTGATGATTTAGACCTGTTTGGTGAAGAGCATAATCTTAAAACTGTTTTTATCTCAGACATAGTCGAATATCGTTTAGCCAACGAGAGATTGGTCAATGAAACAAATGTGCAGGAGATAGACTTTTTTGGTGTTAAGGTGAAGCAACACACGTTTGTAGACCATGATGATGTAGAGCACACCGCAATAGTATTTTACAAGGCTGGAGAAATATCAAATGTCAGGGTGCATAATGTCATACCCGATATTGAGCTTCTTTTGAATCAAAAGAAGTATGACAACCTTGTCTCTTCGATAGAGTATTTAAAACAAAATAGCGGAGTTCTGGTTTTCATAAATAAAACAAATCATCAAGATAATGCTGCAATGAAAGAGATAGGAACCGGTGCTCAGATACTCAAGTCTCTAGGTATATGTAAGATGAACCTGCTTACTTCTATGAAACAAGCAGAATTCGTAGGACTTGGCGGATTTGGACTGGAAGTTAATGAGCTTATAGACATATAGATAAGCAGATGTTTAGAATCCTTCTCGTTCTCTTTGTTTTAGCTCTACTTTTAGAAGCTAAAACTCTCTCCCGCATGCAAATCATCATGTCAACCTTTGTGACTATATCTGCGGATGACTCAGATAAAGATTACATAGAAGGTGGCTTTGAGATAATGAAAGATGTTGACCTGTCTCTATCTTCGTATAATCCAAACGCCACTATATTTTTATTAAATAAAAATCGATATGCAGAGTTAGACAATTATGCCTATGAAGCTCTAAGTCTTAGTAAAAAGTATTATACAAAAAGTGACGGCTATTTTGATATTACTATTGGTTCAATTACAAAAGGTCTCTACAGATTTGGTGAAGATGAGCGCTTGGCAACTTCACGCGAGTTGTCAGATGCAAAGGTTAGTGTTAGCGGTTTGTCTTTTACAGAATCTGAGGCTCTCTTAGATGAAGGAATAAAAGTTGATTTAGGCGGTATGGGCAAAGGTTTCGGCGTTGACAAAGTAGCAGACTATTTTAGAGTAAACGGCGTTACAAATGCCACAATATCTGCGAGTGGAGATATACGATGTTTATCAACATGCAGGGTAGAAGTTCAAAATCCATTTGGTGATGGTTATCTGCTCTCATTTGAGACAATAAAAAAAGATTTAGGTATAACAACCAGCGGAAACTATAACAGATATATTAAATCCCCAAAGAACAATCATCTTATTAATCCAAAAGATAAAAGATCACAAAGCAATTTTATCTCTATAAGCTTGATTAGTGATATGCCAAGCAGTGACCTGGATGCTTATGCGACAGCTTCAAGCGTAATGCCTATGCAAAAGGCATATGAGTTTTTAAAAACTCTTGGAGTGGCTTATATTGTCATGCAAAGCGATAGAAAATTAGTTATTAGTAAAAATATATCTAAATTTACAAAAGATTTACTCATAAACAATGCTGCGAAAAAGCAGCCAGAATATATAGAGTATTAGAGATAAAAAAGCAAAAAAAGAGAAAAGTTTTATGTATGCGAAAAACGAGAAACCGCTTATAATCATAAATGGTGTAAAAATCTCCAGCAGGGCAGTAATAAAAGTCAGATAGATTAGTGTTAAAGTGCTTTTTTTGTATCTTAATCTTGTAAAAACTAAAAAATGCAAAAGTACCATTATAAAAAGTCCAAACACGAAAATATGCGGTAACACAAGTTTCAGAATACCTTTGGCACTTTTAGCCGGAATAAATTTCTCCTCGCTGCCGATGTAATACTCAAGGACCTGATTGACACTAAAGCCTATTTTATGCTCAAACAGCATAACGGCACTTGTAATTAGAAGCAGTGAGAAAAGCAGGTAGTAAAGAATGGAGAGCTTATACGCTTTTTGCATTTAGCTTCCAAAAGGAGTAGAAAATCATATACAGAGCAATAGTATGCCAAATAAAATAAGTCCAGATATATATATCTATAAAAAACTTTGACATGTAAAAGCCCAAAGGAAGAGATACAAGAGATATGATAGCGCTAGTCATGACAATGTTTGTAAAAAGAGTTCTGCTTCTTTTTGCAACCCTGATAAAAATAGCACTTAGAGTTAGCAGAGTCATCATTATAAAGAAAATTTGAGTGTGCCAAAACTCTAGGAATGAAGATTCACTTATCGGGTCTATGTAAGCTTCTTCATCTCCAAACAGCGTTGTGTTGATTGTTTGGGCAGATATGCCAAAACTTGATTTCATGACCAATATATCAGAGAGTAAAAAAAGAAGCATAAAAACTAAGAGACCTTTTAGGATGAGACTCATTGTGCTATCTTTTTGCAGATTGTTTATAAGTGTAAATCTCACTTTTTACCTTTTAGAATCTCTTCATAAACAGCAAAAGCCACTCTTGAGCCATCAACTATACTTCTCGCACTTAGTGTTGCACCTGTAATAGTTGGAATATCTTTGGAGACTCTCAGCCTTTTGTCTGTAGAGATATTTCTAAACTGTTTTATCCATGTTTTTGAAGGTATATACTCTGGCGGTTCATTAAAAGCTATGATTTCTATGCTTTTCAAGATGGAATCTTTTGAAATCAAATAGAGAATTACTGCATTTTTAGAACGAACTTTTCTATTTATCAAAATTCCAAAACCTAAAGTTTTACCACCTTTATCAGCCTTAAAAACTCTGATTATTTTACTTTTTAGTTTTGCCTGTGCACCTTGTTGAATCTTTTTAACCTGGCTTTTTCTTAATAAAATATTCTTTTTACTGATTTCACTGCTTTGTCCAAAGCTATGCTTCATAACATCTATGGGGGGAGTGAGGATTTTGGCACTCAGTGGAAATGCCAAAAGAATAAGAGTGAATATTGCAATTTGTTTCATAATGGTGTACTCTTTAATTTTTTGCTGATTGTATATAATAATCTTTTCTTTGTCAATACATTTACTAAATAAATTATAGTGAGCTTCACATCAAAAATGATGTGAGCTAAAACTAAAGTTCGAAGATAAGACTTTTTAGAAAATAAAACCTATAGAAAGGCTCGCAGTATCGCTGTCACTTCCACCTACACTTTGCATTGCATAGTCCAGTTTTAGTACGACTTGTTCATGCGGAAAATAGTTAATACCGATAGTTGTCGTATCAATTGAATCAACAGAAGCTCCTCCTGTAATCTCATCTTGAGCAGAAACACTCTCATACTGAATAAACAGAGGAAGTTTATCTTTAGACTTAGTGAAAGAGAGTAAATCATATCCAAGATTCAAAAAACCACCCTTTGCCTTTTCAACCTGTCCAGTTTTAGAACCTGAACGGTTCGTTTGAGTATAAACACCGTAAACTCTAAAAGCATCAAGGTTATAATCAAGGTGAGTATCAAAGATAGTCAAATCTGAGTCGATATATGCTGAAGCACCAACCAAGAGGCCGTTTATGCCGGTGTAATCAACTCTTGTTGTAACAGCAAGCTTTGGATTGTTATTTTCAAAAGAGCCGCCGCGACCACTTCTCAACCATTTGTTTCCGGAATTAGATGGTGTTAAAGAGGTAAAGCCTCCAACTTTATATTTAAGCCCTTCAGTTATATCACCATATACCATCACTCCACTCTCATTCCAGGTAGAGGGAATCAGATATTTAGATGTCAGCGGTCTCTGTACAGTGGTAAAAAGTGTTGGTTCATGTCTTTCGTTAATTAAGCCGACAGGCATTAGCATATTACCGATTCTAATATTGGCATTATCATTAATAAGAAAGTCAAGATACATAAACTCTACAATGACCTCTCCGCCTTCAGCTTCACCGTTGTTGTTTTCAATTCCGCCATGTTCAAACTCTAGTTCAACATTTAAGATGATATTGTCTGAAAATTTATAACCAATATATGGTACAAATCTATATACGTCTACCTTTGAAGAGTTACCTTTGTCAGCATTTGTGTGAGAGTAGTACATCTCACCGTATCCACCAATGCTCAGTGGTGACTTTGAGTAGTAAACCTTTGAAGCAGCTGCTCCCATTCCACTGTGTGATGCAGTTGTATCAACTTTTGTATAGTTAAAGCCAGTCTGTAAATCACTTGTCTCATCTGTAAGAGTTTGAGTCTGTTCACGAAGCTCAGCTATCTCTCTTTTAAGCTCAGCTATATCTGATGCCGTATCTGCGCAAACCGATGTTGATAGTATTAAGGCAGCTGCAACACTTAAACCTAATCTGTTTTTAAATAATTTCATCTTTAAATCCCTTATATGATTATGATATTTATTATCATAATTGTTTTTGTGAGTGAATTTTATACCATAAATCCTTAAACTAATATTAAAATGATAATTATTATCAAATAACTCTACTTCCTATTTTTATATTTACTTAGCTATAATAAATAAAAATAAAATGAAGTGATTTATGAGAGAAACATATACTAGAGTTGAAGATGGAGAAAAGATAAATATAGAGGTTTATCTTGATGCTAAGGAGCATAAAGAGACTAATCCTTGGATATTGAGTGTTTTTATTAAGTATGATTCCTACAATGAGTCAGATGAGGGACTTGATGAGTTTTTTGAGACAAAAGAGTCACTTATAATTTCATTAGAGCATGAGGCTAGGGCAGTATATGTTGGAAATAGGCTTGTCGGTGAATGGAGTGAGGTTTACTTTTATGCCGAGGAGTCCAAAAAACTTGACACTATAGCAACTAAGATTCTCAAACCTACAGGGTATATTTATGAGAGCAGTGTTGCTAGAGATAAAGATTGGTCATTTTTCGATCATAATATTTTTCCAACCGACTTAGAACTCTCTTTTATGCAGAGTGCTAAAATTATTTCTCATTTACAAGAGGCCGGTGATGACATATCTATACCTAGAGAGGTAGAACATTATGCTTCATTTGACATGTCAAGTCAAAAAGATAGATTTACCCAAAAAGCCTTAGATATTGGCTTTAAGTTTAAAGATGACATAAGTAGCGATGAGTTCGATTATGGAGTTGCTTTAACAAAGGAGCATAGTCTGAATATGGATGAGCTTGAAAAAGTGATTACTCCTCTTATGGAGCTAATAAAAGAGGAGCGCGGTGAGTATGAGCTCTGGAGTACAATCTTACAGGATGATTAGCAGGAAGTGAATAAAATATTTGCGATCACCGGAGTTGTTAACTACCTTTTAGTTGTTTTTTTAAACACTTTTACAGACTTGGGTCATAAGATAATAATTCAAAATACAATATTTAAAGTGTATGATGGAACAACTCAAATTATCCTGACGGCAGTTGTAAACTCGCTTATGCTTCTTCCGTTTATTCTTATGTTCTCTCCCTCTGGTTTTTTGGCTGACAGGTTTGCAAAAAATATAATCATGAAGTATGCGGCAGTCTCTGCTGTGGGAATAACTCTTCTTATTACCTACTCTTATTATCAAGGTTGGTTCCTTGCTGCGTTCATAATGACTTTTTTACTGGCACTTCAAAGTGCAATATACGCACCTGCAAAGTATGGATATATAAAAGAGTTGGTAGGTGTAAAGTTTATAAGTGCGGGAAACGGTGCAGTTCAGGCAACGACAACTGCTGCTATATTAGTTGGTATTATCTTCTATACAGCGCTGTTTGAGGGTTTCTTGGTTGATAACTTTAAGACTAAGGGAGATATTCTACAGATGATAGCACCGCTTGGATGGCTCTTAGTTTTGGGTTCAGTCGTGGAGTCTATTTTAGCTTTTAGACTGCCAAATAAAATGATAGAGCAGAGTCAAAGGAAGTTTAGGTTTCAAAGATATATAAGAGGTGCATATCTGAAGAAAAATATAATTATGATAAAGAGAAACAAAGAGATATTTAACTCTATTATTGCTCTTGGTCTGTTTTGGTCAATATCTCAAGTTGTTCTGGCAATTTTTGGAGAGTATGCCAAGAGTGAATTGGGTATTACAAATGCTGTTGTAGTTCAAGGTGTTATGGCGCTTGCAGTCCTTGGCATAGTTCTTGGTTCTATAGTTGCGGCTAATTTTTCAAAATATTATATAAACATGGGTCTATCTGCTCTTGGTGCTGCCGGAATAATGGTAGTGGTATTGTCAATTGCGTTTACAACTTCTATTGTATTTTTGGGCATAGAGTTTATACTTTTTGGTCTCTTTTCTGGTCTGTTAATGGTCTCTTTAAATTCTAAAATCCAATACCTCTCTCCAAATGTTCATTTAGGCACTATTTTAGCCGGTAATAATTTTATTCAAACAGTTTTTATGTTTGTGTTTTTAATGATGACAACACTATTCGCATATTTTTCAGCAGATGCGAAGATACTGTTTTATATTATGAGTTTTGTCGGATTATATTTAACTGTTTTACTTTTCAAAAGATATTTTATTATGACATGTTGGGCACTATTGGAATTTATATTTAAATTTCGATACAGATATAGATATATAGGTTTAGAGAATATTCCACAAAATAGGGCGGTAATGCTTATTGGAAATCATGTGAGTTGGATAGACTGGTTTATAGTTCAGTTACCTATAGAGAGACGAATTAACTATATGATAGATAAAGATATTTATAACTGGAAGTTTTTAAATAGGCTCTTTAGGGTAGCTCAATTGATTCCAATATCACAAAAAGCTTCTAAAGATTCATTTACAGAGGCAACAAAAAGATTAAAAAATGGTAAAATAATAGCAATATTTCCAGAAGGTGAAATATCCAGAACCTCTGATGTTTCAAAATTTTATAGGGGTTATGAGTATATTGATAGAGATGGTGCTGTTATAGTGCCTTTTCATATAGATGGTATTTTTGGAAGTCTCTTCGCAAGACACAAAGGTACTGCAAAAAGAAGTTTTTTAAAAAAGAGAGAGATTATTGTCTCATTTGGAGAGCCTATCTCAGAGGAGATTAAAGCAGGCGAACTTAGAGACAGAGTTATAAATTTAAAAAGGGTGTCAAGTTGAATACAACATTAATTATTGGAGCAGGCGGGGTAGGTCGCGTTGTTGTACACAAATGTGTGCAAAATGCAGAACTGTTTGGAAAAATAGTTTTGGCAAGTAGAAGTATAGGAAGATGTCAAGAGATAAAAAGTGAACTTCCAAATGCTGACATAGAGATAAGAACGGTAGATGCTGACGATACAGATGAAATTATAAAGTTAATAAACTTGTACAAGCCAGATATTCTTATCAACGTCGCTCTTCCATACCAAGATTTGACAATTATGGATGCCTGTATAGCTACTAATACTCCGTACCTTGATACTGCAAATTATGAGCATCCTGACGAAGCAAAATTTGAATACAAACTTCAATGGGAAAGAGACGAAAAGTTTAAAGAGGCAGGAATAATGGGACTGCTAGGAAGCGGTTTTGACCCAGGTGCCACAAACGTGTTTTGTGCATATGCGGGGAAACACTACTTTGATGAGATTCATACAATAGATATTTTAGATTGTAATGCAGGTGACCATGGTTACGCATTTGCAACAAACTTTAACCCGGAGATAAATCTCAGAGAAGTCTCTTCAAAAGGTCGTTATTGGCAAAAAAATGAAGATGGGGTAGGGAAGTGGATAGAAACAGAGCCTATGGAGATTAAAATGGTTTGGGACTATCCTGAAATCGGTCCAAAAGAGTCTTACCTACTTTATCATGAAGAGATGGAGTCACTTGTAAAACATATCAAAGGTCTAAAGCGTATTAGGTTTTTTATGACATTTGGAGAGAGTTATTTGACTCATATGAAGTGTTTAGAAAATGTTGGAATGTTAGGCATAGAAGAGGTAGAGCACAAAGGAGTGAAAATAGTCCCGATGGAGTTTCTAAAAACACTTTTACCAGATCCTGCATCACTTGGTTCAAGAACCAAAGGAAAAACTAATATCGGTATAGTTGCAGAGGGTATTAAAGATGGTAAAAAAAGAAAAATATACATCTATCAGGTAAAAGATCATCAAGATTGCTTTAAAGAGGTTAACTCTCAGGGTGTCTCATATACGACTGGCGTTCCGGCGATGATAGGTGCGAAACTTATGTTAAAAGGAATTTGGAGCGGTAGCGGTGTATTTAACATGGAAGAGCTTGACCCAGATCCGTTTATGGATGAGATGAATACTCAAGGTCTTCCTTGGCAGATAAAAGAGTTAAACATATAAAATGACATTTAACAATATAATAACAGATTTAGATTCACTGCCTCCTCTGTCAAATACAGCTTCTGTTATACAGCAGATATACAGTCACGGTGCTAAGAATATTGATATTATTAAGCTTGTTAGAGCTATTGAAGATGACGCTGTTTTAGCTGCAAATATTTTAAGGATGATAAATGCCCCGATATTTGGTTTTTCAAAAAAGATTGCTTCTATTGCACAAGCTGTAACTCTTTTTGGTACGGATGAGATTTACGCTTTAGTTTTACAGTACGCACTGCAAGAACAACTAAAAGCAGATACTGAAATATATGGAGTAGACAATAAAAAATTTAATGATATCTCTCAACTCCAAAGCACTTTGATGATGCAGTGGTATTCAAGAGTAGACCTCAGACATGCACAGTTTATGGCTCCGTTAGCTCTTATTATGGAGTCCGGAAAACTTGTTTTATCAAACGAGGTTATGAAAAGCAATTATGTTAAAGAGTTTACTCTTGGATATAAAAATTCCAAGGATGTTACAGAGTATGAACATAGCCTCTTTGGAACAACAACATACTATTTGTCAGGGCTTCTGTTTGAGCATTGGAATCTGGAACCCCTCTATGTTGAGATATTAAAAGGCTTGGATTTTGAGGTAGATACAAGCCCGAAAGTAGAATCATATATAGACTCCTTAGATGCGGTAAGAACAGCTGTGAATATTAAAAGTATATTAACCTATGACTCAATAAATCAAGCCTGTGAAATAGTAGAAGATATGGGACTTGATTCAGATGATTTTGTACATGTTGCAAAAAGAGTCAAAGAGAAGTACAGTAAAATTATAGGAATGAGAAGATAGTCGAAAGTGCATAGAATATATGAAAAATCTTGATAAATTAAATACTCCATACTACATGTGTGATGAAGCACTTCTAAAATCTAATCTTGAGATTTTAGAGTATGTGCAAAAAGAGAGCGGAGCAAAAATTATTTTAGCTCTTAAGGGCTTTGCCATGTGGAGTACATTTGAGCTAGTTAAAAAGTATCTAAAAGGGTGTACGGCAAGTGGATTACATGAAGCACTGTTGGCACGTGAAGAGTTTGCAAAAGATGATGCCGATTTAGAGGTTCATACTTATTCTCCGGCCTTTAAAGATGAAGATATAGACGAGATAGCTAAAATTTCAGACCATATAGTCTTTAACTCACCAAATCAACTTTTCAGCTTCAAAAACAGAGTAAAAGAGATAAATCCAAATATCAGTATCTCTTTGAGAATTAACCCTCAGCACTCCTCTTCACCGAAAGAGATATACAACCCTTGTGGAGTTCACAGCCGCCTAGGAACTACGCTTGCTAATTTTACCAAAGAAACCAAAGGTTTTGACGAAAAAGTATTAGAACATATAGACGGACTTAATTTTCATGCACTTTGTGAGCAGGATGTCGATGCACTTGAAGAGGTTTTGGCAGCTTTTGAAGAAAAATTCTCCAAATATTTTAAAAACCTAAAATATATAAATTTTGGCGGCGGTCATCACATAACAAGAAAATCTTATGATATTGAGAAGTTGATTAGAATCATTAAAGAGTTTAGAGCTAAATACGGTGTGGATGTGTATCTGGAGCCCGGTGAAGCGGTTGGCTGGGAGACAGGGGTCTTAGTCAGCACTGTTTTAGATATAGTTAATAATGGAATGAATATAGCAATCCTTGATACATCTGCAGAAGCACACATGCCGGACACTCTTGCAATGCCTTACCGAGCAGATGTCAGAGGCTCTGGATTAGCTGGAGAGAAAGAGTACACCTATCGTTTAGCTGGAAATACATGTTTGGCAGGTGATGTAATGGGAGACTACTCTTTTGACAAAGCTCTTAAAGTGGGTGATAAAGTGATATTTGAAGACCAGATTCATTACACTTTTGTAAAAAACACTACGTTTAATGGTATAAAACTACCATCATTGGTTATACTACGAGAAGATAAAAGTGTAGATCTTATTAAAGAGTTTGGATATGAAGATTATAAAAACAGACTTTCATAAATCTTGCCGATAGGCAAAGCTTTAGTGATTGAATTTTATTCAACTAACAATGAGAAGGAATAATGATATGCAAGAAGATAAACAGAGATGGAATGAGAGATATTTAGAGAACCCTATGCCGCAAACAGTTTCTCCATTAGTAGATAAATATATAGAACATGTCAATGTGGGGCAGGCAATTGATGTGGCATGCGGAACAGGTAGAAACACCCACTATTTGGCAGATTTAGGCTTTTTAATTGATGCAATAGATATATCTGATTATGCACTAGAGAGGGTAAGAGAGAGTTCAACAATAAAGAAAATAGACACAGATTTAGATAGATATAACTTAACCCCAAATAAGTATGATTTAATTATTAATGTAAACTATTTAAACCGTCGTTTAGTTTCTCAGATGAAAGATGCGTTGCGTAGTGGAGGAGTAGTTATATTTGAGACATTTATAGTCGCTCATGGAGATTTTAATCTTCCTACGACAAACCTAGATTATCTTTTGCGAAAGAACGAACTTCTACACTCTTTTATAGGTTTAGATATCATTTATTATGAAGAGAGAATTGATACAAACCTTAGAGGTGAAAGAGTTAAAGTAGCCTCATTAGTTGCTAAAAAAGTATGAAATAATTTATAACATTTTATATTAGTGTGAATTTTCTAAAATAATTAGATATAATCTTTATATAATTTATACAAAAGGATGTCATTAGATGAAAAGGGTTGTAGTATTTTCGTTTTTAATTATGTTTACATCGTTACTATCGGCTTCAACTGTTGTTGTAATAGATGAGAATGGAGATGAACTTAAGGTTAAGGGGAATTTTCCAACAATTGGTCAAAAAGCACCGACCGTACGTGTTGTAAGTACTGACATGTCCGTTAAGACTATCGGCGGAAAAAGTGATAAGATTCGTATTATAGCTACGGTACCAACTGTTGACACGCCTATTTGTACAGAAGAGTCTAAGAGGTTTGACAATGAGATTAAAAAAATCTCAAATGTTGATATGACTGTAGTATCTATGGATCCCCCTTATTCTGATGATCGCTTTTGTGAAGGACGCGGTATTAAAAATATCTCAGTTGGTTCAGATTTTGAACATCGTGATGTTGGAAGTAAATATGGAGTAGTAATAACAGCTGGAGAATCAGAAGGATTGTTAATTCGTTCTATTTTTGTTATAGGCAAAGACGGGAAGGTTCTATATGAAGAGATAGTTTCAGAACTTACTTTACATCCAAACTATGATAATGTTATGAATGTAATAAAAATGGCAAATAGTAAGAAGTAAGTAAAAAAGCTTCCGTAAAAGGATTGAAGAGTATAGTTCTACAATCCTTCAAGTAAAATATACCAGAGTCTGTCGACCTCTTTATCATTTAGAAATAGGGTAGATTTATTTTGAAATAGCTCAGTATGTACACTCTCTTTTATACTAAAGGTGTGAGAGCACTCTTTATGAGTCGGTAAGAATGCCCGAATTAGTGAAACATCTTCTTTTATTGGTAAAGAGCATAGAAAACACTCTAGCTCGCTGTGGAGTCTCCCTTCATGCTCTAGTAGTTTAATATATGACTCTATTGCGACTCTTTTTGGATTTTGTTTATCCCAGTTTTGAGAAGCACTATCTAAAAGTTCGAAGTAAAAATCATCCAACTCTTCAACGTCCTTTAGATGTTTATAAAAAAGTGATACAAAATCCTGCCATACTCTTAGGAGTTTATAACTGTTTATCCATTTAAAACCTATATGAATAACATCTTTGAGTCTATATATAGTTGATTTAGGAGATCCCTCTTTTTCATAATCTATTTTAAAGCCAAGGTTTATAACCCCATGCCTTGCTCCGTAAAACCTATAAAGAGTATCTAAGCTATCTCTTGATATTATTGTAACTATTAAATCTTCATCTTTAACTTTGTTAAGATTTAGAATGAAACCCTGCATTATACGCTTCTTTTATACACATTATTTATTTTTCTTTTAGAAATTATCTTTGTATTATACTTTTTTAAACCTTTAAATAGTACAATACAAGACTTTATCTCTAAATAGACTAAGTTTCTTTAAAAAGAGATTAAATTCTAAAAGAATTTATATAAAATTGTAAAATTTAGGAGTGAAAATGGTTGAATATCATGATTTATTAAGATCATTCAAAGATAATTGTGGGTTTGGGCTTGTAGCAAATATTAAAAATAGGGCTTCGCATAAGGTTTTAAATGATGCTGTAACTGCATTGGAGAGAATGATGCACCGTGGTGCAGTAGCCGCCGATGGTAAAACAGGTGATGGAAGTGGACTCTTATTGTCTTTGCCCGAAGAGTTTCTTCGTAAAGAGGCATCTGCAAACGGCATAGAGCTTCCAAAGCAGTTTGCAGTGGCATCAGTCTTTACAAAAGATATAAGCCACTTGGAAACTATAGATAGCATCTGTACAAATAATGACCTTAAAATTGTTTTTCGTCGTGATGTTCCTGTTGATACAAAAGCACTTGGTGATCAAGCTTTAGAGTCACTGCCTAATATTATTCAACTGTTTATAATTCCAAACTCTATTATGGCTACAAACAGATTTAACGCACTTTTGTATCTTTCACGCAAAGAGAGTGAGCACAAACTAATTAATGATAGAGACTTCTACATAGCTTCTATGTCCTCAACAGTTCTTTCATATAAAGGGCTAGTGATGCCCACTCATATTAAGGAATTTTACAAAGATCTTCAAGATGAAAACTTTAAAATATCTTTTTCGCTGTTTCACCAAAGGTTTTCTACAAATACACTACCAGAGTGGAGACTTGCTCAGCCGTTTCGTGCAGTTGCACATAATGGCGAGATTAACTCAGTTGAGGGCAATCGTTTTAATGTTGAGATAAAATCAGAATCTATTAAAAGTGAAGTCTTTACAGATGAAGAGATAAAAAGAATTTTACCAATTTTGCAACTAAACTCATCTGACAGTGCTAGTGCAGATAACTTTTTTGAATTTCTGATAGTTAACGGCATGGATTTTTTTAAAGCTGTTCGCGCAGTGATTCCTGGAGCTTGGCAGAATGCTCCTCATATGGATCCTGAACTCCGTGCATTTTATGAGTATCACTCTACAGTTTTTGAAGCCTGGGACGGTCCGGCAGCATTCTCGGTGACAGATGGTCGTTATATTGGTTGTGTGCTAGATAGAAACGGTCTTCGTCCATCTAAGTATATAGTGACGAAAGATAATAATCTCCTGATTGCCAGTGAGTACGGTGTTGTTGATATTGCAGAAGATGAGATAAAAGAGAGAGGTCGCTTGCAGTCTGGTGAGATGCTGGGATTAGACCTTAAATTTGGAAAACTTCTTAAAAATGACCAGATTAATGATTATCTAAAGAGTTCAAATCCATATATGAAATGGTTAAATGAGCATATGATTTATCTACAAGAGCATGTAGAGGAGCAGTATCTCTCTCAATGTGATTTTGGTGCGCAAAATCTAGTTGCAAGACAAAGGTATTTCAATATTACTCAAGAAGTTGTTGAACAGGTAATTGAACCTATGATAAGAGACTCCAAAGAGCCTGTTGGTTCTATGGGTGATGATACTCCTCTTGCAGCATTTTCAAACAAACAGAGATCATTTTCTGACTACTTCAAGCAGAAGTTTGCACAAGTTACAAACCCTCCTATTGATCCAATTAGAGAGAAGGTTGTAATGAGTTTAAATACGGGCTTCGGTGAAGTTCATAATATGCTAGATGAGATACCATCTCACGCACATAGACTAAAAGCAATATCTCCTATCATTACTCGTGAAAAACTTGATGTTTTAAAATCATTTGGAGATAAAAAATCACCTAGTTACCAAGCTTTTTATCACAATAAATCATTCTCTACAGCTTATAGCGGCGAATTAAAAGATGCACTAGATGCTTTAGTAGTAACTGTAATTGACTCTGTTAAAAATGAGGGATCAAGAATAATAATTTTAGATGACTATGCATTTAATCAAGATAATAAAATTATTCCAATGGCTATGGTTATTGGCCGTTTAAATATTGCACTGTTAAAAGCCGGTATACGCCATTTAGTATCAATGATAGCAGTTACGGGAGAAGTACACGATGCTCATAGTGCTGCTGTACTTATAGGTTATGGGGCAAGTGCAATATATCCTAATCTGTTATTTGCTACAGTAGTAGATCATGTTGAAAAATCCAAGTTAATAAATATTGAGTGTAATGAGGCTTTAAAGTCAGTTCATAGCGCTTTGAATGGTGGAATCCTTAAAATTATGTCAAAGATGGGTATTGCAACTATCGCTTCTTACCGTAATGCCGGACTCTTTGATATTATGGGATTAAGCAGAGAGATAGTTGAAGAGTGTTTTGAGAGTTCTCACTCTGTATTAAGTGGTTTAAAATATAGTGATATTGATGAAAGAGTGACAAAGTACCATAAAAAAGCATTTAATGAGGATGGATTTAATAAGATCTTTCCATTAAACATTGGAGGGTTCTACAAATTTTATAATGACCAAGAGCACCATGATTTTGGTCCGGCTGTTATTCACGCAATTCATGCAGTCTCTTCTAGCGGAAAGAAGAAAGATTATGACAAATTAAAAGATTTAGTCAATAAAAGAGGCTTAAAGTTTATTCGTGACTTTTTTGATTTAAAATCTGATAGAGAATCTATTGATATCTCTGAAGTAGAACCTAAAGAGAAAATATTTAAAAGATTCGCCTCTGCTGCTATGAGCCTTGGTTCTATTTCACCCGAAGCACACGAAACCATTGCTATTGCTATGAATAGAATTGGAGCACAGTCAAACTCCGGAGAGGGTGGAGAAGATGCTTCACGTTTTGGTACTGAACGCGTTTCTAAAATCAAACAAGTTGCATCCGGCAGATTTGGTGTAACGCCGGCCTACCTTAGAAGTGCCGAGGAGATTCAGATTAAAGTTGCTCAAGGGGCTAAACCTGGCGAAGGCGGACAGTTACCGGGGCATAAAGTATCGGCGCTTATTGGTAAATTAAGACATACTGTTCCAGGAGTCACTCTTATTTCACCTCCCCCTCATCATGATATTTACTCTATTGAGGATTTAGCACAACTTATTTTTGATGTTAAACAGGTTAATCCTGTGGCAAGAGTGGCGGTTAAGTTAGTTTCAACTATCGGTGTCGGTACAATTGCGACGGGTGTTGCCAAGGCATATGCAGATAAAATTATTATCTCAGGCGGTGATGGCGGAACAGGGGCTGCTCCGCTTACATCAATTAAGTTTGCCGGTAATCCTTGGGAGCTTGGACTTAGTGAAGCGCATAATGCTCTTAAGGCAAATAACCTAAGAGGACTTGTAGAGCTACAGACAGACGGTGGTCTTAAATCAGGGCTTGATGTAGTAAAAGCCGCACTTTTAGGTGCTGAGTCTTATGCATTCGGTACAGGAGTTTTAACAATTGTCGGTTGTAAGATGCTTCGTATCTGCCATGTTAATAAATGTTCTGTCGGGATTGCAACCCAAAATGAAAAACTTCGTGAAGAGTTCTTTAAAGGGCATGTTGATCAGCTTATAAATTATTTTACACTTTTAGCAGAAGATATTCGTTTAATTATGGCTGAATTAGGCTTTAAAACGATGGAAGAGATGATAGGTAGAAGCGATATACTAAGAGTTGTAGAAGAACCTTTTGCACAGAAGTTCGACTTTACTTCTCTTCTTCATAAAGAAGATGGTGTAAATACTCATCAACAAAAATTCAATCACCCTTTTGATGATAATGCTTTTGAAAAAGATGTTTTAAAAGAGGTGATGAGTTCTATCAAGCATCCCGAACATCAAATAAGAGTAAATAGAGATATTACAAATGTTAATAGAAGTTTTGGTGCAATGATTAGTGGTGAGATTGCCCAATATTATGGAGATAAAGGTTTAAATACAGATACTATTAAAATAAATTTGACCGGTATCTCTGGTCAAGCTCTAGGCGCATTTTTGATTCATGGTGTATCAATCTATTTGGACGGTGTTTCTAATGATTATATCGGTAAAGGTATGCATGGAGGTAAGATAATAATTACTTCTAAAAATGAAGGAGAAGAGTTTTCTGCAGGCGGGAATACTTGTCTTTATGGTGCAACCGGCGGTAAACTCTATATTTCAGGAAGTGTTGGTGAGAGATTTGCCGTTAGAAACTCCGGTGCGATAGCTATAGTTGAGGGAACAGGTGATAATGCCTGTGAATATATGACAGGCGGTGTTGTTGTTATTATTGGACGTACAGGAATTAACTTTGGTGCTGGTATGACAGGCGGTATAAGTTTTGTATATGATGAAGATCATAGTTTTGTTGAGAACGTTAACCGTGAACTAGTTGAATCTATCCGTATTGATACAGATGAGGGTGATGAGGCAAGACACTATCTAAAACGACTTTTAAAAGATTATGTGTTGGAAACAGGAAGTAAAAAAGCTAAAGAGTTACTAGATAACTTTAGAGTGGAAGTTCGTAATTTCTGGTTGGTAAAACCTAAAAATTTAACTAAATTGCCTATGAACCTAGAGATTGGAGATTAATAATGAGAGAGTATTTAACAGTTGATAGAATAGAAGCTAAGAAAAGATTAGTAGTAGAGAGAACAAAAGATTTTGGTGAAATTTATGAGGTTTTTGACAGGAATGAAGCAGCAAGTCAAAGTGATAGATGTATTCAGTGTGGAGATCCATTCTGTCTAAACAAGTGTCCACTGCATAACTATGTACCTCAATGGTTAAAGGCCATAAGTGAAAAAGATTTAGAATTTGCATTTAAATTATCTAATGAGCCTTCTCCATTTCCTGAAGTAATGGGTAGAGTCTGCCCGCATGATAGACTTTGTGAGGGAGACTGTACTCTAAATGACGGTCATGGTGCAATAACCATCGGTTCTGTAGAAACACATATAACAGAAGAGGGTTTTAAGCAAGGTCTTAAACCGGAATTCCCTGGGGTTACAGTTGATAAAAAAGTAGCTATTATTGGAAGTGGACCAGCCGGACTATCTGCTGCTACTTATCTGCTTCGTTCGGGCATCGCTGTTACTATGTATGAGAGAAGTGACAAAGCAGGCGGACTTTTGACATACGGTATTCCTAATTTTAAACTTGATAAAAAAATAGTTGAGCGTCGTGTAAAATTTTTACTAGAAGCCGGCTTAGAGCTAGTGCTTAATTGTGAAGTTGGTAAAGATATAGCATTTGAAGAGATAGCAAATTCGCATGATGCAATGTTTATAGGTATTGGAGCGACAAAGCCAAAACGAGCATCCATTAATGGAGAAAAGGCCAGCAATGTTTACGATGCTATGGACTATTTAACGAATATACAAAAAAAGAACTTTAAGGGTTCATATGAGAAAAAGTTTGACTTTAAAGATAAAGATGTAGTTGTGATTGGTGGTGGTGATACTGCTATGGATTGTCTTAGGACTGCAAAAAGAGAGGGTGCTAAATCTGTAACCTGTCTTTACCGTCGTGACACACACAATATGCCCGGAAGTCAAAAAGAGTATAAAAATGCGATGGAAGAGGGTGTTGATTTCACATTTCATGCTTCTCCAAAAGAGATTATATTAAATGATAGCGCTAAGGCGATAGCAGTAGAGGTTATAAAGACTACCTTAGGTGCTAAAGATGAGACTGGACGCCAAAAAATGGAAGAGGTAAAAGGCAGTGAATTCAGAGTTAATGCTGATGTGGTTATTATGTCCTTAGGCTTTGACCCTGAAATTCCATCATTTTTGGCTGAAAATGGAATTGATACTAATAAGTGGGGTGAGATTATTATAAAAGAGGAGACCCACGAAACTACAACCTCTGGTATCTATGCCGGCGGTGATTGTTATAGAGGTGCTGATTTAGTAGTAACAGCAGCATATGACGGTCGTGAAGCAGCTAGGAGCATATCTAACTCTTTGTTAAAATAATAGATAAACTTTTCTACATGCAGATTACCTGCATGCAGAAAAAACTTCTTTCTTTTTCCTTCTCTATAATGAAAATCAACATTTTAAAAAATTATATAAATAAAGTATAAATTTGATATAATCCCCGACATTATATACTAAAGGATACTTTTTGAACCTCTTAAGCTTTTTTTCTAAAAATATAAATCAAAAACAACCGGTTAAAAGTGAAGCTCCATCTCATTGGGTTAAGTGTAAATCTTGTCAATCTTTGATGTACTATAAAGAGGTTGAAAATCAAAAACATGTCTGTCCTAAATGCGGTTACCACATCAGGATAGGTGTAAAAGAGAGACTTGAACTTTTAACAGACAGTGGAACATTTGTAGAATATGACAGCACTTTAAAGCCAGTTGATCCACTAAAATTTGTAGATAAAAAATCCTACAAGCAAAGAATAGAAGAGGCTACAAAAAAAACCGGTAAAACTTCATCAGTTGTGAGTGGTGAGTGTGAGATGAACGGTGTCGGTGTTCAGTTGGTTATATTTGATTTTGCTTTTATGGGCGGTTCTTTAGGCTCTGTTGAAGGTGAAAAAATTGTTCGCGCTGTTAATCGTGCTATTGAGAAAAAGCAGGGTCTTATTATCCTTAGTGCAAGTGGTGGAGCTAGAATGCAAGAGAGTACATTCTCCCTGCTTCAGATGAGTAAAACTTCTGCAGCTTTAGCAAAGTTAGCAAATCAAAAACTTCCATATATATCAGTGTTAACTGATCCAACCATGGGCGGAGTAAGCGCTTCTTTTGCTACACTTGGTGATATTATCATAGCTGAGCCCGGTGCTCTTGTCGGTTTTGCAGGGCAGAGGGTAATTGAGCAAACAATTGGTTCAGCTCTTCCCGACGGGTTCCAAAGAGCAGAATTTCTACTTGAAAAAGGATCTATTGATATGATAGTCAATAGAAATGATTTAAAAAATACACTTTCAGACCTTTTAAACCTTCTTAAAGCTTCATAATGAGACTTTATGCACTTTGTGATCAATATCTCTTAGATAAGAGCAATATCTCTTTAGAAGAGTTTATAGAAATTGCAAAAGAGCAAAAAGCAGAGATAATCCAATACCGTAATAAAAATGCAGACATACAATTTATTAAACATCAACTTATTAAAATCAGAAAAATATATGACGGCTTTTTAATTGTTAATGATGCGTATGAGCTTATAGAGTTCTGTGACGGTGTCCACGTTGGACAAGAAGATTTAAAAGCGATAGATAAAGATATTTTTACAGCCGTAAAAATAATACGAAGTGTTGTAAAAAAAGATAAAATTTTGGGTATATCAACACATAATGAAGAAGAGGTTCTTCAGGCTAATAATATGGATTTAAACTATATAGGTCTTGGAGCATATAGAAAGAGTAGTACAAAAAATGATATATCTGTGGTTCTTGGCGATAAGTTAGATCAAATTGCCTCAAAATCTAAACATTATGTCGGGGCAATTGGCGGAGTGGAAAAAAATGATAATTTTAAACATGTTACCTATCATGTAATTGGCAGTGGATTAATAAATTGAATATAGAGATAGTCTCAATTGCTAAAAAAGAGCGTTCAACATACGATTTATTATATAAAGAGTTGACAAAAATGATATCTCGCTTTGCAAAAGTAGAAATAACAGAGCTTTTCAGTAAAGATGTAACAAAAGCACACACCATATCACCAGAAGCCTCAAAACAGGCATATACTAAGCTTTTAGAGCCACATATAAGTAAAGGTTTTACTATAAGTTTACATCCTGATGGAAAATTAATCGATAGTTATGAGTTTAGTAAGCTATTAGATGGTAAAATTGCGATTAAATTTTTCATAGGTGGAGCTTATGGTTTTGAAGATGACTTTTTGAAAAAAAGTGATGCTGTCATAAGTTTAGGTAAATTGACTATGAATCATAAAATTGCAAAGGTTGTTTTACTTGAACAGGTATATAGAGGTTTTTCTATATTGAGTAATCATCCATATCACAAATAAGGAATATAAGTGCAAGATAGCGAACTAAGTTACTTTAAAGAGATTCTAGAGAGTAGAAAAGTACAAATATTGAAAAATATTTCAGGTGTAAACGATGAGCTTAATCAGTTAAATTCATTAGAATTAAATGATGAAGGTGACCATGCATCTGTTGGAAACAGTTCTATGGTGGAGAGTGCTATAGTCCAACAACAAGAGCAGGAACTTAGTGAGATTAATGTTACATTGGGGAAAATCTCAGTCGGTGATTATGGTATATGTGAAATGTGTGAAGATAGTATTGGCTTCCAGCGACTTAAAGTTAAGCCTCATGCGATATACTGTATAGATTGTAGAGAGATTGTAGAAAAATCAAAATAAGGAGTAGATAATGCATATAAAAAGATATACGATTGCATCATTAATATTAATAGTTCTCATTGGTTGGTATGTTTATGCTTTTATAACACAAGATAGTGTGAGTATTGATTTTTTTGGCGTAACACTGCCATCGCTATCTATTGCTATGTGGGTAGTTGTACCTCTTGTTATATTATATATAGCTAGTGTAATTCACATCTCCTTCTATTCACTTTTGGGAACTTTAAAACTTCGTAAGTATGAAAAAGATTATGAAAAAATTGTTGATTCTATTATAGACGCTTATCTAGGTAAAGAGAATCGTTCTAACAGTTTTAAAACTGATAGATATAAGCTTTTAGGCTCGATTGTTGATAATGCTACTATCTTCCCGGCTGGAGAATTTGATGCAAATATTGATAATACGAAAATAAGTGAAGTTCTTAGAGTAATAAACAGTATTAGAAACGGCGAAGCTGTTGATTTGAAAAAATATTCACTCTCAACATCGAATGCACTTGTTATTCAGAATGAGAAAAATCGTTATAAAAAAGGTGAAGTCAGTGCTGAGGATATACTTAGCAACGATAGTAAATACGATAAAAGCATATGCACAAAAGTTTATGTTGATTTTGTAGAAGATGCTCCTCTGTATGCAATAGAGAAGTATAAGGCTTCTCTTACTAAAGAGGCTCTATTGGTAATCCTCTCAAGAGTTAATGCTGAAGCTAATACACTTGAAATATCTAATGAGTCACTCATCGCTCTGTGTAAAGACCTGAAGCTAAGTTCTGATGATTATATTGAAGCATCTAAACAACTCTCTAAAGGAATGCTTCCTGAACAGAGAATAAAACTGTTCGAGACATTAAGCAATGAAAATGAAATTATTATGGAAGCCTACCTCTTTACTCTGTTTGATTTAGAGATGTTAGCTCCTGCAAAAGATATATTAGATAATTCACAGGCAAATGAGTATATATATTTTAAAGTATATAGTTCACTTAGAGAGTGTGGCAAGCATTTTGATATTAACCTTTTTATATAACTCTCCTCTGCTAAAATGTTAAAAAACTTATCTGTTACTAAAGAAAGTATAGCTTTTGATAAGCCAATATATGTTTTAGCTCCACTTGCCGGATTTACAGACCTACCTTTTAGAAGTGTTGTTAAAAAATTTGGAGCAGATTTAACAGTTAGTGAGATGCTTAGTTCAAATGCTCTAGCTCATGGTTCTGCTAAAACGCTTCATATGTTGAAAAAAAGTCAAAATGAAGATCCATACTCTGTTCAAATTTCAGCTTCTGAAGTAGATATGGCTAAAAGAGCAGTAGAAGTTTTGAATGAACAAAATGGAATTGATATTATTGATCTAAATTGTGGTTGTCCAGTGCCAAAAGTTGTTGGTCACGGAAGTGGAAGTTCTCTGCTTTTAAATCTTCCACTGATGGGTGATATTATTAGAACTATTAAAGATACATCTAATAAAAATCTTACAAGTGTAAAAATAAGACTTGGCTTTGAAGAAAAAAATCATATTGATATTGCAAAAAGAGTTGAAGATAGCGGAGCAGATTTTTTGGCTGTTCATGGAAGAACACGCGCAGGCAAGTTTAAAGCAGATGTTGATTACGATGCAATTAAAGAGATAAAAGAGGCTCTTAGCATTCCTGTAATAGCAAATGGGGATATAGACTCTTATGATAAAGCAAAGTGGGTTTTACAGCACACCGGTGCTGATGGAGTTATGATAGGTCGTGGCGCTGTCGGTGCTCCTTGGATTTTCCACCAACTACGCACAGGGACTAGGGACATTGACAAAAATATTAAGCATGATATAATCATGGAGCACTTTGATAAAATGATAGAGTTTTATGGTTCTCATGGGGTTGCTATGTTTAGAAAACATACGCATACTTACTCTAAAGGCTATCGGGGTGCTTCAGCACTTAGAGACAGTGTAAATCATATCAATGATATACAAGAGTACCGCACTGTAATAGATGACTTCTTTAAAGATAGTGAGCAATTAATATAATGATATATATATGCTAAAGATAAGCAATTCAATAAAAATATTAGATGATAGTGATATAGCGGACAATCTATTTCATTATGACTACAATGTTAAACACTTGTTATCACTGATACGAAAAGGTATAGATAGAGATGATCCACATTTTTTAAGTTCATACCGTTCTTTTGAAGGAGAGGTGTTTGAAAACTTTATTTATGAAAAACTTTTAATATATGCCCAAGAAAATAATGAAGTAGAGAAGTTTATCTTAAAGGGTTTTCATCAAGATAAAATTAAAGCTCATGCAAACACTTTGTCTATAAGTGAAAAACAGCAGATTGTTTACCGAACAAAAAGCAGAGAGATTAGCGAATTTGACGCTATGCTTATTACAAAAGATAAAGAGTTGTATTTTGTAGAGATGACTCTTGTGAAATCTGTGTTGAAACTCAGAAAAAGACTTAGGAAGAAAAAAGCTCTCTTAGAGATTATATTTCCAAATTATGAGATAAAGGCTTTAATCATTCTAAATGAGGGTGCTACCGGAGTTAAACAGTTTCCATCATATTGTACGGTCTGGTTTACGGAAGAGTTTTCGTGTAAAAGCGTGCTTGAATATATTATAGATACAGACGCTAAACAATTGGCACGAAAGCAAATTGTAAAATCTCCAAAGATGATAGAAGCACACTCTTTAAAGCTATATCCATTTAGATACTATAATACAATGTCTTGGATTACTAAAACAGTTAGAAGTCATAAAAAACATATCTTAGATATGAGTTTTTTAATGAGTGAAAAGGTTCAAAGATACCATGATTTGTATAATAAGTTTTATGTTGGTCATATAAAAGTTTGTGAAGTTAGAGATGAATTGAATTTAGATGATAATTGCGATGATGAACAGAGGGTTATTGTTGCAATTGAGAAAAAGCATTCAGATGAGATGGTATTGACATATTATATTCAGCTAACTCGCAAAAGTTTATATTTATACTCTTTTGAAGATTCAAAAGTTACTAAAGAGAAAAAAGATCCTTATGGCATAACTGTTACAGAAGTTTATCATATAAATAAGATGATGGATGATAGTTACAAATTAAGTTTATCAAACCTAAAGACAATCAATAAACTTTTAAAAGAAAGATATATAAGAGATAATTAAGCCTCGTACAGCATTGAAGCAGCTCTCTCTTTATATGCCTGAAGTGGTTCTTTGGACTCCTCACCGTTATTTAAAAAATCATCAAGTTCCTTATGTCTGCTTTGTAAAATAGTGTCAAATTCATCTTGTGTTACCGGTATGTCTTCCGTGAATTTGTCAAGAAGTATATTACTTTTTCCCATGAGTATAAGATAACTTTGCTCCCCAAAATCAAGCATAACAACGCTGTTGTCACTGTTAATAGACTTTTGAAATCTAATACTAATATTATTATTTAGATTTGTTTGTGGGAGTATCTCTTTTTGAGACTCTTTATTCTCTTTAAAGAGCCAAGATGACTCTTTTTTACCAGTTTGCGTTGTTGAGACTCTCTTTTTAATTATCAACAGTATAATAATGCCTATTATTAGTATTGATACAACAATATAGTAGTTTTGAGATACATCATTACCTTTTTTTGTTGGAAGCGAGCTTAATGGTATGGGGAGAGTGCTTTTCACTTTTTTAGCTTTTGCCGGAACTGCCTTTGAAGCTGAAAACCTTAATCTAAGTCCATAAGCATCAGATGTTTTTGAAGCTTTCAGGTTTACAGACGGCGGTACAAGTGCAACTATCTGTGTATAACCCTGCATTGGATTTATTTGGATAGATTTTATATATTTAGATGACAGTTTTTTTACTTTTGAAGACTCTATTGATGAGTCTAGAAGTTTTATTGAGATAGTTGAGTTGCTAATTTTCTGTTTTATAACACCATCGTAAGGTGTGTCAAACGTAATCATAACGTCTACTCTATCTGTTCTGTCATATATGTTATAGCTTAATATCTTTGAAGCATATAGAGAAAAAGGGAGTATAAAGAGTAGTAAGAATTTAATCATAGCTTCTCTTTAGAAAGATGGTATAAAACAGCACTTGAGTCTAAAATTTCATTTATACGTATTGCAAGGTTTTTTTCATAAACCATTACCTCTCCTTTTCCTAATATACGACCGTTGACATAAGACTCTACACTCTCTCCGGCTGGTTTTTTAAGATCAATAATTGAACCTTTTGTGAGCTTTAAAATATCTTCAACAGAGAGTTCGGTTTCGCCCAAATCAGATACAAATTCAACTTCCATATCTAAAAGTCCAGAGTAATCCATCCACGATAGTTCTGCTTTTGGATTATATAATGGTACCGGTTCTCCGTAGTGGGGCTTTAATCTTTTTTGTTTCAACTATAGTTCCTTAATGGCAATAATCATCTCATCATCTTCTACTTTTAAAACTTTTGCCTGGTCATATTGAAAATCAAAATAGTCAATCTTTTCAAAATGAGGTGTACTAATAATAAAAGGGTTTGTATCTCTCTCTTCAGCTATAACTTTAGCACTTCCAACTATCATGTTGGCTGTTTCAAGTATCATGTCTACCAAGGTATCCTCATCACTCTCATCCTCTTCAAGAAGAAGTGTAGAAATTCTTTGTGCGAAGCTTAGAGATGCTCCAATATAAACTCTATATTTTTTACCATCTAGAGTTTCTATGTCTATATAAGCAATAAGTGTTCTCATTTGAGTGACATTATCATGTACTTCATGCGGGACTCTAATTTGGTGCAGACAAAAATTTTGTGAAGCTTCTACAATTATGTTTAACATTCTTTAACCCTTAATATAGATGATTATACTTTATTGAATCTCAAAGTAAAATTAAACTATGCTTTAAGATGATATAATTCGCAAAAAGTTATAATAGATGATGGAATTAGTTTTTCTTGGTGCCGGTGTCGGTTCTATCTCCGGTTTTTTTGGTATTGGCGGTGGTACAATTTTAGTTCCGCTTTTACTGCTGTTAGGTTATGCAATTAAAGAGGCCATAGGTATATCAGTTTTGCAGATGGTATTTAGTTCTATTTATGGAAGTTACTTAAACAATAAAAAAGGTTCATTGGATGTACCAATGGTTCTTACAATAGGTGTTGGCGGTTTTTTCGGTGCTCTGCTTAGCGGTATGATTACATCAATTTTTGATGACAAAACATTAGAGATTATATTTTTACTTTTTGTATCTTTTGCGCTTTTAAGAATGTTTTTTAAAACTAAACAGAATATAGCTGCAAAGCAGGTAAACAGAGTTGTTTTATTTGTTATTGGTTTAGTAATAGGAGCTATAAGTATAAGTATAGGTGTTGGAGGGAGTCTTGTTTTAGTCCCTATTTTAGTTGGTTTTTTGCATGTAGAGCTTAAAAAAGCCATATCAGCGGGACTATTTTTTGTAGTTTTTTCATCTATTTCAGGTTTTATATCCCACTCCTTGAGTGGACATATTGATTTTGAGACAGGGATAATCATAGGCTTTGCATCACTAGCTGGTGTATATATTGGTATTTTACTTAAAGAGAGAGTAGATACTTTATTGCAAAAAAAACTATTAGTAGGTTTTTATCTTTTAATAGTTATATATTTAATACAAAGAATATTTTTTTAGAGGAAATAAGTTGTCAATGAAGAATAAAGATAGAATCAAAATAACAGGTGCAAGAGAGAATAATTTAAAAAATATATCACTTGAGATTCCAAAAAATGAGTTAGTTGTTTTTACAGGCTTGAGCGGCAGTGGCAAATCAACCTTAGCCTTTGATACTCTTTATGCGGAGGGTCAGAGACGATACATGGAATCTTTGTCTTCGTATGCAAGACAGTTTTTGGATCGTGTAGGAAAACCGGATGTAGATAAGATAGAGGGACTTACCCCGGCCATAGCGATTGACCAAAAGACTACATCTAAAAACCCTCGTTCAACTGTAGGTACTATCACAGAGATATATGACTACTTTAGACTTCTATATGCAAGAGTTGGTGTGCAGCATTGTCATGTATGTAAAAAAGTTATCTCACAAATGAGTGCCTCAGATATAATCGGTGAAGTTGCAAAACTTCCAGAGGGTGCAAAACTTGTTCTTTTAGCTCCTCTAGTGCGTGAGAAAAAAGGTTCATACGCTGACATGTTGGAATCGCTTGTGCACAAGGGTTATGTCAGAGCCATGATAGACGGTGTTATGGTTCGATTAGATGAGGAGATAGACCTCTCAAAAACAAAAAAACATACGATAAAAGTTGTTATAGACAGGGTCGTAGTAAAAGCAGAAAATAAAGAGAGAATAGCAGCTGATGTTGAAAAGGCTCTAAAAGAGAGTTATGGTGAATTGGAAATCGATATTTTAAATCACGAAGAACTTGGGATTAAAGAGCATCAAATACATTATAGTGAACATAACGCCTGTTTTGATTGTAAGATAAGTTTTGATCCGCTTGAACCACTCTCCTTTTCGTTTAATTCACCCAAGGGTGCCTGTAGTGAATGTGATGGCTTAGGACTTCGTTATGCACTTGATCAAGAAAAAATTATTGACGGTGATTTAACGGTAGAGAAGGGTGCTGTTAAGATAGTTTATGGTTTTAACAAAGGTTACTACTTTACATTTTTAAAAGGGTTTTGTAAAGCGAATGATATCGATGTAACTATTCCATATTCTGAACTGCCTGAGTACCAGAAAAAAGCTATTTTACATGGCGGTATTGAAGAGATTTCTTTTCTATGGAAGAACCATGAAGTAAAGAGAATATGGCCCGGAATTATTAAGATAGCCTATGATATGTTTAAAGATGAAAAAGAGTTAGCAGACTATATGAGCGAAAAAGTTTGTAATATATGTGATTCACATAGACTAAAAAAAGAATCACTGGCTGTAAGAGTCTCGAACAAGGGAATAGCTGAACTTTTAGATATGCCTATCGCAAAGACATACGAGTGGTTTGATAATAAAGATCACTTCTCTTACATGAACGATCAGGATACTCAGGTTGCAGCCCCGATTTTAAATGAGATAAGAGAGAGATTATACTTTTTATTTGATGTCGGACTCGGTTATATTACTCTTGGTCGTGATGCTAGAACCATTAGTGGCGGCGAGGCTCAAAGAATTAGAATTGCTTCACAAATAGGCAGTGGCTTAACAGGTGTTTTATATGTGCTGGATGAACCGAGTATCGGTCTTCATGAGAGAGACACTTTAAAACTAATCCGTACTCTTAGAAGTTTGCAAGAGAAGGGTAACAGCGTTATTGTTGTTGAGCATGATAAAGAGACTATTGAAAATGCGGATTTTATTGTAGATATAGGCAGCGGAGCAGGGAAGTTTGGTGGAGAAGTGGTATTTAGCGGTACCTTAGATAAGCTCAAGCGTGCTAAAACACTGACTGCCGATTATCTTTACGGAAGAAAGCAGATAGAGTATTTCTACAGACGTGAGCAAGATAAATATATCGAGATAAAAAATGTAACTCTAAACAACATTGAGAATTTAAGTGCAAGGATTCCACTGAATAACTTTGTTTGTATTACAGGAGTGAGCGGAAGTGGGAAAAGTTCATTAATGCTTCAGACTCTTCTTCCTACTGCAAGAGAGCTTTTAAATCATGCAAGAAAGGTTAACAAGGTTGCCGGTGTCGAGATAAGAGGACTTGAACATGTTGATAAGGTTATTTATCTTGATCAAAGCCCGATAGGCAGAACACCTAGAAGTAATCCAGCAACATATACAGGGGTAATGGATGAGATTAGAGATCTCTTCTCTAAGACAAAAGAGTCTCAAATCCGTGGCTATACGACTTCAAGATTTAGTTTTAATGTTAAAGGCGGTAGATGTGAGAAGTGTCAGGGCGAGGGTCAGATTAAAATTGAGATGCACTTTTTACCGGATATCCTAGTAAAGTGTGACACATGCCATGGTACCAGATATAATCAGCAGACTCTCGAAGTGTTCTATAAAGGAAAGACCATATCTGATGTACTGAATATGAGTGTAGATGAAGCTTTTGAGTTTTTTAAACCCATTCCTAAAATACATCAAAAAATGAAAACACTTGTGGATGTTGGTCTTGGATATATTACCCTCGGTCAAAATGCTGTAACACTCTCAGGCGGTGAAGCTCAAAGAATTAAATTAAGTAAAGAGTTGAGTCGCAAAGACACAGGAAAGACTCTCTATATCTTAGATGAACCTACAACCGGGCTTCACTTTGCCGATGTAGACAGACTTACAAATGTACTGCATCAGTTTGTAGAACTTGGTAATAGTGTCCTGATAATAGAGCATAACTTAGATATGATAAAGAATGCCGACTATGTTATAGATATGGGGCCTGAAGGCGGTTCAGGTGGCGGTCTGATAATTGCAGAGGGCACTCCTGAAGAGCTGGCAGAGAGTTATGAAAAAACTGGAAGCTATACCGGTGAATACTTGAAAAAAGAGTTAGCTTTGCATAAAGCATAACTTCATATATCAACTTATAAGTTCAAATAGAATTGATGTTGTAAAAAATGATATTAACACACCGTAACCTACTATAGCCGAACTAAGTCTTGGTGCTAAGCCTGCCATAGAGGCTATTACACCGGCTGTTATCATAGGTCCCATGCCCGATTCCATTATGGAAACTAATGAAGCCTGATTGTTCCATGAAAAGATATAACATACTGCGTAAGCTACTAAAGGCGCAAAAATAAGTTTCGTAATCAGAGCAACACTAAATGGTTTTATATCTTCTGAGGGAAGTCTAAATCTTAATTGCAAACCCACTGCTACTAGGGCAATAGGGACTATTGTAGCTGCAAAGGAAGACAAAACGGTGTTAACTGCCGATGGAAAGGTTGTCCCTACAAGAAACAGTGCAAGAACTAATGATATAAATGCCGGAAATGTTAAAATCTTTATTACAATAATTTTAAGATTTAATTCGCTTGTATTTGAATAGTATGAGGCGACAAAGGTTCCATAGGTGGCAAGAGCAATAAAAGAACCTAGCTGATCATACATCAAAACGTATGCAAGAGCGGACTCCCCGAAATATGCATGCATTAGAGGAATGCCGACAAATGATGTATTTCCTAAAACAGCTACAAGAAGCAAGGCACCGGTTGTCTCTTTTGAAAAGTCTAATATTTTTGATATAAGAAGTATAGTCAAGGCACTTATAGTGATAACCACCCATGCAACAACTACAGGAATAATAACTTCAATTGAAAATGTAAGTTTAGGTATTTGAAGTAAAATCATAGCAGGCAATGATATATTCAATACAAACTGGTTTAAGATTATAGGTGCTTCTTGAGGGAATATCTTTAATTTATTTATCAAGTATCCTATAAAAATTGCTAAGATTATTAGGGTGAAGTTTTCCATTATTCTTTAAGTATGTCCTGCTTATCGATTAAGTATGCAAGTATATTATTTTTTTTATTAATGTTCTCATATAATTTATCTCTTACTTCTTAAAAAACTATTAACTATTTATCAGGTCTGAAATTTATAGCAAAGCTAAATATTACTTAGCTAAAATCGTTAAAAAGTAGGTGTTTAAATGAAAAATATTACAAAACAAGAGGCTATTAAAGGTGCATTTTTTGCCTCTATTGTCGGAGATGCACTTTGTCTTGGAAGTCATTATGAGTATGATGCAAAAAAAATTTATGAGGCTTACGGCAGTAAACCTATAGAAAAGTTTATGTCGCCTGGTGAGATGATGGGTGGAGAGACTCACGGTATTGGCTGGGGTCAAAGAAATTATCATCCAAAAAAGAGTGCCGGCGGGACTACTGACTATGGAGATTATAATATTTTAGTTTTAGAGTATCTCTCTTCTATTTCAGACACTCCCAGACCTTTTGATGTTGCAAATATGATACCTCACTGGATGAATAGACTTGAGAATGGCTGGGGCTCTTGGATATGTACCATGACTAAAGAGACTTATGAGCAAGTTAAACGTGGTGTACCGGTTGAGCATCTTGGAGGTCTCTCAAACGCTATGGCAATTAGACATGTGGCAGCTCATGCATACTATGATACGGAAGAAGAGCTTGTTGATGCTGCCAGAAAGAGTATGTTTACGCATACAAATGCTGAAGCGCTTGGTGGCGGAGAATTTTTTGCACGTGTGACACATCTTGTAATAAACGGAGAATCACCGTTAGATGCAATAAAAATGGTTGGAGAGAAGATGGGCGGTTTTTTCCAAGAAAAAGTCACACAGGCTATAGCTAAATTTGAAGAAGAGTCTAATCCTGATTCATCTCTCTCAAAAGAAAAGTTCAGTGATGACTTAGCTATTACAAGTATGGCTAGACTTTGGGATGTGGGTCGTAGTGAACCGATAAAAGTAGGAAAAGCCAGTCCTACTGAAGGAACACTTCCCGGTGCTATCTACTTTATATTAAAATATTCTAACAGGGATAATGGACTAAAGCAGGCACTTCAGGCAAATGCAATGGTAGGCGGTGATAATGCTTCACGTTCTATTGCAATTGGGATGGTACTCGGAGCATATAAAGGTATAGATGCAATTCCAAGTGAATGGAAACAAAGTTTAGACCAATGGAAGTATTGTGAAGATTTACTTAACAGACTTCCACTCTTAAAAGCCTGAATAGGTATAAATATAATTTCTTAGTTTCTGTTGGTTTTGTTAGCCTAAAAGATGCTACTATTCTTAGGATTAAAAGTAGATTATTGTTGATTTATACTCGTAGTTAATAAAATACAAGAAGGAGAAAAGATGAATAAAACATTTGAAGAGGCTATGGATTTCAGACACGCATGCAAGGTGTTTGATGAAAATAAAAAAATATCTGATGAAAATATTAAGTTTATTATAGAGGCAGGTAGAAAATCCCCCTCATCTTTTGGCATGGAGGCGTGGAAATTCTTAGTAATAACTAATGATGAGTTAAAGGCAAAATTAAGACCTGCTTGCTGGAATCAGGTACAGGTCACTTCTTGTTCTCATTTAGTTATTGTTTTAGCAGGAATTGAAAATGTAAAGGTTCAAAGTGGAGTTCCTAAAAAAAGATTTTCAAGACGCCAAATGAGCGAAGAGCAATTAGATTTTTACATGGATATATATGCCAAACATCTGAAAAAAACCTTAAGCACAGATGATAATATTTATGCATGGACATCAAAACAGACATATATTGCAGCAGCTAACATGATGAGTGCTGCCGCTGTACTAGGGGTTGACAGTTGCCCGATAGAGGGCTTTGAGAAGGCTAAAATAGAGGAAATACTGAATCTTGATATTAGTCAATATCAATTATCCTTAGTTTTACCGTTTGGCTATAGAATCAATGAACAGCCAACTCAGGTAAGACTCTCCGAGCAAGAGGTAGTAGAGTATATTAAGTAGAACTAAAGAGTTGAAATTAAAACTCAAAAGTTGCGATAATCGGATTATGGTCTGAGATTTTTTTACTATCAATAACTTTTGAGTAGCTCAGCTTCAACTCTCTGTAAAAGATATAATCTATGCAGTTGCTAAAGACTTTTTTTAGGTTTGAGCTATCACTAAAGCTCACCTCTTTGAGTGACAAGTCATGAGTGAACTCTCTTAAAAGCTGTACTCTTTTTATATTCCAAGTATTAAAATCACCAGCAACTATCATAGCTCCCTTATGAGATTTAATCTCTCTCTTTATGCTATTGAGCTCTTGATGAAAATCACTACTCTTTACAAAGTTTATAGCATGTAGATTTACAATTAGCAGTTTTTTATCACTGTCTGTTTTATGCTCGGTAATCAGAGATACCTTGTGTGTCATATAGGACAACTCTCTTTTTTGTGTAAGTAGCGAGAACTCATTTTCACAGGATGTCTTAAAAGCGTTCAGAACTCCAAACAGATGTCGTTTAGTCTCAATATTTGGAGATAAAATATAGGAGTAATCATATATGTCTAACTCGGTTGAGATATGTTTTTTTACTTCTTGCAGAAGTAAAACATCCAAACTGTAGTTTTTTATAATTGATTCAAGAAACTCTTTGTATGAACTGCTTAGTGTTAGTTTTGCCACATTCCAAGATAAGATTGTAAATCTCTTATGAAAGTCTACATCTTGATGTTTTAAAGATTTTATGAATTTGTTCGGCTGATACATAATTTACCCTATGTCACTATAGCTGTGGGGCTATGATTCTCATTAGATTTTCTAAGATTATTCTAGGTGCAGATCTCTTTTTTGTGCCTGTTGATGAGTTGTAAATTAGTTTTTTCATCCACGACTCAATCTCTATTATGGAGTTGTCATTATAGACAAAAGTGGCAACTTCATAATTTAAAAATAGACTTCTATTGTCAATATTTACACTTCCAAGCATTGCACTTTCCTCATCAAAAAGTATCGCTTTGGCATGTAACATTGAACCATTATATAAAAAGATTTCAATGCCGGCTTCTTCGAGTTCTCTCATATATGAGCTTCTTGCTAAATTAGCAACTATATGATTTGATTCTTTTGGTGTAATAAGTCTAACGTCTACTCCTTTATGTTTAGCAATAAGCAGTGACTGAATCAAAGATTTGTCAGGTATAAAATATGGTGTAACAATCCAAATACGCTTTTTAGCACTGTATATAGCACAAAGAAGTGCTTCATAAAGTGCATCTTGGCTCATATCTGGTCCAGATGGTACTACCTGCAGTGAAATATCACCTTTGTCGTCACTTTTTTCCTCTTTAAAGTATATCTTTTCTTTCGAGGCATAAAACCAGTCAGATGCAAATATTTCAAAAAACTGTTGAGTAGATGAGCCTTCGATTAAAAAGAGCATATCCTCCCATCTATTTTTATCAACTTTTGGTCCAAAATATCTTTTTGAGATATTCATGCCTCCGCTTATAACTTTTTTGTTGTCAAAAATGTAAATTTTTCTATGATTCCTGAGGTTAATATAGTTTCTAAAGGGCATCTGAAATATTGGCATGAAAAACTCTACCTTGGCACCTGATTCTCTTAGCTCTTTAAGTCTGTACTGAAGTAAATACATGCAAAGAGAGCCTAGTGAATCTATAAGTATCTTAATCTCAACACCATCCTTCGCTTTTTTACTAAGAGCCTTTATAATATCTTTGCTTACATCATCATATCCAAGCAGGTATGTACTTATGTAAATTTTGCTCTTTGCATCCATTATGCATTGCATAAATTCATCATATGCCTGTTTTGAGTCTGTATATAAAACAAGCTCTCTGTTTTGCACAGCATCAGAAACATCATAAGTCTTTAAAACTTCATGTATAGGGTTGTCAATACTGTAATATGATGTCTGTTGTTGTAGTTTTATAGGCTCTTTTATATATCTGTTCTTTCGCTTTCTAAAACCAAGAATGAAGTATAGTATCACTGATATGTAGGGAATGAGTATCATAGATAGAATCCATGCAATTATACTTGCAGGAGTGCGTCTATTGTATAGCATATGGGTAAGGACAAACACAATTAAAAGCTCACCAAAAATTATTAGACTATGATATAAAACAATATTTGTAGTATCAGTGTCCATTAATTCATCCTTAGGAGATTATATCATCTTTGTTAAACTTTTGTTTGATTATGAGATTAAGTCTATAATATGAAATATTTGTAAAATTATTTTAGTATAATTAGGTAAAAATTTATAAGGTTATTAAATGTCAACATATATTTTTGGTCACACAAACCCTGATTCTGACTCTATTGTCGGGGCTATTTCTCTCTCTTATCTTAAAAAAAAGTTGGGAGAAGATTGTATACCTACCAGACAGGGTGAGATATCTCCTGAAACAGAGTTTATCTTAAAAAAGTTTGATGGAGAGTTACCTGAACTTAAAACTTCTGTAGCAGGGGAGAGTGTATATATTGTAGATTTTTCTGATAAAGCCCAAGCTCCAAAAGATATTATGGATGCTACAATATTGGGAATAGTAGACCATCATAAACTTGGAGATTTAACGACAGATACGCCTTTAGAGTGCTGGATTCGTCCAATTGGATGTACAAATACCGTAATAAAGGAGATGTATGATTATCATGGAGTAGATATCCCAAAAGATATAGCCGGGATGATGCTTTGTGCAATTTTGAGCGATACGATAATATTTAAGTCTCCAACATGCACAAAAGTGGATACAAAAGCCTGTAAAGAGTTAGCCAAGATTGCCGGAATTGAAGATTATAAAGCAATGGGTATGGAGATGTTTATAGTAAAGTCTGCGGTTAAGGGTGCTACGCCAAGAGAGTTGACAACCCGTGATTATAAAGAGTTTGACATGGGTAGTGCAAGAGTTGGTGTAGGACAACTTGAAGTTGTTGACTTAAGCGTATTTAACGAGCTTAAAAATGATCTTTTCAAAGATATGCAAAAGTTAAAAGAGGAAGGCGGTCTGCACTCAGTAATCATACTTTTGACTGATATTATGAAAGAGGGTTCTCAACTTCTTGTCGTTAGCGATGATGCGAGTAAAATTGAAGGTGCTTTTGATTGCAAGCTTGAAAATTCACAAGTTTGGCTTGATGGTGTCTTAAGCCGTAAAAAACAGGTCATTCCTTTCCTTCAACCACAGTTCTAACTATAAATTCACATGTCAACTTATCTTGATATGTGAAACTACTTCCTTTATCTTAAATAATATAATTGAGCTCTCTGAATAAAGCGACATATATTGCTAAATTATTTAGATCCCCACCCCAATTTTCAATTAAGCCTTATTAACACTCCCGTAAAATTATTTATAGTCAGTATATATAAATTTAGAAAGTATGACTTTCTTAAATGTTTTTTATATGCTATATTTTACTCTAAAGTATCCGATTTACTCCGTTTTTCGTAGTGCAAACTGATTAAATTTATGTCTATCAAACAGGTGACATACCACTCTATAAAGTTATTTTTGAAATACAGCATTAGAGTTATATTAAGTTGTTTTTTATTTTATAAGTGATAACCTGCTATATAATAAAAAAGTTAAACTATTTTTTATTTAATAAAACAATATAAAATATAACTTTTTTGTTAAAATTTTTTAAAAGGATACGAAATGAGTACATTAGAGTTTAGTACCGACGATCTTGTTATTAATGAAGATGGAAGAGTTGAGATTAACAATTCAGCATTTGCAAAAGGGCTTATTGATCATGTTAAGGGACTAGATCCAGGAACGGTTGGATTGTTTGATAACTGTAATTGTTCCAAAGACAAGGTGATTTCTAGAGTGGCTTTAAAAGGTGTTGTGCCGGCTTTGAAGCTAAAGCTTGACCCAGGAACAGTTGGATTGTTTGACAACTGTAATTGTTCGCATTAGTTTTGATTGAGTATTAATGTATAGAGTGGATTCCTCACAAGAGTTGCAGGTATCATTTTTTTCTAATCAAACACTAGAGTTAATAGTGTTACCTACTGAACAGTGTAATTTTAGGTGCACATATTGTTATGAAAAATTTATTGGTCGATTTCTCTCAAAGGAGAGTGTTGACTCCATTAAAATGTTGATTTCAAAAAGAGCACCTGAATTAAGTCAATTAAGAATTGGCTGGTTCGGTGGGGAGCCATTATTAGCAAAAGAGATTGTTTATGAGATTTCTAACCACGCACTGCAAGAGGCTAAAAGATATAAAAATTTACTTTTTGAGTCAGGTATGTCTACTAATGGATATTTATTAGATTTAGAAACTGCAAAAAGATTAATTGAATACGGAGTCAATGAATTCCAAATATCGCTTGATGGACCTAGTGAAATTCACAACAAGACTAGAGTAAAAAAAGATGGGACAGGTACATTTGATAAAATTTACTCAAATTTACTTGAATTAAAAAACAGCTCACTTCTATTTAAAATCAATATTAGAATTCATATGTCAAAAGAGGCCTCTTCGTATCTTGATGCTTTTGTAGCTTCCGTATCAGAAGAGTTTTCTAATGATGATAGATTTCGAATATTTCTTAAAACAATTGATCAATTAGGCGGAGATAATGACGAAGATATAGGCATTATCACTGGTGATGAGAAAGTAGAGTTAGAGCATAGGCTATCCAATATTGTTAAAAAGAATAATGTTGAACTTATAAACCCAGGTTCTTCTTATATCTGTTATGCAGCTAGACCAACATCTTTTGTAATCCGTCATAATGGAAACTTAGTAAAGTGCACTATTGGACTAGATGATGAGGAGAATCAAATTGGAAAACTAACGGATGATGGTAAATTAGAAATTTATCAACATAAAATGAGACCATGGCTAGAGGGGGCAGTAAAATTAGATAGAGGTAAACTTCAGTGTCCACGACGAACACTAAGTAGTTTGTAATTTTATAGGGACCGTTCAAAAATCTGTGTCAATCTGGTAAAATAAATATCCAAGGAAACACAGATGAAGATAGAAATAGATGCAGAGCAATTTGCTAAAGATATAAAAGCTGGTAAAAGTATTGGCGGTAAAGATGGAGCATTAGGCTCTTTAATAAAACAACTGGCAGAAGCTGCTCTCTCAACTCTCAATCCATTTTGAAGGGAGATTGGATAAAGCTCTTAATTTATGATACATTTTTTGAAATAACTAGATACTGAAAGAGATTATTGAATAGTACCCGTAGTTGCTAAAAGACATAAATGGTATTTTAGCAACTTTTTTAATTAACTGAAGTCTACTTTGTATGGTTTCCATCGCAATATGGCTGATTAACACTTTTTGAACATGAACAAAGGTAATACTCTTTGCTCTCTTCTACTTTAAATTCCAATGGTGTTTTGTCAGTTCCTACATGACTTCCATCGCATAATACACCATCTGCACTTTTTCCACATCTACAGTGGTAGTAACTTTTTCCTTCTTCTAAACTAACTTTTACTGGATTTGACATTTTATATCCTTTTATTTTTAACTCTCAGCCATATCTATAAAAAGAAAATGACTGTTTTGTAAAGCTTTTATATATAAGCTTGCCTCTTGTGTTATTTCCATTGCATTGCCATTATCTAAGACGATCCCATTTATGCTTGAACTTCCTTCTATCTGAACAAAATAAAGTTGTCTACTTTTACCAATAGAAAATTCTAAACTTTTTCCTTCTTCAAGTTCACTTACAAATATATTTACATCTTGATGAAGTATTACAGCAGCACTACCATCTTGCGAAGAGACAATATGTAAAAGTTTATTCTCTCTTTGCTCCTTCTTGTACTTATGAGAACCATACAGTGTTTGTAAATTTGTCTTTGGTGGTACTATCCAAATTTGAAGTAGTCGTAAATCATCATGTACGTTTCTGTTATGCTCAGAATGGACTATACCACTTCCTGCACTCATATACTGTACTTCACCGCGTTTTAAGGTCTCTTCATTTCCCATAGAATCTTTATGAGTTGTCTCCCCATCGACAACATAAGATATAATCTCCATATCCTTATGGGGATGCATCTCAAAACCACTTTTAGGATGGATAATGTCATCATTGAGTACTCTTAAAACTCCGAAGTTTATGTTATCGTAGTTTCTGTATTCGGCAAAGGAGAAGTGAAAACGACTCTCAAGCCAACCTAGATTTGAAGAACCCATATTTTCTTTTGCGAGTTTTTTAAACATCTTCTCTTCCCTCTTTGTCTATTCACTTAGTTTGAATACCTTCTAAAGTTATGTCAAATTTTACTTTGTCTCCAACCATAAGACCGCCAGTTTCTAGTAGTTGGTTAAAGTTAATATTAAAATCTTTACGGTCGATTTTCCCATGAAGTTCAAATGCTAACCTTGTGTTTCCCCATGGGTCTTTTATAGTACCGCTAATCTCTTCAACATTAAGAGTTACTACTTTTGTGACATTTTTTATAGTAAGTTCAAATGTTGCTTTATCTCCATTGTGCTTGAGAAGTTTTAAGTGCATTTTTGGATATTTCTCTACATCAAAAAAATCTTCACTTTTAAGATGATTATCTCTTTTAGTTTCCTTTGTTGTTAAACTTGCAACTTCAACCGAACCCTCTATAGAAGAAAAACGTTTTGTTTTTTCGTCTATGTTAAAACTACCGGCAAATTTTTCAAAACTTCCTTTGACATTGCTTATCATCATATGTTTTATTTTAAAACTCACATCTGAATGGCTTGCATCTACATTATAATTTGCCGCATTTAATAAACTTAAACCTACTATCGCGCTTAGCGCTAAACTTTTAACTAATTTCATTTTCTTTCCTTATATTTTTATCTGTACTTACAAATCTAGTGTAATTACTCTAAAATTATATGCTGATTAAAAAATAATGTCAAGAGCAATTGCTCTAATAATGCATATGTTACAGTGATAAATAATCTCTAAATATTGTATATAAGGCATCCAGTAGAATTTTATAATTCATTGATTTTATAGAGTAATTACACTATAATTTCGATATAAGGAATAAATATGTCAAGAAAAGAAGCTATTTTAGAAACTGCTCGTGAGCTTTTTAATGAAAAAGGCACACAATCTTCTACTACGAACCATATAGCAAAAGCGATGGGAATCAGCCCAGGTAATTTACATTATCACTATAAAAATCGTGAAGAGATAGTGCGATTGCTATATATACAAATGCGTAAAGAAGCTATACTCCCAGTAGATGAACTTCCAAAATCTATCTCTACCTTGCACGAGCATGAAAAGTTACTTATAGAGATACAGTGGAAATACCGCTTCTTTTTTAAAGAGATGCTTTCACTTTTTTCACGAGACTCTGAGTTAGAAGATTTATATATAAAAGACAACATCGCACACCGTAGACGTATAAGACAAGGGCTGAACAACCTTATAGTAAATAAAGAACTTGTTATTAATGATGAAGAGGACATTGACTTCCTTGTAGACTCTATCTCTTTATCTTGGCAGTTTTACAGTTCATTTTTACATACTATAGGAGAAGAATTAAATGCTTCTACAGTAAAAAATGTCATAAAATATACGACTGCCGCTATGAAACCTTACCTAATAAAAAAGGAGAACTAAATGCAAGAGCATAACAAAGCTAGTGCTTGGTTTGATGACTTATACAAAGAACACGAAGATAATCATGAAAAGATTCCATGGGCAATAAAAGATGTCAACCCATTACTTCAAAGCTACTTGAATGAGAGCAAAGAGCATAAGGGGAAAGCACTCGTTATTGGCTGTGGTTTAGGTGATGATGCATATGCACTTGATTGTGCTGGTTATGATGTGCTTGCTATTGACATCTCACAAACTGCACTTAATTTGGCACAAAAAAGATTTACTGATTCCAGTATTAAGTTTGAAAAACAGGATATCTTTGATATGCCACAGAAGTATCATGAAAATTTTGACTTTGTCTTTGAGGCTTTAACAATTCAATCTTTACCTATAGAGTTTCGAGAAAAGATGATAAAGGCCGTGACAAATACAGTTGCAAAAGATGGAAAACTACTCGTTGTGGCACATCAACATAATGGAAATAACGATGGTCCGCCATGGCCACTTACTCATGATGACATATCTCTATTTACAACATATGGTCTAAAAGAGTTAAGATTTGAGTTAATAGATGAAGAATCAAAAATATCAAATATAAAGTTTAAAGTTTTATATATAAAGTCATAATAAACTTTTATAATTTACTGTTAAAGAATGATATTTGGTGATTAGAATTTCTTAACTTATGATACAATTTTAGGAATTATCCGATTCTGACACAGAATATTGAACACTACCATTTTATATTACAAACTGAGAGCGTTTAAAATTCCGTGTCAGCCACATTCAGTAACATAAAGCTACACCTTTAAGTATTTTTCCAACCTCCCTTCGAAAAAGATAGCGAGTTGAGAAATAGTTAGTGACCAGTTTCTCACTGGCATAGTCCATTTTTTTGAAGCATTTTTTATCCCTAAGTTAAGCAGCAGAATCACAATCAGTGAGACTACAATCAAGCTAGCCTTTTTTATTATTTTAATTTTGTCAATTTGCATAAAGGTATCTCTTTATTTTTTTTGTCGGAGTTTTTATAAACGGCTTTCTTTGTTCTATAAACTTCACTATTTTGGTGTCTTAAGCCGTAAAAAACAGGTCATTCCTTTCCTTCAACCACAGTTCTAACTATAAATTCACATGTCAACTTATCTTGATATGTGAAACTACTTCCTTTATCTTAAATAATATAATATAATATAATCAAATTAAAAGGATGTGTGTGAGATATCTATTCATTTTATTTATTAGTCTTTTTTTCGTTAAAAATCTTTTGGCAGATGTTTTGGTATTTGGTGTTGTTCCCCAGCAAAGCCCATTTAGATTAGTAAAGGTTTGGCAGCCAGTTATAGATTATCTTCAAAAGGCCACTGGAGAAAAGATTATATTAAAAACAGAACGATCAATAGTTGAGTTTAAAAGAGTCCTTTATAAGGGTACTTACGACATATCTTATATCAGTCCTTGGCAATATATGATTCTGCATAATAAGCATGGATATATTGCAAGAGTTAGGGCGAAAAAGAGTATTGTGGGTATATTAGTAGCAAATAAGAACAGTAATATTACTGATATATCTATGGCTGCAAATAAAAAGTTTCTGTTTCCAGCCCCAAATGCCTTTGCCTCAACACTAGTCACCAAATATGAGTTATTAAAACAATTCAATATTCATGTAGATAAAGAACGTTATGTAAATTCTCACGATTCTGTTTATAAAGGTATTGCACGAGGAATAGGTGACATCGGCGGTGGGATAGAGCGTACTTTTAAGAATTTAAAAGATAAGCAGACTAAGGAGTCTTTAATCATTTTGCATAAAACAAAAGCTTACCCGAGTCATCCTATAGTTTTTAAGCCGGCACTATCAAAGATTAGACAAGACAAATTGATAAAGGCATTATTAAATATGCCTAAGAGATTGTTGAATGCATTAAGCATGAAAGAGTTAATTGAAATTGATGATTCAGAGTATGATGTAATACGTGATTTTGCAAATAAGTTAGCTTTAAAAGAGTAGTATATGAAGTTTTCATTCAAATATAGGTTTATATTATCATTTATAACGATAGAGATAGTTTTTATTTCTTTAATCGTATTTTTTAATTTTTCATCTCTGAATAAACTCTCGCGCAACCTTATCGAAGAAAAAATAGAGACCGGTACAAAACTTTTTACAGAGTTAATCAAGACACCTCTTATTGTATATGATCTTGGAACACTTGATAACGCAGTTGAGAGTTTTACTCATATAAAAAACATAGTAGCTGTGAAAATTACTGATAATCAAAACAGAATACTTTCTCATATATCTAATAGTGCTGATATTGATGTAGAGAGCTTTGACAAAGACTCAACAGAATTTAAATTCAAAGATAGAATATTTAGATTGAGTACATTAAATATAGAAATGGAAGGGGATAGACTTGGGCGGGCAAAGATTGTATTTGAACTGACGGAGAGTCTCAAAACCATAGAACACAACAGAGAACTGACCTTTGCATTGATTTTTTTAGAGGTTCTGGTTAGTGTAGTAATTGCATATATTATTGGTAGCAGGCTGACTAATGCCTTGAATCAATTGACAGACTCCGCGCAATCAATCGCACAAGATGATCAGGTTGTTATTCCAAATTTAAGAAGTACTGGATATGAAGTATCAGTTCTTTCAAATGCTCTACAGCTAATGCAGGAACGTATTAGTGAACGAAACAGTAAGCTTAAAGAAGTTGTAAAAGATTTACAAAGCTCGACAAAACAGTTAAAAAAAGAGCGTGATTTTCACTCTGTGCTTATTGATTCTGCCAGTAGTCTTATATTTGTTATGAATACTAAAGGTGAAATCGTTATAAGTAATAAAGCCGTAGAGAAACTAACAGGGTATACTCACTCTGAGCTTCAAGGAAGGGTTGTTTGGGAAGTCTTTATATCAGAAGATATTAAAGAAGAGATGAAGGGTGTTTTCTCTAGCCTGGTATCAGGTAATTTTCCAAGTACGCATGAAAACCCACTTCTCACAAAAAACGGTTACACTATACCTATAGCATGGTCCAACTCATGCACAGTTGATGAAAATGGTGAGATTGAGTATGTTATTGCTATCGGTATTGATATGACAGAACGCAATAAGATAGATCAAACGATACGAGCACTTTTAAACTCCCCAATTGATTCGATTATACTGACTTCCATGGATGGTACGATAGTAGAGGTAAACGAGGTTGCAGCCCAAGGTTTTAACTCTGACACTACAACACTTAAGGGTAACAAGATTACTGATTTTTTATCAGAGTATATTACAAAGTATAGGGTTCCATATTATGAGAAACTTTTGGCAACAAAAGAACAGGTTATATTTGAGGAGTCATACGATGGGCTTATTTTTGAAGTCCATCTATACCCAATACTTGATAAGAGTGAGAAAATAATTCAAGTGTCAATATTCTCACGTGATATTACAGAGATAAAAAAAGCACAAAATGAGCTAGAGACATATATAAAAATTGTCGATGAAAATGTTATTACATCTTATACAGACAAAAGAGGTGTTATTAAGAGTTCAAGCAAAGCATTTTGTAAAATATCAGGTTACTCAATGGATGAACTTATTGGTAAATCACATAATATTATAAGACATCCTGATATGCCGTCTTCGCTATATAAAGAGTTATGGGAAACTATTAAAAGTGGAGAAGTATGGCATGGTGAAGTAAAAAATAGAAGTAAAAATGGAGGTTTTTACTGGGTAGATGTGACTATTTATCCAGATTATGATGAAGATGGTAAAATCAATGGATATTATACTATTCGAGAGGACATTACAAATAAGAAACTACTCGAAGAACTCTCTATTACAGACTCCTTAACGACTCTTTATAACAGACGTTACTTTGATAAAATATTCGATGCAGAGATAAACAGAGCAAGAAGAGATAGAAAGATATTCTGTTTACTATTTTTAGATATTGATAATTTTAAACTCTATAATGATACATATGGACACCAGATGGGAGATAGCGTTTTAGAGAGCATAGGAAAAATTATGAAAAAAAATATAAAGCGATCTGGAGATTTTGTATTTCGTCTTGGCGGAGAAGAGTTTGCCGCAATTTACAGTGTTAACAGAGAAGAAGATGGATATACTTTTGCCACTAATATGTGTAGAGCAATAGAAGATGAGAAAATTGAACATAAAGCAAATACGGCATCACCTTATGTAACCGCTTCATTTGGAGTAGTATCTCTTGATTTTAACAAAAACAAAAATTTATCTTGCGACACGGAGGAACTATACAAGATAGTTGACTCTCTTTTATATGAAGCAAAAGAACAAGGACGCAATAGAGTTGTTATGAAAAAGTTATAGTTTATTGGATGATAAATTGATTAAAATAGACCTCTTCAATTTTACCATTGCTTAGGTTCTTATTCAAAGTCTTTTTTAACGCTCTTCTCATCTGTTCACTGTCTACTGTCGCTGAATGTCCTAACATAGTGTTTATAGCCGCATCTCTTAGTATAACACTTTTCTTTAGAATCTCTTTTTTTATACTATCTTTATTGTTAAACCAAGAGTCATCTTCTCTGTTTGCTTTGTACTTTAAGGATATATTTGCAACAAGTTTTCTGTCACCGGAAATATTAAAGGTAAAATCTCCCAGATTAGCTTCTGTATTGCTTCTAATCGTCACCTGCATGCCATTGCTTTTATCCGATGAGTGTAGATAATGCGACATCATCTCTCTTGGTGAATCATCAGGGACATCATACTTCTTGATTTTGCCAAACTTTGAACTTTTTATGCCTAAGATAAGCAGCAGAATCACAATCAGTGAGACTACAATCAAGCTGGCCTTTTTTATTATTTTAATTTTGTCAATTTGCATAAAGGTATCTCTTTATTTTTTTTGTCGGAGTTTTTATAAACGGCTCTCTTTGTTCTATAAACTTCACTATTTTAGAGAATGATGCGAGTTGAGAATTTACATCTGCCCTCATCTCTTCAAGTAAGTCACTTATATCTTTTTGTAATTTAGTGTTAGAGTTAATATGTGATTCGAATTTTTCATCTATAAATTCATAATCCAGCAGAACCCTAGCCATTAGTTTAGAATCTTGCTCCATTACGAGAGAGTCCAAGACTCCAACACTTTTATTTATGATGGACTCTATCTGTTCCGGATATATATTCTTTCCACCGGAGCCTATTATAACATTTTTACTTCTTCCTCTAATAAAGAGGAATCCATCTTTGTCAATATAGCCTAAGTCACCGGTTAAAAACCATCCATTCTCAAATACCTCATCTGTTTTTTCTTTATCTTTATAATACCCCATCATCAGGCTTGGTGACTTAACTACTATTTCGCCCTCTCCTGTTTTTGGATCTTTTTTGTCTATCCTTATCTCAACACCATCAAAAGCAGTTCCGGTTGATCTTATTTTTGTTTCTCTTCCAAGAACAGAACCGGCAAGCATAGGAGCAGTCTCAGTTAGCCCATACCCAACAAGATAGGGAAACTTTGCTTCAATTAAGAACTCCTCTACATAGAAAGGAAGACTTGCTCCTCCAATAGCAAAAAATCTAAGCTTTCCGCCGAATGTTTCTATGAGTTTTTTACCGGCTAGTTCATTTAGTTTTTTTCTAATAAATGGGATTTTATAAAGATTTCGCAGAATAAATGAGCTATTAAATTTTGCTAAGATTTTGTTTTTATAAATTTTTTCTATGATTAACGGGACGCTTACTATCATGGTAGGCTTTACTATACTAAAAGATTTTAATAAAACAGTAGGTGTCGGCATTTTATCTATGTAGTACACGCTGCTACCGTGAAGTATGGGAATAATTAAACCGACTGTACACTCAAATGTGTGTGCTAGCGGCAGGATAGATAAAAATACATCAGATGGCAACATATTTATTTTAGAGTGGGAAGATAGAGCATTAGTTACAAGATTTTTGTGTGAGAGCATAACGCCCTTTGAATGACCTGTCGTGCCTGAAGTGTAAATTATTGCTGCTAGATCATCCTCGCTCGGTGCACTTTTCTCATTGGATAGAACTGAGAGCCTTTTTTTTATTTGAGTCATATAGCTTGTATCAGTAAGATCTTCAACAATTTCAAGCCTGTTGAGACCTATAACAAATTTAATATCTGCAATTTCATCTTCCTCTATTGACTCTAAACATTTATCTGATACAAACATGGCTTTTGCTTCAGAGTGCTTTATAATATGGTGAATATCTGAAGGGTGAAAGTCTGTAAGAATAGGAACTATCACTGCTCCAAAGTATGTTACGGCAAAGTATGCAACTCCCCAGTTTGGCATATTCTCACTTAACAAAACTACTTTGTCACCTTTTGATATTCCATTTTTTTGAAGCATCTCTACAGTTTTATGAACCTTTTGCATAAACTCACCATAGCTCATTGCTTTTTGAGAAACCATACCAAATGAGGGTCTGTCTCTATATAGATCGACAGAGCGGTTGAGCAGGCTTGAAAGTGTAAAGTTTTCTAAATTTTTATAAGGGTGTCTCATATATAATCTCTTATTTTAAATTCATTTAGTATTATTATACATATAAAAGTATAATTTTCACATGATAAAGGGCTAAATTTTGAGTAGAAGAAGTAAAAATAAACAGCCTCAAAGAGATACCGTGACTTTTTCAACTAAGGATTTTCTTCCAACCACAAAAGAAGAGATGCAAGCAAAGGGCTGGAACCAATGTGATATTATCTTGGTAAGTGGAGATGCTTACATAGATTCACCTTTTATCGGTGTGGCTATGGTTGGCAGGATGTTAGAGAGAATGGGCTACAGAGTCGGTATGATTGGTCAGCCTGATATTAACAGCGATGCAGACATTGCAAGACTTGGAGAGCCTAGGCTTTACTGGGGAGTAAGCGGCGGCAGCGTTGACAGTATGGTCTCAAACTATACGGCTACAAAAAAATTCCGTAATTCTGATGATTATACGCCCGGTGGAAAGAATGACAAAAGACCAGATCGCGCCTTGAGTGTATATTGCAATCTTATTAGAAGATATTTTAAAAATACTTCTCCCTTGGTACTTGGCGGCATAGAAGCATCGTTAAGACGTGTAAGCCATTATGATTACTGGTCAAATAAACTAAAAAAACCGATACTCTTTGACTCTAAAGCAGATATCTTGATTTACGGAATGGGAGAAATAGCTTTAGAGCAGCTAACAAGAGCTTTAGACGAAAAAAGAGACTACAGGGATATTCGTGGTGTCTGTTATATATCTAAAGAGCCAAACTATGAGTATATACAGCTTCCGTCACATCAAGAGTGTTTGGATAATAAAGAGAAGTATATAGACTTGTTTGATGACTTCTATGACAATAATGACCCTATAGCGGCAAAAGGACTTTGTCAGAAAGTAGACTCTCGTTACCTTATTCAAAACCCTCCATGTGACTATCTAAATGAAGATGAGATGGATGCTAACTCTATCCTTCCTTTTACAAGGGAATTACATCCATATTACGCAAAAATGGGAAAAGTGAAGTGCCTAGAGACTATTAAGTTCTCAATAATGACGCATCATGGCTGTTGGGGGGAGTGTAATTTCTGTGCTATCGGTGTACATCAAGGCAGGACTATAAGAACACGCTCTGAAGATAATATACTCAAAGAGGCAAAAGAGTTTAATCAGTACAAAGATTACAAAGGTATTATCTCTGATGTTGGGGGACCAACCGCTAACATGTACGGGTATGAGTGTGGCAAAAAGCTAAAACTTGGAACTTGTGACCATCAAAGATGTGTAGATGCTACTCATTTATGTAGCACAATGAAAGTTGACCATAGCAGAAATATAAACCTGCTTAGGCAGGTTAGAGAAGTGGAGGGTGTTAGAAAGGCATTTGTCGCATCCGGTGTTAGATATGATTTGATTACTGAAGATAAAAAGCATGGTTACGATTACTTAAAAGAGATGGTAAAGCACCACATTTCCGGTCAGATGAAGGTAGCACCAGAGCATACTCAACAGCATGTATTAGAGCTAATGGGCAAGCCCGGAAAACAGACCTTAATAGATTTCAAGAAACTATATGACAAGCTAAACAGGGAAGAGGGTAAGCAGCAGTTTTTGACTTACTATCTCATAGCAGCACATCCGGGATGCGAAGAGAAAGATATGCATGAGTTAAAAAGATTTACAAGAGATGAACTGCAGATGAATCCGGAACAGGCACAGGTCTTTACTCCAACACCGGGAACATACTCTGCCGTAATGTATTACACCGAGATGGATCCGAAAACCCGGAAAAAAATATTTGTTGAAAAAGATACCAAGAGAAAAGAGAAGCAAAAACAGATAGTTGTTCAAAAAGATAATTTTTCCAGTGGTTTTGCCTCTTGAAAGTCTGTAAAGTATTTTTTAATTACTTTTTAACACCATAAATAATATAATGACAAAATTACAAAATTAGGCTTAGTTTTGAAAATAAAGACAAGTTACACAAAAGTTATTGTTGGCATAATCCTTGTGGCATTAACTATTACTCTTACAACACTCTTTTTTTACACCTCATACATGAAAAAAGAAGCTATTTTAACTCTCTCAAAAGATGATGCAAAAAAAACAAGTATGTTTATTTTTGAAAGTCTCTACTCAGGCATGGCTAAAGGATGGGATAGAGAAGATATTAAAAAGATTATTTTTAGGTTAAATGCTATCGATAAGCATATGAATATAAATGTTTTTAGAGGTGAGAAAGTTTCAGATATTTTTGGAAGAATTGAGCTTGATAAAAATTTGAAAGTAAACACAAATAGCTTGGAACAAGCATTTAACGGTGAAGAGACTTTAGAAATAATTGATAATAATACAATTCAATTTCATTATCCGATTGTGGCGAAGCAGGAGTGTTTGAAGTGCCATACCAATTCACAAACAGGTGATGTTTTAGGCGTTATAGAAATTTCATATCCTGTTGTTGACATTAAAGTCTCTTTGGCAAAAATGACAAATTTCTTTATTTTATGTGTGATATTTTTAATATTTTTAATATTTTTACTTATCTTTTTAAAATTTAATAAATATTTGATTCAACCCATTAGAAATTTTATAGCCACGGTAGATTTAATTGTAAACAATAAGGACATCAGCAAACGACTGACACTGGAGAACAATATAGCAGAGATAAACTCCATGCAAAATGTTTTTAACAACATGTTGGATACCTTGGAGAATCAATTTTATAATGATGAGTTAACAGGACTTCCTAATAGAAAAAGACTGTTAGACCTCCTTGATCGCAAAGAAGAAGCTATTCTTATGATTATTAATATTGATGGTTTTCAAGAGATTAATAATCTTTTTGGTCATGATATCGGTGATACTGTTTTAAAAAAATTAGCAGCGACTATTAAAAGTGTGGTTAAGGAAAAGAGTGGACTCTATAAACTGCATGCAGATGAGTATGTACTCTATTGTCAAAAAAGCTTTGATTTGGAAGAGTTAGAGGGTATTGCTTTACATATTGTAGACAGTGTGACTAAAGAGTATTTTTCAATTAAAAAAGATAACGGTGTTTACATAAATATAACTATCGGTATATCCTATGGAGATGCATATCTCTTAACACACGCAGATATCGCACTGAGGATTGCAAAAAAAGAGAAAAAGAAATATCTGATATATGAACACTACATGAAAAAGACTCAAGAGTATGAGAGTAATTTAAAATGGACACAAAAACTCAAACTTGCAGTAGAGAATGACAGAGTAGTTCCGTTTTTTCAGCCTATAGTTGACTGTAAAACTGAGCAAATTGTAAAATATGAGACCCTTATGAGAATAGAGGATGAAAACGGTGATTATATTCCACCTATGTACTTTCTTGAACTCTCCAAAAAAAATAGGATCTATCATGAACTGACAAAGATAATGATAAGAAAAACTTTTGCTAAATTTGAGGATAAGCCATCTCTTTTTTCGATAAATATTTCAGTAGAAGATATTGCAAACGCAGAAGTAGTAGATTTAATCGTAGAGAAGTTAGATAAGACAGGCATAGGTAAATATGTCTCCTTTGAGCTACTGGAGTCTGAGGGTATTCAAAATTTTGATGAAGTGATAACCTTTATTAAAAAAGTTAAATACTATGGGTGCAGTATTTCGATTGATGATTTTGGCACTGGGTACTCAAATTTTGAATACCTGATGAAACTGCAGGTAGATTACATAAAGATAGACGGTTCTATGATAAAAACTATTGATAGAGATAAAAATTCGCAAATGGTAGTAGAGACTATTGTTGACTTCTCAAAAAAAATGGGAATAAAGACCATAGCTGAGTTTGTCCACTCTAAAGATGTGTATGACAAGCTGCTTGAACTTGATATAGATTATGCTCAGGGCTATTATTTAGGGGTTCCTGCAAAAGATATTAAAAACTTTAATTAGTAGCAAAAAAGAGTCTTTTTATCCCTCTATAATACAGAATAGAAAAAATGATGCAAAAAATGTTCCAACTCTTACATTCCTTTCAGTTTTAATACTCTACAATATATAAAAATATAATATATGAGCACTAATGAGAATAGATAAGTTTTTAAATTCAGTAAACATAACAAAAAGACGCTCAATATCGCAAGATATGATAAGTAACGGGGTTGTACTTATAAATGATGTTGTTGCTAAGGCCAGCAAGAGTGTTGAAGTTGGCACAGTAATAACTATTAACTATCTAAACGATATAAAAAAATATGAAGTCTTGCAGATTCCAACAACAAAATCAACGCCTAAGTCCCTACAAGATCAGTATATCAAGGAGATTCAATGACTTATAAAGAGGCAAAGAGATCATTTACTTCACTCTTTAAGCATGAGATGAGTGATGAGCAGATGAGAGAGTTTTTACTAAGTATGAAGTTGGATGAGTACACCAGTGTAGAGACTATTGCTGCTGCTGCTGAAGTTATGCGTTCATTTTCAATAGGACTACCTATATCAAATGAACTACAATCAAAAGTCCTTGATGTTGTTGGTACAGGTGGAGACAAGATAGGAAGTTTTAATATATCTTCAACAGTAGCTCTTCTAGTTGCATCATGCGGAAGTATTGTAGCAAAACACGGCAGTCGTTCTATTACTTCAAAGTCAGGTAGTGCAGATATGTTTGAGGAGTTGGGTGTCAGGCTTGATTTGAGCATAAACAACAGTGCTAAGCTTTTAGAAGAGACAGGTTTTACTTTTATGTTTGCTGGTAATCACCACCCATGCATGAGTTTTATAGTTCCAATTAGAAAAAGCATACCGGATAAGACAATATTTAACATTCTTGGACCACTTACAAATCCCGCCGGAGCACAAAAGTCTCTTCTTGGTGTTTTTGATAAATCTTTTGTTCCCAAGATGGCTGAAACATTGAAGATTAACGGTGCAACATCTACTATTGTTGTAAGTTCGAGTGAAGGTATGGACGAGATAAGTATAAGCGATGTAACTTATGCTTCACAACTACGAGACGGTTTAGTCCATGAGTTTGTAATTGACCCACAAGAGTATGGGATACAGAAGGCTCCTCTTAAGTCTATAATCGGCGGAGACTCAAAAGAGAATGCACAGATTTTATATAATATCTTTGATAATAAGTCTACACAAGCGCAAAAAGATATAGTCCTTATAAATGCGGCGGCTGCACTTATCGCTGATGGACAAGCCCGTGATATTCAAGATGGTTTGGAAATAGCACAAAAAGCAATAAGAATTGGAAAAGCCAAAGAAAAATTAAAAAAAATTATTGAGATATCAAATAAATTATGATAAATTATCAGCTAAGTTTAGATGAGATATCTGTTTTATTAGAAGAAATCACTAAAAAATTTAGTAGTGGAGTTGTTATATTGCGTGGAGATTTAGCGGCCGGTAAAACTACCTTTGTAAAGAGAATGGTTAAATTTTTGGGAGTTGATGATGAAGTGACTTCGCCGACATTCTCTCTGCAGCAGTGTTATGGTAATAAAATTTTTCATTATGACATGTACAACCACGGCTTAGATCATTTTATCTCTTTAGGTATGCTAGAAGAGTTAGACAAACCGGGTCTACATTTTGTGGAGTGGGGTGATGATAAATTAGTAAAGATTTTAAACTCGGCAGGGATTAATACTTTAACAATAGATATAAAAAAGATTTCAAATAACAAGAGAGAGTACAAGTTAGAGTATGTATAAGTGCAAAAAAAACCAGAGATGTTAAGAGAGTATAAAATATGCAGATAAGCGTTAAGAAAAAATTAAATAATCCAAGAGAGTTCAAATAATGCACACACTTAAAGCCATAGATTTAAAGAAAAAAATAAAAGATTTAGAGATAGTAAAGGGCATGAGCCTTGAAGTCAAAAGCGGTGAAGTTGTTGGGCTTCTCGGTCCAAATGGAGCAGGTAAAACTACGACATTCTATATGATTTGCGGACTTGTTGAAGCTAGCGGAGGAGAGGTGTTTTTCGATGATGAAAATTTATCCGGTATGCCGCTTCATCAAAGGGCTTTAAAAGGAATTGGCTATCTGCCGCAAGAGGCTTCTATATTTAAAGATTTGAGTGTTGAAGATAATTTAATGATTGCTGCTCAGGTTAATATAAAAGATAAAAAAGCTCAAGAAGATAGGATTTTGGAACTCTTGGATATGTTTAATATTGAACCGATACGTTACCGAAAGGGGATTAATCTAAGTGGTGGAGAGAGACGCCGTGTTGAAATAGCAAGAGCTTTGGTTAATGCACCAAAGTTTCTACTTTTAGATGAGCCGTTTGCAGGTGTTGACCCAATAGCAGTTATGGATATTCAAACTGTTATTAAGCAATTGGTCTCTTTTGATATAGGGGTACTTATTACTGATCACAATGTTCGTGAAACCTTGGATGTTTGTGATAGAGCCTATGTAATTAAGTCCGGTAAACTTTTAGCAGAGGGTACCAGTGAAGATATAGGTCAAAATGCAGATGTTCGTACTCACTATCTGGGTGAGGAGTTTAAGCTTTAGCAGGCTTGTAGAATATGGCAGCATTAAGGCAGACTCATAGTGTAGAAAACAGACATAAACTTTCAAATACTTTACGTAATTGGCTGCCTATTTTGCATTCAAGTTTAAGTGAGCTTGGTGAAGCCATATCTCCTTTTATTGATGCGAATCCTGTCGTCGAAGTAAGCTCAGGATATGAGGAAAACTTGGAGAAAAAAATTCCTAAAAAAATCATTTCAGGACAGGTTAATAACTCTAGAACTGAACAGATAGAAGCTTTGACTATTCAAAAACGCTCACTTTATGATGTTTTAGATGAGCAGTTGGAAGCTCCTCTTTTTCCAACCCCTATCTCTCACTCTATAGCCTCTTTTGTAGTTGCTAACCTTGATGAAAATGGCTATTATGAGGGTGATAGTGAGGCTTTTTGTGAAAAGAATGCTATTACTATGTCAGAGTTTGAAAAGATTCGTTTGAGATTTGCACATGTAGAACCTATCGGTATTGCCGCTAACGATCTCTCAGAATCATTTTTATTTCAACTCGATAGTTCAGATGTAAATGACAAGGCCTACCCTTTAGCCGTAAAGGTAATCCAGAACATAGAAGATATATATAATTACTCTGATGAAGATAACTTTTCTGAAGTAATGCGTGTTCTTGGCACATTTAAAAACCCTCCTGCAATAGAGTACCAAGAGGAGTCATCTCATATAGTCCCTGATTTGATGATTTTTTTTAATGATGATGAGTCTATAGAGGTGAAACTTAACGATGCTTATTATCCAACAATAAACATTGATACAAACTATGCAGTTGAGCATGATTTTATATCTCAAAAGATAAAAGAGGCAAAAAGCTTAGTTGATGCTCTTGACATGAGAAAAGCCACTCTTTACAAAGTTGGATTAATGATAGTTGAGTATCAATATCAATTTTTTACAGGCGGAGCGATTATGCCTCTTACTCTAAAAACACTGGCTGATGAGTTTGGACATAATCCATCGACTATCTCGCGTGCTATAGCAAATAAATATATAGCCTGTGACAGAGGTGTTTTTGCTATGAAAGAGTTCTTTACAACAGCAATAGATGATGATGTTTCTAATGCTGCCATAAAAGAGTTCTTAACAAACTTGATAAAGCAAGAGAGCCATGAAAAGCCACTGAGTGATATGAAACTTTTAGATTTAATACAAGACAAATTTAAAGTAAAAATGGTTAGAAGGACTATTGCAAAGTACAGAAAACAATTAAATATTGCAGGTTCCAGTGAGAGAAAAAAACTATATAATTTACATTAAACATTAAGCTTGCTATGTTATTATATTATTTTTAGATTTATATAGTTTAATGGGGATGCTTTATGTTTAGAAATCTATCAATTGGTAAGAAAATTCATTTGCCTATAATTTTTATGATGTTCTTGGGCTTGCTTGTTGTAACAATTAATGGCTTAAGTTCACTGCAAAAGATTACTAAAGAGTCATATGTCGCTTATGCTCATAATATGCAAGGCTATATGAATCAAGGCTTGCGTGAAAAGTCACAAATAGGACTTACGAATGTAATAGGAATTGCCAATAATAATTTTATTATAGAGGCTCTTACTCGTAACAATAGAGCAATAGCTTCTAGCAGCCTTGACAAAATCACTAACTCTTTTAAAAAAAACAGTGACTATAAAAATATTAAAATACATATTCATGATGCAAATACGAATAGTTTTTTAAGACATTGGAACAAAACAAAATATGGTGATGACCTAAGTTCTTTCAGGTACTCTCTGCTTGATATTAAAAAAAATAAAAAACCATTTGTCACTATTGAAAGTGGTCGTGCAGGAATGCTTTTACGTGGAATTGCTCCAATCATACAAAATGGTGCTTATATTGGAAGTGTAGAGTTTATCCAAGACTTTGACTCATTAGTTATAAATGCAAAAAAAGAGAAAAATTTTGATATGGTCTTTTTAGCTTGTAATACAGAAGAGAATATTAATAGATTTAATAAAAACACCCCAAAGGTCAATAAGCTATTTTTATCACAAAGTAAATCAATTACAAACCAAGAGCTTTTATATGAATTAAAAGACTTTGAACCAAAAAAGTTGTTTACAGCTGACAATAATAGTATTATCAGAGGTAAGTTTTTTATTACATCTGTTCCACTTTTAAACCATAAGAATGAAAAAGTTGGATGTGGTATTATAGCAACCGATTTAAAAAAAGTTACTAATTTTATTAATGATGCTAAGTCATCTCTGCTTGAGCAGATTTATATAATCACAATAATAGATTTTATATTACTGCTGTTTTTGTTATATGTTTTAAAACAGTTTATTCAAGCTCCCATTGATGAGATGATGAGATCATTTGAGAGTATTGATGAGAGCCTGTCTAATTTGGACTTTAGAGATATTTATTTTTATAATAGACTAAATGTAGATTCAACCGATGAGTTCGGTGCTACTAAAAAGATGGTTAATAAACTACTATTACACATGGAAAAAGCTTTTCTTAACCTACAAAGAACAGAGAAATACTCGCAAGAGTATATTAAAGCCATTAATGCAGGAAGTATAGTCAGTAAAAGTGACTTAAAAGGAAATATAACCTATGTTAATGATGCTTTATGTAAAACAACCGGTTATAAAAGAGAAGAGTTACTAGGCAAACCACATAATATAATGAGACATCCAAACACTTCTAGAAGCACTTTTACAGAGCTTTGGGAAACTATTCAATCCGGAGAAATTTACCATGGATTATTTAAAAATAAAAAAAAGGATGGCACATCGTTCTATGCAAATATAACTGTTATCCCAATTAAAAACGAAGATAACAGTATCGTAGAGTATGTTGCACTTAGAGATGATGTTACCGAACTTGTAAACTCAAAAAAAGAGTTAAAGATGACTTTCTTGACAGACCCCTTAACGAGTCTTGGAAACCGGTTTAAAATGATTGAAGACATAGAGAAAAGATATAAGATTTTCTTGGCAATTATTGATATTCACTACTTTAAAGAGGTTAATGATTTCTATGGGCATGAAATGGGTGATGAAGTAATTTTAGACTTGGCAAGCAGACTCTTTAACTATTTTAAAATTAAAGGTTTTGAAGTCTACCATCTTCATGGAGATGAATTTGCTATATTGGCAGAAGCGAGGTATACGTCAAAGAGTGAGTTTTATAATCTTGTCCAAAATTTTATTGAAGAAAATAAAAAATATTCATTCGTTACGAAGGATAATCAAATAACAACTCGCTTGACATGCGGGATCTCTTATAGTGATAATAACTCCGTAAATGAAGCAGATATCGCACATATAAAAGCTAAAAAGGTAAACAAAGAACTTGTTGAGTATAGTGAAGATATCAATGTTGATGAAGAGTACAAAAAGAACTTAGAATGGACTAATGAGATTAAAAATGCAATAAACGAGAACAGGATTAAAGCTTTTTATCAGCCTATTGTTAATACAAAAACAGATAAAATTGAAAAATATGAGACTCTTATGAGACTGATTAAAACTGATGGTGAAGAGGTGTCACCGTTTTTCTTTTTACACATAGCTAAAAAAACTAGACTATATAAAGAGCTAACAAAGATAGTTGTCACTCAGGCCTTTGAAAAGTTTTCCGGGACAGAATATGAGTTTTCTATTAACCTAAGTGCGGAAGATATTATTATGCATGATATAAGTGACTGGCTTTTTGAGCTTGCTCGTAAATATAAAGTCTCCTCACAAGTTGTAATAGAGATTGTAGAATCAGAGGGAATTGAATCATTTGACATGGTGGATACTTTCATTCAAAGTACAAAAGAAAATGGAATGAAAATAGCAATAGATGATTTTGGAACAGGATATAGCAATTTTGAGTATTTAATAAAGCTAAATACAGATTTTTTAAAAATAGACGGAAGCCTGATTAAAGAGATTGATAAGGATGAAAAAATATATGGTGTAGTAGAAACAATTGTAGAGTTTGCCAAGAAAAATAATATCAAGGTTATCGGAGAGTTTATTGCCACTGAGCCATTATATGAAAAAATAAAAGAGCTTGATATTGACTTTGGACAGGGTTTCTTTTTGGGAAAACCAAGTATTGAATTACAGTAATCTTAAAAAACGACTTGACCTAGAGGTTGAAAAACGAAATATAGTTGGTGAGGTTTCCGCTGATAAACTAGACCCGATATTAGTTGCCTATCGTCACAAAGACCCTACTATTTCACTTATTTGTGCGCTGTTTGCCTATGGAAATGTAAAACAGATAGTTAAATTTCTAGATTCATTAGATTTTAGTTTATTAAAAAAAAGTGATAAAGAGATACAAGAGGCTTTAAAGAATCACTACTATAGATTTCAAAAAAGTGAGGATGTTATAGCACTTTTTATAGCTCTAAAAAGGCTCAATGAAAAAACAACTTTAGAAGATGTCTTTAAGAGCGGATATGATAAAAATAAAAATGTTGTAGATGGTATAAATGCGATTATTGAGATGATAACTTCTTTATATCCGCATGTTACACAGGGTTATAATTTTTTAATCTCCAAAATAACAACAAAAACTAAGGGTGCAGGAGCCTTAAAACGCTGGATGATGTTTCTCAGGTGGATGGTTAGAGATGACAATATAGATATGGGCTTGTGGAGTGAAATTGATAAAGCTGACTTAATAATCCCACTTGATACACATACTTTTAACGTATCAAAAAAGCTTGGTCTCCTCCAAAGAAAAACTTATGATCTGCAGGCTGCCATAGAACTTACACAGAGTCTGAAAAGTTTTGATAGTAGCGACCCCTTGAAGTATGATTTTGCTCTTTATAGAATTGGTCAAGAGAAATTGAATCTTCTTGACTAGGTATCCATTAAAACTATTGTCCAAACTACAATAAATACGAAGATACTTAAAAAAACTATACTACTGCCTACATCTTTTGCACGACCAGCCATGATATGATGCTCTAGTGTTACTAGATCAACGACACGCTCAATAGCACTGTTGGTAGCTTCTGCTATTAGCATTCCTATCAGAGTTATAAACATTAAGGCTTTATAGACTAATGTGGTATCTATAAAGATTATGACTGGCAATAAAACTATAGTTATAAGCATTTCAATTTTAAATGATGTTTCCGTTCTTATCAGGTCCACTAAACCTTTTAGCGCATAACCTGTATTTTTGAAAAAGTTATATTTTGGTTGATTCCTCAATTAGTTAATCCTTATTTGTATAATTTTTTATCATATAGATAATCTAATGTTACAACAAATGCTAATGCATCTTTCTCTAGCTCTACATCATGCTCAATAGGGGTTAAATGATTGTTCTTATCTAAATATGTAGTCGGGTCTTTATAAAGAAAAGTAATTGGTTTTTTGTTTGGTCTGATTACAGTAACCTTATCATCAACTCTTAGTGCATAAGATGTGTGAAACTGCATTAGTGAAATATTTTGTTTTTTATCACTAAAGATGGAGTGCCCCATAATAGGGTATTTTAAATCAAGACCAATCAAGTCCAGTGCTGTTGCTAAGACATCCGGCTGCGTTGCAATCTTGTCATAAGTCATAGGCTTAATGTCCCCACCCATTATTAAAGCAGGAATATGAAACATGTCAACGGGAACCATGTCATTGCCGTATACTCTTACATTATGGTCTGCTATTACAACAAAAACAGTGTCCTTATAGTAATCCTCTTTTTTGGCAAGTTCAAAGAGACGTCCAATGGCAAAATCTGCATATTTAACGGCATTCTTAACGCTGTTTTGTTTAACTCCGTCAATTAACTCAATCTTTTCACATGGGTATAGAAAGGGAGAGTGATTAGATTGTGAAAACATAACTGTAGCAAATTTTTGTTTTTTCGCATACATTTTTTTAAACTCTTCATTGGCTTTGACAACCAGATCTCCATCACACACTCCCCAAGGAGCGGTAAATGTTGGATCTTTAAATGTAGGCTGATCTAGTATCTCATCAAAACCATTACCGATAAACCAACTTCGCATATTGTCAAATCTGCTCTCTCCTCCATACATAAAAGTTGTGTGATAATCAAAAGGTTTTAAGGCTGAAGCTATAGTGAAAAAGTCACTTTGTGATTTATTCCTTTTCAATACACCTTTGCCCGGAACAGCCAAGTTTCCGGCGGATGTTCCTGCAAGACCTCTAATGCTACGGGTACCGTTTGAGTATAAATCTTTAAATAAGATTCCCTCTTTGCTCAGTCTGTTAAAATTTGGAGTTATACCTTTTTCTCCGCCAACAGCTTCTACAAACTGGTAACCCAAACTCTCTTGTACAAATATAACAAGATTTTTAGACTTCTTTGTTTTAAAATGGCTCTTTTCCAGTCTAGAAAACGGGAGATTATTGTCTGAACCTTTAATATTCAATCTGTGTTTAACTCTTGATAGCGCCTCTTTAACACTCATCTTTCCATACTGTTTAATTTTATGCTTTGTTCCATAGCTATTATTTGCATAGATAGCATAGATGACATTGTAAATAGAGTTTTTAGTTATTTCATTTACCATCCTGTTTGTAGAGTACATTGCATCTGATGTATTTGCAGGTCTATGTCCGAATGATGAACGAGCACCTATAAACAGAAGTAAGAATAGTGGTAAGAACAGAGCAACTCTTTTTATATAACTTCTCTCAAGTATATTTACAACACTGTTTTTAGCATATTTTAAATATAAGTAGATGAAAATCCCTATCATACTAAAAGCTATAAAGAGCTCTGGTTTATAATCAGCGAATATCATGGCAAAAACTTCTCGTGGGTAGACAAGATACTCAACAAAAAGGTAGTTTGGTCGAACATCATATTGTGCTATAAATGGAAAAGTTGCATTTTCAATGTATATGAGAATTGATAAAACTACCAAAAAGTAATATTTTAAAAATTTATCAACAAAATATTTTAATCTGTTTGGACTCAATGTAAGAAGTATTAAGGGTATAAGTAAAAGTGCGGATGCACTTATGGTGTCCATTCTTAAACCATAAATAAAAGTTAACCAGTAATTTACGCCACTATCTTTAAAATGGTCAAAGTAGAGTATAAATAGTGATAACCTGCCTATAAAAAATATTAATATCATATATATATAATATTTTATTAACTGTTTTAGTATGTCCATACTTTCTCGCTTAATTTAGATTGTCTAATTATACATTGACAATGCTAATATATAGGAATGAAAGCTTTAACCCAGCTAGAATAGTAAGTGCGAGAGCTGACTATACTACTGCATAAAATTTTATAATGGAATCAAATAACACTTCCATATTTTGCTCTTACTAACTAGTGTTTTCATATATTTTACTTATAAAACAGTTTGTTTTAGTGTAGTCATAACTGTTTCTAAACTCTCCTCACTAAATTGTGTATAAGCTGCTCCATAAATTAAAAATGCTTCCTGCTCTTTCATCCCCAACATTTTTGCAGTATAGGAGTAAGAGTTTAAGCACTCTTGAACACTTAATCTATTCTCTCCAACAAAGGACTCCTCCTTCGCTCCCATTGTTATAATCATTTGAAACTCTTTGTCTTTTAAGGCTAATGCTTGAAAATTACCATTTGTATCAATTTCGTAAGCATAACCATAAGAGAAGACTTCATCAAGCCATCGTTTTAAGATAGAAGGTGCACTATACCAGTACATTGGAAACTGAAATATAATTTTTTTTGCATCTAAAAGATCATTTTGTTCTTTTTGAACATCTATAGTAAAATCTTTATATAAGGCGGTTAAATCCTTATATAGAATGTTTTGTTTATGTTGTAATTCAAGCTTAATTCTTTTGTTTAATATTGAATTTTCTATATCACTATGAGCCATTAATACTACTGTTTTATTTGACATTTTATATCCTCTTTTAGTTAATTTTATTACTGAAATATTGAAACTACCCTAAATTATACTCATTTCTCCTCCTTTTTGTTCTTTCATCATAGCTATGGTCTCTTTATCAATTTCATTATTCCTGTCTTGCAAATGAGATATTATCATGTCAAATCTCACTTTGTCCAGATGCTGTCCAAACTTAAACTTAGCTCTTAATTCGTAAATATCAATTCTCAAAACTGCTGTAGCGTTTAGCATCTTCTTATACGCGTTATCATCAAATTCTTTATAACCACCCTCTGGTTGGAACTTCTGCATTAAGAGTGTTAAGGCTTTGATTTTTTCTTCTTTTTCTTTTACTATGCTTACTTCTCCATCTATGCTGATAGATTTAAAAAACTGAGTGGCAGGACAAGCCAGGTTATCAGTTGAACTAAAATAGGAAGCTATAAGTGAGAAGTTTTCCACAATACTAAAAGAGACTTTTGGATTTGCATGTATAGCTTTCATCTTTCGTCCACTTTGAGAACCATGAAAATAGACAACCTTCCCATCGTGTACAAAGTTTACAGGAACACTATAAGGGACTCCATTACTGCTAAGAGCGAGTGTTCCATACTCCGTGTTTGACATCATAGTCTCTATGATATCTTTGTCTTTTATCTCAAATATCTGTTTCATAAAAATACCTTATTATTTTTAATGTGCTATTATGACAGCTATCTGTACTTACTTCAAGTGCCAAATTATTTATTATTTATAAGGACAGTTTTTGTATGTTTTAGACCATAAAATCAATATACCGCTTCATATTCAACTTTATGAAGAGATAAAAAATGATATTGTCTCAAATTTTAGTGTTGGAGATAAATTACCTTCTATTAGAAAGACAGCCTCCTCTTATAACCTAAGCAAAACTACTGTTGAATCCGCATATAGACAACTCTATGCGGAAGGCTACGTAGAGAGTTATCCTAAGAGTGGTTATGTAGTGATAGATACCTATTATGATGGTTTTAAGACAAAGATTGCTGAAAATTTAGCCTTACCCGATCAAAACACAAAGTATAAGTATGATTTTTTTCCAGCTCGTCTTTCACAAGACTCATTTCCACTTAGACTTTGGAAAAGACTTTTTTCAAAAGCTATTGACGAATCTTTAGATTTTGGTGCTTATCATGATGGACAGGGTGAATTAGGATTAAGAGTAGAAATAAGCAAGTATATTACAGAGTCACGAAGTGTTAGATGTACTCCTCAACAGATTGTCGTCTGTAGTGGATTTAGTGATTCGATGGGACTTTTAGCAAAACTTTTAAAAAGAAGCTACAGTAACTTCAGCATAGAAAATCCCGGTTATCATGTAGCTAGACGAGTCTTTGAAGAGTATGGTTATGAGATAGATAAAATAGAAGTAGATAAAAACGGAATTTTAGTCGACAAGTTGGAAAATGTAAATGCTAAACTTGTCTATATAACGCCATCTCATCAATACCCCACAGGTGTTTCTATGCCCATTTCAAACAGACTTAAACTTTTAGATTGGGCAAAAGAGGAAGATGGACTTATTATCGAAGATGATTATGATAGTGAATTAAGCTACTCAAGTCGTCCAATTCCTTCACTACAGGGACTAGACAGATTTGACAGAGTCGTTTATCTTGGTACCTTTGCAAAGTCTTTATCTCCGGCACTGAGAGTTAGTTATATGGTTTTGCCAAATCATCTTTTAGCTCTTTACAAAGAGAGTTATGATCTATATTTTCCAAGGGTATCCCTTACTGTTCAAAAGACGCTAGAACTTTTTATGTCACAAGGGCATTGGGATAGACATCTGAGAAAAATCAGAACTATAAACAAAAAAAAGCATAATATTATGAGAGACTTATTAAGAGAAAAACTTGGCAAGAGCATGGAGATAGTAGGGCAAGGAAGAGGACTTGCTATACTTATAAACCCTACTGTCTCATTTGACTGGAATAAGTTTAAAACACTCGCTGAAGAAGCAAAAATAAAACTCTATTTTGCAAAAGAGCGTTCAGATGGAGACTTTGAAGCCATTAAAATGGGATTTGGTGGTTTTAGCGAAGATGAACTGATTGAAGCTGTTGAGGCTTTTGTTGAAGTTTGGAAAAAGAGCTTGTCAGAAAACAGATATTTTTAACAAGAGAAATTGCAGCTTCAAAATATTTTACTACATAGAGATTCTATAATCCAAAAAGAAGATATAGTTATTTAGATTATATTTCATCAAATGAGTTTGAAAAAAGATATAATTCGAAGTCTTTAAAAAAGTAGATTCATATTAGGTTAGTAATTGTCTAGTTTATAGAGAACATTCCAAATAACAATTGTAATAATTAGCCCTTTCCATAAAGTACGTTAATTTTTAAATAAATTTTTTAATGGAGAAGTATGCAAAGAGTTGAACTTCTTAACCTTTTGAGTAATAAAAAGGTACTTTATGCTGAGGATGAATTTAATCTTCAATCTAATGTTGCAGAAATATTAGAACTCTTTTTCGATGAAGTTATTGTTGCTAGTGATGGCGAAGAGGCTATAGATGCTTATGACGTTCATCATCCTGATGTTTTGATTTTAGATATATGTATGCCAAAACTTGATGGGCTTGAGGTGGTAAAATATATCCGAAAAAATAATAAAAAAGTTCCTATTGTCTTATTAAGTGCTCATACAGAAGAGATGTATTTATGGAGAGCGGTTGAGAAAAGAATTTGTAAATATTTAAAAAAACCATTTAATAAAGAATTATTACTAAAAGCTTTAGAGGCTTGTTCTATGGAATTAGCTGATTATGTTGTTGATATTTGTATTGGCAAAGGCTCTTATAATCAATGCAATAAAATTTTTAGTGTGGGTAATGCAAATATTCAGTTGTCAAAAACTGAGAGTAATTTATTAGAATACCTTATACTAAGAGCGTCTAAAACAGTAAGTTTTGATGATATTTCTGAGCATCTATGGGGATATGAAGTTTTAAACAAAGAAGCAGTTAAATCTTTGATCAAGGGAATAAGACGTAAAATAGGTAAAGAAACTATTAAAAATGTGTATGGTATTGGATATATTCTTGAACTTTAATTTAATTTATTTGAATAAAAAATTTTCTACGAAAACAAAAACAATTATCTTAGTGTTAGCAATTTACTTAGTTCTCTCAGCAATTTTTGTCATTTCACGTTATATGGATACTAACAATTTTATTAAGGAGAGTCAATCTTTTTATATAGAACGCGTTCGTTCAGTTTATAGTGAAACAGTAAAAAGAGTAGCATCTTTTTATACTAATAGAGGGCATGCCAACTTAAACTCATTTGGAATAAGAAAAGCTCTTATGCAAAAAGACATTAATAGTCTCAACACCTTATCAAGTGATAGATGGAAAGTTTTAAAAAGAGAAAACAAGTATTTAAAATCTATGGCTTTTTATACTCAAAATGGACTTTTATTGACATCTTTAGGTGAGGGGGCAAAAAAAAACATATCCTACGAGACTGTATTAAGTCTAAAAAAACAGCATGGGTTTTTTATAGAACCTGAGTTTAATTATAGTGTTGTAGTTAGACTAAAAGATGCAGGTTATATTGTTTTTACTCTAGATGTTAAATATTTTTTATCTGAGATTTATAGGTTGATAGATTTTGAAGGATATATCTTACTTAAAACACCACAATCACATCCACAACTTATAAATATAAACAATGATGAAAATTCTTCCTTTGCAATGTTTTTAAAGAACCCTAAAAAAAATTCAGAGACTTTATTTACTGATGATAAATCTCTTTATGCTGTCCATAGGATTGAAAGAGAGGATATTGATGGCAATAGATATTTTCAAAGTGTATTTTTTCAAAATATTAATATCGGTAAAAAACGTTTAAATGATGCTATTTTTGAAAGTATATTTATGGTTCTACTTTCGGGAATAGTTACTTTTGTTATTTTACATTATGGTTTTAATGTTTTTATTGAGAGGATTGAAGAAGATAATTATAAACTTTTAGATAGTGAAGAAAAACTTAAACAATTAAATCGCGGGTTACAGAAACGTGTTGAAGAAGAAATAGAGTTGAAGCTTAGTAAAGAGCGAGAAGCTCAAGAAAAAGAGCGGATGTTAATTCACCAGAGTAAATTAGCAAGTATGGGTGAAATGATTGGAAATATTGCACATCAATGGAGACAACCATTAACACAAGTTGGTGTAATATTGATTGGGATTGAACTTTTTCATGAACGTGAAAAATTAACTTCTGAGCGATTAAACACAAAGATAAAAGAAGCAGGAGTACAAATTGATTATATGACTAAAACAATTGATGATTTCCGTAATTTTTTTATATCTGAAAAACAAAAAGAAACCTTTAGCATAAAAGAAAAACTTGAAACAACAATCACTTTAATTTCGGCTTCATTAAACAACAATAATATTTCCTGTAAATTATTGATTGAAAATGATATGAGTTTATATGCTTACTCTAATGAAATTGCACATGTGTTTCTTAATATTTTAAATAATGCTAAAGACGTGTTACTTGAGCGTAATATAAAAGAACCTTCTATTATTGTCACGGTAAGTAAGAAGACAGATAAGGTTAGTATAAATATTTGTGATAATGCAGGTGGTGTTAAAATCAGACCTATAGAGAAGATATTTGAGCCATACATTAGTAGTAAACACCCTAGTATTGGAACAGGAATTGGTCTTTATATGAGTAAAACTATTATAGAAAAAAACAATTGTGGTTTTTTAACTGTATCAAATAATGATAAAGGAGCTTGTTTCAATATTCTGCTTTAGTTTTCTCCCCACTTTCTCCCTATTGCTCGCTATACTTCTTTTGATTTATTAAAAAGGAGAAATAATGCCAGAGAATAATTCCAGAAGAAATTTTTTTAAAACAAGTGCTATTGCCGTTACAGCGGGGGCAACTTCGGCAAATGCGGATTCTTTAAAAAATCCCGGTCGTGAAGCAGGTACTTTTCGTTATGTAGGTGATAAAACAAAGCATTATGTCATGGTTGTTGATTTGCGAAAATGTGTTGGCTGTCAAGCCTGTAGTGCTGCTTGTAAGGTAGAGAATAGTGCTCCAAAACATCAATATAGAACATTTGTAAGTGAGTTTGAAATTGGAAGTTTTCCTGATGTAAAAAAAGGTTTTTTACCACAGCTTTGTAATCATTGCGAATCACCACTTTGTATACCAGCTTGTCCAGTAGATGCTACTTTTAAACGTGACGATGGAATTGTAGTTGTTGACAATACAATGTGTATTTCATGTGGATATTGTGTTGATGCTTGTCCTTATGACAGGCGTTTTATGAATAGCGATACAAAAGTAGCAGATAAATGTACTCTATGTGCTCATCGTGTTGATGAAGGTTTATTGCCAGCGTGTGTTGAAACTTGTGTTGGTGGTGCTAGAGTATTCGGTGATATTAATGATAAAAACTCTCATGTCTCAAAATTATTGGCAAGTTTGCCTCAAAATGTTTTAAAACCTTATGTGGGAACTAATCCTCAAACATTTTATATAAGTTTAGATAACCGAGTAGAAAAAATTTATGATGAAACTCCTTCTATTAATGAAGTTTTACGTAATGAATTAAAATCTATCAATCAAGATCAATCTAAAGGAGTAAATAATGAAAAGTAATAGAAGAAATTTTTTAATAGGTACTTCTGCCGTTGCAGCAGCATCATTAACTGGATGCGGATATAATAAAACTTTAAAAATAGCATCTACTATAAATAGCAAAGGAGCCGTTGCTAAAGACTCAATTTATGGAGATTCTCTTGAGACTGAAGGAAAAATGTTCAACTCATATGAAAAAGATGAAGATTTTTCAATAAGAGGAAGTGTCTGTAATGGATGTACAAGCAATTGTGGTGTTCGTGTAAAAATAGACAATAGAACTGAAAAAGTAGTAAAAGTCACAGGTAATCCTTATAATCCGTTATCAACGGATCCTTGGCTTCCTTATGAAACTTCATTGCAAAAAAGCTTTGAATTGTTAGGAAAAGATTCTGCTGATAATATAAAATATCGCTCAACTGCTTGTGCTAGAGGAAATATAGTCTTTGATAAGATAAATGATCCTTTAAGAGTTTTAAAACCTTTAAAACGTGTCGGCAAAAGAGGTGAAAACAAATGGGAAGAGATTGATATAGAACAACTTTTAGAAGAGATTGTAAAAGGTGGTAATTTATTTGAAGAAGGAGATGTTGAAGGACTTGCTTCTATTCGCAACTTAGAAGATCCTGTAAATCCAAATAATCCAGAAATGGGACCAAAAGCTAATGGCTTATGTGTTTTAGGAACGGGTGATGATGGCAGAAAAGCTTATATGGTTCATAGATTTGTAAAATCTTTTGGTACAAAAAACTATATGGGACACACATCTATTTGTGGGCTTTCTATGCGTGCAGGTGAAGCAGTATATTTGAATAATTTTAAAAAATACCCTCATTTAAAACCAGATTTTGAGCATTGTGAATACCTTTTGACATTTGGAACAGCTCCAGCACAAGCAGGTAATCCTTTTAAAAGACAAGCAAAATTATTAGCAGAAGCTAGAACTGAGCGCAAGTTAAAATGTGTTACCGTCTCTCCAATGCTTACCAACGCTGATTCAATTGCAGTAGGAGACAAAAGTGAATGGATTCCTATAAAACCAGGTGGTGATTTAGCTTTTGCAATGGGACTATTACGTGTGATTATTGAAGAAAATCTTTTCAATAAAAGCTATCTTGCCTTACCTTCAAAAGAAGCTCAAAAAGCAGCTAAAGATGCTTCTTTTTCAAATGCATCTCATCTTGTTATTCAAGATAAGGTGAACAATGGAAAATTCCTTCTTCAAGGCAAGGAACCTTTAGTTGTTGATAGTAAAGATGGTACTTTAAAACTTGCATCAAAAGTAAATCAAGCAGAGTTGTTTGTCGATAAAACTTTTAAAATTGGAAAAACTGATGTACATGTAAAGTCATCAATGAGCATTTTAAAAGAAGCTTCTTTAAGTGAAACATTAGATACTTATGCACAAGATAGTGGAATTAGTAAAGAAAAAATCATAGCTACTGCTCGTGAATTTGTTTCACATGGTCGAAAATCAAGTATAGATTGTCATGGTGGAACAATGCATACTACAGGTTTTTATACAACATATGCAATTATGATGCTAGGCGCCATGGTGGGAAATCTAAACTATCAAGGTGGTATGAGTGCTGGTGGTGGGCGTTTTAAAGACTTTAAAGGTAAGCGTTATAATTTACTTGGTTATGGTGGAAAAGTAAAGGTAAAAGGCTACAGAGTTGACAAAACACGTACAGCTTACGAAAAAACTACGGAGTTTAAAACAAAAAAAGCAAGAGGAGAAAATCCTTACCCTGCAAAAGATACTTGGTATCCTTTTGTTAATGCCATAGAGTCTGATGTATTGACAAATAGTTCACAAGCTTATCCATATAAGATAAAAGCGTTGCTTAGTTGGAATGCAAACTTTATATACGGACAGAGTGGAACTCAACACATAGAAAAAGTCTTAAAAGATCCTAAGGATGCTGTTGGATTATTTATAGCAATTGATCCGTTTATAAATGAAACTTCAAAATATGCTGATTATATTATCCCTGATTCGGTTATATATGAAACATGGGGAGTTATTGCTCCGTGGGCTGGATATCAAACTAAAACAAATACGATTCGATTCCCTACTATTGCGCCTAAACAAGCTAAATTTAAAAATAATGAGCCAATCTGTATGGACAGTTTTGTAATTGAATTAGGAAAACGTTTAAATCTTCCTGGCTTTGGTAAAAATGCGATAAAAGGCAATGATGGTAAAAAATATGCATTTGATAAACCAAGTGATTTTTATATTCGTGCTTTTGAAAATATAGCACTTGATGGAAAACCTGTTCCTGATATTGATGATAAAGAGATCACTCTTGCTGGATTAGAACCATATGTCTCAACTCTAAAAGAAATATGTGGTAAAAATTGGAAAAAAACAGCTTACGTTATGGCTAGAGGTGGTCGTTTTGAAGCAAAAGAAGATGGTTATAAAAACGGCAAATTAGCACATCCTTATAAAGGTATGGTTTCTATCTATAATCAAATTCTTGGAACAAGACGTCATGCAATAACAGCTGAGAAATTTAGTGGAGTGCCAAAGTACTATCCAAGCAGGTTTAATGATGGTAAATTATTAAGAGATGTCTATACTATTAAAGAGTACCCATTTGATGCTTTTAGTTATAAATCTAATGTTTTAAATCAGTCATGTGCATCAAGTCCTGGAATACTTGATATTCGTTATACTACATATATAGATTTAAACCCACAAACTGCTAGTGAAATAAATGTTAAAGATGGTGAAATAGTTAATGTTATCTCTGCGGATGGAAAAATAAAAGGTATGGTTCGTTTTAGAAATGGTCTTTATCCAGGAAGTATTGGAATTGAGCATGGGCTTGGTCGTGATGGAGAAGGTGCTGTGGATGTTACTATAAATGGAAAAGTAACTAAAGGTCTTGTTGCGAGGAAAAGTGGTGTTAATATCAATAAATTAGGCTTACTTGATAAATCAAGAAGATTAGCTACCTTGAGTGATTTTGTTGTGGGCTCAAATGCAAGACAGGCTATTCCTGTAAGGGTTGAAAAGATTTAAGTTAAAATAGTATTTCATGTCATAAAACTACCTTTACGTGTAAAGGTAGTTTTATCGTTGCTAGAATCTCCACACAGTAAACTAGATAGATAACTTTACGCACTTTTTATCCAAAAAAGGTTTAAAGTAGGCAGTTTTTTCATTTTAAGAGGTTGAAGAAAGTATCACTACCTAACTTTGCCATTTCTTCTTCGATATTACTATATCTTTGAGTAGTTTTGATACTTTTATACCCCAGCATTTTTCTTATCACTTCAAGAGGAACATTGTTATTAACAAGGGTAAAGCCAAGGAGGTGTCTAAATAAGAGGGAGTGGACTTAAGAGTATTTTAACTAATAAATATAATATCATTGAAAAAATTGAAAAATCTAACTTATATGATATTACTCATTTATAATACCCACTCGGATGTACTTGCATTACTTTACAGACTCTTCTAACTATGTAAAATGTACTCTACTTGTTAATAAACGCATACTTTAATCTGGGTTGCTTGCAAAACTAGCGAATAGCAGTTTCGCGAAGTAAAAAGTTTCTCTGAAAGTACTCTGAGTCCTTTTTTTAAGATGTTACACTCCTGAATGACTATTTTTAGCTATTTTAATATTTCCTAATCCATGATTGTAATGATTAGAAGTTATCTGATTAACTAATTAAAAATTTCTCTACTTTATAGGTGTCATTCCATATGACTATCTGTCCATACTTAGATATATTTCAATCTAAGAAATAAGTTGGATATAATTACCAAACAGAATAATATAAAAGGTATTTTTATGGAGTGCGAATTGCCATTAGTTAATTCAAATAAACAAGAGATAAGAGAGATTTTCAACACTGTTAATACTATTGCCGTTTTGGGTCTTTCTCCTGATGAGACTAAGCCTAGTCATAGAGTAGCTAAGTATCTGCAAGAGCAGGGTTTTAAAATAGTACCGGTATATCCTAAAGAGGATGAGATTTTAGGTGAAAAAGTTTACAATTCACTTTTAGAAATACCTTTTGCCGTCGATATGGTAGATATATTTAGAAAACCACAAGCACTTGAGATGGTTGCTCAGGCTTGTATTGAGCGTGGTGATGTAAAAGTTTTTTGGGCTCAAAAAGATATAGTAAATAATGAAGCTGCAGCAAAAGCAAAAAAGCACGGGATGATAGTTGTACAAAATATGTGCGCTATGGTAGAGCATATAGCTTTATAGGTAGTTAATAGGACTCCTCTTGAGAGTTTATAAAAAAAAGGTTTGTAGTTGTTTGATGTAAAAAAAATTTATGAGGCAAAAGAGCGAATAAAGGGTATTGTAGTAAATACTCCATTCTCTTTTGCTCCGCATCTTAGTGAAAGTTCAGGATGTGAAGTCTACTTAAAAAAAGAGAATCTGCAGGTTACAGGTGCTTTTAAAATCAGAGGTGCATATAATAAAATAGCCTCATTAACGCAGGAGCAAAGAGCAGGCGGAGTTATAGCTGCTAGTGCCGGAAATCATGCACAAGGGGTAGCCCTATCGGCATCTAAGTTCGGAATTGCGGCTATAATTGTTATGCCGGAGTCTACGCCGCTCACAAAAATAAATGGTGTTAAGCATTATGGAGCAGAAGTAATACTCGCAGGTTCAAACTATGATGAAGCTTACTCTTATGCCATAGAGTATGGAGCAAAAAACTCTCTAACTTTTGTACACCCTTTTGAAGATGAAGAGGTGATAGCAGGACAGGGCACTTTAGCTTTAGACATTTTAGAAGATTGTAAAGATTTAGACGCTGTGATTATCCCAGCTGGCGGCGGCGGTCTGATTTCTGGTATGGCATGCGCTTTTAAGAGTATAAACCCAACTATAGAAGTGATTGCTGTAAGTGCCGCAGGTGCTCCTGCACTTAAGAATTCATACGACCTTAAAAAGGCTGTAGACACTGTCGGCGTTAGAACTATAGCTGATGGAATAGCTGTTCGTGACACCTCGCAAATTACACTAGAGTATATGTTAGAAACCGTGGATATGTTCATTAGTGTTGATGATGAGGAGATTGCAAGTGCGATTTTGTTCTTGTTAGAAAAACAGAAGCTTGTTGTTGAAGGTGCTGGTGCTGTCGGTGTTGCTGCGCTTTTACATCATAAGTTAGAGCACTTGAAAAACAAAAAAATTGCAATTGTCCTTAGCGGCGGAAATATGGATGTTACGCTGCTCTCTGTGATTATAGAAAAGGGTTTACTAAAGTCAGGAAGAAAGATGAAACTGACAGTAACTTTAGTTGATAAACCAGGTTCTTTGATGCATTTTACAGAGATACTTGAAGAGTTAAATGCAAATATTGTCCATATAGCGTATGACAGGACTTCTATCTCTCTTGATTATGGTGATGCAAATGTTACCGTACATGTTGAAACTAAGGGTGAAGAGCATCAGAAGAGAATATATTCTGTCTTAAAAGAAGAGAACTATATAAGAGATTAAACAGTTATGAATCCTGCAAAAAACATTAACTTTGACGAAGCAATTATCCATCTGCAAATTCTGAAAAACAGAACACTTCTCGCTGTTGATGCGTTTACGACATTAAAATATTTAGATATCCAGACTCTTAAAATAAAAAACGAAGTGAAGATGACTAACCTTCACTCTAGATACAGTACAAATGTTGTAGCCTTTAGTACAACTGCCGAACATCTTGCATTAATTAGTCCAGATGCCAAAGAATCAAGACTCTATGAAACAAAAGGCAAAAAGGTTATTGCTACAGTAGATAGACATCAAGGTGAAGTCTCTTGCGTTGGAATTGACCCTAAAGATAGGTATATGTTTTCATCTGCTGATGATGGTATAACCTTTGGTGTTGACATAAAGAGTGCAAAGCTTGCATTTACTCTTCCTAAGCATCTTGATTCCGTAAACGACATAGCCTTTAGTGAAAATGGACAACTGGTTGCAACGGCTAGTTTTGATAAAAATATATTCATTTTTAATTTAGCGATGATGGCAGAAAAAACCAAATTAAAAGCTCATTCTGCTCCCGTTATTAAACTACAGTTTTTGAGCGAGAATAGACTCTTTAGCATTGATCAAAAGGGCAGTGCAATAATCTGGGATATTGATAGTTCAAAAGTAATCATAAGATTAAAAGATATCCATGATGATATCACCCAAGTAAAGCTTGGTAATGACAATAAGTTTCTTTTTCTAGGGACTAAGCTTGGATATATATTAGTCTATGATTTAAATAGTTATGAGCAGATATCCCCAAAGTATATTAAACTAAAAGCAAAGATAACTGCTCTTGATTTTGATGAAACAGATAAGCAGTTGATTATTGCAACAGACAATGGTGAAGTTCTTTTTTATAACATATTTGAGAATGAAGATCACTTGAATGAACTACTGCGAGAGAAGAAATACTATTTGATGCAGGTTTGCATGGATGAAAACCCACTGTTAAACTATACAAAACCTTCTCAAATATTTGATGCCTTATGGGAAAGAACAGTGCAAAAAGCAAATGAGTTTTTTCAAAATAGACAACAAGCAAGAGCAATAAAACTGTTTGACAACTTTAAACAGATTCCAAAGAAAAAAAAGATAATGCATAATCTTATAGAGGAGTATGAAGAGTATGATAAATTTTTGACCTTTATTAGTCAGAAAAAACTTGCTTTAGCATATGGATTGGCTGATGCACATCCAATATACAAAGAGAGTAAAGCGTATCTATCTATGGAGCTGCAGTGGAAAAAAACATTTGAATTAGCACAAAAGTACCTTCTTAGTCCAAAGACTAATGAGATGGCTGAAGAAGTTTTAGCACCATACAGAGGGATAAGCGAAAAGAGTAAACTAATTAAAGATCTTCTTCTTAACGCACAGTTGCATAAAAGATTTAGAATTGCAATAGGACAAAAAGATTTTAAATTTTCTTTTGAGCTTGTTAAACAGCATCCATTTCTAAAGGAGTGCTCTGAGTATAAGGCGCTAATTAAGTTTGCTGATTCTCTCTACATTAAAGCACAAACCCTAATTAATAGTGATGATACACATGCTGCAATAAAAATATTTCGTACCTTACTTGATTTTGATGATTTTAAAGATGAGGCAAAAGAGACTATTTTAGAGATACAAAACAAACAAAAGTTTTTTAATGCAGTAAAAGACGAGGATATGCTTCTTGCTTACAATCTGTTAGACTCCTCCTATGACCTTCAGCAGAGTGAAGATGGCAAAATACTTGAAAAATTATGGGAAGATGACTTTAACAGGGCTAACGAGTGCACTCTAGAGGCAGATATCTCCGGAGTTAAGAGTATATTGAAAAAATATATGAACATAAAATCAAAGAATATGGCAATAGCCACTGTCATATCATTGTGTTATATAACTCAACTTAACACTGCTCTTAAAGAGCAAATAGAGCAAATAGATATAGAAAAAGGAATTAAAAACTATATTTTGTACTATGGTTTAACAGAACAAATTCTAGGTTTTTTTGAGACTTTTCAGCAAGCGTATAAAGAAACAAAGTTAAATTTAGATTCTCAAACACAGGGCTCTATGGGTAGTTGGAGACCGCCTATGATAGTTAAATCAATATTAGATTAGAAAACTATATCCTCTTTTAAACTACAATATAGCTCATTTTTTATATAATAAGCGAATTTTTCAAAATAGGAGACTTTTCATGCAGATAAGTGGCGCGCAAATGGTCATTGAAGCTTTAATTGCAGAGGGTGTTGATACAGTATTCGGCTACCCGGGCGGAGCAATTATGAATGTCTACGATGAGATATACAAACAAGACAACTTTCAACATATATTAACTAGACACGAACAAGCGGCGGTTCACGCTGCTGAGGGATATTCAAAAGCAAGTGCTAAAGTAGGTGTTGCAATGATTACAAGCGGTCCTGGATTTACAAATGCAGTGACAGGTTTGGCAGATGCATACATGGACTCAATCCCACTAGTTGTAATAAGCGGACAGGTTCCTATGAGCCTTATCGGTACAGATGCATTTCAAGAGATTGATGCGGTAGGTATTAGTCGTTCATGTACTAAGCACAACTATCTTGTAACAGATGCCAAAGAGCTTCCTCGTGTACTCAAAGAGGCATTTTATATTGCATCAAGTGGTCGTCCAGGTCCTGTACATGTAGATATTCCAAAAGATGTAACAGCCCAAATTGCTGATTTTGATTACTCTATAGAACTTGAACTGGAGACGTATAAACCTCATACAAAAGGCAATCCTCGTCAAATTAAAAAGGCGATGGAAGCTATAGCAAAAGCTAAAAGACCACTTTTTTATCTTGGTGGTGGTATTATAAATTCAAATGCAGCTTATGAGGTTAGAGATTTAGTTCATAAAACCGGAATTCCTGCTGTTGAGACATTTATGGCGAGAGGTACTTTGAGTCATGATGATGATTTACTAATCTCTATGCTTGGTATGCATGGCTCTTATGCGGCAAATATGGCTATGAGTGAGACAGATTTGGTTATAGGTCTAGGTGCGAGATTTGATGATCGTGTAACCGGTAAGATATCAGAATTTGCTAAAAATGCCGCAGTAATACATGTGGACATTGACCCTGCATCTATTTCAAAACTTGTAAATGCTGACTATCCGATAGTCGGTGATGTTAAAAATGTTGTAAAAGAGATGTTGGAGTTGTCATCCGGAGTAAATGCTGAGAAGTATGAGCCTTGGAGAGAGACTGTAACCAATTTTGATACGCTTCATCCCTTAACATATCATGAAGACACAGATAGATTAAAACCTCAATGGGTTATTGAGAGAGTTGGTGAACTTCTTGGTGATGATGCGAATATCTCCACTGATGTTGGACAGCATCAGATGTGGGCTGCGCAGTTCTATCCATTTTCCCGTCCTCGTCAATTTATTAGTTCAGGCGGTCTTGGAACAATGGGCTTTGGTTTTCCTGCAGCTATGGGTGTTAAAGCAGCATCTCCGGAGAAAACAAGCATTAACTTTACTGGAGATGGATCAATTCTTATGAATTGTCAGGAACTAATGACAGCAGTTGAGAAAAAACTTCCGGTTATCAATATTATTTTGAATAACAACTATCTTGGTATGGTAAGACAGTGGCAAACACTCTTTTACGATAAAAGACATAGTGAGACTGACCTAAGTGTTCAGCCTGATTTCGTGAAGCTCTCAGAGGCTTTTGGTGGACTTGGATACAGAGTTAGAACAAAAGAGGAGTTTGATGCTGCACTTAAAGATGCAGTTGAGAAAGATGTTGTTACTTTTATAGAAGTAATGGTTGAGAGAATGGAAAATGTTATGCCTATGGTACCCTCTGGCGGATCACTGTTTAACATGATGTTATTAGAAAAGAAGGAGAAATAATGGAAGCTAGTGAAAGAAGAGTTATTTCTGTTATTGTAGTAAATGAAGCGAGTGTTTTATCTCGTATTACTGATCTTTTCTCCGGTCGCGGGTATAATATTACATCTTTGACTGTTGCTCCTATTCCTAATGGTAATTACTCCAGACTTACAATTGTTACATCAGGTTCTGTTAGAGTTATTGAACAAATCACTAAGCAGCTTCATAAACTTATTCCAGTTTTAAAAGTTTATGAGCACGCAGATTTAGTTGAAAAAGAGATGGCCTTAGTTAAATTTCCTGCATCAGAAAATATATCTGATATAAGTATCCTTTGTGAAGCGTATAACGGGAAGATAGTTAATGTTGGAGAAAATGTAATCATAACAATGGTTGCAGATGAACCGAAAAGAGTTGAAAATTTCTTGAAAATTATACAAAAATATAATCCAAAAGAGATAGTTAGAAGTGGTTCGGCAGCCTTAGAAAGATAATAATGTATTTAAAAGATATTACTGAGTTAATCAATAGTGATAGTTTTCTTACACAGAGTGCTAAGGTGCTGGAAATAACAGGAATTAATACTTTAAAAGATGCCACTAAAAACGAAATATCTTTTGTTTCGAACTCAAAATATATAAAAGATATAGAGAACTCGAATGCAGGTGCTATTATTGTTGATAGTGCTACAAAAGAGTATGTACCTGAAGGTTGTGTGGCTTTGGTAGTTGATTTTCCATATTGGGATATGGCAACACTATCTAAATATTTTGCTCCTCCTATTGAGGAGAATGTTTTACCAATTGCTGAGATAGGTGAGGGCAGCAAGATCTCTATAAAAGCAGAGCTTGCAAATGGTGCTAAGATAGGTAAAAACTGTATTATTATGGCACATGTATATATTGGTGCCAAGGCTGTTATAGGCGATAATACAATAATATATCCTAATGTGACAGTATATAGAGACTGTAAAATAGGAAGTGACTGCATTATTCATGCTAATACAACTATTGGGAGTGATGGTTTCGGGTTTGCAACAAATAAAATGGGCGAGCATAAAAAAATTTACCAAAACGGTAAAGTTATTCTAGAAGATGATGTTGAAATAGGAAGTTCTACAACAATAGATAGAGCTGTTTTTGGAACGACGCTTATAAAAAAAGGTGTTCGTATAGACAACCTTGTTCAGGTAGGTCATAACTGTATTATAGGCGAATACTCAGTTTTAGTTGCGCAGTGCGGGATGGCTGGTTCTACTACATTAGGTAGAAATGTAGTAATGGGTGGACAGAGTGCAACTTCTGGACATTTAAGCATAGCGCCTTTTACCACATTTGCAGCCAGGAGCGGTGTTACAAAAACTATAAAAGATTCAGGTAAGACATTCGCCGGTTTTCCTCTGATGGAACATAGGCTATGGCTTAAACTTCAGGGTAAACTTGCTAGACTTATTAAATAAATTATAAAGGAACTTGAAATGTCAAAGACTATTGCTTTAAATGGAACAAAAAAAGGTGTTATTTCGGTGGCAAAAATAGATAAGCCCTATGGTGAAGATAGTGCGTCAGTTGCTAGTATAGGTATATCTTTGGCTGGAGATGCAAATGAGCCGGAGTGGAAAGTTCATATTCCACTTGACAACCTTGATGAAGTTATTAAGGCACTTCAAGATTTGCAATAGTTCTATATTTTAGACTCTAGCTACAAATGCCATAATATGGCATTTGTATTTTAAATATTAAGAACTCATTTCTTTTACAAACTCTTCAATTCTTTTAATTCCTATTCGGATACTCTCAATATCAGTCGCAAAACTGAACCTGAAATAACCTTCACTTCCAAAGCCTACACCTGGAACAACAGCGACACCTTTTTTCGATAATAAATCTTTTGAAAATGTCATCGAGTCGTTACTAACCTCTTTTATGTTCACAAAGAGATAAAACGCGCCATCAGGTTTTAAGACACTTAGCCCGTCAATTTCATTAAATAGTTTGACAGCCTCGTCGCGACGCTCTTTAAACGCTTTTCTCATCATCTCTATATCAGCATCAGCACTGCCGTTTAGACCTGCAATAGAAGCCTTTTGCGTAATAGAGTTGATGTTGGAAGTGCTTTGGCTTTGAAGCTTTTTAGTAGCTTTAATTAGCTCTGTGTTATGAGCCGCCATATAACCAAATCTCCATCCTGTCATAGCAACTGATTTACTCAAACCGTTGATAGTGACAGTTCTTTTATACATGTCATCACTTACAGCAGCGCATGAAGTAAATTCACCATCATAAATGAGTTTTTCATACATCTCATCACTTGCGACTATAACCTTAGTGCCTTCTAAAACTTTTCCAATCTCTATTAGTTCATTTTTTGTGTAAACAGAACCTGTAGGATTTGATGGAGTAGTCAATATTATCATTTTAGTGTTTGGTGTCAATGCATCTTTTAGCTGTTTAGGAGTGATTTTAAATGCACTGTCGTCATTAGTCTCTATCTCAACTACAGTTCCACCACAGTATAGAACTAACTCCGGATATGTAACCCAATAAGGTGCAGGTATAATCACCTCATCACCCTCTTGTATTGTTGCTGAGAATAGGTTAAACAGAGAGTGTTTGGCACCATTATTTGTAATTATCTGATTTGGAGCATAAGTCAGTCCGTTATCTCTTTTTAACTTCTTAGCGATTTCTTCTTTTAAAGCAGGGATACCGTCAACGGCAGTATATTTGGTAAAACCACTATTGATAGCATCTATGGCAGCATCTTTAATAACTTGAGGTGTGTCAAAATCAGGCTCACCGGCGGAGAAGCTGATAATATCTTTACCTTGCGCTTTTAGCTCTTGTGCTAGTGTTGTAATAGCCATTGTAATAGACTCAGACAGTGTGTTAATGCGTTTAGTTAGCATAAGTGTATTCCTTATGGTTTTTTCTTTAGTTTTCGGCTTGCTATCTAAGATTTTTGAATTAAGCTCAGAAATCTACAACAACCCTTTAGGTGAAAATAGTGGACGAATTATACTAAAAAAATTCATAGATATAACTTTAATTTAATAAAATCATCTCTTCAAAAGAGGGTAGTTTAAATAAAAGCTTAGTTTTTCATTGCGGTAATGAAAGATTCATAGATTTTTTCCAATTCTAAATCTTGTTCTAGCAGTTCTTTATTGTCTTCAACAAGAATATGCTCCAGTACAGCAACACGCTTTAGCATATATTCAAACATCTCTTTATTGATATCCGGAAGCATATTGTGCATAAATGGATCTTTACATCTGCCTTTTTCAATAACGTGAGCAGGAATACCAATAGCTGTTGCATTATTTGGAACCTCTTTAACAACTACAGAGTTTGCTCCTATTTTAGCAAATTCTCCAATAACTATGTTTCCAAGAACCTTTGCTCCAGCACCTATTACGGCACCGGTTCTGATTGTAGGATGTCTCTTGCCGTGTGTTAGAGATACTCCACCAAGTGTTACTCCTTGATAGATTAAAACATCATCTTCAATGACGGTAGTCTGACCAATTACGACACCGGTTCCATGATCTATAAAAACTCTTTTGCCAATACGTGCAGCCGGGTGGATATCAATAGTTGTAATCATCTGATTCAACCCCATTACTATTCTAGCTAGACGCTTAAAGTTCGAGTTATAGAGTCTGTGTGCGATTCTATACCAAGCTAAAGCCCAAACACCGGGGTAGTTAAAGAGAAAGTCAAGTTTAGAGTTTAGAGCTGGATCATTCTTGTAAGCATTAGAAAAATCCTCTTTTATTTCAGCATAAAGTCCCAAAAATAGCTCCTAGTTTGTAGTTCTTAAATAACCATTTTGTTTCAAAAACAGTTCTAGTTTTGCAAGTGTATCATTTTTTTCTTTTTCTGTGCTAAATTGACTCTTAGACAAGTCTGCTCTAAGTTTATTTGAAATCTCATCTTTGTTGTATCCAAGAGAGCTTAATATCTCTAAAATACTTTTCGATTCAACGGCATTTTCAATTGTATAAGAGTTTTCATCTATTGTAATTGTGTACTCATTTGGATGTGTAAACAGATTATGGTTCATACCCAGTGCCTCTTGATAAGCTCCGACATTAAAGAACCCCAGAAAATAATCTTCTTCATCTAAGTTTACATCATGCAGATATAGAGGTTTTTCCGGGTTAAAGCCTATCTCCCCGTCACTGTCACATGTAATATCCCATAGCGATGCTGCTCTTAATGGCATTGTATTTAAATGGTGTAAGGGCATAACCGGAAAATGCTGACCTAATCCCCAGTAGTCAGGTAGACTTTGAAATATAGATGCATTTATAAGGTATCTCTCCTGTAGTTTTACCTGCAGTTGTTCAAGTTCATCAGTTGGATTTGCAGACTTTAAATAGAGAGCTTTTTTTATAATGCTGTGAACTAATATTTCAGAGTTTGAACGATCTTGCAGGTCTATATAACCTAGGTCGAAAAGAGTTAAAATTGACTCCATATGGTCAAGAGCATCATGCAGATACTCTATGCAGTTTGTATTATTTAAAAATTTATTTAACTCAATTAACTCCTCAATAAGAGGAGGGTTTGTTTTTTTAAAGTTTAATAGTTTTTCTTGGTAATCTTGAGTGAAAAGTTCTAGTACAGGAGTTATTAATACTGCATGAGAGGCTACTATAAACCTTCCTGATTCAGTAAAAATATTTGGATGCTGAACATTTTTCGCATCCATTATTTCACCAAGCAAAAATACTACACTGCTGGAAAACTCATCTATAGAATAATTTCTGGATTTTGAGTGAGTGTGCTGGTCATACTCTACTGCTAGACCACCACCAATATTTATGCTGTTTAGTGCCAATGCACCCATCTTTTTTAATTCTGCATAAATATTTCCAGCCTCTCTTAATGCTTTTTTAAGAGGTGCTATGTCGGACATCTGAGAACCTATATGAAAATGAATCATGCTCAAATAGTCTAGTAAATCTGCTTCTCTAAGAAGAGTAACAGCTTCGATTATCTCTGTAGAGGTTAAGCCGAATTTTGCATCCATACCACCACTTTTTGCCCATATACCGCTTCCTGCACTATGAAGTCGTATTCTAATTCCTATATTTGGAATTTTTAAATCACACTCTTTGGCTACCTCTATAATGGTCTCAAGTTCACCAAGCCCCTCAATGGTCAGAGTGATATTATGACCGCTTTGTGCGGCAATAAAACCGAGGGTAATCATCTCTTTGTCTTTAAACCCGTTTACTGTTATATTAGCCTCGGTCGGTGTATTACTCATAGCTAGAATAAGTTCCGCTTTACTTCCGGCTTCAAGACCATAGTTGTATGGTGAACCTTGAGATGTCACAGCTTCAACGGTAAATGGAAACTGATTTACTTTTAGAGGGAAAACAGCATTAAACTTACCTTTATAGCTGTTTTTTTGTATAGCCTTGTCGAAGTATGAGTATAGAGTTTTTATCTGTCTTTTAACTAAATGCGGAAATCTAAGAAGAATGGGACCTTTTACATCATCTGAACGAATATCTTCAACAATCTGTAACAATGATGGCATAGATTTATAATTTAATTTTATTTGACCATCTTCTATAATAAAGTTTTTATTAGACCAAATATCTAGACCAAAGTTTTTCATATCTATCTAACTAAATATGCAATTTATGATGAAAATACTTATCTATATCAAAATAGATTTCACCATTTGTATTTTTAAAAGTAAGGTGAGATTTATTAAGTTCACTAAAATGTTTTACACCCATGACAGCAGAGATAACCTTCATTCCTTTTATTAGATTTATATGGTAGTTTCCTATCTCTTTCCCCTCTTTAATAACAAGATAAGAGGCTCTTTTTTTCTTATCTTGCGTTGCCATCCCAACAGGACAAAGATGTGAGCCAAAACCAGAACACATTCTTGCACGTATACACCCGCCACTCATCATAAACCCTCTAGCAATACCAATAGCGTCAGCTCCCATAGACATAGTAATAATAGCATCATCTGGTGTTAAAACTTTTCCGCTAGCTATGATTTTTATATCATTGCGAAGATCATATTTTTTAAGCATAGTGTCTAGAACATAGAGGGCATTGTTTGTTGTAAGTCCAACTGACTCCATTAACTCTAAAGGTGCAGTAGCGCTTCCGCCTTCACCACTGTCAACTGTAATGTAATCAGGTATACTCTTTCCAGATGATCTCCTCTGTGAAATTTCTTTAGCTATATCCTCAACAGCACCGGCATCAGAGATGACTATTTTAAAGCCTACAGGTTTTTTTGACAGGTTTTGCAGTTTTTCCACAAAATCAAGAAGATGAGAAGTTGTATCTGCATAAGGAAACCTATTTGGCGAGAAGATATCTTCTCCCTCAGTCACACCTCTGTAATAGGCAATATCAGCAGTAACTTTTGCTGCTGCGAGTTTTCCGCCGGTCTGTTTCGCACCTTGTGCTATTTTTATCTCCGTCATACGGCAAAACTTCATAACTTTTTGATATTTGAGCTCATCAAACTCTCCATCTTTGTCCCGAACCCCGTAAAGACCTGAACTCATTTGAAAAATTATATTAGGTATATCCTCTGGAACTTTTTTTGGAAAGTCCTCTATAGGCGCCTTCCAATTTACGCGGAACAATACATGTGAAGTAGTATCATATATGTAAGTGTTTTGAGTTCTTTTATGTAGTAAAACATCTCTATACCACTTTACCGCCACAGAACGGTTAAAGAAAAATGACCCAATTTTAAAAATAAATTCTGCATAAGGAGTGCTTTTTACTACCTCAAGATATTTAGAGTTACTTAAATCTGGTTTATGAGTAAAAAGATGGTTTGAGGTTAGGGAACCCTCTCCTGTATTAATAGTCAGGTTTGTCCTAGCTCCTGCGATGGAGAATGCACGGATAGCCTCTGGACTCAATGAGCCATCACTCATAGCGGAGCGGATAATAGGTGTGTGGGAGACAAAAGGGAATTCCCTCTCTTTACCAAATATTACAGAGGTATCATCACTTACCTCGTCGTCATTAAGCACATTTGAAGAGTGCTTAATAATAAATCTTGCACCGGAGAAAGGTTGTGCTACTGAGAAAGATTTATAGTTTGGTCTGTCTTTGGCTGCGGTGTAAACCCAGTCAACCTTGTCTTTTGAGTCATAAAATGTCTCTTCTGCGAAGTATTGACGTAGAGGTTCTCTTAGTTTTTCAAACAGGTATCTAAATCGACCTATAACAGGGTAGTTTACAAGCAAAGCATGTTTTCTTTGTACATATCTGTCATATACATACAGCAAAGAAGAGACTATTATTATTAAAAATACGAAAACCTCAAAAAAATCTAAGATAATATGCCACATATTATCAATAATATGATCTAACTCTTGCATTTAGAAATCCTTTAGTTGAACTGTTTTTTCCGATTTGTTTTCCAGATCTTTAACCCATATAGTGCCGTCTTTTATCTCATTAGATCCTATTACAGCACAAAATCTCGCATTAAATTTATCAGCTGCTTTTAGGTGTTTTTGTAAATTTTTGGCTTTATAATCACAAGTCGTTTTATCAGTTTTTCTTTTTTCTTGTGTAAGCTTTACTACTAAATCCACTGCCTCTTCATCCATAGCACCGACATAATATCCATCTCTTTTTGTGTCGGGCATAACTATAAGCTCCATAAGCCTCTCTATTCCCATGGCAAAACCAACTGCTGGGGTAGGGCGTCCATCCAAAAACTCAACAAGTTTATCATATCTGCCGCCACCGGCAATAGCACTTTGTGAACCTATATTGTCACTTACAAATTCAAATGCAGTTTTTGAGTAGTAGTCTAAACCGCGAACCAAATTTGTATCTATCTCATACTCCACATCGTTGTTATCTAAAATCTTTTTAAGAGTGTTAAAATCATCACTACATGAAGAACAAAGATTTTGTATAAGTTTGGGAGCATCAATATATAACTCCTGACAAGAACTGTTTTTGCAGTCTAATACCCTTATAGGGTTAGTCTCTAATCTTCTGATACAGTCAATACAAACCCCGTCTTTACATTTTCTCACATAATCAACAAGGTTCTCTCGATACTTCGGCATACAGTTAATATCACCCAAAGAGTTTAGTTGAAGTCTATATCCTATGCCCAACTCTTTTAATATGTCGCTAACCATCATAATCATAGTTGCATCTTCATATACACTCTCAACACCGAAACTCTCAACTCCAAACTGGTGAAACTGTCTTAGTCTTCCTTTTTGAGGTCTCTCATACCTAAACATAGAGCCGTGGTAAAAATAGCGATGAATGCCTCCAGCCTTATCAAGCTTTTTTTGAATAAAGGCACGAACAACACCTGCCGTTCCTTCAGGACGAAGACAAACGTCATTTTCACCCTTATCGGTAAACTGATACATCTCTTTACCGACAATATCACTTGATTCACCGACTGAACGCTTAAAAAGAGCAGTTTCCTCCAAAAGTGGAGTCTCTATAAAGTGAAATCCATATTTTTGAGCTATATCGGTTGCTATGTTGATGAAGTATGTAAATCTTTCATAATCTTCACTTAAAATATCGTTCATTCCTCTTAGAGAATTAATCATCTTTGTCCTTCATATTGTTTAATATTTCTTTTGTTATTTCTTCTATACTTTTTGTGGCATCCACTGTTATAAGCTCCAAATTTAGGAGTTTTGTTGCTTCTATTATAGCATTTTGAATATTCAATAGATAATCTGTACCTCTTAGTTCAATTCCATCTAATTTTTTTTGAGAAAGCCTGTACTCTAGCTCCTCTTTTGTTAGTTTAAGCAAAAATACTTTTTGAGGGTAGATACCATTTGTAGCAAAATTATTGAGTGAAACCAACTCTTTTTTATCTATTTCACCTTGAACCAAGGCATAGGCGACACCGCTTACTGCACTTCTGTCTGAAATAATCATCTCAGACAGGTTTGGTTCTATAACCTCTTTTATATGCTCAGCACGGTCGGCTAAAAAAAGTAAAAACTCGGCTTTTTTGCTTTTGGCACGAGTGCTTAAAACCATTTCACGAATTTCTATGCCAATGTCGGTTGCTCCAGGCTCCTTTGTAATAATCGCATCTGGATAGTGTTTTGCTATATTACTGATTTGGGTACTTTTACCCGCAGTATCTATGCCCTCTATTGCAATGTACATGAAGTCATACTTCCTATGATATTTTGAACCTCTTTAGGAAGCAGATGCTCAGTTTTTCCGTTAAACTTCAGCAGATTTCTTACAATTGATGAGCTGATAAAAGCATGCTTTAGTTTTGGCATAAGATAGACAGTCTCTATGGTATCATCTAAAGAGTTGTTGAGATACCCAAGCTGTAGTTCATATTCAAAATCACTTACCGCGCGAAGACCGCGAATAATTATACTCGCGTCATGCGTCTTTGCAAGTTCTACTGTCAGGTTGTCAAAACCGACAACTCTTACATTATTGAGACTCTTTACAGCCTCTTTAGTCATCTCTATTCTCTCATTTAGAGTAAACATAGGCTTCTTGTCCTGCGAGATAGCCACTGCTATAATCACTTCATCAAAGAGTCTCAGAGCTCTCTCTATAATATCAAAATGACCATTGGTAATAGGGTCAAAGGTTCCGGGGTAGAGTGCTATTTTTTTCATTATTCCCATCTTTTATAAAGGTTGTTTTCTATGCCAAGCAGGTCAAACCACTTGCCGATAACAAAGTTTTCCATCTCATCAAGAGTCTGCTGCTCTGAGTAGTAAGCCATAACCGGCGGTGCTATTATTACACCTAAAGTTGCCAGTTTTTGCATATTTTCTAACGCAATTGCTGAAAAGGGCATCTCCCTTGGGGCTAAAATGAGCTTTTTGTGCTCTTTTATCATTACACTTGCACATCTTGTAACAAGATTGTCAGAAATCCCACATGCAATCTTTGCCAGAGTATTCATACTACAGGGCGCAATAATCATAGCGTCTGTGCCAAATGAACCTGAAGCAATACTTGCTGAGATATCTTCATTGTCATAGCTTGTAATATTCATCTCTTTATCTAATACAATCTCTGAGTTTTTTGTCATAATGAAATGCTTATCTATACTTTTTGGAAGTAGTTTAAGTGTTTTAAGACCTAAATTCACTCCGCTAGCACCGCTTGTGGCTACTATCAACTTCATCTCATCTCCGCTCTGTTCTTACCAGTCACTCTAACTTTTAATCTCTTTCCGTCATGTTTTTGAACACTAATTATATCATTTACTTTGCCATCTTGAAGCGCTTTAGCACTAAAAGTAATGGACATATTATCACTATGCATATTCACATTAATCAAAGAGTTTCTTTTTACAATCCTAAGCAATTCTACATCTCTGACCGTTAGAAGTCTGCCTTTAGGGATATGATGCTTAGCCTGAAAATAAGCCTTTTGAATATCTTGTATCGGCTTTGCTCTGAATCTATCTAGGATTATACTCTTTTTAGTGCTGTTTATAGCTGATAGCTCTACATCTTTTTTTATTTTTTTTCTACTTATATAGACGGAAAGAGTAGCAGTGACGTCATAATTAAAAAATATTTTTTTCTTATCGGGTGTTTTAATACTGAGAGTCCCGCTTCTGTGCAGATACTCCCTGTTTCCAATATTGATTGTATAGTTTTCAGGTAGATTAGACATAAAGGTTCTTGGTTTTATAATAATATTTTGTATATCTATCTTTTCATACTGCTGTTGATAGTAATCTCTTACACTTGACTCAATTTTTGATGTGTCTATTGGACTTCTGAGTATAAAATTAACATATCTGCTTTTAGAGCTATAGCTTGTGTATCCGTGTCTTTTTAATAGTTTTATTAAATCTTTGCTTTTTATCTTTTTTGAGTATCTGCTTGCCTCAATGGTAAGAATGTGGAAGTCATTTTTGACACGGGGGATGATAGAGGAGAGGTTAACAACTTTTGACTCTACGTAATATGTGTTCTCCAAAGTGTTGTTGGCATATAAATTTAGATATATAAAAAGCCAAAGGAGTGTTTTTGCCAACATAATAAGTTCTATCCAGTCCAGTATGAAACATTTTTGTTATTTTAACACACTTTAAGAGAGATAATATCAGATTATACTTTTAAAGATATGTAAAAATAAAATTATGATATGATTTTTAAGTAAAAGGGCATCTTGTAAGTAGTGAAGGAAAGGTCTAATATAGACTAATAAATAAAGTTGTAAAAAAAAGGAAAAACGATGAAACATCTAAAACTATTATTATTAATGTTGATAATAAATACCTTCGTGTACTCAAGTGAAGAGGTGCCAAGCAAGGCAGAAGTCTCAAAACTATATGTAGCTACATTTAGTAGGGCTCCAGATAGTGCGGGTTTATCATATTGGACAAATGATTCAGGGCTTTCCCTTTCAAAGATAGCCCAAAGTTTCTTTGATCAGCCCGAAACACAAATATTATATCCACCAAGCACAGCTAATGGTGATTTTGTTACCTCTGTTTATCAAAATCTTTTTAACAGAGTGCCAGATACAGCTGGACTTAACTATTGGGAAAATGAGCTTAATACAGGTGCATTTTCTAAAAATAGATTTATTGAAGCTGTAATAAACGGAGCTCTGGATACGGCTGAATCTCAAGATGCCACAATATTGAATAATAAAAATGAAGTTGGATTATACTTTGCCAATCAAGGCTTAGATAATGCAGATGAGGCTAGAAATACTATGTCTGGCGTTACAGCTAGTGGTTCGTCTATAACTTTTATAAAAACCAAAATTGATGAGAGAAACTTAACTTCCGATATTTGGAGTACTTATTCTGATCAAGCTTTTTCAACTTCTACGGAGGCTAGTTTTAAAACTATTGTAGATTCTGCGTTTGGGGCAAAGGCTAATAAAGCCGGTATGACGGTTGCAGTATACAGTGGGTCTGGAAATAGTTGGAAATATGCATTAGGAGATGCCAGTTCAACAGTGGCAATGACTACTGACACCCCCGTACAGCTCTATAGTATTACGAAGACTATGACATCTGCCAAAATTCTAAAGCTTGTTGAGAATGGTGTGCTTAGCTTGACAGATACTGTTTCAAAAGCCTTAACAGGGCATGCCGACTTATCATCATTTGATGCTAGTAAAATTAATTTAGATGCAACAATTGAACAATTGTTAAAACATACATCAGGCATAAAAACATATCAAAATAACAGTGCCGGTATTCAAGCCTTATCTACTAGTACTCTATTTGGAACGACGTGGAAACCTGCCTCATTAATATCTTTAGTTCAAGATAATTTTTCTAATGTTGGAACTCACCACTATTCTGATACAAATTTTATACTATTGGGAATGATAGCAGAACATAATGGCGGCTCAAACTTGAGTCAACAATTTACAGATGATTTTTTTACACCACTTGGTATCAGCGGAACACTCCTTCCCAGAAATACGTTACCAGCTACATTAGCTAAACCTTTTGACGACCTTGCTTCTCAAGGCGGAAGTTCTGGGTTTGGAAATCTGTTATCGGCTCAACCATTTTTCTTAACAGCTATGGGCATAGTTACCTGGTCAGCTGCTGGAATGTCAATGACGGCTGATAATGTTGCAAAGTGGGGGTATGAACTTTATTCAGTTAATGGTCAGGCAGTATCTTCAGCTGTAAGAACTATGCTACTGAATTCTCCTACAGAACAAAACAGCAACTATGGTTATGGAATTACAAGAGTTAACATGACATTAAATGGAAATACAGTAGATTTGTACGGACATGGAGGAGGGGGTGCCGGTTATTTAACAATATTGTATTACTCACCTGATACTGATCTCTCTATAGCTCTATTAGTCAATAGCAATAACACTACAAATAATGCAGCAATAGATACGTTTGACGGTGGGTCTTTATATGATACTTGTGTAGCTTTGTTCAATGCTTATCAATAAAAAGCTATAAATATCACTAATAGTTTATAGGGTTTTGTTGGTTCATGGTACCAGAGAGGGGATTTGAACCCCTAAGCCCGAAGGCAGCGGATTTTGAAGCCAGTATTTACGCTCAGAAAGCTCCATCTGAATATTTTTATCAATGGTCTTTTTTTACGTTCTGATATGCGAACATTACTTGATAATTTTATATCTTCGAGAACATAGTATGTACTATTCAAATCTATTATAAATTCTCTTATGATTAAGCTTACTAAGGTCATTTCTGCCACGTATAGAAAAATCATGTCATAAAATACTGCTATTGTTGGATATGAGAATAGTAGATAGTATAGAGTAACTATAACAGCTATGATATACAATCGAAAAAGCTTAGTCTTGAAACAGACTATTAAAGATATTATTGATAATACTATCGCTATTGCCAATAATATAAATTCTTGTTTAGTATGTGGTATTGCTCCACCTACATATAACAAGAATAAAATAGGTAAGAACTTCATAATGAAAACTTGAATCAAACTAATCTGTTTAATTGAAGTATTACCAGTATCATCTATTGAAACGGTCATGTTATCTATATCAAGCTCTACGTCTTGTTTAGACGTAAGCCATAGTATATAGGGATGTTTGTTGATACGTGCTTGTGTTTTCATTGTGATATACCTTATTTATTGCACACAACAAGGTATATGATATAATACGCATATCAGATACCTATAAAGTGCTTGTGTTAAATCTAAACTTCTATTCTGTCGCCAAACTAGTGATAGGGTTTAGATTGCTATTACTTTTAATTTACTCCGTGTTTTCTTAAAAAATCAATTACGTCATCTACTGTATATTTTATAGAGTCATTTATAAATGTAATTTTTGGTAATTTTTCAAACTCACTATGGTTCAACATGTTGTAATATTTTTTTTTGCTGATAGCTATAGTTTTAAATGTTTCTTCCTGACTTAAAAATATCTTCCCTTCAAATCTTTTCTTTATGGTTTCGATAGCACTCATAATAAATAGTCTCCTTTTGTATACTAGGTAGTTTTTCGTTTCGTATGCAAGGATTATAGCCCTCTATTTGGTTCAGTGTCAAGAATTTTAGTATTTAAAATATTTCTAAAAACAACACATTTTTGTAATTGAAAATAGTTAGTTTTTACAAAAATGTGTTGTTTCTTAATTAAATTCAATATAACTTTATATTATTTTTTACAATAATGTTCGATTGACATAAAAGTTACTACTACATAAATGTTCGGTTTTTTGAGAATAAATTCTTTTCAGACTGTTTCATTAAGTTACATTAATTTAATTTTATATGACTATTTGTAATATTACTGACCTTTAAATAAATTATTTTTTACACTGTTTGTTATATATGATTAAAAATAAAAAAAGGATGTATATGTCTAAAACAATAAAAATTACAGGTTTTGTAGCATCTCTTGTTACTATTTTTGCATTCGTAATCAATTTAAATGCAGAAAAGAGGATAAATAGTTTTACTAATAACGGAAGTGTAGGTACAGTTAATCAAGCTGATACTTTAAATAACACAACTAATAATTATTATGGTAATGAAGGAAATAGTAAAAGATATTTTGTTTCTGATTTTAGAGCATTATGTAGAACAAACAATCCCATAAGTTTACAAATGATATGCGGATTATCTAAAGGAATAGAAATTCAATTAATTGAAGAACAAATGAATATGACAAAAGTCAAGGTTTTAGATGGTAGTTGTATAAATACTGTAGGGTGGCTTGATTCTTCAGCCATAGAAAAAAGATAAAAGGAAGTCAGATGCAATTTAAAGGAATTATCAATTATTATGTTACAGGTATACCTGGAGTAGCTTTTTTATTGTTCTTATTTCCAATAATATCTTATATATTAACAAATAGCTTAATACTATCTGGCATTTTATTTGGTTTAGTATTAACCCCGTCTATATTTTTTCACATAAAACTTCGTTTTTTTGAATTACCCAAGCTTGGTTCTTTTAGTTCAATAAAATCTATAGTTTCAATTTTTGTAGTATCGTCGGTAGTTTCATATTTCTTAGGGCAATTAAATGTTGAAGTAAATATTAGTGATTTTACATATTTGTATAAAGTATTTGATGATATTTTTGTACATCTATTGACAGATATAAACATAGAAAACAAGGCTTTATTTCAGTTACTACTACTTCATGTAAAAATATCAGCAATAGCGTTAGCTGTCATTTCCTTAATAAAATTGTTTATTTATACTTTTGTAACAAATGTAGTTTTATTTATTATTAATTATATATATATATGTATACAACTTTAGTTAAAATGGTTAATTAAAATGGATTGGAATAAATAATGCCAACAAATATAGCATGGGAAAAAGATTTATTAAACAGAAAAAAAGAAGGTGAATTCTTATTCAACTACCTTTTTAAGCGTTATGAAAATAATAAAAAATCATCATTTGTTTTAAATATTAATGCGAAGTGGGGTTTTGGAAAAACATATTTTTTGACGAATTTAGCTAAAGAACTTGAAGTTAACAAACATCCTGTAGTATATTTTGATGCATGGAAAAATGATTATACAGATAATCCGTTATTAGCTTTTATGGCAGAACTAAATACATCTTTAGATGAATATTTTATTGCCTCATCGAAAGCTAAAAGCTTTTTTAAAGATGCTTATAAAACTTCTAAAAATATATTATTACCTATAATAGCTAAAAAATTAACTGGGCATGCTGTCTCAGAGATGTCTGAACTATTTAAGAAAGAAGAGCAAAGTGCCGAAGAAAGTAATAAAACTAATAATAATTCCGAATTAGAAGATGGAATTTCATCTATAATGTCAAGGGTTTCTGAGATAGCACTAAGTGAGCATAAAACTGTTCAGAATAGTATAAAAGTGTTTAAAGAACAAATGCAAAGGTTATTGAAACATATTGATAAAAATATGACGTCTAAAAAATTACCTATGTTTATACTTATTGATGAATTAGATAGATGTAGGCCAAATTATGCAATAGAACTACTTGAAAACATCAAACATATCTTTGATATTCCTGGTATTGTATTTATAGTAGCTACTGATTCAAATCAACTTTCACATTCTATTAATGCTATATATGGAGATAAGTTTGCCTCTGAAAAGTATCTAAAACGTTTTTTTCATCAAGAATATAACTTAATTAAACCGGATAGTTATGATTTTGCAAACTATCTATTTGAAATTCATAATATATCAAACAATAAAAGTTTATTTTCGCCTTTAGAAGAAGAACTTTATACAGATAAAAATATAAATGTAGAACTTTTTTCATTATATGCTAGCTTTTTTAATCTTAGTTTACGTGACCAAGAACAGGTAGCTATAGTTCTTTCTGCAATAATAATAACCTGGCAAGATAATAAGTCAATACATCTAGGTTATTTACTAATATTAATAATGTTAAAGCAAAAAAAAGACTCTTTCTTTTATACTTTTAATGAAGATAATAGCTTTAAAGATAAAGATATTAAAATTATTGGAATGAATACTTCAATATATTGTTATTCAAATGAGTTTACTGATAGGTTTAGTCCATATGTTAAAAAGAATTATTATGTTATTGATATGATAAACTTTTATTTATCAACATTAAATAAAAATATGGAGAGCCTGTCTAAGATAAAAACAAAGAACATTGTAGCTCAAAATATACTTAACAAGATTAGAAGAGAGTTACCTAACTCTTATAACAGTCATGATGGTCCACCAAAATATAATCTTAATATATATTCAGAGTTGGTATTAAGGGCAGGGCAACTTTTATGATATTATGGAGTGAAACAATACAAAACACTAAAAAGTTCTATGCTTGGAGTTATGTATTTCCTACGGAACTAGCTGCCTTATATTACATTAAATCTATCTTGAATGAATATAGGTTTAAAGGTGATATTAGTTCTATACTTAAAGAGATGGTTGATAAAGAATATAGACACGATGACTATGTTTAATATAGAAAAATAAATAGGAATAAGTGTGACTAAAGAAAATGACAAGTAGCCTATCGTAACCCTGTTTCACAGTATATATATGACTACAATAGACCAAAAACTACTGTATTTTACGGTTGTGGACTAATGAATAAACCCTAGCCTAACACCCTAAGTGGACTCCGATGGTTTTATAAAAAATAGAAATGAGACGATAGCAGCTAAAAACCATCTTGGGCTAACATAACTTCTTATGTACTGGTCGTTACCTCACTTCATATCCTTAAATGACATTTCTGTCATAAAATGCACACAGTATGCACTTTGTGATAGAAACTATATATTATAATGTTTTTCTATTTCTTTCCTTTAAACTTTCCTCTTTTTTTCTTTATCATATCAGATATTATAAAAGCTAGCTTCATTTTTTCTTTTCTCATAACAGCGAACTTTTGCGTTTTAAATGGGTAATATGGTGGGAAAGCTTTTATTCCTTCTTTTCTCAATTCAATTGCATAAGCTTTTCTTTTTCTCCATATTTTATATTCATCTTTATTCATCATATATCCTATACTCAAAATTATACAATAGTAAAATATTGTAGCATTTTTTTTACAATACATGCGAGAGCTTTACTAACAGTTTACATCTCACCCAGAGCCACGATTTTATAGCGTAGTGAAAATGTGGGAACAACCGAGTAGGGCGTTAGTTACTGATAAATTTAGTATAATGCTTGAATACTAAATATTAAGGTAGAAAATGATAAAAAATAAAACGTTAACAATACTAGAGTTTATACAAATAGTTATAACAGCAAGTATAGTATCCTCAATTTTATTTGATATTGGTTATTACTACAAATTAGGACTTAGCTTACTATCTCTACCTGCTAATATCACAGATTTTTTCTACAATAGTATATCATGGTTGCCAATTATAATTCCAGCAGTAATTATAGGAGTGTTAATTCCTTTAAAAGAGAATAACGATACTAAAAGTACTGATGTAAAAACAACCAATAACAAAAAGAAAAAAACCATCATGATATTGAGTATATTTTTAATAAGTATATTTTTAATTTTTGGTTCTCTAGTTATACCAGTATTAGCAATAGTTTTTGTATTTATATGGTCATATATATACTCTAAATACATTTTTTATGACTATGGACCATTTAGTAAAGCAGTTGGTATGTCACTGTATATATTTCCAGTAATAATAGTTTTTATATTATCAATTGGCTATTCTAGAGCAACTGTATCAGTTGCTGAAACTAATCCTAAAAATATAATATATTATTCTAATAATTCAATTGATAAAAACTGTACTGTATTAAGAAGTTTATCTGATGGTTATATAATTAAAAGTTCAAATAAAATTGCTTATATTAATAAAAGTAAAGTAGATAAAATTGAGTATATTAAAAAACCAACTTATTTCAGTGGATATTTAAAAGAGATTAAAACATTTTTTAATAAAATAAATTTATCTTAATAATGAAACCTATTTTAATCAACTGAACAGTTAGTATAATATAAAATTTTACAACTAAGAAAAAGGGTCTTTATGGAAATGAAAATATTTGAATTTACGATGAAGTATTCTATAATATTTACAATATCAGCGTTAATTGCTTATTTGTTTTTTAGTTTTATTGTATACATGCTGCTAAAAGATAAAGAAACATTTTTGTATCACATAAATTTTGAATTATTATCTATTGCAAGGTCTGCAGTTACTCTTATGATTGGTTTTTATATCTTAAGTTATTTGGCAATAGTTCAATTGGGTGCAGAATTTTATTTTAAAGACCCAAGCAATATTAATAAAACTTCTGCAGATTATTTTAAATATATAGTTAGAGTAGCATATCAAGACAGAGAAGAACTGTGAGCTTTATAGGCTGATGCCTCACATATAAAATCTTTCTAGGGCGTTAGTTATTGATTAATTTAGTATAATGTTTTAATATTAAATAGATAGTAAGCTCAATGCAAATGTACAATGAGAAAGAACTATAAAACTACCTAAGTTCTATATGAACCCTTCTTCCCAAAACTTCAGCGGCAGACTCTAAAGTGTGTAAAGTCATTGACGTGGACTCAGGATCAAGCAGTCTATCTAATGTGGCTCTACTTGCGTGCATTTTCTTAGCCATCTTTGTCTTGGATATTTTATCCTTACTCATCAACTGTTGAAGTTGATATGCTAATACTCTTTTAGTAGCTTGTACTTCTGCTTCAACTAATATACCTTCTTCTTCTAAGAAGTCATTAAAGTCACTTCCAATATGTTTATTTTTCATCACATTTTCCTTTATTAAATTTTTTAGATCTTTTAATAGCTAAGTCTTTGTCTTTTTTTCTAAGCTTTTGGTCTTTTTTTATTAAACCATGAAGTAATATCATGCAGTTTTTATACACTGTGAATATAACTCTTGATATCTTGTCGGTATTTAAATCAGTTCTGACTTCATAAAGCTTATTCTCTGAATCAATCTTCTTGATTAATGGCATACCAATCGGCCATCCCTCTTCAGCAGTTTTTATATCAAAACCAATCGCTCTTGAATCTGCTTTATCAAGAGATTTAAGCCATTCCCTTACAGGCTCATTCCCAGATTCAGTATGATAAAATTTTACCGCTATTATCTTTTTCATAAAAAAAGTCCTTGTTCGATATTGTATCAAAAATGATACATAAAGTCAATTTATCATGTTACTAGGTAGTAAAAGTGACCTTGTTATGGACGTATAACGTATATAGTAAGTATTTATTGTCATTTACTATTGTGTATGTTTGTTATATTTGCTACTGATAGTGTCAGTAGAAAAGTCAGTAAAAAGCTATAAATATCACTAATAGTTTGATTTTTAAATCTCTAAAAAGCCCTATTTATAGGGTTTATGGGGTGCGTGGTACCAGAGAGGGGATTTGAACCCCTAAGCCCGAAGGCAGCGGATTTTGAATCCGCCGTGTATACCGTTCCACCACTCTGGCACGAAGAGTGGAATGATAGTAGTTTATAACTTAAAAGATTTTGAAAATAAAGATAAATAGCTTTCAGCCGATATATAAATTATGGAACTTATATTGCTACAGATATAAGTTAATAAAAAATATTTATATTAGAGGGGGTGCATTATGAGAATTACATCAAACATGTATTACAAAAATATATATGGTGAAAATAATGCTCTGCTTAGCAAGAACCTTTTTGATGTCAACAAACAGATAGCATCCGGATTAAAGATTCAATACGCAAAAGATGATGTAAGAACATTCTCCGAGACAATGAGGCTCGACAATGAGATAGTTGTTCTTGGACAGATAAAAAGTAGTACAAATAGTGCTTATAAAGTATCAGATCAGACCGATACCGTCCTAAATGAGTTTGAAACAACTATGAATCGTACGAGGACTCTCCTTGTAAATGCAGCGAATGGAACAAATGACACTACTTCACGTGATGCCATAGCGCAGGAGTTAAGAGCTATTGAGAGTCATTTTAAAAACTTAGCAAATACGTCTATAAACGGGCAATATCTTTTTTCCGGTTCTGCTGTAGATGTAAAACCTATCGCTGATGATGGTACATATATGGGAAATGATGTTTTACTTAAGGCATTTACCGGTTCAAAAACAAAACAACAATACAATATAAGCGGTGAAGAGCTTTTTTTAGGTGAGAAGAAACTAGTAAGAAGAGAAGTTACGACAAATGTTGTTCATACAAACCTAATAGCTAATTATCCTGCACTGCAAGCTGTAGGAGACAGCACCAACCTGGTGCTTACGCCTAATAATACAATTCGTGACTTGATGGGTGACTCTGACAATGTAATTGATAATGTGACTTTTAAACATTTTTTTTATGCAAGAGGGACAAACAGCAACGGTGACTCATTTGAGCAGAAGATAAGTATGCGTGATGATGATAAGATAGATGCTCTTTTAAATCAAGTCGGTAATCTATATGGAAACACTCCTGATTTAAAAGTTGTGAATGTCAGTCTCAACGGAAACGGACAGATTGTAATCGAAGATAAAATCAATGGTTCGAGTAAAATTGATTTTCATCTTGTTGGTGCGGTTGACTTAAGCGGTGGAGCAGCGGCCAATGTAAATAACATAGATAACTTAGGCGTTGGAGAGACAGATTTTAATAAAATTATACTTGCAACATCTACAGCGACAAATCCAAACTTACATGTAAGAGAGTTTGTTAAATCTTCTCTAACTTCTGCGGCTAGTGTGGCTGCGACAAATATTATTGAAGGAACGGTTTACGACAGAACAGAGTTTGCTAGAGACGGGGCAAAGTTATCATCAACAACTCCTCAAATAATAAGGGGTACAAATGCTTTTGCTTCAGCCTCGACAAAACTATCTGAAGTCGCGACAACAGGTACTTTAGATGGTAAATCTTTCACTTTAGAGGGTGTTGATATTAATGGAAACCCATATAGTGCCCAAATTGATTTGGCAACTGCAGGGTCAACCTTCACCATAGGTGTAAATACATATGATATTTATGATGTTGGAACGCCAAGAGCAGCAGTAGCCGCGGACGACATGACATATAAACAGCTTATGGATGTTGTAAACATGCTAAACACTGGCACTCTTCCGACCCCAATTCCAGCCGGCACTGCGGATCTATATGACACTGCCATTAAAACGTCTAATTTAAAAGGGGATACATTTTTAAGTTATGACGGTAAAGTACAGTTTCAAGAGATAAATATTGGAAATACAAAAGCAAGAATGGCACTCTATGATACAAATAGCGGTGACTTCTCTAATCCGGCTTCTGTTATGACATTTAATACAAACAATGTTGTGACAATACGTGATCCAAAGACAGACTTCTTTAAAACACTAGACAGGATGATTACATCAGTTGAAAACTATAAACTATATCCGGATAGTAGTTCCGGAGACATAAGAAGTGTTGGTATAGAAAATGCGATTGCTATGATGGATGATTTACAAGATCATGTTTTTAGAGCGCACTCCCAAGTCGGTGCACAATCAAATGCCATAAGTACCTCTATCAATAGAACGGAAATATTAGAGATAAGCTCAAAAAGTTTAAGGTCTTCAGTTATTGATACGGATTTAGCTGAGGCTTCTTTGAAATTGTCTCAATTAAATATCAATTATCAGGCGATGCTCTCAACAGTAGGAAAGATTTCGCAATTAAGCTTAGTTAACTATCTGTAAGCTGTACTTTTTTGGAACAGTTTTAGCTATACTTCTTTTTTAATCAACACAAGGAAAGTATGCTTTGAGAGATACTCTGTTTATAATAAGTTTTGGTCTACTGATCTACCTTGCATTTGCTACAGCTCTTGGCAATAATGCTCTGATGGGAAGCTATGGAGCTACTTTTGCTTTATACAATCATAAATATTTTGGTTATATATCATACATATATATATTTGCTTTTTTAATTCCTCTGTACTTTTTATATAAGAACAGTACAATAAATATGAGAAAATTTGAGTTAGCAATAACTTCATTTTTAATTCTTTTCTCTTTTTTACTGGCTCAAGCGATGCTTGTTACTGGGGAACTAAGAGGAAAGATTGGTGCAGATTTTGTAGATTTTTTATCTCCGTACATTGGACTGTTTGGACTTTGGATATTCTGGTTTATTATAACTTTAGTATCAATAGTAATAATAGTTGATAAAAGTGCGCATGAACTCGTTGATATGTTCCTTGGAAGTATGAAGAGTAAAATCACCCACAAAAAGAAATTCAAGAAGAAAAAAGATTTAAAAACCTCAAACAAAAACACTATTGCTTTGAATTTAGAAGATAAAAAAAACACAGATGCTCCTGATAAGCCAATAGAAAAAGAGTTTGAATCAGAAATAGATAAACCAACTTACTTAAGAAGAGAAGAGACTACTGAAGATTTAGACTCTTCAACATCTGAACTTAATATAAAGAGTTCACAAAAAGAGACACATAATATATTAAACTTGGTCGATGAAATAAAAGAGCATAGCAATGCTGTTGTTGTTGAAGAGTTGGAAGAGAATGCAAAACTATTAGCCTCTATAGAGAAGGGGAAGGTTGAAAAACCAAAAAACTTTACTCTTCCCTCTGTAGATTTTTTGCAAAAGCCAAACTCTAAAGCATATAGTGTCGATGAGAGCGAACTTGATGATAAAATAGGGTTTCTAATAGAAAAACTGGCTCACTTTAAAATAGAGGGCGATGTTGTAAGAACATACGCAGGTCCGGTTGTCTCAACTTTTGAGTTTAAACCGGCTGCAAATGTAAAAGTTTCTAAGATTTTAAATCTTCAAGATGACTTGGCTATGGCTTTAAGTGCTGAGACTATACGTATTCAAGCTCCTATACCCGGAAAAGATGTGGTAGGCATAGAGATACCAAATGCCGCTATGGATACTATATATTTAAGAGATTTGTTAGATAGTGAGTTATTTAAAGAATCATCATCACCATTGACAATAGTTTTAGGTAAAGATATTGTTGGCAAACCATTTATAACTGACCTTAAAAAACTTCCACACCTGCTTATTGCCGGAACTACAGGTAGCGGTAAAAGTGTTGGAATAAATGCTATGATTCTCTCTCTTTTATATAAAAATTCTCCTGATCAGTTAAGACTTTTAATGATTGATCCAAAAATGCTGGAGTTCTCTATATATAATGATATTCCTCATCTATTAACTCCTGTAATAACTAAGCCAAAACAGGCGATTGTAGCACTGAATAATATGGTTTTGGAGATGGAACGCAGATATTCGCTTATGAGCGAGAATAGAACAAAAAATATAGAAAACTATAATGAAAAAGTAAAAAAAGAGGGTGGTGAGAACTTCCCCTATATTGTAGTTATTATAGATGAGTTGGCCGACTTGATGATGACTAGCGGAAAAGATGTTGAACATTCAATAGCAAGACTTGCTCAGATGGCAAGAGCTTCTGGAATACATCTTGTTGTAGCCACCCAAAGACCTTCCGTTGATGTTGTCACAGGGCTTATAAAGGCAAACCTGCCTTCTCGTATATCATATAGGGTGGGGCAGAGAGTAGATAGTAAAATTATTCTTGACCAGCAGGGTGCTGAATCTCTGCTTGGCAAAGGAGATATGCTTTTTACACCTCCGGGTGCAACAGGTTTAGTCCGTCTACATGCACCTTGGAGTACAGAGAGTGAAATAGAGAAGATTGTTGAGTTCATAAAATCTCAAAGAGAACCAAATTATGACAAAAGTTTCTTAGTTGAAGAGAATCAAGAGAGCTCCTCTTCAAATGAAACATATGAAGAACTGGATGAACTGTACGCAGAGGCAAAGAGTGTAATCTATTCAGATAGAAAAACTTCTATCTCATACCTTCAAAGAAAGCTGCAAATAGGCTATAATCGTTCAGCAAGACTCATAGAACAGCTAGAAAATGAAGGTGTTTTATCTTCTGCAAACTCTAAAGGAATTCGTGAGATACTTTGATGAATAAACCGCATTTTATTTTTACCAAGTATAAAAACTCATTTAGTGTACATGTACAAAACCTCGAAAAACTCTCTGTTGAACAGATACAGAGTATTGAGTCTTTTGTCTCACAGCGAAAGGGTGTTTTTAATTTTGACACTTATACTTTCACAATTACCAAAAGATTGGAATTTGGTGAGTTTTTATCACTGCTCGAACACTCTTCAATAGTAGCGGTGTCTCAAGAGAAGATTTTAAAAATACAACAAAAAACAAAGCTAGAGTTTGGAAAATACAAGGGGATGTTCTATTCAGATATTCCTGATGCGTATCTTTTATGGCTAAAGAGTAATTATAGAGGAAAAGATAGAGCTATTGTAGATGCTGAAATTAATTTTAGAGCACTTTAGTGTTACAAAACTAAACACTATTTATAGAAAATTCTTCTGATTTGTTTAGTTTGGTAACACTGTTTATTTTAGCTTTACTTATTTAGATATAATCCCATATTAAATTTAAATACACAGGACTTACTATGGGATTTTTAGAAGATTATAAAGCACATGTAACTGAGAGAGAAACTCTTGGTGTACCGCCGCTTCCACTTTCAGCTGAACAGACAGCGGAGTTAATTGAATTAATCAAAGCAGGTTGTACTGATGAGATGTTAGACTTACTAACAAATCGTGTAGCACCGGGTGTTGATGATGCAGCTTATGTTAAAGCAGCATTCTTAAATGACTTAGCAGCTGAAAATCATTCAGTTGAAGCCATCTCTCCTGAACAAGCTATTTCAATGCTTGGAATGATGCTTGGTGGTTACAATGTTAAACCTATGATTGATGGACTAAGCTCAAACAATGATAAGGTTGTTGCTGCTTCTATCGAAGCACTTTCTCGCACTCTGCTTGTTTATGATGCATTTAATGATGTTGAGGAGCTTCACAAAGCCGGAAATGCAGCTGCAACTGAAGTAATAACTTCGTGGTCAAATGCTGATTGGTTTACTTCTAAGCCGGCATTAGCTGAAAAAATTACGGTTACTGTTTATAAAGTGCCTGGTGAAACTAATACAGATGACCTTTCTCCGGCTTCTGAAGCATTTACTCGTTCAGATATTCCACTGCATGCAAACTCTATGCTTCAGTCTAAAATGGAAGACCCAATCAACACAGTTAACAAATTAAAAGAGTTGGGTAATCCTATCGCTTATGTTGGTGATGTTGTTGGAACAGGTTCATCGCGTAAATCTGGCGTAAACTCTGTTCAGTGGCACATGGGTGAAAATATCCCAGGTGTACCGAATAAACGTACAGGCGGTGTTGTTCTTGGCTCTACTATTGCTCCTATTTTCTTCGCAACTTGTGAAGACTCTGGTGCTCTTCCATTAGAACTTGATGTATCTGGAATGGAGACTGGTGATGTTGTTACTATCTACCCTTATAAAGGTGAGGCTCACAAAGATGGCGCTTGTATTGCTACATTTAAACTAAATCCGAACACGATAACTGATGAAGTACGTGCAGGTGGTCGTATCCCACTTATTATTGGTCGTGGTCTGACTTCTAAAGCTCGTGGTGTTCTAAGTCTTGGTGCTTCTGATGCGTTCTTAACTGCCCAGCAGCCTGCTGATACAGGTAAGGGTTACACTCTTGCACAAAAGATGGTAGGTAAAGCTTCTGGTCTTACCGGTGTTCGTCCAGGTATGTATGTAGAGCCAGAGATGTCAACTGTCGGTTCTCAAGATACTACAGGTCCTATGACTCGTGATGAGATCAAAGAACTTGCAGCATTAGGTTTCAACGCTGACTTGGTTATGCAATCATTCTGTCACACGGCAGCTTATCCTAAACCGTCTGACGTAACTATGCACCATACACTTCCTGACTTTATCTCTAACCGTTCAGGTGTTGCTTTACGTCCTGGTGATGGGGTTATTCACTCTTGGTTAAACCGTATGGTTCTTCCTGATACTGTTGGTACAGGTGCAGATTCACATACACGTTTCCCACTGGGTATCTCTTTTCCTGGTGGTTCTGGTGTTGTTGCATTTGCCGGTGTTACAGGTGCTATGCCTTTAACTATGCCAGAGTCTGTACTTGTACGTTTCTCTGGCGAGATGCAACCGGGTATCACTCTGCGTGACCTTGTAAATGCTATCCCTTATGTTGCTATCCAAGAGGGTCTTTTAACAGTTCCTAAAGCTGGTAAGAAAAACATCTTTGCCGGTCGTATTTTAGAAATAGAAGGTCTTCCAAATCTTAAAGCTGAGCAGGCATTTGAACTCTCAGACGCATCTGCAGAGCGTTCTGCAGCAGCATGTACAGTTCTCTTAAATACTGCTCCAATTGAAGAGTACTTAAAATCAAACGTAGTTCTTTTAGAGTCTATGATTAAAGATGGTTATGAAGATAAGCGTACACTTCAAAGACGTGTTGATAAAATGAAAGATTGGTTAGCTAACCCATCTCTAATGAAACCAGATGCTGACGCTGAATATGCAGCTGTTATAAACATCGATTTAAACACTATCACTGAGCCTATCTTAGCATGTCCAAATGATCCAGACAACGTTAAGCTTTTAAGCGATGTTGCTGGAACTAAAATAGACGAAGTATTTTTAGGTTCTTGTATGACAAACATCGGTCATTACCGTGCAGCTGGTGAAGTTATGCGTGGTGAAGGTAAGCATAACGTTGAGAAGTTCTGGATTGTTCCGCCAACACGTATGGATGAACAGCAACTTATCAACGAAGGCTACTACGATGTATTTAATGCTATTGAAGCAACTACAGAAGTACCTGGATGTTCATTATGTATGGGTAATCAGGCATCTGCTCGTGTTGATTCAACTGTTTTCTCAACATCTACTCGTAACTTTGACAACCGTTTAGGTAAGGGAACTCAGGTTTATCTTGGTTCTGCTGAGCTTGCTGCTTTATGTTCTAAACTAGGACGTATACCAACAGTAGAAGAGTATATGGATATCGTTCCTGCAAAAATTGCCGGTAAAGAAGCAAAAATCTATAAATACCTTAACTTCAATGAGATTGAAGGGTATCACCTAGAAGAGCGTAATGTAGCTCAAGATAAATATGGCGTAACAATTAAAGCCGTATAATCTACAAAACATAAATAACAACGCAGCTTTTGCGTTGTTATCCTCCTTTTTTAATCTCTGTCTTTTAATTTATATATGTTATAGTTCTTTTTAGAAAAAAGGATATTTATGGCTCTAGACCTCTCTGACACATTAGTGGTAGGTATTTCTGCAACAGCTCTTTTTGATTTAAGTGAAGCTGATTCAGTATTTCAATCAAAGTATAAAGATGATAAGCAGACAGCAATGACTGAATATAGAAATTATATGCTAGAGCGTGAAAATGATCCATTGGATGATGGAACAGGAATGCCCTTAGTTAAAGCTCTACTGGAGTTGAATAAGTTTCAGACAAAAGGGGAGGCTCCTTTAATAGAAGTTGTTGTAATGTCTAGAAACTCGCCTGAGACGGGTATTCAAGTATTTAATAATATCCGCAGAAACAAATTAAACATAACTAGACACGCTTTTACCGGAGGAGAGTCGGTAGTTGATTATATTGAAGCCTTTGATGTGGATCTTTTCCTAACTACTAACGTAAAAGATGCACAGAAGGTTATAGATGGTTTTGCATGTGCAGCTGCTGTTCTTAAGAAACCACCTGAGGGCTTGGCAAAGATTACGCAAGGGCAGGTTAGAATAGCTTTTGACGGTGATGCAGTTCTGTTTGATGATAGCAGTGAGATTGTATATAAGACTGAGGGGCTTGGTGGATTTCACATGCATGAAGACAACAAACAGGATATTCCCATGGCAGAAGGCCCATATGCATCACTGCTTAAGAAACTTGCAAGATTGCAAGAGAGACTGCCTTTTAGTGTTGAGTTCTCACCGGTTAGAATCGCCATTGTCACCGCAAGAAGTGCCCCTGCCGAGATGAGGGTAATAAAAACACTTAGGCAGTGGGGTATTTATGTTGACGAAGTCTTCTTTTTAGGCGGCTTGGAGAAGTCCAAGGTTTTAAAGGCTTTCAAGGCTCATATCTTTTTTGATGATCAGGATTTACATCTGCAAGAGGCTTCTAAATATGTACCATCTGGAAAAGTACCATATAGAAGTGATTCAAAACTTAATCTCTGATAATATCAAAATCCAAAGGATAAAATGGAGTAAAAATTTTCATATCAATATTTCTGTTTTGTTTTTGATTTTTAAAACTTATTTTAACACTGTTCTCAAACTCATCTAAATATGATATAGACTCTATCAGGGTACCACTTTTAACTATTGTAAACTTAGACTCTTTATAGTGTGCCAAATAACTGTTTTCTTTGATTTTTTTGGCGTTAGCTATCATTTTAAAAAAATCAAAACTTGACTCTAATTTCCTAATTATGACCTGTTCTATCTCCGGCTCGACAATAGTAACTTCAAACTTATCCATATAGACATCTTTTTTGACTGGTTTTATATAGCTCCATCTTACACTCTGCGGCTTTAAAGCTATAATATGACCGCTATAAGTCAGTGTTTTGCCTTTGTCGTCTGTAATATTTTGTGTAAAATCAGCTTCGAATGAGTTTATATTATCAAATGATGCAAAGAGTTGTATATTTATTAAGATTGCTAAAAATAGATACTTCACTACTATCCTTATTTTTTGAAAATTATATCCAAGCGATTGTTTACATATTAATTAATATAAATATTAAAAAAAATCATTTTATAATTTATGCAATTTATTATTAACTTATTGTTATAAGTATGATAAAATATCCGCAATTTCAATGGCAGGTATATACAAAAATATATTTGTCTATAATAAGGTTGCGAATGCTACAAGCATTAATGGGTAAGGTTTTTGGTACTTCAAATGATCGTGAATTAAAAAAATATATTAAAATTGTAAAAAGAATCAATGATTTAGAGAGTAAATATCAGGCTTTAAATGATGATGAATTAAAAGCTGCTTTTGCACAAATCAGGAGTAGTGTATTAAAAGATGAAAAAACTCTCAATGAAGTTCTAGCTGACTCTTTTGCAATCACAAGAGAAGCTAGTGTTAGAACTCTAAATATGAGACATTTTGATGTTCAGCTTGTTGGTGGAGTTGTCCTTCATGAAGGCAGAATTGCTGAGATGAAGACAGGTGAGGGTAAAACACTTGTGGCAACCTTAGCAATCGTTTTAAATGCAATGACCGGCAAAGGCGTGCATTTAGTGACCGTAAATGATTATTTGGCGTCAAGAGACGGTAATGAGATGCGTCCTCTGTATGAATTTTTAGGATATACGGTTGGTGTTATTGTTGAAGATATGAATGACTCATCTGAAAAAAGAGAAGTCTATAGTGCTGATATCACCTATGGAACAAATAATGAATTTGGTTTTGATTATTTAAGAGATAATATGAGCTATTCTGCAGAACAGATGGTTCAAAGAGGTCATCACTTTGTTATTGTAGATGAAGTTGACAGTATCTTAATTGATGAGGCTAGAACTCCATTGATTATCTCCGGTCCAACAAACAGAACTCTTCAAGACTTTAGTGATGCAAACAGTATTGCTCTTAAGTTAACAAAAGATGATGATTTTACAGTTGATGAAAAAGATAAAATAGTTTTAATTACGGAAGAGGGTATAACTAAAGCAGAAGAGCTCTTTAAGGTTGAAAACCTTTATAGTCCGGAAAATGCTTCTCTCTCACATATACTCGATCAAGCTTTAAAAGCAAATTACCTTTTTGTAAAAGATGTTGATTATGTAGTAAACGGCGGTGAAGTAATAATCGTAGATGAATTTACAGGTCGTTTAAGTGAAGGTCGCCGTTTTTCTGAGGGATTACATCAGGCACTTGAAGCAAAAGAGAGTGTTGAAATTAAAGAGGAGACACAGACTTTAGCTGATATCACTTTCCAAAACTATTTTAGAATGTACGACAAGCTCTCCGGTATGACGGGAACTGCAGAGACAGAAGCATCAGAGTTTGCACAAATCTACTCTTTAGATGTTATATCAATACCAACAAATATACCTATCACAAGACAAGATTTGAATGATTTGATATATAAAACAGAAATAGAGAAGTTTGATGCTGTAATCAATACAATCAAAACTCTTTCAAAAAATGGACAGCCGGTTTTAATAGGTACTGCTTCTATTGAAAAATCTGAAATACTACATGAAGTGCTAAAAAAAGAAAAAATAGCGCATACAGTACTTAACGCTAAGAATCATGCTCAAGAGGGTGAAATTATTAAATCTGCGGGCGCAAAAGGGGCTGTTACAATTGCTACAAATATGGCAGGTCGTGGGGTAGATATTAAAGTAAACGATGAAGTAAGAGAACTCGGCGGTCTTTATATTATAGGAACTGAAAGACATGAAAATCGTCGTATTGACAATCAACTTCGTGGTCGTAGCGGCCGTCAAGGTGATGCAGGTACAACACAGTTTTATCTCTCGTTGGAAGACAATCTTCTTCGTATTTTTGGAAGCGATAAGATTAAAAGTATTATGGAGAGACTTGGTGTTGAAGATGGTGAGTACATAGAATCAAAGATGGTTACTCGTGCAGTTGAAAAAGCACAGAAAAAAGTCGAGAACATGCACTATGAAGGCAGAAAACAAATTGTTGAGTATGATGATGTTGCTAATGAACAGAGAAAAATAGTCTATAAGTTTAGAAACCAGCTTCTCAACCCTGAGTATGATATTTCGTCTAAGGTAAATGAGATTAGAGTTGAATATATAGAGCATATCCTAGGCAGTTGTGATATTTTTGACGGAGGAGCGAAAGAGGATTTCAATTTAGAGAAAGTTTTTAAACTCCTGCAAGAAGAGATGAATATAGAGCTTAATATAGATAGTTTTACCTCTTTTGAATATGAGGAGTTAATAGAAGCTATGGTAAGCAGTGTTAAAAAGGCTTATGATGACAAGATGAGTCTGCTAGATGATGGCATCTGCAGTGAAATCGAGAGAGAACTATATTTAAAAGAGTTAGATAACGCATGGAGAGAACATCTTTATGCAATGGATAATATGAAGACCGGTATTAGACTAAGAGCCTATAATCAAAAAGATCCATTAGTAGAATATAAAAAAGAGAGTTTTAATCTTTTTACAGAACTAATTGGTGATATAAAATTTAATACTATAAAAACACTTCAGATTATTCAATTTAGAGTTGAAGACCCTGAAGATGAAGCTAAAAAAATCGCTGAGCAGTTAGAAACACAAAGAAAATTTGATGAAGCTGCCAGACAGTTTAATCACTCTGAGAGTGATGAAGCGAATGTAAATAAGAAAGTATCTAGAAATGAGCCTTGTCCATGCGGTAGTGGTAAAAAATATAAGTTGTGTTGTGGGAAAAGTGGTCCTAAAAAAGGTGTTTTTGCTTCTTGAAAACATCAATAGTTCCATATTTGGTAAAACGATTTTTACGATTTGATAGTGAACAGCCATTTATATTTTTATCTGCGTTACTTGCATTTTTAGGCATATCTCTTGGTGTTATGGTTCTTTTAATTGCCATGGCACTTATGAATGGCTTTGATAATGAGTTTAGAAAAAAACTAACTATTATGAATTACCCAATAACAATTATCCCTAAGTTTTACGGGGCTGTAAACAAAAACCTGCTCTTAGACTTAGAATTAAAATTTCCAAACCTAGATTTCAGTCCATATATTCAATCTTCTGTCATGGCTAAAAGTGGGAGAAAACTAGAGGGTGGTTATATCTTTGGAGTTGATTTTAAGAGTGAAGCCAAAGTAAACAGTGTTTTAAAAGCAGCTATAGAAAAAAATAAATTTGATAAATTTGATATATTAATCGGTAAATCTTTACAGGAGGATTTTGCCCTATTTAATGACGATAAATTGATGTATATATTTACACATGTTGAGCCTGGAGGTTTATCTATTACTCCTAAAATCAAAAGGTTTCGAGTTAAAGCAATTTTTGATTCTGGACTTTCCGCTTATGATAAGGCTTATAGTTATACAACTCTCTCTTCACTTCAAGCTATGCTTCATCTGCCCTCCAATCAGTATAGCGGGATTCATGTCTTCTCAAACGATCCGCATATTGATATCTTAAAAATAAAAGATAATCTTCCAGACACTGTAAGCATAAAAGGGTGGTGGGAAGATAATTTAAACTTCTTTGCGGCCTTGGAGCTGGAAAAAGCTTCACTTTTTATTGTATTGATGCTTATTATCTTAATAGCTGCCATAAATATTATATCTTCACTCTTAATGACTGTAATGAATAGAAGAAGCGAGATAGCACTGCTGTTGTCCCTTGGTGCGACATCTGCTGAAGTTAAAAAAATATTTTTATATCTTGGAATTGTAATTGGCACAAGCGGTATTTTGGCTGGAATTGTATTTGGTATGGGTGGTTTATGGGTGCTTAGTACATTTGATATAGTACATCTGCCAAAAGATGTCTACCCAACATCTACTCTTCCTCTTGATTTAAGTGTAAAAGATTTTGTGCTTATTGTTTTTGGAGCTTTTGTTATTGTTGTGGCTTCATCATACTATCCTGCAAAAAAAGCGAGTGAAGTAGATATTCTAACTGTTTTACGGAATGAGTAGAGTCTTACTTATCTTTGTCACTTTTAAACAGTTCTAGAGGATACATCAGGGTTCTTTTAATTATATTTAAGGGAGCTACAATTATAGATTTAGCTATTTGAGTATTTACATCTGGATCATCTAGTGCCCCTGTGACAGTTAATGTTGTTGATACATTCTCTTTACCTAGCAGAATTTGTCCTAAAACAGGTATTTTAGAAATTGTACTTCCTAAGTCAGTTTTTAAATTTAGATCTAGGTCTATAGTGTTGTTTTTTATGCTGGCTTCACCTACTCCAACTATCTCCAACTCTTTTGATATAAGGTGTATGTCACTCATCTTATATAGATCATCTTTATATTTAAAATTTATATATGCTTTTTCGGCTGCTACACCTTTTTTATTGTATCCTGGAAGTGAAAATGTAACTAAAGATGGTATTGTATTTACAAATGCGAGAATATTATTTAAAATTTTATACTGAAGAATAGTTGTTTTCTTCACATAAATCATACCACTGTACTCTTTAGTAGAACCATTCAAGTAGAACTCTAAGCTACCCCCTTTAAATTTAGAAAGGGCAAAGAGTTTCTCCATAAACTCAGCATTGAAGTTCTTTCCATAAAGATAAAAATTTTTACCAGTAAGCTTAAATTCAGCACTGCCTTTCTTATGTATAAGTTTAGTAGTTAAAATTTCATTACTATATTCAAGCTTAATGTTATCAGTAATTATATGTCTATTTTTACTTAAATATATGTAGCAATTATTAGCATCAAGATAAAAATCAGTTCTATTCTTGCTCTCTTTAGTAGTTTTTATATCATCAAAAAAGCCCAGGATTTCGTGCAGGTTGATACCTGTATCCTTTGCCTTTATTCTTACATTATCTGCTATATCAATATTGATTAAGTCATTTACATTCAAATTTATACTCTCAGTTTCGCTATCTATCTCTCCGTCGATTGCATAACTGCTTATAGGCTTGTTCTTTGTTGCTAAAAACTTATATTTATAGTCCGTATTTGCAAAGAATTTAATATTTTTTTCACTACTTTTTTTGTAAAGTGTAAAATATCCATTTGTTACATTATATTTTTTTAGAATTTTTGAGTGTTTTGCTATCTTATCCATAGAGTTGAGATTGATTTTCCACTCTTTATCGGTAAGGGTATATTCACAATTGTACTCTTTAGAGCTTATTGAGGTTTTATTATTTTTATTTTCAACATTAAAGCGCATATTGTTGCTATTTTTAAACAGTTCGCCAAGCTCACTGTCTCTAAGCTCTAAACTTTGTAAGTTCAGCACTCCGCTAGAGTGTTCAAAATTATACTTCGCACTCATCTCTGATTTTATATTATCACCTACACTTAAAAGTAAATCTTTTACTTTAACTGCTTTTTGTGAAATATCTACCGATATATTATCAAGTTTTAATTTCCTCTTATTGATATCAAAGTTAAGAGCACTCCTTGAAGATACGGTAAGTTTTTTGTCATATATAAAAGTCAGTGGGGCTATAGGTTGATCTAGCTTTAAATCACCATAATTAAACTTTAATAAATTGATGTTTAGATTAGCTTTCATTGACTTTAAAAATATATCTCCTCTTACCAAAGCTGATGCTAATTTAGGCACCTCTACTGAAGTCACAGGTATCTCTGCAATTAGTTTGTTTATATTAAAAGGTATATGCATAGCATCAATATTTATAGCTTGGTCTTTAAGTTTCCATTTTGATTTGGCAATAGTAAGATAATCCTGCTTTGGTGATATTATATAAGCTGCATTTAGCGGAGACTTTTGCTGCAGTAGTCTTAGATTATTATCTTTTAGTAAGATTTTATTGACTCTAAATGTAAGTTTTCCTTTTGATGCATTGGCATTGTAATCTAAATCTACGTATGAATAGGCAATATCTTTGTATTTAGCAAGCATATTATCTACTTTAACAATAGAGTTGTTTATGAAGATGTCTGCATTGAATATGTCTATATCCAGACCTTTATAGTTTATTTTGGCACCTTTTGTACGTATATCACCAACTGCTTCTACTTTGCTAGTGGATAGGTTGATTATTAGTTTTAGGTTTGTATCTAACTCACCCTGTTTTTGAATAAACGGTAATTTAATCTTATATCTATTGAGCAGGTTCAGTAAATCTTGGTTTGCTTGACCTTTAAATAGTAGTAAAAGTGTAAGTATCTCCTCTTTTTTTGTAAAATCAATTTTCAGCCAGGTTTTATCTAAAAAGAAGTCGTATGTATAAGCCTCTTGCGGTCTTATGTATAGTACACCATTCTTAAATTCTAAATTAGTACTGCCACTCTCAATAGAAGCTAGTTTTTTATCATAAGTATAATTTAAATCATTCGCTACAGCTTTTGCATGTAGATTCAGATATGCATTATTAATATTTTCATACTCAACCCAGCCGTAAAGAGTATTAAGTGAAAGAGTTGACATCTTTATAGCATCATATACCCAATATTTTACTCTTGGGTCCATATTGAATAAATCTACAATTTTTCTTGTATCTTTTATATTATCTTTTGAAACTATTTTATAAGAGAGCCTTTTTGCATCACTATATGCATATAAATTAAGTTTTATATCACTGCCGACATATAGGTTTAAAGATGCTGTAATATCTAGCTTGTCTTTAGTATTTAATATTAAATTACCATCTATTTTCAGATCTTTGTTTGCAATTCTAAACTCTTCTACATCTATGTTAAGCAGGTTTTCTTCAGAGGAGAGGGAACTCTTTAGGATGAAATCTTTAGAGTATAGATCTAAAAATCCACTCTCATGATACATATAGTTAAAAGAACCCTTTATATTGTTAAAGTATATCTTTTCAATAGTTACTTGTTTGAACCAACTTCCGAAGATAAGAGTTTTTTTAAATCTTTCAAGGGTTTTATTATAGTCAATTTCAGAGCTTATCTTGATTTTTTCTTTTTCAATATTTAGCTCTTGAGCGACTATACTTATTTTTTCATCCCATTTAATGTATAATTTCTTAACTTTAAAATTTTGGAACGATATATTTTCTACGTATACTCCATTTTGCAAAAGCACAAATATAGTAAAGAGCATTAAAAAGATGAACGAGAGAACACTAAGCAATATAAAGTGGATTTTTGAAATTGTACTAATAATTATTTTATCGTTCATGTATTACCTAAATAAGCCTATCAGTTCCCCAAAAGTAATCTACATTCCCAAAGGTTCTATTAATAATATTATAACACAAATGTCTGAGAAAAATTATAATGTAAGCAAACTTGACTCACTCCTTCTAAGAGTGATGGGCTCTCCTCAAAGTGGATGGATAAATATAGGAACAACAAGAAGCAGCAGAGGAAGTTTTTTGTATAAACTTACAACTGCAAAGGCAGCACTGCAGAATATTACACTTATTCCGGGTGAAACGACATATATATTTTTAAATCAACTAGCAGATGAATTCAAATTAGATAGAGCCTTATTACAAAGAGAGTATGATTTACAATCTAAACATATAGAGGGAGCATTTGTTCCAAATACATATAGTCTGCCAATAGGAATTACAGAAAAAATGTTAATTAAGATTTTACTTAACAAATCACTATCTCAAATGAAAAAATTCTCATACAAACTATTTGGAACATACAATGAAAAAAAATGGTTTCATTTTGTAACACTTGCTTCAATTATTCAAAAGGAATCTGCTAATATTGAAGAGATGCCGCTAGTTAGTTCCGTTATACATAACAGAATTAAAAAAAATATGAAACTGCAGATGGATGGAACACTAAACTACGGAAAATACTCACATGTAAAAGTTACTGCTAAGAGGATTAGAGAAGATAATTCTGTTTACAATACATACCGCTATAGCGGACTTGTAAGGTTTCCAGTATGCAATGTAAGCTTTGACGCAATAAGAGCGGCAATCTTCCCTGCAAAAACTAAATATCTATATTTTGTAAAATCAAAGTTTGGAACTCACGATTTCTCACGTAACTATTCTACACATTTAACCAATATAAAGCGTGCTACTAAATGAAACATAAATAAAATAAAGCCAAATAGTTAGGGAATGTAACTACAATATTATTTATCTTAGTGGTAATATATCCATGAAAGTTTTTATGAACATTTTAATGTTGTACTAAAAACAAAATATTAACTTAAGGACATAACATGTCAAAGATTATCTGGTCAGTTATTGACGAAGCTCCAGCTCTAGCGACTTATTCGCTTTTACCTATCGTTAACGCATTTACTCAAGCAGCAGGCGTTGAAGTTGTTACAAGTGATATTTCACTTGCAGCTCGTGTTATTTCTACTTTCCCTGAGGCACTAACTGATGCACAGAAGATTCCCGATAATCTTGCGGAACTTGGTAAAGTTGTTCAACAACCGAATGGAAATGTAATTAAACTTCCAAATATATCTGCTTCAATACCACAGCTTCAAGCTTGTATTAAAGAACTTCAGATTCAAGGTTACGATCTTCCTAACTATCCTGAAGATGCTACTACAGATGCAGATAAAGCTACTCAAGCTAAATACTCTACATGTCTTGGTTCAGCAGTTAACCCTGTTCTACGTGAGGGTAACTCAGATCGTCGTGCAGCTGCTGCTGTTAAGAAATTCGCTCAGAAAAACCCACATAAACTTAGAGCATTCTCTGAAAACTCTAAAGCCTATGTTGCTCACATGGATGGTGGAGATTTCTACTCAAACGAGCAATCTGTTATCAAAGAGGGTGACGGCAAAGTTACTATCGAGCAAAACGGTAAAGTATTAAGAGAGATTGATGCACAAGACAAAGAAGTTTTAGATGCAACATTTATGTCTGCTAAAACATTAGATGCTTTCTTCCAAAAGACTCTTGACGATGCAAAAGCAAACGGTGTTTTATGGTCACTACATCTTAAAGCAACTATGATGAAGGTTTCTGATCCAATTATGTTTGGTCATGCGGTTAAAGTTTTCTTCAAAGATGTATTTGCTAAATATGCAGATGAATTTGCAAAAATCGGTGTAAATGCTAACTTAGGTTTAGGTGATTTATACAAAAAATTAGAAAACTCTGATAAAAAAGCTGAAATCGAAGCGGCTATCATGGCTACTTACGATGTTCAACCTCCAATGGCTATGGTTGATTCTGACAAAGGTATCACAAACTTACATGCGTCAAACGACATCATTATTGATGCTTCTATGCCGGTTGTTGTACGCGACGGTGGTAAGATGTGGAATAGAGACGGTAATCCGCAAGAGTGTGTATCTGTAATTCCAGATGCTTCTTACGCGGTTTTCCATAAGGCTATGGTTGATGACTGTGTTGCAAATGGTCAATATGATGTTACGACTATGGGTAATGTTGCTAATGTTGGTCTTATGGCACAAAAAGCTGAAGAGTATGGTTCTCACCCGACTACAATAGAGTTAGAAGAAGCTGGCACTGTTGAAGTTAAAGATGCCAATGGTAATGTTCTTATGTCTCATAACTGTGAAGTCGGTGATATCTGGAGAATGTCTCGTGCTAAAGATATTCCTATCCAAGATTGGGTACGTCTTGCAGTAGAACGTGGTCGTCTTACCGGTTCTCCGGTAGTGTTCTGGTTAGATAAAAACCGTGCTCACGATGCTAATATGATCAAAAAAGTTGCAGCTTATCTTCCAAACTTTGATACATCAGGTTTAGAAATCCATACTATGGACGTTGCTTCTGCGACTAAATTCTCTAATGCTCGTGTTCGTGAAGGTAAAGATACAATAGCAGCAACTGGTAATGTTCTACGTGATCACTTAACAGATATGTACCCGATTTTAGAGCTTGGAACATCTGCTAAAATGCTTTCTATCGTTCCTTTAATCGCTGGTGGTGGTTTGTTTGAGACTGGTGCCGGTGGCTCTGCTCCTAAGCACGTTGAACAATTCTTAGAAGAGGGTCACCTTCGCTGGGATTCACTTGGTGAGTTCTTAGCACTTGCTGAGTCTTTACGTTTCATTGCACAGAAGAACTCTGATGCAAAACTTGCTGCTGTTACAGCTGCACTTGATATTGCTAATGATGGTTATCTTGATAACAATAAATCTCCTTCACGTAAATGTGGAGAGCCGGACAACAAAGCTAGTCACTTCTACCTAGCACAGTACTGGGCTAAAGCACTTGCAGAATCAGATAATGCAGAACTTGTTGCAAAATTTGCTCCAGTCGCTAAAGAGCTTGCTGAAAAGGAAGATACTATTATTTCTGAGCTTTTAGCTGCTGAAGGAAAAGCACAGGATATCGGTGGTTACTTCCACCCTGATACTGTAAAAGCGACGGCAGCAATGCGTCCTTCTGCTACATTGAATTCAATTATAGATTCAATATAGTGAAATAAAAAGGGGTTTCCCTTTTTATTTTTGCTTTTTTTGTGTAACTTTATGGTTCTACAAAAAAGGCAAAGAGTCTTTAAAATGGTATTTTAAATATATTTAATCAAATTGTGTTAGCACATGCTGTTTAAGTCTATTGGAGTAAAATACCGTAATATTTTATTTCAAGGAGTATATATGAGTCAAGGAAAAAGAGTAGGGATAATAGGTGCTGGAAATGTTGGTGCAACAGTAGCTTACTCTCTAGCGATGCTTGGATCATGTCATGAAATAATCCTTCGTGATAACAAGATTGACGTAGCTCGAGGTAAAGCACTTGACATGAGTCAGGCCGCCTCAGCTGTAAGAAGTCATACAATAGTCAGCGTTGCTGAAACAATGGAAGATTTAACAAACTGTGATGTAGTTGTTATTACAGCAGGTAGTCCAAGACTTCCTGGTATGAGTCGTGATGATCTGCTTATGATAAATGCAAACATAACTAAAGAAGTTGTAATGGGTGTTGCAAAGTATTCTCCAAATGCAATTATAATAATGGTCTCAAACCCTCTAGATGCAATGACGTATGTCGCACTAAAAGAGAGTGGTTTTGACAGAAGTCGTGTTATTGGTATGGCTGGGATATTAGACAGTTCAAGAATGGCAGCATTCATTCAGGAAAAACTAGGCTACGGCGGCGGTCAAATTCGTGCTTCTGTTATGGGTGGTCACGGTGATGACATGGTTCCCTTACCTAGATACTCTACAGTTGCCGGTGTGCCGTTGACAGATGTATTGAGTGAGGATGAGATTAAAGAGATTGTGGTTCGCACACGTCACGGTGGTGCAGAAATAGTTGGACATCTTAAAACAGGTTCAGCCTATTATGCTCCTGCGAAGTCTACTTCTATTATGGTAGAAGCTATTTTAAAAGACACAAAACAGATTCACCCTTGTGCTGTCTATTTAGACGGAGAGTACGGCTACTCAAATGTTGTATCTGGAGTACCTGTAATGCTAGGTGCTAATGGAGCTGAAAAGATTATTGAGGTTACTCTGAATGATTCAGAAAAAGATATGTTTAAAAAATCTTGCGACTCTGTTGATTATCTAATTAATACACTAAATAAAAATAATTTTTTTGAAGGAGAATAATTTGAATACTCGTACAGAAAAGGACACAATGGGTGAAATCCAAGTCCCAAAGGATGCTTATTGGGCAGCACAGACTCAGCGTTCTATAGAAAACTTTGCAATTGGTGAAGAGAGTATGCCTTATGAGATTACAAGAGCGTTCTCATACCTTAAAAAAGCTGTAGCACTTGTCAATAATGACCTTGGCAAACTTGATAGTGAAAAAGCAAATGCAATTGCTCAAGCTGCTGATGACATGTTAAACGGTAAGCTTGATGGAAACTATCCGCTTGTTGTTTGGCAAACTGGTTCTGGAACACAATCAAATATGAATAACAATGAGGTTCTTGCTAATCGTGCAACAGAGATTCTCGGCGGTGACTTTAGAGTTGAAAAACTGGTTCATCCAAATGATGATGTAAATAAGTCTCAAAGTTCAAATGACACATATCCTACAGCCTTACATGTAGCTTCTGTTATTGCAGTTGAAACGCAAGTCTTACCTGCTATTTCAAAACTTAAAGCAACTCTAGCAGCTAAATCAGCAAAGTTTGAATCTGTAGTTAAAATAGGTCGTACGCACCTTCAAGATGCTACCCCAATAACTCTCGGTCAAGAGATTAGTGGTTGGGTTGAAATGTTAGGCAAGTGTGAAAAAATGGCTAAAGATTCACTTGAAACTGTTCGTGAACTAGCTCTTGGCGGTACAGCAGTTGGAACAGGACTTAATGCTCATCCTGAGTTAGGGGAAAGAGTTGCTAAAAAACTTTCAGAACTTACAGGACATGATTTTATTACGGCTCCAAACAAGTTTCACGCTCTAACTTCACATGATGCTCTTGTTTTTGCACATGGTGCACTAAAAGCACTAGCTGCTGATATGATGAAAATTGCAAATGATGTTAGATGGTTGGCATCAGGTCCTCGTTGCGGTATTGGTGAGTTAGAGATACCTGCAAATGAACCTGGTTCATCAATTATGCCTGGTAAAGTGAACCCAACACAAGCAGAAGCTGTGACTATGGTTACATGTCAAGTATTTGGGAACGATGTTGCAATCTCTATGGGTGCATCTCAAGGTAATTTTGAACTTAATGTTTTTAAACCGGTTATTGCATATAACTTTTTACAGTCTTGTCGCCTTTTAAGTGATTCAATTGTTTCATTTAATGACCATTGTGCCGTAGGGCTTGAACCGGTTTCAGATAAGATAGATCACTTTTTACACAACTCACTGATGCTCGTTACTGCACTTAATCCATACATTGGATATGATAATGCTGCTAAAATTGCTAAAACTGCTCACGCCAACAAGTCAACACTTAAGGCTACAGCAATAGAGTTAGGATTATTGACTGCCCAAGAGTTCGATAAATATGTTGTACCTGAAGATATGATTGCGCCAAAAGCCTAACCCAACTTAAATTAAGGAGAATAGATGAATATACATGAATATCAAGCAAAACAAATTTTTGCTAAATACAATATACCTATACCAAAGGGTATAATGGTTGAGAGCGTAAAAGCTGCCGTTGAAGCTGCTGAAGTATTAGGCGGTCCTGTTTGGGTTGTTAAGGCTCAGATTCACGCAGGTGGTCGTGGTTTAGGCGGTGGTGTTAAACTTGCAAAGAGCCTTAATGAAGTAGAATCTTTAGCTAATGAAATCCTAGGGATGACTTTGGTTACTCATCAAACTACGCACGAAGGTAAATTAGTTCAAAAACTTTACATAGAAGACGGTGCTGACATTCAAGATGAACTATATCTTTCTGTTGTTCTTGATAGAAAATCAGAAATGCCTTTAATAATGGCATCTACTGAGGGTGGAATGGACATTGAGACAGTTGCAGAAAACACACCGGAGAAGATTATTACAATTGCTGTCGATCCAGCTATTGGTTTTCAAGGATTCCATGGTAGAGAACTTGCATTTGGTTTAGGTATCACAGACAAGATTGAGCAAAAAAATATTATCAAATTTGCAGAAAAACTTTTCAGACTTTATATGGACAATGATGCAGAGATGATTGAAATAAACCCTCTTGTTAAGACAGGTAATGGTGTATTTCTTGCACTTGACGGCAAAATGGGATTTGATAATTCTGCCCTTGGACGTCAACCAGAAATCGCTGCAATGAGAGATTTAACAGAAGAAGATGCTGATGAAGTTGAAGCTGCTAAATATGGTCTTTCTTATGTTGCTCTTGATGGTGAAATCGGTTGTATGGTAAATGGTGCCGGTCTTGCTATGGGTACTATGGATACAATTAACTATATGGGCGGAACTCCTGCTAACTTCCTCGATGTTGGAGGAAGTGCAAATGCAGAGACTGTTGCAAAAGGTTTTGAAATTATTCTTAAAAATCCAAAAGTCAAAGCGATTTTCGTAAATATTTTTGGTGGTATTGTACGCTGTGATCGTATTGCTAACGGTATTATTGAAGCTACAAAGCTTACAGATGTAAATGTTCCTGTTATCGTAAGACTTGATGGAACTAATGCACCAGAAGCTGCCGAAATTCTTAAAAATGCAAATATTCAAAACTTAATTGTTGGCAATGATTTAGGTGATGGCGCTGCTAAAGCCGTTGCTGCTGCGAAAGGAAACTAATGTCAATTTTAGTAAATAAAGATACAAAAGTAATCGTTCAAGGTTTCACTGGTAAAGAGGGTACTTTTCATGCTGAACAGTGTTTAGCGTATGGTACAAAGATTGTTGGTGGTGTTACACCGAACAAAGGTGGTCAAGAGCACCTTGGCAAGCCTGTGTTTAATACGGTTAAAGAGGCTGTAAAGAGTACCGGAGCTACTGTTTCTATGATTTTTGTTCCACCTGCATTTGTTGGTGACGCCGTAATGGAAGCTGCTGAAGCCGGAATTGAACTTGCAGTAATTATTACTGAAGGTGCTCCTGTTAAAGATATGCAAGCTGCTAAAGCTCACGCTACTAAACATGGTATGAAAACAATTGGACCAAACTGTCCTGGTATCATCACTGCTGAGGAGTGTAAAATTGGAATTATGCCTGGTATGATTTTCAAAAAAGGCAATATAGGTCTTATCTCAAAATCTGGAACTTTAACATATGAGGGTGCTAACCAAGTATGTAATGAAGGTTTTGGTATCAGTACGGCTGTTGGTATTGGCGGAGACCCGATTATAGGTCTATCATATAACCAAATTTTACCAATGTTTGAAGCTGATCCTGAGACTGAAGCAATTGTTATGATTGGTGAAATTGGCGGTGACCTTGAGATTCAGGCTGCCCAACTAATCAAAAATGAGATAACTAAGCCGGTTGTTGCTTTTATTGCAGGTCAGACTGCACCTAAGGGTAAAACAATGGGTCATGCCGGTGCCATCGTCTCTGGTAGTGCAGGTACTGCAGCTGAGAAAATGGCAGCTCTAGAAGCGGCTGGCGTAAAAGTTGTTGTTTCTCCGGCAGAAATAGGTAGAGCGGTTGCTGAAGTATTAGCAAAATAGATATACTCTTGTGCGAGCCCCGTAAGGTAACATTATTTGTATTTACTAGGCGACATCAGCACCATTTTAGAGCAATATCATAAAAACTTAGATACTCTTTGTTTACAAAGAATAACATACAAGACTAAATTGTATTTTAATAATAGGAGAATAAATGGGAACTTTTAAAACTGAAAACCCAGGTAATCAACCTGTATGGGTTAATACTGACAACTGTAAAGCCTGTGATATTTGTGTATCAGTATGTCCATCGGGCGTTCTTGGTATGATATATGAGTCAACATCAACACTTGGTGCAATGATTTCAATTCAGCATCCAGAAGCTTGTATCGGTTGTAATGAGTGTGAACTTACATGTCCTGACTTTGCTATTTATGTGGCAGATAAAACAGAGTATAAAGAAGCAGGTTTTAGCTTTGCTAAACTTACTGACGAATCTAAAGAGAGACAAGCAGCTATTATTGCTAATAATTATATGTCACTAAACCAAGGAGCTAAATAATGGCAACTAGAGAAATAATATCTACAGGGAATGAACTTGCTGCTATAGCGGCTGTTGATGCTGGCTGTATGTTTTTTGGTGGTTATCCATTAACACCATCAAGTGAAGTGATGCACGTTATTTCTGACCTTTTACCTAAAAAAGGCGGAGTAGCAATCCAAATGGAAGACGAAATCGGTGGTATCTGTGCCGTAATCGGTGCAGCAATGGTTGGTCAACGTGCTTTAACAGCGACTTCTGGCCCTGGTATGAGTTTAAAAGCTGAACAATTAGGTCTTGCTCAAATGGCAGAAGTACCTCTTGTTTGTGTTAATGTTATGCGTGGTGGTCCATCAACAGGTCTTCCAACTCGTGTTTCACAAGGTGATATTCTTCAGTCCAAAAACCCATCACATGGTGACTACAAATCAATCACTTTATGTGCAGGCTCATTAGCTGAATGTTACACGGAAGTTGTAAGAGCATTTAATATTGCTGATAGATTTATGCAACCGGTTATCGTTTTACTAGATGAGACTATTGGTCACATGCATGGAAAAGCTGACATTCCAACCGTAGAAGATGTTGAAGCTGGAGTCGTTCCTAGAAAAAGATTTGATGGTAAACCTGAAGATTATTTTCCATATCAGTGCGAACATGATGAGCCAGCAGTTCTTAACCCTATGTATGAGGGTTATAGATACCACTTCACTGGTCTTCACCATGATAAAAATGGTTATCCAACTGAAGAGATTGAGACTTGTAGAAAACTAATCCAAAGATTAGAAGATAAAGTTGCTTTACATGAAGATGAAATAGAGTCTTATGAAGAGTTTATGATGGACGATGCTGAGATTATGATTATAGCTTACGGTTCAGTTTCTCTAGCTGCAAAAGAGTCTATTAGACACTTAAGAAAAGATGGCATTAAGGCTGGTTTATTCAGACCAATTACTGTATGGCCTTCTCCAGCTACCAAGATTAAAGAACATACTGATAAAATTGAAAAAGTTTTAGTTGTTGAGTTAAATATTGGTCAATACCATAGTGAAATTCAAAGAGCAGCGGCTAGACTTGATATAGAAGGTCTTTTTAAAGTTAATGGTAGACCTATATCTCCATATGAGATTGTAAGTAAAGTAAAGGAGTTATAAGATGGCATTTAATTATGATAAATATTTAAGACTTGAAAAAATGCCAACACTATGGTGTTGGGGTTGTGGTGACGGTGTTATTCTTAAAGCATTCGTTAGAGCAATTGAAAAAATGGGCATAAATCAAAATGATGTATGTGTTGTTTCTGGAATCGGATGTTCAGGAAGATTTTCTTCTTATGTTGATTTCAATACAGTTCACACAACTCACGGTAGAACTGTTGCTTATGCAACTGGTATCAAACTAGCAAGCCCTGATAAAATGGTTATCTGTGTTGCTGGTGATGGCGATGCGCTTGCTATTGGTGGTAACCATACTATTCACGGTTGTAGAAGAAACATAGATATGACTATGATTCTGATTAACAACTTTATCTATGGTTTAACTAATTCACAAACTTCTCCTACTACACCAAAAGGTATGTGGACAGTTTCTCAAAAAGCCGGTAATATTGACCCGACTTTTGACACTTGTGACCTAGCTATCGCCGCGGGAGCTTCATTTGTTGCTAGAGAGTCTATGCTAGATCCTAAGAAGTTAGAAAAAGCACTGATTAAAGCAATGGAACATAAAGGTTTCTCTATGATGGAAGTGCTTTCTAATTGTCATATTAACCTTGGTAGAAAAAACAAAATGGTTTCTGCAATGGAAAACCTTGAGTGGATTGATAATATTACTGTTCCTAAAAAGAAATATGACGCTATGACGCCGGAAGAGCAATTAAACTTATTACCGACAGGTATAATAAAACAAGATACTGAAGCTGATGAGTACTGTGACATGTATGCAGAAATTCAAAAAGTACATCAGGGTGAAAGAAAAGTAATCACTCAAGATGACTTTGCGAAAAAAATATAAGGAGACACTATGAGTAAAACATTGATGAGATTTACAGGTGTTGGCGGACAAGGTGTTCTTCTTGCTGGTGAGATTTTTGCAGCTGCAAAGATTAAAACTGGCGGTCATGGGCTAAAGACAGCAACATATACATCACAAGTACGTGGTGGACCGACGGTTGTTGATATTCAACTCGATGATGAAGAAATCTATTATCCATACGCGAATGATGGTGAAATTGGTTTTATGCTTTCTGTTGCTAACGTAAGCTACAACTCATTTAAAGATGGAGTACAGCCTGGCGGAATAATCGTTGTTGATCCAAATCTTGTGCATCCTACCGAAGAAGATAGAAAAACATGGAAGATATATGAGATTCCAATTATTACTATTGCAAAAGAAGAGGTAGGTAATGTAATTACTCAATCTGTTGTTGCGCTTGCAATCGCTAATACCATGATGGATGCTATTGACAAAACTGTTCTAATAGAGACAATGTTGTCAAAAGTACCAGCTAAAGTTCATGATGTAAATAAAAAAGCTTATGAACTTGGTGAAAAATATGCTAAAGAAGCTATGGCTTAATCACTTTTATAAGAGGACAACCTTTAATGGGTTGTCTTTTTTTTAAAGCAGGCTTTAATATTAATTAATATCTATATCATATTAAAGAATATTAACTTCTAATACTCTCCCAAAAGAACTCTACATGCTTCTCAAACTGAGTTGACATACTATTTGTAGAGCTATTATCAAACCTCATAAGCGTTATCTGGAGTCTAATGTAGAATAGGGTAGATAGAAACTCATATGCTACCATCATTGGGTCAGAAGAGCGTATTAGAGAATTCTGCATCATTATAAAGAATGCTTCTGAGAGCATTTTAATATTCTCTGTATGAAATTCATCCATAAACTGCTCTCTAAGCTCTCTATTTTGAAAAAGCTCTATCATAAGCAGCCTAAACATATTTTCGTTCTTCTTATCGAATGTAAGTAGTTTATACTGCATTGCAAACTTCTGTAAAAAAGCTTTTCCTTTTAGAGCTGATTCTTTAATATCATCATCACCGATAGAGAAGGGCGAAGTAAATATCTCTTTTGCGACACTAAGAAATATCTCCTCTTTATTTTTAAAGTGATTATATAAGGCACTCTCTCTTATACCAACTTCAGAAGCTATTTTTCGCACACTTGTACCCTTGTATCCATGTTCTGAGAATAGGATAGATGAGGCTTTAAGTATCTTTTGTTTAGTATTGCTTTTCTTTGAGACCGTCGTATTGTTGGGCATAGAGCAACCTTTTTAATGATATGAACAATTGTTAATATAGATGCCATTATATATGAACAATCGTTAATCTATTCTTAGATTAAAAGAACAGTTGTTCATATCTATTCTAGCTAAAGAGAACATTTGTTCATCGATGCTAAAAAAGAGATTTAAAGGAAAGATTTAGTAATATTTCACAGGTACAACAGATAGCAACTTGGTTAATACCAAGAGGAAAGTCCGAGCTGCTATAAGACAGTGTTCCATTTAACGAATGGCCGTAGTAATACGAGGGAAAGTGCAACAGAGAGTAGACTTCCGTCTATGGTTCGCCAAAGACGGTAAAGGTGAAAGGGTGGAGTAAGAGCCCACCAGTCTCTTTAGCAATATTGAGAGCTTGTAAACCCAACATGGCAGCAAGAAACAGGTGGTCAGCGTCTTAAGGGCTAAATAATAATTTAGCTTATGCTACTGTTTCGCTAGAGGCACTATGTGAATAGTGGTGTAGATTAATGCTATCAAAACAAAACTCGGCTTATAGTTGTACCTATCTTGTTTATAACCCTATTTAGTCCCTATTAGACGTGCTTTTATGTGTTTTTATCTTACTATATTGCGCAAACAAAACGTAGCTTACATACTGTGCACTGACATTCATATTATGAACAGTTCGATACCACGGTCAAATTCATATTACACAAGTTTCAATTTTTTGCTATCTTATACCTTTACCTCTCTTGGGTACAAGATTGGTAAAAATACTCTACCCTACTAATCTGGAATAAAGCTAGATTCAAAAGAATAATCTCCTATATCATTAACTGAATCACCAAAAATATTTAACATAAATAGAGCACCGTTGGTATGTGTTGTAATTTCAACATTATTCATTTCTACTGTATTTTCACCTTGAGTACCACTATAGTTGTTGGTTACACTTAGTAAATTGTGTTCTAAATAATTAGCTAATGACGTATTTAAGAATGCGTAACGAGTTTTTACCTTTAGTGTACCTATGCCTTTTATCGTAAGTGTACCTGGTACTGGAATAATAAAAACATAATAGTCATCGTCACGACCATCACCATTCACAATACTAGCTGATACAGTATAGTTTAGTGGTATTACTCTATTATAATCTTGATTGTTAGGCGCAAATTCTGGTAGCAATTCATAGGTTCCACCAGCTTGTCCATAACTATCAACCTTTATATAGTATTCACCTTTCTCATACGGTGTTTTACGTAGTGCAATATCATATATATTTGAATTATCAAACCGTTCAAACTGCTCTAACAAATAACCATCTTTATCATATAGATAAATCTTTAATTGTGGTGTGTCTGTACTTGTTCTATTAAGTGTTAATGCCAGTTCTCCTCTATTTTCTAAAACTATTTTAAAATAGTCAATATCTTCAGTTGTATCAATTGTACCTGCGCTTGTAGCATTCAAGCCTATAAGTGTAGCATTAGCCGGTGTATCCCCATGGTCATCTGCAATCTCTCTAAAACTAGAAGTTAACGTATAGTTTCCTGAGGCTTGATTAGTAGTTCTTTGATTAACTGGTTGATTACTAGTTAGTTCTGCATAACTAGGCGAATAATCCGTAAGTAATGTAAAATAGTAAGTTCCTGGAGCCAGTTTAGTCACTAGGTTAATATTAATCTCATCACGCACACTTGAACCATAACCAAATAACTGTTGATTATTCCCTAGATAATCTTCTTTAGTCTCTGTCGCACTTACATATCCACGAAAATCTATATTACCTGTTGTACTTAATGTAAGTTCTCCAGCACGTTCAACAACCACTTTAAAATAATCTACATCATTTACTGAGTTAATATAACCAGGTGTAACAGAATTTATACCTATAAGAGTTGCTTCAGATAAATTATTACCATGATCTTCCAAAGTAACCGAATCATCTTCATTAACTTCAACATATATACTATCTACGGCACTCCCAACTGATATCTTATAAAAATCTTCATCTCCAGGTCTGTCTATCGTAGAGTTGATATTATTTCTTTCTCTGTACGTTGATGAACTCCAGAAATTCAAAGGAATACTTTCTGCATTGCTTATACAGTCACCAGGGTCTACGCTAATATCAATAGCATCCTCACTAGAATTACTAGAGCCAGAAACAACATTCCCGTCACAAGCAGTACAGTATGATGTGAAACCTGGATCATTAAATCTCTTATAACTTTCAAAGACACTACAACTTGATTGCCAAGCATCAACCTGATCAAACTGCGCAGAAGTACATGCATTTGCACAAAAATAATATGAATCATCATATGACTGCATATTTGTATAAGAAGACACATCACTACAATTTAAGTTTAAACTCTGTATATCAAGCAATTTAGATGAAGTCGTTGATGTAGAAGAAGTTGATGAACCTAAATATTCTTCTGTACACGTTGTATTTGAAGAAGAGTCAAAACTTGCAGACTGTATATTAGGCGCACTATAAACAGGAGCACTTACAATCGTAAATGATGATGATTCGTGTCCAGAAATATTAATTGAATATTTACCTATCGCACTAGGATCTGATGCTCTTACCTTAACGTAATATTCTCTAGAAGAAGATGTAGAAGGTGCAATAGACCTGACATTTGGTGTACCGGCTAAAGCTAAGGTTTGGGAGGCTAAAGTGTTACCCGATGAATCAAGGATACTGACATCTAGTCCATTTATAAAAGCTGAAAGGTCAGGACTGCCTGTATTAGGACCGGATGAACTTTCAAAACTAGAAACTAATGAATAGCTTCCTGTTGTAGTTGCATATACACCTTTGACATTGATATAATAAGTTCCAGCGGTCAAAGTTTTTATGATTTGAAAATTAAAACTTGCGCCACTATCGTCATCTGTTGATAAAACTGCGCCACTAGAGTCATATAAATAACCATATGTATCTGTTGAACCAGTGGTCTCGATAGTGAGTGTACCTGAGCTTGGTATTATTATTTTGAAATAGTCAGAGTCTTCTGCTATACCTATACTACCTAACGCCGTGGTACTTGTACTTATTGTCGTGGAAGCTGATATGTTATCTCCATAGTCACCCGATGGTAACGATGTTTCTTCAATAACTACATCTGCATCTGCACAATATCCAAATCCATTATTAAAGTATTTTAACTCTGTACCACTTTCACAAACCGGACAACCGTAAGCATCTGTTTCACAAGTCTTTAAGACACATTTGCCATTGATTATAGTTTGATAATCCTCACTACAAGTTTCTAAACTCAAGTTGTTCATAGTATTGTTGATATTATTTGTGATACTTGTAAAGGCAGTATTTACTGTTGTAGCTTCTGCTGTTACACCATTCATTATATCTCTTGCTTCAGTTGTATCATCTAGACCTGCTTGAGCGAAGTATATACCTACTGAGTTCTTATTGTTTAGAATAGTTGCATCATCAGATGTAGCTGTATTTTGAGCTCCATTGATTACTGCTTCAATAAATCTATTTTTAGAAAATGCTCCACTATTAAGTTCATTTTCCCAATAATCCCATCCTGCAGTATCCGGTGCTCTATTAAAAAGGTTTTGATATACAGAGTTAATGAAATCTCTATTTGCAATAGCTACTGGATAAAGTGTTTGTGTCTCTGGTTGGTCAAAAAAACTTTGAGCTATTTCACTTAGTTTAAGATTAGAACTATTTGTCCACCATAAAAGTCCGGCACTGTCTGGTGCACGATTAAAGGTAGCCACATATAGTTTTGCTACTTCTTCTTGTGTTGGTACATCTTCACTTGCATATATAGTTGATATTATAAATACCATACTTAATATTAGTTTTAATAATAGTTTCATCTCATTTCCTTTTTTATAAGTTGTATCAAATATGTTCTTAATATATATTGAATATTAATCTGGAATGTCCCCTAATAAACTAGACAGTTACAAATTCAGTCAAAACCTTTTTTTTTAAAGACTCTTCATTTATCATTAAAGTCAGGAAGTATTTTCAAGAGAATTTACATTATGTTAACCATATCTTTATCTTTCTTTACCTGCAGCTAAATTTTTTAATTATATCCATATATCAATATATCTTGATATAATTACTCTATTATGATAAAATCATTTAAGTAGTTAAAGGAAAAATATGAAAATTGAAATATTGGGTACAGGCTGTTCTAAATGCACAGCCTTAGAAGCAGTTGTTAAAGAGGCTATAGCAAAAAGCGGTAAGTTTATTCAACTTGAAAAAGTAGATGACATTATGAAAATTATGGAGTATCAAGTTGTTAGCACTCCTGGACTTGTCATTGACGGCAAGGTTGTGAGTACCGGCAAGCTGCTTAGCGTTAGTGAGGTTTTGTCTTTTATTGCTTAGTAATTGTATAATGTGCATAGTAAAGTATAAACTTTTAAAAGGATACAAATATGTGGAAAGAGATTGTTGACTATTTAACAAACAATCTGTTGCAATTAGATGGGCATCTGGGTGAGGCAGTAAACTTTTTCATCTATGATACTGTCAAAATATGGTTTTTACTAATCACTATTATATTTGTAGTTTCATATCTTAGAACCCACTTCAATACAGAATATGTTCGTGCTCACTTACAAGGAAAATCACAACTTTACGGTAATATTTTAGCAGCACTGTTTGGCATTATTACACCCTTTTGCAGCTGTAGTGCTATCCCTCTATTCTTGGGTTTTATTCAAGCTAGAATTCCAATTGGCGTAACCTTCTCCTTTTTGATTAGCTCACCTATGAATAATGAAATTGCGATTGCCCTTTTGTTTGGTCTGTTTGGTTGGAAGATTACTGCTGTTTACATAGGTTTTGGCTTGCTTGTTGCAATAGTCGGTGGTTTTATAATTGGTCGCTTAGGCATGGAAAAATATATCCTGATGGATGTAAAACCGATGGAGGGCGAACTTGAAGAGGTGAAGATTAATCTTACTAACAAAGAACGTATCAAAGAGGCATACCTCTATACAAGAGATATTTTTAAAGATATATATATTTATGTTCTTATTGGTGTAGGCGTCGGTGCTTTTATTCATGGCTATATCCCGACTGATTTTATTGCTAAATATGCAGGAGCAGGAAATCCTTTTGCTGTTTTAATTGCAGTTGTAATGGGGATTCCTATGTATTCGAATGCGGCAGGTATTATGCCCTTAGTTGAAGTTTTAACAGGAAAAGGCATGCTGCTTGGAACTGCTCTAAGTTTTATGATGGCAGTAACAGCCCTTAGTCTTCCAGAGGCTATGATACTTAAAAAAATACTTCACGTAAAACTAATCGCAACTTTTTTTACTATTGTAGGAGTAGATATAATCGTCATTGGCTATCTTTTTAATTTCTTATTATAGAAAAAGCAGTACCTATTAAAACCTTTTCCAGAAGGCTGGAGTCAATATCAATAAAAAGGTGTAAAACTCAAGTCTTCCCAATATCATACCAACAGAGAGCACAAAAGCATCGAAATCACCAAAAAAAGCGTAATTGTGCGATGGTCCTACATTTCCAAATCCTGGTCCAATATTACCGACACACGCTATTGCTGCGGATATTGATGTCAGTCCGTCATATCCAGACCCGTAAAGGTACAGACTTATGACAACATTGGTAAATATGTACAGAGTTATAAAACCAAATGTCGCTGAGACTAGTGCACCAGAGCTAGGTGTTCGATTTATAAAAATATTAACGACAGCATTCGGATGCAGAATCTTTTTTATTTCAGTAGCTATTACTTTGGCAATTACAACATAACGTATAACCTTAACTCCACCTGCAGTAGAACCTCCATTACCGCCGATTAGTAAGGCTATGAAAGAGAGCGCAATTGCAGCCTGCCCCCAAAGTTCATAATCAAGCGATGCAAACCCTGTAGTCGTAAGAAATGATGCAATAGTAAAAAATGCATGTACCATTGCATAACTTAATGATACACTACCCTTTTCATACACAATAAATGTCAGTATACAAGAAAGAATGAAAAATATAATCAAGTACCACACTGTCTCTTCAGAGCGATAACCTCTAAAATCACCATAAAACAGCTTTAAGTGTGCCAGAAAATTTATTCCTGAAAGCATCATAAACAAGGTGGTTATCCATAGTATAGCCGGGCTTCCAAAAGCCTCAAGTGAGTTGTTTTTTGTTGAAAATCCGCCAGTTGAAATGGTACTAAAGGCATGGTTTACTGCATCAAAAATGCTCATGCCCTCCCCCCATAAAAGCAACATGTCTGCAATAGTCAACAGAAGATATATTCCCCATAGTCTTATAGCGGTATCTTTTATTCTTGGTGTTGCCTTTTCCAATCTTATGCCTGATGCCTCCGCCTTAAATAGTGCTAAGGAGCCACTTGGGTTAATCAGTGAAAAAAGCCCTACACCCAATACTAAAATACCCATACCGCCGAGCCAGTGCATCATACTTCTAAGCATAAGTATCATTTTTGGCAGAGACTCTATATCTGTATATATTGTAGCACCGGTTGTAGTAAAACCGCTTACAGATTCAAAAATCCCCTGCATAAATGTAATATCACTGTATAGCCACAGTGGAAAAGCACCTGCCACCGACACAAGAAGCCAAATTAAGTTTACAGACAAGATACCATCTTTTAAGGTCAGGTTTAGTTGATGATGACGTAAAAAAAAGTATATACAGATGTTTAAAATAAAAAAAAGCATATCAAAGAATGCAAAAAGTTTATATGATTCATTATAATAGATACCTACCATAATTGGTGTCAGAAAAAAAATGCTAATCGACAGTCCGATGATTGAAAGAAGTTTAAATATATTTCTTATAGATCGTTGATCCACTTTTGAACCTTTTCTTCTTTGTCTCTAATGCAAAATGAAATAACTATGCTGCTCTCATCAGGTACTATAGGTTTATTAAAGAGAGTTAACCCCTCGAGTGAGATGATATATGAGATAATATCGCTTTTAATAAGTGGCTTTATTAATCTGCTCTCTTTTTTAAAGTCACGAATGAAACAGATTGCCGATCCTCCACAAAAAAGTTTTTCATTGACGGCAGAGCTAGACCCTATTATTTCCATAATCGAGTAATAAGCATTAGTTTTCGGGCCTCGAACTACAATAATGTCAAGTGAGTGCATTAGGTTGTAATATTCAATATCATTATTTATTGCCACCACTTTTTCTATGCCATGTTCTTTAGCCTCAATACATTTAATAATATTCTCTTCATCATTTGCAGTCGAAGCAATAAGCATATCCGCATTTTTTAATCCTTCCCCCTCATAAAGTCTAGCATCGCCATATTGACTGTTGATAACAGTTACATTACCCTGAAGAACCTTTGCCGCTTTTTTACATTTTTCTATATCTTTTTCAATTATTTTTATCGATACGCTTTTATCTATAAGCGATTTAGCAATCTCTACTCCAAGCATGTCGGCACCAAAAATTATAATTCTTTTTATAGTTTTTGGCATATAGTGATTAAACCGCTTGCATAAATTCTCTATGGCATGGTGCTCTCCAAATAGATAGACCATATCATCATGCTCAATAGAATCACTATTTTTAGGAATATGAAAACTTTTTTTTCGTTCAATACCCACTACAACAATATTTGTAGAATTTATATGTTCAACTAAAATATCAGGGATTTCATGATGAAAATTAGCTCTGACAGAGATAAGTTTCATAGAGGTTTCGGCAAAGTTTTTTACATTGTTTGCTTTTGGGTAATCCAAAAGTGCTTTGACTGAAGTGGCTGTTAAATTGAATGGGAAAACAGCCTCAGTAATTCCAATTTTAGCTGCTATAGAACTTCTGGCAAAAAATTGATTGCGCAGTCTGATGATTTTTCTTTTTACCTTAATCTTTTCATCCACAATAATGGATGCGATAAGATTAATCTCATCTACGTCTGCAACTGCAATAAAAAGATCTATATCTTTTCCAAAAAAATACTCATAGCTGTCCGGATCTTGAATATTGCCTACAATTGGTAATATATCAATATTTTCTTGTAGCCTGTTTAGGGCCTCTTTATTTTTGTCCATTATTACGACGTTATGTCTGATGCTCAAAGCTTTAGCTAATCTGAATCCTACTCGTCCTGCACCAGCAATAATAATATGCATGATTTTAATTTGTCCCCTTCTTATCTGGATAAGACACTTAAATTATTTAAGTAAATATTGTACATCGGAATGCATAAAGAAAAGATAAAAACTTACTATTTAGCTAATCTTAAATTTACACTATCTATTATTGACATATATACATGTTTACTGCTATATTACACTTTAGAATTACATCTCATAATTATAGTAGGAGACTTATCAGTTTATAATGCTTAAAAAATCATTTACAGTAATAATATTGGTTTTTATTACTTTAACAGACTTGTCATCAAGTGAATACAGCTTTAGAAAATATCAACATGTAAAGATTTTTTATTCAGATATTAGTTCTGATGCAATTAAAGTCGGACTTAAATATAATATTCCTCCCGCTGCAATCATGGCAATTGCCGGGTTAGAGTCCGGATATGGAACCGGATATGTTGCACAGATTACCGGGAATATACTCAGTTTAGGGGCATTTAAAGGCGATAAAGAACTACCAAGACTCTATTTACCCTACTCTAAATCAAGCAAAAAAGTTATCTTTGATACAAAAGAGATTAAAAAATACTCTAAAGATACCTTATTTTGGGAAAATAGACCAAAAAGTTACAAAAGAGACTACAGACCTTCTGCTTTTGCAGGGAGTGTTAAAAACTTAGAACTGCTAAAGTATAATAAAAAATTAAGAGTTAAAGCCTGTAGAAGCTGTCTAAATGATTTCGCAACAAGATGGATTATATCAAAGTCCAAGGTTAAAGTCTTTAGAGATGCCAGAGCTTGGTTAAATTCTCAGGTTTTACAAAAGGGTGTTGGTACCCTCTTTGATATAAAAACTAACAAAAAGTTTATTGAAATGATTGGCGGACATCCACACTCTTTTAATTACAGAAAAACATGGCCAAAAAAAGCCAAATTAATAATGAAAAAAGTAGGATTAGTCGCCCTTGCCAGTGATATGTATATTAAAAAAATCAGCTTTAAAAATGCATGGAGAAAGAAATGAATAGAAAAAAGCAACTGGTAAATGATATACAAAACCTCTTAAACACATATGAGGGTATTCATAAAACATCTATAAACCCAGCTCTGTTAGAGTTTATGGATGAAGAGACTCTTCTTAGTATTATAGACTCACTGCTTGATCAAAAAGAGCATGCTAAAGAGTCAGATAGAGAGTGGCTGGAAAAATTTAAAAAATATAAAAATCAAAGGTAATATTCAAGCGAAATGTGAAATATTATTCTTTTTTCACTTTAATAATAAAAATTATTCATATATTTTAACGATTATTTCAGCCATAAATACATCCTGTTTTGTGGTATTCTGTTGGGTCTAACTATATTTTATACTAAATCCGTTTGATTTGTTACTCAATAATCTGCTATAATTTCATAATATTAAAAAAAGGATGTTATTATGTCTAATGTAGATTTAGTTCAATTAACACAACAAACAAAAAAATTATCAGCAATGGTAGTAGAAGATGAGAAAGTAGCGAATGAACTCTTAAGTTCAACTTTTAAAAACTTTTTCTCTGACGTTAAATCATGTTTCAACGGTGCCGAGGCGTTAAGTGCTTATGAAAAACTAACACCTGATGTTGTTTTTGTTGACATTATTATGGCTGAGATGGACGGTATTGAGCTTTCTCGTAAAATTCGCGAGATTAACCCTAATCAAATCATTATTGTAATTTCTGCAAGTAATGATATAGAAAAAATATCTGAGTCTATTGAGGTTGGTGTAAATAGTTTTATACAAAAACCAATAGATACTAAAAAGATTATCGAACTTTTAACAAGTGTTGTTTCTATGATCAATAAAAAGAAAAAGATAGAGACAAAAACATTCTCTATTTCTCTTCCATTAGATCTATATGAGATAGTAAATGAAAACGCAAAAGCTGAAAGTATCTCTAAAAATGCTGTAATTATTAGAGCACTTCGTAGTTTTTACGACTAAGACTACTTTTTTTTACTGAGTTTTGATATTTTTATGCTTTATTAAGAAATAAATCTATATAATTTCGGCTCAGTAATTAATACTGTTAAGTGGCCCCGTCGTCTAGCGGTTAGGATCCATGGTTTTCATCCATGTTACAGGAGTTCAATTCTCCTCGGGGTCACCACTTTTTACTTAACTACTCCCAACTTAAATAACCTTTTCATACCACCTATCAATTAACTTGATTATCGCACAATAGCTTTTGCTACATATTGTTGTCAAATATGAGTCAATCTAGCTTGCCATTGGTAAAATGACGTGAAAACAAGCACCATCTTTATTGTTATGAACTTCTAAACTCCCTTTCAGACGCTTTTCAGTAATCATTTTAGACATGTAGAGTCCTAGTCCTGTACCTTGTTCTCCTTTTGTAGAAAAATTATTATTGAAAATATAAGATATATACTCTTCTGGAATACCGCCGGCATTATCAGAAAACTCTAGAACAAACATATTTTCTTTTTTATTTAACTTTATTTCAATATATGGATTTTTTATCCTATTGCTGAGTAGTGCATCTGAAGAATTTTTTATTATATTAAGAATTACCTGTACTAGGTCATTTCTAGAAGCTGTAATAATATTACTGTTTCCCTTATTTTCAATGATACTACTGTCAAAAATAAGATTTATTCTTTTCTCTTGAATAATAGGATTAATAATATCAATAGAATATTTTAAGAGTTCTTCTATAGAAACAGATATTTTATTATTATCAACTTTAAAGAAATTTCTAAAATCATTTACAGTTTTAGCAAGATAATTTACACTTTTATTAATTCTTTCAAAAGTTTTTTTGATGTTTTTTTCTTTTATACCATCAAGAGTCATTTCGATCTCTGCATTCGCTGTTGTTATTGATATAACTGAAAGTGGCTGCATCCATTGATGTGCAATAAGTCCTATCATTTCACCCATAGAAGCATTCTTAGATTGCTCTTTAAATATTTCTTCTTGTTCTAATAACTCTTTTGAAGATGTGATATCTTGACGAATAGAAACATATCCGACTATAGTGTTGTCAGAAGTAAAACGGGGGAATATAGTTGTTATTACCCAGTAAGAATGACCATCTTTTTTCCTATTTTTAAGCTCCCCCTGCCACTGTTTTCCATCTTGAATTGTTTTCCATAACTCTTCAAATGTATCAGGTGAAGTGTCAGGATGACGAACAATGTTTTGTGCTTGACCAATAAGCTCTTCTCTAGTATATCCTGAAATTTCGCAAAATGCATCAGAAACAATCTGAATAATACCATTTGAGTCAGTCACTGATACTATCATTTGTTTATCAACGATATCAAGACATTGAAGTATTTCATCAGATTTTAATGATTCAGTAAAAAGCAACTGCTCTCCTTTGCGATTCATATCCATAAATTATACATATATTGGACTATTGTAGCTCTTAACATAAAAATTTAATTTAAAATTAAAAGATTTAAGATAAAAGGATATAAAGCCAAAGTGCATAAAAGCTAAATATTCAAAGGTACTATTATATGGCTTTGTGATTTATATGTGTTTCTCCTCGGGGTCACCACTTTTTACTTAACTACTCCCAACTTAAATAACTTTTTCATACCACTTTTTCATCCATCTATCAATTGGGTTAATCAGTCTATACATAACAGGAACTACAAGCAGTGTTAAAATCATAGAACTTATTAAACCGCCGATAATTGATATTGCCATTGGTGCCTTTGTCTCACTTCCAAGTCCATCGCCTGTTGCTAAGGGAAGCATTGCAAATATCATGGCAATTGTTGTCATTAAAATTGGTCTTAACCTTTTCTCTCCAGCTTCTATCAATGCTTCATCTGCATTTTTTCCTTTGCTCATTGCACTATTTGCAAAATCAACAAGCAGTACCGCATTTTTTCCGACCATCCCCATCAGTAACATAAATCCAATCATTACAAATAAACTAAACTGTAATTTTGATAAATACAGAGCCAGCATAACACCTATAATACTTAGAGGCAAAGCTATCATTATAATTATTGGCTGAATTAACGACTCATACAAAATTGCCAAAATAATATACATCAAAATTACAGACAAACCAATTGCCGAGCCAAAAGCTTTACCGGTTTTTACCATCTCTTCGGCAAAACCTGTAAATCTGTAAATTACACTCTTTGGTAAAAGCTTGTCAATTCCGGCTTTTGTGTAGGCAACTGCACCGCCTAAATCAAGTCCAAACAGGTCAGAATAAACTGTCACCTGTCTTTGTCTGTCAAAGTGGTTGATTGTCCCAAGGACCCTACTCTTAGTAAATTCAACTAAACCATCTAAGTAAACCAAGTCTCCATTTTTGGCTCTTAATTGAAGTTTTTTAATATCTTCAACGCTTACTCTGTTTACATCATCAAATCTTAGTGTGATATTATACTGCTTACCATTTTCTTCAAAGTATGAAATCTCTAAATCACTTGAAAACGCAATAGATATCGCCTCTGCAATTTGTGAAGCTGTAATTCCTAACCTGTTCGCATTTTCTCGTAATATATTTATATCTATCTGAGGCTTTGGGTCATCTAAGTTTGTGTCAATATCTACAAAGCCTTTTTTCTCAGCCAAGTAGTTAGTTAAATTTTTCTTAGCAATCATCAAATCATCAAAAGAGTCAGACTTTAAAACAATTTGATATGGTACTGAAACTCCTGTGCCTTTAATATTTGGAATTGCGGATGCTGTTATAAACATATCTTTTTTATGAGCCTCTAATTTGTGTCTGAAATTTTGAATAATCTGTTCTTGGTTTAACTCTCTGTCTGTTTTTGCAAGAAGTTTTACATATATAAGTGATTTGTGCTTTTCCTTAGATGAGTTGTAACCAACACTTAAAGTAGTGTACTCCACATTTTGATTTTTTCTCACCAGATCCTCTATTACTTTTGATTGTAATATCATCTCCTCTAGCGATATTCCCGAAGCTGCTTTAATTTTTATCTCAAACTCTGCCTTGTCCTCTTTTGGTATAAAATCCATACCTATCTTAGGAAATAAGCTCAGTGAAGCGAAGAATATAATAAACACAAGAATCAAAGTTATCACTTTAAATCTCAGAACAAACTTTAGGGTTAACTCATAAACACGCTCTAAGAATTTAAATATCGGTTCTGTAAAATTATAAAACCTGCTCTCACCTTTATGCAAAGTTCTTGCACTCAAACTTGGAATAAAACTAAGAGCAATTGAGTATGAGATAATAATGGCAAAACCAACGGTCATTGCAAAACTTTCAAAAAACTTGCCGACAATCCCGCTCATAAACGAAACAGGAATAAATACAGCTAAAAGCATCGCAGAAATTGCAAGAATAGTAAATGCCATCTCTTTTGTTCCTTCTACTGCGGCATCAAACTTTTGCATCCCCTCTTCCATCTTTTTATAGATGTTCTCTATAACAACAATAGCGTCATCAATTATAATACCGATTGCTAAAGTAAGTCCTATTAGGGTCATCTTGTTCAGATCAAAGCCCATATAATTCATCAATGCAAACGTACCCATAATTGAAGTGGGGATAGAGAGAGCTGATACTAATGTAATAGTAAAATTTCTTAGAAATATAAAGACAATAATAGCCGCCAATAGTGCCCCATAGATTAGGTCAAACTCAACATCCTCTAAAGAGTGGATAATAAATGGTGAGGTATCATTTAAAATTTGAATACCATACCTGTTACCTGCCAAGCTTTGAAGCTCCGGAATCACTTTTTTTACACGTTTTATGATGTCAAGTGTATTAGTACCTGAAATCTTTTGAACCTCAAGCATTACTCCTTCAACCCCATTGAATGAAGCGTAGCTTTTTGCATCACTTAAGGAGTCTTCAACTCTTGCTATATCTTTAAGTCTAATACTCTCTTTTATCTTTATATTTTTAAGTTCTTCTATACTAAGTGTGTCCGACTTAGTCTTTAGAGTAAATTCCTTGCTTTTTGAAATAAGTTTGCCACCGCCGATCTTTACGTTTTCTCTTGCAATTATTGAGTTTAGCTCTCTAATTGTTATTCCATACTTATTTAAAGCATTGGCACTTGGAAATATTTTTATCTCTCTGTCTTTGTACCCTACTATATTAATAGATCCAACATCATTTAACTTTTGAAGCCTTGGTTTCACCTTCTCATCTGCAAACAACATGAGGTTTTCTATACTCTCATTTTTAAGTGTTAAAAATATGTTGATAACAGAAGCTCCTCCAATATCAAGCTTGCTTACAAGCGGAGATTTCGCATTTTTTGGAAGAACTACTGCTGAGACCTTGTCTCTAACATCATTAGTCGCTTCATCAATATTTCTCTCCAGAAAAAACTTAGCAATAACAATACTTACTCCTTCACTACTGGTAGAGGTTATACTGTCGACACCGCCGATACTAGAGATTGCCTCTTCTATTTTATCTGTTACTTCCGACTCTATTGTGCTTGATTCTGCGCCTGGATAAATAGTTTTTATAGTAACGATGGGGAAGTCCACATCAGGGTAGAGAGCTGAGGGCATTGATTTGAAACTCATATATCCGAATATAACCAAAGTCACCACATACATCAAAGTTGCAATAGGTCTGTTTATAGCTAGTTTATACATCTCTTTTACTCTTTATCAGGTACATGTATATACCCCTCGCCAAAGAGTCCAACCACAAAGTCTTGAGCTTTAACTTCTGCATTTAGTTTTCTGGTTTCATTATCGACACGTGGATATATTTTTGTTATAACTCCTTCATGCTCTTTTTCATCGCCATCTATTTTGTACTTAAACTTTTGACCTATTTTAACCTTTTTCCAATATTTTTGATCGAATTCCAAAATCAGTTTTCTATCTTTAGAACTTTGAAGCTTAAAAATAGTTCTAAGCATCATCCCGCTTACAACATCACCAACCTCGACATTTTTATAAAAGACAATTCCATTATATGGCGCGTAAAGAAGTGTTTTATCATACAAGGCTTCTTTATAGGCAAGATTTGCCTGCGCTTGAATAAGAGCAACCTTTGCGCTTTCATAATGTTGCGCAAATTTATCGAAATGTGCTTCATCAACAAGATGTTTAATTATCACCTCTCTGTCGTAATCTTTTTTTGCAAACTTTAAAGTAACATTTGAACTCTGCAAGGCTGCCTTTGCTATATCTAAAGATGCTTTTATATCCTCGTTATGAAGCTCTGCAAGTCTGTCGCCCTTTTTTACTTGACTTGATATGTCAACGTAAACTTTTTTTACTATTCCACTGGCGTCAAAGGCTAGATTTGCACTTTTTACAGCTTCACAATGGAAATTTGCATAAATTTCTTCTGCATTGGCTATTAAAACTAAACTTATTAAACCGATAATTATTTTTTTCATTTTATAAACTCCTCTAAATTTTTTCCGCTGTAGTAATAGTACATTGCATAGGCTACTTCAAGTTCATTAAGGGATGTCTCGTACAAAGCATTAGCACTTGTTTTTGACGTCAAGGCATCGAGATATATGACATAATCAACAATTCCCGCACTATATTTTTCATTTATCGTCTCGTAAGCACTTCTTGCCGCTACTAATGCACTCTTTGCACTTTTTATTTTTATCTTACTTGTAGCAATTCTTGATAAAGCAAGTTCATTCTCTATCTTTTGCTCTTTTATCTTATACATCACTTCACTGCCAAGTGCCTGAGAATTTATTACTACCGCCTGCTTAGCCTCTTTCAGTGTCCAAAAATCAAAAAGTCTTATATTTGCACTTAAAATTATTTGATTTTGATTTTTTAAGCCTTCTGGATGTAAAACATCGGTTCTGCCGTAACCGTATAGACTATATTTGTCCTGGATTTTTATATCCGGATAATAAGCACTCTCTATTGACCTTGCACTACTCATAAGGGCTTTCTCTTTTGCCTTTAAAGAGATTATCTCATCACTATATTTAATATCTTTTTGCACTATCTCTTTAAAAGCTGATTCTTCCAAATTCTCAATTCTCATACCGACTTTTAACTCTAAAGACTTATGTTTGGTTAATATTTGAAACTTTAAAGCCTCTAAATCATATATATTTGTGTCATATGCCGCCTGTAGTCTGTCTACATCATCTGTAGTAGCAAGTCTTGCCTCATAATACTTCTTAATACGGATCAATTGCTCTTGCAGAGATTTACCTGCATCTTCCTTTGCCACAAGAGAAGCCTTTAGACTTTTAATGGCATAAAAATCTTTACTTATCTCTAAACTTAAACTTCTTTTCATCTCATTTGTATCATGCTTACTGGCTCTGAATTCGCTTTTTGACTTCTTTAATAAAGATGATTTTCTGCCGCCGTCGTAAATATCAAAACTTACTTTTGCATATCCGCTATAGATATCACCTGGCTGTCTAAAGGTTTTGCCGTTTGAACTCTCATAATATCCGCCGATATCTATTACCGGAAGATATGCACTTTTTTTTGAATCAACATCCTTGGCGTGTGATTTTTGATTTAAACTGCGAGAGATGACTAAATCATTATTTTTCTTTGCATATTCAATTAGCGATTTTAAATTTTGTCCATATATCAAAGCCGGAACAAGTAATAAAAGTAACCTTTTCATCTCTTCACCTCAATAAATTCAAATAGCGCATCAATAAATTTATCTATCTCATGTTTAACGTTTTGTAAAGTGTCTGTAACTACACATGAGATAAAAACACCCTCTCCGACAACAAACAGACCTCTTGCCAAATCCTTTGAGTTTAAAGCAAGTTCCCCTCTGTCTATTCCTTCTTGAATTATATTTTCAAACCAAGAAAAATAATCATGTGAACATTTACTTTGAAACTCAATCATCTCTTTATCCGGATTTGTTAAAGATATGGAGATAAACTCCTTATAGAGTTGTCTTAATTCTACATCCTCTGCGTTATAAAAAATACTGAAAAACTCTTTGATTTTATCTTTTGTAGTAATAAGGCTCTCTATTCTTTGACTCTTTTTTATGTTGTGATCATGAAGTAAAATATTTACTATTTCAAATACAATATCTTCTTTATTTTTAAAATATTCATATATAGTACCCTTGCCTACTCCTGCTGTTTTTGCCACCTCAGAAATGGTTAAATCTTTTATTCCATTTTGAAAAAAGAGCTCTTTACATGAGATTGCTATATCTTTTCTTTTTTGTACCTTATCTACAATTATTGCCATTTTTACACTCTCCATTTTAATGACTGACCATCAGTCATTAATGAGAATTGTATAACTTTTACTCTTAATGTTTATTAAAAAATAAAAAGTAAAAAGCTCCATATAAAACTTGTTATTAGCTAAGATTTGTTAGAATTGTAAAAATAATTTTTAGGATTTTTAATGTTAAGATTTGCACCTAGTCCAACTGGTGATATGCACATAGGCAACCTTAGAGTTGCTATATTTAACTATATTGTTTCAAAACAGAGAGATGAAGAGTTGATTGTTAGAATAGAAGATACTGACAAAGAACGAAATATTGAGGGTAAAGACCAAGAGATATTAGATATCTTAGCTCTCTTTGGTATTGAATATTCGCAAGTTATCTATCAGAGTCAAAATGCTCGTTTTCACACTGCTATGGCACTTCAGCTTATTCATGAAATAGAGGCCTTTAACTGTTTTTGCTCCCCTGAGTGGCTTGAAAAAAAGAGAGAAGAGGCAAAAAACAACAAAGAAGCCTATAGATACGATGATGCTTGTGCAAATCTACCAGCAGAACTTGTCATAGACAATATGAATCCATTTACGGTAAGAATAAAAAAGCCAAAAAATACTATAGTCATCAAAGACTATATCAAAGGCACAATTAGTTTTGACCCTAAAGATGTTGATAGTTTTATTATTCTTAGACAAGATAAAACACCAACATATAATTTTGCATGTGCAATTGATGACATGTTAAGCGATATATCTTTAGTTATCCGTGGTGAAGACCATATGAGTAATACTCCAAAGCAGGATTCAATTAGAACATCCCTTGGTTATGAAAAGAAAATAGAGTATGCTCATCTTCCTATAATATTAAACACTGATGGCAAGAAGATGAGTAAAAGAGATGATGCATCAAGTGTTAAGTGGCTTCTTGAAGAGGGGTTTTTACCCGCAGCAATTGCAAACTACCTTATATTAATAGGAAATAAACCGCCAAAAGAGATTTTTAGCATGTCAGAGGCTATAGAGTGGTTTGACTTAGAAAAAATATCTAAATCCCCTGCCCGTTTTGATATTGACATGTTAAGACATATCAACAGAGAACACCTTAAGAATCTTGATGCTAAAGAGCTATCCAGATATGTTGGTTTTGCTGATGCTGAGATAGGTGAACTAGCACGTGTTTACCTTGAAGAAGCCTCTACAACAAAAGAGTTGAGAAGTAAAATAGAACCTATTTTTACAGAGAAGGAGATTCCGCAGGAGTTTGCTGAGTCCGCTAAAATAATGGCTCAAACTATCAAAAATGCACCATATTTTGAAGAGTATGATGATTTTAAAAGCTACATAATGAAAGAATCAGGACTTAAGGGGAAAAATTTCTTTAAACCTATAAGATTCCTTCTGACAGGGGCTGGACATGGACCGGATGTTGCTGACATATATAAATATCTTAAAAACTATATAGGGGAGATTGTTAAATGAATATGATTATTGAGATTGTTCAAGGAGTTGGCTCCTTGGCTATTGGACTTATTAATGTCTATATCTGGGTTATTATTATTGCGGCTCTTCTAAGTTTTGTAAACCCTGATCCATACAACCCTATTGTGCAGTTCCTGCATAGGATTACTAACCCTGCATACAATTTAGTTAGAAAGTTTGTCAAAACAAATTTTAATGGTTTAGACTTAGCCCCTTTATTTATTATAGTCGCCCTACAAGTTATTATAGTATTACTGAGATCCGTTCTACACGCTCTGTAAGTTATGATTAGATTTATTTTAATATTTTTGCTTATCTTAACATCAGGATATGCAAAAATAGAACTTAAAGAGATTAATTCAAAACCCTCCAGTCGTGCTAAAGATTTTATGATTTGGCAATACTTAAAACAGAATATAACTCCTACTCAAGCCGATAAGGCGTATGCTCAAGTAGATAATAAAAAGAGCAACAGACTCCTCTATCTGTATGCTAAAAAAACTAAAAATAAAAAACTGAAATATAAAATATCATGTAAAAATCGATCAGATTTTTTAAGAATTAAGAAAAAAGAGTGCTTAGAACTCGCATTTTCCCCGTATAAAGCAACAAGACTTACAAACAATAAGAGAAAGAAATTAATAAAAAAACTAAGCTCCCAATCAAAAATAAACATTCTTAAAATATTAAATGAAAAACATGAACAAAATTCATATAGGAAATATGATGCCGACACAATATTAACTCTTTTTGACAGTACAGGGTATAAATATCGAAAAAAATATCTAAATATATATCTAGACAAAAAATTTGTAGACTCTATTACATCATCATGGAGAGTGTCAAGATTTATTAAAAGAGTTGTAAATGATGATAAGTTTGATAAACTTCAGCTGTCTCTGCTTAATATGGATGGTCAAAAGCTAAATTCTAAAAGTAATTTTTTTTTAGCACTTAATCATCTAAGACATCTTGACAAATATAGTGCAATAAAATATTTTAAACTCTCCCGTTCAAAAGCTAAATACAGAATAAATGTTGATAAGAATAATTTTTGGTTGTACAAAACTACAAAAGATAAAAACTATCTAAACATACTTTTAAAAAGTACGGATATTAATATATACACCCTTTATGCACGAGAAAAGATGAATGTTGAGTTTAATAATTACTTCAGCAGACTTGATACAACTAAACAAGTATCAAAAAAAAGTTTATTGAATCCATTTGATTGGAACGAAATATCAAAAAAAATAAAAAAAACAAAAAAGAGCAAGCTCTTTGAATTAGCGCAGTTATACAAGCAAAAAAACATGTTGCCGGCACAAGCTTTTATTATTCAAAAGGCATACGGATACAGCATACATGGGTATATTATGCCTTATGATGAATATTTAAGAGGTCTAGACAATGACGATAAAGCTTTAGTTTATGCGCTAATGAGGCAAGAGAGCCTTATGGTTCCATCTGCTCTTTCACACTCATACGCACTTGGACTTATGCAGATAATGCCTTTTGTGACAGATGCCATTAGTAAGGAGATAAAAAATCCAATCCAAAGCTATGATGAGATGTTTCTTCCCAAAAACAATATTAGATACTCAAGAAAACATATAAAGTGGATGAAAAAATCACTCTATCACCCTCTATTTATTGCATATGCATATAACGGCGGTATTGGTTTTTTCAAGAGATTTCTTCTTAAAGACAAATTTAGCAGAGGTGAATACGAACCATTTTTAAGCATGGAGATGATGGCGAACAACGAAAGTAGAGAGTATGGAAAAAAAGTATTAGCTAACTATGTAATGTATAAAAAAGTCATGGGAGAGAAGATATCTATTGTTCATCTTTTTGATACTTTAACACAGCCGAAGATGACAGACCGTTTTCGAGAACAAGGTTGATTTTATCAGCCTTTTTAAATGAAACAAGATAGTATCTGTTCCAGTTGCTCTTAGTCTCAACAAGGTGAGAAAACCTGTTGTTTTGTGGAAGTTTTTGTAGTTTAATTGGTAGCTTAGAATTTAATTTTAGCCTTAAATCTGTTTGAGTCGGCTTTAGCGGGTCATACATCTCTTTTGTATCTTTAGTAAAAAGGTATACAAAAAAATACTCATCCCCCTTGAATGATTTAGGATATACCTCATTTAGATATATTGCAGAGAACACACCACTTACTTCTCCATTTTTAGATATTATTTTGCTACTTTTTAAGCTAGATATACTAAGTTCCTGATCCTTATCCATCTTAAACTCAGAAAAAGCATTTTTGCTAGAACAAGCAGTAAAAAGTGTTAAAAAAGTTAAAATTATAAAAAAAGTTTTCATCTATATTCCTGTAAATAATGTTGGAATTATATCTTATTAAACAACTATTTTGTATAATCTCCTAAATTTTAGATAAAGATATAAATTGAGTAAAAGATTAGCAGTAGCATTTACAGGTCCTTCTAATAGTGGAAAGACTACTCTCATATTAAAAATAGCCAGAAAACTAATACATGAGTTTTCAAAAGAGGTCGCTATAATTAAGCATGACCCAAAAGATAAGGCTCGCTTTGATGTTGAAGGAAAAGATAGTTATAAGTTTAGCGATACAGGTGCAGAAGTTATTGTGACCTCTCCTAATCGTACAACTTACTTCTCGCAAAGACAAAAAGAACTTGATGAGATGATTAGATTATTTGACAAATTTGACATTCTTCTGGTAGAGGGGCTTAAAAATTTGCCATTACCAAGAATAAGTGTGTTTAGGAACTCTTTGGATTGCGACTACTTTGAATATATGGATGCATTAGCAATAGATGAGAGCATCAATATAGATGAGTACGAGTTGCCAAGTGATGTTGATATTTTAGACATAAACAACTGTGAAGATGTAATATCTTGGATACTTAAAAATGCGAAGGAAGTTTAGATAAATGACAGATATATTTGATGCAATACAAAGAACTGCTATACGAATCAAAGATGCAATAGATGTGAAAGATATAGGCTATTCACAACAAGAGAACAGCTCTGGTGAAACACAGCTTCAGCTTGATATTAAGTGTGATATGATTATTGAAGAGGAGTTCTCAAATGTGACTTCTATTCACACAATAGCCAGTGAAGAGAAAGATAAAGAGATGTTATTGCACAAAGATGGCAAGTATTTTATCGCTTATGACCCTCTTGACGGATCTTCTCTAGTTGATGTCAACCTTAGTGTAGGCTCTATTTTTGGTATTTATGAAAATGATTTTGGTGCAAAAAACATGGTTGCTTCATGCTATGTTGTTTTTGGTCCTCGAGTTGAGATGGTTTTTGCCCACAACAAAACAAAACTTCATCTGCTTCAAGGTGGAAAGTTTGAATTTGTTAAAGAGATACGCCTAAATGAAAAGGGAAAACTCAATGCACCAGGTGGAACTCAACAAAACTGGAAGCCTTACCACAAAAAGCTGGTAGACAGCTTCTTTGCCGAGGGTTATCGTCTAAGATACTCAGGAGGTATGGTTCCTGATTTACACCAAATACTTTTAAAGGGCGGCGGGCTTTTCAGCTACCCGGGTACCTCTGACAAACCTGATGGAAAACTTCGTAAACTTTTTGAAGTATTTCCTTTTGCCTTTATATATAAAATAGCCGGCGGTGAAGCGATAGACGGTCAAAACGATTTAATGACACTGTCTCATGCACATATACATGACACTTCACCTTGTTTCTTTGGGTCAAAATATGAGATCTCAAGAGTAAAAGAAGTTTATGCAAACAACAGATAATCATAATTTGGACAAGTTTGAACTTCATCTTAGTGAGATGACAAGCAAAGTTCAAAATTGCCAAAAAGAGAAAAACTTAGGTAGCTGCAGCAGTTGTGAACTTTACCTAAGTTGTGAACTAAGAACTGATTATGTTAAATCGGTTTACAACAGTATGTCTAAGGGCGATACTGGTGGATTTGAATTTTAAAAGGAGAATAATTGAGTAAATATATAACAACACCCATATATTATGTTAACGGAGAGGCTCATATAGGGCATGCATACACTACCTTTATAGCTGATACAGTAGCTAGATATGAAAAACTAAAGGGTGAAGACACATTCCTTTTAACCGGCACAGACGAACATGGACAAAAGATAGAAGAGTCAGCACAAAAACATGGTAAACCGATTCAAGAGTTTGCAGATGAGATAAGTGCCAGCTTTAAAAATCTATGGGATGAATTTGAAATAGATTATGACAAGTTTATTCGTACAACTGATGAAGATCATAAAAAAGGTGTTCAAAAAGCCTTTGAAGTCATGTATGCAAAAGGTGATATCTACAAAGATTTTTACGAGGGTCACTACTGTGTAAGCTGTGAGACATTTTTTCCAGAGACACAACTTGTTGACGGCGAGTTTTGTCCTGACTGCGGCAGAAGTACAAATATTGTTAAAGAGGAGAGTTACTTTTTTAAACTTTCAAAATATGAGGATGCACTCCTAAAACACTATGCGGACAACCCTGACTTTATTATGCCCCGCTCCCGTGCAAATGAAGTTATTAATTTTGTAAAAGGCGGGCTTCGTGATCTTTCGGTTACAAGAACATCTTTTACCTGGGGTGTAAAGATGCCCGACTCAATTAATGATGATAAACATGTTATGTATGTATGGCTTGATGCACTTATGAACTATATAACAGCTCTTGGCTATGGAAAGGATGATGCAAATATGAATTTTTGGCCGGCAAGCACACACTTTGTCGGTAAAGATATTCTTCGTTTTCACGCTATCTACTGGCCTGCATTTTTAATGAGCCTTGATCTGCCACTGCCACAGCATATTGGAGCACACGGCTGGTGGACAAGAGATGGTGAAAAAATGTCTAAATCTAAAGGTAATGTTGTCTCACCAAAAGAGGTCGCTGACGCTTACGGTGTTGAGAACCTAAGATATTTCATGCTTAGAGAGGTTCCATTTGGTCAAGACGGCGACTTCTCTCAAAGAGCATTTATAGATAGAATAAATTCAGAGCTTAGCAATGACTTAGGTAATCTTTTAAACCGTATTATCGGCATGAGCGGCAAATATTCTGATTTTGAGATAGATAGTGTAGATGTTCTTAAGTATCACAAAAGAGAGCTTGATGCAATGGATGAAGCTTTGGACTCACTTGATGCATTTATGGAAAACATGCAGATGCATAGATATTTAGAAGAGCTTTGGAAACTATTCTCTATAGGAAATAAAGCCATAGAAGAGCATGCTCCATGGATTAAGGTAAAAGAAGATAAAAAAGATGAAGCATTGGCTACAGTTGCTTTAGTCGCAAATATCTTGGCAAAAGCATCGATAATGCTTCATCCTATTATGCCAAAGACTACAAACATTATAGCTGACGCACTCAATTTCAGCATTGATAATGCAAGCTATAAAGAGTTTATTTTAGATAAAAAATTATTAAAATTATTTAATATTAAAAAAGTTCCCCCTCTTTTTCCTCGTGTTGAAGAGCCTCTGATGCCTGAAGCTCCTGCTGCTCAGCCAAACCCTTCAAAAGAGAGCCCCAAAGAAAAAGAGGGTGGTGGAGAAGAGGACAACCTTATAGAGATTGGACAGTTTTTTGAGACATCTCTAAAGGTTGGTATTGTTCTATCTGCGGAGGAAGTACCTAAGAGTAAAAAGCTTTTAAAACTTCAGGTTGATTTAGGCGAAGAGAATCCTAGACAAGTTGTCGCAGGAATCAAAGAGTTTTATAGTGCAGAGTCACTAATAAATACACAAGTCTGTGTAGTTGCAAACCTAAAACCTGCAAAACTTATGGGAATGATATCAGAAGGAATGCTTCTTGCTGCTAAAGATGAAGATGGATTATGTTTAATTAGACCGGAAAAACCTAAGAAAGTAGGCACACCTATTGGATGAGACTTGAAAACTTTTTAGCACTTACCCAGGCTACTCTAATTAATGAGCCATGCATCAATAGTTTCGAAGATATTGTATTTGAAGCTTCTAGAGTAAAAAGAGGTGATCTTTTTTTTGCTTATGCTTATGAGGATATAGCTCTGGCAATTGCTAATGGTGCATATGGGATTGTCTTTGATGAACCTACTCAAGTAAGTGATAATGAAATAGCTTGGATAAATGTTAATGATCTTGACCTTGCGCTAAAAAGACTACTTCGCTTTAAGATGATAGAAAAAGAGATTGTAGCTTATGAGTGTAATGAAATTGTTCTCAAGCTCTCCCTGCAAGTTATTACTCAAACGAACTTTCTTTCATTAACAGGGAGTTTAAAATCTGCTTTCAAATCCCTTTGGAATATAGAGGATAGAACAACTGTACTATTTTGCCCTGAACTTAGCGATAGAACTATTTTTGCAAGTGTAAAAAAAATACCAAATACCTCATTTGAGCCAATAGAGATAATGGAGCAAACACTGTTTGAGACATCATTTATCTATAATAATGTTTTTTATGAAAGGCAACTTATATCCCCTCTCTTCATTCCTTATCTAGAAGAGCTTCTACATCTATATAAAACTTTAAGAATAGATTATAGACTCAAAAAATTCACACCTATAGAACATTTTGAAGCAGTATTTACAAATACAAAATTTGAAATCAAAAACTTTGGCACAAGTGATAAAGTGCTTATTTTTGAGCCTAATATAAGTTTAATTGACTCTCAGATTATATTTTTACAGCATCATGCCTCTTGGGCAAACATGATTTTTATTATTCCGCCTAATGTCAAGGCTGAAGAGAATAAAAGTATTTTTGTCTATCAAGATGAAAAAGATATTATCAATATACTAAAAACAAATAGTTTTAACTTTGCACTTATTGTCGGTACGGATAAGTCTATCTTGAATAATCCGCTATCTAATCAAACACAGCTCACCTTAGATTTTCACTAACTCCTTAATCATCTATGTCGTTTTGGAGTTTTTAAGAATCTCATCGCTTTAAGTCTCATCACAGCAGTTTGAACATCTCCTGCGTACTTAATCTCTTTATGATTTACCATAACTCCCAAAACAGGTTTATAATCATCATACAGTGTTAAAAACTCCATGTTACGTGAGCCCATCTTGAGTCGTCCTATTACTTTATTGACTAAAAAGCTTTTTTTAGAAACAAAATATTCTGCCGTAATACTACCTCTTTTTAGTGAAAGTAAATAATATTTTTTCTTTATAAAGAGTCTTATCTCTTTTAAGTTATCCCTTAAAACAAGAGGGTTAAAGAGCCTCATCAGCTGTAACTTCATAGCATCCAACATTGGACCTTGTGCTAAAATTTTTCTTGTTCCAAAATCTTTTGTACCATAATCTTTAATCAATACTCTGGTCTCTGTTTTATCTGGATATATCAGTTCAGTCCGAAGGAAATATGGCATATCTACCCTCCGATTATCAGTTCCGTTTCCATCATTTGTCTTTGTCTCAACATCCCAAACCTGCATATAGGAGTTCAGTTGTTTTATATTTTTTTCTCCGCCATATGCTCTTATCATATTTGTAATAAGCTGTTCACGCGTTGGTTCGCCGGCATTAAGCGTAGACACAATAAAAGCTATTGTTAAAAATATTTTCAACACTCTGTTCATATATAGTTCTCCAATCATCTTCTTAAATATATAGTATTTTATGTAGCTTGCACTTAAAAGCTATAATATGTTTTTTAGATACAATACAAAACTTGAAATTCTTAAGGTGTTACTAAAATATGAACCGCAGAGACTTTATAACAACCGCTACAACAGCATCTGCCACATTTGCTTTGAGTGGATGCAACGATAGCAACCATAAGGCAATTGATTACTCAAAACATCACCAAAAAAAATATGATACTACAAAAAGAGTAAACATAAACAGAAACAAAAAAACTATTATAAAACTTGCTACAAGTTGGCCGGCACACTTTCCTATTATGGGTATTGGTGTAGAGAGGTTTACACAAAGAATAAAAGATATCAGTAGCGGTTCTTTGGAGATAAAACTCTATCCAAAAAACACACTCGTCCCTGCCTTGGCAGTCTTTGATGCCTGCTCCAGCGGTCAGATAGATGCTTTTCACTCCGGTCCATACTACTGGAAGGGTAAAAATTCTGCCTTTTCACTATACAGCGGTATACCCTTTGGCTTTACAGCAGAAGAGATTAACTCATGGATGCTTTTTGGCGGAGGACTTGATCTTTGGCGAGAGCAGTATGCAAAGTATAACCTGCATCCTTTTATGGGTGGAAATACTAACATCCAAATGGGTGGATGGTTTGCAAAACCTATAAATTCGCTTGCTGATATGCAGGGTTTGAAGATGAGGATACCGGGTCTTGGAGGAGAAGTGTTTGCAAAAATGGGTGTCAATCCTATACTACTGCCTGCCGGAGAGATATACACTTCACTTGAACGCGGTGTAATTGATGCGACCGAATGGGTTGGACCTGCACTTGATATAAAAATGGGTTTTTACAAAGTTGCCCCTTACTACTACTCTGGATGGCATGAGCCTGGTTCTATACTAGAGCTTACTTTTAACCAACAGTTTTGGAAAAAGTTGGCTTTTGAGCATAAATCTATGATTGAGGTGGCCTCAAGCGAAATGAACTCAAACATGACCTATGAATTCCATTCAGAGAATATATATGCACTTCAAAAATTAAAAGAGTTAGATATCACCCTACTTCAATTTCCAAGTGATGTTATAGATGCCGGTAAAAAAGCTTTAAAAGACGTTGTCTCTGAACTAAGCGAGAAAAATAGTGATTTTGAGAGAGTTTATGACTCAATAAAGAAGCATCTAAACCTCTCCAAAGAGTGGAGTGATGTGAGTTTAAGATACTTTTTAAATGAGAGATAAATAATAAACGTGTATAATCGCGTTCTTACTTTAATTTAAAGAGAGATATTTGAAAAACTTTATACTAGTCACTATATTATTACAGAACCTGCTTTTTGCCTCTTTTAGCGCCACTATATTAGATAAGAATACATCAACACCTATTAACAATGCTACCATAAGCGATTCAAACTCTAGCGTTGTAAGTGATAAAAATGGATATTTTACAATCAATAGCCCTGAACATGTACTACATGTCAAGGCTTGCGGATATAGACCTTTTAAAATAAACAGTGAGAGTAACAGCACCCTTATTAAGCTTGAACCATTAGTGGTAAAGGCTCTTTATCTCAGTTTTTGGAGAGCTAGCAATAACTCTAAAAAGTTAAAACAGCTGTTAGAGATAATAGAAAAAACAGAGGTTAACACTATTGTTGTCGATGTTAAAAATGAGTATGGTTCAACATCCTATAAAACTTCTTTTAATCAGGCAAATAGTTACGGAGCTCATAAGAATAGAACAAACAGAAATATACAAAAGTTTATGAGGTTAATGAAATCAAAAAACATATATACAATAGCCCGTATAGTCACCTTTAAAGATGAGCTTCAGGCCATAAATAACCAAGATTATGCCATTAAAAAAACTGATGGAACTATCTGGAGAAACCATGATAATATGGCCTGGGTTGATCCCTTTGATAAAAGATCTCACGAATATACGATTTCTATAGCAGAAGAAGCCGCAAAAGTTGGTTTTGACGAGATTAATTTTGATTATATAAGATTTCCTGCTAAAGCTGGACTTATTTTATCAAAAAAGAATACACAGAAGAATCGTTTAAAAGCTATTGATGATTTTTTAGATTCAGCACAAAAAAGATTAAGGAAATATGGTGTATTTATCTCCGTTGACACATATGGAAATATATGTTGGAGCAAAGATGACAATAATATAGGACAGACCGTAAAATCTTTGGCTGCTCATGCCGACTATTTGGCACCTATGCTATATCCATCAGGTTTTGCCAGCGGTTCTTTTTACTTTAAATATCCGGCTGAACATCCGCATGCCGTCATTTACAGAAGCATAAAAAATATACAAGACAGAATAGATACAAAGAGAGTTAGACCTTGGCTTCAGCACTTTAAAGACTACACATCTATAAAAAAAGAGTACAAAAAATTTGAAATTCAAGAACAGATAAGAGCTACCGAGGACACTAATACTAATGGATGGATGATGTGGTCTCCATCAAGCAGATACTTTATGAACTACTTTATTAAAAAAGATTAATTGTTTTTAGTTTTTTATTCAACTCTTTAGAGTTTGAAATATATACCTCTACTAAGTCATGAAATTTTTGTGAGTGGTTCATGTGTGTTAAATGTGCTAATTCATGTACTATTATGTAATCTATAAGCTCTTTATTTATCTTAATCAACTCTGTATTGAGAGTTATAGTTCCTTTTGAGCTGCAGCTGCCCCATCTGCTTCTCATTTTCCTAAATTTTATATCACTATAACTAAGTCCCATTATTTTTGAATAGTAATCTAGCCTTGGAATCAAATAGTTTTTTGCATATGTTTTATAAAACTTGTCATAACACTTCAATATATTAACACTGTTTGATACTTTTATTTTTTGTAAATAAGTTCTTAAATCTTTCGCTTCGTCTATATCTATGCTATACACTTCACCAAAGAGTAGGATTTCATCTTCAATATTAACTATTATTGGCGGGTTTCTTTCTGCTACTAGCAGCTTTTTTCTTATCCAGAACTCTTTTTTTGAAAGTAAATCTTGAATATACTTATCTGAGACCCTTGGTGTTTTGAGGGTTATCTCACCACCCCTGTCAATACTAATATAGCTATTCTTAAGTCTTGGGTTACATATATGTTGAATTTGTAAATTGTTGAAATTTATCCTATTTGTAATTGATTGGATCTTTTACTCCGGCTATCTTAAACCCTTTGAGCCTTAAACGACAACTATCACAAACTCCACAAGCCTCATCTTCATTCTTGTAACAACTCCAAGTAAGAGATAGTGGGACTTCCAGTTCAACTGCTTTTTTAACAATTTGAGATTTTTTAAGATCTACCAGGGGCATATGAATCTCTATACTTGTTTCATCTTTCGTACCAAGATTTATACTCTGTTGCATACTCTTAATATAAGACTCTCTGCAATCAGGGTATCCACTGCTATCCTCTTCTACTACACCTATACTGATAGCCTCTGCACCCTCTTTTTCCGCTATAGCTGCGGCTATACTTAAAAATATTCCATTTCTAAAAGGTACATATGTTACAGGAACACCATCTTCCAATCCACCGGTGGGCACATCTATGCTTCTGTCTGTCAAGGCAGAGGCACCGATTTTAGCAAAGAAGTCTAAGTCCAGTACATACCTATTCAATACATCTAATTCATCACAAATTTTATGAAAACATTCCAGCTCTTTAGTCTGGGTTCTTTGGTCATAGTTAAAATGCAGAGCAACAATATCGTAACCGCTGTTTTTCATCATATATGCACTAAGTGTTGAATCCATACCGCCACTCATTATGCAGAGTGCTTTTTTATTTATTAAAATCATAAAAAGATTCTAACATAAAATTTTAATCTTTATTAAAAGTTATAAGCAATATAATGTGTTATGTGAATAATTAAAGGAGATATTATGGATGTTTCATCAACAGGAAGCGGTTCAGCTTCTATTCAAGTAGACGTAATGAAAAAAGCTACTCAGGTACAAGAGCAACAAATTTTAAAAGTTCTAGATAGTGCTAATCAACAATCTCAAGAGATGACAGCACAAAAAACTGGCGTTGGCGGTCATTTAAATATAACCGGTTAAAAAACCAGCTTATATGAATATAGGTGCAAAATGTATCTATTTCATACTAGAACTACCTTCTATTTGGTATAATCATATATATGATTGAACTAGATAACAGAACCTCATTAAATGTCAACACTGCTGTTGCAGATGCTGTTGCAAATTTTCTTACAAATAAAGATATAGAGCTAATTATTACTAATAATGATGAAATGAGAGAGATAAACTCCCTTCATCGTAATATTGATAAAGATACGGACGTTTTAAGTTTTCCATATGAAGATATGCCCATGAGTCCGCTTGGGAGCATAGTTATATCTTCATCTTATGTAAAACACAAAGCTCAAGAGTTAAATCACAGTGAGAGTGATGAGTTTTCTTTACTATTCATACATGGCTTATTACATCTGTTGGGCTTTGATCATGAGCTTGATAATGGCGAAATGAGAGATAAAGAAGCAGAGTTGATAAAAAAATTCAATCTGCCGCTGAGTCTAATAATAAGAACAGAAGGAAAATAGTGGATTTTGTAATTTTTACAGTAGCAATGTCAGCGCTTATTTATGGTGCTGATTTTATTATAAAAGAGTCTGAAAGAATCGCTCTTCATTTTAATATTTCTCATTTTGTAATAGGTGCTACACTAATAGCATTTGGCACCTCTTTACCTGAAATGGCAGCATCTATGATGGCTGCAGCAGATGGTAAAAGTGAGATGGCGGTTGCCAATGTTGTCGGCAGCGTAATATTTAATATTACAATGGTTCTGGGTATTGTATTTTTAATATCTAAAAAGATGGATCCTAAGAGAAATCTATTTGCTCAGGACAGCGCTTGGGTGGTTATCCCTGTTGTTCTATTCTTTGTAATGATACAGGACTCAACAATCAGTAGAGTTGATGGCTTAATATATCTTTTAGTAATGATATCTTATCTAATTTTTCTATTTTCTGACTCAAAAGAAGATTTAGCAGGTGAAATAGATGAGAGTCTGGCTACAGAAAAATTTAACTGGACTAAAACGGTCATACTGCTGGGTATAGGTTTTGTTTTAACCATAGGTGGGGCAAACTTTGTTGTAGAGAGCGGAACAAACATAGCAAGAATTTTTGGTGTCAGTGAGTGGATTATTGGGATATTTTTGATATCTTTAGGTACCTCTCTTCCAGAGCTAGTTGTCTCTCTTGTAGCTGTTAAAAAAGGAAATGCGGAGATGAGTATAGGCAATATTATCGGTTCTAATGTCGCTAATTTTTCTATGGTACTCGGTGCATCGTCATTAATAAACCCATTAACCATAGACTTGGTGTCTACAGAGTTTGATCTTTTAATTATGTTAGCAGCTTCAATAACTCTTGTTTTTATTTTAGCCAACAAACTTTACAATAAAGCCGGAGCAATATTTTTATTGATGCTTCTCGCTCTTTTTATTCAAAACGCAGTTGCGTAGCGACAAGTTTCTTTAGAAAACTTACTTATGAAAGAGCTAAGTTTCTTTAGAAAACTTACTTATGAAAGAGCTAAGTTTCTTTAGAAAATCTTCTTATTGTTTTTCCTTCAATAAATTAATTTTATTTTGCCAAATTATTTTTTGGAGTGGGTGAAGTGTAGTTTGCTTAAGCCATTTCTCAAACTCTTTGGCATAATGTAATTTAATTATATTATGCAAGTTTTCTACTTGCGCAATAAGTTCTTCTAAATATAATTTTAATTCTTCAATATTCAATGAACTAATTGGTCTTAATCTCCTTTTCACTCCAAGAACTAATTTCTCATTAATTTGCTCATTTGCAATATATAAAAATATTGAAGCAGAGTTAATATTTGCATATACCTCATTCCATATACGCCCGTTTATCATCTGATCATAAGCTAAATCAAAAAACATAGGATATTTTTGCAAAACTTTTACCAATTCATCAAAGTTGTCATCTATCATTGCACGAAAAAGCATACGTGAACGATTTCTTATCTTATGGCGTAACTTTTCACTATTTATTACATCTGAATTTAGTAAATTCAATCTATGTAATGCACCAAGACGTGAATGATTAAATGCCATGATTGCAACAGTTGTATTTCTGTCACTAACCTGCTGAGGATGTGAGCCTGATGGTCGATAAAATGCCCATTCGAGTCTTGCTTCATCATCTTTATGGTTTAGATAAAGTTCATCCCCTCTTGCTTCATAGTCTGGTTCATCTTGAAGAGCTTCTATCTCCTCTTTATAACTTAATTCATTCATAATAATCTTTACAAATCAAAATAGAAAACATCACCAAAGGTCTCTAGTTTTTTCATATTTTTTCTCTCACTAACTAAGAAAAGTGTGTTTATTTCTGGTGTACGTTCTATCTTAAAAAGCCCGTCACTAAGAACTATTAGAGTTGATTCCATATTAGAAATTCTATTTATATACTCCAAAACAGGTTCAAATATAGTCCCTCCATTTCCCTTATGGAATGCAATATTAGGCTTAATCTCCTGAGCCTTATAACTTACAACTCTGCTCTCATCTACCCTGTCATCAAAAGGAACTACAGTTATTTTAAAATCCGTACTAATGCGCATTACAGAATCTATAATTCCAAGAAATTTTGAAAATGTCTCATTGTTTATACTCATAGACCTGTCAAGTGCTATAAAAAGATTAAGTCGATTTCTCTCATGTTTATACCCTGGAAGATAAAGGTTTTGATGTATAAATCTACGGTTTGGATGTGAAAAGTTTATCTCTTTATCAAAGAAACTCTCCGTCATGTAAGTATGTAGAAGTGTCTCTAAGTCAATCTTAGGACGTATGACTTCACTTATCATCTCTAAAAAAGAGGCTGGAATATTACTCTGCTTTGATGCAGCACCCATTGCTTGGACTATCAAAGCATCTATCTCTTCCATGGCAGCTTGAGTATCGCCTTCATTTTCAATTAAATCTAGTTTTTCCTCTTGAGGGTTTTGTTCATCAGGCGTACCTTCACCATTTTCACTTTCCTCATAGAGTATATTGTAGACCTCCTCTACACTTTTGTCTCGAAACTTTTCCAACATCACTTCATTCTCAGGACGAATTCCTACACGTTCAAAATCACTTAGAAGTAGATTTATAACTATATCACTGCTTCGATTCCAAGTACCATGTTCACGTTTATACATTCTATAAGGATGTTTTAAAAGTATATGCAGAAGTGTGTGAGCATATATATATTTTAGTTCAGGTTCATTAATATGCTCACAAAGCGTTACATCAACAAATATAGCTGTGCCATTTGTTTCAAAGGCCTCATGTTTATTTGTACGAAACTCCATAGGCAAGGACAGTGCCAATACACTCAAAAATGGATGGTCAAATAGAAACTGGACACGAATTTTCTCTAATTTTATGAGAAAATCAGATGATATATTCGCCATATTTTTCTAACCATGTATCAAATGCACTATAAGTAGATAGCGATTCGTCTTTTACAATTACATCCTTAATCAACATAACTCCAAATTCAGTCGGCAAAGTCTCACTAAATATAAAAAGATGCTCTTTATGAATATCACTTCCATTAAAGTATTCAACTAAAGCAGAAACGAGAGCATATAATAATGCCGGCTGATTCTTAATATCGGGATAATTACCGTCATAAATAGAAGCTACATCAGGAAGTTCTTCATAAACTTTTACATATGATGTAAACTCTATCCCTGAACTGTATCCAACAGTACCATATATTATGGAAGTTATACTATTAATATCATCTTTAGCCTTAAGTATATTAGACAACATATGATAACTTCTAGGCGTTGCAAATGCTGGATTTGCATCATCTTCTAAAACAGGTTCGGTAGATAGTAAATCTGGTCTAAACCCAAGAAAACCAATTATGAAAGGATGTAATCCTTCTTTAATAGCAAATAGCTTAAAGTCATCAAAACTAGCCTGAACATGTAGATGAACCATACGGTTTACAAGAGGTGAAGGAAGACGAAAAACAACACCTCTATCACTAACACGGTTACCTGCACAGATAATTCTCCAGCCTTCTGGAAGTTCATACTCACCCATTTTTCTATTTAACACAAGCTGATATATAGCAGCTTGAACAGATGGCGGTGCGGAGTTCAATTCATCTAAAAACAAAATCCCTTGTGAGTTCTCATCTTTTGGAAAAAACACAGGAGGCATCCATACTGTTTGATTTTCTTTTATAGATGGGACTCCTCTTAAGTCAACAGGATCCATCTGGGATAGACGAATATCTATAAGTTCTAAGCCCTTCTTTTGCGCAACATCAGCCACAATATATGACTTTCCAATACCTGGGCTTCCATGTATAAAGAGTGGGGTGTCCGTCTCTAGAAGTGTATCTATATGATTATATAGCTCAGTTGTTGATATTGAAGGTGTTACCATGCACTTATTTTACTTTCCATAATATCTAACCCTTTCATGTCATCATATCCAAAAAAAATTATGGTAATTTCAGTAATCTATACATCAAAATAAAGCATAATCCTAACCTTTATTGAGTGAAAGTCAGCCATAATAAAAGTTAAAATGCAATTTTTATTCTATTAGCTTTGTCCATACATTAGTTTTAGATAATCATAGATATCACTAAGAAAAAAACGACGATTATCTCTCTCTTGAAAATGACCTACCCAACCAGAATCACCATTTCTTACCTCTTTGCAAGGGTGCACGAATTCCTTATATGGGAGCTTTACTTTTAATGGACCACAATCATTAATAGCATCTACAACTGCATCATACAACATATCAAGCGACTCTATATCATCAGTTAAATATAGGTTTCCGTCTTTTTGAAAAAAACGGTATATATTTAAAATCTTCTCTGCATCTTCATCTTTTATTTTCTTCATTTTATAATTCATAAGAATCCTTTTACTCTTATACATATTGGTTTATTTAAAATATGCATAAAATGTTCAAGCATCTCTCTTTTTTCTTTTTAATCACTAATATTATTTGAATTAATACTAGTTTTTTTATAAAATACACTTCTATAAGAACTTTATTTCTTTATATACTTTAAGTCTAAGAGCTTGTTATATATCTTTGAAACTATTTTTCCAGCAGCAGCACCGCCATGTCCACCATGTTCAACCATAACTAAAACAACGTATTGCGGATTCTTATAGGGTCCGTAAGAGGTGAACCAGGCATGTGAACGAGTGTAATATTCCATGTCATGTTCCAACTCCCTATCTTTTATATCTTGCAAAATACCTACAACTTGAGCTGTACCTGTTTTGCCCGCAATCTTAACCCGTGAACTTAAGTAGTGTGTTGCCGTTCCATGTGGATGATTACAAACTTCATACATTGCTTTTTGTATTAAAGGAAGTTTTTTTAACTCATCCTCATTAAATACACTCTGCAATTCAGGTTCGACCAAGGTATCACCTATCTTTTTTGCAAAAAATGGACGAGGAAGTTTTGTAGTAGCCATTAGAGCAGTAAATTGAGCCATCTGCATAGGCGTAACTAAAAAATCACCCTGTCCTATGGATGTGTTGACAGTTTCACCTATATACCACGGTTGATTATATTTTTTTCTCTTCCACTCACGAGACGGAACTGTGCCGATAAACTCATTTGGTAAATCAACTCCTGTTTTTCTTCCAAGACCATACCTGATTAACCCTTCACTCATTTTTTTTATACCAACCTGTATACTGCCTTTATAAAAATAATCGTCACAACTCTCTCTGATGGCTTTTTTTAGTCCTGTTCTTCTGTGTCCTTTTTTCTTCCAGCATCTAAATACCCTTTTTCCAAGAGGCATGGAGGCTGTACAGTTAACTTTCCAATATGGTCCAATATTTGAACTATATATAAGACCCAGTCCTGTTTTTATTGTTGAGCCCGGGGGATATAGCCCATGTATCAATTTATTTGTAAATGGCTTTTCAAGGCTGTTTGAGAGTCTATTCCAGTCATCATAAGTTATACCGGAGACAAATGTATTTAAATTATACTCCGGAAAGCTACTTGCTGATAAAATAGAACCATCTACACCCATAACAATCGCGACACCGGATTTATTTTTAAAAAGAGAAGAGATATATTTTTGAAACTCTATATCTATATTTAATGTTAATCTTCTATCTTCTATTGCTTCTTCGTTGGACAACTCTTCTATCTCTTGGTTGTTAGCATTAACTTTTATCTCTCTCTTGCCGGCGATTCCCTGAAGGTAGGTATTATAATATTTTTCAATTCCTGTTTTACCTGTGTAGCCTATTAGTTCCTTTAATTTATCGTTTTTTATATCTTTCTTATTAGCACGAGCAACATAACCAATAACATGTGCTCCAATCTCTTTATATGGATAGTGTCTTTTTGGAGAAGGAACAATGTGAATATTTTCTCTTAAATTTAGTATTGAGTATACGGGCATAATATCTTTGTATGAGACAAACTGAACAACATCAATAAAGTTATGATTATAATAGGAGTCACGTTTTTTATAATCTTTTATCATTTTTTTTCTATCTAAATTTGGAAGCAAAGTCATTAGCATATCTATCTCTGAGTAAAATTTATTGATATTTTTCTTTAATGCAAGATGTGGGGCTAACTGTATCTTAAAACCAAGTTCATTAATAGCGATTGGCTTATTGTTAACATCGACTATCTCTCCTCTTACAGGTGCAATCTGCTCCACTTTAACAGTATTGTTATACGAAAGTTTCTCATAATAGGTATTTGACTCTACAGATAGAAAAAAGACTCTAACAAGTAGAGCTAACCATGTCGCAATGAAAATAAAGAGTATAAATTTGATTTTCATAATATACTCACAATAAAAAACTCAATTATAATATAGTAAATAACATAGTAATTCATACTTGGCATTGGAAGCAGAAATATATTTGACATTATAGAATGAAAAACAAAAAATCCAAGATAAATTACAAGAACTGTTGTTATCTTAATACATGAGTTACAACTAAAATTTTGAGTTATTTTTGGAATAACGTATTTATAAATTATAACAAAATAAATAATTGTACTAAAGAGGACATAACCGTTTTCTGCTTCAAAGAAAAGTAGACAAAAGGATATTAAAAAAAGAAAAAAAGTATCTTCATGTTTAAGTGCTCTGGAAAAGAGTATGAACAGCACTGCAAATAGGGGCGGGATAACTTGGTATATGCCGCTTAATGCAGTATATATAAAAAACAGAACAACATATATAAATGGTGTTACAGAGTTTTTATTAGAGATACTTCGTTGCATACCGGAAAGTGTTTACATTTGATACAGTCAGCCCAAATTTTATGTTCGGGGAGGGACTCTTTGGGAATTTCAACAAATCCAAGTTTTTCAAAAAAAGATTGTTTATATGTTAGGCATAAAACTTTTTGAAGACCAAGTGATTGGGCTTCTTGCATAGCTTTATCAATCAAACTTTCTCCTATGCCCATAGCTCTTTTGTCCTCTCTTACAACCAATGATCTAATCTCAGCTAATGAAGATGTATGGATATGAAGAGCGCAGAAACCAAGCAGTTCATTGTTCTCTTTAGCAAGTATATAAGACCTTATATTTGTTGCTATCTCGTCAGATGATCTAACAAGTATCAACCCAGATTCAACCTCTGCAGTAACAAGCTTTTGCATCTCTTGTATATCTGAGAGCCTTGCCTTTGCTAATTCAATTTTCATCATAAGATTCTTTTAGGATATTATCAATTATTGAAACTACTTTATGTAGCCCTTTTTTCTTTGAGCTTGAAACCATTATAGCATCAGGGAATTCCTTTCTAAGTGCGTTTTGCTCTTTTTGGTTTAACTTGTCTATCTTTGTAAAAATTTGCAATATATGTTGAGTTCCATTAGAGTGTTCAAGTAAAAAATCACTAACAGATCTGTCAATTTCCAAAAAAGGGTGTCTACAATCTACAAGATGAATGAAAAGCTTTATCTGAGCTCTTTGAGAGATATAATCAGTTAAGTTCTTTTCCCAGTCACTCTTTATTGATTTTGAAACCTTTGCATATCCAAAACCCGGCAAGTCTACAAACTTAGCAAAACTTTTTTCAGAGTTTTCTCTATCTATAAATGTGACATCAAAATAGTTGATAAGTCTGGTTTTACCCGGAGTAGATGAGACTTTAGCCAATCCCTTGTGATTTGTAAGTGCATTTAAAAGTGAACTTTTCCCAACATTTGAGCGAGCCATAAAAACAACTTCATTCTGCTCTTGTGTATCTGGAGCTGCTGCTATATTTGGCGCAGATGTTACAAATTTTGCGTCAACAATCTCAATCATTCTTACTCTTCTTTTTCTCTTCTGGAATATCAAAAATCATAATTACAGGCTCTTTTTCAGCACCCTTTGCATAAGCTTTTCCTTCTATTGTTTTTAAAAAAACCTCTTCGCCAATAATCTCTTTTTTCTCATCAATTTGCTTTAAATGAACGTTTTTAAAGAAGTGATACTCTTTTTTATTTGGGATATATATAACTCTCTGTGCATTACCTCTATATATGGAACCTTTAAGTGTCTCTATCTTAAACGAGGCGTCACCTTCAGCAACAAATCTAATTGGTTTTTGATTGCTATCTGTATATATAGTCACCTTTGAAGCATTTAATTCATCATTCCCTCTTATTATGTTTACATCACCCTCAAAGACAGATATACCTGTTTTTTGATCTGCATTAAATAACTTTGCCTTTATCTGTAACTCTTGAGAAAAGAGACTTGATATTAAAAAAATTGTTAAAAGTATTGTTTGTTTCATTAGTTATCCTCTTTGATTTGATATTTTGCTATAACATTCTTTGATTTTACTCTATCTAAAAAATTATTATACTCTAGTTCACTTCCAACAACTATATTGGCACCTCTATAAAGTTTATAATCTCCATCCGCATGCGCAATACTGGTTTTTTTATCATAAACTGCTTTTTGTGTCTCAAAAGTCAAGCCATCTTCTCGGACATATATAATATCTCCGTCTAAATGAACTATATCGTTTTTATAAATGCCGCTATTAGATTTCATATTTGCAAGATAATCTTTTGAATTATCCGTATAGTCCATCTGTTTTACAGTGTATCTATCAGCATATTTTGTTGCTTGGGCTCCATTCATCAAAGTAATCAAGCCTTTATTATTTAATTCATACATGGTAAAAGAAGATATATTAAACAGAGGAACATCAATGAATGATTGTTGATGTACATCTAATGGTTTAAAAAGAAAAAGTATCATTAATAAACACGAAGATATTAAAATAAAAAAGTAGTTTATATTCATATTATACCCAAACAGCTAAAAAATCATCTCTTAAATCACTCTCGTCAACTAGAATATCTATCATTTCTCTAACTGCTCCACCGCCGCCATTACTTGATAAAACAGTGTTTACAGTTTCTTTTATCTCTTTTACGCCATCTCTTGGTGTAAAACTTCTGCCAACTAGATTTAGCATATTAAAATCATTTAAGTCGTCGCCAATAGCTCCAACTTCATAAAATTTAAGTCCTAAAGAGTCAACTAACTCTTTTAAAACTCTATCTTTATCTTTAACACCCTGAAAAATGTGTTGGATTCCAAGCTCGTTTGCTCTTGTCTCGACTATTTTAGAGTTTCTTCCTGTAATTATGGCAACCTGATGACCCATCTTAATCCAAGTAGTAATGCCTAGTCCGTCTTTAACATTAAAAACCTTACTCTCTATACCATCCGCTGAATAGATAAGTCCACCATCGGTTAAGCAGCCATCAACATCTACTATAATCAACTTAATCATAGAACATCTTTTGTGCTTGGAATTCCAACTCTTTCGTTTTTTTGCATTGCACGACGAATAGCTACAGCAAGTGATTTAAATGCAGCTTCAATTATGTGATGCTTGTTTTTACCTCTTAGCGCTACAATATGCGCACTAATTTTTGCGTTGAGAACAAATGCCTTAAAGAACTCCTCAACAAGCTCAGTATCAAACAAGCCGACTTTTCCGCTAATATCAACTTCATAGACTAAATATGGACGATTACTTAAATCTAAATCACAACTTACACAAGCCTCATCCATTACTATATTAGCACTACCAAAACGCTCCATATGTTCAACTGGATATATTGCTTGAGCCAAAAGAGAGCCTAAGACTATACCAACATCTTCTACGCTGTGGTGATCATCTATATGGGTGTCACCTTTACACTTTATATCTAAATCAATTAAAGAGTGTTTTGAAAAGCTCTCCAGCATATGATCTAAAAAACCAACCCCACTATCTATGTTACTTTTACCGGTTCCATCTATTGACAGAGAAATTGTTATATCTGTCTCTTTTGTTTTTCTTGTTTTTGTAATCATTTAGAACCTCTTTAAATTAATCTTCTCTCACAATAAATGAGTTTTTAAAATTTCCAAGTGACTTATAATCTCTAGCCTCTTTCTCACTTCTAAAACCCTTTAACCAGACTTTAAACATCCTGCCATTTTCTGTTTGCATATCTTTTATAATTGTTTTATAACCATCCGTATGGTCATATTTTTTTTGAGTTGAAAGAGCACCCTCAAACTTAGTAAAAGATGCAATCTGAATTGCAAATCCATCAATAGGTTTATTTTGAGGAGACTCATGCAGCTCTCTTTTTGTAGGAATTTTTCTTTTATTTTTTGAATAAAATCCCAACACTTCAATAGTTACCGGCGCGGTTCCTGCTCCAACCATTTTAATCTTACGAGCAGCAGAGTTAGAGAGATCTATGATTCTTGTAGCTATAAAAGGACCTCTATCATTGATTCTAACAACAGTGTTTAGCCCATTTTTACGGTTTGTAACTCTTACAATAGTATTCATAGGCAGTGTTTTATGTGCAGCGGTCATATCATACATGTTATAAGTCTCACCATTTGAAGTAAGTTTACCGTGAAAGTCAGGACCATACCAGCTTGCATTACCTCTAAATCTATCACCGACATGCACAACGGTTGGGTAATATTTTATACCCCTAATAACATAGGGCCTCATTGTGGGATGCTTATAATCTTTTTTATTTATATACTTATTATGTAATCTTTTATCCGATGAATAACTTGTTGTTTTACCAAAGTTTGCATATGATCTCTTGCCTATTGAGCTACAACCTGTCATCAGAATAAAGATAGAGACAATAAGAAAGATAGATAATCTATTCATAAAGCTTTAGCCTTTCACCGGCTCTGATTAGGCTACCTTTGAGCTTATTCTGAAGCTTTAAGTTTTTAATACTAATCTTATGTGCTTTAGAGATAGACTCTAAAGTATCACCTCTTTTTACCATGTAATAAAACTTACTGCTTATCTTCTTGACTTTGCTCTTGTTATCAATAGGAATAATGAGTTTTTGTTTTAACCTCAATCGACTGTGTTTAAGATTATTGAAATCCATAATTATTCTATATGGCACACCATATTTTTTTCCTATAGCAGAGAGGTTATCACCTCTTTTTACAATATGTACCCTATATATATTTTGAATTTTTTCTTTAAAATACTTCTGTTTAAAATCTGAGAGTTTAATATACGGGATATATAGGTCATAGCCATTTACGTAAGGAGGCGCAAAATCATATTTTAGATGTCTATTTAATTTTTTTAACTCATTGATTGGTATTCCAACCAGTTTAGAAACTCTTTTTAAGGACTCGCCTCTTGGAACCCTGATAGTAGATATTGAGTATGCATTTCCTCTGTTAAGCAGATGTTCATATTCGCTGTTTAATAAAAACTGCTCGTCATTACCCATCATTGCAAGTGCTAGAATTTTTCTAATATATAATCTGCTCTCTCTTGGTATATATCTCTTTTTAGCATTAAGCAAGACAGATAAATCATCACTTTTAGCTCTTTTAATAGCCTTGTTTAATCTACCCCCGCCGCAATTATAGGCTATTGCTGCTAAATACCATTTACCAAATCTTTTGTGAAGATTAGAGAGGTACTTTGCAGCAGCCTCAGTAGACTTTATAAGATCTCTTCTCTCATCAACATACTCATCTATTTTCAGTCCGTAAATTTTGCCGGTAGCAGGCATAAACTGCCAAAGACCAGATGCTCTTTTTTTGGAGTATGCTCTATTAGAGAAGTTTGATTCAGCCATTGCAAGAAAAAGGAACTCGGCTGGAATACCATGTTTTGCCAATATACTTTTGACAGAGGGAATAAATAGGTAAGCTTCATCCATTGCTTTAAAAAAATGCTTGTCTTTATAGATGGTTTTATTACTATTTTTCATCTTATTCATTAGCGGGTCATAAAGAAAAGATGCTTCTATATCGAAAGACTCAAGTATATCTACTTCTTTTGTGTAGTTTGAAGTGAAAGTCAGATTTGCACTCAGCAGCAGCGGCAGTAAAGTTAATAAAAAATATCTCAATATAATAGCTCTTCTTTTTTAAATTTAAAGGTAGATTTTACCTAAATCAACATTAAAAATAGTTAAGACACTTTCATATTAAGAAATATTAAAGAGCTGGAGGGCATTTTCGGTAGTTGTTTTTTCTATATTTTCAAGTGGCATTTCTAAAAGTTCAGCCATCTTTTTGGCTACAAAAGTTGTGTAAAGTGGCTCATTTCTCTCTCCTCTGTGAGGAGTCGGAGTCAAATATGGTCCGTCTGTTTCTATAAGAAGTTTTTCACTTGGAATTTTAGGTAGTACATTGAGAAGTTTTTTTGCATTTTTAAATGTCAAAACACCCCCTACTCCAAAATAAAAACCTTCATCTGCTAGACTCAAAAGCTCTTCGTCTGCATTATAACAGTGCAAAACACCGCCAACTTCTTTAGCATCGTACTTTAGTAATATCTCTTTAGCATCTCTAGAAGCATCTCTAATATGAACTATAAGCGGTTTTTTATACTTTTTAGCCAACTCAATTTGAGATATAAAAATCTCTTTTTGTTTAACCTTCTCTTGCTCTTTTTCTTCATCACTGCCTTCTAGTCTATAATAATCAAGTCCGCACTCGCCAATTGCTACACACTTTTTATGTTTAACATACATATCTACATACTCTTTGAGAAAGTCAAGAGTATTAAAGCCCTCCATATCGTAAGGGTGAATGCCGACTGCAAAGAAAACATCATCATTTTCTTCTGATATCTCTACTGCTCGCTCTATTGTCTTAGCATCAGCCCCGGGAATAATAAAACGCTCTACTCCATCCTCTCTTGCTCGATCTAGAACTTCATCTAAATCATTCCTGTATCTATCATCATCTAAATGTATATGTGTATCAATAATCATCTGTTTTCTCTCTTATTTTTTAGCATTCAACAGCTCTTTTGCGAACTTCTTAGCTTCATCCGTTATGTTATCACCGCTGATTATTCTAGCTATTTCATCAATTCTGTTCTCAAACTCTAGTTCGCTGACATGTGAGTCATTACCATCTTTATGCACCAAAAAGTGTTGATCTCCCATAGAGGTTAACTGCGGCTGATGTGAAATAACAAATATCTGAAAGTGTTTTGAAAGCTGTTTTAACACCCTCGCAACACTCATTGACTCTTCACCGCTTAGATTCGCATCTATCTCATCGAGCATCAAAATACCGCCATTTTTACTCATAAACTCAGATTTTAACGCAAGAATAGCAAGTCTCAGCCTGTTAAACTCACCTGTACTTACTTTTTGAAGCTCAGTAGAGTTAAGTTTCATTAAAATTTCATCTTTTCCATATAATCCATACTCTGTATCATTTATCTCTACTTGAGCATCCCTGAGATAGAGTTCTCCAAGATAACTGTTTAGATCATTTGTAAATGATTCAAGCTCGGTATGTCGAAGTTTACTAAGTCTGCTTGCTAAATCTTTTACTTGTTTGCCTAAAGCAGCTTCTCTAGCTTCCAAGTCACCCTTTGTTATATCGATATTTTCATACTTTTGCAACTCTAAAATCTTCTGCTCTTTATATGCTAAAGCCTCTTCTACACTTCCATATCTTCTTTTTAGGTCACCAAGCTCCTCTATTCGGTTCAAAACTTCCTCTACATCAACTTCATCAAGTGCGCTGAATCTCTCCTGTGCACCCTCCATAATTGCTCTAAGCTCATTCATGCTCTCACCAAAGAATGAACTCTCAACATCTAAATAGTCTAAGGCAGTAATAACATTATGCTCATAGTCAAAAATTGCATTCGCCAAAGATATGTTTTCAAGAACCTTCTCTTTTCTTGAAAGCTCTTTTTTTATCTCTAAAAGTTCAATATCTTCTGATAACTTTGGGTTTATATCTTCTATTTTTTTAATCTCATAAGTTGCAAACTCTTTTAGTTCAACTATTTTTCTCTGCTCTTCTTCAATACTCAAGAGCTCTTTTTTTGCTTTTTTATACTCCAAGTAAGCTTGAACATACTCATCTTTAAGAGAATATACCTTATGTTTTTTGCTCTCAAGCCTATTGTCTAGAATAGAGAGCAGATTTTCATTTTCAAAATCACTAAAATCTTTAAGAGAGAGATGTCTTAAATAGTTTGAAGCCAGAGTGTTCATAGCTTTTTTTGAGACACTTTGATTGTTTATAAAATATCTTGATTTCTCTTTTTTTATATGCTTAAAAACATTTATATCATCACTTTCAATGCCTGCATCTTCGGTATTTAATTCCCAAGTTACTGTAGACTCACATAGAGAAGCTTCACACGCCGCGCTGCCGAGTGAGGCTAGAATTGAATTCATCAAAATAGACTTGCCGCTGCCACTTGGTCCGGTGAAGACAACCAGCCCGCATCTTAAATCTAGTTCTATCTCTTTGAAACTAAGATAATCTTTTAAAAAAAATCTCTCTATCATTTATAAAACCTTGTAAATTATTTTCAAATTATACTTTGTTATTATTAAAATCTAAACTCTGTGATTTTATCTACTTTTATTGCAAGAAAACTCTTCTATTGCATTTTGTCATATTATTTTTTATAAACTCTTAATAAATGCTGTTACTACTCAGATTAAGAGATTAATGTGTTATTATCTTACATAAGGATTACCAAAGATATGACAAACTTTTTAAAAGAGACAGACACTATTGATTATTCAAACCAAGAGATACAAAAATTAGCAATTAATTTATCAACTGACTGTAAAACAGATATTGAGAGAGCAAAAAAATGTTTTGAATATGTAAGAGATAATATCAATCATTCAGGTGACTATAAAGATGATATCACTACCTGCAAGGCAAGTGATGTTTTAAAATATAAAACTGGATGGTGTTATGCAAAAAGCCATTTATTAGCTGCACTCTTACGAGCAAACAGGATTCCCACAGGATTTTGCTATCAGAGACTAAGTTGTTCTGAATATAAAAAAGATATTTTTTGTCTTCATGGTTTAAATGCAATATATTTAAAAGATTATGGCTGGTACAGGGTCGATCCAAGAGGTAACAAAGAGGGAGTAGATGCACAGTTTAATCCACCCGTTGAAAAACTAGCATTTGAACTACGGGGAAGTGAAAGAGACCTACCTGAGATATTTGAAGAGCCATTAGAGGTAGTTGTGAATAGACTAAAAAAATATAAAACTTATGAGGAGATGATAAATAATTTTCCTGATATTGAACTTTAAAGATATGGCTTAATCACCCCATCTCAATTTCTCTTTGAGGACATCAAAATAGTTATACTCCTCTTTATGCATCAGCTTGACCGTTTTAGTAGCTAATTTTATATGAACACTCTCCCCAAGCCCTAGTTCATGCATATCTTGCCCATCAATAATGATAAGAGCTCTCTCTTCTGATGTTCTCATCTCTATAGCAAATTTTCCCGGAAGTACAACAGGTCTTTGTGTCAAAGAGTGTGGACAGATTGGAGTTAAGGCAAATACATTACTCATCGGAAAGAGTACCGGACCACCGGCAGAGAGATTGTATGCTGTAGAACCTGTGGGAGTGGAGACAATGACTCCATCACCATAGTAAGTATTAAAAGACTTAGAATCGATCAATGTCTCAATGTGTATCATATTTGTTACTCTTGTACGAGTCAATACTATATCATTGAAGGCATACATTTTTACCTCTTTAGAGTTTTTAATAACGGTTGCTTCAAGTATTGCTCTCTCATCAACCCTATACTCGTCTTTAACTATTTTCTGAACAAAAGAGTCAAGTTCATCTAATGACAAATCCGCCAAGAAGCCTAAGTTTCCAGCGTGAACTCCCAATATTGGAATATCAAAGTCAAATGATCTTCTAACGGTGGAAATAAAAGTGCCATCACCTCCAAAGCTGAGTAAAAAATCAGACTCTATGCATATCTGATCGAAATGCTTCCCGACAATACCAATCATTTTGGCACTATCGCTCTCTAGTAACACTTCTATATTATAGTTTTTGAAGATACTCTCTAATTTAATATAACTATCTTTTAGTTCAGGGGTTGATGGTCTTAAAACTACACCGACTTTATTGATTTTTTTACTATTCAAAATGACTCTTTATAAAATATTTCTTAGATTATACACTCTTATCGTTAAAAAGTTAGAATCTTCTATCTTGCCATAGTAAATAACCAAAACAATATGATAGAATCTCCAAACAACTAAACCAAGAGAGAAATAATGGCATTTTTAGAAGTAGATGAGAGTGATTTTCAACAAGTAATGGCAGAAGAGTTTAAAAAAAAGAGTATAGTAATCTTAAAATTCACTTCTGAGTATTGTGATGCCTGTCACGCTTTAGAAGGTGAACTAGAAGATGTAGATGAGAGTAATGAGAATATATCCATTTTATCCATAGAGTGTAGTGAATCTCCATCCATCGCGGAACACTACCATATATATACACTGCCGACAATGCTTATTTACAAAGATGAAAACAATCTTCTTTACAGAGGAGAAGGTGTTGTTTTATCACAAGATATTGAGGAGATAATATTTTAAATCCCCAATAACACAAGAGTAAGCTTTAGTTAGATGCAGCTAAAATATTACGAGCATCCATATACCCCATCTTAAACAGCTCATCAAGCTGCTTAAAAGAAAAAAGTGAGTAATCCTTTAAATTAGCAGAACTTATGTAAATATCACATAAGTTCTGAGATACTGTATTCGTTTGATAAGCCCCAATAAACAGAGTTCTTTTGATATTTGAGTATAAAGTATTATTCACCTCTTGAGGATACAAAGGGTGTAAATCTACTCCTAGAATTTTATATGGATATTGCTTAAGCGACTCTACAGGCATGTGATCTATCACTCCTCCGTCAATTAATTTTCTGCCATTAACTTTAACTGGAGCAAAAATTGGAACCAGTGCAGATGATGCCAAGCATATTTGTGCTGTATCCCCACTATTTAGGTCGACGCTCTCACCGCTTTGTATATCAACTGCAGTCACATGAAGAGGTATGCTTAAATTTGTTATCTCTTTAGTCGGTATCAACTTTTGTATGATATTTAATTTATAATCTATTTTTAACAAAGAACCCTTAAATAGATTCATAGAAAAAACATCTTTGAACTCTTTTGATTTAAAAATTTCCAACTGCTCTTTTGGAGAGACTCCTGAAGCATAACTTGCCCCTATAATGGATCCAATAGAGGTAGCAGAGATTGCTTTTACTTTTATGCCCTGCTCGTCTAAAAACTGTAAAACTCCAAGATGGTAAGCCCCTCTTGCCGCTCCGCCGGACAAGGCTAAAGATATTTCATTCATTTTTCTACCCAATGTAAGATCTCAAATCTACCATCTAGATGTTCAACTACTGCTGTACAAGACTCTACCCAATCACCACAGTTCAGGTATTCCACACTCTCTATATTTTTCATTTGAGCTTTATGGATATGCCCGCATATAACACCGTCATAACTCTTCCTTTTTGCATAATCAGCCAAAACATCTTCAAAATCGGTTATAAAACTTACAGAACTTTTTATATTATCCTTAACATATTTAGAGAGTGACCAATACTTTTTGATGCCCAGCCTCTTTCTTATTATATTTAAAATATGATTTACATGTAAGACAAAATCGTAACCATAATCACCAAGTATTGCCAACCATTTCTTAGTCATGGTTATGCTGTCAAAAAAATCTCCATGAGTGATAAGATACTTTTTGCCGTTAACAGCATAATAATCCATCTCATTGACTATCTCTAAGTTGTCACCCATAAGAAGAGGTGCGAATGGTCTTAAAAATTCATCGTGATTACCAATAATGAAATATACCTTAGTCTCTTTTCTCGCTTTTCTAAGTATCTTTTGAATAACATCAGAGTGTGACTGTTCCCACTTAAATTTTCTTTTTATAGCCCAACCATCAATAATATCACCTACAAATATAAGGTTTTGAGACTCATTCTCTTTAAAAAAATCTAAAAGTCTCTCAGCTTGTGAGAAACGTGTACCTAAATGAACATCAGATATAAATATTGTTTTGTAATTCATGTTAAAAATTCTACAACTTGTTTATTACAGATATGTTACAAGTTAATGACAAATAAATATATAAGTAGTTTTTGGTTATAATCGCGAAAATTATTTATAGGACTCTATTTTTATGAGAAGTCATTATTGTACAGATTTAAATGAAACAAATGTAGGACAGGATGTTGTTCTAACTGGTTGGGCAAATAACTACCGTGACCACGGTGGAATTATTTTTATTGATTTAAGAGATAAAACAGGTCTTATCCAACTTACATGCGACCCGGTAGATGGTCCAGATGCACACAAAATTGCTGATGGTGTTCGTGATGAGTATGTTCTTATCGCAAAAGGTACTGTTCGCCTCCGTGGTGAAGGCTTAACTAACCCAAGACTGAAAACCGGTGCAATTGAGATTATTGTCAACGAGCTTATCATTGAAAATAAATCTGCTCCTGTTCCTTTTGTAATCGGTGACAAGAGTGTTGGTGAAGAGACTACACTTAAGTACCGTTATTTAGAACTTCGTGACCCTGATTTATATGAAGTCTTTCGTCTTCGTTCAAAGGCAGCGATTGCAGCTAGAAACATCCTTGATGAAAACGGTTTCTTGGAAGTCGAGACTCCGATTTTAACTAAATCAACTCCTGAAGGGGCAAGAGATTATCTTGTGCCATCTCGTGTACATGACGGAGAATTCTACGCACTTCCTCAATCACCGCAACTTTTCAAACAACTTTTAATGGTTGGCGGGTTTGATAGATATTTCCAGATTGCAAAATGTTTCCGTGATGAAGATCTACGTGCAGACAGACAACCTGAGTTTACTCAAATAGATGTTGAGATGAGTTTTTGTAACCAAGAAGACGTTATAAAAGTTGCAGAAGACCTGCTTACGGCTATGTTTAAAGCTTGTGGTGTTGAGGTTCAGACTCCATTTAACCGTATAACTCACAATAACGCTATGGAGTGGTATGGTTCTGACAAACCTGACATGAGATACGACCTAAAGATGGTGGATGTTATCGACATTTTTGAGAGATGTGACAATGAAATATTTACAAACATCGCTAAAAAACCGCATACTAACCGTATCAAAGCTCTTAAAGTTCCAGGTGCAGACTTAGTATTCTCTAAACGTGAAATGAAAGGTTTCGAAGACTATGTACGTAAGTTTGGTGCTCACGGTCTTGGTTATTTTCAAATGAAAGAGGATGGTCTTAAAGGTCCGCTTATCAAGTTCTTCTCTGAAGATGATATTGCTCTTTTAGTTGAGAGACTTGGTATGCAAGTCGGTGACGTTGTATTCTTCGGTGCAGGTGACAAGAAGACTGTATGGGATTATATGGGTAGACTAAGAAACTACATTGCTGAGCATGAGAAGATGAATCTTGTAGATGAAAATGCTTTCGAATTTGTATGGGTTGTAGATTTCCCTATGTTTGAAGTAGAAGATGGAAGAGTAAAAGCACTTCACCATCCGTTTACTATGCCTAAAGACACGGACAAAGATGATGTTGAAGAGATAGAGTCTATCGCTTACGATATCGTTTTAAACGGTACTGAACTTGGTGGCGGCTCTATCCGTATTCATAAAGAAGAAGTTCAAAATGAAGTATTTAAACTTCTTGGTATCGAAGAAGAAGAAGCGCAGGAGAAATTTGGTTTCCTGCTTGACGCTCTTAAGTTCGGTGCACCTCCACATGGCGGTTTTGCTTTAGGCTTTGACAGACTAATGATGCTTATCAGCAAAAAAGCAAGTATCCGTGATGTTATAGCCTTTCCTAAAACACAAAAAGCCTCTTGTATTCTTACAAAAGCACCGAGTCAAGTTGATAATACTCAACTTAGAGACCTACACATCCGCCTACGTGAACAAGTAAAATAGTGAAAAAACTCTTTTTGATTATCGGAGCACCCGGCTCCGGTAAGACTACAGATGCCGAGTTAATAGCCAAACAAAATGACGAGATAACACACTACTCTACAGGTGATATGTTAAGAGCAGAAGTTGCGGCAAAAAGTGAACTTGGACAAGAGATAGATCAGTACATCTCTAAAGGTTTAATTATTCCTATTAAAGTAGCTATCAAAACAATCACTAATGCTATTAAAAATGCTCCTACGGAGATTATCATTATTGACGGATATCCTAGAAGTATGGAGCAACTGAATGCCCTTGATGAGTATCTAAAAGATGACTCATCTTTAGAGCTTGTGAACGTTATAGAAGTACAAGTAAGTGAAGAGACTGCAAGAGAGAGAGTTCTTGGTCGTAATCGCGGTGCTGACGACAACAACGAAGTATTTGATAACCGTATGAAAGTCTACACAGAGCCTTTGTACGATATACAAGCTTTTTACAGTGCTAAAAACCTTTTAAAGGTGATTTCAGGCGAAGGAACTATAGAAGAGGTTGTTGCCGAAATGGGTAGTTTTTTACTCTCTAAAATATAGAGGCTATGCAATTTAATAAAGCCGTTTAATACGGCTTTACTGTACTTTATATATAATCCATTACTTAAAATAGATATCATCCCCTTCAGAATAATTGTATGAATCTTCTTCATCACCGTAATCATAACCATAATCATTACTGTATGAATCCCAAGACTCCTCATTTTCATAATCATCCAACTCTTCGTCTTCCCTGTCGTCAATATAAACTAACATGATAAATCCTTTTATCTATAGAGTGTTTAGAAGTAAATCGAACAATTGTCATTAACTATTTAGGGATAATATAATTAATTTTATTTTTTTATTATTTGCGTGCTACTTAAATGCTAGAATCTTATAATTAAAATTATAGGGAAAAAAATGATAAAAGCAGTAATCTCAATCTTCTTAATTTCAACTCTATCTCACGCTGGAATGTTTGATAGTATAATGGGTAATATTCCAAGTTCTACAACCAAAACAGTAGCTCCTACGGCTACTAAATCAAGTGGCTTACTAAGTTCTCTCACAGACTCACTTGGTGTTACACCCACGCAAGCTTCAGGTGGAACGGCAGCAATTATGCAGTATGCCAAATCACAAACTTCCACAAGCGATTACTCAACACTTACGAGTAGCGTTCCTGGATTAGACAATATAGGTTCTAGCTCTATGCTGGGAGCTCTTTCAGGCTCAATAAACTCCGCTAGTGCAGTAAATTCTGCATTTAAGGCATTAGGTATGGATGCGTCAATGGTTCAGCAGTTTATACCTGTGATTACAAAATATATAGGTGGCTCAGGTGGTACGGCATCTGAATCAATAATCACTAAAGCACTATCTGCTTTAATGTAAAACTGCAGAAGTTCTCTTATTAAGATAAAAGCAATAAATAGTTTACTACAAAGGTAACCTATTTATTCCTCAAACATCTTAACAAGCATTTTAGATATATCTTTAGATGTTTTTTTATCTATATCTCCAAGTTTTTTAACTAATCTTGTTTTATCAACTGTTCGAATCTGATCTAGCAGAACTAATCCATCTTTTTTTTCAAACTTTATCTTTGGTCTAAATATAAAATCAAAACCTTTACTTGTCATTGGTGCAACAATAACTGTTTTTAAAACATTCATCTCATTTGGTGAGACAACTATGCAGGGTCTTGTTTTTTGAACCTCTGAACCGACTGTTGGATTTAACTTGACTAAGTATACCTCATACCTTTTTATGTCTACTACCATTGCCAATCTTCTAAATCGTTATCATTTAGCATCTCATCTAAAACACCAGAATCATTGGTATCTTCATTTTTAGATATAACCTCTTGTATATTCTTACTCCAAGTATCTCTGCATGCGTTGTTAACAGGTTTTATAAGTAGACCATTCTCTAGAACTTCCAACTCTAAATTTACATTTTCAAGATGTGCTTGTTGTATTAATGGCTTAGGGATTCTAATACCTTGCGAGTTTCCTATTTTAGTAAGTGTAGTCATAATAAACTCCTTTATGTAATTATATTGTTATTACAAAATAAAGTCAATTTATGATTATAAACGTAGGGAAGAGATATTAGCCTATTTGTTGGGTAGCATTTGCAAGAGTAATGTTAACATTGGAGTGTTAAACAAGCTTTTTACTCTGCCAAAAACCTTTTAAAAATATTTTTAGGTGAAGGGAGTATTTAAGAGATAGTCACTGAGACGGGAAGCTTTATAAATTTAAATATCTAATACAACAATAGAAATAAAATACTCTCTAATTTATTTCTATTGTATACATTTATATTTTAAAAATTAATATTATTTCTTTGGGTACTTAAATTTATCTCCTGTTAAACTGCTATAAACTAAATCGTAATCATCGTACTTTCCATTCTTAATATAACACTTAAACACAATGCTATATCCTCCAGTAATTGGTGTTGTAACTCTAGAGCCTACATACATTGTATTATCATTATCATTTAAATGATTTCTCATTCTTCCCCAATCTCTCAATTCATGTCCATAATTTGTATTACCAGACCCTTTCATTCTACTTTGCACATCAGATACACATTCTTTGATTAATTGACTACTTTTTTTAGGACGATAAGCTTCAGCCTGCTTAATAACACAGTCCTGTGTATTTTTAATAAACTCAAGAATTTTATCAGGATTAGCTTTGCTTGTTTTTACAAAAGCTATAACTTGAGTGTCTAAACTTTCTCTCATGCCTACACTAAAGTCTATATTTGTTTTTTTATCAGCATAATTATATGCCGCGTTAAACATCGAAAGTGTTTCTGCTGTGTAGCCAATGCCACATTCCTTAATAGCTTCATTAACTGGTGAAGATACTTTATATGGAGACATAGTAGAACATCCTGCAAAACATACAGTTAAGATAGTTCCTATAATTAGAAGATAATTCATTTTTGTTCCCTTTTTGAATAAATTTAACAAAGTATAGTATATTTTATTATGTTGATGTAAAAATATGTCTATTAGCAATATATTTATTTATAAAGTTATATAATAAAAAGAAAATGTAAAAAAGCATCCAGAAGAGTTCTGGACACTACATGTAGATTTGTGAATTAACCCAGTTTAGAAACAATTGCTGCCTCAACATCAGCGATGTCAGCCGTACCGTCAACAGTTATGTAAGTTAGAGTGTCAACTTTAACAGCTTGCTCTTTATAGTAACCAATAAGAGGTTTTGTTAGGTCGTGGTAAACTTTAAGGCGGTCAAGAACTACCTCTTCTTTATCATCATCACGTTGAACTAAATCTTCACCTGTAATATCATCTTTACCTTCAACTTTTGGCGGGTTGTAGGCAATATGGTAAGTTCTACCACTCGCCAAGTGAGCGCGACGCCCTGCCATACGAGTAACAATCTCTGAGTCAGGAACATCTATCTCAATAACAGCGTCAATAGCGATACCCGCATTTGTAACAGCATCAGCCTGAGGAAGTGTACGAGGGAAACCATCTAGTAGATAACCGTTTGCGCAATCACTCTCAGCAATTCTATCTTTAACAAGACCGATGATAATTTCATCTGTTACAAGCTGACCGGCATCCATAGCCGCTTTAGCCATCTTGCCCATCTCTGTACCGGCTTTAATAGCTGCTCTTAACATATCTCCGGTAGAGATTTGAGGAATGTTATATTTTTTTGTTAAAAATTGAGCTTGAGTGCCTTTTCCTGCACCCGGTGCTCCTAATAATATTATTCTCATACTTATCCTATCTATTTTATTAGTGAGATTATATATAAATGAAGTTAAAATTAACTTTGCAATTCTTTTAAGTTTGGTGGAACTTGATGATTTTTAACATATTCATCAAACTTTCCTTCTTTTTGCATCTTTAGTGCAAAGTTTCTAACTTGTACTCGTTCCTCTTCATACTTCATTATTGGAACACCCATGCCGCAGCTTGTCTCGACTGCATAGACATTAAACTTTAGTATTTGACGAACAGCTTTCATATCTTCACTGAAAAATTCACTTGCAGTTGTAAATTCTGGATTATCTTTTAAAATAACATCGCCTTTGCAAAAACAACGAACTATTTTTGGTTTACCCTCAAAAGCATTAAAGACTATAGTTATCTCTCCATCCTCGCCTATATCTCTTGCTGTACGGTTTCCACTTCCTAGATAGTCTATCATGTATAAAGAGTTCTCATCTATTACGTGTATAGACTCATATCCTCTAGGAGAAAGGTTTACTTCATGCTTCGAACAAGATGCGATATAAAAAAGTTTTTGTTCTTTTATGAACTCTATATCTGCTGTAGATAACGATTTGCATTGTTTTCCCATTTTAACTCCTATCTGTAAGATTTAGTTTTTTTACAGTCGCAAGTATACTAAAAAGATATATAATTATATATTTTCTTAATAGAATTTAATTATTTTTAATACTCTTAGTATATAATGCTTAGTATATTGAATTGTAAGGAAAAAAGATGTTAAGATTTATACGTAAACTTTTTAAAGCATTAAACTCTTCAGGTAAGTCATGGCAGCTCTCTGGAGCAATAGTCTTGGCAATGTTTGCCGGGTTTTTACCTTCTAACACTCTCATACTCTTAGATATCCTATTTATAGCACTGATTTTAAATGTTAACTTCGGGCTTTTTATTCTCTTTTGTGTGATTTTTAGCGGTGTAGGTTATCTCTTTGACCCTATGTTTGAATCTATAGGTTATTCAGTTTTAACTAATGATGGTTTAAACGGACTCTTTACCTCTATGTACAACTCAGCACTTTTTAGATGGAGCGGCTTTAACTATACGCTTGTGACCGGTTCAGTAGTTGTTTCAGCTATATTGGCTCTGCCAATGCTTTTAGTTTTAAACAGACTTGTAACTGCTTACAGAGAGCAAATAGGCGTAAAGCTAAATGAGTGGAAACTAACTCGCTGGATGAACCTTTTTAATGAAGAGGTTAAATCAATCTCATTTTTTCGTTGGTGGGGGCTTGGTGTCTTTGGCGGACTAGCAACTGTTCTTGTCATAATTTTACTCTTTATCTTTGACCCTTTAGCTCGTATAGCTATAGAAAAAGGGCTTTCTCACTCTCTTCAAACTAAGGTAAGCGTTAAAGATTTTAGTTCTAGTTTCTCAGACCTAAATGTAAAGATATCCGGTATTGAAATTGCAGACAAAGATAGGTTGACACACAACCTTGCGCAAGTTGGAGACATAGAGTTTGACCTCGGTTTTTCTGCTTTAATGGAGAAAAAGGCAATGATAGAGATCCTTAATGTAAATGCTTTGGCATTTAACGAAAAAAGGGAAATTGCGGCAGAAGCTTATGACAGCTCTTATATTCCAAAGCCAGAAGCTAGTGTAACTGCAGATGCAGATAAAAAATCGGCATCTGCAGTAAGCAGTCCATTTTCTCTTCCAAATGTAGATGACATCTTGGCAAAAGAGGAACTAAAATCTGTTACAGAGGCACAAAAATTAAAAGCAGATATACAGTCTACTAAAGATAAGTGGACAAAAATATCATCAGAGTTAAAGAGTTCCAATGAGGTAGATGAGATAAAAGCAGATGCTGCGTCACTTCAAAACTCTCTAAAAAATGCTGACATGTCAAAAATACTTTCTGCTAAAAAAGATATAGAGAGTCTTAAGTCAAAAATACAAAATCTAAAAAATAGATACTCTTCCATGAAAAAAGAGTTCAGCGCTGACCAAGAACGTCTTAAAAAACAGATATATGCTCTAAAAAATCTTCCAAGCCAAGATATAAAGCGTCTTAAAAAGAAGTACTCTTTGAGTGCAACCGGCGGAGCCAATCTTATAGGCACACTGGTTAGTGATGAGATTGATGGATATATTAAAAAGGCAGCCAAATATTATGAGATGCTTCGTCCATACTTAGATGACAGCTCCAAAAAAGAGCTAAAAGAGCTTGCCCCTCCTCGCGGAGAGGGAAGATGGATAAAATATGCCAACCACTCAAAGACTCCTGAGCTTGTAATTAAAAACTCAAATATAAATGTAAAACTAAAAGATGATGTTTTAGATGTAAAGCTTAAAGACCTCTCAAGTAACCAAAAACTCTATGGTAAGCCTATGAGTCTGCACGCAGACGCTAAAGGAAAACAGTACAGACAGATAGTTGCAGATATTCTTGATGACAGACGCAGCGACAAAGCAAACACAAGCTTTGACATAAAGGCTTTAGGCTTTAAAACAGCTGCACTTGATATGAAGACCTTAAGCATGAACGATATACTTACAAACGCAAGTTTTAAAGGTGATATTAAAGATATGGACATAGAGGCAAAAAGCACTATAAACGTAAAGAGAGTAAAACTTCAAATGCCATCTCAAAAACTCATCAACGATTTACTTTCAGGTATTTCAACATTCAATATAGATATCTCTCTCAACGGAGATATTAAAAAACCTACTGTCAAGGTTAAAACTGATTTAGATAAACAACTCTCTTCCGGAATGAAGTCAATGGTCTCAAATGCAAGTAAAGGCTTCGAGAAAAAACTTAAAGCAGGTATTATGAAAAAAGCCGGCGCTTCAAGCGAAGGACTCTCTGCAAACCTTGGAGATATAGGCTCTTTACTAAACTCGAAAGAGAATGCTTTAGGTGGAATAAATACAAGTTTTTCTCCGGCATCAGGCGGCTCCGGACTTTTAAAGAAGTTCTTTTAAAACTATATATAAAGGATTTATCATGGATGCTACAACACAAGGCGTAGAAGCACTAAAAAATGAGATTAGATTTGAAATTAGAGCCATTTTCAAAATGAACATGAAGTTTGAGGACTGGAGTGTTCCTGAGGCTGATGATAAAAAAGCGGCAAACCAGATATTAGAAGTTATGCAAAAAGAACTAAATGAACTGAAAGAAGAGGTCGATTCCGGTAAATACGACAACTACTGAGGGTATATAAACCTCCTCTAAAGCCATAACACTATAAAATACATCTATATAATTAGAGGAAGTAAAATGCCATTTTCCACACTAGGACTCTCACAGCAAATACAAAGAACACTCCAAGAAAATAACTATACTAAACCGACAGCTATTCAAGAAAAGGTTATACCGCTTGTACTTGAACAAAAAGATATTATGGCTATGGCTCAGACAGGAACTGGAAAGAGTGCCAGTTTTGTCTTACCAATCTTGGAGATGTGGAGAAAGAGTGTCGGCGAAGGAAAACCAAAGATAAAAGCACTTGTACTTACCCCTACACGTGAGCTGACTCTTCAAATAGCAGATACGTTTACCACCTTTGGTGCGGACTTAAAGAGAAAACCAAAGGTTGTCGGTGTTATTGGCGGCGAAAGTATTGGAGATCAGATATATGCTATTCAACAAGGGTGCGATATCTTAGTAGCAACATCAGGAAGACTCCTTGATGTACTAACAAAAAAACAGATGAATCTTTCATACCTTAATTTCTTTGTTCTTGATGAAGCAGATAAGATGCTTAACCTTGGTTTTTCACAAGAGCTTGAACTTATACTTGAAGCGATACCAAAAAAACGTCAAAATCTTCTGTTCTCAGCAACCTACCCCCAAAAGATTCTAGATATTGCCTCTAAAATAACGCAAAACCCTCTCCGCGTCACGGTTGAGCAAGAAGAAGCAACTGTTGATAGTGTTACTCAACGCCTTATAGAAGTAAACCGTGAAAATCGCGGTCCACTTCTAAGACACCTGCTAGATACCGAGAAATGGGAGCAGGTTCTTGTGTTTATGGCTAATAAAAGGGCTACAGACAATATAGCAGCGAAGTTTAAAAAGTACGGTTACTCCGCAGAGTCATTTCACGGTGACCTTTATCAGGATGAACGTACTCTTACGCTAAATGAGTTTAAGAGAAGAAAAATCCGTATACTTTTTGCAACAGATATCGCTGCCAGAGGATTAGACATTAACGACATAAGCTGTGTGATTAACTTTGACCTGCCACGCTCTCCCACCGACTACATTCACCGAGTAGGTCGTACTTCCAGAGCTGGTAAATCCGGTATGGCTGTCTCTTTTATTTCTCACGAAGAGAGAGAGCATTTCACCGTTATTGAAAAACGATGCAGAATAAAACTGACTCCAGAGCGGATAAAAGGGTTTGAGCTTACGGGAGAAGCTCCTTTAAAAGTAAAAGGTCCTGCACCTGTTAAGGGAAAAGGGAAAAGTAAAAAAGATAAAGCCAGAGAAAAAATGTTAAAAGAGACAAAATAAATGATATTATATTAAACATAAAAAGGAAAATTAATGAAATTTAAAAGTATAGTTGTATTGGTAAGTAGTCTGTTATTTAGCGTCACTCTATTTGGAGATGGTCTAACTTTAAAAAGTGATGACATATCAGGGCAGATTTCTGTCAATCAAGTTTTTAACGGTTTTGGATGCACAGGTAAGAATATATCGCCAAATCTAAGTTGGAGCGGTGCACCAAAAAACACAAAAAGTTTTGCCCTAACGATGTATGATCCGGATGCACCAACGGGAAGCGGATGGTGGCATTGGATTGCATTTAATATAGATAAAAAAACATCATCACTAGCAACAGGTGCAAGTAACATGGGCCTAATGCCAAAAGGTACGGTTGAGAGCATAACTGATTATGCAAAAGGTGGTTTTGGCGGTGCATGTCCTCCAAAAGGTGATAAAGCACATAGCTACATTATAACAGTATACGCTTTGGATATAGAAAAACTAGAACTTAATAAAAGTGCAAATCCTGCTCTGGTAGGATATATGTTAAATATGCATACAATAGAGAAAAGTTCTATTATCTCATTTTACAAAAGATAAGTTAAAAACTGTAACTTATCTCGGCAAAAATTCTATCGTTATTCTTGATAGCTTCCGTGAATGGTTTATCCCCGCCTATATAATCTACAACACCGAAGTTGACGCTAAGTGCGTCAACTATCTCGTAATCAACCCAGACTCTGGCAAAACCTCCACTCTCCCACTTTGAGCCGAACATGTTTAGTAGAGCAGATAGGTCTATAGTATCATTAGAGAATGATTTTGTAAGACGAATAGCAGTTTGCAGCTCATCTTTTTTCACATAATCAGCTTGATTTTTCATTTGTGCTTCGTAACCAAAGATATGCCTGTTAGCAATCTCCAAAGAGACAACGGCATCTCTAAACCCGCTATAATCAAAACCTATTAAAATATCAAGACGATTTTTTTCATCTGCAGTCGAGTTGTAGGCCACTCCGCTTAAGTATGCTACTTCACTTTTTAAAAGCCAGCTTCCACTTGCTATGTTGACAGCACTTCCGAGCATATCTATTTTATTTATTACTCGAGTTATATCAGATATGGGAACACTTCCTTGAACATGGTCAAAATGCCACTTCTGGTCAAGTACATGTGCGCCGTAAAACGATAGATCCCATCCTGAAAAAATACCATTTGCTGCAACCGCGTACTGCATGTTGTCGAACGAACTCTTAGGCTTTTTCAGCCTTAAAAATGGATTGGGAGAAGCAGAAAAAATAGAGTCAACCGGAAAAAACTCACTTCTTGCAGGTGCTTCAAACATAATCCTGCTCTCACCTATAGCCATAAAAGATAAATTCCACTCGCCAATGTAATAATCAATCTTAGCCATGGCGACACTAAGTCTTAAGTCCTCGATGTCCGTCATCCCTGGAAGGCGGTTGTCAAGCGGGTTTATGACATCTGTTACTCTTATACTGTCTGATTTACCCCATATAACAATTTGACGACCAACTTTTACATCTATATTCGAAGTCACACTGCCCTGAATATAAGTCTCATCAAGCCTATACTGTGTTTTGTAATCATTTAAAATATCACCGGAGTAGTCATTATGTGAATATATATCGTATATTGCATCATAGAACATATCCCCGCTTATTCGCAACTTCCAATCATCTGAGAGTTTGCTCTCTAGCTGTAAATATAGTGAGGTCTGTGCCTGATTGATTCCAGAATACTCTATTGCAGCCTCTTTATGTTGTTTGTATCCGGCAGATGTTTTAAAAGAGAGATCACCGCTCAACTGAAACCTGCTCTGCCTAGTCTCTGTAAAAACGTCTTCTTCATCCGATATCGGTTCATCAAAACCTTCTAAATCAGCAGACATATCCGTACTCTTCTCTACTTCAAAACCACTCAAATCAGCTTCAATATCTGAATTTGCTTCAATATTTATACATGTAAATAAGAAAAGAAGAGCAAAAATATGTGAAAAGAGCCCTGTAATCATGCCCTAGAGACCTTTTTCTATTGTACGGGTAGTAAAAAATGACTCCTCTAGGCCTTGATTATATTTTATATCTGAAAATTCAAGAACAGTTTTATGCAGAGTTTTTTTACCTTTTTTAGTAGTCATTTGTACCTTTGTTGTTGTCCAGATTCCATCTATTTTTTGAAGTCCCCTAACTATCATATATTTTAGTTTACTACCAAGCTGGATATAGTTTAAAGCCTGAATAACAACAAAATTATCTTGTCTGATAAATACAATAGACTTGGTATAACCTGTCTCATCAATGGTTTTTTGAGTTTTTGGAGTCACTAGCATTTGCCAAGTCTTCTCTCCTCTGACAAGCGGTTCTTTCATTATTTTGTAAGTGTAATCCTCAACATTTTTTTTCGTCATGTCAGAGTATGTAAAATCACTTCCCATAAAAGATGAACTCTTATCACTTGAAGCTATCCTTTTTACCTTTTTAAGCTCCGGCAGATACAACCACTGGTCGTCGTCTTTAGAGCTATCTTCATAATCATAGGTCAAAAAACCTGTGTTTTGTACATCTGCAGGAGTCAGAAAAAACATAAGCTTTAATGTATCCTCACCCTTGTCTTTAGCGTAGGTTTTAAGTGTACGAACTCTTTTTTTTCCATTTTTATCTTCAAGGATCATTTTCATTTGTGAGGTCAGGTTATCACCCTCGTCTCTATCATGTACTTTCTGCGCTATCTCCACGCCGGTAAGAGCAAAAAGGGAGGTCAATGATAGTAGTGTAATTAAAACTGTTTTTAAAATCATTTTTTATCCTTTTGCTCTTGTTTTGAGAGCAGTTTTAAGAGTGCCGGAGCCAATAAAATATCAGATATAAGAGCAATAACAATAGCTCCGCCAGTCAAGATACCAAAGTTTATAAGATTACTCATTGAAGCAAACATATAAATATAAAAACCAAGAGCCAAGACAATTGTAGTAGCAATCATCGCTCTGCCTGTTCCCAGCATCGTTTGCTCTACAGACTTCTTAACACTTAAACCCTGATTGTGATATCTTGAAAAGTTATGAAAGAAGTGAACAGTGTCATCAACAGCAAGACCGATAATAATCGCTCCAACCAACATTGTAAAGATATCTAAAGGCATACCCGTCACATTCATAAAAGCCAAAGCCATGACTACAGGCAGAACATTGGGAATCATACTGATAAGCCCAATCTTTACACCTCCAAGAAGGACAATCATAATGAGAGTTATCAGCACAAAAGCGATTGCATAACTCATAGCCATAGAGTGCATAGCAGCTACCAGTGTTCTTTGAAAGAGCGGAATCATTCCCGTTATTGTTATCTCTACTTCGCTACCTAGTTCATCTCTAAGAAGTCTATTAAGCTCTTTTGTAACTTTTCCATACTCTCCTGCCTCCATCCAAGGCAGTTTTAGCGTTAATCTAGCCTTAGAAAAAGAGGCATCAACAAGATCTTCCAAGTCATCACTTCCGCTGTTTTCAAAAAGTAAAAACTCTTGTGGTATCAGAGCATCATTCTTTGTAATACTGTAATACTCTTGCCTATTTTCATTAAGAGCTCTGTTTATCTCTTTTAAGACTTCGGCGACACTCCACCCCTTACCTACAAAATATTTGTCATGCTTTATGGCTTCTGCTTTTTTTCGCGCTGTGTCTAACTTGCGTAAAAGGTCTGAACTATAAAGTCCGTTCTCTTTTTTTGTATCGATAATCACCTCCATAGAGATGGAGCCTTTTAACTCTTTGTCTACAAAGGCGGTAGAGACTCTGACCGGTGCATCATCAGGCAGCCAGCTAAGAGGATTATGTTTAAACTTAACACCTGATGCAAAATACAAAGAGACAACAAATATAGTAATACCTGTAAATACTATACTCTTGGCATTATTAAAACTAAAGTCAGCGATTAGAATCAAAAATCTATCCATTTTTATAGAGTTTTGTACATGTTTTGTTTTTGCCTGTTTAAGCGGCAATATAGCTAATATTGCGGGCATAAGAACGATTGTATTAATCAGAGCTATCATAATCCCGACTGCAGCAAATATACCCAAATCAGCGATAGGAGCAATCTCTGCACTACTAAATGAGAGAAGTCCTGCTGCTGTTGTCAAAGATGTCATTATTATAGCCAGACCGGAGTGTCCCAATGCAAAAGAGATAGCTCCCTCTTTTGAGCCATGCTCATTAAAGTGTTTAAAAAACATTGCAAGAAGGTGTACGGTTGCACCGATGCCGACAGCCAATAAGAAGGATGGCAATATTTGTGTGGGAATAGTAATCGAAGTACCGGAGAGTGACATAACACCTATAGTTGTCAATAGTGAAATCAAAACTATAAAGATAGGAAGAACTACACCGCTAAAGCGTCTAAAAACAATAAACAAAAAGATGAGCATCATCAATAAAGCGAGTTTAACAAACTTTTGCATATCTTTTTGAATCGATTTTTTAATATAATCATTAACAGCTAATGAACCTGCAAAATAGATCTTAAAATCTTCAGAATTGAATTTTTCTATAATCTCATTAGTACGCCTTACCATCTCGCTTTTAGACTTATCTGTTAAAAACTCCAACTCTTTTTCTGAGTCTTGTTCATCGGCAAAGCCTGCCAAATCATCATTACCGACAGAACTCTCATAAGCACTTGGCTCAATAACAATAGTTGTCAAAGTGTTATCTTCACTGAGTAGAAGGTTCCTGTAAAGCTCACTCTTTACAGCAAGATTCTTAATCTTTTTCAGCTCACCTTCATTCTCAGGCCAGTGCTCAAACAGATCTTCAACAATAAGTCTGTCACCCTCACCTCTTGTATTTCTTGCATTAATTAAGGAAGTTATGTCATTTAGATGCGGGACACTGTTTTTTAACTCTAAGTGCAGTTTTTTTAACTTCTGTAAAAACTTTTTGTCAAAGACATCTTTAGTTTTTACAGCAAGAAGTATCATCTCATCATACCCAAACTGCTTTTTAAATGCTTCGTATCTTATTAAGGCTGGATCCTCTTTATGTAAGAAGCCCTCCGTAGAAGTGTCTATTGTTATATTTGGCAAGTTTGAGATTAAAAGTAGACTTACTGCAAGAATGAAGAAAATTATTTTTTTAGGATGAATAGCAATTACAACACCCATTTTTTCCAAAAGAGATTCGGTTTTGGTACGCCAGTTCATATTTTTCCTTGAATATATTTAAGTTATGTAAATATAGGTACAAGCGCTTTAGCGCTTATATACCAGCTATTAAGAGTCTATCTCTTCAAATCCAAAATCCTCTTCTTCACTCCCCTTTTGAGCAGATAAAATATCGTCTATTAACTCTTTACACTCATCTTCTTCCATCTCTTTGCTGCTGATATCTTCCAATACATCTTGCAGGTCTGCTTTAAACTCGCGAAGTTCTTCTATCTCTTCTTTTGCGTCTTCTGTCGCATCTTTGCTCTCAGCAATCTCTTCAAAAATCTCATCCAATCTCTCATCAAGATCAGGTATAACACTTTTCGTTAGTAACTCTTCCAATTTTTGCGCATAAGACATAACACACCCTTTATAATTTAATTATGCAATTATACTCTATAATATTGGAATTGATAAAAATAAAGAGAGCAGTATGAATTTTTATGCTTGTATTATCGGTAGCGAAATACTTAACGGACGCAGGGTTGATAAACATTTTGAATTTTTAAAAGATGAGCTTAACAGATACGGACATGAACTAGTTGCATCTTTCATTATAAAAGATGATGAAGCTTTAATAAAAAATATCTATAAGCTAATCAAAGATGATAAAAATTCTGTTCTGTTCTCTTTTGGAGGTATTGGTTCAACTCCTGATGATTTAACCAGAGCAATAGCCGCAGAGATTTTCACCTCACAGCCTCTGCAGAGAGATAAAAAATTTGAGAAAGATATTATAGAGAGGTTCGCTAAAGAAGCATACCCGCACAGAATTCATATGGCAAATTTACCTCAAAACTCCAAACTTATATTTAACCCAATTAATAACATGTCTGGTTTTTCTTTAGAAGATAGATATTTTTTTGTTCCAGGTTTCCCGCAAATGTCACACCCTATGATTTGCTCTGTTATAGAGAGCCTCTTCTCTAAAGCGGTTAAAAAACATAGACTTACTCTTATTGCTCAAACCAGTGAAAACACACTTATAGAGCTAATGGAACAGGTTCCCTCAGACATTGAGCTCTCATCTTTGCCAACGCTAAAAGAGAACGGTGTATCCGTAGAGATATCTTTGTGTGCAACAGATAAACTACATGTCGATAAGTATTTTAAACTATTTATAGAGTATCTGGACGGCTCAAACATCAAATATAAATTAATATAATATTAATATAGCCGATATCCTTAAATAAGTAAAAATCAAGGAATCATGCTATGTTAATTTGGTTATTGGCACTATTATTGCTAAGTGTGTTTATATATGTTGCTTATCGTATCTCTTTTTCCGGTAAAAAAGATGTTAATCGAAAAGTAGATCATCACTATACATTTAAAATATAAGAGGCAAATATGGCTATTATCAGAAACAACCATGCTTTTAAAGGACATAAAACACTGCTTGGAGCAAAATTTGTAACATATGGAGAGCTTGAACTTCCATTAAGATATGATTTATACGCTCAATCTAAAAATGGTTTTGACTGGGGACATACAAACTCCGGTTCTAAACAACTAGCCTTTTCAATGCTTTGTCAACTGAGCAACGAGAATTTTGCCAAAGAGAATGTTATACAATTTACCAATGAAATCATACTTGGACTAACATCTAGAGATTGGATTATAACAGCTTCAGATATAATTAAATGGATAGAAAAAAACAGTGAAGAGACAGAGCTAGACAACAGAGATGAGAAAGCAAAAGAAGAGCCTTCTAACATATTGGTATTAAGATCACCCAGAGTGTCTAAAAAAACTAAACCAAAAACGAATGTTGTAAAAGAAGTTTGTAATGAGCTTCAAATAACTCAGAAACACCTTGCGCATATCCTAGAAATTCCAGAAGGAACAGTAAGCAGCTGGGCGGTTAAAAATGAGATTCCAAGGCTTGGGAAAAAAGCTATCGAGTTTTATATACTGAGTCAAAAGAATCAAGAGATTGTTGATAGTTACAAAAGCTTTGTTAAACTTCTTGATGTATCTTGATTAAAAAGTCCTAATGAATAACTAAAAGTTTACTAAATTAACAGTATACTTTATCTGGCATAACTGGTGTTTTTAGATGCATTTTCATCATAATCAAGTAGTGCCAAAATACTCTTTTTATTCATTTTTCTTGCAAAGTCTGTTGCACTGATTCCCTTTGTATCAACTGCATCTTTATCAGCACCGTTTTGGATAAGAAGCTTTGCAATCTCAACTCTCCCATAGCAGGCGGCAGCCATTAAAGGAGTAAAGCCGCTTCTTCTTTTAGTTATATTAACATTAACACCATTGGAAATAAAGTATTTAACCATCTCAATATTATTATATGTCACAGCCATATCAAATATACCTACACCCTCTTCATCAAAGTCATTAACATCTGCACCCTTGTCAATAAGCAGCATAATCAAGTCTATGTCGCACTTATATCTTAAAGCCATAGCCAATACAGACTCTTCGTTCTCATTAGAATCATTTACATCAGCACCATCTTTTATATACTTTTTAACAGCTAAATAATCATTGTTTTTTAAATATTCAATCCAGGTATTCATAATAGTATTATCTTTTTTATTTTATAAAATTTTAGTCGTAAAAACTAAGAAGCAAATTATATACTAAATAGTTATTAGTAATGTTTAAGTATAATTCGCTCAATAAATCATTTAAGCGAGAATTCATGCAAATCACCGAAACAACAGATGCTTTTAAAGCACTTATAGAGAATATCAAATCATCAACTAAGGGCTATAAAGATCCTTTGGCTTTTGGTATATGTAGAGTAGATTTAGGACAATTAAATATTGAAAAATCTCTTCAGGCAACTTACCCTTTAATTAACTGGAATGAAAATTTTGGCAGTGCCGCTATTTTTATCAAAGCATTGGCTGAGCAGGGCGTTGAAGTAGATTTTAATGAGAGTGAAGTTGTATGCACTATTAATGCAGCATTCCTAAAGAGCTGTTTGAATGCTTTTACACCATATGCTGATGAGGCTTATGGCGATGCACATAAGAATATTCAAGTTGTCTCTACTCTTTACAATCAAATTATGAATAGCGGTTCTTTAGAGGGCGAGTTTAAAGTCACATTTATATTTGCCGATGAAGCACTTATAAGCGTTGAAGCAACATACCTAAAACTATATGCAATCAGTCAGGCAAAGGTTGAACTAAGAGGCATTAATCTAAACGGTGCATTCGGTGCTTTACCGAATGTTGCCTGGTCTAATGGTCAGCCAATCGAACTTGATTATCTTCGTGAGTTTGAAATAGAATTAAAACTATCAAATGAATACCCGCATATTGACTTTATAGATAAATTTCCAAGACTCCTGCAACATATTATTCCTGCAGACAATACTCGTATACTTGATACTTCAAAAGTTAGATTTGGAGCACAACTAGCAGCTGGGACTACAGTAATGCCTGGTGCTTCATATATTAACTTTAATGCCGGAACTACCGGTTCAGTAATGGTTGAAGGTCGTATCTCAAGCTCTGCAATCGTTGGTGAAGGTTCGGATGTTGGCGGAGGTGCTTCTATCTTAGGTGTACTTAGCGGAACTGACGGAAACCCTATTTCTGTTGGCAAAAACACACTCCTAGGAGCAAACTCTACATGTGGAATTCCATTAGGTGATGGCTGTATTATTGACGCAGGCTTAGCAATCTTAGAGGGTACGAAAGTAGGTGTCTACCCTCAAGAACTTGCTAAAATCCAAGAGGTTAATAAAAACCTGACAATGGATGGCGAAATATTTAAAGGCAAGAGCTTAGCCGGATTAAATGGTCTGCACTTCAGACAAAACTCAATGACAGGGGAAGTAACTGCTTCTCGTTCAACAAGAGAGATTAAACTCAACGCTGATTTACACTAGGTTATTTTAATACATTTACAACTCCTCTTTCTTAGAGGTCTTGTAAAAACTACTTTAACTGCATAAACATACTTTTAGCTTTGGGGTATTATAATGAACTATCGTATAAGGAGTTTAAAATGAATATATCTGCTAATATTTCATCTATACAAGCTCACCAAACTATGATGAATGGCAATGCCCACAATGTAGCAAATGTAAATACAGATGGTTTTGTTCCTACAGATACTAGGATGTTTGAGGCTGAGAATGCTGTATCTGCTAAGAGTCGTAAGGCTGATGACAATGGTTCTGCAAAAAGTCAAACAGACTTATCAAAAGAGATAACAGATCAGATAATTGTAGAGGATGCCACAGCTGTCAATGTATCTGCTATAAAAACACAAGATGAGATGTTCGGCTCACTTTTAGATATTAAAGCCTAACATCTAAAAATCACTGTGTTAAGATATTCATACTTTTTAAATTTCTGAGTATTTCTGACTCTTTATCATAGTTTACTTGATTTTTACCAAGTTTAAGAGTGCTGAATATTGGCTTACCAATTACTACCCTTCCCTCTATATCGTCTTTTTTTGTTTTTATGCCCCAAGTATTATGAAAGGCGATTATTTCATCATTATAAGTTCCGACATAAAGAACTATATGTCCTTTCTTATAAAGAAGTGTCTCAAAAGGAACTCCCTGTTCTTTAATAAGCCTAACTTTATCTTCATCACTTAAATTTTTCAAGTTAATGACTCTCCCTGCTTTACTCTGCTGATAAGAGTTTCTTGGAAGCCATATGCCAAATGGAGCAAATAGGTCTCTGAGCATCGAAGAGCAATCTCTCTGCTCATATACTCCGCCCCAGCCATAATTTGTAGCCGATACCTCATTTACAATATTAGCTAAGTTTTTTCTATTTAGAGTCAGTATCCCTTTAATAGCTATATTTTTTGATATTTTAGATTTTAAAAAAAGTGGTTTACTACTCTTAGCTGATGAGACAGTTAAGATGGTATAGCTCTCTTTATCCTCAGATATTAAGGCGAACATCATACCGATTTTAGATTTAAATAAGAAATCTCCATTAAGACTATATATTGGAGTACCCTCAGCAATTATGTGAACCTGCTGAGCTTTTTGCCACATATCACTGTTTTTTTTATTTAAGATAACAAACTCATCCGATTTTATCCAGCCAGATGTAAAACTGCTAAACACAAAGGCCCACTCTCTATTTTTTGAGTAGTGGGAAATAAATATTGGTTTATTTGCAGTAAGGGTACTGTTTTGCAGGTAATCAAACGGAAAACCCTCTCCTGCAAGAGATGGGTCTTTTAATAGTGGTTTTATTGTAGGAAAAGCCCTTATATTAGTCTCTTTTAAGACAATAGCCTCTTTATTAACACTCCCGTAACTCTCAAAATTAGCACTTTTTAGCATATCATCAAAAAACTCTTGCTTAAGCGGTTGAAAATTTTCTCCATAGCTACTGCCGACGCAAAATGAGGCAAAAGGCCATTTGGCAGAGTTTAAGTCCTCTCTTGGTTTATCAATATTCCATACACTAAAATAGTGCTTCTCATACTGTTTTTGAATATCATAAAGAGGTATGTTTTTAGTAATATTTTTTATAAAGTAACTCACATCCTGCGGTACATTTGCCAAATCATATATCTCTACTTCTTCTTTTGAGGTTTTTTGGACTGACTTGTCACTAGAAAGATTCTCATCAACCTTGACTAAAATATCCCTCTTAAGAGTTTCAACCGCAGGTTTTGCCTCGTTAGAGGTACAGCCGGTAAATATGATTATAAACAAAACTGTAAAAAAATATTTCAACAAAAATCCTTTAATCAACATTTCCAAATCTGCTAATTACTCTCCCTATTACTTCTATCTCTCTTGGATCGAGTGTTTGAGTAGAGTATACCTGATTATCAGATATTATATCTACTTTACCGTCTATTCTTTTTTGTACTCTTTTAATAAAGAGCCCGGCTTCTGTCCGTATTGTAAATATACCGCCTCTTTGAAGATCGGTTTTACCTCTATTGATAAAAACTATATCATTGTAGCTAAATGTTGGTTCCATGGAGTCTCCAGACACATTTATGGCCTCTATATTTCTTAATTCTCCCTCTCCTCCAAGCATCGTTAGGAACTCATTCGGAATCTCTATCTCCTGAGAATCTTCATATTCTGAATCGGCTCCACCGCCAGCAGAGGCATTTATATCTCTGAAATATCTAACCATAAAAAATTTGTTTGTAGACTCTACAAGGCTCTCTGGTGATTGACCGTACAATATCCAGTTAATAGATATTGATTTTGTTGCACAAAAATCTAAAAGCTCACCAAAGGGTATCTTATTTCTTTTTTTCATTGTTGCGAAGTTCATTTGAGTAACACCTAAGATATCAGCAACATCTTTGTCGAATATCTTCTTGCCATTAAACTCAGCAGAGATAATACTTTTAATCTCCTCTACTATTTCTAAAAAGTTTTTCATGATATTTTCCCCTCATCTATATTTATTCAAATATCTCAAATTATAATACTTTTTTGCAATAAAGTCAAAGTTTATATGACAAAATGCAATATTTTTTATATTTAATTGAAATTATATGTACTATTTTGAAATATATAAAAGGATCTGACATGGCAATTATGGTAAAAAATGCACAAAGTTTATTAGAAAGATTTGAAAACAGTATAGAAAAGTGGGCTCAAAAAGTTTTTTAAGAGTTTAAGCTGAACTCTTCGAGTCAATTAACTTCTGAACCTTGACTAGATTCATTAGAAACAGCATAAGCTTGACTCTTCGAGTCAATTAACTTCTGAACCTTGACTAGATTCATTAGAAACAGCATAAGCTTGACTCTTCGAGTCAATTAACTTCTGAACCTTGACTAGATTCATTAGAACTTTCTAAATTTACTTCTCGTTCAGCTTCACGAGCTGCTGATTTATTTTTATGGTAGCCGCCAAAAATAAAAATCATAAACAGTATAAACAAAACAATCATCACTCCATCAATAAATAGACTCATATATCTTCCTTGTATTTTATATTAAGATTATCGACAAAATGAACCGTAATTTTGTCTAATAGCATCATAAAGAACTATGCCTGTACTTATGGCAAGATTAAGACTTCTTCCGTCTTTAGTCATAGGAATAGTAATATTCTGCTCCTTGTAAGAGTTTAGAATATCTTCGGGTATTCCGGCAGTTTCACTTCCGAAAAATATGTAATCACCATCTTTAAACTCTGCTTCAAAGTACGGTTTATCTGTTTTCGTAGTAGCAAAATAAGCATTATCTGTGATCTCATTATTTTTAAAAAAATCATCAATAGAGTCCCATACATGCAGATCTAATTTTTCCCAGTAATCAAGACCTGCCCGTCTGACAGCCTTCTCGTCTATATCAAAAGCTATTGGTTTAATAATATGCAGAGCAGCACCTGCGTTAACACACAATCGACCTATTGCACCGGTATTATTAGGAATTTGTGGATGAACAAGAACTAAATTAAAAGCCATTATAACACCCCTCAAAAAATAATTTTTTTCTAAAGAAACTTCGCTTTGTAGCCTTATGGGGTTGTAGGGGCGAAGAGTCCCTGCCACTGAAATGGGCTTTGCTCACTTTAGTGCATATCATTAAAAAATTACAGTCTTGTTAGCATATACAAAGATTCTATCTTCTAAGGCTAATTTTAAAGCTCTTGAGAGAACTATTTTTTCAACATCTTTACCTGAACGCTGCATATCTTTCCAACTGTAAGCATGATCTACATGTATTACTTCCTGAGCTATAATAGGACCTTCATCAAGGTTGTTATTCACAAAGTGTGAGGTTGCACCTATAATCTTAACACCTCTGTCATAAGCTTGTTTATAAGGGTTTGCACCAATAAATGCAGGTAAAAATGAATGATGAATATTTATAATCTTATCTTCATATACTTCTACAAATCTAGGAGTCAGAATTCTCATATATTTTGCCAAGACGATATAGTCAATATCTTTAAAGCCTGCTAAACAATCAAGTATTTCAGTTTCATGTTCTGCTCTGTCCAAATCTACATGAGAGATTGTAATATATGGAATATCAAACTTTTCTACAAAAGATTCCAACTCATCATAGTTAGAAATAACTGCTAATATATTTGCCTCAAGCTCTCCGGCTTCATGACGGACAAGAATATCACCAAGCGCATGCATCTCTTTTGTAGCCATAATCACTATATTTTTCTTTTTTGGCTCAATCACTTCAATATTGGCAGTTGAAGGAATTGCATCAGAGATTGATTCTTTTAGCTTATCAAGGTCAATATCACCATCAACAACACTTCTCATAAAAAACTTATTATTCTCTTTATCAACAAACTCACTATTTGATAATATATTCAAATTATTATTGTAAAAAACAGTAGATACTTTATAAACTAGACCTTTCTCGTCATTTGCATCTATAAGTACACGATATCGACTCATTTACTATTTCCTCTCTCTAACTCTTCTACTCTAGAGTCAATAGTTACCAATACATACTCTAAAAAGTTTAGTGTCATATCAACTTTAGCTTCTATATTTGTATTATTTGGCGCTTGAAAACCTTCAAACAGAACAAGCAGTCTCTCTCTCATTGATGTTAAGAAATTCATCTCACTGCTGCAGCTCTTCTCTTCTTCAACTTCTACTACTTCTTCAAGTTTAATCTCTTTTTTTGGCTTAGTCTTTAAATCATTTATTGACTTTAAATCGTGATTAATCGGTTTGACATCTTCCATCTCCGCCAATGTTGATAGTATTACATCTTTTAATTCCATGACTTCAATAACCACCTTTCAAATTCATTAAACTCAACCTCTTCTTCCATTTTTAAAAAAAACTCTTTCATCTGAGTATTTACGTTTAAAAACTTTTTTCTCATGCCGGAGAGTCTTCTTATAGCAATTTTAGCCTCACTGTTTGAAGGATTCTTTTTTAAAATATCTTTGTAGATATCAAGAGCCTCTTCTTTTAGCCCTTGAAGTTCATAAATATTAGCTAATGTTAATGTTTTCATTTCGCTGTATAATTAGCAATTATAGAACCCATCTCACTTGTTGAGCAGACCTCTTTGGCATCATACTGAGCTAAATCTTTTGTTCTATAGCCCTCTTTAAGCGCTCTTTTTACAGCAAAGTCTATTTTGTCAGCTGCATCATTCTCACCAAGAGCATACCTAAGCATCATTGATGCTGAAGATATAGTGGCAATAGGGTTGGCTATTCCCTGACCTGCAATATCGGGAGCAGAGCCATGAATAGGCTCATAAACACCTATTTTAGCCCCAACTGATGCAGATGGCAAAAGACCAATAGAGCCTGAGAGCATACTAGCCTCATCACTTAATATATCACCAAAAATATTTCCCGTAAGCATTACATCAAACTGTCTTGGATCGCGTATAAGCTGCATAGCAGCATTATCTACATACATGTGAGTAAGTTCAACTTCCGGATATTCAGTTGAAACACTCTCCACAACCTCTCTCCAGAGTTGAGATACATCTAAAACATTTGCTTTATCTATAGAGCATACTCTCTTGCTTCTACTCATTGCAATCTTAAATGCCTGATGAGCAATTCTAGTTATCTCATCACGAGTGTAAACCATAGTATTCCACCCTTTATCAGCATCACGACCCTTTGGCTCACCAAAATAGATTCCGCCGATAAGCTCACGAACGACCATTAAATCAACATCCTTGATAACACTCGGTTTTAGAGATGAAGCATTAATAAGTTCATCATAGACAACAGCTGGACGAAGGTTTGCATAAACACCAAGCTCTTTTCTAAATCTTAAGAGTCCGCTCTCCGGACGTTTTTCTCTAGGTAAATTATCCCACTTTTCTCCGCCAATAGCACCAAAAAGCACAGCATCACTGTTTAATGAAATATTTATAGTCTCTTGAGGAAGCGGATCACCGGTAATATCATAAGCACAACCACCCATCAAAGCCTCTTCATACTCAAAATCAAAATCGTAACATGATGAGACAGAGTCTAAAACCTTTACAGCTTCATCTATAATCTCTGGACCAATTCCGTCACCCTTAATAAGTGCGATTTTATATCTTTTCATTATTTTTTCTCCTCGGCTTTTATCTCATTTTGTGCAAAGTTCATAAGCCCGCCTGCATCTATTAGCTCTTGCATGAACGCTGGAATAGGAGTAAAACTGTAACTCTTGCCTTTGCTCTTATTTGTAACAGTCCCATTATTCATATCAATACTAATCTCATCACCTTCAGCTATTTCAGCACTCTCCTGAAGTTCAAATATAGGAAGACCCATATTAAATGCATTTCTATAAAATATTCTTGCAAAGGTAGGTGCAATAATCGCAGCAACACCAGCGGCCTTAAGTGCTATGGGAGCGTGCTCACGAGAGCTTCCGCAACCAAAATTATCACCGGCTACTATAACATCCCCTATACTCATCTTATTTACAAATTCAGGATCAGCGTCTTCCATAACATGTTTTGCCAACTCCTCTGGTACTGAAGTATTTAAATAACGAGCTGCTATGATTAAGTCTGTGTCAATATCTTTACCAAATCTCCAAACTTTTCCATCAATATTTGCTTTTTGCATATAAAATCCTAACTATATTTTGTAATTAATTTTGCGATTATATCTAAAATGAGATTGTAGTTTTATAAAGCGTAGTGCAATAGTTATATTGGACGAAAGAAAACAGCCTTCATATCAAATAATATCAAGCTGTTTTTAGGTGTTTACTATCTTTTTAGATTATTTGTAGTTTGTAGCATTTCATCACTTGTCGTGATTACTTTTGAGTTAGAGTCATATGCTCTTTGACCGGTTATAAGGTCTGTTAATTCAACAACAAGTTCAACATTACTAAGCTCGACAAACCCCTGTCTTAAAACACCAAGACCATCTAATCCCGGTGTTCCCTCTACGGGTTGTCCTGAGCTATCTGTCTCAATATAGAGGTTGTCTCCCATTGAGTGAAGACCTGCCGGATTTATATAGTTCGTTAAGGTAACCTGCCCTATCTGAGTAGCTTGTGTCTGACCGGGTTGCACAACAGTTACCGTTCCGTCTGTACCGATACTGATATTAGTTGCATCAGGTGGAATAACAACTTCAGGAATTAATTTATATCCGTCACTATTAACAACTGTACCGTTTTCATCAACTTTAAATGCACCGTTTCTTGAGTAAACTTCGGTCCCATCCGGAAGTTCAAGCTTAAAAAAGCCTCTGCCGGTTATGCCCAGATCTAATTGATTGTCAGTCTGTTTTAAACTACCTTCTGAAAATATTTTATTAATTGCAGTTGGTCTAGCACCAAGTCCGACCTCTATTCCAGTAGGGCTTTTAGTAACATCACTGGTAGATGTACCCGCATACTCCATAACCTTGTACATAAGGTCAGCGAACTCTGCTCGAGATTTTTTAAAACCTATTGTATTCACATTGGCAATATTATTTGCGGTTGTGTCTATCTGTGTCTGCATCCCTAACATTCCTGTTGAGGCAGTATAAAGTGATTGCATCATCTCTTATCCTTTTTTAGCGATTTTATTAATAGCATCATTGTTCATATCATCCATCTGAACACTCATTGCTTTTTGATACATTCCAACTAAACGATTGGTCTCTATCATCTGTGTCATCATTTTCACGGCATTAACATTACTCTTCTCTACAAAGCCTTGAAGCACAGCGCCACTCTCTTCTAAACTTTCAAATTTAGTATCTCCGTCATATCTATAAAGATTATTTCCCTCTTTTTTAAGAAGCGCTATATTATCAGGCTGTACTACAAAAATCTTCGAGCCTTGCGAAAGTTTTACACTATTTGGTATATTTGCAGATATCTGTCCGTTTTTATCAATTTGGACTATGCTGTCTTCTTGATTAAGTCTAATAGGCTGCTTTGAATCAAAATAATCATTTGGAAGGACTTCGTAACCACTTTTTGTTACTAATTTACCTTCATCATCTTTTGTAAATGAGCCATCTCTGGTTAATCGCACTCCCTCTGGAGTTTTAACTAAAAAGAAGAGTCCTTCTCTTGAAAGAGCCAAGTCTAAGGGATTGTTGCTTTTCTGCATTCTACCAAGAGAGTAATCAGTGTATGAATCTACTATTTGTGGAGCTTTTGTCATTGTCCTGTTTAAAAACTGGGCTGCTTCTTTTGTATGGTTCTCATTAGGCAGTTCATCTCTAGCTTCCTTGTAAATACGCATAAAGTCACCGACAACAAGATTGTCCTCTTTAAAACCGACTGTATTAACATTGGCAAGATTATTTGCAATAGTGTCAAGACGATTAAACTGAGTAACCATACCTGCTGCTGAACTATAGTATCCACTTTGCATTAAGATCCCTTTATTAAGATATTTTCAAGTTCAAAGCAAAGTGTGTTCCAATATATTATTCAGGAAAACTTAAAACTATTTCGGTATAATCCACCTTTGAAAAATCTTAAACAAATAAGGTGTATTTTATATGACAGCTAAAGAACTCAACAAAGCTATTGAAACATTCTTTTCCAATCAAAAACCAAAAGAGTGTTCAACATACGAATCACTTATTGAACTTTTTGAAAAACAGCCAACAACTGCACAAGCAAACAATATCTTTAAACTTATAACAAAAAATAAGTCTTGTATATACACATCTTCTGAGCATGCAAAACTTCTTAATGACAAAGAAGCTGATGCAAGAAGAAGTGCTCAGAGAAAAATGCTTGAAAACAATGAAACTGACAAGTTTGATATATTAAAAGAGCATGAACTTCTAGAGTGGTCTCGTTCTGACTCTCCCGTTCGTATGTACCTTAGAGAGATGGGTCAAATTCCTCTTCTTACTAAAGAAGAAGAGATAGAGATATCTAAAAAAATTGAAAATGGCGAAAGTATTATTATTGATGCTATATGCTCAGTTCCATATTTGATAGACTTTATCTTAGACTATAAAGAGCCTTTAATCAACAGAGAGAGAAGGGTTAAAGAGTTATTTAAAAGTTTTGAAGATGAAAAAGATGATGATGCTGATGATTCTGACAACAGTGTAGATGACGATAATAGTGATGAAAGCGATGGTGAAAAAACACTAAGTGTCAAAGATAAGACCAGAGTTGAAAAAGTAACTATGAGTTTTAAAGCGTTAGAAAAAGCAAAAAAAGAGTGGATAAAGCTTACTGAAAAAGCACCTGAAAACTTAGATTCAGAAATGACTTTCGAGATAGTTCAATACTTTTTAGGTGTAACATACAAAAAAAGTGTTTTAAAAGAGAAACTACTCGATTTGGGACCGACATCTAAGCTCATAAATGAATTAGTAAAAGCAATGGAAACTGCGCTAAAGAGTGATGAGGGATATGATAAAGAGTTAAAAAGACTAGAGTACAAACTTCCACTCTTCAATGCAACACTTAGAGCAAACCACAAAGTTTTAGTAAGTAAGATTTGTGAGTTAAACAAAGAAGATATCGCAAATATGGTTCCTGAAGCTACTATGGTCAGTACATACATGGAAATTAAAAAGCTTGTTCAGACAAAAGAGGCTTCAAAAAATAGTTTTGACATGGAGCCGGAAAAACTTGCAGATATTTTAGAACAGATTAAACGTGGTAAAAATATCTCTGAAATCTCTAAAACAAAAATGGCGAAGTCTAACCTTAGACTTGTTGTATCAATAGCTAAGAGATACACAAATCGTGGTCTCCCTTTTCTTGATCTTATTCAAGAGGGTAACATAGGACTAATGAAAGCAGTTGATAAATTTGAGTACCAAAAGGGTTATAAGTTCTCAACTTATGCAACATGGTGGATTCGCCAGGCAATATCTCGTGCAATTGCCGATCAAGCAAGAACAATTCGTATTCCAATTCACATGATTGAGACTATTAACCGTATCAATAAAATCATGCGTAAGCATCTACAAGAGCATGGAAAAGAACCGGATGTTGATATGATTGCAGAAGAGGTCGGATTATCAGTTGAGAAGGTTAAAAATGTAATCAAGATTACAAAAGAGCCAATAAGTCTTGAAGCCCCTATTGGTAGCGAAGATGATGGACGTTTTGGTGACTTTATAGAAGATAAAACATCTCTGTCTCCATCCGATGCAATACTAAAAGATGACTTAAGAGTTCAGATTGAAAATGTTTTAGAGCAGTTAAACGAGAGAGAAAAAGCTGTTATTAAACTTCGCTTTGGAATTATGGATGATGAGAGCGACAGAACGCTTGAAGAGATAGGAAAAGAACTTAGCGTGACTCGTGAGAGAGTTCGTCAAATTGAATCTAGTGCCATTAAAAAGCTTAAGCATCCAAAAGTTGGAAGAAAACTTAAAAATTACATAGAAGAGTAGTTAGTAGTTATGACAACTACTCTTGCTAAAAGTGAAGCTTTTATTCCGTGCTTTGAAAGGGCACAGAACACACGAGAGACTAAATATACTTTGGACTTGTTCAAAGTATATGGAATAGGATAGGAATGACTTTTGAACAACAATGGATAGAGTACGACTACAATCCTTTTGTACTTTTTAACTCTAATGGAAAGGTTATATCACTAAACTCAGAAGCACAGTTTCTGCTAGGTTCCATTACAACAGATGAGCTTTTTAGTCTTGCAACTACTTATGCGAATGTATCTTTTGGCTTTAAAACAACATTTGTAGAACTAGATTTTGGTCGTTATAAATTTTTTGCTATTACCATTGGTTATGAAAATGATGAAGAGATAGGTATAAAACTCTATCAAACACCATCCTTTAAACTGAATAAACCAAAACCAGTTGGTGAATTGACAAATATATACACATTAGTTGATTTATGCATATCAACTTATTCAATTAACTCTACAACCCTGTTTAAAAAAGATTTTGATCCAACAATACCGGATATAATTATTGACTCAAGTAGCTTTATAAAAATACTAAACAAAATATACTCTTGTTACGAAGAAAACTCTCAAATAAATACCAAGATATTTTATAGAGTCGGTGAACATATAAAATTCGAGGATAAAAAATATAGTATATTTTCAATTGAGGTAAGCGGTGATAATATAGATAAAAATAGAACTAATGAGTTGGAGATATTAACAGCCAACACAAGTTTTTATGTTGACATACAAAAAAAGATAATCATTAATATTCCAATGATAACCTCATAAGAAGCTATGAGTTAGAATATATCTTTAGAACAGATATACCCTATCACTATCCCTACAAGCAGAGCCGGCAGATATATAGAAAGATCTAAAAGTTCATTGTTCTTAAGTGCAATAAAGCCCAAAATTAAAAATATATAAGGTAATAATCTAAAGAGCGAAACAGTGGCTCTTGAACCTTTTTTAATATCTTTTATGTTTAAGGTTTTTATCTTTTTCTTCTCCTCTTTTACAATCGCTTTTAAATCCAATTCATCAACAGGAGTTTCATTTATAAGGTCATCATCATAAAGCTCATAAGGGTCTTCTATTGTATCAAGAGTGTCTCTCTCTTGGGTTATATTTTCTGTTTTAACTTGGGTATCTATCATTTTTTTATAGGCATATGTTGAGCCTAAAATAATAAAAAAACTGCTTAAAAATGCAATTTGTAAATTTATGAAGAATTCTAAGGATATTAAATATGTTAATAATACAAGCAATTCACTTATAATTAAAATTTTTATAGACTTCATATATTATACCTCCAAGAGGCAAACTTCAGTGACCATAGCGGTTCAAGCGAAGCAAAAAGGGACTTTATTCCTTTTGCGTTTTCACTACTGTTTTTTCTCACCATAATCCTCTTCGTCGTCTTCATCTTCAAGTTGCTTTTTTATGGCGTAACGAGGCTCTTTAGCTAATTCTTCATACTCCTTATACTGTTTTGAGTATGCTTTATAAATATTCATTATTGCTGCTGCTATACCTATAAATACGCCAACCCAAAAAAGCCAGCCTATATCAGTCCATCTACGCAGTAAATAGCCGATACCAATACCCATAAGAACTGCCACAACCATTGATATACCTAAAGAGAGGCTATCAGCTGCTTCTATGATAGGCTTTATTCTAGGTTTTTTTTCCTCTTTAGTATGCCCCATAGCACTCTCTACGGTTTCGTCATTTACCTTCTCAGCCATTTTTTATCGCTTGAAATACTCTTGCACTGGCTTTAATTGTCTCCTCAATCATCTTATCAGTAGTTGCAGTTGATATAAATCCTGTCTCATAAAGTGAACATGCAAAATAGAACCCTTCTCTAAGCATGCTAGAGTGAAACTTTGCAAAAAACTCAGCATTTGAATTACAGGCATCTGAAAAGTTTTTAACCGGATTTTCGTTAAAAAAGAAACCAAACATACTACCTCTTGTATCAATCTGCATCTTAATTCCACATGCAGAAGCTTCTTTTTGCATTCCTTCTACCAGTCTGACGGCACGGGCATTTAAAACCGACATAACTTGTGCATTTTTCTTTAGCTTTGAGAGAGCTGCAAGTCCTGCTGCCATTGCAACCGGATTACCGCTCAGTGTTCCGGCTTGATATACCGGTCCTTCAGGTGAAAGCTTTGCCATTATATCTGCACGAGCGCCAAAGGCACCGACCGGCATACCACCGCCAATAACTTTACCAAGTGTAACAATATCAGGTTTAGTTCCGGTAATAGACTCAGCACCGTTTATTGATGCTCTAAAACCGCTCATAACTTCATCAAAAATCAGAAGAGTTCCATTTTCGTCACAAATCTTTCTTAATTCATGTAAGAACTCTTTGTCTGCCGGAACCAGACCCATATTCCCTGCAATCGGCTCTATAATCACACAGGCGATATCACTTGAATCTGCAAAACATTTTTTTACACTCTCAATGTCATTATAAGTAGCCAAAAGCGTGTGTTTGGTAAAATCAGCTGGAACACCAGGTGAGCTAGGATTACCAAATGTAACCGCTCCGCTTCCCGCTTCGACTAATAATGAATCGCTATGACCATGATAACAGCCTGTAAACTTCACAATATCATCTCGACCCGTAAAACCACGAGCTAAACGTATAGCACTCATAACAGCTTCAGTTCCGCTACTTACAAACCTTATTTTATCTATAGAGTCAAACATAGATACGACAAGTTGTGCTAGTTCAGTCTCAGCCTCCGTTGGGGCACCAAAGCTCAAACCATGTTTAACAGCCTCTATAACAGCACTCTCAATAGATTCATCTCTATGACCGAATATTAGCGGCCCCCAGCTCTGCACAAAGTCAACATATCTGTTTCCATCAATATCTTTTAAATATGCGCCCTCACCTTCTGCAATAAATAGTGGCGAACCTCCAACACTACTAAATGCTCTAACTGGAGAGTTTACTCCTCCCGGGATTAAATTTTGTGCTTGCTTAAAAGCTTTCAGCGAACCATCTGTACTCATAAATGACCTTAATAATTTTTTTCTAAAGAAACTCGATTTTGTTTCGTTTTGTAATTATAGCTAATAAGTATTAATCTATATTAGTTATAATAATTCAAATATATTTAAATAAATGGAATCTTTTGAATCGTTCATATTTTGCCCTTTTTGTAGCACTTTTAATTCACTTAATTCTTCTTCTGATATTTTGGCTTTTTGGAATAATTAGCCCTGATATTAAAAAGTCTGTAAAACCAAAAGAACATAAAATAAAAGTCTCCCTAAAAGAGATGCCGAAAAAAGTTAAAGATCTTGGGCAGATAAAAAAAATCATAAAGCAGCCACAAAATATTGCACCGCCTATGCCAAAGGGAAAACAACTAAAAAAGATAGAAAAAAGAGTCAAAAGAAAACCTGTTAAAAAACCATATATTAAATATGATACAAAAAAGATAAAAAAGACGGCGGTAATTAAAAAAAAGAGTCTCAAGCGTGAGACTAAACAGATAGAACAAGTGCCAGTAGTTAAGAAAAGAGCAATTAATCTTCCAAAACCAAAGCCTAAACCGCCGAAAAAACCAAAGATTGCACTGCTTCCGCCATCTAAACCATATATATCACTGCCTAAAAAAGAGGAAAAAATCAAATATGACTCTTATGCTTGGCTCTCAGAGGACAAATCAGTAGAAGAAGTTAAAGAGGATAAAAAGAGAGTAGCAAAAGGCAGTAATATTAATAGTAATATAAAAGAGCTTTATGGAGATGAATTTGGCAAACTCAGCCCTAATCAACAAAAATATATACTCGATAATCAAGAGATTATGAGAAGAATAACACAGCAGATCTTAAATAGAGTTGCAAAAGTAAACCTAAGAAAAGATTTGAATATTAACAGAGTAAATGTAATAGAGTTCTATCTTCATCCAAATGGAGATATGTCCGACTTTAAGTTTCTTAAAGTCAGCGGTTATTATATACTTGACAATACGACAAAAGAGACGATTGAATATGCTTATAGCAGATATCCAAGACCCAAAGAGAAAACTTTAATCAGATATAATGTATTTTACAACTTAGCTCATTATTAATTAATAAAACCGTATAGTTTATTGTTGCTCTTATCGTTTATATCTTCAATATACTCTTCAGACAGGCTGTAATTAATCAATGAATGCTCTTCAAACATAGAGAAGTCTTTAATATTTTTATCAATATTATCAAGTTGTTTTTCGCTTAAAATAATGAAGTCATCGCCCTCAACCCTAAATACAATTGAATCACTGCTTATAAGATCTAAAAACTTTGAAAAGTTTATTAAAAACTCATCTCCTTTTGCCCATCCAAACTCTCTATTGTAGTGTGAAAAATTATGTAGCTGAAGATTATATAGATATATGGAGTCTGTGCTTATATGATATCTAAGAATAAGCGGTAAATACTCTAAAACGAACAGATTTGTAAGTCTGTCCTTGTAAAAGTAGGAGAATCTTTGTTCTTCAATTGATGTTTTAGGCAGTTGAGAGATATTCACGTCTATATCAATATCTCTTAAAACTGTTAAGGCTGCACTGACAACTTCTGGATGATAGTGTATAGCACTTAGCTCTTCTAGTTCATCTAGTGCTGTTTGTATGCTTTTTTTTGGCTTATATATCCTATCGGTAGTCATGGCATCAAAAGAGTCAGCAAGTATCATAATTCTGCTAAGTGGCTGTATTTCATCACCCCGAAGTCCTCTTGGATAACCTGATCCATCAAATTTTTCATGATGTTCTCTCATTATTTCTGCTATTATTTTATGCTGGTCTAGTTTAATTAGCATCTCATAACCGGTGCTTAAATGATCTTGTATGAGTTTATACTCTGTTTCATTTAATTGGTTCGGCTTTAATAATATGCTGTCAGGAGTTGAAATTTTACCAATATCATGCAGCCATGCAGCCTTTTTTAGTGTCTCAACATCTTTATCACCATAACCCATCTCTTTGGCTATAAGAACACAATAGTTGGCAACTCTTTTCGTATGTCCTGCCGTATATGAATCGCGAGACTCTATCATATCAATCATAGAGTGGATTATCTGTTCTTGATTTTTAAGCTTCTCCTCTTCTAAAAGTAAAATCTTTCTCTGATGTGTTTTATCTCTAAAAACTGTCACTGTGCCGACTATGTCCCTCTTTACATACAGTGGTGTAGAAACAATAGAAACCGGAACAAAGCTACCATCCTTTTTAATTAAATACTCTGAGTCTTCTCTATAAACCTCTCCATTTACAATAGATTTATGTACATTGCAGTCTTTAGATAGAATTGGCTTATTATCAATATCTTTATAGTGAATATAATCATGAATCTCTTTATTAATCAGCTCACTATACTCATATCCAAGCAGTCTGAGCGCTTCCTCATTTATAAATGTTGTCTTATTGTTAGTGTCAAGAGTATAGATACCGTCACCTATACTCTGTGCTATATCGTAAAATCTTTTTTCACTTTGAAGGAGTCTGTTATTTTGATCAAACAGTTTAAGGTAGAGTGTTATCTTATTTAATAGTTGATTATCATCAATTGGCTTAGTTATATAATCAACCGCACCTATCTCGAAACCCTCTTTTACGAATTCATCACTCTTAAATACAGCAGTTACAAAAATTATCGGTATATCTTTTGTTTTCTTGTTTGATTTTATTATTTTTGCCAACTCAAAGCCGTTAATATCAGGCATTTGAACATCTAGAAGTATTAAGTCGATTTTTTTTGTGAGTAAAACATCTAAAGCATTTTTTGCATTCACGGCTTCTATACTTTTTATATTATCCATAGTCCCGAGCAAAGCATTTAGAGTAAAAAGATTGTTTTTATTATCATCTACACAAAGTATGCTGTATACGTGTTCAATCTCTCTTATCATAATATATTTTTCTCTATCATAGCTATTTAACTAACCTTTTTAAATATTTTAGAATTATCTTCATATCTCTCAAATTTTACAAGAAGTGAATTGTGAATTGTCTCACTTTCACCTAAAACCAAATATCCGCCAAACTTTAGTGAGTCGTAAAATAGCTTAAATACTATTCGTTGTAAATTGTCACTGAAATATATTAGCACATTCTTGCATATAATAATATCAAATTCATTAAAAGAGCTGTCTGACACTAAATTATGTTGAAAAAAAAGGACTTTCTCTCTAATCTTCTCATTAATTATTACAAAATTATCATTTTTCATAATATAATTAGCTAAATCATCCTCCATACCAATAGCATTAAAGTTCGCTTTTGCAATTTCGTACGCTTTATTTGAGTAAATTCCATTTTGAGCATCCTCCAATATTACACTATTAAAATCAGTTGCATACATAATACTTTTATTTAATATACCCAGTGCATCGAGAATAATTGCAATGGAGTAAGCTTCTTCTCCGCTACTGCATCCTGCACTCCATAATTTAATATTATGGGATTTTTTATACTGCTTATTTAAAAAATCGATACTATTTTTAAATGATACCGGGTTTCTAAAAAACTCTGTTACATTAATTGAGACGGACAGGAAAAACTCCTTAAAAGCAGCCCTGTTAAAAATGATAAGACCAATACCGTCTTTGAACTCTTTAATCTCATTTTTAATCATAAATACGTCTAAACGTCTTAAAATCATATCATGATGATACAGTCTAAAATCATAATTATACTTTTTAAGTATCATCTCAAGAAGGAAAGCAAGATAAAACTCTTTAGTGCCGTTACTGTTTAGAAAGTTGATATAATCTATAATATTATTTTGGTCAAATATATAATCATGAACACTAATGGAGTAAGCATTTGCAACCATGCTTTTAGCTTCACATTCATCTTTATCTTGTATTACTAGCGTTGAGTTATTGCTCTTTAAAAACTTCAGTTTGTCTACACCGTCTTTTGCATGGCCACACTCTTGTAGCACTAAAAGAGACTCTTTATAATATGATGAGAATGATTCATAACTTAGAGATATAGATGGTTTAGAAAAGTTGTAACTCTCCTCATCACTTAGCACAAAACAGGAGTCTTTTACTTTTAAATGTCTGTCTTTGGGGGCTAAATAGATTACACCCTTTTTGATTTTTTTGCCATCTTGCGCATAAACAACCTTATGCTTAGTATATTGTTTTAAAACTTCATCAAACATACCGACTCTATCATTCTCAATATGTTGAACAATAACAACACTTAAATTCTCAAGAGAGATATTTGAAATAATATTTATTATCTTGCTTGATGAATCAGCACTGCCACCTATAAGGATGACTTCAATATCTTTAGTTTTGACTATATTGTCTTTTAAAAGAGATATAAATATTACTTTAAAACCAAACTTATGAAGATATCTGGTCAATTTACTTTTATGAGTGATTATTGAGATTTTCTTTTTTTTAACATGTATCTCTTTATCTAATAGTATTACTATATCATAAGGAATATTGTATAAATTGCCAAATTCAACTATCCATTTCTCATACTCTCTACTGAATATCTCTTCAAGCTGTCTGATGTCACTATCTCTAATCGGGGGGTTTAATACAGTTCTACATGTATTATACTCCTCAAATATCTTAAGCATCTATTTAATCCAGGCCTTTATCATAGATATAAGAGAATCATGGTCTATTGGTTTGGATAAGTAATCGTTTGCTCCGGCATCTAAACAACTTTGTTTATCTTCAGGCATTGTTTTAGCAGTAATTGCAATAATCGGCAATTTTTTAAACTTCTCTTGTAGTCTAATACTCTTAATAGCACTTAAACCGTCCATTACAGGCATCATGACATCCATTAAGACAAGATCTATTCTCTCACGCTCCAGAACCTCTATAGCCTCCTTTCCATTAAAAACGCTATTTACTTCTGCATTCATGTTTTCTAAAATAGAGGTGAGTGTAAATATATTCCTGCTATCATCATCAACTATCAAAATATTTTTATTACTTAATTCATTTTGTGTGAATGAAACCTCTTCAATCTCAGAACCCATAGATATAGTATCAACAAGAATATCTTTATATTTGTCGTCACTCATAGTTTCAGACTCTTTTAACACGCAGTTTAAAGGCAGTGTAATAATAAAAGTCGTCCCCTCTCCTTCTTTGCTCTGAACTTTTATACTGCCTTGAATTAACTCGGTCATTGTCTTACTTATAGATAAACCAAGTCCTGTTCCGCCAAACTCTCTGCTAATAGAGCCGTCCACCTGCTTAAAAGCAGAAAAAATCTTATCTAATTTACTGCTTTGGATGCCTATACCTGTATCTTTAACGCTAATAATTATATCTGTGTCAGTTGAGTTTACATCAAGTGTTACACTACCGTTTTTAGTAAACTTAAAGGCATTTGATAAAAGATTTTTAAGCACTTGGGACAACTTGGTTTTATCAGTAACGAAGCTGTCGGTAAAGTTATCATTAATAATAAATTTTATTCCTTTTTCATCAGCGATAGGTTCAAATAAGTCTTTAATATCTTCTAGTATTTCATTTGAAGATGCCGGATAAAAATCTACTTCCATTTTGCCTGATTCCACTTTACTTAAATCTAAGATATCATTAATCAATAACAGAAGGTCATTACCTGCTTTATTTATGACAGATGCTTTTTTCACACTATCTTCATCTAGTTTATCACTACTGTTCATAGATAAAAGTTTTGATAAAAGTATTATGGAGTTTAGTGGTGTACGGAGTTCATGGGACATATTTGCTAAAAACTCACTCTTATATTTTGAAGCTTTTTCAAGTTCATCTGCTCTTTTGTCTATCTCTTTTTTAGCTAATGCTAAGTGATTATTTTTATCTTTAAGCTCCCCAGACTGAACTGTAAGCTGCTGCTGCTGCTCCTCCATCTGAACATTTGATTCCTGCAGCTCTTCACTTTGAATTTGCAACTCCTCTAAAGCCTGCTGTGATTTTTCAAGAAGCTCTTTAATGTGTAAATTTTGAATTGAAGTATAGAGTTCTATAGCAAAAATTGAAGCAACTTCATCTAAATAAGCCTTGTTAGAATGTGTGAATTCATTAAAACTCATCACCTCAACAACTCCGAGAAGCTCATCCTCATGAATAAGCGGAAAGAGATAAATATATTTAGGTTTTGAGAGTGTTGTACCGCTCTTTACCTGATACTCACTCTCTTGTATATTATGCAGTAAAATAGCTTTTTTCTCCAGTGCTACTTGTCCAATAACACCTTCCCCCAGTTTGAATCTGCTAAACATTTTCTTAGAATCACTAAGCGCAAAAGATGCTATTAGGTTTAACTCGCTCTTCTCTTTATCAAAAGTATAGACAACTCCACCGCTTCCATTTACATAGCGACTACAGAGTGCAATAGCTTTACTTGCCAATAGCGTAGTATCATTAATGCCGACTAATTTATCACTAAAGTCTCTAATTCCATCGTTTAAATAGATTTCATTACTGTTTTTAACACTATTTGCTCTAAGAATATCAGTCATTACTCCTAGCGCCAAGCCTAGTTCATCACTGTCTGACTTAGCATCTATTCTACTAGATAGGTCATCTCTTGATATTGCATTTGCCTGTTTTAAGATTGTTCTCAAATACTTAATCATCTGCAATATTGCATGTCCTAGTCTATCATCACTACTTTTAGCTTTATGTCTTACATTTAAGTTACCGTTTGAAATTGATTCTGCTATATTAGTGATACCTTTTAGATATTCAACCATATCAACAAGAGCAATTCCAAGTGCATCATCACTGCCCTTTGCCAATATATGCACATCGTAAGCTCCAACAGAGAGGTTTCTAGCAAGTGCCGCTATCTCTTTTAACCTTTTTGTCATATCCTGTATGGCAAGTCCTAGCTTATCATCTTTACTAAGCAGTTGTATCTCTTTTGTGAAGTCACCATTTGCTACTGAATTAGCCTGCTTAATTGTGGTCTCAATTGCATCAACAACTATTCTTGTAGAGTTAACAATCTGACCTATCTCATCATCATCCTCATACTCTATATTCTCGCGTTTAATCTCACCTCTTGATAAAGCGTTTAATTGCTTTGTTACTTGGGCCAATGGATAAGTTAACTGATCGATAAAAAATCTAATAATAAAAAAACTAAAAATTAAAACGAATATTATTATTGCAGTAAAAACAGTTGTAAAATTATCTAGCTTAGACAGTGCAACAGAAGTATCTACAATAGATATAACATACCAATAGTTATTGTTCTTGTCCTGGTGCAGAGAGTGGACTCTGCTGTATGAATATATCTTATCATTCTCTATAAATGCACCATTCTCTTTATCTTTGTCTCTTAACTTATCATTTATATTAAAATGTTCTTTATTGAAGGTTATTCCATGCGATAATTGTGTATTCCAAAGTTTTTTACTATTTTTATTATATAGATAATCTCCATTTGCATCCACTAAAAAATACTCTATTTTATTTTCGTTATCTTCAACTGTTGATTTTCTAAGAATATCTAAAACAGTATCGGCATAAATATTTCCAACAAATATACCTGTGACTTCGTGATTAGAGTTTATTATAGGTGTGGAGTATCTAATTACCGGGACATATGGCTTTTCTATTTGTGAATTTTCAATATTTAAGTTCATGTGTGAGACATAAAATTTATTTTTTTCTAATTTTTTAGTAATCTCAACATAATCTCTTCCCTTTTTATTTTGCAAAAATTCATCCGAAAGTATGCGTGCCTTATTGGTTTTTTTGTCATATCTTGCAGATATTATCTCATTGCCGTCAATATCTATAATACGAGCTTTAAAAAAATTCTCTTTTTTTTCTAAAAAATCAATAAGTGCATTTGAAAACAGCTCTTTCCACTCCTTAGTTTTTCTTTTCTCATTCATTTTTTCCCATATAATAAATTGTTTTAGCGAGTGGACTTCCGTAAGATATAAAATATCTTTTGGCACTGCATTAAGAGCACCTTCTATCTCCATATTAATAGCATTGGTTTTTTGATTACTTACATCAAAAGCAGAGTTAATATAAGCCTCTGAGGATGTTGTATAGCCATACCAGCCTACTAAACTGATAGCCATAACTATAACAGAAACAAAAATAGAAAATATTTTATTTTTTAGTGACATATTTAAACTCATTCTCTTCGTTCCTCTAGATTAGTTATAAGTTTTAATTTTCTTAGACACCAGCTCATAAGTTGGTTTACTTCTACAGAGGTCTTTCCGTAATATTTATGAGCTGAAGGTGTCACATAATCACTTAAGCCAATATAGGCTTTAATTGGTTGAAGTTCAGCAATTATCATTTGGGTAAGAGCAAAAACATCACTTGATGTAGCTTTGTCTGTTTTAAATTCAGAAAAATCAACAAAATCAATTCCAGCCTTTATGTGCAGCTGTTTTATTATCTCTAACATCTGCTTTGCTATATTAAATGTATCTGTTGGTGTTGAGTCTTGATTTATCTTATATGGAATGGTTTTATCTTCTATATTCAAGTGCTGTAAAATAGTTGTCAAATCATCATAGAGTCTAATATTTTCTGCAAATACATTAGATGGGGTAAAAACACCTTGATTTAATTCATCTAGTGCATCGGAAATATGACTTAATAGATAAAATACATCTGCAGATGTTTTACCCTTAAAAGTTTTTAATTGAAACTTGGGACTCTTTATATTCATTCTAGTTTTAAAAATTTGAAGCTCTGTTAATACTCTCTGTGTCTGCTCATATACCAGTTCTGAACTCATATTTAAAACAGCCTCAATATTAACCGGCTCAATCATAGCCAGTTTGTACTTATTTCTAAGCAGGTTTATTTTCACCATTATCTCATAAGTTTTTTGCCAGCTATTTCTCGGCTTAGTTTGTGAAGTGAGCATAATATTTTTTACAATCGTTTTATTATCATGTGCATGCTCTATATTATAATATTTTAACAAAAATATTATCTCTTCATCAATGAGAACACTTTGTGAGTAAACATCGTTTGGTGAAATATGATTTTTTGCAGATAAACTTAAAGATAGAAGAAGTATAGAAAAAAATATTTTCATTAAATCCCTTTAGTTTAATTTTTTATTTACTTTATTCTACAGATTTATTTGTTAAAATATTGTTAAGTTTAATAACTTAACGCTTATACTGTACTATTTTGACAAAATAGCAAGAGCTCCTTTATATACAGGTTCATCAATAAATCCAAACTCATCATCTTCAAAACCGGTTATGCCCTGTTCTTTATGAAGTTCAAAAAGTTTAACTATAGTTTTCGCTCTTATAATTTGGCTCTGTTCATCTACGAATTTTTTATTTACAAGCTGTACCTGTCCAGGAGAGATGCACCCTTTTGATTCGTAACCCATACTCTTTTCCAGTGATATCCACATATCAAACTCTTCAAGATTTTTAAACTCTTGGTATACAAAAGAGACAGGTTTAACACCTATACTTTTACAGGTAATTAAAAAATGCGACAGCATATAAAGCATTGTCGGATTATCTCTATTAATAAGAGCTTGTGAAAGTTTCATATCTGCAAAAAGATCTAAAATACCAAGATAAAAGGTAGTCACTTTTTTATCAACTTTTAGCAGTGACATACTGTTCCAAGACTCTTTTGTCTCAATTGAAAGATGAAGTTCCGTTTTCTCATCAAGAAGTGCATAAACCGACTCCACCTCTTTTTGATTTCTTATTTTTGGAACTCTTATAGCATCAGGCATAAATTGGTTTAGATAAGTTATCTCCTCAAATCCACCTTCATCAAGAGCATTAACGCGAACTATCAGCTTTTTATCGCATGTTTTGTGATTAGATAAAAATATGGCGCATAAAACAAGCGCAAATGGCTTATCTTCGGCGCTAACTCCATCTTCAAGATTTAATATGATAGAGTCAGCTTCAAGCGACTCTATTTTTGATAGATGCTTTAAATTATTGCAAGACAACATTAAAACTGAACGAAAATCAGTTCTTCTGTTTACTCTCCTGTATGTTGGTGTTGCAAGTGCATCTAGTGCAATCAGGTCTCTATTTTCATAGGCAGTTTGTATTTGAGTCAGATTATTTATCATTTGACAAACTCTCTTTCTTCTTTTCTTGAAGATAAAAATATAGTGCCTTAATCTCTTTTTTTGTTAAAAAGTACCTTGGCATCCCATTTTTTCTAATGTTGAGTGCTCCATAAAAATCATTAAAGTTCATGCTGTTTATCATAGGTCCCCTAAAACTTTTTTCTTCATTCTTATCTATATATTTAGCAATCAACCTGCCCTCTCCACTCTTGCCATGACAGTTGTTGCATCCTATGCCTCTCGGATTTTTATATAGTGATGAAGCATACTCCATAGGCGTGATGAAATTTGTTTTAGCAGACATCAAAAATGGCAATAATATAAATAATATGTATCTCATAAAGCGACCCTTTAATATATAACGGTATAATATCAAAAAAATTCTTGAAGCCTCTGATATAATTGCTCGGAAGCTTAAAATATGAGGTTTAAATGCAACTTCTTGATGGTAAAGCACTCTCAACAAAAATAGAAACAAATGTAACTAATGAAGTTAAAGATTTTAAGAATAAAACAGGCTCAGTACCTGGACTTGCGGTAATCTTAGTCGGACAAGACCCTGCGAGTGCCGCATATGTCAATATGAAGAAAAAAGCTTGTGATAGAGTTGGGTTTTATTCTGTAACACATGAGATGCCTTCAGATATCTCTCAAGATGCAATAGAGAACACTATCGCCATGATGAATAACAATCCTAATATTGACGGCATTTTGATTCAGCTGCCGCTTCCTTCCCAAATCGATACCACAAAGATACTCGAACTAGTAGAGCCGAGTAAAGATGTGGATGGTTTTCACCCATATAACGTCGGTCGTTTAACTACCGGTCTTGATGGCTTTGTACCATGTACTCCACTTGGGGTTATGAAACTTTTACAAGAGTATAATATAGATGTAAAAGGTAAAAATTGTGTAGTTGTTGGAGCATCAAACATAGTAGGCAAGCCAATGGCTTCACTACTTTTAAATGCTAATGCGACTGTAGAGATTTGTCATATATTTACAGATGATTTGAAAAAGCATACACTTAATGCTGATATACTTTTGGTTGGAGTCGGGGTTATCGACCTAATAAAAGAAGATATGGTAAAAGATGGTGTGATAATTATCGATATTGGAATAAATAGAGCCGACAACGGTAAACTCGTAGGTGATGTTGACTTTGAAAACGTTAGTAAAAAGTGCTCATATATAACTCCTGTTCCAGGCGGTGTGGGTCCAATGACTATTGCTATGTTACTTAGCAATACCCTAAAAGCTGCAGTAGCACATGCAAATGAAAGAGAGTAAATGAAAGAACTTTTACATAAAACATACAAATTTTCAAACTCATGGGTAGGAACTATTTTAATAGTTCTCTTTGTTATATTTTTTATTGCTCAAGCATTCAGAATTCCAAGCGGTTCAATGAAAGATTCGTTATTAATCGGTGACCATCTTTTTGCAAAAAAATTTGCATACGGAATTCCAATGCCCCACATTCCATTTATAGAGGCATCTATTATGCCGTGGAGCGACAGACTTCGACTTATGGATGGAGACAGACCCAAGCGGGGAGATATAGTTATATTTAGATATCCCGGCAATATTAAACAGCATTTTGTAAAAAGATGTGTAGCTCTTCCCGGTGATGAACTTTTTGTCTCAAATAAGAACCTCTATATTCATCATTTCGAAGGTGATGAGTGGATTAAAAATAATTTTAAAGGGCATGACATCATTGTTTTTGCAGGAAAACTTTGGGTTAAGAATCCATATAGAAAAATACATCCCGGTATTCACAATGATAGTAAAATTATTAATAATGGGCAGTACCCTATACAAATATTCAACTTTGCTCCTATTAAAATCTCTAAGGACAACTACTTTATGATGGGTGATAATCGTGACCACTCAAATGATAGCCGTTTTTGGGGTGCAGTCCCTTATGAGAATATAGAAGGGACTCCATGGTTCGTCTATTTCAGCATAGATGACAACTGGGAAATTAGATGGGACAGACTTGGTAAAACACCGACAGATTTAGAGTCTCCTATTCACCTGCAAAAGGCTGTAGCTGATAGAATAAAGCATGATAAAGATGACCATGGAATCTATTGATTTACTTAAAATTTTAGCAGCTGTTCTAGCTTTAGCGGTAGCCATAATCGGACATGAGATTATGCATGGACTTGTTGCATACATATATGGAGATACAACTGCCAAAAATGCCGGCAGACTCTCTATAAATCCAATTTCACATATAGATTTAATAGGTACAATACTTGTTCCTGCGACTATGTACTTTCTTCCTATGCTTTTAGGCGGAGATAGCGGATTTTTATTTGGATGGGCTAAACCGGTACCTATAAATATGGCAACCGTAATTAGAAGAGCCGGATACAATGGTGCAATGCAGGTTGATTTAGCCGGTATTGTCTATAATTTCACTCTAGCTGCTTTTGCTTCAATAGCCATAGTTTATATGAGTCAGCCAACCGGTTCCGATGCTCTTTTTTATATATTTGCTTATCTTTTTGTATTTCAACTGCTTATTATCAATGTTGTTTTAGGTGTTTTCAACCTTCTTCCTATACCTCAGTTTGATGGTGCTCATTTTATTATGCACCTATCACTGAAGTATAAAATAAACTCTATAGCCGAATTCTTTTATAAAAATGAAAAGTATGGAATAATTATAGTTTTAATAATTCTAATGACACCGTTAAAGAACTATTTATTACTAATGCCGGTGCAGACAATTTTAAATCTGCTCTTATCCTAAGGGGGAAATATGAAGTTTTATATCGCTACTGATCATGCAGGAGTTGATCTTAAAGATTATACTGTTGAACTATTAAAAGACAAAGGTCATGAAGTTATAGACTTAGGACCTTTTTCAAAAGAGAGGGTTGATTATCCTGATTATGCTATCAAGGTCTCTAAAGCAGTCTTGGAAGATTCTGCTTCTCAAGGTATTCTTATCTGCGGTTCCGGTATTGGCATGAGTATGGCAGCCAACAGATATACAGGAATACGAGCAGCACTTTGTCATGATGCGTATACCGCAACTGTTGCCCGTGGACATAACGATGCAAATGTACTATGTTTTGGCGAAAGAATTATAGGCAAAGGTGTTGCTGAATCCATTCTTGACGCGTGGATAGATGCTGGTTTTGACGGTGGTCGTCACACTGGACGTGTAGCAAAGATTGAAGCAATAAACTCTTAAAATTATATAGAGTCTAGTGTGTAGAAGAAGAGTAGGTAACAAACTTACTTCTTCTAGTCTTGTAAAAAAATAAAAAGGAAAGCTTATGTTCTGGGAATGGTCACTGTTAACAATACTATCTATCTTATCCATCTATCTGTTCGTTAAAATGTTTTACTTTAAAAGCATTACAAATAAAGAACAACGAAGCAATGACCTAATGAAACTAACTCTTCAGGAGGCAGAGATTCTTATTAGAAAGTATCAAATTCAACTGCAGCGTGCTCTTGGCAATGTTGATATCTTGAGCGACGAATTGACAAAACTTAGGAATGAACTTAAGGTACTAAAACAGAGAAACTCTAAACATAGACAAGAGATAGACCGCCTAAATAACAAAATAAAAGCCCTAGAGGGTCGTATAGACGCTCTGCTATAAGGATTATAATATGACACTTAGTAATATAGAACGAGAGATTATCGAAAACTCTATCAGAGATATAAAAGATTTTCCAAAACAGGGTATTGTATTTAAAGACATCACGACTCTCTTAAATGATAAAGAGGCTTACGGTGTGCTTATGAATCATCTCTATCAAAGATACAAAGAGTATAACTTGGACTATATTGCCGGTATTGATGCTAGAGGCTTTATATTTGGTGCTGCACTTGCTCAAATGCTTGGACTTGGTTTTGTACCTATTCGTAAAAAAGGGAAGCTTCCCTACACAACTATAAGTGAGAAATATTCACTAGAGTACGGGGTAGATGAAGTAGAGGTTCACATAGATGCTTTTAGCGCAACTCCTGATGCAAAGGTACTTATGATTGATGATTTAATTGCTACCGGCGGAACAGCAAATGCATCTGCACAACTAATAAATCAAGCAGGTGCGAATTGTGTAGAAGCTTGTTTCATTATTGCTCTTGACTTCCTTGATGGACAAAAAAATTTAAAAGAGACGACTAATGTCTACTCTTTGATAGAGGTTAATTAATGTATATCCCTTCTGCTTCAAAATTTGATCCGGATGAAAACGGACACTTTGGTAAATTTAGTGACGAGAGTGTAGCGTTTGGCGGCAGATATGTTCCAGAGACATTAATGCCGGCACTTCTTAAACTAAAAAAAGAGTATGAGGCTATTCGCTTTGACAAAGAGTTTTGGAAGGAAGTTGATTACTATTTAAAAGATTATGTCGGTCGCCCTTCTCCACTGTACTTTGCCGAGAATATTTCAAAGGAACTTGGTGCAAAAATTTATCTTAAAAGAGAAGACCTGAACCATACCGGTGCACACAAAGTTAATAATGTAATTGCGCAGGGCTTAATGGCAAAAAGATTGGGTCATAAAAAAATCATAGCTGAAACCGGAGCTGGACAACATGGTGTTGCAACGGCAACTATCTGTGCTCTTTTAGATTTAGAGTGTGAGATTTTCATGGGTGCTAAAGATGTTGCCAGACAAGAGCTTAATGTATTTCGTATGAAGCTTCTCGGTGCAAAAGTAAATTCTGTTGAGAGTGGTTCACGCACTCTTAAAGATGCGATGAATGAAGCAATCCGTCACTGGGTTACAAATGCCAGAGATACTTTTTATATTATAGGAACAATTGCCGGTCCCCACCCATACCCGATGATGGTCAGAGATTTTCAAGCGATAATTGGTTATGAAGCCAGAGCTCAGATTTTAGAAAAAGAGAATTGTTTACCTGATCATATAATAGCCTGTATAGGTGGAGGGAGTAATGCAATAGGAATATTTCAGCACTTCTTAGAAGATAAAGAAGTTGAGTGTATCGGTATTGAAGCAGGTGGACACGGCATAGATTCCGGCGAACATGGGTGTTCTCTAAATCAAGGTCGTCCAGGTGTTTTACATGGTCAGATGAGCTACCTCCTCCAAGACGACGACGGTCAGGTTTTAGAGGCGCACTCTATCTCTGCCGGTTTAGATTATCCGGGTATAGGACCTGAACATGCATTTCACAAAGATAACAAATCTGTAAGTTATGATTATATAACAGACAAAGAAGCGCTGGATGCCTTTGTTTGGCTATCACAAAAGGAGGGAATCATTCCTGCTCTTGAAAGTGCTCATGCTGTTGCATATCTAAAAAAATTGCCAAATATAAAAGATAAACTAATCATTGTGAACCTGTCCGGTCGCGGTGACAAAGATATGATTCAAGCAAAAGATTTACTAAACTTCAACTAAAGCTCCAACAAAAACAATCAAACTTAACACATGCTATTTTTAAATATATAAGAAAAATAGCATATATTATTTGCTAAATTATTGTAGCTCAATTGTCTTATATTTAAAATACTTATGTTACTATAGTATATGTAAAATATGGGGTGGTATAAAATGATGGTAAATATTTTAATTATAGACAGCGTTCAAGATACTCTTTTATATACAGAATCTCTAATTAAAGATTTTAGGTGTTCTATGCATATCGATATTTTAAAAGCTTCAAGCTCCAAAGAAGCAATTCAAATTGCTGAAGATAAAGATATTCACTTAATTATTTTAGATACTCAAATAGACGATGCAAATGGTTTTGAGTTAGCTGCGCAACTACAAGAGTTTAGCAACAGGAGGGAGACTCCTATAATATTTTTAACGGAGACATTTAATCCTAAAAACTTCATAGATAACGGTTACAAACCAGCCACTTTCGATTACTTCACAAAACCTTTGGAGAGATACCAATTTTTGAGCAAAATAAGTCTCTATTTAAAACTCTACATAAATAAAAAAGAGTTATTCGAATATAAAAAAGCTATTGATTACTCAACCATTGTCTCTAAAGCAAATTTAAAGGGCATCATCACTTATGTAAATGATAAATTTTGTGAGATATCCGGATATACCCAAGAAGAGCTGATTGGTAAACCGCATAATATTATAAGGTCTCCAAACATGCCAAAAGAGACTTTTTCTAATTTATGGACAACAATACAATCCAAACAATACTGGGAAGGTATTGTAGAAAATCGTGCAAAAAATGGAAACAGCTACTTTGTAAAAGCGTCGATTACACCAATATTAGATGAGAAGAATGAAATTGTTGAGTATATAAGTATAAGAGAAGATATTACTGAGTTAAAAGCACTCCAGTTAGATGAACTCAGTTCAAGTATAGATAAAGCATTGAACATAAATTTTCAAGAAACTGTTGACTTCATGCCGCTGCCTACTGCTATAGTAGACAAAAATTCACAAATACAATTTTCAAATAATCTATTTAAGGAGATGTTTAGTTTTATAGAAAATAGAGCTTTAGATTCTTGTTTCATTGAACAAGATGACTATATATATAGTGATGATATATTTGACTGGAAAGATATAGTATTAAATTCTGAGTACCAAACAAAAGTATTAATCAATATATTCGGTGAAAAAAAAGTATTCTATGTAGATATCAAAAGAGTAGATTTAAACAGCTTATTCACTGTCTGTTTTCATTGTATTGAATAAGCGATATAGAAAAGGTATATAATATGATTTATACACTAAAGACTATGCAAGTTTACAGTTGTGTATCTGCTATAAAAATAATAGACAATAAAATATACACACTCAATGCAGGAAATGTACTTAATATATTCTCAAAAAAAAGCTTTACTGAACTTGCAAAGCACATACTAATTCAAGACTCTTCCCAAAGACACATATATGACAAGACATATGCAATAAGCAGTAATATATACTTTTATCTGTCAAAATATAATGATACAGCTGGATCTCTCTTTTTACTTAAAAATGATGAAATAATTAAAAAAGCGCATCTAAATTTTCATGATGAACCGGTTTCTGTCTCAACTTTTTCAAATAACGCCAAACTACTTGCCATCGGCGGTGATGACGGTAAGGTGTTTTTTTATGATCTAGATTTCGAGAAATCTATATTTAGTTTTAATCCAAGATCAGATGCTATCTCTTCAATATCATTCTCAAAAGATGACAAGTTTACATGTGTAGCTGCATATGACAAATCAATTATTATTTATAATATTCTCTCAAATCAAAAAATCAAAGAGATAGAGCTTAGTGATGCAGTAGAAGATTCAATGTTTTTAGACGATTCATTAAAAATAATCGGAATTACAAGAGATAAAAAATTATTTTTATGTGACGACAATGCTGTTGAAACACTGAAATATGCTGATTTTGAGTTTGGAGCATGGCCAACAGTAGTTATGGAGATTGGGTATAAACATCTTCTTGTTGCAACTAGAAGTGATGTTTTATACTTAATAAATTCTGAGACTTTAGAGATTACTAAAGAGATAATATTAACAAATATAGGTGTTAAAACGCTTACAATAGATGAAAATAGTCTCTACATAGGGTATATAGACGGTAGTATAGAAATCATAGACACAATGTCAGGCTACAAAGAGTTTGAACTTAATTTAAAAATAAATAAATTTGAGGTCGCTACATCATTAATAGAGAAAAACTCATTTTTACTCGCTTACGAGGTTGCGCTAAAGTATCATACAGTTTGGGAGCAGGTATTGGATATGGCAAAAACTCATCTACTTAAAAAAGATGAAGAGAAGGCCTTAAAACTTGTAAAACCTTTCTTTTTTGACAAGAAAAAAGAGCAAGAGTATAATTTTTTAAATGCCAATAAAAATGATATCTCACACTTTGTAGAACTAGTAAAAAATGAAAAAGATATTCTGGCTTTTAGATTTGCCGATGAGATTAAACATCTTAAAAATGCAAAAGAGTTTGCAATTATTGAAAAAAGATGGCAAAGAGTATACCAAACATGTAAATTGATGTTTGAAAAAGAGAATACAGAATCATCACAAAAAGCGATTAATACACTTAAGAAATATGCTGTTATTAGCTCAAAAAGAGAAGAGATTGATAATCTTATAAAAAATTATAAAAATTTTGTCACTGCTTATAAACTAGTAAAAGCCAGAAGTTTTAAACTATATTTTCTTCTGGTTAAAAAAAGACCCTTTCTTACGCAAGAGGAGCTATATAATAAAGTAAATCAAATAGGCTATCAAACATACTTAAAACTTTTAGATTTTGAGAACAAAGAGGAGTTTGAAAAAGCTACCGCCATTGCTAAATACTTGCTGGACTTTACTGAATTCACAGAAAAAGCAACTGAACATATTGAATTAATCAGATTAAAATCTGAACTTCAAAAAAGTATTGATAACGATGAGATTGGTGCTGTTTACAATATGGTAAACAGTAATCTTAAACTTGAAAACTTCAAACCCTTTATAAACTATCACAAAAAATTTAATAACAAAAGAGTTAAAGCTCTTGAGTTCGCCAAAAATGGTAAAACAGAAGATGTTTATGCTCTTCTTATAGAGTATTTAACAATAGACTACTTAGCTAATTCCATAGCTCTTGTATTTAAACTCTCTTATCTATCAGAGATGAAAAATGTAGCAGAAACAAACTTTAATTTTATACATTGGATAAAAACTATTGAAAGATATAATTTAATTTATGGTTTGGATAATGAGATACTATCTTTTGCTAAGGAGTTCAAACTCGAAGAGCTGTTAAGAAAGTACAGATCTAGATATGAAGATAAAGATTTTAAAAATACTGTTTTTTACGACTCAATAGTTGTTTTTTTATAATCTTCATATTATGAAACTGCTCTTCTATATACTTTTCCGTACTCCATTTTTGAAGCTTCTTCCATAGCACTTTTAGCCTTGTCAATTACTGACTTTATCGTATCATCATCGGTAAGTTCTGTTATTCCGATTGCTATATTTGGTTTTATGTCTGCTTTTATTTCAATACAGCTCAACTGTGCCATAAGTTTTCTTGCAACCATATCTGAAGTAGGCTCATCTGTATATGGTAAAAGCACTATAAAGTCTGAACCTGCCCACCTTGCAATCACATCAGATTCTCTTAACTTTTTTTTAAGCTCTTTAGCAAAACTGGCAATTAGTTTCTCACCATACTCAAATCCAAATGATCCTACAACCTTTTCCATATCTAAAAGTCTTAAATAGAAAACTGCAAGATTACTTGGATGTCTTAAAAAAATATCAACCTGGTGTTTAAGTATAGCTTGCATATGCATTTTACTTGATAGTTTTGAGAGTTGATCAACCGTTGCCAGCGCTACAAGTTTATCAACTCTTTGTTTATATTCGTAAAGTTTTGCAAACTGATGAATATGTGAATTAATTCTAGCTAAAACCTCTTGTGAATCAAATGGTTTTTTAATATAATCAATAACACCTGCTGCATAGCACTCCAACAACATTTTTTTATCATGCTCTTTAGCACTCTCAACAAAGACTATTGGAGGAAGTAAATCAAACTTATCTTCCAATATCTCCACAACACCCTTTGGAGATATAAAAGTCATATTAGCACTCACTAAAACTAAATTCAGTTCCGCTATGTCATCAATTTTTTTTAGCTCTTCATTCGAGTCAACAGTTACTACTTTGTAGTAGTTTGAAACAAGCAACTCACCTAAAATTTTTAAATTTTGTTTATTTGTTTGTATAATTAATATATTTTTTTTTGCCATAGGGTTATTATAACATAATTAAATATGTATGTTTTTTTTTGTCAAAATTACCGATATATTTAATCTAGATTATTCTAATTTAAGTGCTACTATTTTTATTGAAATTTGTATTAACCAGTTTTTATCAATTTTTGGTTATCATCCTTTATATAAAGGAATTAAATGAACATTAAACTATTACGTAAAAATATATCTGATATTAAAGCAGATATATTAGTAGAATTTTTAACTAGTGAGGAGCTAAAAAAGCATAAAGAACAGCAAATATTAAACAGTGCCGGTTTTGAGGCAGCGCAAGACTCTACCTGTTTCTTATATGAAAAAGCAACACTGTTTTGTGGAGTTCAGAGCAAAAAAAGTGATGATATCAGAAGCGCTTGTGTTAATGTTATTAAAGAACTCAAATCATCAAATTTTGCAACTGCAAAACTTAATGTAATTGATAAATCTACTGTTACTGCATTGGTTGAGGGAATAGTATTAGGTGGTTATGAGTTTAATGAGTATAAATCTGAACCAAAAGAGATAAAATTACAAGAGATATCATTAGCTGCAGGTGAACTTGAGTTTATAGAGTTAGAGACTACTTTTGAGGAAGCACTGATTGTAGCAAATGCCACATCTTTTACCCGTGACATTGTTAACAGAGCGCCGCAAGAGTTAAATCCGCAAACCATGACATCTTTAGCAGAAAACTTAGCAAAAGAGAACAAGCTTGAGTGCAATATCCTTCAAGAAGATGCATTACTAAAAGAGGATATGGGTGCTATGCTTGCTGTTGGTCGCGCATCTGTACATGAGAGTGCCTTAATACACCTCTCATACAAACCGGCTAAACCTAAAAAGGTTATCTCTCTTATAGGTAAAGGATTGACATATGACAGTGGCGGGCTTAGTCTAAAGCCTGCAGCATCAATGGTAACTATGAAAATGGACAAAGCTGGAGCATGTGCAGTTTTGGGAATAATTAAAGCTATTAGTGAGTTAAAACTAAATATTGAAGTTCATGCTTTTATCGGTGCAGTTGAAAATATGCCTGGTTCAAATGCTTATAAACCTGATGATGTACTTGTCTCAAGAAGTAAAACTACTATTGAAGTTAGAAATACGGATGCTGAAGGTCGTTTAGTTTTAGCAGACGTTTTAACTTATGCGCAAGACACAGTAAAGGCTGACTATATCTTTGACTTTGCTACACTCACCGGTGCATGCATGGTAGCACTTGGTCAATATACAACAGGAATGATGGGGCACTCCCACAAACTAAAGCATGAGCTCTCAAAAGCCGGCACTGCTTCGGGTGAGCTTATTAGTTCACTGCCATTTAATAGACATCTAAATAAACTTTTAAAAAGTGAGATAGCAGACATATCAAATACTGCTTCAAAACCTTATGGAGGGGCTATTACAGCAGGTATGTTTCTAGATAAATTCATACAAGAGGAAAATAAAAATAAGTGGATACACTTCGACATAGCCGGTTCAGCATACACAGAGACTCCATGGGATTGTAACGTTTATGGTGGTACAGGAGCCGGAGTACGTCTGATGAGCACTTTTATAAAGAGTATATAGTTATAAGCCTAAGCTTATTATACTTGTGATAATAAGCTTAATATTATTGTTGCCTTCATTTAAACTTTAAACAGACTCAGCTGATTACTCAACTCTTTTGCATCTTTTTGTAGTGACAGGGCTTTATCATCAATAGCTTTAATAGATTGAGTATTTTGTGTTGAGATTTCATCTAAAGTATTAATATTATTAATAATATTTTGCGTACTATCCGCCAACTCTTTTGAGACTTTTTCAGAGTTTTCAGCAATTTTCAATGTCTGTTTAATTTCATCTATAGCAAGGTCTATCGTATCTTCTACTTCCGTAGTATTTTCAACAAGACTATTAATCGATTTTGCATTTTTATCCATCTGTGTTCCGGTGTCAACAATTGCCTGAACTATAACATTTATTGCTACATTAATTTCCGAGAGACTACGCTGAGTACGTTCTGCAAGTTTTCTAACTTCATCTGCGACAACAGCAAAGCCACGTCCATGTTCACCGGCACGAGCCGCTTCTATTGCAGCATTCAGTGCTAATAAGTTTGTCTGATCTGCAATATCTGAAATAATTACCAAGACAGACTTTACATTTTCTGCATCTTTACTTAGATTAGCTAAATTATCTGCCATCTCATGCTCTTTTGTAGCTGTATTATTAACATTATCTACTAATGTTTTAATTGTTTCATGTGCCTCACCAAGACGGTTTGATGCATTCATTACATTCTTACTAGTCTCAATACTGTCATTAACAGAGTCTCCCAAGAGCTTGTAAACCGCATTACTTATCTCAACAGTTTCATGCACTAAAGTATTCTCTTTAAGTACACGTTCGTTAATTGTGCTTATATTGACATTTATAGTATCAATTTCCTGAGATGTCTTATTTACTGATGAGATTACTTTTGAAACAACACCCTGAACCTTCTCTATGAATTTATTAATATAGTGTGAACTCACCCCTATCTCATCGTTAGTAGTAACATTCAAACGCTTAGTTAAATCACCCTCTCCTAAAGATATATCTTGCGCAACATCACTTAATCCTTTAAGCGGGCAAGAGACTAATTTGCTAAAAATTAACACTACTAGAGTTAACACTACAGCCATTAGGAAAAGAACGATAAATATTAAAGTCATAAACCCTTTACTTGTTTCACTAACCGCCGATTCAACATCACTCAATGAGTCACCAAGAAGAAAAATCCCCACCTCCTGCTTATTATTATCAAGAATACTTTTATATGTATAAAAATAATTTTCATCTGTTATATAGCCCTGCTCTTTTAGCAATTCAAAATCTATAGTTGAAGCTGCATCAAAAAAAGGCTTATTAATAGATTTTTTATCTAAGTCAACATAGTATTTACCTATTTCAGGTGGGTTTTTAATAATGCTAGCTTGTTTTAAAAACTTTTTATCAACTAAGAGTAACACGTCTCTACTATCTTTGGGATTTATGTTTTTGTATACAAGAGAGTTATACCTCAGAATAAAATCTACACTACCCAGATACTCCGTCTCTTCTCCCTCCTCTTCTAAAAGCAGAGGAGCAACAGAAACAATCATAAGTCCACCGCGTGTTACTTCGTTTCCAACGAATACTTTTTTATTTTTTTTAACAAAAGTAACACTATTACGACTAGATACATTGGCTCCGTAAGCTTTTCTATCCCATGATTTTGCATAAGACGCACTCTCAGCATCAACGACCTGAATGAGAGGGTTCTTAAATGAAGACTCTCTGTTTAAAGCATTTCGCAGATGACTTATCTCATCATATATCTTCTCACGCTCTTCATTATACATTTCGTTTATAACCGTGCTATTGCTTGCTATACCTACAACAATATTTTTAATTGCTTCAAGTTTAGACTCCAAGGCCTTAGAGATATCCACCTGAAGTCTCGACTTCTCCTTCTCATAAACTGTTTTTGAAATCAAAGCAATTTGTGAATAAGCAAATGTACTTAAAATCAAAAAGGAGACTGTAAATACCGGAATTAGTACTATCAGTGATTTTTTCAGTATAGTTAAGCTTTTTTTCATTTTTTCTCACTTTTATTTTTTGTTATTTTCAATTATAACTAATAACTATAAAATATAAATAAAATTTATTTATAAAACATCAGCTACTCTTTAGATATAATCTCCTTAGAAAAATAATTAAGGTCAATTATGCAGTTAAACATATGACAAGAGAAAGAGAAGGCGAACTATTAATGGTAGGACTCTCTATTTTGGAGAGTTGGTTCCCAATTTTATCTATTATTTCACTCTCTTTCATTGGTGCTCTTCACACCTATGCTTTTTCACTTCTTGTCTCATTGATTTTTTTCTTGACCTTAATGAGAAAGAAAAGATTATTGTTTGAGCTTAAAAACAGAGATGCCTACAGAGATTTACTATTAACCAGCTTTTGGATTACAACTCTCTTTGTCTTAGTGTTTCTAGGCATGCAATATACTACTGCAGGTAACATGTCGGTTATAATCTTCTTGCAACTACTCTTCTCATATCTATACTTTAATATTCTCGGCAGAGATAAGATGGACTTTATTCATGGTTTTGGTGCACTGATCATGGGAATTGGGGCTGTAATAATACTCTTTCCAGATAATTTAAACTTCAATATTGGTGACTGGATAATACTTTTAGCTGCAGCTATTGCACCAATTGCTAATCTTTACTCACAACGAGCAAGAAGATTTTGTTCATCTGAGACTGTATTAGGTTTTAGAACCATAATAGCTCTTCCCGTCATATCTGTTTTAGCTTACTTTGTTGAGCCGCAAATCAGCTTAGAAAATATACTAAAAGCTCTTCCCTATATAGTATTAATAGGAGTGCTTATTTTTGGTCTCTCCAAAATCTTGTGGATGGAAGCACTGCATAGAATATCTATCACTAAAATTAGTGCAATGATTGCTCTTGTCCCGCCAATGACACTTCTTTTTGCCTATATATATTTAGATGAAATACCTCAAATTCGTCAAATAATAGGTATAATACCAATACTTATAGGCGGTTATTTCTTGACTAAGCCAATAAAATAAACAAATAAAAACAGGTATTCTGGTTTATTTCACAAACTTACACTAAATAGGTTTATATTTAGTAATTATTGACATTTTTTACAGTATATTAACAGGAAGTATTCTTGTAATACTACTATATATCAATAAGAGAGGTAATATGAATTTTACGTTTTTAGAAGCTCAAAGCGATGATATGTTAAAAAAAGTGTTTGCATTTCGTTACAAAATATTTTTGGAAATGTTTCCTGAGTACCTGCAAGAGCATAGCTTGCCAAACAACAAAGAGTGTGACAAGTATGACTCCTACTCTATACATTTTACAGCACTTGATGAGGATGGTGAGGTTTGTGCAACCGTAAGACTGATACACAATTCGCCTTTGGGGTATCCAACTGAGAATGGAATGGTATTTAACCACGAGATGTTTGAAAGAGATAAACTTGGAGAGCTCTCAAGAATCTTTGTAGACCCTAAATACAGAAGTATTCAGACAACAAAGATTATTATTCAAGAAGTTAAAAAGTTCATGTACCTAAGGATGATGAAACTGGGCATAGAGTATACTTATGGTTCAATGGAAAAAAACTTTTTAAGACTGCTAGATATTTATAAAATGCACTATAATACGTTAAGCGAAAAACAGGAACATGGGTATTTTGGTTCACGTTATCCATGTATTTTATATACCAAGCAGTTGGGTCTTGACAACCCTGAACTTATTAAACTATGGGAGAAACAACATGAAGCATAAGATTTTTCATAATCACAACAGATTTACTCTTATTCTCCTGCTCTCATTAAACTTAAGCGACTTAAGTGCAAAAACAGGCTCCATACTTGAATCTATCTCCTCTGAGATGAAGCACTTTAACACTATTGCGACAAAGACAAAACAAAATGAGCACTATCAACCCTATATCATCTCAGTCTTTCAGGGAGAAAAACTTCAAAAACTTGGTGTCTCTAACCTTAAAGAGGCATTAGAATTAGTTCCGGGTGTAGACATGGCTACAGATAATTTCAATAATCAAACACCTATTTTCAGGGGCTCAAACTCTCTGGCATATGGACAATCAAAACTTTTTATTGACGGCGTACTGGTAAACAATGTCTTTTTTGATGCCTACTCCGAATATCTCTCCCTCCCCATAGAGATGATTAAAAGAGTTGAAGTTGCTAGAGGTCCCGGTAGTAAAACAGACGGAGTTAATGCATACGCAGGTTCCATACATGTAATCACCTATGCAGAGGACTTTAAAGGCTTTGAGTCTAAAGATAAGCTAGTATTAAAATATGGCTCACACGACTATAGTATGGGCGGGTTTATGAAAACCTTTAAAGCAGAAGATCTAAAGCTCTTTATAGATTTTTTCTACCAAAAAGATGATAAAAAACTGCCTGCCGGTCCAGACGGTCTCTCTCAGGGAGTATTCGGTCCAAACAATATTGCACTCTCCAAGTCGGGGAATGCCCCCTTATGGTCAAAAGAGTACTCTCTTGGTATTAACCTGACATATAAAGATTTTTCAATTAAAGCGCGGACACTAGACCACACAGGGGGAAGTGCCTACGGAATCAACCTTGCACTGCCACAAAACAGTGACCGCTTAAAACTGCCAAGTCACTATTTTGAAGTCGCATACAATAAACAGAACAATAATTATAAAGTTGACATAAAAGCTGGGTTCAAATACGATACATTTGACTCAAAAGCTAAACTAACTCCTGATAACTTGAATCTTGGCGGAGTCATTTTTACAGATGGAATATATGGAGAGCACCTCTCTAAACAAAGAACAGTATATCAATCTTCATATTTCAAATACAGCGGAATAAAAAATCATCTGATTACAGCCGGTTACCGGTTTATGAAAGAGGAGACCATAGATATGTCATCAAAGCTCTCCAACAGAGCTACGGGTGATGTAGAGTTGGTTGACTACAGTGACACCTTGCCGTTCTTTGATGTAGATGCCAAACGCAATACTCTCATTCTCTCACTGCAAGATGAGTTTCAATTTAGCAGTGACCTTAGTTTCATCTACGGCTTTAATTATGAGCAGACTTCATATGAGAATGCGGGTATTGATCCAAGGGTATCAATGGTCTACCAGCTGGATTCAGAAAATATCTTTAAAACAATATACAGCCGTTCTCACAGAAATGCTTCTTGGCAGGAGATGTTTACGAAGAACAACCGTGCCAGAGTTGGTAATACAAAGTTAAAGCCAGAGTATGTAGATGCCTTTGAAGTAGCTTATATTAAGAAATATACAAGTGACAGCTACTTCCAAACAAACCTCTTTTATCTGCTAAATAAAGATCAGATATACAACTCATCTACAGACCCTGAATATAAAAATGCCGTTGATACGGATATTTACGGTTTTGAGCTTGAATATAAAGGAAATATCTCCTCTGTTGATGAGTTGTATTTAAACTACTCTTACGTTAGCGGAAAAACGACTATAAAAGACGAGGGTAAAAGAGAATCACTGCCTAATGTCGCACATCAACTGGCTAAAGGATACTATATATACAACCTTAACAACGCCCTCTCACTTAGCGGTGTTGCCAAATATGTAGGTTCAAAAGGCAGGGTCTCCGGAGATACACGTGAAAAAGTAAAAGCATACTCAACACTAGACACCTCCCTAAACTACAAAAACCAAAAATACAACTGTACTTTAGCACTTAGTATCAAAAATATTTTTAATGCCAAAGTTACATACGCATCTCCACCAAATACCTATATAGAAGATTATGCGCAAGAGCGTAGAAATTTTTTAATAGCATTCACTAAGGAGTTTTAGGTGAAAAAAACTTTCCTTCTTTTTTTATTTTTTGGAACATTGGTTTACGGGTATCATTATGATGATTTACTGCTCAAAGCTCAAGCTTCTATTTTTCCTAAAATTATGTTGCTGGATAAAAAACTAAAAAATAAACTCATAGACGGAAAAATAATATATACTGTTGTATATGACAAAAATGATTATCGATCAGCACTGAATGTGAGTGACTTTATAGATGAAAACCATAAAGGGCACTTTGACAAGTATGAATATCAGGTTAACTTAGTGGAATTTACTGATTTGTCAGATGAGACCCAAGCTAGTGCAATATATGCATTAAATTCAAATCAATACATTGAAAAAGTTGCAGAAATTGCTAAGAAAAAAGGAATTATAGCATTTGCATATGATATAAGTAATTTAAAAAACGGTTTTTTATTCTCCTTAATGTTAGAAAAATCAGCCGTTTTATACCTTAACAAGGAGAACTTGTATACCCAACAAGTAGATTTTGTTGAATCGCTATTTCAAATTGTTAAGTTTCTAAATGCAAATGGTAGATAAACAGATAAATAATATATATGCCTATAATCTTAAGTATTAAAATAACTATGTTAAAATACCTTCCATTAAATAGTGTAGTAGCCTACATACAAAGAGGAGTTATTTAGTATGAATACAAGAAACATTAAATCTCTCTCTACTAAAATTGTATTATCTATCACTCTTATGTCTATATTTGTCATTTTAGTTATTTTTACAATCTTTGAAAAAATAAATAGAGAAGCTTTTTATGATATTGAACTTGAGAAAGCTAACCTTATAGCAAGAACAATAGAGCCACTGCTCGCACTTAATATATATCTTGATATGCAAAATAAAATAAACCAGATTACACTTCAACTTATAGAAAATCCAAATATCTTATCTGTCAAAGTTTTAAAAAACAACAGGATAATCAATGAGATAGAGTCAAAAGAGTATCAAAGCAGTATAGATGACTCTTTTGTTATTAAAAAGAGAATTCTTCAACCTAATTCAGAAAAAAAGATTGGCACGCTTATTCTTGTATATTCAAGCGAACACTACAAAGAGCTCATCCATCAATACACTAAATTGACACTTTCCCTGCTCTTTGCTTTTAGTGCACTATTCTTACTTTTTAGTCTATATGTAAAAAAACTTCTCTCCCCCCTTCGGCAAATTGCCAACTCATTAAGACACTACTCTCCAAATAAGGAGATAAAAGTTCCATTTATTTCACAAAACAATGAAATTGGTTTAATATCAAATGCTCTCAATAACATGCAGCAAAGAATTTTGCAATATTCAAAAAAACAGCAAAACATAAACAACTATCTTGAAGAAAAAGTAAGCGAAAAAACTTTAGAACTTCGCCAACAGCTCTACACAGACTCATTAACCGGACTGCCTAATAGACTTAGTCTGCTAAACGATATGGTTGGTCTAGGCAATGGAGCACTCCTTATAATCAACATTGATGATTTTAAAGAGATAAATGACTTTTTTGGGCATATAGCAGGAGACAATGTCTTAAAGAAATTTTCTAATAGACTTAAAAATATGTTTATTGATGAGGAATATATAGAACTAAAACGTCTCTCTGGCGATGAGTTTGCTTTATTTTTTTTAGATAAACCATCACTAAATAATTTTATTCAAACTGCTGAAAAATTAATTAGTGATATAGAAAAAATGATATTTTTCCATGAAAACAATGAGATAGGTATAAGAGTTACAATAGGAGGTGCCTATCAAATAGACGGTGCCTTGGAAAAAGCCGATATTGCTCTAAAATCAGCTAAAAAACAGAGGAAATCTTTTTTACTCTATGATGAAAAACTAAATATAGAAGAACAATACAAAGATAATATGGAGTGGGTTAAAAAACTTAAAAAGGCGATTGAACTAGATATGATTATTCCATATTTTCAGCCTATTTTTGACAATAGATCAGATAAAATCATCAGTTATGAGTGTCTAATACGCCTAATTGACAAAAATGGCAATATTATTAGTCCATGCCTCTTTTTAACCATTGCTAAAAAAAGCAGGTTATATAGTACATTGACAAAAATAATGGTTGAAAAGAGCTGCCGTCATTTTGAACATATTGATTATGATTTTTCCATTAATCTATCAGTTGAAGATATTATCAGTGGTGACATGGTCAAATATATAAAAGAAAAAATCAAACAATATAATGTTGCCGATAAAATAACTTTTGAAATCCTAGAGTCTGAAGGAATTGAGAACTATGAAGAGGTTTCAACATTTATAACGGAGATGAAGGAGCTTGGATGTAAAGTTGCCATAGATGATTTTGGCTCTGGATATTCGAACTTTGAACATCTTCTTAAACTAAATATTGACTATATCAAGATAGATGGCACACTTATCAAAAATCTTGATCAAGATTCAAATGCACAGATTGTTGTTGAGACAATTGTTGATTTTGCAAAAAGATTAAATATACTAACCGTAGCAGAGTTTGTTCATAGTGAAATAGTTCTTTCAAAGGTAAAAGAGCTTAATGTAGACCGCACTCAAGGATTCTTTCTTGCCAAACCGCAAGAACATACAAGTAACCACTAATTTAGCATTATACGCAAAAAGGTTTTCAATGCACTATATCATAATACTTTTTACAACTATGCTTTTTCTTGGATGTTCTTCACCAACAGCACCGCAACCACTCTACCATTCAACTAAGTGTGTTGACAGTGTATACTCTCTAAAAAGTGCAAAATGCCTTAATAACCAAGAATTTATAGAAAACCTAGAGCCCTATCAGGTGATTTTTATTGGAGATCATCATAGTAGTAAAAAAGAGCATAAAATGATTGCTAAAACTATTCGTGAATTAAGTGAAAAGGGTTACCGTATTCATCTTGCAAATGAGTGGTTTACTCCTAAAGACAACCCTGTACTAGAGGAGTATTCAAATGGGTCTATTGATGATAAAGAGTTCATAAAAAAAATCAAATGGCAAAAAAAGAGAGGTTTTAAGTTTGATCTTTTCGCACCAATATATCATGCAATTATTGAGACAAAAGGCAAACTCTATGGAATTAACCTCTCAAAGAGAGAGAGAAAACTTATCTCTAGAGTCAATATTAGTGCTATGAGTAAAGAGGAAGTATCATTTTTTGACAGTTTAGATTTAGATGTATCTGCTCATAGAGATTTTTTAGCTCCATTTTTCAGCTACTGCCACAAAGCAAAAAAAGATGAGAGCAATGAAGAGTGTTTAAGAAGAATGTACCGAGTTCAAGTTGCATGGGATACTAAAATGGCACAAGAGAGTGCAAAACTCTCAAAAAATATCCTAAAAACTAAAAAAGATAAACTTATTATCTTTGCAGGAGCTGCCCATGTAACTTATGGACTTGGAATTAATTTACGCTTTGCAAGGGAATCAAACTTGCCATTCGTCACTATAATTCCTCAATCATCCAATTACACTACTATCATACATGGAAAAGCTGACTTTGTGTATATGTACAAAAAACAGAGAGCTGCTAAAGAGCTTGAAAAAAAACTCATACAAGAGCTCAATGGACAAAACAGTAAGAAATAAGATTTCTCTTTGCATACTTCAGGTATTATTACAAAATTATTTTAATAATTATTATAAAAGTTAATTTAAACTATGTATAGATGTTAGTGAATATCTATATACACTTACTACAAATCGAAATTTAACTAAAATAATAATAAGAAACACTAGAGGAACAATGAAACATTTAAGATTAATAATACCCATAATAATTTTTTTAAACTGGCACTATTTAGAGGCACAAGAGAAACATAAAATTCATAAACATACAAAAAAAGAGGCTAATCAAAAATGTTCCACCTGCCATGATATGCGCAAAGGAAGAAAGCATTTTCATATGCCTGTAAAAATTGGTTCTTGTTCTACATGTCACAATACTAATGTCACATCTAAAAATCTGCTTAGAATTAAGAATGGCCCTGAATTATGCATACTATGCCACTCATCAAAACGGGTAACTGTAAAACAGGACAAGTATGCACACCCTGCAATTTTACGCAATTGTACAGGCTGTCATGATCCACACTCAGGTGATCGTCGATATAGACTAAAGCATGATAAAAAAAGAGATCTTTGTCTAAGTTGTCACACTGAAAAAAAAGAGTGGATAAAAAACGCCAAAAATAAGCATGGAGCAATAGATTTACCTACAGGCGGGTGTATAGCTTGTCACGATCCACATGGTACAAACAGACCAAAAATGCTAAAAGCAAAGACTACAAAAGAGCTCTGCCTTTCATGTCATAACAAAGCACTAAAAAGAGATGAGGATGGAAAGATGCTTCTAAATATGCAGAAGCATTTAGCTGATAATACAAAATGGCATGGTCCTATAGTAGCTGGAAATTGTGTTGGATGCCACAACCCACATGGTTCAAGCAATCATAGAATGTTAAAAGGTCCATATCCATCAAAAAGTATTGCAAAATTTAAACCCGAAAGCTATTTCTGTTTTCTTTGTCATAAGCCAGAAAAAATAACCAAAGACTATACAAGAACTGATACAAACTTCAGAAAGAATGATAAGAACCTTCACGCTATTCATGTAAAATACTCCTCAATAGTATGTGGAACATGCCATGAGTTTCATGCAGTAAAAGACCCTATTCCTCTTCTTAAAAACAAAACAAGTTTTGCAGGAACAAAATTTCCTTTACATTATGAGAAAAAACCTGACGGCGGCTCCTGTAATCCAATCTGTCACAACAAAAGAGAGTATAAAAGAGGTATAGAAGCAAAAAAATAGTTATTAAATAAATTTATATAAGAGTTTTATTTGTATATTTAAGCTACTATTACGAAATTATTTTATAAGGTAAATTATGGGTTTAAGCATAGGTCTGGTAGGACTTCCAAACGTAGGTAAATCAACAACTTTTAACGCACTGACAAAAGCACAAAATGCAGAGGCGGCAAACTATCCCTTTTGTACAATAGAACCCAACAAAGCAGTAGTTCCTGTACCGGATAAGAGGTTATTGGAACTAGCTAAAATTGTTAATCCTGAAAAGATTCAATACTCGACACTTGATTTTGTTGATATTGCAGGCCTTGTTAAAGGGGCTAGCAAAGGTGAAGGACTAGGAAATAAGTTTTTATCCAATATTCGTGAAACAGAAGTAATTTTACATATTGTCAGATGTTTTGATGATGAAAACATTGTTCATAACGAAGGAAGTATAGATCCCTTAAGAGATGTAGAAATTATTGAAACAGAACTAGTTCTTGCTGATATTGAAGTTCTGCAAAATAGAATGGACAGACTAAAAAAACAGGCTAAAGCTGACAAAAGTGCTAAAGCCTCTCTCGAAATTGCAGAGGAACTTTTAGAGTTTTTAGCCGATGGAAACTTAGCTAGAAATTTTGAAAAAAATGACACTGAAGAGTATCTACAACTAAACCAAGAGATTAGATTTTTAACAAACAAAGAGATTATGTATGGGGCAAATGTTGATGAAGAGAGTCTTACAGATGAAGGTGACTCCATGGATGACAATCCTTATGTAGCAGCACTTACAGAACATGCTCAAAAAAACAACTGTGAAATAATAAAATTATGTGCAAAGGTTGAAGAGGAGCTAATTGGACTTGATGAAGACGAAGCGCAGGACTTTTTAAATGAACTTGGTATTGAAGAGTCTGGACTTGATCAGATTATTCACAAAGGGTTTGACAAACTGGGTCTTATGAGCTACTTCACAGCCGGTGTCAAAGAGGTTCGTGCTTGGACAATTAGAAAGAATACTACTGCACCAAAAGCTGCAGCTGTCATTCATAATGATTTTGAAAAAGGTTTTATTCGTGCAGAAGTTATAGCCTATGATGATTTTATAGAGTTTAGCGGTGAAGCTAAGGCTAAAGAAGCCGGTAAAATGAGACTCGAAGGTAAAGAGTATATAGTCCAAGATGGCGATGTAATGCACTTTAGATTTAACGTTTAGGCAAAAGAGCCGATAATACTGCAATTAAAAGGCTGCCCAGTTGAGGGTACAAAGTAAAACTAAGGAAGTTAGTATGGAGTTAAAATATGTAGGCCCAAAGCCAATCATATCACACACAGGCATTGAGTTTGATAATAATAAAGAAGATAAGTTTGTCTACTTAAACATCGTTGTTCAACTACTAAAGTCTTTAAATCACGAATACATCCAAGACAGAGTATATACATATCATACAGACACTGCAAGATTGTCAAACAGTGAAATATATGATGAACTAAAAAAATATTGTCCCCAAATGCAAGATCTGATAGCTGTAGAGAATAATAATGTAGAGGATGAGATAGAGCATAATATAAAAAGAGCTCAGGAGAATATGGTTCTTAATGATGAAGAGAAAACTACTCTAGAGAACAATATAAAAATAATGCATGATTATCTAATCCAAAGGTCAATAAATAAGAAAGTATACTATTGCGCCGTTGATGAATTAGCTAAACTGGTAAAAGATGACAATATTGACTATATTATAGTGCCGATGTTTCAAACATTTGCGCATGTTCTTCACTCTGTTCAAGGAAGCTTAACAAGACAAAAATTTCCAATAGACACTAAACTAGAGATATATCAAGAAGAGAACAAACTTTTAGCAAAACTCAAAGTAATCAATAATTAATTTACTTTAGCGATAGTCTCTGCGTATTTGACATTATCGCCGGCTTTTATATCTAAATTCAACATATCTTTTTGTGCCAATATAACTATTGTTGAACCCATTTCAAAACAGCCGAAATCATCGCCCTTGTTTAAATACAGATTATCATAGCTATATGCTGTACTAACATCGGCATCACTATTTGTTTTAATTTTAGGCTCGAATGAGACCTGCATTACACCAACGTTTAGAGCACTTACAAGAACCATGTAAAACCTCTTTTTAGAACTGTTTTCACATAAAAGCACAACCCTCTCATTCTCTATAAAAAGATTGATTCTCTTTTTAAGTGATGGGATATTTACCGGGTAAAATTTACCTGGAATATGCACAGTTTTTAGAACTTTTAAATTGCTTGGTATATGGTAACGGTGGTAATCTTTTGGTGATAGATAAAAGTTAATAAAAGTTCCATTATGAACTATACTTTTCTCATCTTCTGTAAAATGTTCGCCAAGCAGTTCATCACTCTTGTATCTCATGCCCTTGATTTGAAGTGCATAATCTTCGTGTAAATCTCCACACTCAGATATCAAAGAGTCACAAGGCGATATAAAATCATTAGCGTCAAGAGAGTATGTTCTGGCGTCTTTTAATCTTCTTGTAAAGAGTGCATTTAAACTTTTGTATGTCTCTGGAGAATGAAACTCTTTCATATCCAATCTCATTAAACTAACATAAGAGCTATTTATAAAATTTTGAATCCATTTTGGAAACTCTCTGTTTGCAAATTTTGCAAAACTTTGTGATATTGCCGAAGTTATATGTCTGCTCATATATACTTATCCTATTTATTAGATTTATTTTGCCTCTTAAGAGGTAGATGTGACCAACATAAGCTTTTGCTCTTATTGGTGTAAAATTATAAAAGCCTGAGCCTTTTAAAGAAGCTTACGCTTTGCTAACTCCTCTATTAGAACTGTTGCATACGAACCTTTTGGAAGAGAGAAGTTTAATTCATACTGAGCCTCTTCTCTCTTAAATCTGCCCTCTATCGCCTCAGGGAATACCCAAGCATACCTTCTTGCTCCATCAGCATTAATCTCATCGTCATAATCTTTCTCAATAACCCTTGCACTGTCTGAAGATATTTTAACTTTACTGCCGCATAATAAGCCTGTAGGAGATATTCCTCTCTCATTAAATCTGTTACAGTCATCTTCTTGCCCGTCAAAATCAAAAAGCCTGCCGTATGGATAATGTTCCATTATATCACCTCTGACAAGTTTGAATGGATGCTTTTGTGCCTTCATGTTTTTTAATTCGTCAATTGACATATTTAAAAGAGGCTCCAACTCTTTTACATCAAAATTTTGAATAAGAGTATTTATCTCTAATCTTCTGCTTAACCATAGGTTAAAAAGATGACTCTGGTAAGCATTTATAAGTAATTTTTTTATTTTAGGATTACGCTCTTTTTTCTCACCCTTAGCAATCTTTTCGCCTTCTATATGGTTGTCACCGTCATTTCCAAAACGCTGGTAACCAAAAAAGTTTGGCATGCCGAAATTAGATATATTTTTAAGAGCTTCATCTATTTTTTGCGCAGAAGTCGGATTTACTTTTTTAAGTTTAATGAAAAACCTGTTTCCTTTTAAATGACCTATCCTAATTTTATTATTGTGGTAACTCTTAGATAATATCTTCACATTCTCATGCGAAAAATTCTCCATTGCCTCTTCATGTTGTCTGTGCAGTGAAATATACTGCTTTGTCATTGCATGTTTGTCTTTGAGTCCTGCATAACCTATGTCTCTATTTTTAATTCCTAAATATTTAGCAATTATACTCACCAACTCAAGAGTAGAAAGGCTTTTTTTCCTAATAAACATAATAAGATGCTCACCCTCTCCTGAGAATTCATAAAGAGGAAGCTCTTCAACAACAAAGTCTCTGGGAGTTTGCTTAAAATGAAAATCTATAGCAGAGTGGTTTAACGAATAAAATCTATCCATATTTTTTAATCCTAATTATTGTTCTATATATAAGGTAAAATCAGCAAAGCCAATTTTACTACGCTAGCCGCTAAGGCACAAAACAAGCAAATGCGTTTTGCTTCGCAAATGTTTCTTTAGAAAAGCCAACCTCTTATTGAGGTAGGGTAAATCTAAAAATGGTGTGCTTTACACCTATTTCTATATCTGTTTCTAACGCTTACTGCAAAAACATGAAGTGGTGTTCTGCTCTGCTTTGCCCTTCTAAGAAGAGTTTTTCTATCTCTTTTATCAAAAGCAACCAGCATCTCATACTCTTCTCCACTGCAACCAAGCTCTTTTGAAATATGAGTCTTAAATTTAAATCCCAATCTATTGGTTGATGCAAGTTTACCTAAATCACTAAAAAGACCGTCTGATATGTCCATACCTGAACTTAAAAAGCGTGAACTGTTTGAAATAAATTTATCTCTTAACTCTATATCTACAAACTTTGATTTTTTATGGATTCTACCTAAGTTCCTTAGTTTCCTAAGATCTCTTAGACTTCGCCCAAGTTTTCCGCTATAGGCTAGTAAATGCCCCTCTCTTAAACCCTTTCTCTCAAGTGCCCTCTCTGTATGAGAGATAATTGTAACGGTAATATCCAGCTTTGTATTGCTGATAGTGTCACCGCCTATTATCTCAACTCCAAATTTAGATGCAACATTTTGAAATCCTGATACCAACTCTTTCATTTGAGCTTTTGTAATATCTTTTGGCATGGCAACACTCAAAAGCGCATATCTCGGTTTAGAATTCATAGCAATGGCATCTGAAATATTTATAATCATTGCTTTTGATGCTATTTGATAATGACTCATCCACTTACATTTAAAGTGTACATCTTCATAAAATGTATCTTTTGAATAGACAGTACCATTAATCAAAGCCCCATCATCCCCGATATGACTATTCTTAAATTGCGATATAAAATAATTTTCCAAATTCAATAAAACTTCTTAAAATGACTTAAGTTACTCTTAAAGCCAATGCGTATAAAATAAGACGGTATTATACCATCTATATAGGAAAATCTCCATGAAACACTCCATAAAAAGCATCTTTAGGAATATATCCCTGTTTCTTATATCTATTGTAATCTTTGCTGCTTTTGAAGTTTTAGTAGATATAGACAATAGTAGTTCATACACAAAAGTAGAAAACTTAAATAATCAAAAACATATTATCTCTACCCTCACAAACTTCTCTAAAGATGATATAGAATTAGCACTTATACAATTTAACGGTAAAAGTAAGCAACTTCATAATGAGATAGAGAAGCTTCGTCGGATTTATGAATATAATTTTACAGAGAAATATATACTCTCAAACTCTAAAGAGTACCTCTCCGACCTAGATAAACTTACTTCTCTAACAACTACATTCAACAATAAAGCAAGTGAATATTACACTAAAAAAAGTGAAGAAAAAAAGCTTAAAGAGAATAATTTAAACAGAAGTTTATCTTCACTTCTTGAACATATTGATTCAATGATACTTAAAACAGTTACTTACAATAATACAAAATTCAATATACACAAAAATATTACATTTATAGCATTTATTATAATTCTACTCTTATCAATCTGGTATAGAAAAAGGCTTAAAAATATATATAAAGATCTTGAATTTTTATATCATGTAGATAAAAAGAATTACACAATTTTTTCTAAAGAGGTTGATGCCATCTCACTCAGAATGAAGCGAAAACCTGTTACTTCTGACAATCCTACAATGATTGACCCGGTAACCGGTATTAATAATCAAAAAGGAATGATGAACGCTTATGCTGAAAAAAAGGGTATGAAAGAGAGTAATTTTACATCGGTAACACTCTTGGAAATCGACAATTTCTCAAAATCAAACAGAGTCTATTCTCAAGAACTTACACAAATCATACTCAAAAAAATTGCTTTTACAATATCTCTACATGAACAAGCTGCTGATGTAATAGCAAGAACAGACTATAACCAATTCACGATTATTCTATCAAGAGCCAGTAAAGAGCAATCATTCAAAGATATAGACATCATTCGTCAAAGTATCTCTGAGTTAAAACTAAGTTCTAATGAACTGGGAGCTTTTGAAGTGACAGTGAGCGGTGGGTATATTGCAAAACCTAATAATATGAATCTTGAAGAGGCAATAAAAGAAGCTAAAAAAGTTCTGCAATATTCTAAAGAACAGGGACGAAACAGAATCTCTCAAGTGAGAGATTTAGCTGCAAGTGAACTATAAAAAAGAGACCTTGACTCTATGTTTGTCAAAACCCAGAGCAGATATATCTTTTTCGCCTTCTAGTAACTTTTTAAACTGCTCTTGCGACACAACTGGAAGATTTATCTCTCTTCCAATTTCATTTTCAATCTTTTTCTGATGAGAATCGAACAGCATAAGATCACTTTTGCCTCTGACTACTATGAAGTCCGCATTCTCATCTTTTGCTTGAAGGAGTATATCCCCTGCAATCTTAAGCGAAAAATCATCACTGACGAGAGTTGAATATGGTGCTAAATCCTCTTTTGCCAAAGATAGTTCAATATAGTTGGCTTTTGACTCTTTGATAATAGCAGCACATGAGTTTTTATTTACTCCCTCAAAAGCAGCTATATTAAAACCTGCAAAGAATTGAGATATTTTCACATCTCCCATCTTTGCGTTTGATTTTGTCTTAATCCCGGAATATTTGATTTTTTCCAGCATTGAGAAAAGAGACTCTATTCTGTGCTCTTTGCTCATATCATAATTAAAAACTCTATGCTCTAACGAGGTGTGATACCAAATTCCATCTTTTTTAGAGGATATTCTATTTAATACCTCTTCTTTTAACTTTGGGTTCTGTTCTATTATATCACTTGCGATTAGAAGAATATGGTCTCCAATATAATCTCGATTGAAATTATATGTGTTAGAAGCATAGTAATCTAACTCATAATTCTTCGCATACTCATCCATATCCATTGGCGTGACGTAACTCTTAAATGAGACAATTTTCTCTAAATAATCTCTCTTATCTATTATAAGATCTGTAACAGCTCTATATATACTGATAGGTTCTATTTTGAACTCATTAGATGTTCTATCTACAATATTCGCAATAAACTCATTTGAATTTAAATACAAATTATTTATTTTTAAATTAAAATCAGTGCTTGCTTCATATGCAAACTTCTCTATGCTGTTTATTTTATTCAATAGACTTAAAATTGTCTCTTTTGACTTGTATTCAACTGTATACTTTTTATAATATGGTAAATAATCAACCTTAGAATCAAATCTGAATAGTTCTACATGTATTTCTGTTATCATTATTTTCCTTGCTTGATTTATGATAAAAATTAGCTCGGAGTATATCACAATAAATTTAAAAAAATATATTTTAATCTTGGAGTGTGTCTATTTTTTATATATGTTTCAAAATGTAAAAATATTCCGCCACAAAACCCATCTTTAGTATATACAAAGGCTAAAAAATGTATAATCCAAATTATTTTATTCTTATTAATCAAAGGAAAGCTAATGGGTATTCCTATTTATACTTACGATGCCATTATTGTTGGGGCTGGTCTAGCAGGATGTGCGGCTGCAAGAGAGTTACAAAAAGCGGGAAAGAAGGTTGCAGTTATAACAAAACTTCATCCCCTGAGAAGTCATTCAGGTGCTGCACAGGGTGGTGTAAATGCTGCTTTTAGTGATGAAGACAGTATTGAACTGCACGAGTTTGACACAGTTAAAGGATCTGACTACTTAGCTGACCAAGATGCGGTGGAGTTTATGTGCCAAAAAGCTCCTGAAACTATTCGTTGGGCTGAGAGAATGGGTGCTGCATTTAGCAGAACTGATGATGGTAGAATTGCTCAACGTCCTTTTGGTGGACAATCTTCTCCTCGTGCATGTTATGCGAAAGATAGAACAGGTTTAACTCTTTTACAAACTATTTATGAGCAAGCGCACCGCATCGGTGTTAAGTTTTGGGATGAGTGGTATGCTGCTGACATTATCTATAAAGATGGAAAAGTTTCCGGAGTTGTCGCATTTAATATTCGTGACATGCAGATGGCAATATTCAATGCAAAATCTGTGATGTTCGCAACAGGCGGTTATGCCCGTTCATATAAAATCAACTCAAATGCACATGCAAACACAGGTGACGGTCTTTCAATTGTTGCAAGACATGGTCTTCCATTGGAAGATATGGAGTTTGTTCAGTTTCATCCATCAGGTCTTTCAGGAAACGGTGTTTTAATCTCTGAAGCTGCTCGTGGTGAAGGCGGTCGTCTTTTAAACTCTAAAGGTGAAAGATTTATGGAAAAGTATGCTCCAAATGCAATGGAGTTAGCTTCACGTGATGTTGTAAGCCGTGCAATCCTTAATGAGATTAGAGAAGGTCGTGGTGTAGGACCGAGAAAAGATGCAGTTTTTATTGATGTAACTCACCTCGGACGTGATCTTATTATGGAAAGACTTCCTGAACTTCGTGATCTGGCTATTACTTTCTTGGGACTTGATATGATTAAAGAACCTATTCTTATCTCTGCAACGGCTCACTACTCAATGGGCGGTATTCCGGTAAATATTGCAGGAAATGTTCGTAAAAATAATGAAGAGTTTGTTGAAGGTTTTTATGCAGCCGGTGAGTGTTCTTGTGTGTCAGTTCATGGAGCTAATCGTCTTGGTGCAAACTCTGTTTTAGAAGCCCTCCTGTTTGGTCGCTTTGTAGGTAAGACTATGGTGGCAGAAGTTGATAATATCGAACTTCGCGAAGCAACTGAGGAAGATGCTCAAACTGCCTTAGATGAAATCAATTTTATTTTAAACAACAACGGTGATGAGACTATAACAAATCTAAGGGAAGAGTTACAGCAGTGTATGACTGCAAATGCTGGTGCATTTAGAACAAAAGAGACTTTAGAGATTGCTGTAGCAAAAGTCAAAGAACTTCATAAGAGATTTAAAAATATTCGTATAAAAGACAAATCAAAAGTCTTTAACACAGAGCTTCAAGAAGCTATAGAATTTGGACATATGCTTGACTACTCTGCATTTATTGTTGAGAGTGCTATTGCCAGAAATGAGAGTCGAGGTGCTCACTTTAGAGAAGACTTCGACACTCGCGATGATGAAAACTTCTTAAAGCATACTATGGCTTATATGAATGAGAATGGTGATATTTCACTCGATTACATGAATGTCGCACTCGGCAAGCATGAACTTAAAGCTAGAACATACTAAGGAGAGCTTATGAGTACACATACAATTACTACACAAAAAGTAAACTTCAAAGTATTTCGTTTTAATGCCGATGAAGATTATCTTCCATACTACGAAGACTACTCTATGGAAGTAACTTCAGAAGAGGTTGTTTTAGATATATTAAATAGAATAAAATGGGACTATGACGGTAGTTTTTCATATCGCCGCAGCTGTAGACATGGTATATGTGGAGCTTGTGCTATTAAAGTTAACGGTCGTGCAACTTTAGCTTGTAAAGAGAGTATGACTACTATGATCGAGTATTTCGGAAATGAACTTACTCTTGAACCGCTAAACACTAAAAGAGCGATTAAAGATATGATTATAGATAAGGGTGATTTTTGGCAAAAGCATGATGCTATTCACCCATATCTAATCTCTGATGTTGATGAACATCCAGAGCATGAGCACCTTGTAACACCCCAAGAAGCTGAAGAGCTAAATGAAGCTGATTTATGTATTCAGTGTGGTGCTTGTCACTACGCTTGTCCTGTTGTAGAGTTAAATGATGACTTCTTCGGTCCAGCTGCATTTGCTAAAGCGTATCGTTTTGAATCTGATGTTCGCGATGACGCTCATATTACCAGACTTAATGAACTGCATGAAGAAAAACAGGGTCTTTGGGACTGTGTAAAATGTTTTGAGTGTGCAGAGGTTTGTCCAAAAGATGTCAACCCTATTGATAAGATTACAAAACTCCACCAGATGCTCTTCAGAGAAGGCGTTGCAACAAGTAATGTAGCAACTCGTCATGCAGTTGGCTTTAAACACTCAATAGCCAAACACGGTCTGCTCGATGAGGGTCAATTGGTTCTTTACTCTGAGGGTCCATCAATTGTTAAACATATACCGGTTGCCTTTAAGATGTTTACAAAAGGCAAAATAGTTATGCCGTGGAATATGCCAAAATCTGATAATCTTGATGAAATTCAAAAACTTATAAAATCATCATCAACTGCAAAGTTCTAGGGTGTAGTCATTATGACTACTTTTTACTAAGAGTAAAAAATCTTTAGTGATTGAACTTAGATTGGACTTTGTTCAAACTAAGTGAGAATTTAAGGAATAATAAAATGGAAAAATTAAAATACGCACTTTTTACAGGATGTACTGCAAAACAGAGTACACCTGAGCAGATGATGTCAACAATGGCAGTTGCTAAAAAGCTAAATATAGAGCTAATAGAGCTTACTGAAGCATCGTGTTGCGGTGCCTCTCACCTGCAAGATTATGATGATTTTTTATCTCTGGTTTTAAATGCTAGAAATATCGCTTATGCTGAAAAGCATGGTCTTACTATGGTTACTATCTGTAATACTTGTCAACTAAATACGGCAATGACTAAACACAGATTAGATAACAATGCAGATTTAAAAGCAAAAGTTAACGAAAAATTGGGTGAAGTTGGTTTAGAGTACAAAGGTACTTCTGCTGTAACTCACTTCCTCTATGCTATTATTGACGATTTTGGTCTTGATAAAATCAGAGAGATGGTTGTAACACCTCTTAACCAATTCAATATTGCACCTTTTTACGGTTGTCATAATATTCGTCCTTCTGAACTTCAAAATGAATCTCATAAGACGAAAGAGAATCCTTACAACCCTACTTCACTTGATGATTTAATAATCGCTTGCGGCGGTAAAAATGTTGATTATGAAGAGAAAAACAAATGTTGCGGTTTTCATGTAGAGCTTCAAGCACCTCACACTGCAGCACTTCTAACTGGAAACGCAATTGCAGGCGCAGTGGATGGCAATGCTGACTGGATGGTAACACCTTGTCCTCTTTGTCATCTAAAACTAGATACTCAGACAGGTCATGCTTCTGAAGCAATTGGTCGTGAAGTTGCCCTTCCTGTTCTTCACATGCAACAGATGATAGGACTTGCTCTTGGATGCAGCTCCGATGAGCTGGGACTTAAACACCACCTCTCAAAGGTTGATTTCGTTTAATATACTACATAGACCTCATTCCCAAGTTTTTACTTGGGAATATCCATTATAAAATCATTTATCCAACTATTTTTTTATTATGTTGCTTTAGATCTATCTTCTGTTTTAATCCCCCATATCAAAACAACTACTGTAATTAAAAATATTGCAATAGGTAAAATGACAAACTCAAAAAGTGTCATGGCTATATGTTTTGTGTTATGTATAGCCATTAATTCAACTTTATGCGGAAGATTTACAATAATTTTTTCAAATGAGTGTATAGAGTTTTCTGCTCTTTGAGTAAAGTCCTCTTTTTTATGTGCCGTTTTTATCTCTTTATGTAGATTATGTAACATAGTTCTATTTTCAGTTCTATCTTTATCAATAATACTCTTTGAAAAAAGAGCTGTAGCAAAAAGAGAGTATGGAAGAAGTATATGCAAAACGAAAAAGAGAACGACTACTATTTTAGTAACTTGGTTACATAAGGCTATATGTAATCCGTACCTATTAGAGAAGCTGTGACAAAAACCAAACATTGCTCCTACAAATAAAACACCTGAAAAAAGCCATGGTACAATGGTTTCACTAACTCTTATTATATATTTTATTACTTCTATAGTGCTAATTGCAAAAATATAATCTTTAGCAGTATCTGATATTAGTTCGTTTAATGATCTCAACATCTCTCCTATCCCAACCTTAACATCAACTATAAATGAGATACCTATGTTACTATGCTGCATAGGAGATAGTAGTGTTTCAAGTTCCAACAATACCATTAGGTCTTGACGCTCAAGCTTTTGAGACTCATTTAAATAACTATCTATTTGTGTAATAATTTCATCTTGTCCTAAGAATTTTGAACTTGGTATGAATGATAAAGTTGTCAGTGCTAGCATACTTAAGCAAGCTAGTCCAAAAAAAAACATAATATATCTGCTTATTTGTTCTTTATTCATATTTTTTTCTCACCTTCTTGTTTGCATTTAATAGAATTAAGTCTGCAGTTATTACCAAAAAACCAATTTTTATCTACCATCGTATCTATACCCGATACATCTCCTTTTTGAGTATGTTGCCATATTAGAAATTGTGTTTCACCTTTTGGGAGATTCGGCTTTTTTGTGTAATCAGCTATCCAAACAGGATACTCTAAGAAATCACTTCCTAAATTATTTTCATAATAACTGCTATATGAGTAAATAATAGGTTTACAACCAAGCTCTAAAGTAACAGTCTCTAACCACTCTTTAGCACGTTTTTTTATAAGTTCTTTATCAACACCTTGAGTTATTTCAATGTCAAGAACAGGCGGCAACATGTTCTTATGAATCTTAATTTGTGATAGAAAATTTTTTGCTTGTTTTACGCCGTCATCATTGGGTTCAAAGAAGTGATAAGCACCGTGTGCTACCTCGCTTTTTATTAAGCTATTTTGATTTTCATGAAATCTTGGATCAGTGTATGTGATTCCATCTGTAGCTTTTAAATAAACAAAATGAATGTTCTCATTTAATACCTTTAACCAATCTACTTTGCCTTGATAGTATGAGACATCAATACCGGCAAGAGATGTGATACATGTGGAGTTAGATGCTTGTATCTGCTTTTTGTATGATAAAACACTTTTTAAATCTGGTGCCGGTCTAACTAAAAAGAAAATAGTTATAGATAAAACGACAAGGCAAATAGCACTCCATTTAATGATTTGTGTAGCTATATACAATATTCTGCTCCTATTATTTTATGATATATAAATTGTATGCTCATACAATGAGATTGTAATTAGAATCTATTAAAATTGTTTTAGATGATATCTGTTACCCATCGGCACAATAAGCCAATGAGCAAATAATTATATAGACTATAAATCTTGTAGCTGTAACTTATGAATCCGTACTATGATTTTCTTGTAAAGTATTAAGATAGTAACAACGATGTAGCATCAACTAAACTTGCATTACTCATACACTTGAAGGCTTAACAAAAAACTTTAGTTTTTTCTTAAATGTTGGCTCAATATCTTCATATACTTCTGCAGCATGCTCATAACCGCAAACCAAATAGATTAATTCTTGATCTTCACCAAAAGCTTGATTAATTTTTTTTGCCATAATTGCACTTCTTGCTCTACGTCCATCAGTATTTGGGTCACTCACTTCTATGCGACTAGTCATCTTGTTACTAATACTAGCATATACACTATCTAACTTACGTTCAAGTACAACTCTTGTTACATCAGTATGTATTACTGGTGGATCTATTAAAATACTTTTTGTAACATCATTATCAATAGAATTACCATGAGATTCTCCCAAAACAATAACATTCAAACCAGATGATACTAACTCTGGTAATATATGATTTAAATATTCTATTGTACCTTTAGCGCTATCTTTACAATCACTAATATCCAAGATTTTATAATTTTCATTACTATTAAGCATATTCATTCTCCTTTAAAACCACCCTAGTAGTTTTTTAATAACTTAATATATTTATATATTAAGAATTAGTGATCAATAATACTACAGAAGCAATATTATTAACACCAACTATCTCTTACAATTGTCTTTTAAAACTAACTAATAAGACCAAAGATATCTATTAACCAATATCAACCATCAATAAAGAGTCAATTCCGACATTCGCAACACTACCCTCAACAATATTCCCACTTATATTAAGCAGTGGAGTATAGCCCGATTTGATAAAATCACTCACCTTGTCAATAGCTTCACTCACATTTGTTGCCGTAGGCGGATTAAGCCACGATACACTTAGATTAACATTTACTGACCCTTGAAGTAGAGAGATCTCTTCTACCTTGGTTCCTATAAGTTCAATTGTCTTTTTATCTCCACTACTTGTAGGATCTGCACTAGGTCCAAAGTAAAAAGTTAGTGACAAACTATCATTTGTCATTTTTCCATCTACTTCTGCTGCATATAACCATTTATCGCTTCTCGTCCATCTTAAAAACATTTTTTTTCTCCTTTAAAATCATGCCACTTGAATCAAGTGGCATATTAAGCTAATATATTTAGATACTAAGACCTACATGCCAGTAATACAACTGAAGTAATACTGTTTTTACTAATAAACTCTTCCAATTGAGCTTGGTCTATATCATGTCCTCGCAAAGCATAAACAAGCGGCCCGCCTAAATCCTTACCTCTATGTATACCGGTACTTACTATTCCATTGCCTTTTGGCACTGTCATAAACAGTGCTTTACAATCCGCATCACTTAAACAACCAAATTCATCAAAACTAGTTGAACTGTACTCAGGTACTGATTTACTAGAATTGATATACGCTATAGCTTCCTCAAATGTTAAGGCCGTAGTTGCTTTAGTTATAGTTTTTACCTTTGGGATGGAGAATGTACCATGTCCACCGCTTCCATGTGCGACTAATATAATTTTTTTCATAACTATTCCTTTTATACTTTATTTCTACCCTATTTCAATCTAGACACTACTACATTAAATAGGTCTATTTCCATCTTCTTGAAGACCTGTAAGTCTCTCTTTATATATATCATACTGAATGACACTATTTTGTAATTTATCCCTGCTTTCATTATCAACAGAAATCTCCGCACCGCAGCTACTGCAGCTAAACGATACACCTTGAGCCAACATATGTGGCTCAAGTGAAATATTTCCAATTTTACAAGCTGGGCATGCTATATCTACTAACATGAACGTTCCTTTATTCTATTTGAGATCATTATTTAGGTTGTTCTACACCTGTTGGTAAAATGATTGGTGCAACAGATTTAGCATAAGCATCAATAATTGTATTCACACCCTGAGGCAGTGGAATCTGAGCAGCATGAACAGTAACTTCATATTTTGCTGAATTACTTTGAGTATGCGTAGTATCACTCGTACTAGATTCCTTACTGCTATGTGATACACTACCTGAGACCTCTACATGAAACGGTCCTATATTACCACCACCAGAGAATGAGCCTTTTTCTGCTGTGTCAGATGATGATGCTGTAGTATTTTTTTGTGCAAAACTTGACTTAACTTCCATTTCAAAATGAATATTCACATCATCTACAGCAAGTGAATTAAGAGGTATTATCGTTAAAATTGGTAAAGAAAAATTCGTTATTTCTGGTGAAATTGTTGGAGCACCCTTACCGTCTGGTGCTGGTTGAATAACACTACGTGTTAGTGTCATATCAATCATTACCGGATCATATGTTGGTATTTTTGGATCCTTTTGTGTAAAACAAGTGGTCATCATAAAGGTAAGTTGCGTCATTGCCATTTGCTGATTTGCCTGTGCCGCTGACATTAAAGGTCCACCGATAAGTGCCCCCATTGGAAGACCTGAAAACTGTTGTCCCATTGATAAAATTTGACTATCTGCCATTGTATATCCTTTTTAATTGAAATTAATTTTTAAATTAATTTGGAATCTGCGCTCGTAGAGTTTTGTTATAGCCCTCTACTACAGCTTGAACTCCTGATGATTTATCATCAGCCTTTATGGTAATTGTAATTTTTGCATTTGGCTTAGTACTACTATCTTTTGAAGATCTTAATAATCCACCTTTTTTTGGTTGCGGAAAACCTACCATTACCTCACCGTTGTCCTCCATCACTTCCAAATCCATCTCTACCTTAACATCTTCAAGTTGTAAACTTGGTACTGGTGTTAGTGTTATAAGTGGAACTGACACAAAGTGTTCAATCGGCCCTTCTTTTGTCATTTTTGGATATTTCATACGCACAGATTTTGGTGTTAAATGCTCAATATCCGTTAACTCATGACTTTTTTCTGATGAACTGGAACCTTTAGATTGATGGAAATACCCCATCAACGTATTGATATTTTCTCTGGAAACTGTTTCCATGGCTTGATCTACCGCACCCTGAATTGCAGTTACCAATTGTGTTAGCTTAATCAAAATCACACCTTTTTTATTTATTTTTTTACAAAGTGGGGTTAAATCACTTCATAATGCTTTGTTATTAAATCTTTACTCTTTTTACAGTTCTACATAACAGACTCCTCTAATCTAAAGAATACTTTTTAGAGTATTCAATAACAAAATATAGTATTTATAATCGTATAAACACATATAAAATAGTATATATTAAGTATGAGATTGAAATTAGAACTGCATATATAAAGTTTAAAATATACTATTTTGAAAAATATATCCCACTCTTGGAATATTGCTAAGCGGTAAATCCGGTATCTTTTTTCTTAACCTATAAATAAGCTCTCTTAATGAAGATGTTCTATCTTCACTGTCATCCCAAATATTTAACATAAGTTGTTCTGCGCTAATACAGCTATTTTTATTTTTTATTAGCGACATTAAGCACTTAAGTTCATTATTTGTTAATGTAATTATTTTTCCATTGCTGTTAATAATTGATTTCTCTAAATCAAATGTGCATCCTCGTTTTAATAAGACTTCTCTTGATTGAACTGCGTTTGCACTCATCTTTGTGTTTACCACCATCAAAATAGCTTCAAGATCAAACTCATCAATAGGTTTAAACAGATAACCAAGAGGTGAGACACTCCCTGCCATTCTAATTGTTGCAGTGTCTCTATAAGCTGTGATAAAAACGATCTTAATATTTTGATTATTGGCACAAACTCTTCTGGCGCAATCAATACCATTAATAGTTGCATCAGTATTTATATCTAATAATAGAAGATCTAAATTATCAGTTTCAGTTCTCTTAATTAATTCTTGTGCATCATAAAAGACACCAAGAACATTATGCCCAAGCCGCTTAAGTGTTTTTTCTATAAAATATGCTGTCTTAGCGTCATATTCAAGTATTGCAATATTCATTTAACCTCTTATTTTGAAGATACAATATAAAACACATATAATCTATATTTAACATTTTATATTTTTAGAAGATTAGAAAATTAGAATTAGAATAGAATTAGATATTATTATTATTTATCATAAATGCCAATATCGTGTATGTAATATACTGTTTTTAGTTATAATCTTATCAATTAAACAATGGAAAAATAATTATGTCAAACTCAATAGAAATAATTTCTTGGAATGTTAATGGAATACGCGCAGTAGGCAACAAAGAGGCTCTTAAATGGATTGATGAGAGAGAACCTGACATCCTATGCCTGCAGGAGATAAAAGCTTTAGAAGATCAAATACCGGATAATCTGTTTAATAGAGAGTATAAGAACATATTAGTTAACTCTGCAAATAAAAAGGGTTATAGCGGGACTATGACCTGGAGCACTATTAACTGTCAATACAACTCTACATGTAAAGATATAGACACTTTAGATGAAGGCAGAATTGTAGAGACCCATTATGATGATATAGTGCTATTTAATGTATATTTTCCCAATGGACAAAAAGATGAAGAACGTTTAGCCTATAAAATGAAGTTCTATGATGATTTTTTAAACTATTGTGAAAAACTAAAAGAAGATGGTAAAAGTATAATCATTTGCGGGGATGTTAATACTGCCCACAAAGAGATTGACCTTAAAAACCCAAAAGCAAACTCTAAAACTTCAGGCTTTCTTCCAATAGAGAGAGAGTGGATAGACAAACTCTTAAAACACGGTTATGTAGACACTTTTAGATATGTTAACGGTGATGAAATTGACAGATACAGCTGGTGGTCATATCGCTCAGGTGCAAGATTAAAGAATGTTGGATGGAGAATAGATTACTTTTTTATCTCTGAGGATTTATGTGAAAACCTCGAAGATGCTTTTATATTAGACCATATAACAGGTTCAGATCATTGTCCTGTAGGAATTAAAATAAATATTTAATAAAAAAAGCAATATAATACACCAACTTAATATACCGAGGTAATATGAAGCAGATACAGATAGATACAACACCGGCTAGATTAGACTTTATGCAGAGTGCAAGTGGACTTATACTGGCACTTTTTATGTGGGCACATATGTTATTTGTATCCACAATACTGCTTGGCAAAGATGTCATGTACAGCGTTTCAAAGTTTTTTGAAGGAGAGTACTTCTTTGGAGAGTCATATCCGATCATAGTAACTCTTGCAGCTGGAGCTATATTCTTTGTTTTTATAGTGCATGCAGGCATTGCCATGAGAAAATTTCCTTCTAACTACAAGAGACATAAGATTATGCGTAATCATATGAAATCATTTAATCATACCGATACCAGACTTTGGTTTTGGCAGATTTTCACCGGTTTTGCCATGTTCTTTTTAGGCTCAATCCACTTATATATCATAATGACAAATTCAGCAGACATTGGTCCTTATGCTTCAGCAGACCGTGTTGTCACAGAGTGGATGTGGCCACTCTATATACTCTTATTACTGGCAGTAGAACTGCATGGCTCTATTGGACTATATCGTCTTGCTTTGAAGTGGGGGTGGTTTGAAGGCAGCAACACTAAGAAAAGCCGCATAACACTACGCAGAATTAAATATGCCATTACAATATTTTTTCTTACACTAGGTTTTCTAACTTTAGCTGCTTATATTAAAATAGGTATTGAACATCAAGATAAAGCAGGCCAAAGATATCATCCAATAACTAAAACTATTCAGGGAGCCGTACAATGAAAATAATTTATACTGACGTACTTGTTATTGGTGGTGGTCTTGCTGGTTTAAGAGTTGCTACCGGTGTTAAAGAGCGTGGACACGATGTAGTAGTCCTAACACTTGTTCCTCCAAAGCGTTCACACTCTGCAGCAGCACAAGGTGGTATGCAGGCATCTTTGGCAAACTCTAAGATGGGTGAAGGCGATAATGAAGATGTTCACTTTAGCGATACCATAAAGGGGAGTGACTGGGGAGCCGACCAAGAGGTAGCAAGGATGTTCACACATTGTGCTCCAAAAGCGATAAGAGAACTTGCTGCATGGGGAGTTCCTTGGACAAGAGTAAAGCGTGGAGACAGAACAGCAATTATTAATGCCGAGAAAGTAACCATTACAGAAAAAGATGAAGCTCATGGTCTAATTACTGCCAGAGATTTTGGCGGAACTAAAAAATGGAGAACTTGCTACACTTCTGATGGAACCGGACACAGTATGCTTTATGCTATGGACAACAAAGCCCACGAAGATAAAGTTGAAATTCATGAGAGACTTGAAGCAATGGCACTTATTCATGAAAATGGTCGCTGTTACGGTGCTGTTGCCAGAAACTTGATGGACGGTGAACTCGTTGCTTATGTATCAAAAGCAACTACAATCGCAACAGGCGGTTACGGTCGTATATACAGTGTTTCTACAAATGCTATTATCTGCCAAGGTATGGGACAGGCTATAGCACTTGAAACTGGTGTTGCTACTTTGGGGAATATGGAAGCTATTCAGTTTCACCCTACTGCTATAGTTCCTGTCGGTATACTGACTACAGAAGGCTGTCGCGGTGATGGAGGGCTTCTTTTAGATAAGGACGGATACAGATTCATGCCGGACTATGAGCCTGAGAAAAAAGAGCTTGCCTCTCGTGATGTTGTTAGCCGCCGTATGACAGAACACATGAGAAAAGGCAAAGGGGTCAAATCACGTTACGGTGACCATCTTTGGTTAGATATAACAATACTTGGACGAGAACATATTGATAAGAATCTTCGTGAAGTAAAAGAGATATGTGAAAACTTTCTAGGTATAGACCCTGCAGTTGACTGGATACCGGTTAGACCTACTCAACACTACTCTATGGGTGGAATTCGCACAAAGCATACTGGAGAGTCACAAACACTAAAAGGACTATACTCCTGCGGTGAAGCAGCTTGTTGGGACATGCATGGTTTTAATAGACTCGGCGGTAACTCTGTAAGTGAAACAGTTGTCTCCGGAATGCTCGTAGCTGAATATATTTCTGATTATTTAGAGAGTAGCGACAGTAATATTAGTATACATACTGTAAAAGTAGAAGAGATATTAAATAAAGAGCAGAAGAAGATAGACAACCTCTTAACCAGTACCGGTGGTGAAAATGCTTTTGTTCTACGTCGCCGTATGGAAGAGATTATGATGGAGAAGGTCGGAATCTTCAGAAACGGAAATGACCTGCAAGAAGCTGTGGATGAACTAGAGGAACTTCTAAAAAGAAGTAAGAATATAGAACTTAGTTCTAAAAGTCGTGCTGCAAATCCTGCGTTATTTAATGCTTACAGAACACAAAGAATGCTGAAGCTTGCTTTAACAGTTGCTTATGGAGCACTTCTTAGAACAGAGAGCCGCGGAGCACACTCAAGAGAAGATCATCCTGCAAGAGATGATGCTAACTGGCTTAAAAGAACTATTACCAGCTGGGAAGATGAAGAGCAGACTCTGCCAACGGTAACTTACGAAGAAATTGACATATTAAAGATGGAAATTCCTCCAGGTTTTCGCGGTTACGGAAAAGATTTAACAAACACTCACTCTGACTCGCAAGAGAGACAAGAAGTTGTTGACACTATAAGAGAGAAACTTGAGAGTGAAGGGGCAAGCCGTTTTGAGATTCAAAATGCTCTAATGCCGTTTATTGACAAATTACCTAAAAAGTATCAGGGGATAAATGAAAGATTAGGAGAAAATGTATGAGTGAGATAAAACCAAGATTTTTAAAAATAAGTATACTTAGATTTGATCCAAATGATCCGGAAGATTTTCCACATATGGAAACCTTTGAGATAGAAGAAGCTGACGGAATGACTCTCTTTATTGCTCTAAATGAGATTAGAGAGCATCATGACAACTCACTAAAATTCGATTTTGTATGTCGTGCCGGTATTTGTGGCAGTTGTTCCATGCTTGTAAACGGACGTCCTACTTTAGCATGTAGAACACTCACTAAAACATTGGGTGTAAATATAAACTTGGCACCGCTTCCTCTTTTTGAACTGATTGGTGACCTCTCTATTTATACCGGAAAATGGATGCGATACCTAAATGAGCATCTTGAGACTTGGATACATAATAGAGAAAAAGAGTTACAAGTTGATAAACTTGAAGAGAGAATGGAACCGGAACTGGCAGATGAGATTTATGAGCTTGACCGCTGCGTTGAGTGCGGATGCTGTGTAGCCGGATGCGGAACTATTCAGATGAGACAAGAGTTCGTTGGAGCTGTTGGACTAAACAAAATAGCAAGATATCACCTAGACCCAAGAGATGTTCGAAGTAATGAAGAGTACTATGAACTTATCGGTAGTGAGGATGGTGTTTTTGGATGTATGACGCTGCTTGGATGTGAGGATGTCTGTCCAAAAGATTTGCCTCTGCAGAGTAAAATCGCCTACCTTAGACGCATGATGATAAAAACCTCGATGAGATAACAGTTAATAGGAGTCATAGTGAAAGAGAGAAAAATATTTTGGATAATAATTTTCAACTTAATAATTGTTTTCTCTGAAATATTATTTGGATTTATTTCAAACTCTTTCGCTTTAATTGCTGATGCACTGCATAATGCAGGAGATGTTATAGCTATTGTAATAACATATATGGCACTAAAAGTAGGAACAAAGAAAACAACATTTCAATATACCTTTGGTTTTATAAAAGCTGAAATGATGGCAGCCTTTACAAACAGTATGTTTCTCTCTATAACAATGCTATATATGATTTATGAAGCAATAAGCAGGGTTTTTAACCCAGAGATTATTGAACCTATATATATGATAGTAGTTGGTTTTATTGCTGTAGTAGCCAATGGCATTAGTGCTTATATTTTGCATACTCTTGGTGTAGATCACGAACATGGTCATGAACACTCACATGGACATCATCATCACCACCATGGAGACGCAAATATTCAATCTGCTTATCTACATATGCTAAGTGATGCGTTAATATCTGTCGGTGTTGTTGTAGCTGGTATATTTATATACTATTTTAAAGTTTATTATATTGATTCTGTTTTGACTATTATTTTCTCAATTTATATTTTAAAACACTCCTACCCATTGCTAAAAAAAAGTTTCTTGTCATTAATGGATGTAAATACTACAGAGATATCTCAAGATACCCTAGATGAGATTATAAAGAGTAATAAAACTATTTTAGAATACAACGACTTGCACATTTCCAAGCCAAATTCAAAATATAGCTTTATATCATTTCATATAGTTTTAGATAATGACAACTTAACTCTGCTAAGTATAGAAGAGTTAACCGATAATATAAAGCATAAATTAGAACACCATGGGTTTAACCATATCTTGATTCAAGTTGATTCAGATAAACATATCAAAAATCAGACACACTGTGATTACAATGGTACGTCTACTTAGCCTTAGGTCTAAAAGCTTTTATAACCTCTTCATTTGTCTCAATAAATGGTCCCTCTATAAGGTCAATACAGTAAGGAACTGCAGGAAAAACAGCATCCAAACACTCACGAATTGATTTTGGTTTGCCGGGCAGGTTTATTATTAAACTTTTACCTCTAATTCCCGCTGTTTGACGAGAGAGTATCGCAGTTGGAACATACTGCAGACTCACCTGACGCATAAGCTCTCCAAACCCAGGCATCATCTTCTCACAAACGTTTTGGGTAGCCTCCGGTGTAACATCGCGAAGAGCCGGCCCTGTCCCGCCGGTTGTCACAACCAAACAGCACCCCGCTTCGTCACAAAGCTCTTTCATCGTAGCTTCCAAAACATCTTGCTCATCAGGAATACATCTGTAAACTATCTCAAAGTCACTTCTTAAATAATCTTTCATTGTATCTTGTATTGCAACCCCTGAGATATCTTCATATATCCCTTTACTGGCTCTGTCACTGGCAGTTATTACACCTATTTTAATTTCACTCATATTCTTATTTTCCTTATAATTAATTTCTCAAAAAACTTTGTTTTTTGTAGCTTTAGGGGGTTGTAGGGACTTCAGTCCATGCCATGATAATGGGCTTTTGCTCATTATCATGTTTTCTAAGTAGTCTGTAAAAAATGGTTTGCACTTTTCATATATGTAACAGTTGCTACGTTCAAAAAAAACTCTCTTGCACCCTCAACATCTATAATTTTATCTTCAGATCCAAGATATACTTCTATCTCTACACCTTTTTGTGCAAGACTATTAAGTTCATCAATATTCCAATTATAGTTCAGCAACTCTTCGAGTTCATCCTTGGTACTCTTGTTAAATTCTACAATTTTTTTATTATAAGGAGAGAAACATGCATCTACAAACTGCTTCATATACTCCGCTCTATTTTTGGAATGTGCTAACATCTGTAACCTGATAAACTTATCACTCTTTGTCTGAAAAAAAGCTGGAGAGAAGAGCTGAAGAGTGTCTACCCTATTTCCACGTGCTAATTCTTCTTTAACTTGATTAAAAGCCTTAATAGCACCATAACTAAATCCACTCACGGAGTAGTCACTTCTTTTTATAAACTCTTTAAAAAGGTACTCTTCATTTTTTAAAGAAAACCCGCTATAAAACTTCATCAAGCTGCTTTTTTACATCTACTTTCGTGATACTTTCTCTCTCATTTAAAATACCCTCTACATATTTCATAACGTTTTGCAAAGACTCTAAAAGAGTTCTCGTCTCATCATAAAGTTTTTTCATCACAATTTCTGCTTCATGCTCTGTAACTATCAAAGATGCGCCCATCCCATACTCTTGAATCATCTTATCAATAATCTCTTTTGCTTCGTCCAAATCAACCTTTGCACTGCTTGCATGTTCATTATACTTAATATTACAAGCTACTATCCCTGCTAAAAGCATTTTAACTCTCGATTCTAACTCATGCTTAATGAGGGGCTCATCTGTTGATGGTGTTAATTTTTCGTTTGAAAGAAGCAGTTTTTCAAACGGCAGATCAAAATAAGTTGCAGCTATAACTTTAGCTGCCTGGTAAGTCACACGATACTCTTTTTGCTTTTCACTTAGCATCTGCAGCTTCTTTTTGCCAAACATAACTTTGTCTTTTACCTGGTGAAAATGCTCTATTGTAACTTGAAAATCATGCTGCCTTATTGCAAGAAGAGAAGCCTCGTTTACTAGTGCTGCAAGTGAAGCACCATTAAATCCGACTGTCATATTAGCTACGGCATTAACATCAAGTTCGTGCGGTACCTTATCTAAATATTTAGATAAAATCGAGGCTCTCTCTCTTTTTGTCGGAAGTTCAACAAAAACTCTTCTGTCAAATCGTCCGGCTCTAAGAAGTGCAGAGTCTAAAACATCTATCTTATTTGTTGCAGCTACTACTATGACTCCGCTAGAGCCCTCAAAACCATCCATCTCAGTTAAAAGCTGGTTAAGAGTTGCCTCTCTCTCATCATTTCTCTGTCCGTCTCTCTTTTTGCCGACTGCATCTATCTCGTCAATAAATATAATTGATGGGGAGTTGTTTTTAGCTGCTTGAAAGAGTTCGTGAACTCTTTTAGCTCCCATTCCAACATATATTTGAACGAATGAAGCTCCGCTTTGATAGTAAAATGGAACACCTGCTTCATGAGCAACAGCCTTAGCAATCATTGTTTTACCGACTCCCGGAGGGCCAACTAAGAGAACACCTCTTGGCATTCTTGCACCAAAACTTTTGTAACGTTTTGGCTTTTTCATAAAGTCAATAATCTCTTCAAGCTCAATTTTTACATCACTTATTCCGCCAATATCACTAAATGTGATATCACTTTTAATTGACTCAATTGGCTGTGTATGCTCCGATAAAGATTTAAATGCACTATCACTTACATCTTTTATACTTGAGAGCTTGTTTTTTTGCAGCCATTTAAAAATAAGTGTGCCTAAACCTAAAAATAGAACTAAAAACAGAAAGTATACAACTATATTTAAACTACTTTTACTCTCAACTTTATAATCTAAAAACATTTTGGGAAGAACTTGAGAAGATGCAATCTTATATATCTCCTTATCTGTCTTAAGGTAGGTATACTCTTTTGAGCTGACAACACTTTTAACACTATGGTTCTCTAAAATAGTCATTGCATCTTTAAGAGAAATCGGGTCTGCATTATCTCTTAAAATAGCGAATAAAACTAAAATTATCACTAAAAAAGCTGATGCATAAAGTGCTACCCTGTTTGACTTAGACTCTACCATAGTTAGACTCCTCTTTCACTTTATAATCTTTGATATTTATCCAGTTACCCAGTAAATCCTCGTCTGATTCAATTAATATTTTATTAAAATGCTGATCATAACCAATAAAGAAACCATCTTTTTCACTCTCTACAAGAATATCAAGCTCGCCAATAAAAGCTTTTCTAAACTCAAAGTTCTTAGACTTAACTATCTCTTCAAGCTCATGAAGTCTACCTTTAGCTACCTTACCATTTACTTCCGGCTTCACTGTTGCTGATGGTGTGCCATCTCTTTTTGAGTAAGTAAATGCATGCAGGTGCGTTAATGGAAGCTCTTTGAGATTTCTCATCGCCTCATTCCAAAGCTCTTGGCTCTCACCTGGATGACCTGTAATAAAATCTGTACCTATGGCAAAACCTTTACCTGCAAGGAGTTCAAAGAGTTCTCTGTCTTGTTTATAGACATTTCGTCTATTCATCAACTTAAGCATTTGTGGTGAGGTATGCTGAAGTGCAATATGCAAGTGTCTCTCAAGCCATGGTTCATCTAGTATCTCTTTAAACTCATCACTTATTTGAATAGGTTCTACACTTCCAAGTCTTATGCGTCTTACACCCCTTATTTTGGAGATTTTCTTCATAAGAGAAGCAACTGAGCTGTCAGTTTTTTGCCCATAACTTCCTACATTTGTACCGGTTAAGATAAACTCACCAAAACCATTTAATGCCAACCTTGTAATCTGTTCTAAGATTCTAGCCTCATCCATACTTCTTGCATCACCGCGAACAAATGGAATAATACAGTAGGAACAACGAAAATCACAACCCTCTTGAATCTTTATAAACGCCCTGCTTTTACCAACAAAATCATCTACAACAGCTTCATCGATATAATTCAAGTCTCCAGGTTCATAAAATGGTTTTTCCTTTGATAACATCACATCTATCTTTAGCTTTTCACTCTGTCCAAAGACACCTTGAACTCTACCCTGCTCTAATAATTTTTCACCTTTTGTATGCGCACCGCAGCCTGTTAAAAATACTTTGGCATCACCTATTTTTTCTACATGTGAAAGATATGAACGAACATGTGAGTCAGCACCGTTAGTTACAGTGCAGGAGTTTACAACAACTACATCTGCCTCGCTCTCGTTCTCAGTTATTTCATAATCCTGCATGGCACTCATCATTACCTGAGAGTCATAAAGATTTGTTCTACAACCGAATGTCTTAAAAAAAACTTTCTTCATAATATCTTCTTTTTTGCGAACAGAGTCCCCAAAAAATTCATCTCACAAAATAAGTCTTTGACGTTTTCTTTAGAAAAGCTAGCCCTTTGGGCAGAAACAATCATCTTCATCTATAATACTTCTTCATCCGTTGGAAATGGCGGTTTTCTTTTAGCAGACTCTTCCATATGAAGCATCTGAGTAGGATATGCTATGGTGATATCATCCTCATTCATAAAAGCATCTATTATCTCTGTAGAGATTACACTTCTAAGAGTAAGTGTGGCATAAGCATTTGTTAAATACCATGAATCAATAGATAAGCCGTTTGGTTCTATAAAAGAGTAAATTCTAGGCTCGACATTTGTATTTTTCAAACTATACTGATTTCTCAATTTGTTTAACTGTTTTCTAGTAATGTCCGTATAACCCTTAGAGTATTTTTTAACTATCTCTTTAGCCAAATGCATCGCTTTTTTATGGTTTGAATCAAATGTAATAGTAATATGAACACCATCCCAAACAGTCTTAAGCGTGCTATGAGTATAGTTTGCAATCATCCTAGTAAAAACATAGTTGTTTGGCACAAATATAATTCTTCCTGCTCTTCTGTTTCTCGTAATCGCAGTTAGTGTAATATCTTCTAGTATTGTCATACGAAGAAGTGAGATATCCATAACATCTCCGACATACATCATTCCGTCCATATCAACACGAATCCTGTCCCCTACATGTATACTTCCGCCAAAAACAATCACTAACCAGCCCAGTATACTCATAAACCAATCTTTCATGGCAATTGCGATACCGGCTGAAGCAAACCCGAGAATTGTCACTAAATAACTTACATTTTCTATATAGTTAAAAAATAGAATCAAAATTATAAGGGTTACATTCGCAAAGGTAATAATTTTGTTTGCCATGTAAAATCGTTCATTATCAGTTATATATTTCTTGACAAACAGTTTAAGAAGAAAAAATATAAAGAAGACAACTAAAACAATAACACCAATCTTAGCAATCTTAACTATTTGAGCCTCTACATCTTTATTTATATTCACCTCAATAATATCTAATCTTTTTTGATACACATCTGCCGTTACGTCCATAGTATCTAAGGCAGATTCAAATCTCTCAAGCTGTTTTACTTTTATTTCCTGCTGCTCTTTGTATTGATGCTGCGAATCAACCTTCTCCATCTCTTTGAAAATACGTATTTCTGCTCTTAAAGAAGATATAAGATCACTCAACTCATCTTTTCTCAATAAGTAGTCATTAAAACCTTTGTCCAATGTTTTAATAAGAGATATTCCTGCAAATATATCAAAAGGATTTGTAAAAGATGGTATTGTGTCTATATTTGGCGGTGTTAAAAGATTTGAAAAAGGGGAACTGTCTTTTTTCTTCAGTTTTTCAATTTGTGATGTTAATATCTTCTCTCTAGATATAAGCGTTATTAACTCATCTTTTTGAGTTAGAGTTTTTTTTCTTTTTTTACGAAGATAATTTATTCTTTTTTTAATCTTTTCTAAGCTCTCCCTAACGTCCAAAGAGGTAAGATAAGAGGCATAGCTTTTAACCCAAACACTATCTTGACTCGCTATTTTATCTTCAATAATTTGTAACTCTGAAGCATATTCGGCAATCTTCTCTCTATTAAGATCCTCTTGGGCAAGCTTGATTCTCTCCTGTTCTTGCTTATTAATAACAGGAGTAGTCTTAATGCTCTCAGCAAAAAGTAAAGATGATGCGACTAAGATATAAAGAACTATTTTTTTCATTATAGTTCTCCAAATTTATTTAAGACGCACATAATCGTTCCTTTGTCAAGCCTGTCTGTAATGCTTACATCACCGATGCCTACAGGGAGAATAAAAGTTATTGCTGAATCAGAACTCTTTTTATCCAAAAAGAAGTTATCATAAAAACTGTGAGTGTTTTTTATATGATAACTCGTTGGTAAATTATATTTTTCTAAAAGTGCTTTAACTCTTAAAATCTCATTTTCATTCATTAGATTCATTTTTAAAGCCAACTCATTTGCCATAACCATGCCTATAGACACAGCCTCACCATGCAGAAATTTTTTATATCCGGTTTCATTTTCTATCACATGTCCAAAAGTATGTCCATAGTTAAGCGCGGCTCTAATGCCATGCTCTTTTTCATCTTGAGCCACAACATCTGCTTTTGTTTGTACAGCTTGTTTTATGGCTTCTTGCAGTACCTCTTTTTCAGTTAAGTCAGCACTCTCTAGAAACTCAAAAAAATCTCTGTTGAATGTAACAGCCATTTTAACTATCTCAGCGATACCTGCAGAAAACTCTCTAGAAGGCAGAGTATTTAAAAAATATGAATCAATATAGACAGCTTTTGGCTGATGAAATGCGCCAATAAGGTTCTTTCCATATTTGTTGTTCATTCCGGTCTTCCCACCGACACTGGCATCAACCTGAGAAAGAAGCGTAGTAGGTATTTGAATAAAATCTATGCCTCTTTGATAGATACTAGCCGCATAACCTGTCATATCACCGATTACGCCTCCACCAAATGCTATTAAGATTGATTTACGGTTAAAACGATTTTCAAACATAGATTCTAATATTGTATCTATACTATCTTGATTTTTATACTCTTCACCATCTTTTAAAGTTATGACATGTAACTCTTTTGCACTAATTCTTGCAAGAAGATATTCCAGGTGTAATACGGAGACTGTATTATTAGTGACTATCGCTAATTTCGAGTCAAAATGAAGTTTAGGAAGTGTGTCAATTGTAATATTGTATGAGTTGTCAACAACTTTTTTAAGAGCTATTTTTACTTGCATTATCTATCCAAAAAATTTAATTTAATAAGTTGATATATAATACTTAAAAAAGACTAAAAAATCGCTAAATCTATACTCTATATTTGAACAGGTATAAAAATCTGATGATAATCATCGAGTTTATGGTAGAGTTTTTCACTGTCTGTAGATAAAAGTGAGTAAAATCTTCTGCCCGTTAATTTTTTGGTAAAAGGTAAAACCTGAATAAAATCATCTTTTTGTTTCAAAGCTTTTATTGGGTTTTCACTCTCCTTTATAACCTTAATACTCTTTGAAAAAATTGTAGATAGATTATAGTAATGCTCTATAACTTGTTCTTTTGCTTCTTGGTGTTCATTCATATAATTATAGAGTTCTATATTCAAGTCTAGCTGTTCAGAGATATCAAATATAGTTGATGAAATCTTTTCCAAATCACGGTTTTCACCTAATATAAGGGCAGCATCCTTAACAGAGGAGAGTTCTTTATCAGTGATTTTAAATACCGGAACATGTGCTTCGTACAAGGTTGTTCTCATATAATAATCTTCAAATATCTCTTTTGAAACAATAACTAAACCTATATGATAAGTTTTTATATCAATAAAAAAACTCTCTTTTAAATTAACACTATCATAGTCTATTTCTATAATAATATTCTCACTTCTATACTCTTTAATTTCCCATATAATAGATATATCATTAGGGTTTACTATTTTTATTATTAGATCATGACCCAATTTTTCATGTGCAAAAACTGCTCTCTCAATAAAGCTGCTTATCGTTTCAAAATTTACCAAATTCATATCTATATAAAGATAAATATTCGAGCCAAACGGTTCCGGAAACTGCCCTAATTCTCTTTTAATTGCTTTATATACGGACTTCAATACTACAGGTTCTCCAACTAAAAGAAGGAGATCATTTGGCTGAATCATTCTACGGCGATTTGGCATAATAAGTTTTCTATTTCTATATATTGCAACTATTCGCCACTCTTTTTGCTCAATAACACCGATATGACGATAAACAAATGAGCTTCCAAATGGAACTAATACTTCCATTATCTCACCCTCGCCTACCCCGACATTTTGCGCTATAACCGGTACATTTGGCAAGTGATCAAGAAGTCTTGAAGCTAAAATCTCATTTGATTTTATCAGAACAACATTGGAGTCTTCGCTCTCAAGATTCCATTTGTCTAGAACAATAACACGAAGCTGTTTTTTTATAGTTCTAATATTCTTAATTGTATTTTCAACCTCAAGCTGACTGTCCATAGCAATAATAACTTGAACAAACTCCATCTTAAGTAAGTTTGATATTTTGTAAAGGCTTGTAGAGTCAAATTCATAGAATTTAAAACGTTTTGGATTTATATCTTTATACTCTTTTGATTTACGCTGAACCACATAATATATATTTTCACTTGTATATGTCTCTGCAATTCGCTGAATAAAATGTTCAGCAGTATCGCCATCACCAATAATTAAAATTTTTTTCATAAATATCTTTATAATCTTTTTGTTATTATAGCACTTTTAAGTTTTAATGATTTTTTCACAATTACCTAGCAAAAAATGAACTTAAAAAAGAGCTCTTATCTTTTATCTCTTCACTCTTTTTAACTCTTTCATCAACAAAGTTTGGATCACCATGCTCAAACAGATCCTTAGAGACCTTCTCGATATGTTTTTTAGGCTTAACTTCAGCATAACCATTATCTTTAGCGGTAGTTGCACCATGAGGAATACACATAATAGACTCCTTACACTAACATATTATCATATTACTACACTATAACTTGCTACTATATAAAAAAAGAGAACTACCTCTTAGAGACCTGTGCTTGTTTAACCCACATCTCTTTTTTAGCACTTCTCCATTTTTTATCTACAAAATAACCAGTTATCTGAATCCAACTTCTTGTTTTTTTATTTGATGTAAAAGAGGTGCCTCTCTCCCATTGAGCTATTTTATTACCATTAATATTATCATATATAACACTCTCGGTTTTCAAACGAAACGGGGCAGCTTTAAATTTTATTATTTTACTCTCATCTAAACTTTCTATTTGATACTGTTTCTTCATCATAAGCTTTGGAAACCCATCTGTCTCTTCGCACTTTTGTTTAAAAAGAGTGGCAAGAGAGGCTCCATCAGTCGTCACTATAGATTTTTTTCTTTGATTTTCATTACTATTTTCTTTGGCTTTTAAAAGTTTTTCTCTATTTTTTAGTAATTTTTCTAATTTATTAATTCTCTTAAGTAAATATCTGTTGCTCTTTTTTTTATCAGCGTTATTGTCAATTTGAGTTTCTAAAAGGAGGCGCTTACGCTTCTCATCATTATATAGTTTTTTATATTTATTTACTCTCTCTTGAGATTTTTCACATTGAATACTTTTCTCTTTTAGCTCTTCATTACACTTCTCATATTTTCCTCGAAGCTCACTAATATCTTTTACAATCAGCTCTATTCTTTGTATATCATCTGAATATAATATTGATAACAGTCCTATAGTTAGAAAAAGTATTTTCATAAGCCACTACTTTTTTTGATTAGTTTAACACCCATCTCAACATGATGGGTATATGGAAATTGGTCAAAAAGAGCCATATCAACTACTTCGTGAGTTTCACATAAAAGAGAGATGTCTCTTACTAATGTTTCCGGGTTACATGATATATAGAGTATATTGTCATATCTAGAAGAGAATCTGCATGAAGCTTCATCCATTCCGCTTCTTGGCGGATCTACAAAGATACTATTGATCTTATATGCATCTAAGTTCACTTCTTTCATTCTTCTAAACTCTCTAACACCGTCAAGAGCCTGCACAAACTCCTCGACACTCATTCTTACAAACTCTATGTTTTGCACATCGTTTAAAAGCATATTTGTTTTAGCAGCGTTTATTGATGATTTAGATATTTCAGTAGCTAAGACTTTATCAAACTTTTTTGCAAAAGGTATAGTAAAATTTCCGGCACCGCAGTAGAGTTCAAGCAGGTCTCCATCTATATTTGAGATATTTTTTAAAGTCCAAGATATCATCTGCTCATTTACTTTAGAGTTGGGTTGTGTGAAACTGTTTTCTATATAGTTGAAACTATATTTTTCATCATTTATATTCAGAGTCTCTGTTATATACTCTTGTCCTACTACAACTTTTTGCTTACGAGAACGTCCTATTATATAGATATTAAGCTCTTGTGCAATATTTGTAACTATCTCTTGCCAAGCAGTATCGAGTTTTCTATGATAAAGCAGTGAAACAACTATTTCACCGCTGCTTGAACTTAAAAAATCAGCACCAAAGAGTTTAAAACCTATCTCTTTATCTGTTATTAACTTAAGAAGCTTTGGCATTAATGCAGATATATGTTCATTTACCTGTGGACACTCATCTATAAATACAACACCTTTTTTATCTACATGGTTCATCGCATAACGCATAACGTCACCATCATGCCAAATCTTAAACTCACTTCTTGAACGATAATGCTGCTGGGGGGATTTATAGACAGAAATATCCCCTGTATAAAATTGTTTAAACCTTTCTCTGTTTATTTCTAGTTTTTGATTTAACTGGCTTTCGTATCCGTTTTCATAAATTACACAAGCACCACACTCTCCAAAATATTTACAATCCATAACTATACTATCCTATTTTATAGAGGCTATAAGATTGCCAATAAGCAGATTCCAACCATCTATAAGGACAAATACAAGTATCTTAAAGGGCAGAGCTATCATAATAGGAGGAAGCATCATCATACCCATAGACATAAGTATAGATGCGACAACCATATCAATTACCAAAAATGGCAAAAATAGTAAAAATCCTATCTCAAAAGCAGTCTTTAGCTCACTTATTACAAAAGATGGAATTATTACCGACAGAGGTACAGCATCAACAGTTACCGGATTATCCATTTTTCTTATTCTCAAAAACAGAGCCAAATCTTTCTCTCTAGTATTTCTAATCATAAAATTTTTAAAAGGAAGAGCCGTTTTATCAAAGGCCTCTTCATAGCCGATTTTTTTTTCTATATATGGTTTTATTCCATTCTCGTATGCTTTAGTGCCGATTGGTTCCATTACAAAAAAGGTTAAAATCATCGCCAGCATTACCAAAAGCTGAGTCGGGGGAACTTGTTGAGTACCAAGAGCTTGTCTTAAAAAACCAAAGACAATTACAAATCTTGTAAATGTTGTCATAACAAGAATCATACTTGGCGCCAAAAACAGGAGTGTTAAAACTACCAATACATTCAGTGAACTGACTAACTGTTCCGGAGTATTTGGAGCTGAAAGTTCAAAATTCATTGTAGGAATCTGGACAGCTTCAGCCCCCAAAACAGAGAACATGCCTAATCCTAAAAGCAGTAAGAGGAGTCTAAACATTATTTATCTGCTGCCTGGTCTAATACAGTTTTCTTAACCTTTTCTTTATCGTCAGGTTTTGCACCAAAGAAATGTAACTCCACTCTACGATTTTTTTCTCTACCTGTTTCTGTAACATTGGTTGCTTTTGGAGAGAACTCTGCATATCCTGATGCACTGATACGTTTTGGATCAACTCCATCAAGAAGCAACTCCTGCAAAACTGATATAGCTCTAGCGGATGATAACTCCCAATTATCTTTAAACGGACTTTTTGAACCAGGCCCTTGATTGTCAGTGTGACCTTGTACACTAACCCGTGTCTCATTAGGCAACTCCCCTATAATAAGAGCCACCCTTTTTAAAAACAGCAGTGCATCTTCATTATGTATAGTAGCACTGCCTGATTTAAACAGCAGTGATGCAGGAAGCTCTATAACAAAACCATCTTGAGCCTCTTCAAGAGATACCGCAGGACCTTTCCCTTTGCCAATCATCTCATTTGCTTCAGATACTGCTGAGGCCACTCTATTTACTTGCTGAGAAGTTTCATCTTTTGATTCAATTGGAGTAGACTCTTGAATACGCTGTTTTGAGACTTCGGTTTTTATTCCACCCTCGAGAACACTCATAGCTCCAGAGAGAGAGCCTATGGCCTCAGATATCTTTTTTGCATCCATACTGCTCATTGAGAGAAGCAGTACGAAAAAACATAAAAGAAGAGACATTAAGTCCCCAAAAGCTGCGAGCCAACCGGGAAGACATCTCTCACATTCAGGACATTTGTTTTTTTTAGCCATTAGTTAAACTGACTCACACGCTCTGTAGGAGCCAAGTAACTTAGAAGTTTTGCCTCCAGTGCTCTTGGAGCATCTCCCGACTGAATAGACATAATACCTGAGAGAATCATCTCTCTTACAAGAGTTTCATCATCATTTCTGATTGAAAGTATAATTGCAATTGGTGTACCGACAACATTACCGATAATAGCACCGTACATAGTAGTAAGTAAAGCAACCGCCATAGATGGACCAATGGCAGACGGGTCAGCCATATTCAAAAGCATAGCAACAAGACCGATAAGTGTACCGACCATACCCATAGCTCCGGCAAGACCTGCCCACTGAGAAAAAATAGAGCCGTTTACTTTATGTCTGGTGCTGGTCTGTTCCATCTCAATCTCTAAAAGATCTCGTATACTATCGGGCTCATTACCGTCAATTGCCATTGACAGACCCTTTTTCAAAAACTCGTTTGGCTCATCATTCACTTCACTCTCAAGAGCCAAAATACCATCTTTCCTGGCTTTTGTAGCAAACTGAACAAGTTTCTTAATAAGTTCGGCCTTGTCTTCTTCGGGAGGTTTGACAGCTATCATAAATATTTTTGTAAATGATTTCATTTGTGAGGGTTTGAAAGAAATCATCAATGCACCAATACTACCACCGATAACAATTAAAACTGAAGGAATATCGATATATGCACCTACACCTACACCCATACTCATTGCACCTGCGAGAAGTGCAAGGATTAAAACTATACCAATAACCGTACCTAAATCCATTCAAATACCTTATAACAAAATATTGGCTTATAATACCACAAAAAATATTAGGAGAAACACTAAAAGATTAATTTTACTAATTTTATTTCAAATATAAGAGCTTAAAGGGTATAATCTGATAATTTATAAATAAGAGTCAAAATGAAACAAAATAATATAAGTATAGTAATCTTAGCTGCAGGTAAAGGCAGCCGTATGAAGTCTCATAAAGCAAAGGTTTTACACACTATCAGCGGCAAGCCAATGCTTTATCATATTATAAAATCATCTCGTGAGATTAGCGATGACATTACAGTAGTTATTTCTCATCAAAAAGAGGCTGTACAAGAGCAAATAAGCCACTGTTTTGACGATATAAACTTTGTAGTTCAAGATACAGAAAACTTCCCCGGAACAGGTGGGGCTATGAAAAATATCTCTGTAATAAATGAAAAAGTTTTAGTTTTAAACGGAGATATGCCTCTCATCACTGCCGATGCTCTGAAAGGCTTTTTAGAGTATGATAACGAAATTATCATGTCTATCTTTGATTTGCAAAACCCGGATGGATATGGTCGCGTAATCATAGAAAACGGTACAGTTAAAAAAATCGTTGAACAAAAAGATGCTTCTGACAAAGAGTTAAAAGTCACAACCGTAAATGCTGGAATATACTCTTTTTCTAAAACTGTTTTAAACAAGTATATCCCACAGCTTAGTAATGACAATGCTCAAGAGGAGTACTACTTGACTGATGTTATTTCTATGGCAAGGGCTGATGGAATAAACATAACTCCCATTTTGGTAGACGAAGAGAACTTTAAGGGTGTGAACTCTAAAAAAGACCTCTCTGATTCTGAGGAGATAATGCAAAATAGAATAAAAACAGATTTGATGAATGCAGGCGTCATCATGCAACTGGCTTCGACCATATACATTGAAGAGGGGGTGGCTTTTGAGGGCGAGTGCATAATAGAAAACGGTTGTCGTTTAACCGGAAAAACTCTCATTGTAAACTCACACGTCAAAGCCGGAAGTGTTATAGAAGACTCTATCGTTAAAAACTCAGACATCGGACCACTTGCTCATATTCGCCCCGCGTCGTATATAGAAGATTCTCACATCGGCAACTTTGTAGAGGTCAAAAAATCATCCCTTAAAGGCGTAAAGGCCGGACACTTAAGTTACATAGGCGATGCTCAAATCGGTGAGGGTACAAATATTGGTGCGGGTGTAATTACATGTAACTATGACGGAATTAAAAAGTATCAGACTTTTATAGGAAAAAATGTATTTGTTGGCAGTGACAGCCAGCTTATAGCTCCTCTACACGTAGAAGATGATGTTATGATAGCCGCTGGAACTACAGTTACGAGTGGAAAGATAGAAAAAGGCTCTTTAGCCATAAGCAGAACAAAGGTACGAAGTATTAAAGACTTTTACTACAAGTTCTTTGGGAAAAAGTAAAATATTAGATATCATATTCTAATTAATCTCTTTAATTAGGATTTTCTTGAAAATAGTACACTTTAGCGATACCCACTTGGGGTATAACGACTTAGAAATTTTAAACAGTGAAAATATCAACCAGAGAGAAGCAGACTTTTACGACGCTTTTTCTCAGGTCATAGAGCAGATAAAAACAATCAAACCGGACTATATCATCCATACGGGCGATTTGTTTCACCGCTCAAGCCCCTCAAACAGAGCAATTACTTTTGCACTTGAACAGTTCAAGGTTCTTGACTCTTTAAACATTCCTTTCATACTCATAGCAGGAAACCACTCAACACCCAGAACAAATCTAAGTTCTCCTATTTTAAAGATATTTGAAGGCTTTAAAAACATACATGTGTCTTACAATCAAGAGTACAAAAAAGTAGAATTTGACGATGTCGTGTTTCACACACTGCCCCACATGAACGACGACTCAAAAGCACTCTCGCAGATAGAACTTTGCGAGAAAAACATAGATAGTAAAAAGAAAAATATCATGATGATGCACTGTTCTGTGGGTGCATTTTACTTGATGCAGGAGTTTGGAGAATGGGTCTACCCGAGTGACAAAGAGTATATATTTGAGATGATGGACTATGTGGCACTTGGTCACTGGCACGGTTTTGGCAAAGTCGGCAAACATGAAAACACCTACTACAGCGGCTCAACCGAGAGGACATCACTAAACGACAAAAGAAATTCAAAAGGCTTTGTTGAAATCACCCTAACCGATAAACTAATCATAGAGTACAAAGAGATAAATATACGCCCTATCGTACTAAAAGAGATAGACTGCGAAGATTATGAAAAGTTCATAGAGACTCTATATGTCAATGATGTAAAAGACGCCATAGTCGAAGTGAAACTAACAAACCTTACAGCTCTGCAGTCAATTGACATACAAAACTCTCAGATTAAAGAGCTGTTTAAAGAAGCCATGAATGTCAGCATAAAAAGAGAGTTCAAACGCGGCGCAAATGAAACAGATGTGGAGGGCATAGAAGCTCTCTCACTTGAGGAATTTTTCTTACAACACCTAAAAGAGGATAGTAAGAAAGAGGAGTTTGAGAAATTAAAACCTAAAGTTCAAGAGCTGTTTGCAGAGTATGAAGAGGTAACAGATGACACTCTCTAAACTTCGTCTTGAAAACTTTAAGAAGTACACCTTTTATGAGATTGAATTTGGTGAAGGGCTCATAGGTATAATCGGTAAAAACGGAAGCGGTAAATCCACCATCTTTGAAGCCATACTCTTTGCCCTTTACGGAGAGTTTAAAGACAGAGGACACAAAGAGTTAATTAGAAACTCAAACGCAAGCACAAAAGAGCCAGTCGCAGTAGAACTTGTCTTTGAGTTTGAAGGCTTGGAGTACAAAGTAGTTAGAGAGTTTCGCGGAAAAGCAATGAGTGCAAATGCAAAGCTCTACAAAAACGGTGAATTAACGACCACCGGGGCTAAAGAGGTCACAACTGCCATAAGTAAACTGACAGGGATGAGTAAAAATGCTTTTATGCATACACTTTTCGCTTCACAAAAAGAGCTAACAAGCTTAAGTTCACTGAAAAACGAAGAGAGAAAGAGAATGATACGAAAACTTCTCGGACTGGAGAAGATAGACTTTGTAGAAAAAGAGCTTATAGCAAAAAGAGTTGCGCTAAAAAATGAGATAAGTGCATTTGCAGAAGTACTGCTTGGCGATGATGAGATAAAGCTAAAACATGAGCAGATAAAAACTAATGAAGCCACGAAAAAGGCGATGCAAAAAGAGCTGTTGAGTAAAACTGAGGAACTAGAACACATAAAGACTAGAGAACAGACAATAAAAAAAGAGCTTGAACTCTTTGCAAAGACAAAAGAGCAGAAACAAAAGCTCTTTTCAGAGCTTGAACTTACCAAAAACTCCAAAAGTTTAGAGGTTATGAACCAAGTTAAACTATCGGCTGAGCTACATGAACTAGAACACAAGCAAGAAGAACTAAACAAACTCTCTAATGTTAAAAAAGAGTATGCAAACCTGCAAGAGCAGCTAAAAAGCCAAGATAAACTAAAAGAGTTTCAACTCAAAAAAGAGGGACTAATAAAAGAGCAAGTAAGCCTGAGAGACCAGTACACAAAAAGCAGAGCTGACATCACTTCTCTTGAAAAAGAGTGTGAGATGTACGAGCAGTATCTGTTTGACGCAAAGAACTTAGAGCAGAATCTATCTATAAGACAAGACAACATAGAAGCTAAACACACCATAGAAAAAGAGTTGCTGGCTGAGATGGCGGGTGAGCAGAAGATTATAGATACAACAAACTCTAAAATAGCAAAACTCAAAGAACTCGGAAGCGACTCTGAATGTCCGACATGTACAAGACCGCTTTTAGAAGAGTATGACAATGTCATAAATTCACTGGGCGAAATAGTACAAAATACACATCAGAAAAAGATAGACACATATAAGACTCAGCTTCTAAATGTACAGACTCAAAAAACTACACTCGAAGCAGAGAAAAAACTAAAAGACAAAGAGTTTAAAGAACTCTCCGACAAACTAACTATAATTCTAAGTAAGCAAAAAGATTTAAAAACAGCACAAGAGTATTTTAAAACAGTAGAGCAGAAGGGTCTAAAAAACAAAGAGGAACTAAAAGAACTTGAGCAATACAGTTACGACAAAAAGCTACATGTCAAAGTGAAAACTTCTCTCTTAGAGATAGAACCAAAGTATAAACATCTGCTAAGTCTGGAGACAGAGCTAAAAAGAACCACACTCGTAAAAGCTGACCTTGTAAAAGTGACAATAAAGATTGAACAGTTGACTTTGACGTGTAAAAAGAGAGAAGATGAGTTTAAAGCGGTGATATATGACGAGGTTAAACACAAACATCAGCTTGCAGAGCATGGGACCATACTCAAAGTCGTGGAGTCAAAAACAACACTTTTAAATGATATAAAAGTTCAAATTGCAAAAATTGACGGAGAGATAAAGAGCATACAAAACTCTCTTGAGAACAACGAAACACAGCTCAAAAAAGTACAAACAAAAAAAGATGACCTCGTGGATTATGAGAAAATCAAGACTTCACTTGCCGAGTTCAAGACAAAACTAAACTCAAAAGTTGCACCTCGTATCTCCAGCATCGCATCTGACATGTACGCTCAGATAACAAAGGGCAAATACCAACACATAGAGGTAAGCAACGACTTTGACTTTTTCATCTATGATGAGGGCAAGAAGTACCCGATAGAGAGATTTTCAGGCGGAGAGATAGACTTGGCAAACCTCGTTTTACGCATAGCCATTTCAAAAACTCTCACAGAACTAAGCGGAGCAACCTCCATAGGCTTCTTGGCGTTTGATGAAGTATTTGGAAGCCAAGACGAGAGCCGTCGCATGGAGATACTAGAAGCTTTTCACACCATAAAAGAGCAGTACCGACAGATATTTCTGATAAGCCACGAGATGGAGATTAAGGAGATGTTTGAGCGGGTTGTGGAGTTGTAGAATGAAAAAACGTATATAAATGTTTAATTTAACTTCCATTTTTAATCCTACGCTTAAGTAACATTCTGTGCGTTATGTAAGATATTTACACATTAACTATCATATGTGTGTATTATTTGTCCATACAACAATTAACACACACTTTATATTTAAGAATAATATAGATTATTTTGCAATATATGCACAAATATTCATTTTGTCATATTTTCAACTAAATATTAAAAAATAACATACATTATACATGTATGTTATTTTTCATTTTTAAGGTTCTTCTGTATATAATATGTTTGAATAAATAGTTCATCTCTCGCCGTTGGCGAGAGATGAACGGTCAAGCCGAGCAAGTTCTTGTTAACCCTCCGCCTTACGGCTTCGGATAACAAGTCGCTGGAGCGAACACTGCCCAAACTCCCTCGTCTCAGTACCGCAAACTAAAGTTTGCTATACTGTTACTCAGAGTGTCGCTCGACTTGACCGTTATGCTACAAGTTAATCATAGCTATATAAAAAAGGATAAAGTTCATATGAAAAAAATTGTATTAGGTATATTTTTATTTACATGCTTATTATTTGGGGCGACAACAAATAACTTTGACTTTCTTGTTAAGAATGAACAAAAAGTAAAAAAAGTATATTTTGACCAAAATTTTAAAAAGCTAGTTGTATTAGTTAAGGATGATGGTACAAATAGAAATGGATATGCTCAATATATATCCTTAGAATTAAAAGAACATGGCTATACAACAAAAGATGTTGCTATAATTTATATAAAAGATATAAGTACACCAATAAGTTCAATCAAAGAAGGAAATGGAAAAGTTTTAGGTAAAGCTAGAATGGTAAGATAAATATAGTATTTATTATATATATTTAAAAGCATAACAAGTACTTGGAGAGAAATAGGAAGCCAAAGCACGGCTTCCTATTTCTCAAGACAGTCGTTCATCTCTCGCCGTTGGCGAGAGATGAACGGTCAAGCCGAGCAAGTTCTTGTTAACCCTCCGCCTTACGGCTTCGGATAACAAGTCGCTGGAGCGAACACTGCCCAAACTCCCTCGTCTCAGTACCGCAAACTAAAGTTTGCTATACTGTTACTCAGAGTGTCGCTCTGCTTGACCGTTGTGTATTAAGTTCTTTGGTTAAAAATGATAAAATACAAAAAAATTTAATTTAGGCAATAATTATGAAAACTTCAAATTTATTAGATACAAAAACACTTTCATATAATGACATAATTGGGAATGGTAAAATTTATAAAGTTCCACATTTTCAAAGAGATTACTCATGGGAAGAAGACAATTGGGAAGATTTATGGAATGATATTGTAACAATAAAGGACAATAAAGAGTCCCATTACATGGGTTCAATAGTTTTATTAAATAAAGGCGATACGATTTATCAGATTATTGATGGACAACAACGTTTTACAACATTAAGCATACTTAGTCTAGCAATTATTTCAAAATTAAAAGAACTTGTATCTATGAAAATAGAAGAAGACGAAAATACTGAACGAATAGAGCTTCTTATGAAAGAATTTATAGGTCAAAAAGATTCAGTATCTTTAACATATTCAAGTAAACTTTTTTTAAATGAAAACAATGATAGTTTTTATCAAAGAAGACTACTATCATTTAGCAAACCTATTAACATAAAAAAGCTTTTAGACTCTGAAAAATTACTTTGGAAAGCATATGAATTTTTCATCAGTAAAATCAATGAACTCTACAAAAATAATAAAGACGGTAGCGAATTAGCTTCTTTTTTAAAAAATACTATTGGTAAAAATTTACTATTTATTCAAATTACCGTAGAAGATGAATTAAATGCATATACTGTATTTGAAACTTTAAATTCAAGAGGAGTTGAATTAACATCAACTGACTTACTGAAAAATTACCTTTTTTCATTAGTTGCAAAAAGTACATCAGACTTGGAACAAGTAAAAAAACAATGGAATAAGATTATTGAGATTATAGGTTTAAAAAATTTCCCTGTATTTTTAAGACACTATTTAAATAGTAAAATGAAATTAATAAATAAAGGATCTTTATTTAAAGCAATTAAATCAACTGTACAAAAAGATGAAGATGTTTTTTTATTGCTAGATAGATTGGAAGAATCAGCATATATTTATGTAGCACTAGGAAATCCGAGTGATGAATATTGGAAAGAAGACAAAGAGTTAGTTGAATCAATAGATGCATTAAAATTATTTGGAGTTACACAACATAAACCACTATTGATGATTTCACATAAATATTTAGATGCAAAGGATTTTAAAAAATTATTAAAAGCTATTGTTTCTATCTCTTATAGATATAGTGTTATTTGTAGATATCAAACAAATATAATGGATAAAATATATAACAAAGCTTCTATATCTGTATGTAATGGTAATGGTAGTATAGGTGTTGGTGAAATACTAAATTCGATAAAAGAGTTATATATTACAGATGATGATTTTAAAAATTCTTTTGATGGAAAAACTTTTAATACAAATAATAGTAATCATAAAAAACAAGCGAGATATACACTTTATAAAATTGAGGGTCAAATTGAAAATGGTAATAAATATGATTATGCATCAGATGCTGGAACAATAGAGCATATATTACCAGAAAATTTAACTCAAGAGTGGGAGCAAACATTTTCAGAAGATGAACATATAAGAAATGTTTACAAGATTGGAAATTTTACATTATTAGAGGCAAATAAAAATAGAGAAATAGCGGATAAAATTTTTAGTGATAAAGAAAAAGTATACCATACTAGTAAATATGCTATGACAAAAATTATTAACGCATCTGAATGGAATATAAATGCTATTAAAGGTAGACAGTCTAAATTAGCAAATATAGCTTGTGGGATTTGGAAAATTCAATACAACTAGTAATTATACACAACAAATCAGAGGAACTAACAAGATTACACTTACGATAATTTGATTTTTTACTTTAGAAATGAAGTTTAATAAAATTCAAATATTTTTGAAATGACACCATCTTGTAGTTCACTTTCAACGTTATATCCAAAACTACACCCCAAGGGTTGAATATCCACTTTTTATATATCACGCTTGACATAACCAAGTTGCCTAATTTAAATAAAAAGGTAAATTATGCACTCATTAAGAGTAGATATTTACAACTCTGTCTATTCACAGTTTTTATCTTTTGTAAAACAGTTTAAAAGAAAAAAATAGAACTTTTAAAGCTTTCACCATTTATGTGTAGAAAATCAAAATATATAGATGATACAAACTGTCGTGATTTAATCTTCAAAGGCTACACAACAATTTACAAAATCCAAGAAGACCAAATCAAAGTTTTAGACATATTCAAATGGGAAAATAAAGAACAAACTTAAAATAATCAGACATCTTTCACAATAGCTTCCTTTTCTCAAATTATTCAGATATACTGCTGCCAATGAAAGATGATTCAAGTTACATCTTTAGACTGCTTTTCATTGACGACTTCCGGTTTCCAGTAAAATTCACCTAAAAATAAAGCTTTATATTAGATTTTCAACCACCTTAGCAATAAGGTGTATTAAAACAAGGATTTACAATGGCAACATTAGCAAACGGAACAGTTAAATGGTTCAACAGTGACAAAGGTTTTGGATTTATCGAACAAGAAGATGGTGGTAAAGATGTATTCGTACATTTCCGTCAAATTAACAGCAATGGTTACGACCGTGTTTCACTAAACGAAGGTCAAAAAGTGACTTTCGAAATTGGTGAAGGCGAAAAAGGCCCTCAAGCAGAAAACGTTACAGGTCTGTAATCTTTCTTTGAGCGCGCTTTTGCGCTCATTATATTTTAAATCTTTCAACTTCCAATTAACAAACCACACAATTCATTTAGTAAACGAAGCACTCTCTTCTTTAAAATATTTTCATCTATGTGAGAATAAACTTTAATACTTCAATCGCTTAAGCCTTTTATGTTAAAATACAAATAATTATACAAGCGAGGTAAAGTGTGCTTATTCCGACAGATTTATTAAAAGATAAAAAAATACTTTTAGGAGTGACTGGCTCAATAGCAGTATATAAGTCACTTGAGCTTATTAGACTCTTTGTCAAGGCTGGTGCAGAAGTCAAAGTTGTTATGAGTGAGTCTGCTAAAAAATTTGTGACACCACTGACCTTTGAGACACTTACTTCCAACAGTGTGCTTGACGATACTAATGAGTCGTGGGCAAATGAGCATAACCACATTAAAGCTGGAGAGTGGGCAGACCTCTTTGTAATAGCTCCCGTAACTGCCAATACGATAGCGAAGTTAGCTAATGCAATTGCTGACAACATTCTTTTGCAGACAGCTTTGGCATACCCACATGTAAAGGTAATCGCACCCTCTGCAAATACGAATATGCTCCAAAACCCGATTACAAAAGCAAATTTGAAAATGCTAGGCATTGCAAACTATGAGATAGTAGATACACAGACTAAAGAGCTTGCATGTAAAAGTGTCGGTGACGGTGCTATGGCTGAGCCTTTAGAGGTTTTTTGGCACTCTGCCAAGAGTTTGTTAAAAGATGATTTTTGGACAGATAGAAGAGTAATCGTAACTGGCGGCGGAACTACCGAGAAGATAGATGATGTCAGATATCTCTCTAACTTTTCAAGTGGAAAAATGGCTTCATCTATAGCTACAGCTCTTTACTGCAAAGGCGCAGATGTAAACCTTATTTCTACAAAGATGGATAGTGATTTACCTTTAGACCTCTACACAATAGAGGTTGAAAATTCAGCCGAAATGCTTGAGTACCTGAGTGATTCCATTCGTATCGCTAAAAAAGGAAAACTCTCAAAAGCGTCACTTATGAGAGATGAACCAATTCATCTAGTTCAAAAAAAACCGTATCTCTTTATGGTGGCGGCTGTCAGTGACTATGTTCCTGCATACCCGCAAGATGGAAAACTAAAAAAAGAGACACTTGGCAGTGAATGGGAACTGAAACTAAAGAAAAATATTGATATTTTGGACTCTATTGACAAAACAGATATTACGACAATTGGTTTTAAAGCAGAAATGGATGAGCAGAATGCTGTTAGCAATGCATCTAAGATGATTGACAACAAGGGTGTAGATGCAGTTTGTCTAAACATATTAAAAGACTCTTCAGATTTTGGAGAGGAGACAAACAAGATAGATTTTATTCTTCCAGACAAAATTGAGTCTCTTCCTTTAGCAAATAAACTTAGTGTCGCCTTTGATATTTTAGAGCACGCAAAAAGTTTGTAAAAGTAGCACATCATGAATATGTCCATTATAATTGAGCTTATTTATCATAACTATAGCCAAATAGATTTTCGGGAAATTATATGAATCAGGCAAGACATATAGCAATTATTATGGACGGTAACGGTCGTTGGGCAGAGCTCAAAGGAGAAAAGAGAGTTAAAGGTCATGAAGCTGGAGCAAAAGTTGTCAAAGAGATAACAGAGTACTGTACACAAAATGAAGATATACAGAGACTGACACTTTATGCTTTTTCAACTGAAAACTGGAAAAGACCTCGTCTAGAAGTTGAATTTTTAATGAAACTTCTGCAAAACTACTTAGAGAAAGAACTACCCCTTTATCTAGAACACAATATAAGGTTTGAGCCCATAGGCGATATCAGGGCTTTTTCAAAAACTCTGCAAAAAACAATTAAAGATGTTCAAGAAAAAACTGCTCATTGTGATGGTTTAGTTCAGTCACTAGCCCTTAACTACGGTGCACAAGATGAGATACTAAGAGCTGTCAATAAGATAAAAAACTGTGACAGTGATGTAACGGAAGCTATGCTTTCAAATGCACTTGATTGTAAACATGATGTAGATTTAATAATTAGAACAGGCGGCGATCACAGACTATCTAACTTTTTACTTTGGCAGGCTGCTTATGCGGAGCTTTTTTTCATAGATACTCTTTGGCCAAACTTTACAACTAATGATTTAAAACTAATCATAAAAGATTTTAAAAAAATTGAGAGAAGATTTGGAGGATTGAAATAGTGGAACTTTTAATAGCCTTTGTACTTGGTGCAGTGATTGGTTCTTTTTTAAATGTGGTTATTTTGCGAATACCTAAAGATGAAAGTATTATATTTGTTGCTTCGCACTGTCCTAGTTGTTCAAACACTTTAAAACCTTGGCATAATATACCTATCATCTCATGGCTTCTTCTACGAGGGAAATGCTCTTTTTGTCAAGCTAAGATATCAGCACAATACCCGACTATAGAGATTCTATCCGGTGCTGTTTTTTTACTCTTGGCAAACAAGTTTGGGCTTAATTTTCCTGCTCTTTTAATTGCGTTTAGTTTTTTAATGCTCCTAGCGCTCTCCATGATTGATTTCAGGTACAAAATGGTTCCGGATTCTCTAAATCTTTTAGCTATGCTTTTCGCAATACTTGGGGCATGGTCTCTAAGCGGTATTGCGAACAACTTTCAAAATGCGCTGCTATTTGCCGGTGCCTTTACTCTACTTAGATTTGCAATGTCATACCTATTAACATCCTCCGCCCAAAGAGAAGCAAACAAAACTATTACATCTTGGACTAAAAACTACCACACCTACCCTTTTATTGAGGCCATGGGTGAAGGTGATATTATGGTTGCGGCAACTATGGGGGCACTTCTCGGAGTTCCACTTACTCTTGTCGCTATATTTCTATCCGCTGTGTTAGCACTTCCTGTTATGCTACTTTTAATGAATCGCTCAAAAGAGGATCAAAGAGTCCCTTATGTGCCATTCCTGACAATAGCGACCTTTATAGTATATATGTTTGACTCTCCAATTTTAGCCTACTTAAAGGCAAACTACTAATGAGAATACTGAAAAACTATATAAGCAAATCTCTTTCAGTTCTGTTTTTATCTATATTTTTGCCACTTTTTTCCATAGCTTCTATAGTTTTTCTGATAAAACTAGCCACATACACAGCAATAATTCAGCTCTCTTTATTTGAAATGGCTAAACTATTCTTTTTTATGTTGCCTGAACTACTGTTTTATACGCTTCCTATCTCATTTTTCGTTGCAGCGACACTATCCCTCTTTAAACTATCAAACGACAATGAGATTGTTGTACTATTTTCACTTGGTATTCGACCAAAGGTTATCTTAAAAACACTCTTTAAACCTGCTATGTTTCTCACTATGATTCTTCTGTTTGACTTTTTAATACTATTTCCACATGCCAAGACACTCTCCAGCAACTTCATATCATATAAAAAAAGTGAGGCAAAGTTCAATCTTTCAGCATCAGAATTTGGACATAAATTTGGAGAGTGGTTACTCTATATTGGAGAAGACAATCAGAACAACACCTACTCTGATGTCATTCTATTTAACAAAAAGCAGGATGAAGAGGTTCTTATAGGTGCAAAAAAAGCCCAAATTATAAATGACTCCGGAATTCTACGACTTAAGTTAATATCTGGAGAGGGATATAGCTACTCAAAAGAGAAATTTACACAGATTAATTTTAAAATCATGTATATTAATGATACTATGAAAACAAATCTTAATAAATATAAAACACCTCTCGAGTATTGGCTGCCCGAAAACCCGTCTGTTAAAAAGAAAAAGATGCTGGTAACAAATATTTTATTTAGTCTTTTTCCTGTTTTAAGTCTCTTCCTCATTGCAACTATCGGTATAGTACATGTAAGACATCAAAAAGGAAAAGTTTATCTATATCTATTTTTGGGAATCATAGTTTATGATGCTCTTGCTGTAGCTCTTCAACTTGCACTCTTTTATTATGCTATACCGGCTTTAGTAATTGGCTGGCTTATCGCCACCTATGTGCTTTATAAAAAAACGATTGTCTCCAAATTCTAATTAGGCATTGCAAATATGAGATGTGCTTTAACTATTTCCTATAACGGCAGAAACTTTTTAGGCTCACAGACACAAAAAAGCTCATCAAATACAATACTCGGCAACCTTGAGCACGTTCTACGCGAAATAAATATAGACTCTAAACTTATTGCAAGTGGAAGAACAGACAGGGGTGTTCACGCTACAGGACAAGTTTGCCATCTTGATCTGCCTGAGTTTTGGAGTGACTTAAAAAAACTAAAAAGAGTTTTAAATGAGATGCTTCCAAAATCTATACATATCAAAAATATAAAAAAAGTTGATGATGATTTTCATGCGAGATACAGTGCTAAAAAACGACTCTATAGATATGTAATAAAAGAGGGAGAGAGCAACCCTTTTGAAGATGATTTTATTACTTTTTTAGATAGTGCTGATTATTTGTCAATAGAGAAGAGTATAAAACTCTTTAAAGGTGAATTTGACTTTAAATACTTTATGAAGAGTGGAAGTGATGTAAAGAGTACAACTAGAGTTATATACAGAGCTTTTGCATATAGACATAATGACTCTATTATTCTAAATTTCGAGGCAAACGGTTTTTTGAGAAGCCAAATCAGGTTGATGGTTGGAGCCTTACTAACCCTAAATTCTAAGGAAATTAAAGAGCAACTAAATTGTATAAAACATCATAAGGTAAAACCTGCTAAATGTAATGGACTCTATTTAGCTAAAATAAAATACTAATCTGCCCAATAGCGAAAATCTTTTAACAATTTAACCAACTCTATACTTTTTTTTGTTAATATTATAAGAGTAAAAGTGAAGAAAAAACAGGGATAATATCAGTTTATCTAGAAGAACTATTCATAAAGAGAATTATGGCAGGTGCAAGATGAAATACAATATAAGCAAAGCGATTAAAGGTGAAGTAGTAGAGTTTCAAACTCCAGATAAAGCTTTTTATGATGCACTGGGAAAAGAGGGTATGCAGGAGTTGATGTATAAGTTTTATGATGAAATTTATAATAGTGATATTGCACATTTTTTTCCTCAAGACCCAGATGAATTTGAAGAAGTCAAGAAGAAAAATACAAAATTTTTTATCCAAATCTGCGGTGGTCCCTCTACCTATGATGAGACTCTAAAAGGTCTAAACCTAAATGATTACATGATAGAACTCCATAAAAACTTTTCAATTTATGAGAAATCAAGAGATGAGTGGCTTGGAATTTTCAGAGAACAGCTTATTCCTTTAGATTTAGATCAAAATATTAAAGATAACTTCTGGGAGTATCTTGATAAATTCTCAAAACTGATGGTTAACAGATACATAGAAAAATCAAGCTATTTTTAAAAAGAGAAGCTCTTTAGTTTAGCCCATAGAATCCCCATATATTCGTGCATAGCCATTCTAGAGTTTCCCAGTGAGACTATATCAGGTGCTACTAAATAACCCCTAAACTCTTTTTTATGAAAGTCAGTAGGTGCAGGAATTGGGTTTAAGCCAAGTGATTTAAAGAGCTTCATAGACCTAGGCATATGTGTTGCGGACGTTACAAGAACAAAGGCTTCATCACCTAGTAAACTTTTTGTAAATTCAGCCTCTTGCCGAGTATCTTTGGGCTTGATGTTAATGATGATATTTTCTTCTTTTACACCCAGAGCAAGTGCGAGTTTTTTATTCATCTTAGCATTTGGGACATTTGTATTTCCTTCATATCCCGTAAATATAAGTTTAGAGTTTGGAGATTGTAAGTGAATTATTACGCCCTCTAGCACCCTTTTACTAAAAACCTGCGAAGATAGCGGCTGGGACTCATCTGTATTGTGTCCGCTTCCGAGGACATGTATATATTTTATATCTTGTTTGTAAGCATATTTCGGATATTGATTTTCCAAGTTTTTAACTAAAAAATTTGAGAACGGTTGATATGAAAAAAGTAATAAAAGTGCAAACGAAAAACTTAAAAAGAGTTTTGAAAGACTCTTTTTATCACTGAATAAAAAGTAAATCCCAATAGCAAAGAGAGTTAAAACAATACCCAAAGGCTCAACAAAAAAAGCTATGAACTTCTTTAAAAAAAACCCTAATTCCATTACCTTACTACTCCGTTAATCGTATCAACAACCTCTTTGTCAAAAAGTATCTCTTTATGTTTTAAACCATCAATCTCTTTATATAGGGTTAAATTTTTTACATAGCTCTTAAGGTTTCTTGCATTTTTTATATAGGTTGTCTCGTCATCCACAGATGCGAAGAGATATGTATCGGCCTCAATATCTTTTACAAGTTTAGTTTTGTCAAATTTATATCTTAATATCCATGGCATATGAATTCCATATTTCTCTTTTACAAGCAGAGACAAAGAGTCAAAAGGACCTACTAAAAAAACTCCAAGAACACTCATCTTACTTGCTACATAAGATGCTACAGTTGTTCCTATAGAAAAACCCAAAATATAAAAATCTCCATAATTTTTTTTTACTATTTGAGCCACCTTAAGTCCATCATCTAAAATATTTTTTTCATTAATAATACCGTTACTTCTTCCATATGAACGATAGTTAAACGTAATAATTCTAGTATGCGGATAAAATGATGAGAGCTTTTTAATCATCCCTACACTGTCCTGATAACGACCGGCAAAAAACAGCAGAGTAGAGTCTATGTCAGCAAGTTTTCTGTAAAGCTCTTTAGGTTCATAAACAGCACCTTCAAGTTCAACTCCATCATCGGTAGTTATACTTAGAATTTCAAAATCATCATCTAATTCTTCATCACGATAGTGAGTAGGAGAGAAGAGCATAAAATATTGCACATGATAAAATGCAAGAAATAAAATGGCAATAGTTAAAATTAAAAAGATTATATATATCATAAGCACCTTTATTATGTGGAATTATAGTATAATTCAAACAAATATTATAGGATTTAATTTGCAAGCATTCGGAAAATTTTCAACAAATATAGATATTGAGTATATAACAGAGCAGTTTATATACATAGCAGAGAGTGACGAGACCATAGATATAGACCAACTGGAAGTTATGCTTAAAAATAAGCGTAAAACAGTCTCCGGCACTATATTTTTATATAACCCTACAATTAGTCCTCTTGGATATAACACCGATTCGACACTGGCATCTCAAGGTTATGAGTTTGATGGTAAGTTTTGTGAACTTATCTTTGACAAAAATTGTATTCTATTTGCTTCTGCCATTAAAAATGGATACAGAGGCAAGCTTATAGAGATTAAGTACCTTTTCAATCTGAATAAACCCAATATAGAACCAACACCTATTTTGGAAGAGTTTGATGCTGATCTTGATAGATATACAAGTAATCAATTAACCAGATATGATAAACAGCTAAACTATCAAGATTATCTTAATATTCGTCTCAGTGGCAAGTTCGTATTCTTTGCTTCAGGAAATAAGTTTGACAGACATCATAAATCTATTATCGCTTATGCCAGAGGCTTAGCTGCACAAACTGCCAAACTTGGCAAAGAGATTGCATTTATGCATGATAATAACTATGATGCAATAGAGAGTCAGGAGATTGCATACTTTTTACCTCCAATAGCAAGCGGAAAACTTAAAGATATAAGAGCTAATGCCTTTAAAAAAGCTTTCTCAACATATCCGCCAAAGATAGTAAAAATTAGTTAAGCGCTCTTAGAAACTTCTATATTTCAACTTATACATAATATTGTTGTATAATTTTGCTTAAAGGAGAAGATGTGTCAAAAACTAATCTTTACGCCTCCTTATTAGTCGGACTTATTGCAATCTCTTACATAGTATACGACTTTGTAGATAGTGGCTTTGTATTTAATTTTTACATAATTCATCTCATCATACTTTTTATAATAGCTGAGTTTATAGCATCTACAACAGCTCTAAATATTGAAAATCTTCTCTATATAAGATCTAAAGAAGAGTCTCTAAAGAAGGCTCTACCTATAGTACCGTTTAAAATTAAAAAAGTATTTCTACTCATACCTGTTAATGTTATTATTTTACTCATAACCGGCTTTACAGCTCACTATTTTTTACACGAACCATTGAGCTCATACTGGTTGGTAATTTTATTCTTGCCACTTCTAACTCACCTGTTTTTCCTACTTAAATATTTTATCTTTAAGGAGACCGCGTTCATCGACTCACAAAAGAAAATATTTGAAGATGAAGATAGACATGACTCTCTTGTTAAAATAGCTAAAAAGCTAGCCAATAAAGACTCAAAATCTTGCAGAAAGACAAACACTTCCCAGTATCAAACTGTTTTAAACTATCTAAACAGTGGGCAAAACCCGGATGAAGTATTTGAAAACAGGTACACACTACTTATACCAAGTGCATGCTGCGGAGACTATAAACTTGCTAAACTCCTTGTAGAGAGAGGAAGCAATATAAATTTTAAAAGCTCACTAGGTACATGCTCTTTGCATTTGGCATCCAAGCATGGTTTTTATGATATAGTTAAACTCTTGATTGATAATGGAGCTGATATAAATATAAAAGACGGTGATGGGAAAACAGCACTGATGTATGCACAAGAAAATGGTTTTATAGAGATTATTAACATCTTAAATAACTCAAAAAAACATAAGTGATTTTGCTGCTGATTTAAATATTGTTTGAACCCATATATTTTATTTATTTTTAAAAATGATATAGTAGAATGTTATATTATTTAAGCATAAAATCAAACTTATCATAAGATAAGGGTGGAAAGTTATGAATCTTATCTACTAAGATGGTCGAATTGCGTTTATTTAAGTATATGTATTGCTATATGTACAATATTTTTATTCAACTAATATTCATAACTAAGCTCTAAAATAATTTAGGAAAACTATGTATCAGGTGTCAATAATTACAAATATTATATTAAAAAAGTTATCTTTATAAGATGCTATTATTAAAATTAAAAACTTATTTAAAGACTCATTTAAACACTCCCTCAGTTGATTTTAAATGGACTAATGAAGACAATACGAATCTGTTTGTATTTTTAAATGAACATTTACCAGAGAACTCTATTTTAGACAATAAAAACCAAGAAATAATAAAACAAGCTTTTAAAGAGTACTTTGAGCCGGCTGGTTATATTCTGCTAAAGATGTCGCAAACTCAGCTTAGAATCAAAGTTCTACCATATAAAACAGAGCCTAAAGATAGTGTAAACCTAGATGCAATTATTGATATGATAAGCTCCAATGAAAATTTAATAGAGTATGACTACAATGGCAAAAAAGATTTAATATGCATTCAAAAAGAGCTGGCACTTAATATAAATAACTTTATAAAAAAGATAACTGATGAAGAGATAAATAAAAAAGAACTTCTCAAATATGGAGTTCGAAAAGCTTTTGAACTTCATCAAAGTGACATTGTTATTATAAAGAACAATCAAATATTTATAAAACTCTTTGATAAGGAAAAAATGCGTGAAATTAATGAAAATGAAAAAGATACTATTGCTAACAGATATAACGGACTTGATGAGAGTGAACTTGTATCATTTTACAATAACTTCTTTTTAAAAGAGGAGCACAAAAACTTCTTCTATTTTGTTGCAGAACAGTTTGTTGATATATATCTACTCGAAAAACAGATTAATAACGTCACTTATGAGAAGTATGCCTTTTCATTTATTCAATCAATTATATCCGAAGAGTTAGTTAATACCTTTGATCATAGTGATGAGTTTTTCAAAGGATTTTCCGGGTATGTATTTAGAATACACTTTAAGGAGGTATTTGGACACATAGCGAATTTAATATTATCAGAGATAAGCGCATCAAACAAACTGATGATGGACTTTTTAAAATATTACTCTCTACATATTGTTGTTTTAAATGGGAAAAAATACAAAGTACCGGAGATAGAAGCAGCTAATGGATTAAAATGGAATGTTGCATCTATGATGTCGATTGTTAAAATATATACAAAAACAGATGCCTCCTTAGAAGCAATTAAAACCACAAAAGAGACTCTAGACAAAGAGATTTCAAATTTATATATTGGTGACCTCTCGCCAATGGAGTATAATAATAATATAACTAAGGCTATAGAAAAATTATCACAGGAGTTGGTTTATGGCTCAAACAGGTTAAATATATATGTAGATTCACTAGATTCATCAAATGATGAAAATGAGAAAGCCACACTAAAAGAGGATATAAAAAAAATAAAACATGATTTACTGCTTCAAAGAGAATCAAAAGCTCAACTAGAGTCTAAAATGATTAGTAGAAACGATCTTACTAAATATAATGATATCAAGAAACAGCTAGACGCAATAGGAAGGCAAGAGAGAAGAGAGGAGAAGATTCTGTCTCAAAACAAGACTGCATACATGTCAATAAAGAACTCACTCGTTAAAGCCCTAACCTCGAAAAAAACACTTGTTGAAGATGGAGTTAAAGAATGAAAAAAGCATTAATAGTAATAGACTTGCAAAATGATTATTTTTGCGGTGGGAATATGGAGCTCTCAAATATAGATGAAGCGTTAAATAAAACCAATGAACTAATAAAGTTTGCAAGAAAAAAAAAGTATAAGATATACTTTATACAACACTTTTCAGCAAGAGAGGGTGCTACATTTTTTGTAGAAAATACTGAGGGTGTCAAATTACATGAAGATCTAGATATCCAAAATGAGATAATTATTAAAAAAAACTATCCAAACAGTTTTAAAGACACAACACTTAAAAAAGAGTTAGAAAAAGAGGATATCAAAAACCTTATTATTTGTGGGGCAATGACACATATGTGCATAGATTCAACAGTCAGAGCCGGATTTGACTTAGGTTATGATATAACATTAGCACATGATGCTTGTGCTACTAGAGATTTACACTTAAAAGATGAACTGATTAAGGCTAAAGATGTTCACAATGGTTTTTTAAGTGCCTTAGGTAGTGTATTCTGTGAACTTAAAGATACAAATGATATCATAAGATAAAATTTTTACGAATACAACACTATTAGAATCTATAAGGAATATTAATAGATTCTAATTAAAGCTAAACTTTAAATACTCACCTCTTTGATATCCGCAATTTTCAAGATACTTTTATATATAGAAGCTATTAAAGATTTTCTGTTGTTTTTAACATCTTCATCTTCAGCGTTTACCATCACATCTTCAAAAAACTTATCAAGTTCCGGTTTTAAACCCAGAAGTGCGTCTAGTTCCTCTTCGTAAGAGTCATAACTCTTTGAAGAGACTTCACTATATCTAGCAAAAAGTTTCTCTTCTGCTTTTTCTTGAAACAGTTTAGAATCTACATTAAGTTCTTTTGACATGTCGATATCTTTAGTGATGTTTGAAACTCTCTTAAACGTTGAGAATGACTCACTAAAACCTTCACTGTTGACCATTGTATCCAAGGCTTCAATCTTTTTAGAAATAGCTAAGAGTTCTCTCTCTCCTGATGATAAAACAGCTTCGACGATAGAAGGATTAACCTTGAAATACTGCTTGACTCTCTCTAAAACAAAGCCCTCTAATTTTAACAAATCAAACTCTGCGTATTCCTTGCTTAAAATAGTTAAAGTATCAACTATATCAAACTCTAGCTTATGCTCTGCAGTTGTTCTTATAAGTCCGTTTACGGCACGACGAAGAGCAAAGGGGTCACGAGAACCTGTCGGAATTTGGTTTATGCTAAACAGACCCAAAAGAGTATCCAGCTTCAGACTCATAGCTACTACAGCACTCATAACAGTTGAAGGTAGCGCACTCTCTTCTCCATCCGGCAGATACTGCTCTTTAATTGCTAATGCAACTTCATCACTCTCCCCTGCTTCTTTAGCATAGTAATAACCCATAAGACCTTGAAGCTCTGTAAACTCATAAACCATCTCGCTCATAAGGTCGGCTTTTGCAAGAGTTACAGCACGGTGTAACATCTCTTTAGAGGAGTCTTTCGGTGCATACATGTCAAAAAGAATATTTGCAATCTTTTTCTCACGCTCAATCTTGTCTGACAGGGTTCCAAGACCTTTCATAAATACAACTTTTTCAAGTCCGTCTGTACTGAGTCCATTTTTAAGATCATTGTCATAAAAGAAAAGTCCATCAGCCAGTCGAGGACGAAGAACTCTCTCATTACCTTCAATAACTTTAGAAAAATCATCTGTTAAAGCATTTGAAACTACAACAAATTTATTTATCAACTTGCCATCTTTAAAAACAGGAAAATATCTTTGATGCTCTTTCATAGAAGTGATAATAACTTCGGGCGGAAGTCTTAAAAACTCCTCATCAAATGAACCTAAAAGTGCAGTAGGATGTTCGGTAATAGCTACAACTTCATCAAGCAGCTCTTCATCACACTCTATTTTTATGCCGTTATCTTTCTCGAGTAAAGCAAAATCTTTTAAAATATCTTCACGTCTCTGCTCAGGAAATAGAGTAACACCACCCTTTTTTAAAACTTCAAAATACTCTTTAGCCCCATTAATATTAACAGCACCAAAATTACTGATACGGTGGACAAAAGTTTGCTTTGCAGACTTGACACTAAAAAGTTCAACATCCACCGGTGCATCACCAAAAAGTACATTTATCCAGCGAACAGGTCTAATAAAATTATCACTTGAATTTCCCCATCTCATAGACTTTCCAAAATCAAGTGACTTAATCCACATCTCAATCATACCTGAGAGAAGTTCAGTTGACGGTTTGCCTTTTACATCTTTCTTGTAGTAAAGAACCTCTTTAGAACCCTTTTCAATCTTGCCAACCTCTTCAAGTGCAACTCCACACTTTTTAGCAAAACCACTTGCCGCGGGTGTAGGTTCGCCATCTTTGTAAGCAACAGCTATAGGAGCTCCGTAAAACTCTTCAACACTATCATCCTGATTAGTTTTAAACTCTCGATGCCAAATAACTAAACGACGAGGAGTATAGTAAAATTCAAACTCACCTAAAAGTGAGTTTTTTTCTAAAATATCAGCATATTTTTTTTCAATATTTTTTAACTCTTTTAAAAGGGGAACCGCTGGAAGCTCTTCTACACCTATTTCGATTAATAGTGGTTTTAACATGTCATACTCCTACCGTAGCAATCTCATATAATCACGAGCAAATCTAGATAATATTCAGTCACTTTGGTCTTCGCCTTTGGCGAAAAAATTGTTTTATTTGTAATATGGACGCGATTTTATCTTCTATTTGGTTAAAGAGTGCTTTTATGGCTTTTCTTACAGGGAGTATACATAATAAATTCATAAAATTTAACATATAATTAACACAGCTTAGTTAATCTTCTATCACATAAAAAAGATAGGAAAACCATGAAAATAAAATTTTCACTAGCTGCACTCTTAGCTATATCATCACTAAACGCTCAAGATATAAATCTAGACGCCATAAGCATTACGGCAACAAAAATATCTACAGGTACAAAAGAGGTGTCTCAATCTATCGCTGTGATTGATGAAAAAACTATAGAAGATAAAAATATTTTAAATATTCAAGAGGCTATAGAGAACATCCCGGGTGTAAATGCAGAGTCTTCAACGAACTCACCAAGCCCAAGACTTATAATTAGAGGAGCTGGACTTAAAGCCAGATATGGAGTTAGAGAGATAATGGTAATGAAAGATGGCGTTCCACTAACTGACCCAGACTCATTTACCAGGTTTGACTTTATAGATATGCAGGACGTATCAAGCATAGAAGTGCAAAAAGGGCCAGGTTCTATAAATGCTGTAAATGCTGTCGGTGGTGTTATTCAGCTTATTACCAAGTCTGTTTTTAAAGATGATAAAAATAGAATTAAGATTGGTGTGGGCGATGATGGGCAAAGAAATATCAACCTGAAAGTCAGAGGTGATTTAAGCAATAATGATGCTCTCTCAGCTACATTTAGTAAAAGAAAGATTGATAACAGCTGGAGAGACAACAATAAGTTTGATTCAACACAGCTAAGTCTTAAATATGGACATATATTTCAAGACGATTCTACTCTTGAGACAGAGTTTTCATACACAGAGTCAAATATGAACCTGCCCTCTTCAATGACAGCCAGTGAGTTTGCAACATTTAAAGATAGCGGTGAACAGCACAATACAAGCTATCAGTGGCAAAACAGTGCAAGAGACTCTAAAATATTTGCTATCAATGCAAAATATGAGAAAGATGTTGGAAATATAACATATAAACCAAGGTTCTATTTTAACACTTGGGAACATTTTCATCCTGTAACCGGTCTAATAAACGACAGTGATGACAACAGTGTTTACGGTACAGATTTGGAACTAAACTTTAACCATAAGCTGTTTGAGAAGAAAGCCACCTTGGTTGCAGGTGTGACTTACAAGACTGATGTGACTAAAGATGCAAAGAAATATAAGTATGCCGATTATACATCATCTGCCGGTAAGATTATTCAGACTCTTTCTAATGAAAAAGGTGATTTAGCCAAAACAAGTGATAGCAGAACTACGCTTTATGGTGCTTATGCAATGGAGACATTCTCACCTGCTAAAGATTTAACTGTTGATCTTAGTACAAGGGTTGATAAGCTTAGCTTTGATATTAGCGGTAATGAGATTACAGAGTATAGTTATGGCGCTAAAAGATATGTAGCTGGTGCAGGACTCTACTCTATGGATAAATCATATACACTCTTCTCTGCAAAATTCGGTTCTACCTATGTTTTAACTGACACTACAAATATGTATCTCTCAGTTGCAACAGCTAATCAGGCACCGACTACAAGTGAATTAGGTGATAACGAATCTTTAGACAAATCTACAAGTGTAAACTATGAGATTGGTGTTAAAACCAGAGCAGAAAATATTTCATATGATTTAGCAATATACCAAAATGATGTCAGTGATGAGATTATTCAAATCTTGGATGCCGGAGGAAACTCTATATATGACAATGCAGGAAAAACCCAAAAAAGAGGTCTGGAATTCAATACTGTATATAAATTAGCAGAGAGTGTAAACTTAGGTGCAAGTTATGCCTATAGTGACTTTAAATTCAAAAAATTCAACGAAAAAGTCGGGCACTCATTAGCTTCACGAGATGGCAACTATCTTCCATATATTCCTAAAAACCAATACTCTATCTTTGCTACATTGAATATGGGCAATGGCTTCAAATCAAGAGTAACTACAAAAACTTGGGGGAGCTACTATATGGATAATGCAAATACAAAGAAATATAGCGGTTATGATTTTGTAACAGACTTGATGATTGGTTATGAGAATAAAGAGCATAATATTCAACTTAATATTAAAAATATAACAAATAGATACTATGCGATGGAAGCTTTAAAAGACGTATACTCAAGAGAAACATACAAAGCAGCAGCACCTATAAGTGCTATGCTTACTTACAGTTACAAGTTTTAGGAATAGATAATGGTTGATTATCAAAAAAGAGACAAAAACGATATTTATAACATCCCGTTTTTAGGTTTTTTATTTAAAAATCAAATATTTATTATGGGACTTAGAATAGCGGTGTTGGCTCTTTTTGTATATGCCATTATCTTTGGTATTATTTATCCTGCAAAAGAAGAAAACATATTTACGACTGCAGTTTTTTGGTCTCTGTTTTGGCCGCTTTTTGTAGTTGTTACACTCTCAACATTTGGTAGAGTTTTTTGTGGAATCTGCCCTCATGGTTTTATGGGAAAATATATAAGCAGATTTGGTCTAAAAAAGAAGATGCCAAAAGCACTCTCTAACCCTTTTATAGGTGTTTTGTTACTTGTAATAGGTTTTTGGGCGGTATATTATATTTATCCTCAGGCTTATAAAACTCCAATAGCTTCAGCAATCTTTTTTCTTGTTCTAACAGCGATATCAATTATATTTTTTTATCTATATAAGGAGATGAGTTATTGTAAATCTATCTGCCCTATCGGTACTTTAATGAGAGGGTTTTCAAAAATCTCTTTTACAACACTCGGTACCTACGAAGAGTCTTGCAAGAGTTGTAGTTCATTTGAGTGTGCTAAGGCATGTTCATATAACCTAAAGCCCTTTACCTTTGACAAAAGAGCTAGTATGACTGACTGTACTCTGTGCATGGACTGCAGTGATGCTTGTGAAGCAGTAAGTTTTAAACTTGTAAAACCCTCGCAGTCATTGTTTAAAAAATTTCAAATTCAAAAAGCGGAAGTATGGGCATTTATTTTAATTACGGCAGCTATTTCTATAACTATGTCTTTTCATCATGCTCTTGGCCGCGTGGCAATTGCAGATGACTTCATATGGTCTAAAACCGGTCTGTTTTTAGAAGAAAAAATCGCTATTGACGGTCTAAACTATGTAGGCATTAGCGCACTCTTTTTTGCAATGCTTATTACAATCTCTTTAGCATATATAGGAATGTATATATCTTCAAAAATTCTAAAAGAAGATTTTACAAAGATATTTTATACACTGGGATATGCTTTTGCACCTCTTTTTATAATAGGCAGTCTTTCTCACACTTATGAGTTTTTCTTTTTACATCACTACAGTGATATTGCGAATGGATTTATGCAGGGGTTCGCAATAGATGGTGAAAAGGTGAAGGCTCTTGCAAGCAGAAAAGATAGTTGGCTAAGGATTTTTTCCTTATTGAATTATATAGCTGCGATTTGGGCATTTGTTATCATGCTTAAAAGAGTAAACTTTTTCAATGCTTCAAAAGTAGCAAAAACTGCAGCTTTTGTATCTGCTTCAAGTTTAATCATCTTTTTCTTATGGCTAAATATATATAAGGTCTACGCTTTTAAAACTTACGGTGTAAAAAAACATACTCATAAACACAATGCTAAACAACCCAACTCTATTGTTTTACAACATACTAGAAATATTAAGTAGAAGAAGAATATTTTAAAAAATTCTTAAATAAGATAAATAAACTCTTCTTAATGTTTTATGTAAATGATATTAGAGTTACAATATCGAATAGATAAAAATTAAAGGAATTAGATATGCCAAAGATAAATAAATATGTAGATATAGATACAGTAGAGCGCGAAGCAAAGAAAGATTTAATTGATCGCCACTCTCCGTTTATTCACTGTGATGATAGTGCAACAGAGGGAGAGATGTTCTCAGTAACTGTAAAAATGGGAAATGAGTATACTCATCCTGATGATTTTGACCACTATATTGCGAATATGTCACTTTTTAACGGTGAGACGCTTTTAGCTCGTGCTGACTTTACTCCTGGTGCACTTGGAAATGTCAAATCACATGCTACTGTAACATTCAACATAGTTCCAACAAGTAGTAAACTAAAACTTACTGCTCAAGCATACTGTACTAAACATGGTGTTTGGGAATCAACTGAAAAAGTTGTAGAAGTAAATAAATAGTATTAACGAGGCCTGTAGCCTCTTAATACTGTTTAATGTATACATAATAAAACAGTCTCTCTTTAAAAAGTCCTTCATTAATATTTAACAAAACCTTATCTCTTTAATAGCCAATCAGAGGAGATTTACCCAAACCTAATATTAAAATATCTTATTGGAACAAGTTTTGCTTACTAAGCTATAATTAAAAGTATTTTTGGAGAACAATGTGGAACTAGATAACAATATCTTAGACACTAACAGTTTTATTATTACGTCTATAAATGACATTCCCAATATAATTGACGATATAAGAATCTTAAAAAATAGTAACATTGTGGTTCACATAGTCTCCCTGTTACATAATACATCACTAATTCAAAATTTAAAAAGTGAACTTAACAAGGTGATTCCTAACGCCAAGGTAGTGCTTCTTAAACATAATGAAAAATCTAAAATAAACTTAACTCTATATACTTTAAAAAAGGATGTAGAGGTAGAGGATTTCACAGATAGAATATTCAGCGAACTCTATCAAGATAAATCAGATAAAGAGATTACTATAAAAAAATATAGAAATAAGCTTTTTAACAGGTACTTTACAGACCACTTAACAAATCTTCCGAATGTATATCAGCTAAGAAGAGACTTGGAAGACAATGAAGATTTTAGTTTGATTATCTTCAACATAGACAATTTTCAGACAATTAATAATTTTTATGGCTTCATTGTCGGAGACTATGTAATTGAAGAGGTTGGGACATATATTAAAAAACATATTTCTGACCATAAACTTTATAGATTGCCAGGCGATGAGTTTGCATTTGTTATAGACAAAAGTATGTTTTTTTATGACTTGAAAGAGCACCTGAATAATCTTTATCAACAAATGAAAGACATTGTTATTAAATACCAAGGCACTAACATATTTATTGATATAACACTGGCTTCTTCTGTAAACAAGGACAATAAAGATGTCTTTTCAAAGGTCTCTATGGCGCTAAGGCACGCAAAGGAGATAGGTTCTCCTTTTTGGATATATGAAAATAAGATGAATTTTGAAAATAATTATGAAAAGAACCTTCAGCTCTCTGAAGTTGTTAAAGAAGCTGTTAGTAATTTTAGGATTGTTCCATATTATCAGGCCATTGTTGACACAAAAACCTCTGAGATAAAAAAATATGAGTGTTTAGCAAGATTAATCGATGTTGATGGAAAAATACTCTCTCCACTGGACTTTATACCGGTAACAAAAAAAATGAAAAACTACAATATAGTTACTAAAACTATAATTGATAAGTCCTTCGCTACATTTGAAAACATTGATTTTGAATTTACAATAAATCTCTCTATAGAGGATATTGTAAATAAAGAGATGTATCTTTTCATTATGGATAAGTTAAAGAACTCAAAAGTGGCAAAGAGGGTTACCTTTGAGCTTCTCGAATCAGATGCTATTGAAGATTTTGAAAAAGTTGAACGATTTATAAATGAGGTCAGGAGATATGGAGCGAAGATAGCCATCGATGACTTTGGAAGTGGCTATTCAAACTTTTCATATTTAACTAAAATTAAAACTGACTATATAAAAATAGACGGCTCTTTGGTTAAAGATATGGACGTAGATGAAAATTCACTTATAGTAGTAGAGACTATTGTTGAATTTGCGCGTAAACTAGGAATCAAGACTATAGCCGAATATGTACATTCAAGCGCTATTATGAATAATGTCAAGAAATTAAACATAGACTATTCTCAAGGATTTTATATAGACGAGCCCTCTCTGCTGGCTTAAATTAATTAAAACTATATTTGATATATAGCCCTCTCTTCTAAGTTTATATCTAATACATATAATAAACAAACACTTAAACATCAAATGGTTTAATAAAAGATGTAATTTAGAGTCTTTAAAAAAGTAGGTTTTTAATGGATTAGTAATTGTCTAGTTTATAGGGGACTTTCCACTCTTTTCTAGCAATAAATTTATTCCATAATTAAATTAACAGACGGTTCGTCTATATAAAATCCTTGAGAATAGTCTATGTTTAGCTCTTTTACTATATTCATAATAGCGCTTGAATGTACATATTCGGCTATAGTCATAATTCCCAAGTTGCGTGCAAAAGCAACAATAGTCTCTACTACTAAACGAGAATTTTCATCTACGTCCATATCTTTAACCAAAGAGCCGTCTATTTTTATATAGTCAGCATCCATTCTGGTTAAATATCCAAAGTTAGAATAGCCGCTTCCAAAGTCATCTATGGCTACTTGTGCACCATACCTTTTTACTTCAGAAATAAAGCGCTCAACCTTTATAAAATCTTCAATAGCATCTGATTCGAGAAGCTCAAAAATAACTCTTTGTGATGCTTCTGAATTTTTTAACTTTTCTACAATAAAATCAAATATTTCACGACACATAATATCTTCAATAGAGAGATTAATGCTAAATTGATATTCACTATTTTCAAACATCTCAAACGACTTGTTAATAATAGTTTTCGTAACTATATTATAAACTTTTATCTTTTTTGCTATAGGAATGAAAAGAGTTGGAGGTAATATTCTTCCATCAACATCGATTAATCTTGCCAAACACTCATATTTTTTTATCTCAGAGGTTTTTGTGTCAACAATAGCCTGATAATATGGGACAATATTTGAGTTTTCTACAGCGTGTCTAACTGTTCCTGAGAGTTGAAGATTTTTTTCATACTCGTTTTCAAAATTCATCCTGTCCTCATATATCCAAAAAGGAGCCCCAACCTCTTTTGCATATCTGAGTGCCATAGAGACCTTTGAAAACATATTCTTACTATCTTTGTTTGTGGATGAAGCCAGAGTACAATCAATATATATATTAATATCCTGATATTCAACAACAATATTTCTAATTTTTTGATAAAGATTTTCTAAATACTCTTTTAAATCATAAAAACCCATATCTTTATCTACTACAAATGCAAATTCATCTCCTGAGAGTTTATAAATCTCATACTCCGGAATATTTTTCTGCAGATATCTGCCAACCTTTTCTATGACATAATCTCCAATTATATAGCCATAAAAATTATTAATTGTTTGAAAATTATCTATATTAAATACGACCAAAGCAAAGCTTTTATAATCATCTAAATCATTTCTAAGTTTATATGTATTTGGTAGGTTTGTTAAATGGTCTGTGAAATATCTGCTAAAAAGCTTATTTCTATACTCTTTTATACTCAAATCTTTTTGTGTTGTTTGCAGATAGAGCTCCCTTAGTATTTCATCATTGATACTTTGAATCTCTATATTTTTCTTTAAAGTGTATACAGTCAAACAGGTATGAGTTTTATCCTCATGTTTTAACAAAACTATTTGAATGCTTGGGAATGCCTTATTTAGTTCGTTCTTTAAACTTTGGACTAAGACAGTATTATGGATAAGGGATACTATATGAACTAAGACATTGTCTTTTTTTAGCTTTTTGAAACTTTTGACTACATCTTGTATCTCTATTAAAGATTTTAAAGTAAAATTGTTTATTTCAAGTATATTACTATTTATGTGCAAATTGTTCTCCAAAAATACTTTCAACGTATTCTATCTAAAAAATATAAAGTAAATTTTAACCACACTTTAAATATACTCATATTATTACTTTAATTCTGAGAAGGTTGCTCTTGAAATCGTTCCAAAACCTACTTCTTCTACAAAACTTATATCGATTAAAAGCTCTTGGTTTTGAGTATATTGACTCATTTTCTGCAAACCAGAAGAGTTCAAATGAGAGGCCACATACTCTTGATGAACTAACAAAAAACATATCTACATGTCATCTATGTGACCTTAGTAAATCAAGAACTCAAAGCATGAGTGGTTTTGGAAATCCAAATGCTGATATAATGATAATAGATTACACTGTTTCACTTAACGAAGACACTGCAAACTCTTATTATTGTGGTCGTTCCGGAGAAATTCTAACAAATATGATTGAAAATGTTTTGTCTCTCAAAAGTGAAGATATTTACTTTACTCATGCCATAAAATGCAAACCCCTGAATTCAAATACTCCCTCAAGTTCTGAGTGGGACTCATGTAAAGATTACATATTTTCGCAAATAGAATTTGTAAAACCAAAAGTAGTTGTAACCCTAGGTAAAGATGCTTATGCTAAAGTTACATCAGAGAATGAAAACTTTAAAAGCGTAAGAGGACATGTTATAGACTTTAAAGATTATAAACTGGTTCCAATATATCACCCAAATCATCTTCTTAGAAATCCGGATGATAAAAAAATAGCATTTAATGACCTAAAAACTATAAAGAGTTGTCTATGAAAAAACTATATTTCCTTACACTACTGTTTCCAATTGCTCTGTTCGCACAGAGCTTTTTAATATCAAATATTCCTCTTCCAAAAACTGATATTCAAAACTTAGACCCATATCCATGTGATGAAGAGTGTCTATTAAAATATCTCAACCATGACCTAATCTTCTCTTTTTTATCTCATGCAGATTATAAACTAGATAATAAAGAGTTGGAACAATCAAGACAAGAGTACCTCTCAATATTTAATATTAAAGCCATAACTTTAAACAATAAACTGCGAATTGCCCTACTTCTTCCATATAAAAAAATTGCTAGATATGCTGCTTCTACGACAAATGCATCATTTGCCTATTTAATGTCAAAAAATCGCCCTTTTGAACTTAAAAGCTACAAGATACAAGATGAAAGTAAAGAGGAGATTCTAAAAGCACTAAATCAAATTCAAAAAGATAATTTTCAATATATAATTGCTCCATTAACACAACTAGGAGAACATGTCGTTGAAAATATTGACCCAAAGCTACATATATACTTTCCTACAATAAATAAGAAAGATGCAAATACTACATCTAAATTCCTCTATTACGGTGGTGTTGACTATCGTGCTCAAAGTGACTTGCTTATAAAAGAAGCCAAATCACCACTAGTTATATTTTATGACAGGTCCACAATAGGCAAACAGTTATCTAAATACCAAGAACTTAAATTTAAATACAACATGAATATTGATTACAATAGAGCACTCTCAAACAGTTTGGGCACAGACTCCCAAGAACAGCAACTGACTGTGAATAACAATACAACTGTCGTAAAGTTCTCTATTCCAAGGAGAACAACAAATCTAGAGAGACAGTTAAAAGGTAATTCAGACATAAATAGAGGTTCATTTTTTATAAATACCCCTATTATAAAAAGTGGCATGATAATATCTCAACTGACACTATATGATACAAATGCATCAAATGTGCTATCAACACAGACAAACTATAACCCCTTACTGCTATCTATGACTCAATACCAAGATAGAAAAAACATGATAATTGCCAACTCTATAACTCAAAATAAAGATGTACTTATAGAGACAAACTCACTTCTTGGAAACGACATAGTCTATGACTGGATAAACTATACTACTACGGTTGGGATAGACTATTTTTCTCACCTTATTAATGGAGAAAAAAGAGAGTACGATATAGAGAGTAAAGATAATCAGATGATATATCCTATAAAATTAATACAACCATCCCTGTCTAGATTCATTCCATATGAATCAGCCGTTGAAGAGTGAGTCTATTAACTCCTTAACATCTTTCGTCATCTTTTGAGGTCTGCCTTCAAAAGTGATATAGACCAAGGTGATATTTAACTCAAATATCTGTTTACCATCTTTAAAAATAGTCTGTAAAAGTCTAAATGAAGCTGCCCTCATCTCCAGCAATTGTGTTTTTACATCTAAATTATCTCCAAGTTTAGCACTTGATATATAATCAGCTTCCAATTTTCTAGCTACAAAATGACCATTTTTTAAGATCGGGCTGTCTCCTCGCTTAAAAAACACCTCACTTCTGGCTCTTTCACAAAAGTTCAGATAGTTGGAGTGGTAAACAACACCGCCAGTATCAGTATCTTCATAATATACTCTTATTTTCAAACAAATTCCTTTTAATATCTTTATTATTTTATCAAAAAAATTATTGTAGACTTTCAAATGATAAATGATTTGGTTTTAAATTACATACTTCTTTTTGTTTTTCTCGAACTTTATGAGATAAGTTGGCAAAAAGCACCTAGCATTATGGGTATGATTATTCGTATGAATAAATACTATAGTAAAAGTATATTTTTATTTTTACTAATGCAACCAACATTCTACTTTAGTATCTGTTTTTTCATGCTTAGCGATTACAATATTTTTGCAATGATTTTACTCTTTGTAAAAACAGTGGATATAGTAGCAAAGATCCTTCTTATTGAGCAAATTTTCACAAAGAAGAGTCTCTCTCATGAACTGAGTCTGATACTTCTGGCTCCAATAAACAGTTTTTTGCCATATCTCGGTCTTTTTATCTACCCTCTACTTATAGCATTAGCTCTCTAAGTCAGAATAACCACTTTTAGCCTGAGCTTTCTTGGCTAAAAACTGAACACTTTGCGATATATCCTCCGATGCTATATGATAATGCTTATGCAGCTTTTCTAAAGATGTATCTACCTTAGTTGTCAAACCAACAATTAAAGACTCAATCTGCTCTTGTGCATTATATATCTCTTCACTTTTAACATCTTTGAAATCTTTTATAATCATACTTAATTGCGCTTGTGATTTTACATACTCAGATTTAATAATTTCTATATCACTCATCAAATCTTTTATAGTCGCATAGATATCATGTAGACCGCTGTTTTGCTCCTCAAGTTCATTCATCTTTTTAGAGGAGAGAACCATCTGCTTCATTATCATTTCACTCTGATCTTTGATTCCGGTCAGTCTATTCTCACTCTCATAAAGTGAAGTATTAACTCCCTCGGTATGCGATTTAAGAGAACTTATCTCTTTTTCAAATGGTTTAGTGACTTCAGACAACTCTTCTATTGTGTGTTTTGTGATCGTATGTGCTATTGTAGTTGAGATATTGCTCATACTATGTAGACTCTTTTTTAACTCATCAAGCTCTTCTACAATATTAAACCTGCTCTCAACTGCTTTAGCCAGCGTTGCCTTTACTTTATTGTAATGGTCTTGTTCGGTTACTCTTAATATATCTATGTGCTTATGGACTACATCATCTAAAGATGGTAACTGAATCTCAGTAAAATTCTCAAATGCTTTTGTAACCTCATTATGCCATACACTCATCTGTTCAAACTCTTTTAGAAATTTGTCTTGATTTATCAAAATTGCGTCTAGTGCTTTAATATCTTGTCTAAATTTATTTCTGACTTCCTCTTGTGCCAACCTATCTTCATCTTGGTTTAAAATCATCTTTTTCTCTAACTCTGAAGTAAACTCTTTTAACTGTGTGATTTGATCTATCAAGGCTATTGTAAATTCATGTTGGGTTTTTCTCTGTTGAGACTGCTGTGTTTGATGAAGTATATTCATAACGATATATAGAAGAAGTGAGACTAAAAGAGGAACAAAACTCTCTTTCAAAATAAGAAGAGAGTCTGTCGCTTCAGGATGAGTAATAAAATGAACAACGCTGCTGATTGTCCCAATACCAATCATTAGCGGTGCATAGTTTATTTTGTTTGGTTGCTTAAGTATAGAAATTTGTCTTAGAAAAAGTAAGACCATAAATGCAAAAGCAATTAATAAATCACCATCAAACACTATACATCCTTGAGATAAGTTACATATATTCTATCATAAATTTCACAAAACTATATCTAATACCTCTGTTGGTTCTTTAACAATCACTTTCGCATCACTCTTTGAGCTAAATCCCCAAGTTGCAAACATAGAGTCAATACCTGCATTTTTCGCACTTAATATATCTTTTGAGTTATCACCGACCATCCATGCTTTATGAGTGTTTTTATTGAAGCTATAGTAGTTTAAAATATTATTTAGCATCTCTGGACTGGGCTTAGAGTGACTAACTTTATCAGCACCTATAATTACATCAAATAGATTAGCAACTCCCAAGTGATTCAGCATTCTTAGAGCAAACTCGGTAGGTGCATTTGTAGCTACAGAAATTCTCACTCCAGATGATACAAGCTCATAGAGCATCTCCTTCACACCTGCGTAAAGATATGGGTTTTTAATGCACTGAGAAGCATAATGCTTCTCAAAGACATCCCTATCTCTGTCGTGATAAATATCAGTTTCATAAAAAAGCTTAGGAAGGTTTCTAACCTCCATATTAATAGCTTCAACAATAAACTCTTCACTAAGCGGTGAAAGGTTGTAGTGCGACTCTCGTATATGATTTACAGAGATAGTTATGTCTTTTTTGGAGTCAAGAAGGGTTCCATCCATATCAAAAATAACAACTTTCACTATATCTATCTCCTTCTTAAAGAAGTGAATTCTTTAAAAATTTCTAGCACTAAAGCTTTGCCTGCCGGCAAGATTGTTTTTAACATATAAGCCTACTTCATTTTCTCATATATTTCACAGATGGCGTCAACAAAAAGATCACTGTCATTTGGGCATCGACAGACTCTATACTCTTTAAAACCCAACTCCTGGGCTATCTCTCTATACTCAATATCTAACTCAAAATCTGTTTCAGAGTTGTCAATTGTAAAGGCTATTGGAAATATAACCACTCCTCTGTTTCTAACACTGCGAAGTTTATCCTCCAGAGATGGTTTTAACCACTCCATAGGTCCCACTTTGGACTGGTATGCTAAGTGTATGTCATGAAAATTCATATTTTGAGCTTTTAACATCTCTTTTAATATCTCAATATGTTTCTCTACATGCTGCTGATAAACATCCCCTGCATCAACTATCTTTTGAGGGAGTCCATGTGCTGAAAAAATTATGTCAAAGTCTCTATACTCATCACCTGCGACTCTCTCTTTTATTCTTTGTATTATGGCTTGGTTATAACTGCTGTTTTGGAAAAAATGTTTTATTTCAACCAAAACTGCATTCTCGCCAAGAGAGTGATAATGTTCTTCAAAGTCTTCAAGTGATGATTTTGTAGTTGTTGTGGAGAACTGAGGATAGAGCGGAATCAAATATATCTTTTCAACTCTCTCTTCATTTAAGCTTTTAATAACTTCTGAAGCGAATGGAGGTGTGTACCTCATAGCAAAATCAACTATAACATCTTTTCCGAACCGTTCTTGAAGTTTTTTTACTAAACTTTTTGTATGTCCGACTATAGGTGATTTTCCACCGATTTGTTTATATATGTCTTGTGCTTTTTCTGTTCTGCCGAAAGTTATCATAGTTGCTATAAACTTTCTTAAAAGTGAGCTTTTAGTAGTTAAAATATTTTTATCATTAAACATATTAGTCAAAAACATCTCAACCTCTTCAAGGTTATTTGGTCCACCCATATTGAGTAGGACTACCGCTTCTTTTTTTGCCATCCATTCCTCTTAATCATAATCTTTTATACTATAAACATGCACTTGCACTCTCTGTGACAAAGTCCACAATATACTATGTTACTCAGCCCAGTAAAGCTAGTCAGTTTTAACTAACAAACTAATCTCATATACTATCTGTTGTAATGGTAACATATCTTCATATATTTTATAAAGGGTATCTATAAGTTTATTGCCATTTTCTATAATATAGGGGTCTAAAACCTTATAGCTTGCCATCCCCTTATATAAAAACAGATGGGAATATATCGTCTCTTTATTTATACCTCTTGGATACCTTTTATAGCCCTTATCTATGACACTATACCCCATATCCATCAAAGAGTGAAGTAACTTATTTAATCTCTCTCTTTTGTAAGGATCTTTTATATACTCTCTATATGCATCAAGCATCGGTTTTTCAAACCATCTCACACCAACACAAACAAAAAGTTCATCAGGCGAAAAATGAAGATAAAAAGAGGAGCTTTGCATTCTACTGCCGCTGCCCTGCCAAAAGATAAAGCCAATCCTATGCTTTAACGGAGCTTTGTTAGCGCCCATTCGACGAGTGTCTCTGAATATTCTATATAGTGACTTATTTATTTTTGGCTCGGCATGTATAGTCGGCTCGAGCGCCATTAAGTGCTCACCAAACTCCTCTACAAAGGCTCTGGATGGGTTTAAAATATAATTCTCGTGCTCCGTCCTGTGAGCTTCAAACCACTCTTTATTGTTATTTTTGCGAATAGCTTCTAAGAAGGGCAGTGTTTTATTAGAGAAGCCTTCAAATTCCACATTGCGCCTTTATGCTAACTTTCTGTTTCTAAACGCTAGCGCAATCACAACAAATAAAATTGCGTATGTTACAGGAACAAAATCAGGAATAGGAACAGGATCACCCTTAGCATAAGAGTGCATACCTGCAAGATAGTAGTTTACTCCAAAATATGTCATTATAACCGATGTATAAGAGAGTAGAGATATAACACTAAAGTTAAACTCACTATAAACAGACTTAATGAATCTTAGGTGGACTACAACCGCATAGACAAGTATGGTTACAAGAGCCCAAGTCTCTTTTGGATCCCAGCCCCAGTATCTACCCCAGGACTCATTTGCCCAGACACCTCCTAGGAAGTTTCCAAAAGTCAGAAATACCAAACCAATCATTAAACTCATCTCATTTATAGCATTGAGCTCTTTTATAGATAAAGAGACATGTTTAGAGTTTTTCTCATTTTTAAGTATAAAGAGCAGGACTGTAACAAATCCAAGAAGTGCTCCAAGACCTAAAAAACCATAACTTGCTGTAATCACGGCAACATGTATGCTTAACCAGTATGAATTGAGGACAGGAACCAAGTTTGTAACCTGCGGATCCATCCAGTTAAGGTGTGCAACAAATAGAATAAGCCCTGTTAATATAGAAGTTGAAGCCATAGTCATGGATGATCTTTTTGAGAAGACAAAACCAGCTAAAACTGTTGCCCAGCTTATATAAGTCATTGATTCATAACCGTTTGACCATGGTGCATGCCCGGATATATACCATCGCAGACCCAGTCCAATCGTATGAGCAATAAATAGAACAATCAAAAGCCATAAAGATATATTGGAGAATATAGATAAATTAAACTTCGGTTTTAAAATTTTTGTAAAACTAAGAATTAGCAGTATAAATCCTAGTAGAAGATACATAGGATAAATCGTCTCAAATATATTTGCATAATTATAAAACATTTCCGCTTTTATTCTGGTGTCAGATGGAATGACAGATGCCCCGTAAAACTTTTGATACTCAGATATTTTGTCTATAGCTTTGTTAGCAGGCTTCCAATCACCACTGCTCAAGGCAGCATCTAAAGCCGAAAAATATTCAAACGCAATATTTCTAATCTTAATAACATTACTCTGAGAGAATGTTTGCAGCGACTCCACTGTCGGGTACCATTTATTATTTACATCATTTGGTTTAGGCCAAATTTTTAATAAAGAACCTGAGTAAACAGCATATGAAATATTTACACGCTCATCCACTTTTAAAACTGCTTTATCAAACTTATCTCTATGTTTTGGCTCTTTTCTCACAGCACTCTCTACTGCATCAGCTAGTTTATATCCGCGCAAATTATCAGGGTCTGAAAAGAATTGAGAAAAAGAAGCATACTTATCATCGGCATTTGCACCTATGAGTTTATTTATCGCCTTATCTTTTGTTCTAATTATTTTAACTTCTCTATATATATTAGGTTTAGCCATCATACCTAATACTACTTGGTTAGAATTTAACTTTTTATTACCTACAGCAACAGATGAACTCCTATGAATCTTTGCCAATATCTCCGTTGTTAGCGTATCCATTGGCTTCATTCTACCGCCACTATCTTGAATAATCAGCTCACCAAATTTATTTGCATGCTCTTTATCAAAAGATAGAATAGTCTTTATTGTCGGGTTGAGTCCCTCTGCATAAGATGGTGTAATACTAAAGAGCAGGCCTAGAGATATAATGAATCCTAGAGCCTTTTGTTCACTGGCTTTTTTAGCCTTTTGTGATAGCTTCGCAAATCTGTTTTCTCTTGAGAAAAGTGACCAAAACATACCTAAACCTAAAAGAAAATAACCAATATATGATGGAAGTGTTCCAGGGTCATTGTTTACAGAGAGAACTGTTCCTCTCTCATCTTGGTCGTATGAAGATTGGAAGAACCTATATCCTCTATGCTCTAAAATATTATTCATAAAAATCCTGTATGGCATGTGGATATTTTGTTCAGTGTCAACCAATTCAACTTCACTTGCATAAGATGCGGGAGACATTGAACCGGGATATCTGTCAAGTTGAAAGTCAAGAAGTTTAATTCCAAATGGAAGTTCTATTTTTTGTGAACCGTAAGATATGTGAACATCTACTCCATTTACAATATTGTGGAACTCTTTTGCCATTCGTCCAGCTTGACCAAATACCATTACGTCTTTTGAGGATTCTCCTACTTTAATATTAAACTTAAAAGCATCTCTTCCAGGTCTCATAGCAGAAGCATTTGGGTTTGATACTATTTTTGTAGTTGCATGTTGATAGAAATTACGTAAAACAAAGTTAACGCCATTTGCTCCAAAAAGAGTCCTTTTTGCAAATAAATCTTTATCGCCCGGAGCTATACTACCTTGTGATTTATCATCCATTTTTAGAAATGTCAAAGGCATCTCATGCTTCATAAAAAGTTTTCCGTCTTCCACATAAATTGAAATCACAGGACTTAAAAACATTTTTCCGGAGCCAAAATCTAAAGCAACCCCACCATTCTCATAATAGTCGCCTTTTTTAAGTTTAACAGGCTTACTAGAGCCATTTCCGGCAACCATCATCTCGGCTACTTCCATGCCGCCATCTTTACCCTCAACCAATGTCTCTATCTCATCTGGAATATACTCAACCAGTTTTACATGGACATCTTTACCTCCAACACTAAGAGATGAGGAGAGATTGTTTGAAGATTTTTTGGACAGATATACACGCTCCGAACTGCTAGCCTCTTTAGAGTCTAATTTTGCACTTACCTTGAAATAGGTATCTGAACTTGTCATTGTAGATGAAGTTGCACCTTCTCGAATATGCATTTTTCCCTCAAAACCAATAAAACGAGTCGTTGCCGCACCGATAAGAATTATTATAAATGAGAGATGAAAAATAAATATAGGAGCTTTTTTAATACTTAGCATTTTGTACTTATTCATGTTAAGCATAAGATTCATAACCAGTAACACTAACAGCGTCTCAAACCAAAGCGTATTGTATATCTCTGCTTTTGCAGTCATAGTCCCGTAATCATTTTCAACAAAGGTAGCATAAGCTATCGAAATTGCGAAAATAAGCATCATAACTGCCATTGTCTTCATAGAGCTAAAAGTTGAAAGAAGTTTTTTCATAAATATCCCTTAAATAAAAAGAATATTCTAGTTAAACTTAGCTAATAAAGTGCTAAATTATTTCTTAAGTAGTGTACCTAACACAAAAAATTTGGTAATACTAAAAATTAGGCCAATTTGAACGTAACAACGACATCTCCGCTATCAAGCTCTTTGGCTTCATGAGAAATTGTCACGGGAATTCGCTCATAAAGTGGAAATGGTTCATGAAAAAAAGTACCAACAAGTCTATCTTCCCTCCTCTTAAGTAAAGAGAGCCCGCACATAGCATTTACCATTGGCTCAGGTGGTTGACACCCTGTTGCATTAAACTCATAAAACGTGATTGAATTCTCTTCGTATTTATAAAAATCCAAAGTTGCCTTTGGAACCTCTATTAACTCTTTTTTCATTATTTCATTAACCTCTCGTAGTGATATTCAAATATCTGCTCTTCACTGTTCCACTCAAAATATTGAGCAACTTTCTCAAAGGCTTTTAAAACTATAGTCTCTTGAGTATTACTTCCGTATATTGTTATTGGAGTATGATAGTATCTATTATAGGATTCTATAGGATGTAATAAAATCTCTTTTGTCGAAATCTCGATTCTACCATTATATGGCTCAAACGGGACAGTAGAGACAACTGTTTTATTTTTAATCTTACATCTAAAATGACAAACTACAGAAGATTTGTCAACTTTTACGAAATCTAGCAATGAAATTACTTTTTTACTATTTTCAAGCATTTTACAACTCCTAATATCTGTTGCAAAATTCAAGCAATAAATATTCCATTATAAAGCAAGCTTTATTTCAAAACCTTTTCTACGTTCATCTAAAAGCTTAACGCTTCCGCCATGAGCCTGGGCTATCTCTCTTGAAAGCACAAGCCCAAGCCCATTGCCTTTGACCTTGTTGCTCTTAAATGCTTCAAACAGCTCTTTTGTATTTTCAATCATGACACCGCTATCATACACATGAAATTTATGATACTCACCGTCATTTTCATATAAAATCTCCACATTGCCCTCTTCATTGTCATCAAGCTCTATTGCATCAATCGCATTAGTTAAAAAATTAGAAAACAGCATCTCTAAGAGATCTTTGTCTGCATTAATTGTAAACTTCTGTTGAGGGAATACAAATGTTATCTCTTTTGTATATCCGTAATGGCCAATCGCATTAATTAACTCCTCTTGTAGTTCACTCCACATAAATGGAGCCATATTTGCCTCAACACCCTTAGAGAACATAAGTGTTGCTTTAATTATTCTCTCTATTCTTGAAACTGATTTTTGCATCTCTTCAACAATTGGTATATTCTCAGGTAATACTCTCTTTTTCAGAGTTGAACTCAAAAGTGATATGGAACCTATTGGATTTCGAATTTCGTGAGAGAGGTGTGCAGCCATTTGCCCCATCGTCGCAAGGTTCTCTTTTCTTTTTTGCTCTGTAATATCTGTTGCACTTAACATCACCTTATCTTTATATGATGAGCTTTTAACAAGATAAGAGCGAGAGTTAAATTTAACTTCATAATCATCATTTTTTGACTCTAAAAGTTCAACTAGTTCACTTAAAGATTTTGCTTGTGAATTTTGTAAAAAGACTGCTCCATCTTCATCTAAAATCCAAATAGCATTTGGCAGAAATTCAACGACCTCTTCAACAGTATCTTGAAGGTGTGCATAAGATGATTTGAGTTCATTAAACTCTTTTTCAACCCTGTATGTCTGCTCTATTAAAAGGCTTAACTCTTGAGGTGTTATACTCTGTTCAGACATTAGTCGCTAAAACCTAAAATAATTTTATAAAGAGAGTATGCATCCTCACTACCGCATAACTCTCTTATGGAGTGCATACCGAGGGTTGGAAGTCCTACGTCTATAGTATCTATTCCAAGCCTTGTTGCGGTAATAGGTCCTATTGTTGAGCCACAACCAATATCACTTCTTGTCACAAAGTTTTGAATCGGTTCATTAAGAGAAGATGCTATATTCATAAACTTAGATATAGTTTTTGAGTTTGAAGCGTAGCGCTGATTTGCATTTACTTTGACCACACTTCCTCCATTAATAAGAGGGGCGTGATTTGAGTCGTGCTTAGATGGATAATTTGGATGAATAGCATGTGCATTATCTGCAGAGATTAAAATTGATGTTCTAATCATTTGCATATACTCTTCATAATCAGGATAGACTCTTTTAAGTGTATTTTCTAAAAACGAACCGCCTGCCCCGCTTACACTCTCGCTTCCCACTTCTTCATGGTCACTTGCAATGAAAAGCATTGGCTTCTCCTCACTGACACTGCAAATGCTTAACATACCCACATAACAACTAAGAAGATTATCTAACCTTGCACTTGCAATAAAATCATCATTCAGACCGACAAAGGAGGCCTTTTGAGTATCGTAAAAGCTAAGCTCGTTTGCATAAAGCTCTTTAACATCTAAAATATCTAGTTTTGAGAGCTGCCACTTTAAAAACTCATCATACTCAAAACCTACACTCTCTTTAGTAGAAACATTGTTTGTAGCCAATATCGGGCATATATCAGTCTGCTTATTTACAGTTCTATCTTTGTTTGCTTTATCATCAAGATGAATAGCAAGAGAAGGGATAATAGCAATAGATTTTTCAACATCAATCAGAGCATCTTTAATAATATTTTGAGAGTTTAAATACGACACTCTTCCAGCCAAGGAGAGGTCCCTGTCAAACCATGGATTTAATAACACTCCACCATAAGGTTCAACTCCAAACTTGACTACTCCATGCTCTTTTATAACAGGGTTTGGTTTTAATTTTAGATTTGGCGAATCTGTGTGAGTGCCAACCATCACATAATTTTTACTTTTAGGATAGGTAAAAGCTATAATGGAGGAGTCGTTACGAGTAAGAAAATACTTTTCCCCATGCTTCAATTCCCATTTCTGCTCCTCATAAAGTTTTATAAAACCGGCATTTTCAAGCATCATAGAGATGTTTTTTGTTGCATGAAAAGGTGTTGGAGAAGCATCTAAAAAGCCTAAAAGCCCTTCGTTAAAATCATTTTTATTCATCTGTTTTCCTGAATTTTATTTATTATCTCTTTTTTGAAGCTTTGTCTCACATAATTTACTAGCTCTTATTAACAAATTATATATTATTTAACTCAATATATCAACTGACTCATTTCCGTCTAATAGAGTTAAAATCTTGCTATCAACCCTTATTGTCGAATCTATCAAAACATTTTGAAGTTTGGATATTATGGTAAGTTTCAACTCTCTATTTCCAGGGTTTTGACGCACAAGACTATACAGCTCATCCAAAATTGTTGTATTAGTATCTAATCTAATAGCTAAATGAATCGGCTCAAGCGGTGCCTCACGTATCTCTTTTTTAGTCTTTTTAGTCTCTTTTTCAGCCTGTTTGAGGGTCATAATCTTGCTTACGCCAATACGCGTAAACATCTCAGTATGAGTTATTTTTGCTTTAAATGCCACCGGCTCTTCCAGATTCATTTCAGCTAGTTGCTCAAGTTTGTCACTAAAAAGCATAATCTCAACATTTCCATGAAAATCCATAAGATTAACTATACCAAACTGATTGCCTTTTTTAGATACTTTTTTTTGTATCTCTTCAACCTTACCTATAAAAATTGCATTAGAACCATCTTTTATGCTCTCTATCTCTGAAGACATAGTATAGTTTAGTTCTGATAGTTTTTCTCTATACTCATCCAACGGATGTCCAGATACATAAAAACCTAAAGTATCTTTTTCAAACTCTAAAATCTCCTTAAGCTCATACTCTTCAGAGTTTTTAAGAGATAGTTTTACGGTTGTTATCTCTTCATCTTCTCCAAAAAGACTTCCTACTGCATTTTTTCTTGCTATTGCTGCATCTTTTGCAGTCTCTACTATAAGTTCAATCTGGTCTAATAAAGCTTTTCTAGAGTATCCAAATCTATCAAACCCACCTGATTTGATACTTGACTCAACAAAACGTTTGTTTACTTTTGATGGGTCTATGCGATTCACAAAATTCTCAATAGAAGTAAACTCACCCTCCTCTTCTCTGGTCTCTATAATCGACTCAACAGCAGCTCCGCCTACTCCTTTAATAGCACCAAGACCAAAAAGAATGATATCTTTATCATCTTTGGTAGTTGCCGAAAACTCCAAATAAGAGTCATTTATATCGGGAGGAGACAACTCAATACCCATTCTTTTAACCTCGTCAATATAACGAACAACCTTATCTGTATTATCCTTATCTGAAGTTAGAAGTGCTGCCATAAACTCATTTGGGTAGTAACTCTTTAGCCATGCGGTTTGAAAAGTAACCATGGCATAAGCAGCTGAATGAGATTTATTAAAACCGTACCCGGCAAACTTTTCAATAAGATCAAAAAGTTTTGAAGCTTCATCATAAGGGTGACCCTGCTTAGCAGCGCCCTCCGAAAACTCTGCGTTGTAAGTTGCCATATCTTTTTTCTTACCCATAGCACGACGGATAATATCAGAATAACCAAGAGAAAAACCACCTACATGCTGAACAATCTGCATGACCTGTTCTTGATAAACGATGACCCCGTAAGTGTTCCCGAGAATTGGTTCCATAACATCAAAGGTATACTCTATAGCCTCACGACCATGTTTACGTTCAATAAAGCTATCCAACATTCCAGACTCCATAGGTCCCGGTCTATAAAGAGCAAGGACGGCGATTAAATCCTCAAAACTATCCGGTTTAAGACGCTTATTAAGATCCTGCATTCCGGAACTCTCTATTTGAAACATTCCTATTGTATCACCATCACGAATTACATCATAAACCTTAGAATCATTCTCATCTATCTCATGCCAAACTACATCTTTGTCATATCTTCGTTTAATAAGCTTAATAGCATTATCAATTACGTCAAGAGTTTTAAGTCCAAGGAAGTCAAACTTGATTAAATCAACATCTTCAAGATAGTTGAGCGAATATTGCGTTACAAAGGTGGTCTCACCTGAAGGTTTATATATTGGTGTTTTATGCCAAAGTTCCTCATTTGATATCACTACGCCTGCTGCATGAATACCTGAGTTGCGTTTTAAGCCCTCAAGTTTTTTGGCAAATTCCCAAACTCTTTTAGAGTTTTCATCACTATCTATAAGCTCACGAAGCTTTGGCTCTTTTTGAAAAGCTCCATCAATAAACTCACCCTTCTTAGTCTTACCGTTGAGAGTAATACCAAGCTCATCCGGAATTAGCTTTGCCATCTTGTCAGCTTGACTTAGAGGCATATCAAGAACACGTGCTACATCACGGATAACCCCTTTTGCTAAAAGTGAACCAAAGGTAATGATCTGCGCTACTTGATTACGCCCATATTTCTCAACAACATAGTCTATAACTTCCCCTCTTCGAGCCTGCATAAAGTCCATATCAATATCGGGCATCGATACACGTTCCGGGTTTAAGAATCTCTCAAATAGAAGGTCATACTTCATTGGATCAATATCTGTAATATCTAACGAGTATGCAACCAAAGAGCCTGCAGCAGAACCACGTCCCGGCCCTACAGCAATACCTCTCTCTTTTGCAACTTTTACAAAGTCCCAAACTATCAACATATAGCCTGGAAATTTCATAGAGTTTATAATATCCATCTCAAATTTCAATCGCTCTTTATACTCTTCATGCTTCTCAACTGAAACATGCTTAAGTCTATCATTTAAACCTAACTCACAGCGATATATAAAATACTCAGCATCATTCTTGTCAATTGCACTTCTCCAAGCTTTTTTCTCAGCTTCTGAAGCATCATCCGGCAGAGGAGCATCATCTTCATAGTTTATTTCTAAGCCATCATTTTTTGCATACTCGGGAGTAAACTTAAAGTTTGGAGGAATCGGATCGCCAAGTTTAAGTTCTAGGTTACACTTATCTACTATCTCTTGAGTGTGATGCAGTGCTTCAGGAATATCTGCAAATATCATTGCCATCTGCTCTGGACTTTTTAAATAAAACTCATGAACGGAGTGACGCATACGATTTGGGTCATCGTAGAGTTTATTCATACCTATACACATAAATGCCTCATGATATTGTGCATCACCGGGATATGTATAGTGGGTATCATTTGTTGCGACTACTTTTATACCTGTCTCTTTTGAGATGCGAAGTATCTGATCATCAATAAAGAGCTGATCACCAATGCCATGACGCATAAGTTCAAGGTAAAAATCATCTCCAAAAATATCTTGATACTCACGTGCAACTTCTATAGCCCCTTCATAGCCAAGTGCACCATTTCTTACATTTCTCTCATTCTGCAGATTTAGGTGCCAGTTGACTTCTCCCTGAAGACAGGCAGAGGTACAGATAAGTCCTTCACTATGTTCACGAAGCTCTTTTTTATTTATACGGGGAAAGTAGTAAAAGCCGTCTATAAATGCCTTTGAAGAGAGATACATAAGGTTCTCATAACCTTTTTGATTTTTAGCAAAAAGACAGATATGAAACCTCTGTTTCGTACTCTTATCATCAAGTGTCTCTCCATTGTGTATATACCCCTCCATACCAATAATAGGCTTTATTCCGGCTGCCTTCATCTGTTGATAAAAATCAATTGCACCAAACATATTCCCATGGTCAGTCATGGCAACTGAAGTCATACCAAGCTCTTTAACACGAGACACTAGATTAGTTAATTTATTGGCACCATCGAGCAGTGAGTATTCTGTATGTAGATGTAAATGTGTAAAAGCTTGTGCACTCATATTTGTTACCTGTATATTTATAAATTATTAGTTTGATTATAGTGGATTTGGCTTAATTTTTAGTAAGAGATTTATTGAGGTTTTAGTATGTGGTTTTTTCCACATACCTTAGACTAAATAAGTGACTATTTTAATTGATTCCATGTTTGTGAAATATTTTTTGCTATTGTCTGAGTAACTCCCTTGACATCAATCATCATCATAGGGTTTTCATTCAATATATTTACAACTTCATTAGTATCTTCAAAGTGCTCTAAAATAGTTTTAGCCTTGATTATTCCTATGCCGCTAACAGATGTTAAGATTTCTATTAATTCATCGTCACGCATTTGCACGACTACTTCAACAGATTCGGATGATTCGTCAGTAGGGTCAGGTATGTCCTGTTTTTTAGGCAATTTTAGTTTTGATGATTTTTTAGATACTTTTAGAGCGAGATTGTCTTGATAATTGAAGATTTCACTTGGCCACTCTTCTGAAGTTCTTCTTTTTACATCATACATTTTGTAAACTTCATCCAACTCATGCAGATATACTTCGCTGTCACCGTATGCTTTTTTCTTTGAACTGGAGTTATCGCCATCATAACTAGGAGTATATTTACCAAATGTAATATGTCTTAGAGTTCTAAGTATAGGGCTATCTAATTTACCTAGATCCTCCCAGTTAAACATTGGCATATTCGGTTTTTTAAACCTGCCTTCACTCAAGCTCCACATAAGATATTGACCAATCCAGTCTCTTATATATGGAAAAGCGGCAAATGCCGTAGCACACTCCAGAATTCTAACTTTTCCATCTTTGCCGTATGCAACATCACAAGCCCAGTATTCAGCTTTTGCATCCTTAGAGACTTGAACAGCTAAGTCAAGTACACTTTTTGGAACATCATTATAATCCATACTTCCGCCTTGAGAAGTGTTTGTCAACCATTCGCCCTTTGGAGCTCGTCTCCAAAATGCGCAAACCGGCTTATGACCTATTAACATGACTCGTATATCAGCTTCCATAGGCACGAAATCTTGAAAATATTGAGGATGATACTTTTTAGTGTCAAAAAGTTTTCTGGCTTCTTGATAGTTGTCTACTTTATGAACAAAATATCCACCATAGTTTGAAGGTCCATATGATTTTTTAATTATTTTAGGATACTTGCAGGTTTTCAAGAAATTATCAGCATTTTTGTGTTTATAGTAGATATATGTTTTAGGAATCGGCAAGTTATATTTCCAGGCAAATCTAGTAACATTCTCTTTTGATTTATTTGAAAACTGTGTATCCAAAGAGGGGATAAACCTTACATTCGGCAAGGCTCTCGCAATTTCTCTAAAAGTTTCATATGCTGTAGCAGGCACATTACCTATTAGTACATCAATTTTTTTTCTTTTTACCTCTTTAATAAATCTATCTTTATCATTATTCCAATGATAAGTCACAGCTTCAATTTTATTTGGCCATCCTTTAAAGTTTGAGTAATCGAAAAACCTGAGTACATAATCAAGGTATAAAAACCCTAACTTCGGTAACTTTTTGTTGCTTAATCCCATATTGTTTCCTTATGATGTTGACCTCTATCAGAGGATGGCTTTAGATTAATTCGCAGTAGAGTTATTTTTTTTTGCAAATTCGATTATGAATGGCTTAAGTTTTTGATATGATTTTGGGTAGTACTTACTCTTAAAGTAGGTGTGAGAGTTTTTCTTACTTCCATCATTTCTGCGTACTATCATAACCTTTTTGCTTAGATGTATATTAGCAAGAGATGAACCGTTACTATCTAAAATATCACTCCACTCAGCAAGTGTATGTGTTTTTAAATAGACACTACTACCTAAGTGGCAGAGCCTACACTCTTTTAAATAGACTCTCTGACCACTGAACGTAGATTTAGCACCCAGAGGTAAAATTGAAGTGAGCAACACCGATAATATTATTAGTTTTCTCATATAAAACCCTCTCTATATTTTAAAATATTGTATTATAATATTTATAATAAATATCTTAATTGCCTTAATAATCTTTGTTAGTAATTGTTTATTTTACTTTCTCTAAATACTCACTATCAACAGTATTTACTTTGATTGTATCGCCTTCAAGAACATGGTAAGGAACTTGAACAACAGCACCGCTCTCTAATGTTGCAGGTTTTTTACTGCCGCTTGAAGTATCACCCTTAAAGTTTGGAGGTGTCTCAGTTATTATAAATTCCATTGTCTCAGGAGCAGCTACAGAGATAGCATTGCCTTTAAAGAAGATAATCTCAACATTGATTCCATCTTTAAACCATTTTGATGCATCATCGCACTGCTCATAAGATAAACCTAGCTGCTCATAAGTCTCATTATCCATAAACTGATACATGTCGCCATCGTCATAAAGATACTGCATTGTCTTATAATCAATTACCGGAACTTCAAATTTATCTCCGGCATGTACAGTTTTATCAACTACTTTGCCGTTTAAAAAGCTTTTCATTTTCATACGAACAAATGCCGCCCCCTTACCAGGTTTTACATGTTGAAATTCCACTATTTTATATGGTACTTCGCCTACAATTAGACGAACATTTTTTTTGATATCGCTCATTCCTATAGTTGCCATAGATATGCCTTAGTAAATATTTTTTTGAATTTTACATAAAAATGGCTTAAATTCCGTAATTGTTTGATATATAGAAAGAATTTGTATTCTTATTCTAGTTATAATATTATTTTAACAAAAAGGATAAAACATATGAAAAAAATATTTCTTCTATCAACTCTTTTCCTGTCTGCTCTTTATGCTCACGAATGTACGTATAAAACAGAGTTAGATTTATACATAGATAAAGGTCTGCTTAAAGGTCATGCAACCATTTCAAGCGATCACCCATCGATGAAACTGCTAGACTCAAAAGCAAATATCTTAAAGATAAAAAATGCATCCTTAAAAATTATTAACAATATTCCAAACTTAGTTACCCAAGATCTGAACAAGGCTGTAGAGATAGATTTCAGCTATAACTTCACACCGATAAATGGAGATGCAATACTGCTAGATATCTGGTACCCTAAAATTGACATAATGTGTAAACATGAGACCACTGTTTCAAACTCTGACGCTACTAGTGTAGTAGAGGCAACTTCATCAACAAAACTAAAACAAGGCAAACGTTTTATATTTAATCATCCACTGGACAAACTTAACCTGATTGCATCCAAGAGATACATCATCAGTAATAAAACAACTAAAGATGGGTTGAGACTCTCAACATATTTTTATCCAAATGACGAAAAGCTTTCAAAAAAGTATCTAAAACGAACACAAGACTACTTCTCTTTATATAAAAATATATTTGGATTTTTACCGTTTGAGCAGTTCTCTGTTGTTGAGACTCCCTTCCCTGCAGGCTACTCTATGCCAACATTTACTCTTATCGGTCAGCAGATTATAGACAAAGACTTTGTGCTAAACAACTCGCTTGGGCACGAGATTGCTCACCAGTGGCTTGGCAACTATGTCTACTCTCCTTCTCAAGGAAACTGGGTTGAGGGAATGACTACATTTTACTCTGACTATCTTTACGCTAAAAACAATAAAAAAGCGTCCCAGTACAGAAAAGATATGTTAATAAAGTACGACTCTTATGTGAACACAAAGAATGAAATTGCTTTGATTGAATTTACCCAAAAAACAAAAGAGAGTAAAAATGCAGTCGGTTATGGAAAAGCAACCTTCTTCTTTTATATGCTGGAGAAAAAAATAGGAGAAAAAGCTTTTGAAGCAGGAGTGAAAAAACTTCTTAAAGAGTACCCCTTTAAAGTTGCGACATATAAAAACCTCAGAGAGATATTTGAAGCAACATCAGGACAAAAGCTTCTTGATTTCTTTAAAACTTGGGTCTATAGAAAGGGAGCGCTTGATTTTAAAATCAATAATACCAGCTTAATGTTTGTTAAAAACAAGTATATTCTTGAATTTGATATTACAAACAATATTAAGAGTGGTTATCTGCCTATAAATATCTGTTCAGGCAAAGAGTGTCTGCCAAATAAAATAGATTTGAGTAAAAAACGACAACATTTCGAGCTAAATATAGAACCGACTAGAATAGTTATTGATGAAAACTATGAAATCTTTAGAAAACTAAATGCACAAGAGGTTCCTCCTGTTATCTCAAAAGTTCTTAACGGCGGTACACTTGTTGTGATAGATAGAGCAGATGAGAAAAAGTTCTCTGCTATGAAGCACGCTTTTAAAAATATCAGATATCCAGACACCTTGACATACAAAGAGCTAAAAGAGAACAATGTTTTAGTCTTAGGTGCAAAAAATTCACTCTTAAAACAGATTGCCGTTGATTTTAAAATGGAAGGTGACACCAAGATAGAAGTTTTTAAGAACCCTTTAAATGATAGAAATGTTGTGGCTGTATTTGAGATGGACAAACTATCAAAATATATATTTTACAAACTCCAACATTTAGGTAAATACTCAACTGTTGTACTCCAAAATGGCGTAATCACAAAAAAAACAACAAAGCCTTCTAATAAAGGAATTAGACTTGAATTAGGGAGTGCTTCTTATGCACTTAAGCCAAAAACAGAAAAATTAAATGATATTCTTGGAGATATTGTTAAAAGTAGAGTTGTCTTTGTCGGTGAGAAACATACACAATTTTCAAGCCATCTAAATCAGCTAAAAATAATTAAAGCAATGTACAAAAAGAACAGACATCTCGCTATTGGTATGGAGATGTTTCAAAAACCGTTTCAAAAATACCTTGATGAGTTTATAATAGGTAAAATCACTGAAAAAGAGATGCTTAAAAAAACAGAGTATTTTAAACGATGGAAATATGATTATGAGTTATATAGACCAATCATCATTTTTGCCAAAGAGAAACGTATACCCATTATAGCATTAAATATAGATAGAGATATTACAAAAAAAGTTGTCAATAATGGTCTTGATGCACTTAGCAAAAAACAGCGCAGCCAAGTAGCTGACTCAATTAATTTTGCAAATACAAAGTATAAACAACAGCTAAAATCGATATATGGAATGCATCAATCAAAGAGTTTTAAAAATTTCGAAGAGTTTTACCATGCACAACTCATTTGGGATGAGACTATGGCAACTAATATAGTTGATTATCTACAAAAAAATCCAAAAAATAATATGGCAGTATTAGCTGGTAATGGGCACATAATGTATGGATACGGAATTCCAAGCAGAATAGACAGACGTGGTATTTCAGACTATACGATTGTTTTAAATGTAACAAATCCTGATCCCGGTATTGCAGACTACTTACTCTATCCGTCTCTTGTCGGCACCAAAAAAGCTAAAAAAGTCGGTGTTGTTCTTAAATCTGACAATAAACTCGAGGTTATTAAGGTTGTTGACAACTCTTTAGCTTCAAAAGCCAAGATAAAAGTAGGTGATACTATTGTAGCCTTTAACGGCACTCCATTAAAAAATTTGTTTGAGCTTAAAACAGAACTTGCTTTTGCTAAAGATAGTGTAAAACTAACACTTATGAGAGAATCCAAAAAAATTGTTCTAACTCTTAATTTTTCTGCCGTTAATAAGTAGATGCTTTAAACTTATAGGCTCCTAAAATGTTATAATGTCGTTTACCTTATAACTTTTAGGATACAAAACAACTATGGAATTCACTTTAGAAGCTACTTCAAAAAATGCTCGTGCAGGTTTTATCAAAACTACTCATTCAACAATTAAAACACCCGTCTTCATGCCTGTTGGAACTATAGGAAGCATAAAAGCACTAGACATGGAAGATGTTGTTGACATGTTAGGAGCTGAAATAATTCTAGCAAACACCTATCACATGTACCTACGCCCAGGGGACAAAACTGTTGCTAAAATGGGAAAACTTCATAAATTTACCACCTATCCTAAAAGTTTTTTAACAGATAGCGGCGGTTTTCAGGCATTTAGTCTTAGCGATATCTCTAAAGCATCAGAAAAAGGAATAGAGTTTAGAAGTCACATTGATGGCTCTAAACACTTTTTTACTCCTACTAAGGTTATAGATATTCAAAATAATCTAGGCTCTGATATCATGATGATTTTAGATGATTTAGTTGCTCTTCCTGCCACACAGGAGAGAATTGCCCTATCTATTGAGAGAACTACTGCTTGGGCAAAAGAGTCAATAGAGTATCACAAAGCCAATCAAGCCAAAGGAGTAGGAGTAGAGCAGAACATTTTTGCAATTATTCAAGGCGGTACCGATAAAGCTTTTCGTACAAAGAGTGCGACAGAACTTTGTTCTCTGACAGACTACGATGGATTTGCAATCGGCGGTCTAAGTGTTGGTGAGGCCAACCAAGATATGTATGACACTGTTGAACATACAGTGCAGTATATGCCTAAAGATAAACCCCGTTACCTAATGGGAGTGGGGACTCCGGAAGATTTAATAGAAAATATAGAGCGTGGTATAGACATGTTTGACTGTGTTATGCCAACTAGAAATGCAAGAAACGGTACTCTATTTACATCATTTGGAAAGATAAATATAAAAGGTGCAAAATTTAAAGAGGATAGTGCGCCGGTAGATAGTGAGTGCGAATGTATTACATGTAAGAGATACACTCGTGCCTACCTGAACCATCTGTTTCGTGCCCGTGAAATAACCTATTTCAGATTAGCTACTATACATAACCTTCACTACTATCTAAATCTTATGAGAGAAGTAAGGGAAGCTATTATTAACGACAGGTTTGTTGAGTTTAAAGAGGAGTTTTACAAAAAAAGAGCCCTTTAACTCATTTACAAACATTAAAACATTGTAAGTATTTTATCCTGAAAACTCATAGTAACTTTACCCTCTAATGACTCACCATGGTAGAGTGACTGCTCGTTATTTACAAGCTGTTCTACACTTGGATTAAACAACATGGCATTAACACTCTGTCCAACTTCAACGGTACCGGCTTTTTGCCCTATACAGTTCGCACTATTTTGTACCGTTAATCTTATTAGATCGCTCATACTTATAATTCCAGTTTGAACTAACTTGGTATAGTAAAGAGCGAAGGCATCACTAAGCGCTTCACATCCATAAGCTGCATCATAAAATGCAACCTCTTTGTTTACAGGTGATGATGGCTGATGCAGAGTTGTTAGTACATCTATCTGCTTGTTTTTAAGTGCTTCTTGCAAAAGTTTCATATCACTTTGAGAAGCTAATGGAGGATCAAGTTTTGCAGTTGTGTTAAAATTTTCACATGCCTCATCAGAATTTATCAGATGATGAATAGAGACTTCACAGCGAACATCAACACCCTCCTTTTTTGCTTTATCTATCAAGTAAATCGACCTGGGGGAAGCTATAGATTTAAAAAGAATTTTTATTTTAAAATGTCTTGCTATCTCTATCATACGCGATACATGTAAAACTTCGCTAAGGTCAGGTATCCCGGCAAGACCTAATTTAGAACTTATGTCCCCATCTAACATTACACCACTGCTTATAAGTGAGTTGTCTTCTGCCTTACAAAAGAGTGTTACTTCAAACATCTGAGCATATTGTGCTATTTTAATTGCTACATCATTTTTAGCGATAGTGCTCATATACGGTGCAATTGCTCCGCGCTTTAAAAGGATTGCGATATTACTTAGAGTAGCATCTTCTTTTAGAGTATTAAGCATCAAATCAACTTTAGCACCTCTTAAGTTATGAAGTCCGTTTTGAGCAAACTCTAAAACTATTTCACTGTCTATTGCAGGTGTGCTGTCAGCATTTAAAATAACATGTCCGACTCCACCGCAAAGAGCTTCATCTGATATAGTCTTTATATTTTTAGAGTTGAGTGCCATATCTTGAAGTCTAATGTTTGTATCTATTAACAGCGGTATGAAATACATACCTTTTGCCTCAACTATATCGCAACAAGACAGGTTAGAAGCTATCTCTGTTATGATACCATCTTCAATACGAACATCAACTTCTCTTTCACCGTTTACATCACAAACAACTGCATTTTGTATCACCATTTTAGACAACCTTTGATATAATGATAAAATTATAGTTTATTAAGGCTTAGATTGCGTTTTTTTATTATCTTATTTTTGACACCTCTTTTTTTAAATGCTAAAACAGCTTATAAACCTAATAAAAACGCATATATAATTTTATTAAAAAGATAGCGGCAAAAAATATGATGAATGTTATAAAGGTTTAGAGGTTGCAATTATGAAGGTATTAGTGTCAGCTCTTGAACACTCAGCAAATATTCATCTTAAGTCTTTAAAAAAAGAGCTGAGTGAGACAACAGAGTTTGTCGGTATATTTGACACTGACTTGGGTGATAGTATTATTGATTTGAGAAGTTTGGCAATCATGGGTTTTGTGGATGCTATAAAAAAACTTAGATTCTTTTTCAAATTAAATACTCAAATGGTAAATATGGCTGAAGATGTTGACAAAGTTTTACTCATTGACTCATCCGGATTCAATCTTCCGCTAGCTAAAAGGATTAAAAAAAAATATCCCAACAAAGAGATTATTTACTATATTTTACCTCAAGCCTGGGCATGGAAAAAAAAGCGAATTCCTGTTTTGGAAAAAACAATTGACCATTTAGCTTCGATTTTACCATTCGAAAAAGAGTACTACTCAAAAACTGCACCGATTACCTATGTCGGGCATCCTCTTCTTGATATAATAAAAGAGTTTAAATCTAATCTAAATCCAGATATAAGATATATTGCATTTATGCCCGGAAGCAGAAAGGGTGAGATAAGAAAACTAATGCCTCTTTATAAAGAGCTCAAAAACAGACTTAATGTTGAAGCTATAATCGTTATACCAAAACACTTCTCTAAATCAGATATAGGGGAGCTCTATGGGGATATCTCAGGTTTTAAAATAGCTCATGATGCACACAAAACACTTTTTGAAGCCGATTTTGCCTTTATATGCAGCGGTACGGCAACCCTAGAAGCATCTCTTATCGGAATACCTTTTATACTTAGCTATATTGCAAAACCCCTAGACTACTTCATTGCAAGCAGACTTGTAAAGTTGGACTATATAGGGCTTAGCAACATAATGTTTAGTCAGTTTAGCAATAGAGAGTTGCACCCAGAATTTATACAAGATGCAGTTAGCGTAGAGAATCTATTAAATGCTTACCATGAATATGACAGAAGTAGATTTCTAAATGATTCCAAAACATTAAGAGCCTATTTAAAACATGGAAGTTCAAAAACAGTAGCAGATATAATTGAAAACTCTATCTCCTGAAGATAGAGCCCTCTAAAGCTTGTTAAGATGCAGTAGGAACTCTTCTGGTTCTATAAACCCAACAATAGTTTTAGATTTTATTACATTTAGCTCTTTATCAAAAAATATCATAACCGGTGGACCAAAAACCCCATACTTTTTACTTAAATCTTTTTGTTCTTGAGTATTCTGTGTAACATCTGCTCTAACAAGAATAAACTCACCAAGCTTAGATTTCACACCCTCGTCTACAAATGTTATTTCCTCTAACTCTTTACATGCAGTACACCATCCGGCACTAAAGTCAAGCATAATCTTTTTACCTCTATTTTGTGAAAGAACTTCATCCAACTCTTTTATAGAAGTGACTACCTTAAATTGAACATGTGAAGTTTTTGTCCCAACAGAGGAGAGAGATGCGGAAGGTTTTAAGAATTCCAATGGTTTTATCATACTGCTTGAGCCACCCATCACCCCTATAAATAGAGATGCAGAGTAGATAAATATTATAATTGAGACTGTTTTTCTAAAAACATGTATATCTTTCGTGAATGCACCGAGATATACTGCAAAACCTATACCTAGCATAGAGTATAGAAGCATAATAAGATAACTCTCTACAACTCTCTCAAGCATCCAGATCGCGACACCAAGCATCATTACACCGAATATTGCACTTACAATATTCATCCATGCTCCAGGACGAGGCATAAATTTACCTGCACTAACACCGACTATAATAAGTGGCAGACCCATTCCTATACTCATAGAAAAGAGTGCTGCTCCACCAAGTACAGCATCACCGGTTTGACCTATATAGACTAGGGCACCAGCTAACGGTGCCGCAACACAAGGACCTACGATAAGAGCAGATAAAAAGCCCATTATTGCAACACCGATATAACCACTATGGCTATAACTTGAACTTACTTTTGCGACAAGAGAGTCTGGAAGTTTTAACTCATAAAACCCAAACATACTCAGTGCAAGAGCTACAAAAATTGCTGAAAAAGAGTAGATTACCAAAGGAGCTTGAAGTGCTGCTTGTAGATTGGAACCAAAAAGACCTGCCAAAACGCCGGCAATTGTATATGCAACTGCCATCGCTAATACATAAACTAAAGAGAGAACAAATGCTTTTTTAGTAGTTATCCCTTCTCCTTGAGAAATAATAATACCTGAGATAATGGGAATCATTGGAAAAACACATGGAGTAAGTGCTAAAAGAAGTCCAAAACCTAAGAATGTTAAAAGTATTAAAAGAATATTGCCCTCTTTTATAGTATTAGCTATTGCATCACTTTGAGAAACCTCTTGTTTTAGCTCTAGTGGTTTTACATCTTTGCTTGATGTTTTTAACCCTAACTTTGAACTATCTACCTCAAGTTTAAAAGTTTTAGTGTATGGTTCATAACATAACCCCTGTTCAGAACAGCCCTGATATGAGAGGTCAAACTCTATACCCTTAAAACCTGTGACAGCACTATCTTTGTATAAACTTACAACAAAGCTTGGAGATTCTAGATAAACCCTATCTCCATCATGGTCTGAGCTCTTAGGAGTAACTGCATTTTCAACTTTTATACCGCTGCCATCTTTAACCTCTAGCTTAACAGAGTCTGCATATATATATATATCCTTAGCTATCTCTATTGTCGTCTCTATTTGCATCTTATTATTCAGTATTGCTGTTGGTTTAAATGCTTCATCAGGCATTAAAAACTTTGGCTGTGCACCAAAGAGCAAGAGGGATGAGAATAGAAATAAAATGACTTTTTTCATGACAATATCTTTCAATTTAATTTTTGTGATAAAATTATAGCAAATTAAAGGCTACAATAAAACTAACTTAACTAATTTAGTATATTCAAATACTCTTAATCTTATTTTGTTTAAAATAGTGAAATAATAAAAAAGGTTTGCTATGGGTAATATTGATATTGAAACAGTTTTAGAATACACTAGAGATTTAACAATACTTTATGTTGAGGATGATTTAGATATCCAAGAACAGACAAAGAAGATCTTTGATAATCTTTTTAAAAGTGTCACTATAGCTAACGATGGTCAAGAAGCTTTAAATATGTATGAAAAAAATGATTTTGACATTATAATTACGGACGTTGTTATGCCCAATATGAATGGCTTAGAACTGTCTAAAAATATAAGAGATATCAATAGAAACCAGCCGATAATAGTGATTTCTGCATATAATGAATCTGAAAATCTTATTGAGTTTATAAACCTAAATGTGAGACAGTTCATTCAAAAACCAATTTTAATACAAAATATACTTTTAACTCTATATACTGAAGCAAAAAACATCTATAACAGCATGATGATAGATAAGTATAGAAAAGAGATTGAGCAATCAAACAAAAAGAATAAAGAGAATACAGTCGAGTTCAAAAAAATCAAAAGAATTTTAAAGAAAAACATAAGAAAAATGTCCACTTTTGATATAAATGAATATGTAAATAAAGATTTTTCTAGCTTATTACTTAATTCAGAAGCACTTAACGAACTCCAAGAGTTGGAGGAGGATATCTCAGGAGCAATACTGCTTACTGAACTATCTAAAAACTTAAGCACTTTAAATATTACAACTCTAGGAAACCTACTGATTGCTTATGCAGAAGTATTGCCTAAGCACAAAGAGTATAGTGAGCTTAAACAAAAGATTAACTTACTTGGAAACAGTATGATTAACAGTTCTCAACATTTCATATTAGAAATAAAAAAGATATCTACCTTTTTAGAGAGTTTAATATATGTATTTAAGATGTGGAGAGAGAATCTAGAGAATAAAAAGCCCGAAAAAGCTCTTATGCTTCATACATCATTAATAAATGATATTGATGATATCATATCAATTATTGAAAGTAAAGAGCTCTAAAGCTCTTTACTTAGATATATAGTGCTACCTTAAGCCTCAACTTCAAAAAGCATATATCTTCGATTTTCAAATATCTTTTTCATAGGTTTGTTGATTTGTGATTGTAAACTTTGAACTCTCTTTTTAGGAATTGCGATAAAACTTTTATGACTGCTATTTTCTAACTTCTTTTTAAAGAGTTCCAATTTCATGGTTTTTGAATGCTTTTTCTCACCTTTTGCGTATATTAAGACTAAAACAGCTTTGTCATTAGAGTAATATTGAGCAGAAAATGGTCGACTATCCAGATAGTAGATATTATCACCCGGTTCTGAGACAGATTTATAATATTCAACTAGATACTTTTCAGTTTTTAGCTTCTCTCTATGCTCTATAGTGTAAAAGTTAAGCAGCGTCAAAACTATCGGAACAAAAAGAGCAGATAGATATAACAAATTATAAGTTTTAAATTCTATTTTATAACCCGTCTTATCAAAGTAAATTGCAAGTAAGAGAGCAAGGGCAGGAAGTGCAGGCAATATATATGTCCATAGAATATTTCCAGCTAAGGTAAAGAACATCATTGTAAAAATCGACCAAGCTATAAAGTAATTAATTTCACTATCTTGTTTTAAAATAGTGAATGCATTGAATATTTTAGTTTTCGAGCGAAGATTCTTAAATAGAACATAGAGTGCTACAAACACCCATGGAAAAGCAGACTCCAACCACATAAGCCAAATCATTCCATGAGGTTTTTTATGGGATGAACCGTATAAATCACCACTCCAGCCCGGATCGACAAATCTTTTAAAATGCTCTCCGACTATAAAGTAATCTAAAAATCCCGGAGTTTTTAATTCAGCTAGAATATACCAAGGAACAGAGAGTATAATGGTTAATAGAGTACCTTTTAACCAAGGAAATTTTCTAAGCTCCTTAAATCTTCTTTTAAAATCAAACACTATCCACAATGTTATAGCTCCAGCTATCAAAACCGGTGCGAGCGGTCCTTTAGCTATCAGTCCTATTGCAATACCTAAAAAGAATAGATATTTCCAGTAACTTTTTTGATCTCTTATGACCATAAAAAATGAAATCATAGAGAGGGTTGTAGCAAAAGTCAAATACGGGTCTGTTAGTACAGCCCCGGAGAGACCATATGTAAGTAAGAAACTAAGGTAAATTATAGCACCCCACAGTCCTGCTCTTTGATTATAAAAAGTCTTTAGGTATTTAAAAATCAATCCCATAGTTAAAAGCGTAAATATAAATGCCGGCACTCTTGCTGAGAAATCATGCATTCCAAATATCTTATATGAGATAGCTTCAACCCAAAATGAGAATGGCGGTTTACCCCAAAAAGGAATTCCAACATCGTAATATGGAGTTATCCAGTCATTTGTAGAAGCCATAAGGTAGGCTACATGTGCATACCTTGCTTCTGTAGTGTCCGTTAGTGGAAAAGTAACCATAGTGAATACTCTAGCTATAATTATAAATAGAAGAATTCCATATAATAGATTTAACTTTTTAGTCATTTTTACTCTTTTTTGAAATTAGATTTTTCACTAAGTATATAGGTCTTTTTTTTGATTCAATATAGGTCTTTCCTACATATTCCCCTACAATCCCAATTGCAAGGAGTTGTACTCCGCCTAAAAATGTAACAATTGCTATCATTGAAGGATATCCCGGGACAGGGTCTCCAAAAAATAGAGCCTTTATAGCTATATATATTCCAAATATGAAACCAAGCAGTGCTGTAATGGCTCCTAGTGCTGTAGAGAGTCTAAGCGGATGAATAGAGAATGAAGATATTGCTTCAAATGCCAGATTGAACAAAGAGGAGTAGTTCTGTTTTGCAATACCGGCAACCCTAGGCTCCCTTTGATAATCCATTATATATGTGTCCATCCCTATCCAGGCAAAAAGTCCTTTCATATATCTATTTCTCTCCGGCAACTCTTTTAGAGCCTCTACTGCCTTTTTATTCATTAATCTAAAATCACCCACATCTTCAGGAATATGAAAACCGCTAAGTTTATTTAAAATTCTATAAAACCAATATGCACTCTGTTTTTTAGCTACACTCTCTCCTGCTCTCATTGCTCTTTTCATAAGAACTACATCAACTTTTTTTTCTTTATAGATTTTTATCATATCCGGCATAAGTTCAGGCGGATCCTGTAAATCTGCATCCAGTATAATTAGAAGTTCTCCAGATGTAAAATCAATACCAGCACTTAGTGCAGCCTCTTTACCAAAGTTTCTGCTTAATAGAATAACTTTTATATTCTCATCACTCTCTGCCAATTTCTTCATATATAAGGCACTCTCATCTTTACTGCCATCATCTACAAAAATTATTTCATAACTCATGTTCGTGCTTTTTAATACGCTCGTTACCCGTTCATAGCAGACAGGCAAAACTTCTATTTCATTATAAACAGGTATTATAATTGATAGTTCAGGGTTCATTTTGTTTCCTTTGAAAAAAATACTAAATTTTTATAGACTAAATAGTTTTGTACAGTTACAATAAGTGTGGTAATCAACTGAGAAATAATAACTCCATTCTCTAAAAAATCGTGAAATATTAAAAATAGCACTGCATTGCTAACAAATCCAAGTCCTGCGGCCATGCTGTAAATCGAAATAGCATGCAGATGAGCTTTGTCTGACTTAAATGTATAGTGATATTGCAAAAAATAATTGAAAATAGCGCCGCTTACAGCTCCTATTGTAGTAGCATAGAGAGGCTTCACATCTATTAATATCAAAAATGCCATTACTATATAATGTAAAATGGTAGCACTTCCTCCACTTAATATAAATCTATTAATTTGATAAAGGTTTACTTTCATACACTTCCTATTTAAACTATTTTACAAATCTTAAAAGATGTTTTTTACTAACAAAAACTCTAAGCAAAAAGGCTGTTTTACATCTGATAACAGCAGATATCAAATAAAGTCTAGAATTATATCCGAACAAAATATCGCTATGGTAACTGTAATTAATTTTTATTTAACTTACGCATACAAGCATATAGAATTGTATAAGATATTTCTGAACAATATAATATTTACTTATGATTTCTATAAAAATAATACTGAAAGCTTTTTTTTAAGCTTTATATCATCAATATTTCCCTACTCTTCAAATAGTAAAGTATAAAATCAATATAAAGAAATTTACATGTCAAATAGATTAGAAAAAGAAGATTCACCATATTTACAGCAGCACAAAAACAACCCTGTAGATTGGTACCCCTGGGGTGATGAGGCATTTAAAAAAGCAGAAGATGAAAATAAAGCAATTTTCATATCTATCGGTTACAGCTCATGCCACTGGTGTCATATTATGGAAGAGAGAGTTTTTGAGAATAAAAAATGTGCTGATATTTTAAATGAATACTTTGTATCTATAAAGGTTGATCGTGAAGAGAGGCCAGACATAGACAAGCGCTATCAAGAGGTTCACATGCTGCTAAATCGACGTGCCGGAGGGTGGCCTACGTCTATCTTTTGTACGCCTGAGAACAAACCATTTTTTGCAGGAACATATATACCTCCAGAATCAAAAGAGGGAAGTATCCAAGGAATGGGCTTTATAGAGCTGACAAAACTTATTGGTGAAAAAGTATCTCAAAATGACGAACAATTATATAAGAATGCCGATGAAATTGAGAGTTTTTTAAACCACAAAGAGCATCCAAAAGAGGCAACGGTACTAAAAGAAGATTTTGTTAAAAATTTTATACTTCAGGTTAAAAATAATTACCAATCCAAAGACGGCGGCTTCTCGGCTGCACCTAAATTTCCGCATGCAAGCACTCTTGGCACGCTTTTAACAATTGACAGACTATATGGTGACAAAGAGGCCAAAGAGATGTTTCTTCACACCCTAAAAAGTATGAAGAAGGGTGGGATGTACGACCTTATAGACGGAGGGTTTTGCCGTTATTCGGTAGATAACGAGTGGAAAGTGCCTCATTTTGAAAAGATGCTCTATGATAATGCCCTGCTTTGTGAACTATATACAAATGCTTACCTCTCTTACAAAGATGAGAGTTCCCTGCAAACAGCCAAAGAGATTGCTGATTTTTGGCATAAATTCATGAGTGAAGATATGCTTTTTTACTCTGCAAGCGATGCAGATAGCGAAGGTGAAGAGGGAACTTACTTCATCTACACTTATGATGAAGTCCATAAGGTTTTATCTGAGAATGGATATGAAGATATTGATGATATATTAGAGAAACTAAGTGTAACAGAAGCTGGAAATTTTGAAGGTAAAAATATTATTAGATTTGAAAATGCTCTAGCACCTGAGAACTTTGATAAGGTTAAAAGTCTATTACAAGAGCTTAGAGCAAAAAGAGAGTATCCCTTTATAGATAAAAAAATCCAAACTTCTTGGTCTAGTATGATGATTAAAGCCCTATTTACTTTAGGTTCAATCGACAAAAGATATAAAGACAAAGCAGTCAAAAGTCTTGATGCCTTGCTTAAAACAATGTTTGTAGACGGGAAACTTTATCATACAACACTTATTCATAAGAGTCCAAAAGTAGAAGCTTTTTTAGAGGATTACTCCTTTTTAGCTCTTGCTTTAATAGAAGCATTCAACTCTACCAGTGATGAACTGTATCTTATAAAATCTCAACACTTTGCAAACTTAGCTCTTGAGGAGTTCTATGAGAATGGAACTTGGAAGTTCAGCAATGGAGAGTTTGAAACAAAGGCTGATATAGCTGACAATACATATACAAGTTCTGTCAGCATTATGGTTGATGTTTTACTCTCTCTTAGCACTCTGCTTGAAGATGAAAAATATGCACACTTTGCTTTTAAAACACTGGAATATAACTCTTATGAACTTGGACGTCGACCTGTTATATACCCTTATATGCTTCGTCAAACACTAAGGCACATAAAAGGTGACAGAGTTATAAAATCAAATAAGAAAAATTTGGAGTCACACTCATTTGAACTTAGCTCTTTAGAGTATCCATTTATACAAAAAAAAGCTACCGATAATGAAGGATACATGATTTGCGGTGACAAAAGCTGCTTTGCAAATACCGACAATGTAAATAAAATCAATGATATAATAAGTAATAGTTTTTAATTTATATTATTAATGGAGATGAGATGAAAAAGATTATTTTGCTAACTATTTTAACACTTGGAGTTATGAGTGTTTTTACAGGTTGTGAGCGTAATGATTATCAACATCCTGGTTATCGCTCTAAATAAAACCAATAGACTATTTGAAGCATACTCTTTATCACTGAGGAGTGATATAGAATAAACAACTAAATATAAAATTATATAAATAAGGCAGACGAGTGAGTAGTATGACTTTGGGTGTAAACATAGACCATGTAGCAGTTTTAAGAGAGGCAAGAAGAGTCAATGACCCGGATATTTTAAATGCGCTCTATGTAGCATGTGCAAATGGTGCTGACCAAATAACTATCCACCTGCGGGAAGATAGACGACATATTCAGGATATAGACGTAAAAAATATTATGCAGCACTCTACTCTGCCTGTGAACCTTGAGTGCTCCATAAACAGGGATATCTTGAATATTGTTAGTGACTTAAAACCGCATCGTGCAACTTTAGTTCCTGAAAAGAGAGAAGAGGTGACCACAGAGGGTGGGCTTGATGTTTTCACTTATGAAGACGATATAGCTTATGCTATAGAGCAACTACATGACTCCATCATTCCAGTCTCACTCTTCGTTGACCCTACTCTTGAAGCGATGGAAAAATCAAAAGAGTTAGGTGCGGAGATGGTTGAACTTCATACCGGCTCTTTTGCAAATATATTTGCAATGCTCAACTCATCACTTAGCCACTCAAACCACTCTATAAAAGAGTTGGAGCTTCCTCGCTATGAACTAGAGAGTAGACTTGAAAAATCTATAGAAGATATTACAAATGCAGCCAAACATGCAAAACATCTTGGACTTCAAGTCGCAGCCGGACACGGATTGAACTACCACAATGTCTCATATATGATGAGTATTACCGAAATCACAGAGTTGAACATAGGACAAAGTATTATAGCTCGAAGTGTTTTTAGCGGTTTAGCTGACGCCATTAAAGAGATGAAAAGACTCACAACTAGATAAATTTTTTCTTGCCTATAGGCAAAGCTTAAGTGAAAGGAATTTTTGAGGATTTCACATCCTAAAAAAGGAGAAAGTAGTGCAAAAAAAGATAGCAGTAAGCATTGGTGACCTAAACGGAGTCGGAATTGAGATAGCTCTCAAGGCTCATCAAGAAGTCTCTAAACTCTGTTCACCGATATATTGCATAAATAATTATCTACTGGCTCAAGCTTCAAAACTTCTACATGTAGATATTCCTGATGATTTTAAAACTATAAATGTAGATGGTGATTTTCTTATACAAGCAGGAGAAGTGAGCTCTTTTTGCGGAAGATACTCTTATGAATCTTTTATGAGTGCAATTAAACTGTGTGAAGATGAAGAGGCTGATGCTCTTGTAACTATGCCTATTCACAAAGAGGCTTGGATGTTGGCTGGCTTAGAGTATAAAGGTCATACTGATTTTCTTAGAGATTACTTTAAAAAAGATGCCATTATGATGCTTGGTTGCGAGAAGATGTTTGTAGCACTATTTACTGAGCATATACCGCTAAAAGATGTAGCTTCGTCTATAAAATACAAAAAACTAAAACAATTCTTTTTAGATCTGCATAAGTCAATCCCAAAAGAGAAGATAGCTGTTCTTGGACTAAACCCGCATGCAGGTGACAATGGAGTTTTAGGTAATGAAGAACTTAGAATAAGCAAAGCCATAAAAAGTGCCAATCTAAAAGTTGGTTTTGAACAGTTTGTAGGTCCTGTTGTTCCAGATATTGCTTTTACTCCACACTTTAGAAAAAACTTTAAATATTTTGTAGCAATGTACCATGACCAAGGCTTAACACCTCTAAAAGCACTCTACTTTGATGAGAGTATAAATATCTCTTTGAACTTGCCAATCATCAGAACATCTGTAGATCACGGAACCGCTTTTGACATTTCATACAAGGGCAAAGCTAACACTCTTAGTTACATAAATGCGATTAAGAGTGCTATTGGTTTTACTGTAGTTTAAATATTACTTTAAAGGCTTTGCATTACAAAGGAGAGCCTCTATTTTTGTACTGAAACCTATGCTTACATCACTCCAAGTTTTACCTTTGTGAAGTTCAAAACATGCTCTGTTTATTGAAGAGAGTGCTTTACCTGCACCAAAGTCTAAGATATCAACGACTCCCGCTGCAGTGAACATACCATCGCTGAAACTATATTTCATCGGTACACTCTTAGTAACTCCATTCATTCTTACATCTATAGTGACAACACCCGTTCTTGGTGCATCTTTAATCTTCTTGTCAGCTTTTATATCTGTAATCTTAGCATCGATATTTTTTCCGCTCATCATGTTGAAAAAGAATTTAACCAACTTAATATCACGACCACTATTCTTAGAGTCTACACTTGTTGTATCAATAACAACTTTTGAACCCACTAAAATAGAACGAAAGTTTTTCCCCATAGGTGCAATAGGGGTGTATTTTACACTCTTAAAAACTCCACCGACACCTATTTTCGAAGGTGTTTTATATGCTTTAAAACTAACCTTCACATCTCCAACCTGAGAGAGTTCACAACCACTTTTTGAATCAGCCTTAACGGATGACACCATAGAGAATACCATCAATAAAGATAGGATTATATTTTTCATGATTTGCCTTAATATTTATTTTTACCTTATGAGTATAACTATTATTACTTATAATTAACTAAAATAATTTCTAGATTAATTTAAGTAGATTTTTTTTTAAAAATAATTGTATTTTTACTGTTATGCTTTAGTATTTTCAGGCTTAACTCACCTGCAAGATACTCAAATGTTTTCAAATTAAAAAAACCGATATGTGTAATATCTCGAATATACCACCACTTTAAAAACTTCTCATCATCAGCCGGATGAAAGGCACTCATAAGAAGTAAATACCCATCTGTTTTTACATGTGAGAGCAACTCTTTTAACACCTTCAACGGATTTTCTAAGTGTTCTAGGACCTCTGTTGAAACTATCAAGTCATACTCCTTTCCCTCGTATGTTTTTTTAGGGAAATAAAAAAGATCATATCTATCGCATCTGATTTTATTATTCTGTAAAAGGATTGCTAATACCTCCCCCTCTCCACAACCAAAATCTAAGGACGTATCTATATCTTTTTCGTATGGAGTAACGAACTCTTCTATTAAATCCTCAAACATCTTAACATAGCCAAGAGACTCAAAACTATTATGATGCTTGTCGTAATGTTTTTTTTCAGCTTTATAATCTATATAGAATAACTCGTTTAAAAAAATATATTCACATTTCAGACATTTGTGGTACTTTTTTTTAGTTTTTATATCAATAATATAAGTCGTGCCGCTGTTACAGATTTTACAATTTTTCATTAAAAGAATGATACCATTTTCTTTTACAAACTATCTTTGATATACTTGCGTCTTATGAATCATATACTATTTTTTAGTCTCTTCTTGGGCACATTTATTTTACTTAACATCTATATCTCAAAACAGCTTATTGCAAAACTTGATATAACTCAAAGAGCAAAGCGTTATATGCGTATATTTCTCATAATCAACCTCATCGGGATTATAGGATATATTATTGGAAGATATTATGTAAATATTGAAAGCTGGCTCTATTTTCTATTCTCAGTTCCAATCGGCATACTTTTTTTACTTTTTTGCACCACTCTCATTTATCATATATCAAGAGTATTACTCTCCTTCGCACCAATCTCAGACTCAAGAAGAAACTTTTTTAAAAAATCATTAGATATCTCCTCTTTAGCAATTGCAACAACTCTTACTCTAAAGTCTATATATGAGGCTAAATTTGTAAAGCTAGAACATGTAGATATAAAAATAAAGAATCTAAAAGAGTCCTACAAGATAGCTCAATTAAGTGACTTACACATCGGCGGTCTTATTGATAAAAAGTTTATAAAAGATATAGTAAAAAGAGTCAATGAAATCAAACCTGATATTATTGTAATTACAGGTGACTTGGTAGATATTGATATCTTAAATATAAAAGAGACTATGCATGAATTAACACATTTAAACTCTAAATTTGGAACCTACTTTATAGTAGGAAACCACGAGTATTTTCACAATATTACAGCAATAATAAAGAGTGTTAAATCTTTGGGCATAAGAGTCCTTGAAAATGAAAATGTATATATTGGTGAAGAGGGAAAAGGATTTAATCTAGCTGGTGTCTATGATATGATAGGTTATAGAACAAAAACATATCTTCCCGACCTTCAAAAAGCACTTCTAGGTAAAAAAGATTCTCCAACCGTACTTTTAGCCCATCAGCCGAGATATATACAAGAGGTAGTTGATGGAGTAGATTTAATGTTAAGCGGGCATACCCATGGAGGGCAACTCTACCCATTCAGATTTTTGGTTGGACTCATACAGCCATATATTGATGGTCTTCACCAGCACAATGAAAACTTGCAAATATATGTAAACAAAGGTACAGGTTTTTGGGGTCCTCCTATGCGACTTGGTGCCTCCTCGGAGATAACCGAAATTGTTCTAGAGCCCCTATAGATTTTCTTCTACAAAGTTAACTTTTTCAAGAAAATGGCGAAGAGTTACAACAGAGTCCTTAGAGAGATCATGCCCATGAGAGAGAGGTAATAAAAACTCCTCACCCTTTATAAATATCTTCGCCTTATTATGTTTTGTCATCTCTACCTCTGCTCCATAATACTCCAAGGCTGAAATGAGTTTTTTTGCATCTATATTCACAGATACCGGGTGCTCAAACAACTTCTCTATTTTTACCTTATGTCTATGACTCATGTGAACTCCTTATCTCTGTGTAAAAACAACTCCTGCCTTGCATTTTGTAGTTTTAAGCTAAAAAAAATCTCCAATTCAGCCCACTGTTCTTTGGTAAACTGATCTTTTATGCCCTTTATAAACCCTAACCTTACATAGCAATCCTGAATAGAACCAAATATATCCTGCAATACTTTTAAATCCGAAATCTTCTCTATATAATCACTACTCTTATTAAAACATTGCCTATATATGTCAAATCCGTAGCGAAACTTTTTAAACTCTTTTCTCAGCTTATGAAGCTCTTCAAATGATGTATTATCATCAACTCTCTTGTACTCATTATATATCTCTTTCTCTTTATCTTTTATTATTTTATCTTTATCTATATTTTTTACTTCATGCATTAAAAAGCCACTATCTTTAGTAGTTAACTTTAGTTTTTTAAGCTTTTGTTTATACTCGCTGCTCTGTAGTATATGCATAAATTTTTCAAAAGCCTGCTCTCTTTGAGAATTAAAATCTTTATATAACTGCTCTTTTGTCTGTTGTGAACACTCAATGGCATCTATCTCAATTAAAAACAGGTCTAAATCTCTTAAGACAACTGTTGGTTTTAAAAAAAATTTTATAAGCTTAGAGAACTCTTTTGAACCTTTTTCATCTATCTTCTTTGCATATACTTCACTATATGAGTGAAGCTTTCTTAAATTTATACGGTATTGATGCAGTGCCTCCACATCATAAGCATCTTCTAACTCGGTAGACAACACGCTAATCAGCCCTATCCTCTTTTTAAGCCATTTTTTAAACTTCATAATTTAAGCCTCTACCTTAGAAATCATTTTCAAGTATAAAACAACACTGATTCCGGAACTTCCTAAAATCATAGCCATTACTATAATTTGGTATCTAACGGCAATCAAGGGATCTACTCCAGAGAGAATCTGCCCTGTCATCATACCCGGAAGTGAAACAAGTCCAACTGCCAAAAATGAGTTTATAGTAGGTATCATACAGGCTCTAAAAGCTACTTTTACAGCCTCTTCGTATGTTGATGTTTTTCTCTCTTTCTCAAACCTCTCTGCTGCTAAAGAGACGGCATTCATTGAGTTGGCATATATCATACCTGCAATTGGAATAACATATCTTGGCTCATAAAAGGGTGTTAACTCCAAAACAAACTCTATAACCAAGAGCAGGTTTATTGTCCCTCCAGCAGCTATAGCAAAAAAGATGATTGAGAATAGGGAGATATTTCTATTTTGAATATTTCTTAGCACTATAAAACTTGACATAGTTATCATAACCAAAACAATAAAAGAGCCAATATACCATGAATCATTTTTAAATATATACACTAAAGCATAACCTATAAGAAGCAGTTGAGTAACCATCCTAAATGTTGCATAGAGTACCTCTTTAGAGTTATCAGTCCAAGCATAATAGTAGTATCCCACAACAGCTAAAGGAATAAGCATAAAAATAAAGTTTTGTATTGGAATTAATTCCATACTGCTCTCCTATGCTTATATTGTATCTAAAGAGAATTAAATATTTTTATTATGCGATTAAAGGAGAGAAATAGAAGCTCTGCAGTGCTATTTTTTCTTAAAAATCAGTAGAGTTTTATCTTCTGTGTCGTAAAGCGAAAAAGTCTGCTTATCTACAAGCTTTAAAGATGAGAGTTTTTGAAAAGTTTTAATTTTGTGAAAGTATTGAACTATAGTATCTTGATATTTTGTAAATCGCTTATCTTCATTCTTAAGAAAAAGGGTGAATTTTGTATGCAGTTCATCATTATCAAAAAGTGCATCTACAACTAAGAACTCTTTGTCACTCTCGCTGCTCATAGTGCCTTCAGCCACATCACTAAAGCCATAGAGAGTATTTATATCGGCTATAAATATTCCATCATCATTTAATCTCTCTGCAACCGCATCTAAAAATTTAATAAGTTCGTCACTATTTAAGAAATTCAATACATCGAATATAGCCACAACAGCGTCATATTTACCATCTACTTCACTAATATCGAGACACTCAGCATCAAGTCCTTGGACTTTGCACTCTTCAACCATAACAGAACTAAGGTCAATACCCCTGCATATAACACCATCGCTTATCATGCGCTGCATAAAACCGCCACGACCACAACCGACATCCAAAAGTCTCTTTACCCTATATTCATCAAGTTCTGAACGATACAAGTCATAAAGAGCTTCTGTTGCCTCTTCTATGCCTAGTAGATGTTCAGCTTTTGCATAAAGGTCAAGATTAGTCATATTCTCACTTATTAAGCTTTTTGTTCTGAACGTATAACTGTGTTTATTTTTTTGTATATATCCAAAACTTCATCTTTTTTAGCAATATAGCTATTTTTATTGGCTATTAAATAAGTAGACGAAGTCATAATGTCCTCTACAACCTCTAAACCGTTTTGCTTCATCGTCGCGCCGGTCTCAACAACATCCACAATCATATCAGCTAATCCTATAAGAGGAGCAAGTTCTATTGAACCGTATAGTTTAATTATATCAACAGAGACAGCGCGCTCTTCAAAGTAACGCTTAGTAATATTTACCATCTTTGAGGCTACTTTAATTTCTGGTTTGTTCAAGTCAAGCTTTTCACCCTTTTTCATACCAATTGAGACTTTACAAATGCCGCGTTTTAAATCCAGTAGGCGAATAACATCTAGCCCCTGTTCTTCTAGAGTATCCAGACCCACTACACCGATATCTGCTGCCTGATGAAAAACGTATGTTGCTACATCTTGGTTTCTTACAAGTAAAAAACGAAACTTAGGAGTCTCTAAGATTAGTTTTCTATCATCAAATGCAAAACTATCTCCGAAGATAGTCTCAAAAATTTCTAAAGTCTCTTTTGCAATACGACCTTTTGGAAGTGCAACTGTTAACATAAGTCAGCCTTTTTTATCATCTTTTTCATTCCGTTAAATATTAATCTCTCATCTACTTTAGCATGTGGAAATATTTTTGCAAATTTTTTTGCATCTCCACCGGTCAAATATATATCCATGTCATAAGATATAACCTCACTGCAGAGTGTTTTTAGATATCCATAACTTATAGCATCCCGAGAATTTTTCGGCATTATATCTAAGTCACACTCAAAATTAAATGAATAATCTAAAGCAGTGGATATATTTTTGTAAGTTTCACTCATAGCTTGAACTCCGGGATAGATAAAACCACCAATAAACTTCTTCTCTTTTACAAGGTCAACCGTCACTGCACTTCCGGCATCTAAAATAACTCCATCTTTTACAGCTTCGCATGCCATAACTCTGTCAATACCCATAGTTTTATAATATTTTGACATCTCTACATATTGAGACAGATCAATCCAGTTTTGCAATTTTTTCAATTTTGTTTTGACATTTTGATTTACGCAGATATAAAAAACTTTCTCTTTAATATCGGATGGGTTGAAGACGCTGCTATCCTCTTTATAATCTTTTTCTACTGTATTTTGATAGTTTAAATCATCTATATTTTTAAAATACTCTGAGTTCACTTCAAGAAAATGATATGAGCTGTTTCCTATATCACATAAAAGCATTAGTAGATTTTCCAACCTTGTTGTTTGAAAGCTTCTTTAGCCTTGGAGCAGAGTGGTGCATCTATAAAAATAACCTTATGTTTAAAATTATGTTCAAAGAATATAGTCAATTTTGCATATATCTCTTCAAATTTATGCACATCTTTCATCAATACCCTACTCTTTTGACTAATAGCAAAAATTGCACAAAAATTTCCACTAACCTCTGTTGCTTTATAGATTTTTATTTTATTTCTAATACCTAACTCTTTAGGTGCAATCTCTTGCATTTTTTTATAAAGTTTCCCTTTTTTTCTAAGGGAGTCTACTACCATCTGCATGTTTTTGTCAGCCTTTAATTTAAAGTAATATTCTATCAAAATAATACTTTATTAATATATTATAATTATTAGTTTTTTTGTTATAATAACAGACATGAAAGTAATAAAAACAAAATTAAACCACCATAATTCTTACAATTTGCTTGAATTATCATCTTTAACGGTCGGTGATATCATACCCTTTGACATTTATATAAAAAAAAATGAACACTATGTCATCATCATAGAAGCCGGGACTCTATTGTCTGATACGCTTTACAAGAAACTTGAAAAATGGGAGAGCCTCTATACCTCTATAAAAGATGAAGATAAAAAAACTCTCTCTTGTGAAACTTTAAAATACTATATTCAATACAATAAAAATGATGTTGAAAAGGGACTTAAGTTACTCTATGGTGTCAATGATAAGCTATTCGATGCTTACCTTGCTAATAAAAACGATAGAATAGACATCAGCTGTGTTGAGTCTATTGTAGAGGCTATTATTTTTTTAATTAAAAATGATATTAAGCTTTTAAATAAATCAATGCCCTTCTTTATCAATAATGACAAGGTACCTACTCACTCACTTCATGTTGCCATATACTCAATAAACCTTGGAAATATTCTTAGGTTTAAAGATAAAGAGCTATTACAACTTGGAATTTCTGCTCTGCTTCATGATCTTGGTTTAAAAAAAATTGATAATGCCATATTAGATAAAGATGATCTTTTAACCCCGCAAGAGACAAAACTTATGCAAAAACATAGCAAATATAGTGTTGATATTATAAAGCAAAACAATATTCACGACCCCTATATTATAGATGCAGTCATGCATCACCATGAACACTACGACGGTGCAGGATACCCAGAACAGCTTAAAGAAGCTGATATAAGTGAATTCGCCTCTATCTTATCAATTTGTGATGTTTTTGATGCCTTAACAAACAACAGACCTCATAGGAAAGAGTTTAGCTCTTTTGCTGCACTAAAGATGATGATGAAAGAGGAATCAATGCTTAATAAGTTCAACCAAAGATACATAAATCTCTTTCTTAAATCACTCTAACGAAAGAAGAGAGCCGTATATTAATTTAGCATACTCTTCTCAATTATGTTTTTAATATTCTCTATCTTTTCATCAGCTGCGAAACAACTTTTCATACTGCATGCCAAATATTTTTCAATACTCTCTTCTTTCAATAAGATATATGGATAGCTGATATTTTCTATTTTCAGCCTATCTCTTTGCAGACTCTTTTGAGCGTTTTTCAGAGTTATAACTCCGTTTTTTTGCATTAGATATGCAATTGCAGCAGCCGGTACATTCACTTGCTTTGCTTGAATCTCAGGAGTGAGATTTTTTAGGGTGCTTATTGCTAATCTTTCATATTTTCTTGAACCTTTAAGTGATGCAAGTTTTATAATATTTTGTACCATCTGTGAGAGTGGGGATATATAGTGTGTATCTTCTAAATCAGCTCTTATTTTTAAGTTGTCATCACTTAAATACCAAACTCCGTTTTTATAAAACTTGCTAATAGCTCTGCTTAAGAGATAGAGTGCAAAATCAAGCTTCTCTTCATCAAATGTAACTTCATATCCGGCTATCAAAGCCGATATGAAAAAGCTGTAATCTTCTAAAAGTCCTAACTGCTTTGGTTTATTTGTTATTAGACTTTGATGATACAACTCTCCTCTGTCAAACATAAAATCTTTTAAAGCACTCATCTGCTTATCCGCATCTGCTATATAGTTTGTATTAATCAGCGATGCTTTATAGAGTGCTTCTATCATTAAGGCGTTCCATGCCGTATTTATTTTTTTATCTATAAATGGGTATTTTCGTTTAGAGCGGACTTGTGCTAACTTTTTTCTAAACTCATAAAAGCCTTTTGGTCTATCTTTTGTATGAAAATTCAGATGAACCTTTCGCGAAAGATTTGAACTTATAAAATTTCCATTTATAGAACTACCCAAAGACTCTTTTATATTTTTTGAGAATTTATTCTTACTCAAAGCATCTTTTATCTCTTTGTCAGAGAACACAAAATATCTGCCCTCACTGTCATGAGATCCAGCATCACTGGCACTAAAGTATAAATTATCTTTTAAAAATCTTCTTTTAAGCATATCAATTGTCTCTATTACTACATTTTTATACAGCTCCTTTTTCGTCGTAATGTAAGCACGGGAGTATAAAGATATCATCTCAGCTTGAGTATAAAGCATCTTTTCAAAATGTGGGATTTCCCAATCTACATCTGTACTGTATCTAAAAAAACCACCATCAACATGGTCATAAAGTCCACGTAGTGCCATTGTATTTAGCATATCAAAACTATATTGCTTCATATCTTTTGAGCCTGAAAGTATCGCTAAATCCATCATAAGTTCTACCTTTGAAGCCTCCGGAAATTTTGTTGTTGATCCAAAACCGCTGCTTAGATCATCATAGTTCTCATCTACTGATGCTATAAGAGTCTTAAGAGATATCTTCTCATTTTTAACTTTTTCATAAGCCTGTTTTGAAACTTTTTGTATACTCTGTATATACTCGTTTAAAAGATTATTTACATATTTGAAATGAAGCTTGACAAGCAGTGTATCGAGTCCAATATAGGTGTCAGAAGTTATTGCCGGAATATATGATGCCATATAAAATGGTTTTTTTTCTGGAGTTAAAAATATATTCAGAGGCCAGCCGCCAGGATAACCTTTGACTTTTTTATATAATCTTTGATAATATGAGTCTAGCTGTGACATCTCCTCTTTATCAACTTTGATACAGATAAAATATTTGTTAAACAACTTTGCTAACTTTTCACTCTCAAATGACTCACTCTCCATCACATGACACCAGTGACAGGTAGAGTAACCGATAGATATAAAGATAGGTTTATTCTCTTTTTTTGCCTTTTGAAATGCTCTGTCTGTCCAAGCATACCAATTAACCGGATTTGTAGAGTGTTGTTTTAAATATGGCGATGTTTCACTACTTAGCTCATTAGCACTCAAACTTATTAAAAAAGTCAGTATAATACAAATATATTTCATAGTCATCACCTTTACCGTTTTGATTATAACAAAAATTAATAAATTCGACAGAGATTAAGTATAATTAAATAATATATATATTATAATCTAAGCTTAATTGATGAACTCTAAAAAGGAAATTTATGAAGAATATGCTTAGTCTGCTTTTTCTAATACTGTTACTAAACAGTTATGCTCTAAACGCTTCATCTTCTCTTAGTTTAGATGAAGCCTTGGAAATATTAAAGTCTGACAATTTAGAGGTACAGGATGCATCTTTGAGTCTTGACTCAGCAAAAGAGGATGCTAAAATAGCCTCTGGGAATCACTGGGGAAAACTAGACTTTATTCAAGACTTCTCCAACTCAAATGATGCCGGAAATGTTTTTGGTTTTAAACTGACTTCAAGAGAAGCAACTTTTGGGGATTTCGGTGCAAGAGAGTTTATGAATGCAACTGGAGCCAACGGTGGTGTTCCGCCACAGAGTGCATATACAACTCCACCGAATAATTTAAACTATCCAGACTCAAGAAACTTTTTTCAAAGCAAATTAAAATATGAAGTCCCACTCTTTACAGGTTTTAAAATATCAAGTTACGAAGATATTAAAAAGAGTATGATTAAGATTAAAAAACTTGAGAAATCACAAGTGCTTAATGAAAAAATTTACCAACTGAGAAAAAGCTTTTATGATATGGCTCTTCTTCGCGAATCAACAAAAAATCTAAATAGAATTTTACAAAATATAGACAGCTTAGAGGATATGACACAAAATATGATTGAAGTCGGTTATGCAAAAAAAGTTGACTTGCTGGAAGTAAAAGCAAAAAAGGGCAATGTTGAGAGACTTCTCTCCCAAATGCAATCTAATCAGAAACTGCTATATCACTACATTAGTTTTTTACTAAATAAAAAAATAACTGATATAGAGACGCCGTCTAAAGAAATAAGTTTGCCATATTGCTCTAACGACGATATATTAAATAACAATTTGGATATGAAAAAAGCAAATAGAGGACTAGAGATCAGAAAGAACATGATAAAACTCTCAAAAGCCTCATATTATCCTACTATAGGTGCATTTGCTGAAGTAGCAACTGCTGATAATACTTTTTTTGGCAAGGCTAATGATCACTCCTCATATACAGTTGGAGCAAGACTCTCTTGGAATATATTTAATGGCGGCATTGACAGTGCAAATATTGAAAAATCAAGACTTGAGTATATGAAAACAAAGATAAAAGTCCAACTTGCAAACAGCGGTATTGCACTTAAGATTGAAAGGACAAGAACAGAGATAGAGAGTTATAACAGAGATATAGAGTCGCTTAAAAAAGAGTTGGCTCTTGCTGATGAAATTTACAAGAATTATGAGGCTAGATATAAAGAGAAGCTATCTTCAATGAGTGATGTAATAATTAAACAATCTGAACAAATTCAAAAGATATTACAACTACAGCAGACGATAAACAAGCGAAATGAAAGAGTGTTCGCACTTGAAAAATTAGCAAACGGGGAAGAATAATGATTAGAAAAAAACTTTTAATACTTTTGCTCTTAGGAGCTTCACTAATGGCGGAGAGCATAACGTTATCAGGAACCGTTATCAGCGATAATCAGAAGATGATAACAAGTCGTTTTATGGGTTTTGTCACAGAGGTAAAAGTCTCTGACGGTGATTTTGTAAAGAAGGGGCAACTTCTTTATACAATCGATTCAAAAGAGATTGACTCTGCACTTGTGCAGGTAAAACTAGGGATATCTCAGGCTCAGCTCTCCCTACAGATGTATCAAAACCAATACACAAATGTAAAACTAAACCTAGAGCGACATAGAAGACTTTTAGAAAAAGATATGGTTTCAAAATTTGAGGTTGAGAATCTGGCACTGGCTGAACAAAACTTGGCAAACATGATAGATATTGCAAAAAAACAGGTTATTCAGGCTCAAGCTCAACTCGAAGAGGTAAAAAATCAATATAGATATCTAAATATAAAGGCACCAAATAACGGTGTAGTTGTAAGCACAAGTATCAAAGTCGGCGAGATGGCTATGCCGGGTATACCGGCTATAGTTCTCTCCGATTTAAGTAACTTAAAAATATCGGCAGAGATAGCAGAAGATAATCTCTCTCGCATAAAACATGGAACAAAAGTATTAATAAATATTCCATCACAACATATACAAGCAGTAGGCAGAGTCAGTGCTATAATACCAGCTTCAAATCCGATGACACACACCTTTAAAATAAAAGTTTCCTTTAAAAATGTATACAACTCTATTTATCCCGGCATGTATGCTACCATAATCGTGAACTAAGGTTATAGAATTATGAATAGTTATAAACCAAAAGATATAGCCGGAAAATTAGCATCAGGTTTTATACGAAATCCACTTACTCTTATTTTAGGCATATTCTTACTCTCTATAGGATACCTCTCTCTAACGATAATGCCTAGAGAAGAAAATCCTCAAATGGTAGTAAGTGGTTCTACAGTTATTGTAGCCCTGCCCGGAGCCAGTGCATCAGAAATACAGCAGGTAATAGTAAAACCGCTTGAGAGAAAGCTCAAAGAGGTAAAGGGTGTAGAGAATATATTTGCAAGGGCTATGGATAATGTAGGGGTAGTAAATGTTGCATTTTTCATTGGTGAGGCTAAAGAGGATTCAAACCTTAAGGTATATGATAAGATAATGCAAAACTCAGGTATGTTTCCAAAGGGAGCGATGAATCCAATTATAAAACCACTGGATATTGATATTGATATTCCAATTGTTTCCGTTGCTTTTTATTCAAAAAACAGAAATATGAGTAAAACTGAGCTTTATGATAAAGTACAAGATATACAACATCGTATTAATGGTCTTGAAAACGTAGCAGTAACAGAACTAAAGGGCGGAAATCGTCATCAGTTTAATATAGAGGTTGATATAAACAAACTATCAGGATATAACATTTCAATGGGACAGATTGTAGAGGGGGTACAGTCACTCGCATATAGTGTACCGGCGGTTAAAAATAGAACTCAAGAGAACAAAATCATTATGCTTGGTGTAAAAAATGCCATTGAGAGTGCTGATGATATAGGTAATATTATAATAGCGAAATATATGGGTTCACCAATCTATTTGAGACAGATTGCAAAAATAGAAAACTCTTACGACATACAAAACTTCAAATCAAGTTCTATCAGCAAAAGAGAGAAGAACGGAAAATTTACGCCGCTACAAGAGCAAGTAACGCTAACTGTATCAAAACTTCAAGGCACGAATGCTGTAATTATTGCAGATGCTGTTAAAACAGAACTAGCAAATAATAAAGAGTTTCTAGATAAGAGTGGAATCAGCTATACAATCACGAGGAATGATGGTCAAAGAGCAAATGAAGCAGTAAATGAGCTCGTATACCATCTTCTCTTATCTATTGTTATCATAGCAGTTCTACTTATACTGGTGCTTGGATGGAGAGAGTCTCTAATAGTTACATTTACCGTTCCTGCAATTCTAGCTATTACACTTTTTGTTGCTTATTTAACCGGACAGACAATAAATCGTATCACTCTTTTTGCATTCCTTTTATCACTTGGGCTCTTAGTGGATGCGGCTATTATTGTTATAGAAAATATACATAGGCACTATCACTCAAAAGAGTCTGCTGATAAATCGCCGGATGACATAATGATAGAGGCAACTGACGAGATAGGTCCACCGACAAATATAGCAACACTTGCTATTATCATGACCATGGTTCCAATGGCATTTGTTGGACAGATGATGGGACAATTTATGAAACCGATTCCGGCAAACGTTCCTGTTGCTCTTATAGCTTCACTATTTATTGCTTATATTTTCACACCTTACTTAGCAGTTAGAATGCTTAAAAAACCGGATAATCATTCTCAGGAGAGTAATTAATGTTTGAAAAATTTTACAATTTTGTTTTTAGGGCAATACAAAGTCCAATAAAAAGAAACTTTATGCTTTTTGCAACATTAATAGCTTTTATACTCTCTATTATTATGATAGCACCAAGCAATATTGTTTTGGCAAAGATGCTGCCAGGGAAAAATAATGACACATTTACAATCTATGCAACTCTGCCTGAAGGAAGCTCAATTCAGCAAACAAATGAGGTAACAGATTGTATAGTTGAATATGCTCAAAAAGAGCAAGAGGTGCGAGACCTCGAAGTATTCTTAGGTATGGGTGCTCCACTTGATTTTGCAGGACTTATTAAAGGCTCACACTTTAAAAACTCAGAAAATGTTGCCGAAATAGTTTTAAACCTTACAAAAAAACACCATAGAGAAGAGCCCTCATATTTGATGGTTCAAAGAATAAGACCTGTTATACAAAAGAGTTGTGCTTCCATCTATAAAGGTACAGACATCTCTTTTGTGGAGCCCCCAGCAGGTCCGCCGGTTTTAGCAGCAGTTGTAGCTGAGATATATGGAGATGATTCAAAAGGAATAAGGGAGTTATCAAACAGGGTTGCCGATGTATTCAAAAATACTAAAGGTCTAGTTGATGTAGAGATAATGCAAGATACTATCTATGATACATTTGAGATTCAGGTTCAGAGCACCAAAGTAGCTCTCTCTGGTGTAAATATAAAACAGCTTAACGACATACTATACCTTGCATTTGAGGGTATGCAGATTGCGGTTAAAAACTCCGATCTTGTTGATAATCAAATCCCTATATATCTATCTTTGAGTCCAGAGTCTAAAAAATTCTCATCTAAAGACATCAATGCCATAAAAGCAAAACTATCATCTTTAAAGCTTATGAACAAACTTGGAATGATGATACCGATAACCGAACTTGTCAAATTTTCTCCTAAAAAATCGAATCCTATGATTACTAGTAAAAACCTTCATCAAATGACGAATGTAATGGCTGAAACAGACATGGTTTCTCAAGTTTACCCTCTGATGAAAGCTAGGAATGTAATACTAAACATATTTAAGGATAAATATAAAATTGAAAAGATAGGTCTGTTCAACCTTAAACTTACAGACAAAAACAGTGCAAATATATATAAGTTAATATGGGATGGGGAGATGGAAGTAACACTCGATACTTTTGTGGAGTTAGGTGCTGCATTTATAGCAGCCTTAGTTCTTATCTTCTTGCTTATGGTAATTTACTACAAAAGCTATACTCTAAGTGCTATTATACTTCTGGGCTCATTTCTCTCTATTGTAGGTGTAATTGTCGGACACTATATTATGGATCTGTTTACAACAGATACTTTCTTTTTAACCGCAACTTCACTTATAGGTTTTATAGCATTAATCGGTATTAGCTCCAGAAATTCACTTCTGCTAATTGACTTTACTGCATCTTTAATGAGAGATAATAAAATGAGGAAAAGTGAAGCAATAGCATTCGCAACGGCAACAAGGGCTAAACCTATCTTTTTAACTGCTGCAGCTATTATACTGGCTTCTACACTTTTAGCAAAAGATGCCGTTTTTGGTGGTTTAGGAGTTTCTCTTATCTTTGGGACTATAGCAGCCGTTATTGTATCTTTAATTATTGTTCCGATACTTCTTTTTAAGGCTGATTTACAAAGACATTTTAATTTAGATTAGATTGTTGTACATGTCACTTATTGACATGTACAATAGAGAAAAAACAGATGTTAAAAGCTAAATTCTTGCATAATTAACGCTAATACAAGCATCAAGTGCGGAGAGTTCATTTAATGTAGCATCATCAACAGCATTGTCCACAAGAATTACGGCTAATGCTTGTGATTGCTCATCTCTTGCAAGTGAGAAGTCAGCTATATTAACACTGTTACTAGCTAATATTGAACCTATACTTCCTATAACTCCAGGGACATCACTATTTTTTAATAGAATCATATCACCCTTAAGTGCTACCTCAATATCAAAACCATTAATGGCTACAAGACGCTGTACACCATCATCAAAGATAGTTGCGCTTATTGTTGTAGTTGTTTCGGCAGTTGTTAGTTTGATTGTTATTAGATTTTTGTAAACAGATGAATCTCCAAGATCTTCTGATTCTATCTTAATACCCTTCTCTTTTGCTACAAATTCAGCATTAACATAATTGATTGTATCACCACTGTTTTGACTCATTGCGCCTACAGCTACAAAGGTAGCAAGAGAGTCTACATACTGAGCTATCTCACCCTGTCCGCTAACTTTTATGGCTATAATTTGAGACTTATTCATTTGAGATTCTAAGAAACCTATCTTCTGTCCCATCTCTAAAAATGGCTTAACAAATAGTGGTATTTTACTCTCATCAATAGGCAAGTTCATAGCATGTGCGTATGAGATTCCTTTTGCTGCAGCAATTGCATTCTCAGCAGCCTGAGTACCAATGTTATATTGAGACTCATATGTATTTGCACCTAAATGAGGAGATACAGTTACATTATCAAGATCAAGCAGTGGATGATTAATTGCAGGCTCTTTCATGAACACATCAATACCGGCAAAACGAATCTTACCATTAGTTAGTCCTGCGTAAAGGGCCTCTTCATTATAAAGACCACCTCTTGCACAGTTGATTAAGACTACACCGTCTTTCATCTTGGCTATCTCTTCACTGTTAATAATATTAATTGTCTCTTGATTTTTAGGAGTGTGAATGGTAATAATGTCACAAGAGAGAATATCATCAAAGTTTTTACTGTATACCATGTCAAGGTCAGTAACTTTAGACGGGTTAATATATGGGTCATATGCAACAATATCCATCTCAAATGCTTTGGCACGTTTTGCAACACGTGAACCAATGTTACCAAAACCGATAACACCCAACTTTTTGCCCTTCATCTCATGTCCGTACCACTTCTCTCTTTTCCAAATTCTCTGGTTCTTAAGGTGATCATGTGAATATGGGAACATTCTCATACATGAAAGCATATGAGCCATAGTTAGTTCAACGGCAGCAATAGTATTGGCAGTAGGAACATTCATTACAATGATTCCCTCTTTTGAACAACCTGGGATATCAACATTATCAACACCGACACCGGCACGAACAATTGCTTTCATATTTTTAGCGTGTGCTATAAAATTTTCATCAACATCTGTTGAACTTCTTGTTATTGCGACATCAGCGTCTGCAATAATATCTAAAAGTTTTACCTTATCTTCATCAGCTGCCATTATAAAATTAATATTTTCATCATTACGAAGCATCTCTAAACCGGCTTCATGAATATGATCACAAACTACTACTGTATGTTTTTTCATTATTTATCCTCTTTATATAGCCCAACTTTGGCCGAAATTTGGTAATTTTTTAACACTTTAACTAGAGAAGTTAATTTATCTCTATTTTTTGAGTAAATAAGCAACTCTACACCACTTTTATCTCGTTTAAGATAATATTTTAATTTATGCTGTTTTAGCTCCTCTTTTAAACAGAAAAGCTGGTATGGGTCTAATAGTGATGCAGAGAGTCTATATATTGTTTTGCTTGCAATTTTCTCATTTAAATCAACTTGAATAAAAACTTCATTAACAGGATAAAAATACCCTAACCTCTCAGTTTTTGAAAAATGATTCAACCAAACTTTTTTTTCCTCTTTTGCAACTACCGTACTCTTATGTTGTAGTGGAGGCAAAGAGACAGAAGCTTCATTGGAGTTAATTGAAATAAGAAAAAAAATTATAAAAGCAGCTACTCCAACTGCGATGAGTGGAGTAAACCATTTTAAAATTTTATGCACAATATTTACTTAAATTTATCTTTAATTAAGTCCCCTAAAGAGTGTGACGCATCATCATTAATCTCTTCAAGCATTGCTTGGTTCTTTATGTAATCTAATTTTTTTACAGATAGGCGGATACGATCACGGCGAGTATCAATAACTGCTATAACAGCTTCAATCTCTTGTCCTACTTCTAATTCACTTTTTTCTAACGGAGCAAGATCCTCATCACGGATAAGTGCATCAACACCATCTTCTAATGATACAAATATACCAAAGTCTTTAATATCACGGATTTTCCCTGTTACAAGAGAGTTTACTTTATGTGTTTTAGAAAAAGAATCTATAGGTGACTCTAAAAGCGCTTTTCTATTTAAAGATATTTTTTGGTCTTCTTCATTGATTTTAGCAATCTTAACTTCAACTTCATCACCAGATTTTAAAACATCTTTACATTTAACATTTTTATCCCAAGATATATCTTGATTATGTAAAAGACCTTCAACACCATCTATACGAACAAATGCACCAAAATCAGTCAAAGATGTAACTGTACCGGTAACAATGTCGCCTTCATTAAAGTTTTTCATAAACTCATCAAATGGCTTTGGTAAAAGTCTTTTCAGTGAAACACGAAGCTTATGAGTCTTAGAGTTGATTTCAATTACTTCAACATCAATCTCTTCTCCAACAGTTAAATAATCATTAGGATTTTTAACGTTTTTATTCCAAGAAATTTCTGATATATGTAAGAAACCTTCAATATCATTTCCTAGATCAACAAATACACCGTAAGCCTCAATATTTGAAACTGTCACTGTAATGGTATCACCCTCGTCTAATTCACTCTCAACTTCTGCCCAAGGATCAGGTTGAACAGCTTTAATAGATAATGAAAGATGTCTTTTATCTTTATCATAAGAGATAGCCTTAACAGTTACTATATCTCCCTCTTTATAAAGCTTTGAAGGATTAACAGGACCTTTATAACTAATCTCATTATAGTGTACTAAGCCATCAACTCCACCGATATCTACAAACATACCATAGCTGGTAATTTTTTTGATAGTACCTTCAACAATAGTATCATCTTCCATTAGCTTGTCAATAATCTCTTTTTTCTTCTTACGCTCATCATTAAAGAGTTTACGACGTGATACGACAATTGAATTCTGTTCTTCATCAATCTTAACAATTTGAGCTTTAATTTTACGCCCTATCACATCATCAGTGTCTTTAAACGCAGCCAATGAACGTGGCATAAAGAAAGATACAGCATCAGCTTCTATCACATAACCGCCACGATTTTTCTTAGTGATAACACCTTCAATAATTACATCTTCAAAATTTTCTTTGTTTGCTTCAATGAAATCAATAGTTTTTTGTTGCTCTAAAACTTTTTTATAAGATATTTTAGGACGCTCGTTATAGTATCCAGTAACCATTACCTTAATCTTATCACCGGTATTAAACTTTAATTCACCATTTTCACTGATTTCATCTAAGCTAAGAATACCTTCTAGTTTATCACCAACACCTACTAATGCTCTATTTTCATCCGCTTGGATCTCAACAATCTCGCCCTCTACTATGCGACTCTTTTCCTGTTGTTTCTCACTTGCAGCAAACATCTCTGCAAAATTTTCTTCTTCTTCAAATGATTCGTTATCGAACGCCATATACCTATCCTCTGTTACATAAAAATTTCGTGATTATACCTAAATATTGATAATTTTTATATTAATTTTAGAAAAAAATGGCTATAAAGATGAAAGTTGCTAATTCTAACACTTAGATAATTATAACAAACAACAATAATATATGCAGAAACTTAGTTGTTTCTCTCAATAGAATTAACAACATTTTGTATAATCCAATCAGGAGTAGAAGCTCCGGCACTGATTCCACAAAACTCTTTACCCTTAAACCAGGAGTAGTCTAAATCATTTTCATCTTCTATATGGTAACTATCTGCGCAATTATCATGTGAAATACTAAATAGTTGTTTTGTGTTTGATGAGTTTTTACCACCAATTACTATCATAACGTCAGCTTTTTTAGAAATTTTTCTAACAGCTTCTTGATTTTCAAATGTTGCATTACAAATAGTGTTAAATACTCTGACCTCTTTGTAGCGAGATATAAGATAGTTTGCAACTTCCATATAGTCTTCAACTTTTCTAGTCGTTTGAGCAACTAAAGCAATCTTATCTTTTAGTTTTAAATCTTCCAAATCTTTTGGAGAGGTAACCACTTTAGCACCGTAGGTAGCGTAGGACTTCACCCCTTTAATCTCAGGATGAGCTTCATCTCCGAAAATAATTATGTCATAACCCTCTTCGCTCATATCTTGGCAAATCTGCTGTGGTTTTGTAACATATGGACAGGTTGCATCTACAACATCAACACGGCTTGATTGTAATGCTTCTAGCTCATTTTTGGGAATCCCATGTGTTCGAATAACTGCTTTATCGCCTGGCTTAAAACTTTTATAGTCATCAGTAAGACTAACTTTAAAATCTTTTTCCAATCTTTGAATCTCTTTAGAGTTATGAATAAGAGGTCCATATGTAGAGGAATTTTTGTTCTCTTCTGCTATTTTTATAGCCCGTTTAACACCAAAACAAAAGCCGTAATTCTCTGCAAGTTCAATTTTCATAATATTTGTCTCCTTTTAAAAAGAAGTGAATTCTTTTCAAAATTCCCCTCACTAAAGCTTCACCTAGCGGTGAGAAAAACTCCATAATCTCTCTCCTTATTCCCCTCACTAAAGCTTCATCTATAGGCAAATTTTGATTACAATTTTATTGCTTTAATTCTATCTTTGTGATTTTTTTAAGCAGTTCAAAAAAGTTTGGAAATGATGTATTTATACAATCTAAATCTGTAACACTCATCCCACATCTAAGTCCGGCGATAATAAAACTCATAGCAATCCTGTGGTCACCATGACTGTCAACAGTAGCATATTTCAGCTCTCCTCCAGTAACAGAGTAACCGTCTTCAACTTCATCTACTTCTATACCACAAGCTCTAAGACCATTTACAACCGTAGCAATTCTATCACTCTCTTTAACTCTTAGTTCCTCCGCATTTTTAACAATACTAGTCCCCTCTGCGCACGCAAAAGCGATAGAGAGAGCCGGAAGTTCATCTATTAGCCAAGAGATATTATTTTCAACTGTTATAGCTTTTAGAGGAGCATACTTGACATGTATGTTTCCAATCGGTTCATATTTATTATCAGTTGTCTCGTAACTTATATTGGCACCCATTCGCTCTAATGCCTTAAATGCTTCTATACGAGTCTCATTAAGAGTAACTCCCTCTAAAACTATATCTGAGTCTGGAGTAATTGCAGCCGCGACAGCAAAAAAGAACGCACTTGATGGATCAGCCGGAACTCTTATGCTTAAAGGGGAGAGCAGTTCTCTCATAGGGTGAATAGTAGTTTTCAAACCATCTACATGTAAATCAGCACCCATCCCTTTTAACATTCTCTCAGTATGGTCACGAGATAGTTCAGGTTCAATGTATGTACAGACGCCATCAGCTCGAAGAGCTGCTAATATCATAGCACTTTTTACTTGAGCAGAGGCTATCTTACTCTCATAATTAAATGCTTTAAGAGCTGCACCTCGTACACTTATTGGAGCCAAGTCACCATCATTTCTTCCATCAAGCTTCGCACCTATATCACGAAGAGGGGAAGTAACTCTCTTCATTGGGCGACGGCGAAGATACTCATCCCCACTTAAGACAAAATGCCCGTCTGCTGAACTAAGTAGTCCGCAAAACAGCCTAATCCCAGTTCCGGAGTTACCACAATCTAGGACATCGCCACTCTCTTTTATCCCCTCTGAAGTTATTTTTATTACTCCATTCTCTTCTTCGACTTTTGCACCAAGCTTTTTAACAATCTCTAAAGAGTTCATTGTATCTTCAGCTCTTAAAAAATTACTTATTTCACTGGTTCCCTTTGCCAACATAGAGAACATAGCACATCTATGCGAAATAGACTTGTCCGGTGCTATCTCAGAGATAGAGAGTGAAAAGTTTGCTGCAGCACTAACTTCTACACTACTCATCTCAGACCGATTCCTAATTCACTTTTTAAAGAGTTTAAAATACTTTCCATAGAAGAAATAATATCCTCTTCTTCCAGTGTCTTTTGGGACGATTGGAGTACAAATCTTATTGAGAGACTCATATCATCACCTAAAGACTCATCACTGTACCTATCAACCGGGTAAAATCTAACAAGTTCATTAGTCGCATGAGCATTTATAACGTCTTTGACTTTTTCATAACTCATCTCTTTTGGCATTATGATACTTAAATCTCTAAAAGATGCTTGATATTTTGAAGATTTAGTAGCAGTTTTAAGACCATAAGGAAGCTTCAGGAAGTCCAATTCACACATGTATGTAACATCTAAATTATAAGCATCTTCAACATTTGGATGAAGACGAAATAGCTCACCAACCGATTCATTATCAATAAATATTTCAGCACACTGGTATGGATGAGAAAGTTTATGTTTTGTCTCAAATTCACGAAGCTCAAACTCTCCAATTATATCAGATACTTTTTGAGTAAAAAATGAAAAATCCACTTTTAATGGCTTTCCGCTGTTTGATAATTTTTCAAACTCTCTATCACCGGAAAAAAGCATTGCCATCTTAACAGACTCTTCTCTTTGTGAGTTAAAGAGTGAACCCACTTCAAAAAGCTTCACCGATGAGTAACCATTTTTACTGTTATTTGATGCTGCTTTTAATAGTCCTGTAAGCAGCGTAGTTCTTAATGTATCAAGCGTATTTACAATAGGATTAAGTAACTCTTTACTCTCATCTACAGTTTCAAACCCATACTCTTGTAAAACTTTTTTCTCATCAAAAACAAAGTGTACAGATTCATAAAACCCGCTTTGAGCCGCTTTATATCTATACTTTTGTTTTTTCTTATAACTGAAATAATCATCTTCTAATCTGTTGGCTTCTGTAAAAGTAAAAGCTTTTGAAGGGATATTATCAATCCCTACTAAACGAACAATCTCTTCAACAATATCTTGTTTATTACTTATATCATGTCTAAATTTTGGAACAGAAATCACAAAGGTATCGGCTGACGATTTTGTTGTATTAAAACCTAGATTTTTCAATATTTTTGTTATTTTTACTTTATCAACTTTGGCACCGATAATCTCGTCTATCTCTTTTTTGCTTACGCTTATAATTTTATCTTCGTATTGGTCGCCAAGCTCTATTGTACCGCCAAAAACAGATGAAGCAGAATTTTCTTCGATAATATTTAAACAGAAATCAATACCTTGGTTTAACTCCGGCTCACTACCCCTTGATGTTCTATAGTACATTGGACCAGAAACCATTTTATTCTCTTGCATCTTTTTAGAGATTATATCTGGAGGGATATAACTAGCCTCAATTAATACTGTGCCCTCATCGTAAGTTACTTTAGATATATCCTCTTGAATAATTCCAATTGTCGAAGCTTTCTCTTTTGACATAATAGAGGCATACCCACTCTTGTCCTGAGCAAGTTCAATTCTTGCTAATGTTTCATTCTCAGCGCAGAAGAAACCATAGTTATATGCCCTTAAGATAACACCACTGCTATGTGTTGCATAAAGCATAAGAGAGTCTATGTCTTTTTCTCTATTATCTTCTATTTGAGCAAGTCTAAGTTTGACAATAAAAGGCAGTGTCAGTTCCTTAAGGTCAACAGCTTTATAACGAAGGTTTACATTTAGATCGTTCTCATGCGTAAGAGTTAAAATTCTTCCTATCCCAAGCCTTTTCTCTTCACTGTCTTCTATGTTTTTCTCTTTAATCGGTCTATCAAAAGCTGCACTTAAATCTCTAGCAACACCTCTAATACTTAGACAGTCACCCCTGTTTGCTGTGAGTTCTATCTCTATTAATTCATCGACTAGCATGCTATTACTGCAAACTTCTTGACCTAAAGTGTAGCTGCCGATGCTGCTGTCTAGTTCTATAATTCCATCTTTAGTATCTTCAAGGCCAATCTCACTTGCAGAACAGATCATGCCCTCGCTCTCAACACCTCGAAGCTTAACAGGTTTAATCACAACTCCACTTGGCATTGTTGCGCCTATTGTTGCGACAACAACATCAAGACCAGCCCTAACATTTGAGGCACCACAGACTATTTGGCGGACGCTTGTTCCAATATCTACTTGACAAATATTCAATTTATCAGCATCAGGATGCTTTTGACACTCTAAAACTTTACCAAATATTATCTTTTTTGGAATTTCATAGCTATGCACTCTGTCAACTTCCAAACCAATAGAATTAAATGTTTTTACTAACTCATCAGTCTCTATGCCTTTTAAATCTATCCACTCTTCTAACCAACTTCTAGTAACTATCATTGAAACTGCTCCAACAACTTAATATCTCCATCAAAAAGTGAACGCAGATCACCAATTTGATGAATTAACATTGCAAATCTCTCAACACCAAGACCAAAGGCATAGCCACTGACATTTTCATATTTTACTGCTTCAAATACATTTGGATCAACTATTCCGCAGCCTAAAACCTCTAACCAGCCTGTTTTGGAGCAGACTCTACAGCCTTTACCTTCACAAAATACACAAGAGATATCCACCTCGGCTGATGGCTCAGTAAACGGAAAAAAAGATGGACGGAACCGAACATCTACATCACCAAACATATACTTTAAAAAGTCTTCTAAAATAAATTTTAAATTCGCAAATGATACTGTGCCCTTTTTATCGACTAATAATCCTTCAACCTGATGAAACATCGGTGTGTGGGTAATGTCATAATCACGACGAAAAACGGCTCCTGGAGCTATCATACGAATTGGCGGCTTTGTATTCATCATAGTTCTTATCTGAACCGGTGAAGTGTGCGTACGAAGTAACATCTCATCTTTAAAGTAAAAGGTATCTTGCATATCTCTAGCCGGATGATATTTTGGAAGATTTAGAGCTTCAAAATTATTAAAATCATCTTCTACCATGTCACCTGTTTTTACCGCAAAATTCATAGACGAAAAATACTCTACAATTCTGTCCATTGTCTCCATAACAGGATGTAACGCACCTGCCTCTGAGCTTTTACTAAACATAGATACATCGATAGCTTCCGCTTTCATTGCCTCTTTTAACTCCAAGGTCTGTAGAGTTATTTTTGCTGCGCTCAGCTCATTCATAAGTGCAGTTTTGTGAGTATTCAACTCCTGTGCTATTTTTGACTTCTCTTCATTTGGTGCTGTCTTCATCTTAGCAAATTCTGCTGCTAGAACACCCTTCTTGCCAAACACAGATATACGAATATCCTCTAGTTTTTCTACACTTTGTGCTTTTTGTATCTCATCATACCACTCTTTCAAATAGAGTCTCCATAACTTAGGGCTATACCCTTTTAATTTTAAAATTTATTATAGTCAAATATAATTTACATATAGCTTCATTTACTTATTTATATGTTACAATATATATAAAAAAGGAAGTGGAATGTGTATTTTCTGTAAAATAATCAATAATGAAATACCGTCAAATATTGTATTGGAAAATGATGATTTTTTAGCCTTTCATGATATAAACCCAAAAGCCCCTATTCATATACTGGCGATACCAAAAAAACATGTAGAGAGTTTTAATGATGTTAGCCCTCAGACGATGGAAAAAATGACTAGTTTTATTCAAGATATTGCCAAAGAGATGAATATTCAAGATAGCGGGTATAGAGTTATAACTAACATTGGAGAAAACGGTGGACAGGAAGTGATGCATCTGCACTTTCATATATTGGGCGGAGCCAAGCTTGCATGGACGCACCTAAGTGACTCAAACCCTAAAGATTTCCTTTAGTAACATGCTTAAAAACTTACTGCTTATTGCATCAGTGCTTACAACACTGCCTGCTCAAAGTGCCGGTGATTTTATAACAAAACAGACACAAGATTTTAAAAAAGAAAAAACAAAATTTGATCTCTACAAAAAAACTCAAGAAGATGAGTTTAAATCTTATCAAGAGGCTCAAACTAAAACTTATAATGAATATATAAAGGAGATCTCCGAGTATTGGGACGACCCTAAAATGTCAACTAAAAAAAGTTGGGTTTCATATACCAAAGATAAGAAGACAAGAACTAATGTAGATTTTGAGAAAAAGACAATAGTTCTTGAGACCATAGCCTCATCCAAAAAAGAGGCAAAAGAGAGACTTCAAAATGCACTTGAGAATGTGGTTACAATAGACACAAAAAGAGTTCAAGAAAATGACCCCTTAGAGCAAAAATTAGCAAAAATTAAAAAACCAAAATCGATTATTACAGGTGAAGTAGAGGCTGAACCAATTCTTTCAACTCTGATATTTGACAAAGAACCGACAAAGAGTGGCTTAATATCATATGTAAACAGAGAGACAAAAGATAGTAAAATAAAATCTCATAAGTCAAATAAAATAAAAAATAAAAGAGTTTATAGACTCAATATAAGTATGCCAAAAGATGCTACCATGAAAAGGTCTAAAATATACTATCAAGAAGTCAAAAAACAGGCTAAAAGACAAAATCTTCCTATCTCTTTAATCTTTGCTATAATGCACTCTGAAAGCAGTTTCAACCCACGAGCCAGATCACATGTGCCGGCATATGGCTTGATGCAGATTGTTCCTCGTACGGCAGGCATCGATTCCTATCAATATTTATACAATAAGAGGAGAGTTGTCTCCGGTAGCTATTTATACAATAGTAAAAATAACATCACGATGGGTAGTGCATATCTTCATCTGCTCTATTATAAATATCTAAAAGATATAAAAGATCCGGATAGTCGCCTATACTGCACCATAGCTGCTTACAACACTGGAGCCGGGAATGTTGCTTGGGCATTTACAAAGACAAACAGTATGCGCCAAGCCGCACCCATCATCAACTCTATGACTTCAACTGAGGTTTATAATAGATTAATGAAAGATTTAAAATATGACGAGCCCAAACACTACTTAAATAAAGTATCAAAAAGAGTGGGCTCATATTATAAATTATATGGATAAAAGAGCCCACTTACTCTCTAAGATGGACAACTCTCTATTTCACCCATATCTATTTTAGCCCCGCCGCCCGATATCATATTTTCGTTCTCTTTTATAATACTTCCATTATGAGCAATCGAGTATGAGATAAGCACAGAGTCTCTAATAGTATTAATTGTTGAACAGTATGTCTCCAAGGAAGCCATAACCCAACGAGCAGCTGCAGTATCATCAGCGTCTGAGTTAAATTTATAATATAGATGCAGAGTATTAAATTTTCTAGGATGTTCATCATTTCTTACGACATCCCCATCTATGACCAAATCAGTCACGGTTTTACCCTGATTTTTCGGTATTAAAACCATATCTGTGGCACTGCATGTGATAATACCGGCTAAAAAATACTCAACCGGAGTAATTTGAGGGCAATCGATTACAAAACTGCTCTTATCAGTCTTTGCCTCAAATTTCATTCCATCTTGGTGTGAAACAGTTACTTTCATTTATAATCCTTAATCTTATTCCGTAAAATGAAGGAACCCTCCATATGTCTATAATGGTATCGGAAGTAATCCCGCTACCTTCTCTTAGAGAGCTAAAAAAGTTTTAAAATATGCTAGTTGTTCTTTTGTCCTAACAGTAGAGGTACCGCCGGCAGAAGTTCTAGCATTCATAGAGTTTTTAAGCACTAAAAAGTCCAAGACATCTTCGCTAATCCTAGAATCAATCTCTTTAAGATATTTAAGCTCTATATTGCTCAAATCAATTTTCAACTCTTCACTTTTGGCTACAGCTTTTCCGGTAATAAAGTGAGCTTCGCGGAATGGAATATTACACTTCTCAACTAAATAATCAGCCAAATCTGTAGCTGCCAGATGTCCTACAGAACAGGCAGCCTCCATATTATGACTCTTTACTTCCATAGTCTTGATAGCTTCTTTTAAAATCTCTAAAGATATGAGAGCTGTCTCAACTGAATCAAAAACACCCTCTTTGTCCTCTTGAGTATCTTTATTATAAGCCAGTGGCAGACCTTTCATAACTGTTAAAAGTCCCATTAATGAGCCGTAAACACGACCTGTTTTTCCGCGAAGCAGTTCAGGAACATCAGGGTTTTTCTTTTGCGGCATAATTGATGAACCTGTAGAGTATTCATCGCTTAATTCGACAAATCCAAACTCATAACTTGACCACATAACAAGCTCTTCACTTAGACGTGAGATATGCATCATCATAGTTGAGATATTAAACAGAATCTCTAAAGCAAAATCTCTGTCGCTTACTGTGTCCAAACAGTTTACACTGACACTCTCAAAACCTAGAAGTTTTGCACTCATATCTCTGTCAATATTGTGTGGAGTACCAGCCAGTGCAGCACAACCAAGAGGAGAGACATTATTTCTTTGATATGACTCTTCAAACCTAGCAATATCTCGCTTAAACATACTAAGGTATGCTCCCAGATGAAAAGCGAAATTAGTCGGTTGAGCATGTTGAAGGTGAGTCATACCTGGAATAAGGGTCTCAGTATGCTCATCTGCTACAGCCAATATTTCATTCATTAGAAGTTTAAGAGAATCAACTATTTCAATATTTCTCTTAAGAACATAACGGCGAAAATCAACAGCAACCTGATCATTTCTACTTCTTGCAGTATGAAGTTTTTTACCAGTGTCACCAATGATAGTAGTCAATCTCTTCTCAATTCCCATGTGCAGATCTTCATCAGATATTTTCCATTCAAACTCGCCCGATTCAATCTCACTTCGAACTTGGTTAAGTCCATCAGTAATTTCAATAAGTTCTTCCGTTGTTAGGATACCCTGTTTTGCAAGCATCGCGGCATGAGCCAGTGAACCTTCAATATCTTCTCTGTAAAGTTTTCTGTCGAACATAATAGACGCATTAAATTCATCTAAAAGGCTTGAAGCGCTTGCTGAAAAACGACCTGACCACATTTTGTCCATATTTTCTCCAATAATAAAAGTTTGGTATTTTAGCTAAATTAAGTGATTTTACAAAGTGAAATGAGTAAGCAGATAGAGAGTAACTCTATCTTGATGTTATTTAAAAGTCAGTTGGTTACAATTGAAATTTTTGATATATTTTTTCGCTTAAGTCCCAAACTCCCCTACTCTTAAGTGAGTCTACAACGGCAGTTGTACAATCAACATCATCAGGCCACTCTCTGTTAAATCCATCTAACTTATTTTTGTTGGTTCCATCCAATCCTACCATCAAGCCTGATATATATATATCTCTTAGAGCATCCATATTATTTGTAACTCTCCAAATTAACATATAGGAGTTGAATATATCATTCTTAGCTTCATCTACAAAGACAACTATTCTAATATTCGTGCTTAAATCCACTAAGGCATCAAAATACTCTTTAGCATTTTTAGTTTTATTTACGGATATAACTGTTATTGGGTTTTTTGTTCTTCTCATAAACTGGTGAAGATTTACAACATCAGGAATAACCTCTTTTACCTTAGCAAGAAGTTCTTCGTCGCCCAAGAGTTGCGGTGCATCTACTTTATGTGCTGCAGTTGCATCAATTCCCAACTTTCCACCTACAAGAGATTCTGGAGATGAGTGGTCAAGTGCATCCAAGATTCCCTCAGAGATAAACAGTGATTTTGGAGTAAATCTGTCCAAAATATACGAAGCCAGAGCCTCGTAGTTTTCTAATTTGGGAGCTTTTTCGTCCAAGAAAACTGCATGTTTTACAAAACTCATCTGTCCGGCACCCCAAAAAGCATGCATAAACTGTTTTGCATGTCCTTTATAGTGTGGTTGCATCTTTGCTAAGATCAGATTATGAAAACCTGCATTCTCCGGCATATGATAATCAATCAAATCAGGTGCAGTTGTTTTTAAGAGTGGAAAGAATATTTTACCAGTTGCCCAACCCATATATTTATCCTCTAAAGGCGGTTTTCCAACAACTGTAGCTAAAAAAGCACGATCTTTTTTCATTGTTATTGCAGAGACCTCCATTACAGGATATGGCTCTTCTAAAGTATAATAACCCGTATGGTCACCAAAAGGACCCTCTATTTTCATCTCTTGCGTATCTACCCAGCCCTCTATTACATAATCTACATCTTGAGGAATATATAGCGGTGTCGTCAATGATTTAACCAGTTTTGCCGGTTGTTTTTTGATAAGTCCATACATCAAAAGTTCATTTACACCGTAAGGAAGAGGAGCAGTTGCACACCAAGTATATAGTGGATCACCACCAATTGCAACAGTTACAGGCATTTTTTTACCTGCTTTTTGATATTGATCGAAAAAATGAGAAGAGTCTTTGTGTATCTGCCAGTGCATACCTAAGTGGTTTTTGTCATAAACCTGAAGTCTATACATCCCAAGGTTGACCATATCTCCATCTAGACTTTGTGTATAGACCTGTCCCATTGTAATAAACGGTCCGCCATCCTGTTCCCATGTTGTAAGGACGGGGAGCTTATATAGGTCTATATCATCCTCTAAATATTTAATCTTTTGGCAGGCACCCTCACCTTTTAATCGTTTAGGAAATATATTTTTCAGTGAAAAAAGTTCACTAGCCATCGATAGTTTATCAAAAAAACCAACAGGCGGTTTCATATGCAGAAGTTTTGTTATCTCATCAGCAATTGATTCTATACTTCTGCCAAAAAGTATCTCACATCGTTTATATGAGCCAAATACGTTCATAACTACCGGTTCTTCAAACTTAACATCATTTTTTTTATCTACTACATTACTGAAAAGGAGAGCTTTACCGCCATCTTTTTTCTTTACCTCGGCATAAGCTAAATGAGGGATTTCCAGATATATATCGAGTTCTTCATCAATAACTCTTAATTCATTGTTTCTTATTAAAAGTTCTATGGTTTTTTTCATAATTTTTCTTTGATTTTATTTGATGATATTTTTATAATCTTTGCGGCATTTCATCTTTAAACGCCGTTTCTTCTGCCTTTTTTAATAACTCTAGGGCACCATTATCTATCATTTTTTTTGCAAGCTCTGAGCCTAAATTTTCAGATTCTCCAACACTAACTATTACTTTTTCTTGCATAATATTTGTACCGTTAGGGAATCCCAACATAACTCTAAAAGTTATTTCATTTTCATTTATAACAGCATTACAAGCCACTGGTGCCGAACATCCTGCTCCGATTTTAGAGATAAAATCTCTTTCAATCTGTGTACATATAAAAGTGTTTTCATCTTTTAAACTTTCTGCTATTTCACGTACCATTTCATTTTCAGTGACTATTTCTATCCCAAGAGCAGCCTGCCCCATCGGTGGTATCATCATATCAAGTGATAATTTTTGAGTATGAGGAATATCTTTTAGCAGATCTAGTCTATGAAGACCGATGAAAGCTAAAATAATCGCATCATATTGTCCCTCTGCAAGTTTTCTTAGCCTAGTATTTACATTACCTCTTAAATCTTTTACTTTTAAATCCGGTCGTTGTTGTAAAAGTTGCATTCTTCTTCGCAGACTTGTTGTTCCAACTACTGCACCTTGCGGCAATGCTTCAAGACTCTCATATTTATGCGATAAAAAAACATCGCTTTGATCTTGCCTTTGTGTAACAGCTACTAACTCCAAGCCTTCTGGTATATAAGTCGGAACATCCTTCAGACTATGAACTGCCAGATCAGCATTTCCTGCCAACATCTCATCCTCAAGTTCTTTTGTAAAGTGACCCTTGCCGCCAATCAATGCCAATGGTTTATCTAATACTTTATCACCATTACTTACAATTTTATTTAACTCAACTGTAATTTCAGGATATGCTGCTTCTACTCTATCTTTAATATGATACGCTTGCCATAATGCCAAATCAGAGACTCTTGTTGCTATTATAAGTTTCTCCATCTATTTTGCCTCTTTATATTTTTTTTTCGTTTTATCTACTCTTCCATCAAAGAAGATTGTAGGAGTTCCGTTAATCATGACTGAATCAGCTACCTCTAAATCGTGTTTAATATGCTCTTTAACCGCTTTAGACAACAGATCAGACTTTTTTATATTTGAGTTCATTGTTTTGTTGAATGCTTCTAATATTTTTTCCTTAGACTTCTCTCTTGGGTTTACTTTTACTTTATAAAGGTCAAGAACAACATTTTTTCTTCCCTTAAGCTCAAGCGCTACCGCTGCTTTAACTAATTCAACAGCAGCAGGATGAAGTGATGGAAGTGGAAAATGATAATAGTATACTGCGAATTTTCTTGGCTCTTTTTTCATGTACTCTATAGCCCCCGGAACAAAGTTTCTACAAAATGGGCATAGAGGGTCTGAAAAAATAACTACCTTATGTTTTGCATTTGCATTTCCATAAATCAAATTTTCTTTACTATAGTATTCATCTTTAAAGGACAATGAGACAAAATCTTTAATATCTTTGCCACTATTTATATCAAACAGCTCTTTTGTTATTGTACTGCCATTAGAGAACCAGATCATCTTCTGTTTAACCTCTCGCTCCTCTTTTTTAAGGAGTGCATCTAACTCAACAAAATATACACTCCAACCCTTGTACTGTTTTAGTGGCGCTGAATTTGTTACTTTGACCTCTATAGAGCTTATATTTGGGTTACGGCTAAAAATATTTTTTAAAAAGCTTTCAACTTTTTTATTTGAAGCATTTGCTTCTGCTAAACTACTTAATAGGAGTGTTATCGCTAATAATCTCAACATCAATGACATCTGTATCCTTTTTAATATGATTTTTCTCGTGATCTGTTTTACACTTTCCTGATTTTACATTATATCTATTAACAAGCATAGATGTAAAAACACTAAACTGTAATAAAAGACCAAGTATATCTGTCATAAAACCTGGTATTATAAGTAAAATAGCTCCAAAAATAGTAAACAAATTTAAACTCTGAAACTGCTTTAAATCTATGCAGTTGTAAGATACTGCCGTCATGTTTTCTACTAAAGTTTTTCTAAAATTTACAAGTATAGATATCCCAAAAAAAGCACTTGCCACGATCTCAAAGAAAGTTGCTAAGCCACCAATGTATGATGAGATATTAACAGAGATAAGTACCTCTAAAAATAGATATACTACAAAGTATATCATCTTATAAAAGTTCCATTATTTTAGAGTAAATTTCTTCTGCAGGCAGAGAGATTTTCTCTGTAGTTCTTCTATCATATATTTGAATTAAACCATTTGCCAACTCTTTACCGATAATAATGGTGTATGGAAAACCAATCAACTCAGCGTCTTTCATTTTAAAGCCAAATCTATCTTTTCTGTCATCAATCACTGTCTCAACACCAGACTCTTTAAGTTTGGCGTACAACTCTTCCCCTACTTGAACTTGTGCCTCATCTTTAACATTCGATATCATAACATTTACCATATATGGTGCTGTCTCTTTTGTCCAAATACAACCATTCTCATCATGGTTTTGTTCTATTACAGCTGCTACAAGCCTACTTACACCTATTCCAAATGTTGCCATCTCAAATGGTTTTGGCTTGCCGTTTTCATCACTAAAATTCGCTTCTAAAGCAGATGAGTATTTACTGCCTAATTGAAAGATATGCCCAACTTCAATACCTTTTTTAAAGTGAAGAGGAGCTCCGCAAGAGCACTGTTTATCAATTTCTGACTCTTTTAACTCTTCATAAGATTTTTCATTTAAAGCATCAACTTCTTCATTGTCAAAAATAGCTTCAATATTTGCTCCGTAATCACAAGCCTCGCATACAACAAGAGTATCTTCACCACTATTTGCCAAAACATGGAACTCTTTACTTCCCTCTCCACCGATAGCTCCACTATCAGCTTCAACTACTCTGAAGTCAAGCCCAAGCCTAGTGAAGATCTTTTTATAACTCTCTTGCATAAGGTTAAATTCTCTAACCATATCTTCTTGTGAAGAGTGAAAAGAGTATCCATCTTTCATTAAAAACTCTCGACCACGTAAGAGTCCATATCTAGGTCTTGCTTCATCACGAAACTTAGTATTAATCTGATATAAGTTTACGGGTAAATCTTTGTAGCTGGTTACTCTGTTTTTTACAAGTTCTACCATTGCTTCTTCGTTTGTAGGACTTAGCACAAAGTCATTTTCATGTCTATCCGTAATTCTAAGCATCTCTTTGCCCATTGTCTCGGAGCGACCACTTCTTTCCCACAAACTAATAGGAGTTACAAAGCTAAGTTGTACTTCACTGCAACCGGCATTGTCCAACTCCTCTTTTACAATAGTTCTAATCTTCTCTAATACAATTTTTCCTAATGGCATAAAATTATAAAGCCCTGCACCTTGACTGTTTATAAAACCGCCTCGTACTAAAAACTGATGACTGGGAAGAGTTGCATCTGAAGGTGCCTCTTTTGTTGTTGGGATAAACGCTCTACTTCTTCTCAATTATTGTCCTTGTGCGATGCTTAATGAATGCTCACATTTATACTCATCTGAGACCTCTTTTTTATCGTCTTTAATTAAAAACTGAAGAGCTCCCGTAAGCATGTCTGATTTTGAATCTTCTGAAACATCACGCATTCTAGAAGTCATTTCATGCAAAAATCTCTTCATAACCTGTTCACCCATCTTATGAATCTCAGATGAATACTCTTTTGGTATATAACCTTTTTTTATAACTCTGTCACTCTCAGCTTTTGCTGCTTGAAATGCTTTTTCGTATATCTCTTTTATCATAGGCTCAATATTCAGAGTATCTAGCCACTCAAAGAACTCTACAGTGCTTCGTCCTATAATTCCATGAGCCTTTCTTGCACCATCTTCACGCAAACTTTTGTTCTCATCCACAATGGTTTTTAAGTCATCTATCTCATAAAGGTTTATACGTTCGCCTTTAGTGTATTTTATATCTCTAGGAAGTGCCATATCGAACCAATATCTGTCAAAATTGCAAGGTTTAATAATCTCATCTGTAATAATTGGCTTTGATGCCGAGGTCGCTGTAAAAAGAATCTCGAACTCATTAACCGCCTGCGGAAGCTGATCAAGATCTAAAACCTTTGTACCGCACTCCTTTGCCAAAGAAAAAGCTTTACTTTTTGTTCTGTTCATTATGTATACATCAGCACCATTTGAAACTAGATGTTTTGCTGTAATCTCAGACATCTCTCCCACACCTATAACTAAAGCTTTTTTGCCCTCTACTTTATTTAGAACAGATTTTAATTTTGCTACCGCGACACTGGCAATAGAGACCGGTTTAGAAGATATATCTGTAGCATTTCTTACTTTTGCTGCACACTTAAAAGCATGATGCATAGCTCTCGCTATCTTTTGACCACAAAAGCCATTGTCATATGAGTATCTAAAAGCATCTTTAAGCTGTCCTGCTATTTGTGTCTCTCCGACAACCATAGAGTCCAATGAAGAGGCGACGGTAAAGAGGTGATGAATAGCACTACTGTCATCAAATATATCTGCTCTTCCTTCCAACTCTTCAATAGAGATTCCAGCTCTCATATTCAACATTTCAAAAATATGCTTAGTTGCTTGTTCTATATCACTGCAGCTACAAAACACCTCCATCCTGTTACAGGTAGAAATAAGCATTGTCTCACTTATATCATCACCACTATTCAACTTGGTCAAACAGCCTGTTTTATGATAGTCATCCGGATAAGACAACTTCTCTCTAATATCCATTGTAGAGTTTTTATGTGAAAAACTTATAAGTAAATAGTGCATTAGTAACTTCTTTTTATCATGGTTTTTAAAATATCTACGAGATCGGTATCATCTTTCATAGCACTCATTGCCTCATTAGAAAGTTTGTTCGCCAACTCAAAAGATTTTTCAATAGTTTTATGTTCTTTCATCTTTTTCTTAATCCAAACAGTAGCTTGTTCATCCAAAACTTTTGCATGCATATCAACTAAGATTTGTTTATCATCATTGTTTAAGACTTTATAGAGATAGATATATGGTAGGGTACATTTGCCTTCTACAAAATCATTCATTGCCGGTTTTCCAAGAGTGGCTTCATCAGCAGTTATATCCAAAATATCATCTATTATTTGAAAAGATAGTCCAAGGTTTTTTCCATAAAGAGCATGTGAGGCAGAATCTTTACCGGCTAAAAGAGCACTAGCTTCTGCTGCCGCCTCAATAAGCGTGGCAGTTTTAAGATATAACATATCAAGATATTTCTCCTCATCGCTGTTAAACTCATCTGCCATCTTTACGTCCATCATCTCACCCTTTGAGAGTGCTGTAACAGAAGATGAAATTATTTTTGCTATCTCTTTATCAAAAGAGACTAACTCGGTAAAAGCTTTTGAATATAGAATATCTCCAAGCATCACAGCTGTTTTACTTCCATCTGTCGCATTTACAGAAGCAACACCGCGTCTTAAAGTTGCTTCGTCTATTACGTCATCATGAAGCAGACTTGCACCATGTATTAATTCAACAATAGCAGCCAAAAGAGGAGCCCTCTCATCGGCTGAAGCAATCTTCAAAATTAGTTTTGCACGAAGCCTTTTTCCACCGGAGAGCATATCAAAAAGACGACTCACTTCGTCATAGTCTATCTCTTTAACCAGCCTCGCTATTTCACTTTCAACTCTCTGCATTCTCTCTCTTTAACTATTTTTCAAATCTTGTAAGGATATTTGCTGCTTTTCATCAGATAATAGAAGTTCAAATAGAGCTTCTCCTGTATCCTGTTTAAACTCTTTAAACTTAACCAGCATATACGGCACATTATAAAAATCAGCTCCTCTACTCTTTAATTCAAGTCTAAAACTTTGATTTTTATGTCTTAGATATAGTATATTTTGTGCAACTACTCTATCATAAGATCTAAAAATAACAAGCCCTCCATTTTTATAAAGTGTCCATCTGAATTTAAACAGTTTTTCTTTATTGTCGTATTTTACAAGAATTTTCTTTTGCTCATCTTTTTTTAGTGATATTTCTTTTATTTCCCTAAACTCATTGGCAAATATGAAACTAAAACTAAAGAGTAAAAGAGTAAATACTTGTAAAAAACTTTTCAACTATTCACTTTTTGAGACTATCTCACCCATTAGTTCAATACATAGGCTTTTCATTTTATTTTCAACTTCATCACGCTTTTCAAGCATTACAAGTTTTACTTTATCATCAAAGTCATCTCCAAAATGTTCATTTAGAACAATTTCCATGGCAGCTCTTTTTGTTATGAAGTTTGTTAAATCGAATCTTACCACATCATTATTAGCAGTAAATACAATATCCATAAGTTTACTCTCTGGAGAACCTAAAAAAACATCATCCTCGTCTTCAAATAAAGCACTGTATTTCATCTATGATTCCTTAATATTAATTATTTTTTGCGATTATATCATTACTATAATAATAACGGCTTAACACCTGACATTAAGTCTTATTTTCATATAATACTAATAATGAAAACCTATGACTACTTAATAATTGGTGCCGGAAGTGCCGGCTGCAATATTGCTTACTTTTTACAACAAGAGGGTAAAAAGGTGGCTGTTGTTGACAGAGAGGGCATTGCACAAGGGGCAAGCGGTGCGGCAGGAGCATTTCTCTCCCCACTTCCCGGAAAAAAAAATCTTTACAACACTCTTGTAAATGATGCCTTGAAATTCTCCATGAACTTTTATAAAAAGCTTACTCCAGAAGCACTTGAGATAAAAGGTGTCCTTAGAGTCGACAATGAGACATTTACACATAAAAAACTACAGACAAACTCTCTAGAACATAAATATTTTGATACTCAAAAACTACACAAAATTTCAAAAAATTTCAAAGATATAGATGGCTATTTCTACGAAGATGCAGCTATTCTAGAGCCGCTAAAAGTTTGTACAAAGCTCTTAGAAGGGTGTGACTTTTATACTAAAGATATACAAGAGTTGAATTTTGAAAACGGTTTATACAATATTGATGATATTAAAACAGAGAACATCATCTTAGCCCAGGGAGGGAGTAACTCCTTGGTAGAGATTCCATATATGACAATATCACATGTCTTTGGTCTTAAAATTGATGTAAAAACAACAACAAAAGTTCCCTTTAACATACATAAATCTATATCTGTATCAACAAATAAAAAGGATGGTACTGTAGCTATCGGAGCAACTCAGATAAGGCATTTTGCCACAGATGAAATAGAGTGTTCAACAACATGTGATGAGTGCAGTTTCTATGTAGACAGTGAGAAGGAGCAGATAGACTCTCTTCTGACACAGGCTCAAGAGCTAATAAAGTTAGAAAATATTGAAGTTGTAAAAATATACAAAGGTGCAAGAGCAACAATTAAAAGCTACTTTCCTGTTATTGGAAAAGCAATTAACTATGTTAGCTCACTTAACAGATACCCATCAATAAAAAATGGTACGAAAATTCCAACAGACCTACTGGAATATCACCCAAATCTACATGTTGTAAATGCGCTTGGTTCAAGAGGTTTTGTTTTTGGTCCATACCTGGCAAAAATATTAGGTGAGAACATTTTACATGGAACTGATATACCAAAAGAGCTCTCAACAGAAAAACTTTTTTATAAAATGGCTAGAAAAAAGTCATAATCTAAAACAATAATTATGCAGCTCAATATTGGCTGGACTAGACGCTATGGCGCTGAAAACTTGCCTCTTCAATGCAAAAAGTTACTTTACTATTTGTGTACCGACACCAGCAGATGTAAAAAGCTCAAGCAACATTGAGTGTTCGAGTCTGCCATCTATTATATGCGCTTTTTGCACTCCACCCTCGATTGCTTCGAGACAGGCATCGACTTTTGGCACCATCCCGCCATGAATAGTTCCATCATCCTTTAAAGCTTCCACTTCAGTTTTTGTGAGTGTGCTTAAAAGCTTTTTATCACTGTTTAAGACACCTGCCGTATCAGTTAAAAATATAATCTTGTTTGCCCCTATTGCTTTTGCTACATGTGAAGCGCACAAATCAGCATTTATATTAAACCCAGGGTGCCCCATCTCTTCACCGGCGGCAATGGGAGCAATAACCGGAACAAATTTTTCATGAATAAGGTTTAGAACAACATCAGGTTTTACATTAATGATATTTCCTGTAAGTCCCCACTTTAAAAAATCTTTTGCACTTGCTGTAATAAAATGTGCATCTTTGCCACTAACACCAATAGCTTTTGCACCATGAGAGTTCAAAAGTGAAACTATCTCTTTATTGATTTCACCACTTAAAATCATTTCAGCTATACGCATAACCTCTTTTGTTGTTACTCTTTGTCCATCAATAAATTTTGTATCTATTTTCAGCGCATCTAACATGTCAGTTATCTTTTTTCCGCCGCCATGAATTATTACAGGCTTTATTCCTACTAAATACATTAAGAGTATATCTTCAGCAAATTTCTCTTTTAATTGAGGAGAAGTTTGTGCTGAACCGCCATATTTAATAACTACAATCTCTTTGTTGAACTCTTTTATAAACGGTAGAGCCTCAAGTAGTGTTTTTACTGTTTCAATCTTTTTTTGCACTGTTACTTCCTATATAATTATCTATAATATCCAATATTCTATCATCAACTTCCACATCCAAATCTAATAGTGACAGAGGAAGTCCAAACGATTCAACTTTTACAAAATCTTTATAAGTTACTAAAAGCGAATCAGAGCCATCTTTGTTTAAAATATCCTCAAGCTCATCTTTAGTGAATGGGTAATGATCTTCAAAATAGTTTTTGCTAATAACCTTTGGTAAATATCTATTCAAACGAGCTGGTCTTGCTATGGCAGTTACAAGCGACATTTTATCACATTTGTCTTTAAGCTCAACCTTGCGTATGAAATCAACACCATCTTTAACTCTAACAGCTTCTTTTAAGCCCCACAATCTCTCTCGAAAAGGCCCTGCCGGTAAACAAGAACTGTTCTTACTCTCAACATCTATAAGCAGGTCAAGTTTTTTTATATCATGTTTTGAATAAGCATCATCTAAAAATATGATTTTTGCACCAAGCTCTTTAGCTTTTAAAATGCCCTCTTTTCTATCTTCACTGACTACAACTCTCACGGAAGAAAGTTTATGAGCATAAATCATAGCTTCATCACCACTTATATTTACGTCACATAGTATTTCTTTGCCATCACTTACAACATATAGCCCTCTACTATCTCGTCCATATCCGCGAAGGAGTATGCAGACATCTTCATACCTTGAGGCAAGTGCTGTTACCAGAGGAGTTTTACCGCTTCCTCCAACAGTGAGGTTCCCGATACAAATAATATCTACACCGAAATCTTCTGCAACTTTACTCTTAAATCTAAGATACATAATAAAACAGTAAATCCAACTAAGCGGCAGTAGTAAAACTGAGAGGAGTTTTTGAGTTACACTTGGGTTGTAGAAATACTCTTCAACCCAAAAAACTAATTTTTTTTTCAAACTTGAGCTTTTTATACTCTTGTTGCAGAAACAGACTTAATCTTCTCTATTACAAAATTAACTTCTTTATCTTGCATGCTTGCATAAATAGGTAGAGACATCACCTGCTGATAGCTTGTAAGTGCCACCGGAAAATTATTTATTTTAAGTGAATATTTTACCTTATAATATGATAAAAAATGAAGCGGAATATAGTGAAGTCCGACTTCAACTCCCTCTTTTTTAAGTTCTAACGCGAAAGAGTCTCTATTTTTATCTACCTTTACGATATAAAGAGAGTATGGATGTTCATCACTGATTGGCTTAGGTATAGTTATGTGATTAACTGGCTCAAGAGCCTCATTATATCTCTTAGATATCTCTTGAATTCTCTGCAAATTCTTATCTTGTTCTTTTATCTGTGCTCTTATATATGCCGCATCCAGTTGGCTCATTGAGTAATCAAAACCTATATCTACAACATCATATATATACTCCAATGCTTCATCATCTTTTTTCATGGCATGTGAGCTTAAAAGTTTTGCTCTGTCTATAATTTCTTCGGAGTTTGAAACAAGCATACCTCCATTACAAACATCTTTTTTAAGATGAGCTGAGAAGTTAAAACAAGTTATATCTGCTCCGGTAGAACCTATTTTTTGACCTTTGTAAGTTGCACCCAAAGCCTCGCTGGCATCTTCAACAATTTTTACATCGTATATTTTAGCCATAGAGTATAATCTAGTTAAATCAACGCATTGTCCGGCAATATGAGTAACTATGACAGCTTTTAGTTTTTTAGATTTGTTGTCTTCCAAATAGGCTTCTAATTTATCTAAATTAATGTTGTATGCTTCTGAGTCTATATCTATAAATACGGGTTCTGCATCAAAGTGACGAACGACTTCGGGAACATTTGGATGAGCATTTACTGAACATACTATCTTGTCACCGCGCTTTAAATCTAAAGCTAACATTGCCAAGTGAAGTGCTGATGTGCCATGTGATGTAGCCAATGCATATTTTGCACCGATATATGAGATAAAGTCACTCTCTAGCTCTGCTACTTGATCTAACTCCTCACCATCTAACACATCACTAACATTTGAGTGCGCTTCTACACTACTCTCATATTTACAAAATGGAACTTTCATTACTTCTCTCCTTAATTTGACTTTATACCCTCAAGGGGCAGCTACTAAAATGAAGGAAACCCTTCATCTCACTTATCACGGCACCAATCACATTAATGTGATTTTCATAGTGTAATATCTCTTGGATAATTGAAATCATGGTTAATTGTTCTTGATGTCAATTTTGCAATAACCGGCATCTTTCTTTTAAACTGGTTACGAAAAATTCGCTGAATAATCATATCTAACATATCTTTATCACACCCTTTTTTGACTATCTCATCTTTACTTAACCTATCTTCTACATAAAACTTCATAGCTTCATCAAGCTTAGTATAACTGTAGCCTAAATCATCTTCATCACTTTGTCCATCCCACAAATCTGCTGAAGGAGGTTTCTCTATGATACTCTTTGTAATACCTAGAAATTCAGCTAGTTCATACACTTCACTCTTATATAAATCACCAATAGGGTTTATCGCACTCGACAAGTCACCATATAGTGTTCCGTAACCCAGCATTAACTCACTTTTATTACTTGTTCCCAAGACTAAAGCTTTTTGCTTAGCAGAAATATCAAAAAGAGCACTCATTCTAAGTCGCGCAGAGAGGTTACCTCTTCTGAGGTTATCCATATCTGGATTTAACTCTTCATATGCTCTCAACATTGGTTCTATAGAAACCGTAACAGCATTTATACCAAAGTCAAGACAGAGCTCATCTGCATCTTCAAGTGATGCAGATGAAGAGTATTGTGATGGCATTTTTACACACAGCAGATTATCTTTAAAAACTTTTTGAGCAAGTACGGCTACAACAGCAGAATCAATTCCACCACTAAGGCCTAAAACAACACTGTTTAGTCCTGTTTTACGAACTTCATTATCTAAAAAATGTTGCAGATACTCCGTAATCTGCGCATACTTTTGCATCACTAACCTTTAATAAACTTTAACAAATAATATTATATCAAATTTTAGTAACTATAGTATCTATTTATATTATTTCGTTACAATTACTAAAAAAAGAGAAAATGTGAAGATAAAAGTTCAGCCCATGGGTGAATATCAAACAAATTGTTATATTGCCACTGTAGATGGCAAGGACTTTATAATTGATCCTGGAGTCGGTGCTACAAAATGGGTGATGGATAATGTCACTAATCCTGTGGCAATTTTAAATACGCATGGACACTTTGATCATGTATGGAGTAATGCTGAACTACAAAAGAAACTAAATATACCTCTATATACTCCAAAAGGTGATGTTATGCTCCTTAGTGAAAGTAGCTGGATGCCAAATCTACCACCGTCCAAGCCTGATGTAGAGGTAGAACCGAATCAAGAGTTCGATTTTAACGGAGTAAACGTGAAGTTTCGTCATTTTCCCGGGCACTGTCCAGGCTGTTCAACAATAGAGATAAGTGATGCTATGTTTAGCGGCGACTTTATCTTTGAACGCTCAATTGGTAGAACAGATTTTCCATACTCTTCTGCCGAGGATATGAAAGAGTCACTACAGAGATTTAAAAAATTGGACTATGACAAAACAATATACCCGGGTCACGGAAACACAACAACTATAAAACAAGAACAACAGTACTCAGACTACTGGATAGGAAACTTATAATGCAAGACCATTTTAAAGATAGAGCAGAAGATTGGGACATGGGAACTATACAGGTTCAAGGTGCAAAAACAATAGCAGATGCAATAACTAAAGATATAGAACTCTCATCTGAAATGGAGATTTTAGACTTTGGTGTCGGCACAGGACTATTAGGTTTTGATATTGCAAAAAATGTAAAAAAAGTTTATGGAGTCGACACATCACCAAAGATGATTGAGAAACTTAGAGAGAAGAATACCCCTGAATTAGCTATAGAAACCTACTGTCAAGATATTATTAAAAAGCCTTTAGGGAAAACTTTTGATGGTCTTGTCAGTTCTATGACTCTGCATCACGTAGAAGATCTACAAGCTTTTTTTAAAACAATTTACAAAAACATAAATCCTAAGGGATTTATTGCTATTGCCGATTTAGAACTTGAAGATGGCACTTTTCATTCTGACAACACCGGGGTATTTCACTTTGGATTTGATGAAGTTATTTTAAAAGACGCAGCACAAAATGCAGGTTTTATTGATATAAAATTCAAGAATATCAATACTATAAACAAACCCGATAAAGATTTTGGTGTATTTTTATTTACAGCTAAAAGAGAAAATTAATCCTCTGCATCAACTAACTTTAGCTTTAAGACATGTCGTTCTGTTACGACTGTCTTAAACTCACCCTCAAAAACTTTTATATCCAATACCTTTCCTATCACATGTACATTTCTTTTTCTACCCTCTTTATGGCGAACTCTTGCATCAAAATTTACAATATCCCCTAACTTAACAGGTGATAAAAACTGACAATCACTACCAACTAAAACAACATTTCTTTCATTTACTGCGGCCATAGCAGCATAATCAGCGGCACTAAAAATAAACCCACCATGAATTAAATCTTGATTATCAGCAATCATTTCAGAAATTGTTACCAGTTTTAATGACACATATCCATTCCCTATCTTCTGAATTTCACCACTTAAATCATGGTTAACCTTCTCATGAGTTTTTAAAAAAACCTCTTGAATATCTCTATACTCTTGAATATCTAACTCTCCATTTTCTGGTTTACTCTCTATAATATTCTCTTGTGTATCATCACTCATCTCTTATCCTTAATCAGTTTCACATATACTCTCATTGGTGCAGGGTAACCCTCTACTGTTTTGCTTTTATCACTCTTATCTAAAAAATCTTCTAATGATTGACCATCAATCCACTCAGTTTTTCTCTGCTCGGCACTGTCTGTAGTTGAAGTCTCAAGAACTTCAAAACTATCGAATCCTGCTCTTAAACACCAGTTTTTCAAAGCTTTTATAGTTGGTACAAAATAGATGTTTGGTATCTTAGAGTATGATGATTCCGGACATATACACATCTCAGTATCACCATCTATGTAAAAAGTATCTAATATTACTTCACCCTGTTTATCAAGCCCTTTGTACAGTGACTTTAACATCCCTACAGGATCACTTCTATGATAAAGCACACCTAAACAAAAGATAGTATCAAACTTCTCTTCATAAAATTCTAAGTGTTCCACACCCAAAAGCTCGTAAACTATATTGCTTTTTACAAAATGATTTATAAAATCAAATTGAGTTTTATAAAGTGGTGATGGATCAAATCCAACTAAAGACTTTGGTTCATCCTCTTGCATTCTAAAAAGATAGTAACCATTGTTACAGCCTATATCGGCAACTTTCTTATCTTTTAAATTAAAATGTCTTCGCAATAGATTATATTTTATATTACTTTTCCATTCAGAATCTATATAAGTATCAAAAAGTTCAAAAGGACCTTTTCTCCAAGGCATCATAAGTTTTGCAACTTCTTTTACCCCTTTTTGAATATTCCCGCTAACTTTTACAACATCTCCAAGTTCAACACTCCAAGAGCCATCTTCTAAACTATCAAGAGCCTCTCTTAGTGGAGCTATATTTTTCCAAGTCATCCATTTTTGCCGCTGATTTCTTAACTCTTGCAAGTCCATCTATTTAATTACCTTATTTTAATACGTCTTAAATCATCTAAATTAGTTTTAATCACTATTATATATTTATTTTATTATAATTGTACCCTAAAACTAACAGGACTAAAAATGAGATTAGAAAAGAAAGCAACTATAGTTTCTACATCTGTAGCTGCCCTGCTCGTAATTATAAAGATGTCGGTTGGTGTTTTAAGCGGCTCTATTGCTGTTTTAGCATCTGCTATTGACTCTTTATTGGATTTGACTGTCTCACTGTTTAACTACTTTGCACTGCACAATGCCGAAAAAGACCCGGATGACGAATTCAACTTTGGACGAGGCAAGATTGAGCCTCTAGCAGCTGTTATTGAAGGTACCGTTATCTCACTCTCAGCACTATTTATACTTTATGAAGCACTTGTAAAAATAGCCCACCCGAGAGAGATGGAATTTATGAGTGAAAGCATTTTGGTAATGATAGCCTCAATAATTATAACTACTCTCTTAGTTTTATTCCTAAATTATGTTGCAAAAAAGACAAAAAATATGGTTATAAAAGCCGATGCCCTTCACTACAAAACTGATATTTTTTCAAATGGTGCAGTGCTTCTGTCACTTGCTCTTGTATCTTTAACGGGTGAGGAGTTAATCGACCCGATATTGGGGGTTGGTATTGGTATTTATATGATTTATTCATCTATCCCTATCATCAAAGAGGGCATATTAATGCTTCTTGATGCTGCACTGCCTGAGGAAGATATAGAAAATATTAGAAAGATTATAGAGATGGAAAAGATAATTACAGACTATCATTATCTTCAAACCAGAGAGTCCGGTTCACATATCTTTATCTCAGTTCATGTTGTTTTTAATGTTAGCATATCACTCTATGATGCACACGTAGTATCTGACAAATTAGAGAGTAATATAAAAAATCTTTTTAAAAATAAAAAAGTTCACACTCTGATTCACATGGATCCATATGATGACTCAGAAATAAATGAGTTAGAAGACGTTAATTAGTTTATAACGCAACTCCACATGAGCAAAGAGATTCCCCTTTACTTATGTTTCTTTAAAAAACCTGTCTATTATCAGCCAAAAGCTAAAATATGTACTAATACTATTTTGCGAACTCAATTGCCCTGCTTTCTCTAATAACATTGACTTTTATTTCACCTGGATACTGAACTTTGTCCTCAATCTCTTTAGCTATCTCTTTAGCCATTAAAATTGACTCATCATCATTTACAAGTGATGCGTTAACTAAAACTCTTACTTCCCGCCCTGCATTTATTGCATATGCTTGTTTAACACCATTATGCTCAGATGCAATCTCTTCTATCTCTGTGACTCTTTTTAGATAACTCTCCAATACTTCTCGTCTAGCCCCTGGTCTTGCGGCAGACAGGGCATCAGCAGCACAAACCGCTCCACACTCTATAGAATTAATCTCTTCATGTCCATGGTGTGCATAAATTGCGTTTATCACTACACTATGCTCGTTGTAGCGATTACATATATCTGCACCCAAATCCACATGATTACCATCATTGTCATTAGTAAGAGCCTTGCCAATATCGTGCAGAAGTCCAGCTCTTTTTGCCAACCTAACATCTCCACCCATTTCAGAAGCCATGATTCCGGCTAAATGAGCAACTTCCAAAGTATGCCCAAGTGCATTCTGTCCATAACTAGCACGATAGCGAAGCTTTCCAATTAATTTTATAAGTTCCGGATGCATTACACCAATATCTAAATCAGCTATTAACTCCTCTCCCTCACTAAGTATTTCAGATTCAAACTCATCACAAACTTTATTATATATTTCTTCAATGCGAGCTGGTTGAATACGACCATCTTCTATAAGCAGCTCTATAGTTTTTGTGGCAATTGCTCGACGATAAAGATTAAAACTACTTACCAGAATCGCATTTGGAGTATCATCAATAATGATATCAACACCTAAAAGCGTCTCAAGAGCTTTAATATTTCTCCCCTCTTTACCAATTATGCGCCCTTTTAGCTCATCATCAGAAAGATTAACTAAATTAGTAAGTCGTTCTGCTGCAAAATCACCTGCGAAACGACTTGTGGCCTGAGCTAAAATATAGTTTGCATTTTTCTTAGCATCCCGTTTTGCCTCATTTTCATAACGTCTGACTATATGAGCTATCTCAGCACGAGATTTCTCTTCAACTTTTTCAAGTAGAAGTAATTTAGCTTCTGCTACTGTCATGCCTGCACAATTTTCCATTGCACTAAACGCTTCATCAACTTTTTTCTCATATCTCTTTTTTAGTGAGTTTAAAGATTTTTCATTTCTTTCTAAATCAACTTTTCTAGCTTTTAAAGCAGCTCCATCATCATGAAACCTTCTCTCTTCATTTTGCTTATATCGCTTAAAATTCTGCTCTTTTCTATTTACATCATCTTCTCTTTGAAGAAGATCAGCTTTGGCTCTATCTTTCGCACTATCATATAACTTCCTTGCCTCCAGTTCAATCTCTTGAGATTTAACATTGGCTTTATATAAAAGTAGCTGTGCTTCATTATCAATAGCACTAGCCTTGGCCTTAGCTTTTTCGACATAAATATCGAAATTAGCATTAGTTATTTTTTTAGAGATGAAAAAACCAACAAGCCCACTAATGGCAGATATAGAGCCGCCTATTAGTATCTCATTTAACATCTTATTTCCTATTTCTAACCATAGCCCTGTTTAGTATTTTAATATCCGGTGTTATTAGCAAGTCACACGTAATGTCATGTTCATCACAAATAAACTCTTTTGTATAACAAAAATCTGATTGTATAAAAATTATATATGGTCTCTTTTTTAACTTTGCAAAGAAACGATCATACATCCCTTTTCCAAAACCAATTCTTTGTAAATTTCCATCAACACCGATTATAGGCACTATGGCTATATCAATTTTTTTAATATCTTTTAAAGTATTTCCCGCTTCATAAATACTAAATTTTTTTTTCTTAAGCGGTAATCTAAATGGTACCATCTTAAAACTTTCGCCTTCCATAAATGGCACAAATATGTCACTTTTTTTTCTTAAGAGCTTGGTTGTCTTACTTATGTCCGCCTCTGAAGGGAGCGGGATATATAACAATATTTTTTTATTTTTTAAATATTTTAACTCTTTTTGCAAACTGATGTTTATCTTTGCATTTTTATATATTTTATTATATTTTGGACTATTCTTTATTTTTTTTAGACAATTTTGCCTAAAAACTGTTTTTGTAAGAGGCATGTTAAATCTTTATGGCTATAATTTCGCTTATTCTACTCTAAAAAGAGAAAACAAGGTAAGCAAATGTTAAAAAAATCCACTTTAATTATATCAATACTATTTACACTTTTATTTCAAGCCTGTTCCAATGAGGATAAAGTAAATAAAAATGCTAATGAGATGGTATCAGTTAATGAGTATGTCTTAACAGGTCTTGACAAGAAGCAGTATGTTGTAAAAAAAGATGGAGAAGGTTTTATTTTAGAGGGTGCAAAAAACAAAGTTGTTATCTTTGATATCTTTGCAACTTGGTGTCCTCCTTGCCGTGCTGCTGCATCTCATCTCAGCTCTCTTCAAAAGAAATATAAAGATGACCTCGTTGTTATCGGTATCACCATAGAGGATAATATTTTAAATGAAAAGTTACTGGAGTTCAGAGAAAAGTATACGGCTGATTACACAATAGTCAACTCTGATCAAAACCGTCGTTTAAGTAACGCGATAGTAAAAGAGTTAGAACTTGGAGAGAGATACCCTATTCCATTAATGGTTCTATATAAAGACGGAAAACTTGTAAATCACTTTGTCGGTGCCACTGAAGAAGAGTTCATAGATAGTGACATAAGAAGGGCATTAAATAAATAGATGTTTGGTTTTATAAAAAAGTCTCTTAGCAAAACTGCCGAGGCGATAAAAGCAGTTGCTCCTAAAAAGAAAGTATCATTTACAAAAGATGAACTCGAAGATATACTGCTCGAAGCAGACGTAGAGTATGAGTTAGTTGAAATAATCTTAAACGAGATATATCAGAGCAAAGTCACACGTGACATACTTCGATCAAAACTATTAGCTACCCTAGCCTATACTTCATACAAAGAAAAAGAGTTCACCGCTCCATTCGTTGAGTTAATAGTTGGAGTAAATGGTGCCGGTAAAACTACCACTATTTCAAAACTGGCAGCCCGATATAAAGATGAAGGCAAAAAAGTTATTCTTGGTGCCGGAGATACTTTCCGCGCTGCAGCGATAGAACAACTGACTCAATGGGCAAATAAATTAGATATTCCAATAGTATCCTCTAAACAGGGGCATGATAGCTCTGCGGTTGCATACGACACTATAGATTCTGCTAAGTCAAAAGGTTTTGATAATGTCATCATAGACACGGCTGGACGACTTCATACACAAACGAATTTGTCAAATGAGCTTAAAAAAATCAATCGTATTTGTGAAAAAGCTCATAACGGAGCGCCTCATAGAACTATTCTAATTATAGATGGCACACAAGGAAACTCTGCAATAGCTCAGACAAAATCATTTAATGAGATGATAGGTATAGATGGAATTATTATAACAAAACTTGATGGAACGGCAAAAGGTGGCAGTATCTTTAGCATAGCCTATGCTTTAGAACTTCCTATACTCTACGTAGGAACAGGGGAAAAACCGGAGAATTTAACACCATTTGACAAGTATGAGTTTGTTGATGGTCTATTAGATGTTATTTTTGAAGAAGAAAATTAATTTTCTTCTTTACTTCCCAGATAATATTTCAAGTTTAAAATGAAGCCTTTCATCCTATTTATCTAGTTAGCTTTACATAAAATATGACACTATGTCATATTTTCAACTTCTACATATAAAAAAATATATAATTAAAAGATGTAAATAATCGAGGTAGATAATGGCTAAGACAAAAATTCTTTTTGAGTGTCAACACTGTGGATTAACCACTCCAAAGTGGATGGGTAAATGCACGAATTGTGGAGCTTGGGACTCTTTTACTGAACTAAATGAGCATCAACAAGAAGTTGTAAAGCAGACTAAGTCTAGTCCCAGTTCTTCTTCAAAGGCTGTAAGTATAAATGATATACATGAAGAGGAGGTATATAAGTACAGCTCTCTTGATAAAGAGTTAGATATGGTTTTGGGCGGTGGGATAGTTCCCGGTTCACTTACACTTATTGGAGGGAGTCCTGGGGTAGGAAAATCAACACTACTACTAAAGGTTGGCGGAGATATTGCATCAAGCGGCAAAAATGTTTTATATGTAACCGGAGAAGAGTCAAGCGGACAGATAAAGCTTCGTGCAAACCGATTAAAGTCAAATCACAACTCTCTGTATCTTCTTAGTGAGATTAGACTAGAACAGGTATTGGTTGAGATTGAGCATCGCCAATATGACTTTATAATCATCGACTCTATTCAAACCTTATACTCTGAAAAAATAACATCTGCTCCAGGTTCTGTAACTCAAGTCAGGCAAATCACATTTGAACTTATGAGAATAGCCAAAGAGAGAAATATTGCAATTTTTATTATTGGGCATATAACAAAGGAGGGATCTATAGCCGGTCCTCGGGTCTTAGAGCACATGGTAGATACTGTCCTATACTTTGAAGGAGATTCATCACAGGAGCTTAGAATACTAAGGGGCTTTAAAAATCGTTTTGGACCTACCAGCGAAATAGGCGTTTTTGAGATGAGAAGTGAGGGATTAATCTCTGCAACTGATGTTGCATCAAGATTCTTTAACCGTAATTCAGAACAAGCTGGCTCTGCTTTGACCGTTACAATGGAAGGGTCTCGTCCAATCATACTTGAAGTACAAGCATTGGTATCAGAATCACACAGCCCAAACTCAAAAAGACAAGCCACGGGATTTGACAACAATAGACTTAATATGCTTCTAGCACTTCTAGAGAGAAAACTTGAAATTCCACTCTCAGGATATGATGTCTTTATTAACATTACCGGAGGCATAAAAATTACTGAAACTTCAGCAGACTTGGCTATTTTAGCGGCAATTATCAGTAGTTTCCGTGATCGTGCTATCTCTAAAGAGACAGTCTTTATTGGAGAAGTTTCGCTTGTTGGTGATGTAAGGGAAGTTTACGCAATGGACGTTAGACTAAAAGAGGCTAGTATGCAAAATATCTCCAAAGCACTTATTTCAAAAGAACCTCTGGAAAAATCAAATATTAAAACATTTATAGTAGATGAAGTTACAAAACTTTTAGAATGGTATTAATTTTACAAATATTAAAATGTGTTTTACCATATTAAGTGTATAATCATTGAACTTAATATTATAAAAGGAATTATATATATGGATGCTGAGTTCAGAAGCGAAGAAAAATTTTCTAAATTATCAATAGCATATGAGGGAAAAGAAGAGGGTGATTTGGTATGCTCAACAATTGAAAAAATAACTTCAAAATATGCTACAAAACCTGAAACTTATACTTGCAATATATCAGATACTAAAGATGTCGTAGTTATAGAGTATCAGGATGATGTTGACCGTGAGGCCGGAGATATATTTGAAGAGATTATAAAAACTTTAAATATAACAGTTTGTGACTAAGTGCTATAAATTAAAATTACTTATTAAATAATATAAATTTTTGATATACTAACAAAACTAAAATCGAGGAAAGACTATGGCTGAAGAAGAGACTAAAGAAGAGACAGCGACAGATAAGAAAAAATCTAACAACATGTTAATGATTATTATTATTGCTGTTTTAATACTTATTATTGTCGGTGGTGCTATCCTTGCAATTTTTTTAATGGGTGATGACGAACAAGAAGCAAATATGCAGCAGAGTGCGCCTCAAACCCAATCAAAAACAAAATCAAGCAGGTCTAGACAAAGTTCAAACGAAGTCAGTGCAAGAAAATTAAATGATATAGGTATCTTGTACCCGCTTGACGGATTTACAGTAAATCTAAAAAGTGATTCTGGACGACGTTACTTAAAAGCAACTATTTCATTAGAACTAAGCGGTGAAGAATTAAGTATTGAACTTGACAATAAATCACCTGTAATCAGAGATAGAATTATTAGAATCTTAACTTCCAAAACTTTAGAGGAGATATCTTCTAAAAAGGGAAAACAAAAAGTTTCAGAACAGATTGTTGATACACTAAACGCTATGATTTCAGACGGTCATGTTAAAAGTATATATTTCACAGAATTCGTCATACAGTAGGCTAATTTAAGCAAATTTCATCAAACCCCTCTAAGCCCCTTTACATAGGGGTTTCTTCATGATACACTATAATCAAATTTAAGCTAAAATACCCCCATTTGAGCAAAATGAGCGGACTTATAGCGGACTTGAGAGGTAGTTATATGACACTTTTAAACAAAAAAATCCCCACTTCTGCAACTGGAATTTTCTATAAAGAGATAATAAATAAAGATAAAATAGTAGTTGATAAAGTATTTCTTATTAGATACAAAGATGAAATAGGAAGAGATAAATTAAAAACAATAGGCAAATATTCTCAAGGTATTAGAATTCCGTATTGTAAAACTATACGAGACCAAACAATGGTTAAATTAAAACTCGGGGAAAACCTACCTAAAGTTACTGCAAAAAAATCTAAATACACAGTTCATGACTTAGCTATAAAATGGCTAGACCTAAAAAAAGCAAATAAGACTTATGAGGGGGAACTGCAAAGATATAATGCAACTCTTAAAAAACTTATAGGCTCTGAGATAGCTGAACATCTAAAAAAACAAGATATTATAAACCTACAAGCTAAACTTCAAGATATGGGCTATGCACCCTCCACTACTCAGCACTTTATTACTATGGTATCAGGCATTTATCAGTTCGCTATACAAGATAAACTAATTAAGTCTGAAAATCCTTGTGAGGGTCTTAAATCTATCAAGTTTAACAATGAACGAGATCGATACTTAACGACCGAAGAAGTGAAGCAACTTAAAGAAAATGTATCACATGAACTAGAGTTACTTTTGTTTGTAGAAATAGGATTAAGTACAGGTGCAAGACTTGGCTCAATTTTAGAGATGACAAAATCAGATATAGATTTTAGAAATGAGAGTATTAAAATCAAAAATTTCAAAACTAGTGATAAATATACTGGTTATTTAAACAGTAGCACACTAGAGATTTTACATCTACATTGCAAATCATGTCAACCGCGGTGTTAAAATAGGCAGTTAGAAAGACTGCTAAAAAGTAGTTTTTACAACCCAAAGCTTAAAGAAACAGATTAGTTCTGTTAAAGTCTTTTTTCAAATAATTTGAAAGGAGATAAAT